>Ga0209915_1000054_pt1 | contig 522506 bp, 417 predicted proteins | sample ThiBiot_750_plan_FD_183952 | JGI IMG/M metagenome (GOLD analysis project Ga0209915, IMG submission 183952) | Wastewater bioreactor microbial communities from Cape Town, South Africa - Thiocy_cont_750_plan (SPAdes) | ecosystem: Engineered > Bioreactor > Thiocyanate-remediating >...
CGGGTGCAGAAATCCTGGCAGCGATGGTTGCTTACGACTTAATTGTTTTTTACAACCACTCTGAGGGTCTTGTTCCAAGAGCGGTTAAAGCCTTTTTGGACATTCTTTGATTTATGTCCAACCTTCAAATAATTGTCTGCCACTAAATTAGGGAGGAAAAGAAAATGTCGGAACTAATTTTGACCCCGGATACGACCGTGCATAGCTTCGCGGAGTATTTCAAGGCTGAGTTTAACGAAAAAAGAACCCCGGCGGAATTTGCCAAGAATTTGATGCGGATGGAAGAAATCGCCCAGACACCGCCGGGCACCGATAGCACCACCGTGAGCGAGGCGGTGTTGAGTGTGGTCGAGCAGATTGACGACCCGCTTATCTTCGGGTTCGGGGTCTGCTGGCTGGATAGCCGGGGCTTTGGCAATAAGCCGATGGACGAAGTGCTCCGGCTGCGGGGCGGCATCCTGCCTAGCGAATACCTGGGCGGTAAAACCGCACCTATCATTTAACCATCTTTTTAGAATACAAAAAAGACCGGCTACCCGACTATTTTAGCCACCAGGGAAAGGCCGGTCTTTTTATTTTATACTCAGGCGATTTCGAGCGGAGCGATACGGTCCCGCAGTTCGGCAAGGCTGTCCACGGCATCGGCCAGTTCGCGGATTTCGCGCACCACGTCCAGGAAAGCCTGCAAGACCGGCGAGGGGTCGTTCTTGCGCCAGACCACGCCCAGCGTCAGGGAGGGCGGGTCGGGATAGAGCGTTTTGAAGACGACCCCGCTAACCCGGATGCTGCTGGCGCAACCCGGCACCAGGGCCACGCCCATCCCCGCCGCCACCATATTGACCGAGGTATGAATCTGGATGACTTCCTGGGAAATTTTGGGAGTGAACCCGGCCTGCTGGCACAACCGGATAATCTGGTCGTAAAAGATGGATTTAACTTTGTGAGGGTGCATTATAAATGCTTCGTTCGCCAGGTCTTCCAGCCGGACGAAAGGCTGCCCGGCCAGCGGGTGATTTTCGGGCAGGGCCACGATAAATTTATCCTCGAAAGCGACCTCAGAGGAAAGGGCCTCATCCTGAATTGGCATGATAGCGAAGCCGACATCAATCTGGGAATTATGGAGGTCGGCCAGTTGCTCGGCGGTCAGGAGTTCGCGCAGGACCAGTTCCACTTCGGGATAGCGGAGGCGAAAGACCCGCAGCATTTCGCGGGGAGTGCTGTAAAAGGTGGTGTTGATGTAGCCCACGACCAGGCGCCCGATTTCGCCCCGGCTAATCCGGCGGGCGTCCTCGATGGCGAGGTCCATCTGGTTGAGGATGCGGTAGCACTTTTCGAGGAACAAAGACCCGGCCCTGGTCAATTGCACCTGGCGTTTGGAGCGATCGAAAAGCTGGAATTGCAATTCGTTCTCCATATTCTGGATTTGCTGGCTGAGCGGAGGCTGGGCGATTTGCAATCTCTCGGCGGCGCGAATAAAACTGCCTTCTTCGGCAATTGCTACAAAGTAGCGGATGTGTCTTAGCTCCATTACTATTACTACCTACCTGCCAATAATCTATATCTATAAAGTATATAACTAGACAAAAAGGATATTGGACATATTAGAGGGTTTATTATATCATGCTTTTCATCAATCAAAGCAAACAACTGACGCAAGCTGCCACGATACACTGCGTGTTATCGTAAAATATTCGACCTTAAACAGCGAACAATATAACCTTAAATTAAACCAAAGCTGGCCGGTCTGGAACCCGAATATTAGTCGGAGGGAACTTTTTGTTGTCAAAATTTTTTCCTTCTGTCTAACCCTCCCAGGCGGTTCGGTTTCCAACGCCTGGTAAGGGTTCAATTGTATAAAAGCGGCGTAATTTCGAGGAGGAAATACGATGAGCCAGGGGCGCTCTCTACCAAACCTGTCCTACTACCCTTCAAATCACCCATTTCGCAACTCGAATAATCCTGGCTTAGCACGGACCCTGACCGGCCCGGTGTTTCGCGACGGAACAAAACACCGGGGATAGTGGCAATAACCCGGTCCGCCAATTCAGGTTTTTAAATCTTAATTACTGGTTGTTTCCTGGGTAGTTCTGGCAACCCAGGGGGGTTAGTATCGACTTTTCGGCACAGCTAAACCGGGGATTTTAGATAGATAAGCTAGGATTATCATCATGAATTTGCAAAATTTCACTTTCGAAACTTTCGTCTTCCAGGTTTTGAACGGGCTTTCGACCAGCATGCTGCTCTTTTTGCTGGCCGCCGGTATGACGCTCATCTTCGGGTTGATGGAAGTGGTTAACCTGGCGCACGGTACTTACTATCTGCTGGGAGCGTATTTCGGCTACTCGGTGATGAACGCGACCAACAATTTCTGGCTGGCCCTGGTAATCGCGCCGCTGGGGGTCGGGGTGGTCGGCTTCGTAATGGAGCGCTTCTTCTTGCGACCCCTCTACAGCAAAGCCCACTCCAACATGGTTATCCTGACGCTTGGTTTCGCCTACCTGGTCGGCGACCTGACTACCCTTATCTGGGGCGGCGACCCCAAGAGTATTCCCGCTCCGGCCCCGTTCGACCACTCTATCGAACTGTTGGGCCGGAGTTTTCCGTCTTATCGCCTTTTCGTGGCGGGGTTGGGATTGTTGCTGGCCCTGGGTCTGTGGCTGTTGCTCGAAAAGACCCGGATTGGCGCGATTGTGCGGGCGGGTGTCTCGGATAAAGAGATGGTCCGGGGGATGGGCATCAATATCAGCCTGGTCTTTACGGCCCTGTTCGTCTTCGGGATGGTCCTGGCCGGACTTAGCGGGGTGGTAGCCGCGCCGTTCCAGAGCTTTGGCCTCGGCGACGACCTGCGCATACTGGTCTACTCGTTACTGGTAGTCGTTATCGGCGGGTTGGGCACCTTATCAGGCGCATTCTGGGGAGCCATTGTAATCGGGTTGGTCGACTCGCTGGGAGCAGCCTACTTCCCAAGCTTTGCCCAGTTTGGAATTTATATCGTCATGGCCCTGGTTTTAATGGTGCGCCCGACCGGGTTGTTCAACAAAGCCCAGGCTTAGCGGCCCATAAACCACATCCGTTGCAGGAATTAGGGGGATAGGAACTGTGAGTATTGACAATATAAACAAACCGAAAGCCGAAATTGCTGACTCAAACGTGGCCGCCACTTCGGTGATGGGCCGGTTAATCCAGGGCCGTTTCGCGACAGGTTGGTCCTGGGCCGTGGGTGGAGTAGTCGTGCTGGCCCTGATAGCTTACCCGTTCGTCAACCCGTCCGATACTTTTGGGATTAACCTTTTAGTCCAGATTTTAATCGCGGCCATTTTCGCGCTCAGCTACGACCTGATTTTCGGCTATACCGGCCTGCTTTCGTTCGGCCAGGCGTCGTATTATGGCCTGGGCGGGTTCGCGGCGGGCTTGTTGGTCGCCCGGTTCAACATTTCCAACTTCTGGCTTAGTTTATTAGTCGCAATCGTGGTCGCCAGCCTCGGGGCAGCCATCCTGGGGATTTTCTCTATCCGTACTTCGGGGGTCTACTTCATGATGCTGACGTTGGCCCTGGCCCAGATGCTTTTCTCGCTGGCCTCGAAGTGGGATTTCACCGGCAGTTCGGACGGTGTGACCTTTACCAGGCCGGAATTCAGCATCTTTGGCTTTAGCCTGACCGACCTGGTGCCGTTTTACCTGTTCGTCCTGTTCGCCTTTGTCGTCTGTTTTCTGGTACTGACGATGGTCATCCGGTCGCCGTTCGGCCAGGCTCTGAAAGGTATTCGCGATAACGAAAACCGCATGACCGCCGTCGGCTACCAGACCCGCAATTTCAAGCTGGTCGCCTTTATCATCGCCGGGGCTATCGCAGGGCTGGCCGGGGGGTTGAACGCCCTTTCCAACGGGTTCGTTGGCGCGAACACCCTGAACTGGGTCAACAGCGGGGCGGTGCTGGTGATGGTGCTTTTGGGCGGCAAAGGGACGCTGGTGGGACCGGTCGTGGGCGCGTTTTTCACCATCTGGCTCCAAAGCCAGATTCAGGGCTCCGGGAGCAGTATCCCACTCGGCAACTACACCCTGGCCGACCGCTGGTTGAGCGTGCTGGGTATCATCTTCATGGTCTTCGTGCTGTTCGCCCCGAACGGCCTGGTCGGGCTGGGCAAGAGCCTGGTCAGGAGCAAATTGGTCAAAAATCTGCTGGGGAGGGTCAAATAATGCCAGCCATAGCCACCGCTACCGCCCTGGAAGTCAACAATGTCCGCAAACAGTTCGGGGCCCTGGCCGCGATTGGGGGCGTCACCCTGACGGTCGGGCAGGGAGAGCGCCGGGCCGTTATCGGGCCAAACGGCGCGGGCAAAACCACCTTTTTCAACCTTATCAGCGGGGCTTTACCCCTGACCAGCGGCAGTATCGTCCTGAACGGGGCCAACGTGACGACGGTCCCGGCCTGGAAACGGGTCCGCATGGGGCTGTCGCGAACCTTCCAGCGCAACAACCTGTTCCTGAGCCTGCCGGTCTACGATAATGTCCAACTGGCAGTCCAGCGCGAAAAAGGGACCAGTTACAACCTGTTTCGCCCGGCTTCGGGCTTTCCCGAAGTGCGCGCCAAGGTCCTCGAAATCCTGGATAAAGTAGGGTTGTCGCACCGGGCCGAGGTCGAGGTTGCCAACCTTTCCTATGGCGAACAGCGCCAGGTCGAGGTTGCGCTGGCCCTGGCAAGCGACCCTAAAATTTTGCTGCTGGACGAGCCGACGGCGGGAATGTCCATCACCGAGACCCGCCGCATGATTGACCTCATCAAGGGGTTGCCCCGCGACCTCACCCTGATGATTGTTGAACACGACATGGAAGTGGTCTTTGCCATCTCGGACTATATCACGGTGCTGCACCTGGGGCAGGTCCTGACCGGGGGCACGCCCGCCGAAGTCGAGGCCGACCCGCGCGTCCGCGAGGTCTACCTGGGAGAGGAGTAGAGTGGGCTATGAGTATGCTCGAAGTTAACAATATCAATACGTTTTACGGCAAGAGCCACATTATCCAGGGCCTTTCCCTGAGTGTCGAGGAAGGCGAGGCCGTGGCGCTGCTGGGTCGGAACGGGGTCGGCAAGACCACCACAATCCGCAGCATTATCGGTTTCACGCCGCCACGCAGCGGGGACATTCTTTTCAAGGGAAAGCAGATTGCCCGGCGCAAGCCCGAGTCCATCTCCCGGATGGGTATGGGACTGGTGCCGCAGGGACGGCGGGTCTTTCCGAACCTGACGGTGAAAGAAAACCTGACGGTGGCGTCCCGCGGTTCGGCTAAAGGCGGCTGGGATTTGGAGCGGGTCTATAAATATTTCCCGCGTTTGAAGGAGCGGGAGAAAAACCTGGGCAGCCAGCTATCCGGCGGCGAACAGATGATGCTGGCGATTGGCCGGGGTCTGATGATTAACCCGGAACTGCTGCTATTGGACGAGCCTTCGGACGGTCTCGCGCCGATGGTGCTGCACGATATTGCCGACATCGTGGTGCAACTGCAAAAGCAGGGGTTGTCTATCCTGCTGGTGGAGCAGAACGTCAAGATGGCCCTGAAAATCGCCAGCCGAGCCTACGTGCTGAACAAAGGGCAGGTGGCCTGGGCGGGGGCGGCGGAAGAACTGCGCAATAACGAGGAGTTACAGCACCAACTCCTGGTCGTCTCGGCCTGAGACGGTTCAGGTTAGAAAATACCCTTCAGCAACATCATATCTAACTCACATTCCTAACTCTTTGGTTTACGCCACTAAACCCGGTCGAATGGCCGGGTTTTTATTTGCGCTCGCAACAATTTCTTTAGCAAAAAACCTGGCCTAAAAGTTATATAATGGGAAAAATAATAAAAAAAGGCTTTGCGAGGAGGAAAAATGACGGCTACCGAACCCACGAAGACCGGCGAAGAAACGCAAACTGACCCCTACAAACCGCGAAAAGAAGATAAATTCAGCTTCGGCCTGTGGACGATGGGCAACCGGGGTCACGACGGTTTCGGGGAGGCTACCCGGCGCGGGTTCAAACCGGCCTACCTCCTGGAAAAACTGGCCGGGCTGGGCGCGTGGGGCGTGAACTTCCAGGACGATGACCTGGTCGCCTCGGAAGCGCCGTTAGCCGAGCGAAGCCGAGCCGCCCGCCAGTTCAAACAACAGGTGGAGGATAACGGCCTGGTTACGCCGATGGGCACGACCGCCCTTTTTGTAAAACCGGTCTTCAAAGAAGGAGCCTTTACAGCGGTTGACCCCGGCGTGCGGGCTTTTACGCTCCAAAAGACCTTGCGGGCGATTGACTTCGCGGCGGAAGTGGGCGCGCCAATTTTCAACCTATGGGGAGCCAGGGAAGGGGTGGACGCCGAAGGGAGCAAAGACCCCCTGGAAGCCCTCAAACGCTACCGCGAGGCTATCGGCTTTATCTGCCGCTACGTCGAGGACCAGGGCTACAATATAAAATTCGCGCTTGAACCGAAGCCGAACGAACCCCGCAGCGACAGCTACCTGCCTACCGCCGGGCATGCCCTGGCCTTTATCGCTACCCTCGACCAGCCGGACCGGGTCGGCGTAAATCTCGAACTGGCCCACGAAACGATTGCCAACCTCAACTTTTACCACGAGGTCGCCCAGGCCCTCGAAGCCGGGAAATTATTTCATATTGACCTGAACGACCAGAAGGTCATGCGTTACGACCAGAATATGCGCTTCGGCAGCGAGAGCCTGAAAATCGCCTTCTTCACAGTTAAGCTTCTTGAAGAAAAAAACTACGCCGGGCCGCGCCATTTCGACGTACATCCCTACCGGACCGAGGCCGAAGCGGACGTGTGGGACGCCGCTCTTGGTTCCATGCGGACCTACAAAATCTTGAAAGAGAAAGCCCAACGTTTCGCCGCCGACCCCCGCATCGAGGCTATCCTCGGCCAAAACCGCCGCTCCGACCTGCCGGGCGACCTCCTGACCGCCCGGTATTCTCCCGAAACTGCCCGCCGCCTGAAAGATTACCGGTTCGACCCCGACCGGCTCGCCCGGAAAGGCTACCGCTACGAAAAACTGGACCAGCTTACCATCGAATACATCCTGGGTATCGCGTAAAATAGAGCGCGCTAGGTTATAATGTAAACCTCCTTTTCAGGGCGGCTTATCGGCATTTTTTTAATATTTCTTTTAATATTTCTATGGAAAGGTCCGTAAAATTTCTATGGGGACACAGGACTATGATGTAATCGTGGTGGGGTTGGGCGCGATGGGGAGCGCGACGGCGTACCATCTCACCAGGCGCGGCTACCGGGTGTTGGGCCTGGATGCCAATGCCCGCCAGCATAAAAACGGGTCGTCTCACGGCAGTAGCCGGATTATCCGCGAAGCCTACATGGAAGGCCCGGACTATGTCCCTATCGTGCAGCGCGCTTACGAACTTTGGCGCGAACTCGAAGCCGAAACGGGCCAGAAATTGTTAAACATTACCGGCTGCCTGACCATCGGCGCACCGGACAGCGCCTTCGTGAAAGGGGCGCTTGCCAGTTGCCAGCGTTTTAACCTGCCGCACGAATACCTGTCCGGGCCGGAAATCAACCGGCGGTTTCCCGGCTATACCCTGCCGGAAGACCTGCACGCCGTCCTCGAACCAAACGGCGGGTTCCTTTTCCCGGAAGAATGCGTCATGGCGCATCTCGACCTGGCGGCCCGGCACGGCGCGGAAATCCGGCACGAAGAAGCGGTTTTAAGTTATTCCGCGCCGGGCGAAAACGAGGTAATCGTCGAGACCGCCCAGGGCCGCTACCAGGCCGAACGGCTGGTAATCACGACCGGGCCGTGGGCCGCAGAACTGCTGGCCGAACTGGGAATCCCTTTGGAAGTCTGGCGGATTGTCAACGCCCATTTTGAACCGGAAGACCCGGCCCGCTTCCAACCGGCCAATTTCCCGGTCTGGCTCCTGGAAGCGCCCGAAGGGGATTTTTATGGCTTCCCGGCCCTGCCAGGCCAGGGTATTAAGCTGGGCCGCCACGACCTGGGGGAAATTACCACCCCGCAGACCATCAACCGGAACGTTGACCCCGCCGAGATTAAACTCTTAAAAGACCTTGTGGACAAATACATGGCAGGTGGGGCCGCGACTTTTAGCAAGAGCCTCACCTGCATGTACACTATGACCCCCGACCACAACTTTGTGCTGGACCGCCACCCGGCCCACCCGAATGTCGTCTACGGCTGCGGGTTTTCGGGGCACGGCTTCAAGTTCGCGGCGGCTATCGGCGAAATCCTGGCCCAGATGGCGGTGGACGGCCAGACCACCCAGTCTATCGGGTTCTTGTCCGCCGCCCGTTTCCGCCAACCGGTCCGCTAAATCGCCGCCGACTCCCGCTCCGGCAGCGCCAGGCCGGGTTTGACCGGGGCGGGCGCTTCAGTCTCAGGTTCCTCCACTTCGCCCAGGTTAAGCCGCCGGTAGAGCGCCGCCAGCGGTCTGGGCGCCCACCAATTGTATTTGCCCAACAGACGCATGGTAGCCGGGACCAGCAACATCCGCACGAGCGTAGCATCTACCGCCACGGCCAACCCTAATCCAAGCCCGATTTGCTTGATAAACAGAACTTGCCCGGTCATAAAGCTGCCGATAACCACCACCAGTAGCAGGGCGGCGGAGGTTATTATCCGGCCCGTATGCTGCACCCCGGCGGCCACCGCCGAAGTGGTGTCGTTAGTGCGGTTGTAGTTTTCCCTGATGCGGGAGAGCAGGAAAACCTCGTAGTCCATTGATAGGCCAAAAGCGATGGCGAAAATCAGGACCGGCTGCGAGGCATCAATGCCCCCGGTCGAGGTGAAATTGAGCAGGTTCGCAAAATTGCCATCCTGGAAGACCCAGACCATCGCCCCGAAACTGACCGAAAGCGACAGGATATTGAGCAAGACAGCCTTGATAGGGATGATGATACTGCCGAGCATCAGGAACAGCAGCACGAAGATAACCGCCACGATAACCCCAAAGGCGTAGGGAACGCTGTGTCCGAGACTCGCCAGCATGTCTACCGCCTGGGCGGTTGTGCCGCCGACCAGCGGGGAAAGACCCACCGGGGGGGTCAGGCTCCGCAGGTGACGCACGAGGTCTTGATTCGCGCCGGAAACCGGGTCGCCATCGTAAAGCACCGAAACCAGGCTCACATTATTTTTGGAAAAATTCGCGGCGAGGGTCTTTGCCTGGGGCGCGGCGGCGTAGAACTGTAAATAGTCGGCCTTCTGGAACTCTTTGCCGGTCAGGGCGGGGTCGAGATTGACCAGGCTATCCACCCGGCGCACGCCCGGCACCGCCTGGACCTGGCGGGTGTAGTCGTAAAGGGCCGAAAGGTTGGCGGGGCTGGTGGCGTCACCGCTGGTCTCGACCAGGATTTGGACCGGGGACGTTTCGTTGGCCGGGAACTGGCTGTTCAAAATATCGAGGACGACCCGGCTTTCGGCGGTTGCGGGCAGACTGCGGGCGTCTGTCGGCACAAAGTTGACCCGCAGGAAGGGAAGACCCAGGAAGACCAGCAGGGCCAGGGTCACGGTCATCACGCTGATAGGGTGGCGCATTACAAACTGGCTGCTGCGATACCAGAAGCCGCTATTTTCAGTCCGGGCGGTAGCGGTTGCGCCGGTAGGGGAGCGACGCCGGAACAACGACCAGACCGACAAGGCATTGATGCGGGTGCCGACCAGGGCCAGGATGGCCGGTAAGATGGTCAGGGCCGAGAGCATGGCGACCAGCACTGCCGCCGAACCGCCCAGGCCCATGCTCTTTAAGAACATCTGCGGGAAGACCAGCAGGCTCAAAAGGCTGATTACCACGGTCAGGCCGCTGAACATGACGGTGCGCCCGGCGGTCTGCATGGTCTTCAGGAGGGCCGGTTGGACCGCGCCATTGGAACGGGCCAGTTCTTCGCGGAAACGGCTGACCATAAACAGGCTGTAGTCAATCGCCAGGCCCAACCCCAGGATGGTAATTATATTGATGGCAAAGATGGAAATATCGGTAAAGTTGGCAAGTATGCGCAAAATCAGGAACGAACCGAGGATAGCCACGACCCCGATAATGAGCGGCAGGGAGGCCGCGACCACGCTGCCGAAAATAAGGACCAGCAACACGGCCAGGATAGGAAAGCTGGCGGTCTCGGCCAGTTCCAGATCCGCGCTGACCTGGTGGTTCATGTCCTCGGAAACGGCGGGATAGCCGCTCAGGCGGACCTGCAAGAGGTCGCTGGTCAGGAGCGGGCGGACCACTTTCATGGTCTGGGCCTGGACATCGTCGTCCCCGCTCAGGCCGACCACCGCGTAGGTCGCGTGTTTGTCGGCAGAGACAAGCGGGGCGGCGTGGGTGGTGTAGTAACTGGTGATGGTGCCGACCCCTTCTTTGCCCTGGACCTTCGCCAGGGTGGACTGGACCGCCGCCTGGAAGGCGGGTTGGTCTACCGTTTCCCCGTTTTTAGCCTGGAAAAGAACCAGCAGCGAGGCCGGGTCTTGCCCCAGTTTTGTGTGGAGAGCGTCCGTGACCTTGCTGGAGTCGACCGCCGGGTCATAAAAGCCGCCGCTTTTTAGCTGGCTGAACAGTGAGGTGCCATAAGAGGCGCTGGCGACCAGGAAAATGATACCGGCCACCACTACCAGCCAGCGACGCCGGTAGACCAGCCTTCCCAAAGTTGCAAACATAATTTTCCTTTCCTTATTTTTCTTCTTCTCATGTTTATGAATGAAGTTCATTCAGTTATTTTTAAGCGCAAAAACCCCCGGTGCAAACAAAAATAGGCCGAGAGGGAATTTTGCCTTACAGAATGAAGTTCATTCAGTTATTTCGAGGTAAAAATCTGGCAGACTTTTCCAGGTCGCAAGTCTGCCTTTAAGCGAACCAAGTTAAGATTGTGTTACAGGTATTCGGGCTCGAACAGCCAGCGGCTGATACTGTCTACCAGCGAATCAATATACAATTGCTGGTTTTTGCCATTATCCACATTGAAACATTGTTCGAGGCTGGCGTTGACCATCCCGTGCCCAATCACTGCGGCTATATAGGGGTCAACCGGGCGAAAGGCTCCTTCCGCGATACCCTGCTTTATCCAGGTTTCGACACCCTGTATCATCACCGAAGAGTTCTTAATAGTACGTTTGGCCTCGAATATCTCTCCGATTGCCTGGGGCGGCAGACCCAGCAGTTGGATACGCTCGGTATTCTCGGCGCAGACGTTAAAAATGGACTTGATTAACGCCTGAAGGCGCTGCCGGTGGGGAAGATTATTCGCCCCGGCGTGGGCCATCATTCGGGCAAAGGCGGCATCAAAGTCGTACTTGACCGCGTAAAGAATTTCCTGCTTGTTTTTGAAATAGAGATAGACGGTACCGACCGCGACCCCGGCCTTTTTCGCGATATGGGCAATCGTGGTCGTCTCGTAACCGCCGTTGGTAAAAAGGTCGGTAGCGGCCTCGACAATCGCGTCACGTTTGCTCTGTTGTTTCGCCGAAAGACCGGCAGCTTCCGGGGCAGTTCGTTCGACCGGGGAAGTCTCAAATAAACCTTCTGGCATTTAAATCTAGTTTATCCTTCACAGTTACTCCAACCATTTTTGGCATTTCGACAAAATGAATGAAGTTCATTCTTATGATAGCACCACTTCCGGTTTTGTCAAGAAGTTTTTTCCTTGAAGTTTGATTGTATTATATAAGATTTGGCGATGGAACTAAACCGGGAGCGTAAGCATTAAAAGGGTAGTGAAGTGTTTAGTTTTCAGTGTTTAGTGTTTAGTTTTGTCACATCAGCAGGTGCGACCGCAGCGACATATAAGCACGGAAGAAGTCAGGGAATATTGTAAAAAAGTAACCCGGATTAGAGGAAAATGGTAAAACTTGACCTGCATTACGTGGACCCACGCCTGGTAGCGCTCTATGACCTTGAAAATTCCAGCCGGGCCGATACCGACTTTTATCTCAACCTGGCGACCGAGCTAGAAGCCCGGCGTATTTTAGACCTGGGCTGCGGGACCGGAGTCCTGGCACGAGAGTTTGCGGGGCCTGGTCGCGAGGTGACCGGGATAGACCCTGCCCCGGCTATGCTGAGCTTTGCCCGGCAGCAACCGGGCGCGGAGCAGGTCAGGTGGATTGAGGGCGACTCCACCAGCCTCGGTAAGCCGGACGCCGACCTGCTGGTGATGACCGGGAACGTAGCCCAGGTCTTTTTAGACGATACCGGGTGGGAGGCGACCCTGCGGGATATTCACGCAGCCCTCCGACCGGGCGGTCACCTCGCTTTTGAAAGCCGCAACCCGGCGGTCAGGGCCTGGGAACACTGGAACCGCGCCGAAACTTTTGAGGAATTCGACTCGCCCAACGGCCCGATGGAAAGCTGGCTGGATATTGTTCGGGTCGAGCCGGGGCGAGTTCTGATGGAGGGTTACAACATCTTTAAGGATACCGGTGAAGTGTTGAAAGTATCGAGTGAGTTGCGCTTTCGCAGTTTTGACGAAATAACTGCTTCGCTCGAAAAAACCGGCTTCACGGTCGAGCGGGTCTATGGCGACTGGACGCGTGGACCTTTCACCGAAAAGAGCCGGGTGATGGTCTTTGTCGCCAGGTCCGGTTAAAACCAGCTTAAAGCCGGGAAATAAAAAAGCCGCCCAAACGACGGCTTCTTTTTATTCGGGAGAAAGTTAAATTGCCACCTCGTACCGGATGCGCTCTCCATTCTGGTCGAGCAGTTCGTGGACCGGGCGGAGATGCTTGAAGTCAATCGGCTGCTGCATGAATTGCAACTGGCCGCTTTCCGTAAAGAGACGGACCATTTCCAATAACGACCGCCGCATCCTGATTACCGCAATATCGCTCGCGCCCAGGTGTTCTTTGGAGCGGTCGATAATCGCGCCCTGGCTCTCGGTAACGGCCAAATCCTCGACCGGCAGCGAACGGAACCCGACGCTGTAAGGGTTATTTTTCATGGCCTCGCGGTCCTGACCCCAGGTCTGGTCGGCTTCATAGCGGGGCTCGTACATGTTATCCGGGTTGGGGCTAAGCTGGCCCAGGTTGAGAATTTTATCAACTTTCGCGGCATTCAGGGTTTCGCTGGTGGACCAGTTGATAGCCCAGAAATCGGTGTTGTAGTCGTCAATCGGCATGACGATATTGACGTTCCAGAGATTTTTGACGGTGCTGGGAATCATGCAGAAGAACGGCAGGACGTATTCGGTCTTGCGGTTGACGTAAGAGCCGTCCTGCAACTTGCGCCGGGCGTTTGCCATGTAGCCGTAGGGGCGGTCGTGAATCTCGTAGTTGACCGAAAGCGCGCCCATCATCCCGGCATTCGGCCCGGTCATGGCGTCGTCGCCGTGGGGCAACCACTGGGTATGCAGCGAGGTGACGTGGGAGGAGTCGAGCAAACCTTCCAGCAGGCCGACCCAGTTGGCCTTTACGATAGACTTGCGGACGAGGGTATTTTCGAGCGGGACATCCCCAAAACCAAAATCGGGAAACTGGGGCGGGGTGGCGGCTTTGCCCAGGTAGACCCAGACCAACCCGGCGACCTCGTGGGTCGGATAGTGGTTGACCCGGACTTTTGAAGCCAGGTTAGAACCCGCCGGTTCGGACGGCACTTCAACCACCTGACCGTCCACGTTTATTTTCCAGCCGTGAAAGATACAGCGCAACCCACATTCTTCGTTGCGGCCCAGGGCCAGCGAAACGCCCCGGTGGGGGCAACCTTCATCGAGGAAGCCAACTTTGCCGTTGGTATCGCGGAAAGCTACAAAGTCCTGGCCGAGCAGCCGTACCCGCTGGGGCGCGCCATCGGTTTCCAGGCGGGCCGAACGAATTGCCGGGACCCAGATTTCCCGGATAGCCGTGCCCATGGCGGTACCAGGGCCGATACGGGTTAAAAGTTCGTTTTGTTCTTTACTAAGCATCGTAGCTTCCTCTCTCGTAAAACGACTTACTTTTTATCTCTCGAACACTGATGATAAAATTTTTGGCCCGGTCCGGCTTTCTCTAACCAGTTTTAGGGGAAATTAAGAAATATTTGGCAGTTAGAATTCTTCCCAGGCAGACATTTTAATCTTTTATGATAAGATGATGGCGTTTTGAACGGCGTATTCCAAAGCAAGATTTACTTTAAGATATGTGTATAATTATCTTACAGGCACATTTTTTAGATGTCCAATATTTGTTTTGTCTTTTAATATATTTACAGGATATAGATTAAATTAATCCCACTCATTTATTAACCGATGACTTCCCGGCAAATCTAAGCAACTTCAATTCACTTGTTATATTCCATGGAATATAATTACAAGGTATTTACTTCCGCGTAATATTAGTGTTATAATGGCTTAAGCTTGCTTGGCTTCTGGAATTTGCCTGGAAAGAGGATTAAACACACCAATGGATGAAAAACTTGCCGAGAATTACCCTGGCACCCGGTGGCTAATAGACCTGGTCCGGCTCGAAATTGCCCTCTGGGAGCGGCTGGACGACCGCCTTAAAAAGGAGCATGGCCTTTCGCTGGCCTATTTCGAAACACTCTACTTCCTCATGCAGCAAAGCGAAAAAAGCCTGCGGGTGGGCGACCTGGCAAAAATGCTCAGGGTGACGGTCGGCGGCACCAGCAAACTGGTGGACCGGGTCGAGGCGGACGGGCTGATCCGGCGCGAGGCCGACCCGACCAACCGCCGGGCCTCTCTCATTTTCCCAACTGTAGCCGGGGAGACCGCCTTTGTCGCCGCGCGCACCACTTTCGAAGCCGAGATGGCGAGAATATTCGAGGGTGTGCTTGGCGAGGCCGAGCAGCAGCAGATGTACGATTTTATTGCGCGGCTGCTCAAGTCGGACCTGGCGGCAAGACCGGAAGCGGGGAGTTAGTTTTAAAAGAGAAAGTCATCATAATAAGGGGTTATTAAAAGCGGGATTTTAGGGGTAAAAATGAAAACAACAATGCGGGCAATCGTGCTAAAAAGTCCGGGACCAGTGGAAAATCTCGAAATGAAAGAGCTACCAATGCCGGAACCGCCGGAGGGCTGGGTGAGGATTGCGGTAAAGGCTTTCGGCCTGAACCGCTCCGAATTGCATACCCGGCTGGGGTTGGCGGAAGGAGTAACTTTTCCCCGTGTTATCGGTATCGAGGCGACCGGGATTGTTGACGCCGCGCCGGGGAGCGACCTCGAACCGGGCCAGCCGGTGGTGACGATGATGGGCGGGATGGGCCGGACCTTTAACGGCGGCTATGCCGAGTATACTATCGTTCCGCGCAAACAGGTTATTCCTTTTAAGTCCGAACTGCCCTGGGAAATTCTTGGGGCTATTCCCGAAACGCTGCAAACGGCCTACGGCTCCCTCACTACCGGGCTGGACCTCCAACCGGGCCAGACTTTGCTTATACGGGGCGGCACCTCGGCCCTGGGGTTGGCGGTGACCGGGCTGGCAAAGGACCTGGGAGCAAAAATCTTTTCGACCACACGCCAGGCCGGACGAAGCCAGTTTCTAAAAGAGATGGGCGTTGACCATGTGCTGATAGACCGGGGAGAAATTAAAGACGAGGTCCGGCGCCTGGTGCCGGGAGGTGTGGATGCCGCCCTCGAACTGGTTGGCACACCCACCCTGCCGGATACCCTGGCGTCCACCCGCGTCCACGGGACGGTCTGTATGGCCGGGATGCTATCGAACCAATGGCTGGTGCCGAATTTTTACCCGATTGGCTATATTCCAAAGGGAGTGCGCCTGACCGGTTACGGTGGTTCAAGCGCGGACCTGCCGGGCGAAGTTTTACAAGATTATCTAAATAAAGTGGCGGCGGGAACTATCAAGCTCGCGCCGCCAAAAGTCTACAAGTTCACCGAGCAGGATGTCCGGCAAGCCCACGCTGATATGGAAAATAACCGGGTAGCGGGTAAACTGGTGGTCAGGCTGGACTGACCCGGTTATTTGGAAAAATCGGTATTGATAAAGTTGCGCGGGTCGGTGATGATACCGTTCACGCGCACTTCCCAGTGGAGGTGGGCCCCGGTTGAACGCCCGGTGCTGCCGACCTGTCCGACCACGTCCCCGGCCTGGAGTTGCTGGCCGACTTTCACATTAATTGCTGACATATGAAAATAATAGCTGGTAATCCCCATGCCGTGGTCAACCGCGACCGCGTTTCCCCGCGCCTGAAGCAGCCCCGTATAAACCACCGTCCCGCTGGCTGCGACATGGATATTAGCTCCTTCCGTCCCGCTATTGGGAGCAAGGTCCAGGCCGCCATGGAAATAAAGGGTATCCAGTTTGCCGTTATAGGTCCGGCGCTGGGCAAAATTGGTGGTCAGGGTCCAGGGCACTTCAAGCGGATAGCTCCAGGCGCCCTGCCAGAGGAATTTAGGCGTAAAGATGTTATAAGCCCCGGCCAGTTGGGTATCGTCATACTCATCGGCCTGGTGGTCGGCCAGGGCATCGAGGCTACCTTCCAGGGCCAGGTCCTGGGTACCGTAATCGTGAGCGTTAACCTGGACGGAGCGAATAAGGGCGCGGGACACACCGTTTTTATCGGTAAAAGTCAGCGTCAACGGATATGCCTGGGGGTCGAGGCCGGGGTCTATCCCCTGGAAGGCCCGGAGAACCGGAGAGTCCGACCCCGCCAGTTTGAGCGAAGCGAATTTCAAGGCGGTCGAGCCAAATTTACCCTGCAAATCGGTCGGGGACCAGCCTGCCGAGTTGGAAAGCTGGACCAGCAGAGTCCCGCCCTGGATAATCGCCAGGTTGGGCGGCAAGTTGAGGTGTAAATCAAACTTCTGAGGGGCAGGCCAACCCTCCGCCGCCACCAGCAGGTCTCCGCTATTGCTGTAATTGACGGCTTTGGTAGCAGGATTGGCTTCGAGACGACCTCGCTCGAAATACTGGACGCTCAGGCCGTCCTGGTCGAATGCCTGGCTGATAGGATAGCCCAGGAACTTTATCAGCCCCTGGCCAAACCAGAAAGATTTGAAAGGTTCGGCCAGGGTGTGGCCGGTTTCGGGAATAAATTCTTCAGCGGTGGTATCTGCCGGTTTGGCGACCTGGGCAAAGGCCGCGTTTGCACCGATTAGCTTCTGGGCCTGGGCCAGGTCGCGTCCCAGGAAGCCGAGGGTAATTTCACCGGGTTTTCCGGCCTGGTCGGGATGGTATTCCAGTAGGGCCTGTTCGAAAAGCTGCACCTGTAAACCGTCCTGGGTATAAACCTCGCTGAGCGGGTTGCCAAAGACCGGGTAGCCGCCAAGTTTCTGCCAGTATGCCAGGAACGGCGCTTTTATAAAGTGGCCAGTCTCACCGACATAGAGCGAATCGGGGCTGGTGGCAGACGGAGGTGGTAAAGCCTGGGTAGGAGCCTGGGCCAGTCCAGGGGTCTGGCTGGATGGGGTGGCTGCAACAGTCGGGACACCGGGAATGACGTTGCCCTGGGTGCCACCGGTCGGGCTGGGGGTCGCTTTATTAGCATCACCGGAAGCGGTCGAACCGGGCGTCAGGGTCGTGGAAGGAGTGGTACCAGGGCTGGTTTCGCCGGGTAGGGTGGTGGCGTCACCGCCACAGGCGGTCAGGACAAACGAAAAAAGGAGCAGGAGAAGCAATAAAACCGGCCAAATACCCGCCCGTTTCGAGTAAGGAGAGAAATTCAATTATTAACTATCCCCATAAAACTAAGAAATTAAAAGGCGCTTAAAGATTTACCATCTTTTCGCTATAGTACCAAGTATCAGGGTTTATCTCAACTTTTAGGTTTAAAAGAAGATTAATACCGGATAGATGGAGCAAGGGTACTCGTTCAAAGTATAAAAGAATAAATCTATGTGATGGTTACGCTCCGGGTGGGACCTGGTTTTCCACCCGGCGGTTTACCGGCTTACCAGTTGGCCCCATGGATAACCTGTCACCCAGGGCATTTTTCACCGAAGTATAGAGCAAGGCCAGCAGGAAAAGCACCGTCAGGGCCACGACCACGCACGCGCCGGGGGCGAGGCCCAGGTGATAGCTCGCCAGGACACCCACCAACCCAGCTACCACAACCACCCCCACCGCGATAATCATCATCCTGACCAGGCGGTCGGTCAAAAGCCGGGCGGTCGCGCCGGGCGTAATCAGGAGGGCAATCATCAAAATGTTGCCGACAGCGGGCAGGCCGGTCACGACAGTCAGGGCCACCAGGATTAAAAAGACCAGTTTGAGCCGGCCAACCGGCAGACCGAGGGCACGGGCGGCCTGAGTATCGAAACTGACCAGGAGCAATTCTTTGCGGATTAAGAAAATTAGGCCCAGGACCAACAGACTCACAAGCAGGGTGTTGAGGACATCGTTCCAACCGACCCCGAACAACTGGCCGAACAGGAAATTATCCAGGCTGCCGGTGCTGGCCCGTTTGATACCGCTCACCAGGACGATGCCGAGGCCGAAAGCCCCGATATAGAGGACGCCAATGGCAGTGCTTTCGCTGACCTGCTGGTTGCGCTCGGCCAGGCTGATGCTGACCACAACGATAAGCCCGGCGGCCAGACCGCCCCAGAAAAGGTCGCCGCCCACCAGGTAGGCGATCACGATACCGGGAAAGACCGCGTGACCGAGGGCGTTGACCAGAAAAGCCACCCCGCGCAACACCACGTAGGAACTGACCACCCCGCACAAAAGACCCAGCAAGAGCATTTCGAGCAAAGAACGCTGGACAAAGACCTGGTTTAAAGGGTCGGACAAAAAGTTTAACATCAGGCCCGGCCCTCCGGTTGGGGTTTCTCCAGGCCGTTCTGGCTGGCCCGGCGGAGCTGGTTGCGCCACTGCCGCCACTGGCGCACCCGCACGAACAGGCCGGAATGAGGCGAGACCAGCAGGCCGATGATAAAGAAGCCCGTAGCCACTACCACGACCCCGGCGCTCCCGGCCACGTTGGCATAATAGCCAAGATAAATCCCGACCAGGCTCGAAAGCATGCCGATAACAACGGCGATGGGCATCATCAGGTAAAACCGGTTGGTAAAAAGGCGGGCCGTCGCCGAGGGCGTCACGAGGAAAGCCAGCACCAGGATGTTGCCCACGGCGGGCAGGCTGACCACCACCGTCGCGGCAATCAGGAGATACAAAAAGAGGTCGAGCCGGACAACCGGCAGCCCGGCGGCCCGCGCCATTACGGCGTCAAAGGCGCTGAAAAGAAGTTCTTTGCGGAAAAGGAAGATGGCCCCCAGGATGAGCAGCCCGACGATACCGGTCACCCACAGGTCCAGGGTGGTGATGCCTAGAATGTCGCCAAAAAGAAAGCCTTCCAGGCTGCGCCCGTAGCTGCGTTGGCTGGAAAGCAAGACTACTCCCAGGGCAAAGGCCCCTGTAAAGATAACACCGATAGAGGAGTCTTCGCTGACGCGGCGGTTGCGGGCGACCAGGGCAATTACCAGGGCTACGGCCAGGGCCGAAATAAAGGCCCCCAGGAAGAAATTCGCACCGATTAGAAAAGCGATAACCACGCCGGGGAAAATGGCGTGGGTCAGGGCGTCCACTATAAAGACCAGGCCACGCAGCACGATATAGGTGCCGACCACCCCGCCTATTACGCTGATAATAAGCAGTTCCCAGAAGGCGTTGCGGATAAGGCTCCCGGCGTAGAGGGAGTTGAAAGGCTCAGCTAACCAGTTCCAGAGGTTGTTGAAAAAATCGGCCATCGGCTAGAACGCGTTCCTTTACTGGATTATCACCGTTTGACCGTCCGGGGTGTTGCCCACCGCGACCGTCAAAACGTTGCCGCCGTAGGTTTCGGCCAGGATTTCCGGTTTGAAGACCTCCGCAGGAGGACCAAAAGCCACCAGGCGATGATTGATACAGGCGACAAGGTCGCATTCCCTGGAAGTGGCGTTGAGGTCGTGGGTCGCCATGATAATGAGCTTACCCTGGTCGCGCAGTCTTTCGAGGAGATTGATAATCACTTCCTGGCTGGTGGTATCGACACCGGTCAGGGGTTCATCGAGCAGCATGATGTCGCCTTGCTGGGCCAGGGCGCGAGCCACAAAGACACGCTGTTGCTGCCCGCCCGACAACTGGCCGATTTGACGCTGGCGGAACTCGGTCATGCCGACCTGTTCGAGGGTTTCGGCGACAATGCGGCGGTCTTCCTTGCCAGGAAACTTGACCCAGCCGATATGTTTGTAGCGGCCCATCATCACCACTTCCTCGACCGTCACCGGGAAGTCCCAGCGGACCTCGCTGCGCTGCGGCACATAAGAAATGCGCAGGCGGGCGTGGGCGAGGCTTTTCCCGGCGATACTGACGGTGCCGCCCGTTGGGACCATCCCCAGCAGACCTTTTAGCAGACTGCTTTTACCTGCGCCGTTGGGGCCAATAACCCCTACAAAACCGCTCCCCGGCAGGGTCAGGCTGACATTTTGCAAGGCCAGGACCGGGCCATAGGCCACGCTTAAATTTTCAATTTTGAGTAGAGGTGGTTGGGTCGCAACTTGCGAGCCGGTGTCCGTCATACCAGTTTCACCAAATTTCCGAGTCAATGCCAGATTCATCATAGCTTTATGCGTCCATTTTACTATAAACGGGCGACACTTGCCTCTGTGTAACAGGGCAAGCGCAGCCGGAGAAGGAGTAGGTGTTAAGGTTTACTGCTGAAACCCGGCGGCCATATTTTTGGCGTTGGAAAGTTCCATTTTGAGATAGGTATCGCCATCGGTGCCGGGCGCGCCGAGCGCATCGCCGTAAAGGTTGGAATAGATTTTCACCCCGGCGGCCCCGGCCACCTGCTCGGCGATTTTGGGATTGATAGTGGTCTCGGTGAAAATCACCTTGACGTTGTTATCCTTGATATTCTTGATGAGTTCGTTAATCTCCTGGGGTGTCGGCTGGGCCGCGTCGCTAAAGCTCGGAATGACCGACCCGACCACCGTAATCTGGAATTCGTCGGTGAAGTAGCCAAAGGCGTCGTGGTTGGTGACAAGCTTGCGCTTTTCGACCGGGACCGGCGCAAAAATCTGGGTAATCTGGGCCTTGAGGTCATCGAGTTGCTTCTGGTAAGCGGTAAGCTGGGACTGGTAATATTCCTTGTTGGTGGGGTCAACCTGGGTTAAACCTTTGGCGACATTAGCAACCATAATCTTGGCGTTATCGGTCGAATGCCATATATGGGGGTCACCCTGTTTTTCTTCGTCCGAGCCATTCCCGGCCCGTAACTTGATGCCTTCGGAAGTATCAATCAAGGGGGCTTTGGTGCCGCTATTGGTAATGATTTTATCGAGCCAGTCGTCCGTACCTACACCATTCTTTACTATTAGCTGGGCGGCGGCGGCATTCTTGGAGTCGTCGGCGGTCGGGTCGTAATCGTGCGGGTCGTCGTCCGGGCGGAGAATTGTCGTTACCTCGACCCGGTCGCCCCCGATGTTGCGGGCGAAATCGCCAAGCTGGGTGGTGGTCGCCAGGACTTTAATTTTACCAGTCGTACTGGTCACCGCGCTGTTGGTGGCAGCAGTTGTAGCAGCCCCGGAAGTGTTATTGGAGGCGGTGCTAATTGAAGCAGCGGTGGGGGCGATGGTCGAGGTAGCATCACCGCAGGCCGCCAGGCCAGTAGCCAGGAAAAGGCTTGCTAGTAACCAGGCCAGACCAATCTTGAACTTAACCAATTCTCCTTGTTTCCTTTCCCTTTGGGCAATTTTTCAAGCAAAAACTGCTTCTATAATCACGATGGATAATTTGGAGGGCGTCCCGTGCCCAGGTTCAAGCTTCGTCGCCCGCAACCTCTATCTTTATTGATAGCTATTATCATTCAACGATGCAATTTTAGCAGTCTTTGTCGTAATTGTCAATGACTATCAATTGCGTTTTTTATATTTCTGCCAGATTCTCCAATTTTGAAAAAAGTCCCAGGATTGTTATAACGGGGCTTGACTGTATAATGTGTTTGAGTAATAATAGGTCTATTAGACTTATTAAGAGAAGTATTGATAGACCTGGTACAAATAAAAGGTGTTATCAATATTTGAGAAGAAGGCTTGTAAGGCGTTACCTATGTACGAACTGATTATCCTGTCGCTACTAATGCGGTTGAACCGGCCCGGCTATCAAATTGCCAAAATCACTAACAGCAAAATCGGACCCTGGGCCAAGGTCAGCAACGGCACCCTCTACCCGATGATGAGCAAAATGGCCCAGGCCGGTCTTATCGAACGAGTGGCGGACCCCGACCAGACCCAGGACGACCGCAACCACACCATCTACACTATCACCCCGGCGGGCCGCCAGCGTTTCCACGAACTTATGATGGATACATCGTCGAACCTGGGCGACTATCAGAAAATCTTCCGGCTCAAAATCCCCAGCCTGAATTATTTAGCCCCCCGCGAACGCCTTTACCTGCTCAACCACTATCTAAATTATTGCCAGGCATCCATTCTGTTTCTCCAAACCGAAGCAGAAACTATGGCCCAAAAGTTCAGGGGTAAAGAAGATACCTCGCCCTATTCTCCCGAACTCGCCATAGATTTGATGCAGCACCAGGCCCGGCAATGGCAAGCGGAATACGATTGGACCATGAAGTTACGCGCGGAAGTGGCAGCCCAACTTGAGGCGGGAACACCTGCACAATAATTTCAAAGCGTCCATAAAAAGGAAGTATCTATCTTCATGAAAAAGCTCGAATATAAGTGGCAAGTTTTGATGGTGGTCATTTTTGGCAGTTTTATGGTCATTCTCGACTCAACGATTGTCAACGTAACCATTCCCACCTTTGAGAAAGTTTTTAACACGGATGTGAACGGCATCCAGTGGATTTTGACCGGGTACCTGCTGGCTCTCGGCATCATCACGCCCGTGGCGGGCTACCTGGCCGATAATTTTGGCATTAAAAAAGTCTATCTGCTGTCACTGGGATTCTTTGTGATAGGCTCGGCTTTGTGCGGGTTGAGCGACCTCATCCGGGATTCGAGCGGGCATCCCTATATCGCCACCCTGATTTTCTTTCGGGTCTTGCAGGGTATCGGGGGCGGCGCGACTGTGCCACTGGCGAACGCCCAACTTTTCGCAGCCTTCCCGCCCGAACAGCGCGGCCTTGCCAACGGCGTCTTCGGAGTACCACTCCTGGTGGCCCCGGCCCTCGGTCCGACCCTCGGCGGCTATATCGCCCAGTATCTTCACTGGTCGCTCATCTTTTACATCAACGTGCCGATTGGCATAATCGGGATACTGATGGGTCTGTGGCTGCTCAAACCGAGCGAAATCCGCAAATCACGGCGGTTTGACGCTCTCGGTTTTGGCGCGGCGGCGATTGGTCTGGGGTTATTGCTTTACGCGCTGTCGGAAGCAGGCAATTCAAGTTGGACCGACCCGCTGGTGCTGGTCTGCTTCGCGGTAGCGGCGGTCTTCCTGGCCTTTTTCGCCTATAACGAACTGCGGCGCGAGGATACCATTGTAGACCTGCGGCTTTTCAAGAACGTCATATTTACGCTGGGTTGTATGGTCAACTGGGCGACGGTTATCGCGCTTTTTGGCTCGGCCTTTCTGTTGCCGCTCTATCTCCAGAACGTGCGAGGGCAGAGTCCTTTCGAGGCCGGGTTGATGCTGCTGCCCCAGGCGGTCACGGCGGCAATGGCGGTACCTTTTACCGGGCGGCTATTCGATAAAATCGGGCCGAGACCGCTGGTCGTCACCGGGCTGATAGTGCTGACGGTCACCTCCTTCTTTTTCACCCGGTTCACGGCGAATACCGACCTGTTTATGATTGAGGTGGTGATGGCTTTGCGAGGTTTCGCGCTCGGCTGTACGGTCCAACCCTCGATAACGACGGCCATCAGCGTGATGCAGCGCCAGGCTATCCCACGCGGTAGTTCGCTGATTAACGCGGCCCGGCAGGTAATCCAGGCGCTGGGTATCGCGGTCCTCAGTACGGTTTTCACGACCCAGGTAGCCGGGGTGATGGGCCAGGGCCAAGCAAACCCGGCAGCAGTTCAACAGGGCTTTATCGCCGGGTTCAACGATGCCTTTATCGTGGTGCTGGTGGTAGCTATCGTGGGGGTAGTGGTGAGCTTCTTTTTGCCGGGGTGGCCGGGTAAATGGCCGCTAAAGCAACCGGGTGACCCGTCGCGCAACCAGGGCCAGGAACAAGGGCGAACTGCTAGGCCACCGGGAGGTCAGCCTGGCAACCAATTAAGCGGCCAACCGAGCGGCCAGCCGAGCGGCCAACCAAGCAAGGAAACAAACAGTTAAATCCCATAAAATAAGGATAATAAAAAGGCACCTTTTGGTTGGGTGTCTTTTTATTTTTACGGAATGATAAAGTTAAAATCTTTTTCTGTAGCTGGAATTACTTACCTGCCCGCTCATAGTGGGCAATAATCACGCCGTTCGCCAGGATCTGGTTGCTCGCCAACTGGAAAGCCCCAGGCCGGATACCCTCGTTAAAAAGACGTTTGCCTTCGCCAAGCGTGAGCGGGTGCGTCCAGATGTACATTTCATCAACCAGGTCGTTTTTGAGCAAGGTCTGAATCAGATTGCCGCTACCCCATACCCACAGGTCCGGCCCATCCATTTCCTTGAGCTTTTTGATTTCGGAGGCTACATCGCCCGTCACGATAGACGAATTACCCCAGGATAACTCATTTTTAGCGTGGGAAACCACATATTTTTTAGTGGTGTTAAAAGGGTTGGCGATTTGGGGCGCCGCCTCGGTGTAAGGCCAGAAGGCGGCCCAAATATCGTAAGTCTTTCTTCCCAGGAGCAGTTCAAACGGCATTTTCATGAAGCCGTTGATAATCTGATCGCCTTTTTCATCATTGAAGTTCATCTGCCAGCCGCCGTGGGTAAAGCCGCCCTCGTTATCTTCTTCCGGCGCACCAGGTCCTTGCAAAACACCGTCCATGGTTACAAAAGTCGTCGTAATGATTTTTCGCATAAATTTTATCCTCTTATTCCTTTCTCGGATAAGGTACAGCTTTATTCTGTTCCAATTTGGATTGTAGCGGGGTAACTGTCTCTGCTATTAATAATCTTGCTATGCCCGATGAAAGTGCCAGTTATACATCGGGAGATATTTTGGGGATATGTAGCTTTTATGTCCTGAAGTTTAATTTGTTTTACAGATTTTTCAAACTAAGTTAGTAATTTCCTAATATTTGAGGCCAAAATTTAGAGTAAGATTGTTATGCAAATTCTGCTAGGATTGGTCCTACTTAAAGGCTAAATCTTAAAAACCTCGAAGCAAAAGTCTATCAATTGGGGTAGGTCAGCTAAAACGCCTGCCCGCCGGGAGTCGTTATTTTCCATCAACCATATAAAAATCCAAAACTCAGCTTCAGGGAATCTATTTTTTATTTAAGGTTAAGTAAGTAAAAGCGGCGGGCCTCCAGGTAAAAAGCCCGCCAGAGTCCAAGAAGAAGGAATGTTATGCCTCAACAATCCACCGGAGCCGCCGAGCGCAGCGATACCGCGACCCCTAAAACAGCGGGCAATCCCCTGGTCGAGCATCTTTTATTCGAACTAAAGAAGGTTATCGCCGGGCAAGATTATTTGCTTGAGCGGGTGCTGGTAGCGTTGCTGGCCCGCGGCCATATCCTGCTGGAAGGCGTGCCGGGCCTCGCCAAGACCCTCACCATCAAGTCGCTGGCCCAGGTAATCGGTGGGACTTTTGGCCGGGTCCAGTTCACGCCCGACCTCGTACCCGCCGACCTGACCGGCACCCGGATTTTTAACGGCAAGACCGGTGAATTTACGACCGAACTCGGCCCGGTCTTCGCAAACCTCTTGCTGGCGGACGAAATCAACCGGGCCCCGGCGAAAGTCCAGTCGGCCCTGCTGGAAGTGATGCAGGAGCGCCAGGTCACGATTGCCAAGCAGACTTACAAGGTGCCTGACCCCTTCCTGGTCATGGCGACCCAGAACCCGATTGAATCGGACGGCACCTATCCCCTGCCTGAAGCCCAACTCGACCGCTTCATGTTCAAGGTGCTGGTGAATTACCCCTCGTTCGAGGATGAAATGATTGTCATCGAACGGGTTATCGGCACCCCGGCCAACCTGCGCGCCCTGCTTACACCCGAAAAGCTACAGGAAATGCAAAAAGAGGTAGACCAGGTCTATGTTGACCCGGTGGTGGTCTCCTACGCGGCCCGGTTGGTGAGCGCCACCCGCACTCCCGCCGAACACGGTCTGCCCCAGCATGCCGAGGCCATCCAGTTCGGGGGCAGCCCTCGCGCCTCGATTAACCTGGTATTGGGGGCAAGGGCGCTGGCCTACATGCGGGGCCGTTCCTACGTGCTGCCCCAGGATGTCACGGCGGTAGCCCACGACGTGTTGCGGCACCGCCTGGTCCTGACCTATGAAGGTTTAGCCGCCGGGGTGACCGCCGACTCGATTATCAACGACATTTTGAAACGTTTCCCACCAATCCGCCTGGATTTGGGTGACCGCCATGTGGCCTAGAAAGAACGGTCGGGAAATCAAACCGGCCTCGCCCAAACCCGGCAACGATCTCCCGGCCCGGCAAGACCAGGCTTTGAAAGCGCTCTTGCACCGGCTCAACTGGAAGTTGCTCCGGCCCCTGGCGACCCACTTTGGCGGGCAGGAGCGAAGTATCCTGACCGGGACAGGGATGGAACTGAGCGAGATACGCGAGTACCAGCCGGGTGACGATATTCGCTTTATTGACTGGAATGTCACGGCGCGGGCGTCCGGCACCTTCGTCCGCGAGGCCCAGGTCGAACGCTCGTTGGACGTATGGCTGCTGCTCGATTTGAGCGCCTCGATTGATTGGGGTACCGCCCTTTCGTCCAAGCGGGAGCGGGCCCTCGAATTCGTGGCGACCGCCGGGCAGCTACTCAGCCGGGATGGCAACCGCCTGGGTGCGGTCCTCTTTGCCGACAAAGTTTTGAAGGTGATACCGCCCAGCACCGGGCAGGTCCACCTGGTGCGGCTGCTACGCCAGCTTACCGAGATGGCGACCAAAACCGGCCCGCACAACACCGGACTGGCTGCGGCCCTGGACTACGCCGCCAGGATTATCACCAGGCGTTCGCTGGTGCTGGTTGTTTCGGACTTCATCACGGAAGACGACTGGGAAAAAGGGTTGGGCAAGCTGACCTACCGGCACGAAGTGGTCGCAGCCCAGGTCCGAGACCCCCGCGAGAGCGAACTGCCGGACATGGGCATCATCACCCTGGAAGACCCCGAAACAGGCCAGCAACTGGTAGTGGATACGAGCGACCGGAAGTTGCGCGAGAATTTCAGGGTGGCAGCCCAGGCCCAGGCCGAAAAACTGGAAAACCAATTTAAGAAAAGCGGGGTAGACCGGCTGGTTATCAGCACCGGCGAAGACCTGCTGCCCGGTCTGGTTAAATTTCTCCAGGCGCGGCGGTTTCGGCACCGCCGCCCTTTGAACCCGGTGCGTTAATCAGCCCGGCGGCCTGGAGTTTTAATCTTATAATCTAACGCAAAGTATGAAACGAGTACGACTATGACCTTTCAATGGCCGTTAATGCTGCTTAGTCTCGGCCTTATCCCGGTCCTGATAGTGGCTTATCTACTGATTCAACGCCGTCGCCAGGCGTACACGCTCCGCTTTACCAACATGGCGCTCCTTACGAAGGTGGCGGGACGCCGTCCCGGCTGGAAGCGGCACTTACCGCCGGTAATTTTCGCCCTGAGCCTGGCGGCATTGCTGGTCAGCCTGGCCCGGCCCATGGCGGTTATCTCGACCCCCAAAGACCAGTCGAATATTGTTATCGTGATGGACGTTTCTGGCTCGATGGCTGCCAGCGACCTCCAACCGACCCGCCTGAGCGCGGCCAAACAAGCCGCCCAGGACTTTGTAAACAACCTGCCTGGCAACGCGAAAGTGGGCCTGATTAGTTTTAACACGGTGGCGCGGGTCGAAGCGACCATGACAACCGACCACAACGCGGTTGACCGGGCTATCCAGAACCTGAACGCCGGGGGCGGGACCGCCATCGGGGAAGGTTTGGACGAAGCCCTCAAACAAATCTCGGCCCAGGCGGACAAGGCTACCCCGACCGCGACCGCCTCGGCAAACGCTACCGGGCAGCAAGACCAGGCCACGCAGGTCCCGGCGGTAGTGGTGTTGCTCTCCGACGGCAAGTCAAACTCAGGGGTTTCGCCCGAACAGGCCGCCGCCAACGCAAAAGACGACAACGTCAAGGTCTTTACGGTCGGCATCGGGACGCGTGGGGCCACCCCGATTTTGAACGGACGCTACAATCCCGACGCGGGCCTGGACGAAACGACCCTGCAAAATATCGCGAGTGAAACGGGCGGGCAGTATTTCTACGCGGCGGAGACCAAGGAACTGCGGGACATCTACACGGCCCTCAGTTCACAGGTAAGCTGGGTGACGGAGCAGACCGAAATCACAGCCCTGGTAACAGCCCTCGGCACCATCTTGATGATAATTGCCGGGTTCCTGAGCATGCGCTGGTTCCACCAGGTCGCCTGATAAGAATATTTTCTATAAAAGAGACCCATCCTGACTAACATCGGGATGGGCCTTTATTGTTTTTCCAGAGAATTGCGTGGTAAGAAAAGCTTTCAAGCCCTTACGACTGTAATATTGTCTAACGGACCGGAGACACCCGAAGGGCGCGTGCGTAGCACGGAATATCCAACGCACCGGAGACACCCGAAGGGCGCACCTGCGGGGGTGTGTCAGAGCCACGGAATGGCAAAATCAAGGTTCGCGGGTATAAAAAAAAGCGAGGCCACATCGCCCCGCTTTCAAGAAAAACCTTATTTCGGGATAGAACCGTCCACGCCTTCGACCAGGTAGTCAATCGCGGTAATCTGGTCGTCGGTCAGGGTCGCGCCCTGGGCCACTTTAACGGCCCCGGTGTTGTCCTTGATAGGCCCGGCGTAAACATCGAGCGTACCGGCTTTGAGAGCGGCTTTCTTCTCGTCCACCATCTTTTTAACATCGTCCGGCACGACCGAGTTAAGCGGGGAGAGGTCTACCACGCCTTCTTTGAAACCGCCAAAATAGCTGCCGGTCTTCCAGGTGCCGTTCATGGCGGCTTTCACGCGGTCGATGTAGTAGGGGCTCCAATCCCAGTAAGGCGAGGCCAGGTGGGCTTTCGGGCCGTAGGATTCCATAATCGAATCGTTGCCGAAAGCGTATTTACCGGCTTCCTGGGCCGCTTGCAGGGTCGAAGGAGTATCCTGGTGCTGGGCCAGGATGTCGGCCCCGGCGTTCAACAAGCTCTGGGCGGCGGTCTTTTCGAGACCGGGGTCGTACCAGGTGTTGGTCCAAACCACTTTGACCTTGGCGTTCGGGTTGACCGAGCGGACCCCAATGGTAAAGGCGTCAATACCGCCGACCACTTCGGGAATCGGGAAGGCCGCGACATAGCCGATGATGTTGGTCTTGGTCATTTTCCCGGCGACGATACCGGCCAGGTAGCGGGGCTGGTACTGGCGGACCTGGTAGACCGCCAGGTTGTCGGCGGTCTTGTAGCCGGTGGCGTGTTCGAATTTAACATCGGGGAATTTCTTGGCGACATTGACCATGGGGTCCATATAGCCAAAGCTGGTGCCGAAGATAACCTTGTTGCCCTTCTGAGCCAGTTCGGTAAAGACCGCTTCGGAAGTGGAAGGGTCTTCCGCGACGTTTTCGAGATAGGTGGCTTCAACATTCGGCAGGGCCGCAACCAGTTTCAGGCGGGCCTGTTCGTGGGCGTAGGTCCAGCCGCCGTCACCGATAGGTCCGACATAGACAAAAGCCACTTTGAATTTGTCGCCGGTAGCGGCGGTCGAAGCGGCCGTAGTCGCGGCCTGACCGGCGACCGTGGTCGAAGTAACGGTCACACCCGCGGCGGTAGTCGCGGCAGCCGGGGCGGTGGTCGCGGTATTGTCACCGCAGGCCATCAACAACACAGAAAGGGTCAAAAGCAAGCCGGACAAAATCCCGGCATAGCTCATCCTTTTCGAATTTTTCATCAAATCTCTCTCCTCAGATAATTGGGGTTTAAAACCACCCAAAAGGGTTTTGCAAAACGAAATAACCTCAACCACGTTCTCGCCTGAGATAAAACAATCCCAGGCCGGAGGGAGCCGCGCTGCTCGCTCGCCCGGTTTGGTCCTTTAGTCTCCATTGAGTAAAAACCAGGGCCGCTATTGTTAATAGGTACGGTAACATTCTAAGAAAATAACTGCTTATAGGCACCCCGGCCACCTGCAAACTGAACTGGAAAGCTTCCATGCCGCCAAAAAGATAGGCGCCCACAAAGGCCCGCCAGGGGTTCCAGAGAGCAAAAATGACCAGGCCAACGGCAATCCAGCCGCGCCCGGCGGTAATATTTTCCTGCCAGTTCGGGTTCGAGCCGAGCGAAATCGACGCGCCACCCATCCCGACCAGGGCTCCGCCGAGCAGGGTATAGAGGTAGCGGGTGCCGATAACCGAAATTCCCTGCGCATCGGCGGTGGAGGGGCTTTCGCCGACCGCCCGCAAGTTCAGGCCCGGTCGGGTCCGGTAGATAAAGTAGAACAGGGCCGGGACCAGCAAAAAGCTGAAATAGACAAACAGGTTCTGGGTAAAAAGAATCGGGCCGATGACCGGAATATCGCTCAAAAGCGGGATGGGCAGGGTCTGGAATGAGTCTTTGGCGGCCTGGCCGACCAGGGGTTTACCAAAATAGGAGGCAATGCCCGTCCCGACCAGGGTCAGGGAAAGACCGCTCACCACCTGGTTGACGCCTATCGAAACGGTAAAGAAGGCGTGGACCAGGGCCAGGGCCGCCCCCGCTATCAGCGAAACCGCGACGCCTATAAAGACGTTCCCGGTAGCCGCCGTAGCCGCGAACCCGGCCATCCCGCCGACCAGCATCATTCCTTCCAGGCCCAGGTTCAAAACGCCGCTCCGCTCGGTCAGGATTTCGCCGAGGGTCGCGTAGAGGACGGGCGTCCCGGCAACGACGGCGGAGGCGAGGGTTTTTACAACGTCAATATCGGCCATGCTTAACTTTCCTTATCCTTTAGCTGGTCTGGACCCTGGTTTGAACCCTGGTTTGAACGGCGCAACGCGGCCTGGTAGAGCAAGCGGCGGTAGAGGCTTTCGCCACCCAGGACGCAAAAGAGAACGATACCCTGTAAGAGAGTGACGAGGCCGGAGGAAACGCCGACCCGCTGCATGGTAAAGCCACTGGAAACGAGACCGCCAAAGAGCACCGCCACCAGGATAATCGCCCAGGGATTGAGCCGGGCCAGCCAGGCGATAATAATGGCGGTGTAGCCGTAACCGGGCGAGAGGTTTTGCTGGAGCCTCCCTGCTATACCGGTAACCTCGCTCATCCCGGCCAGACCGGCCAAAGCCCCACTCAACAGGAAGGCGATAACGATGTTGCGAGTGATATTTATCCCGGCGTAACGGGCCGCTTTGAGGTTATCGCCCATCACTTTAAGCTCGAAACCCCATTTGGTCCGGCTGACCAGAAGCCAGACCAGGGCCGCCGCGATGATGGCAAAGACGAGGCCGAGGTGAATGCGGGTATTTGTGACGAGAACCGGGAGGCGGGCGGCATCGGAGAAAGTGGCCGTGACCGGGAAGTTAAAACCCTTGGGGTCGCGCCAGGGGCCGAAGATAAAATAGTCGGTCAGGAGAAGCGCGACATAGTTGAGCATCAGGCTGCTGATGATTTCGTTGACATCGAGCCAGGCCCGCAAGAGACCGGGCAGCAGACCCCAGATTGCTCCACCGAGCAGACCACCCGCGACCATCAGCGGGATGATGACCGGGGCGGGCAGGCCGGGAAAACCCAGGGCCAGGGCCGTTGCCACCAGGACCCCGCCGTAAAACTGGCCTTCCGCGCCGATGTTCCAGAGCCGCGCCCGGAAAGCCAGCGACACACCCAGGGCCGCCAGGGTCAGCGGAATAGCTTTGACGACAGTCTCAGAAAAGTTCTGGATGAACGAGGTATGGACAATTTCGGTCAGGATAAAAAAGGCATCCTTGCCGCTCAGAAAAAGGATGATAGCGGCGATGACCAGGGCCACCAGCACCGACAGGACCGGGGTAGCCACGGCCAGGGCGGCAGTCGAGGGGTAAATCTGGCGCGGCGGCAGGGCCACCAGGGTCTTTTGAATTTCTAACTCTTTAACCGCTCTTTGTCTAAGGCTCAATTTTGGTTCCTCTAAGAGTGGGTGGCCGCGAGGCTAGAGCCCGCCATCAACAGGCCAATATTTTCCAGGTTGGCCGCCGAACGTACCGGCGGCAGTTTGCCCATAATCCGGCCTTCATACATCACCAGCAATTGGTCACAAAGCAAAAAGGCTTCGTCGAGGTCTTCCAATATAAGGAGGACCGCCGCGCCCTGGTCGCGGGCCTGGCGCAACTTGTTGTGGACGTAAGCCGAGGCGTTAATATCGAGGCCGCGGGTCGGGTTAGCCACGATAAGCAGTTTAGGCTGGCTGTTCAGTTCGCGGGCCAGTAGTAGCTTTTGAAGGTTGCCGCCCGAAAGCAAGCGGGCCGGGGCGTAGGCATCGCCAACCGCAATCGAATACTGCCCGATGGCCGCGCCCAGACCTTCGCGGACAGCCTTGCGCCGCAGGAAGGGACCGGCGCTGTATTCGGGACGCCAGTAGTCACGTAATAGAAAATTATCTTCGAGATTTAACCCGGCGGCGCTGCCCACTCCCAGGCGGTCTTCCGGCACGAAGGCAACCCCGGCCCGGTGGACCTGGCGGGCCGAGCGGTTGGTCAGGTCCGCGCCGTTAAGGGTGACGTCGCCGCGTTCGGCCCGGCGCAACCCGGCCAGGGCTTCAGCCAGTTCGCGCTGCCCGTTCCCGGCCACGCCGACCAGCCCGACCATTTCCCCCGGATGGACCTCAAAAGAGACATCCTTGACGGTCGAGTTGAGGACTTCGCCTTTAACGTGGAGACCGCGCACCTGTAAAGTCAGCTGGGCCGAAACGACTTCCGGTATCGGGGCGGCCTTTTTTTCGAGCGGGACTTCATCGAGCATGCCGAGTTCGAGTTCGCTCTGGCTATCAGCTTCCCGGCCAATCATCAGGCGGGCGATTTGTTCTTTCTCGCCGGGCAAGCCTTTGAGGTCGAGGGTCGCCACGGCCTTGCCGCCCCGCAGGATGGTCGCGCGTGAGGCCAGGCTGACCACTTCTTCGAGTTTGTGGCTGACAAAGATAATGGCATAGCCCTGCTCGGCCAGGCGCCGGATCGCCGTAAAAAGCCCCTCGGTCTCTTTGGGGGTCAGGTTGGCGGTCGGTTCGTCCAGGGCCAGGATGGTCGCGCCCAGGTAGAGCGCCCGTAATATTTCAGCCCGCTGCTGCTCGCCGACCGAAAGAGTACCGACCCTGGTGGCGGGACGGACGGCCAGGTTGTAATTCTGACCCAGTTCGGTTAAATCATTTTCGATTTTCTTGAGATTGAGAAGGAAGCGAGGCTGGCGCATACCGAGGGCGACGTTTTCGGCGACGGTCTGGTTGGGGACCAGTTTGAAATGCTGGTAGACCACGCCCACCCCTTTTTTGATGGCGTCGGCGGGACCGCGCAGGGTAGTTTTTTCCTCTCGCAGAAAGATTTCGCCTTCTTCGGGGCGGTAGAGCCCGGCCAGGATATTGAGGAGGGTCGACTTCCCGGCCCCGTTTTCGCCCAGGAGCGCGTGAATCTCCCCGGCCTTTACTTCGAAATTAACCCGGTCATTGGCGACAATACCGGGGAAACGTTTGGTGATATTTTTTAGCCGGACGGCAGTGGTGCCAAGGGCAGGCGCTTCGGACTTTGAGAGCATCAGGTCCGCCTCTGGTGAAAATTAACCATTCAAACAAAAACTTTCATCTGAAAAGGGAAAGCGCGGGCCTGTGGAGGCTTTGCCATTCCCAAAATCTGGTAGCCCTGAAAGGTGACTGCGAAGTTTGGGATAAATCTACCAGTTGGTAAAAGTGACAGCCAAAAACAAGGCCGACTTGCATTTTTGGGCTTTTTAACCGCAATTTTGTAAAATTCTAGAACTCAACCTGACACTTTTGCGTTCTGAGCAAAACGCTTGTGGGTACTCTTTATTATAATCCCGGACAAAAAAAGTTACAATGCACAAAAATAACCAAGGAAAACCGGAAATTTTTGTGCATTTTGCCGAAAAGTACCACCTAAAACAGCTTTACAAATGTTCAAAGTCACCAATAATAAGATTCGCCAAAACCAGCAACCTTTCCACATCTTGCGGAAAATGATGGCGAATTGACCAGTCAATTTGGGTTAAGACCGTATATACCAGGTAGACTTTAAGCCTTTCCGGCCCGGTGATTTCAAGTAGATAAGTTGTCAATAAGTGCCGGACCGGGTAATTCTCATAACAATAGAAAAGCAGCAAGCCAAGGTCAAACGCCCGGTCACCACACCCTGCTGCATCCCAATCGACCACCCCGCTTACCCGGTTTTCTTCCAGCAAGATGTTGCCAGGTGTTAAATCGCCATGAACAATATCCCCGGTCTTATTACATACGTCTTCAAGGCCGCATACAAAGTGGCCTAACCGGGTTAGTAATTCCGCACTTTCTGTAGAATAATTATGTAAAGTTTGTTTCCAGCCGGAAATATCATCAAACACAACCGATTTAATGTAAATAGACCAGTTTTGTTTTTGAGAAAGGGCTTGTCCAGCCTGTAACTCGTTAAGACCGATTAAAGCACGGGCCTGCTCCACGGTTAAACTGGAAGCCGGATTGCCTGGAAAGAGGGTTTGCAACCAGTAGTTTGCGCCTTCAGGAAAAGCGCCCACCAGAACGTATTCCGGCACCAGCGGACTTAACCGTCGCAAACGGTCCGTTATTTTGCGGGCAAGCTGGATGCGGGCCAGCCATCCGGGCCGAGAATTCCATTTCAGAACTAATGACGTGTTACCGGTATCTATTACTCGGTAAGCGCCCTGGTTCTCCCCTTCAAGATAACGCCTTACCAGCTTAAAAGTGGTGCCATGCCGGGCGTTTATCCCCTCGACAAGTTGTATAACCTCTAAATCTTTATCAGGGTTAATCGGAAACTTCCTCGATAGAAAAATCCTGGGCGCCTTTCCACAAAACGGTCTCGCCGATTTCCTTTAATTCCTCGCGGCTGGCCTGGAGGGTGGCGAAATGATTCCCGGCCAACTGGCCCATATCGGCAGCGAAAGTGCAGCGCCCGTAAGGGACCAGGATTTCGGTTTCGCTCAGGTCGCCGGTATAAATGAGGATTTCGCCCGGAAAAGGATGGCTGGTCTGGTTCTCGTAGCCGACGCCGACCTCGAAATCGCCCATCGGCACCCAGGCGGCCTGTCCGCTCCACCGGGCCTGAATCAACTTGCTCTTGAAGGGTAGCATTTTGCGGATGGCCGTGACGGTCCTGGGGGCGTTCGCTTCTTCCAGAGTCGCCTTGAATTTCTTGCCGCCAATGGTTATCTCTAACATTTAAGGGAAAATCCTTTCAAATTGCTTGACTGCTTCTGATGATAGTTGGATAGAAAGCATTATACTCAAACTGTCCAACAAAGCCACCTCTGATTATGGTTTGCTAAATAACAAACTTTCCCAGGTATTAACTATTGACAAATAGCGGCTTTCAATTTATACTTGCTATATAACAAGCAAGTATATTTTTTATTAAAAGGAAGGTGTCCTATGTCAGTTTACGAGGAATTGGGAGAGCAAAAGGCCATAGAGTTAAGCCAGGGTACGGTCAGCTACCGGGAAACAGGCCAGGGCCAACCACCGGTCGTGCTGATTCACGGTCTGCTGGTAAACGGCGACCTCTGGCGCAAGGTGGTACCGGGGTTGGCGGGTAACTATCGCTGCCTGGCACCTGACTTGCCCCTGGGCGCCCACTCTACCGGCCTCAACCCGGACGCAGACCTGACCCCGCCCGGCATAGCCCGCCTGATTTCAGACTTTATCGAAGCCCTCGATTTGAGAAATGTTATATTGGTCGGCTCGGATACGGGCGGGGCCTTCTGCCAGCTTGTGATTACCAGCCAGCCCGACCGGATAGAGCGGCTGATTCTAACCAACTGCGATGCTTTTGAAAACTTCTTCCCCGCCCTACTGGCACCGATGCAGTGGCAAGCGCACCTGCCGGGCGCGATGTGGGGCCTGGGCCAGTTATCAAAGTGGTCGGCCTTCCAACGTCTGCTTATCTGGTTGGTGGCAAAATACCCGGTAGAGCAGCGCGCCATCAAGTCATATGTGGGGAAACTCGGCAAAGATAGGGAAGTGCGCCGGGATTTAGGCAAGGTTTTGCGTGGTATCTCAAAGCGTCACACCCTCGCCGCCGCCAAAGAGTTCGGTAATTTTAACAAGCCGGTCCTGGTAGCATGGGGTAAGCAAGATTTTCTCTTTCCGGCCCGTTATGCGAAACGCCTGGCGGCAGCCTTCCCCCAGGCCAGGGTAGAATTCGTGGATAACAGCCGGGCTTTTGTAGCGGAAGACCAGCCGGAATGGTTGACCGATGTTATAAAGAATTTCCTGGCCGAGACAACCGGTAGCGGTTTGGAATTGTCCAGGTAACCGGGCTTGCTCAACTCTTTGCTCTTGTTTGAAAGTTATGTTATAACGAGCAAAATTTCTTAAACAAGAACGAGGCAACTTTGAGCGAGAATAAAATCAGGGACTGGTCGCGAGACCCGGCGCGGTCGAAGGAAGCCATCTTAAACGCCGCCGAAAAACTGTTTGCCAGCCAGGGTTACGAACAGACCAGTTTGCAGCAAATCGGCCAGGAAGCAGGGGTATCGCGAGGGACGCCGGGTTATTTCTTTGGCTCAAAAGAACAGCTTTACGGCGAGGTGCTGGACCGGCTATTCGAGGCGGAATATGCTTCGGTCGAAGCCGTGTTACAACAAACGCCCCGACCGGACGAATCACCGACCGAGCGACTGGCCGAGGTCATCGGTAAATTTTACGACTTTTTGCTGGTCCGCCCCACCTTTATCCAGATGATAGAGCGAGAGGCTATTAACGGTGCGAAGTTTTTGCAGAACCGGAGCGGCTATTTAAAGCTTATGAACGAAAGCCTGGCCCTGATTGGTCCGGCCCTGGTCGGCCCGGCTTTTCGTCCGCTCGACCCTAACCAGTTGCTTCTAAGTATAATCGGGATGTGCTGGTTTCCCCTGGCGCACACGGCGACCTTTTTGACGCCGGTCGGAGTGGACGTGGCGGACCCGGCGTTCTGGCAGGCCCGCAAAAATCACATTATTGATTTAGTCTTGAACGGTATTTTGATTAAACCAGTTGATAATGGTCGCGTTTGATATATTTCCCGTTGCCCGCCTTGCCCACAAAAACCCGGTCCTCAATGACGGTCTGGCCGCGTGAAAGGACCGTTATGGGGACGCCGGTCACTTCCCGGCCCTCGAACAGGTTATAGTCAACCCTGGTATGGTGGGTTTTGGCGCTGAGGACCAACTTCGCTTCCGGGTCAAAGATTACGAGGTCGGCATCGCTACCGGGCGCGATAGTGCCTTTGCGCGGGTAAAGCCCCATCAGGCGGGCCGGGTTGGTACTGAGCAGTTCGACCATCCGGTTGAGGGTGATACGGCCCTGCCGGACCCCGCCATCGTAGACCAACATCAGGCGCGACTCGATGCCAGGCGCGCCGTTCGGAATCAGGCTGAAATCGTTCAGACCGATTTCTTTTTGCTCGCGGATACAGAAGGGACAGTGGTCGGTGCTGATAACGGACACGTCGCGCCCGGCCAATCCTTTCCATAAAACGTCCTGGTGCCATTTCTCGCGCAGGGGCGGGGTCATTACATACTTGGCCCCCTCGAAACCGGGCCGGTCGTATTCCTCAATCGAGAGAAAAAGATAGTGGGGGCAGGTCTCGGCATATACCGGCAAACCAAGCTGGCGGGCGTCGCGGACTTCTTCGAGGGCGTCGGCGCAACTGAGATGGACGATATAGACCGGGACGCCGACCATTTCGGCCAGGGCAATCGCCCGGTGGGTCGCCTCGGCCTCGGCCTTGGTGGGACGGGTCAGGGCGTGATATTTAGGCGCAATCTTACCTTCGGCCAGGGCTTTTTTTACGATAAGGTCAATCACGTCGCCGTTCTCGGCGTGCATACAGACCAGGCCGCCGTTTTCACCCGAACGCTGCAAAATCCTGAAAATTTCGGCGTCCCCGACCATGAGGTCGCCGGGATAGGACATGTAGAGCTTGAAACTGCTCACGCCCTCGTCCCGCACCAGCAAATCCATTTCGGGCAAGACCTGCTCGTTCAGTTGCCGGATGACCATGTGGAAGCCGTAATCTATCACGGCTTTGCCAGCGGCCTTGCGATGCCAGGTCTCGTAACCCTGCAAGAGCGAACCGCCCCTGGGTTGGGTGGCAAAGTCTACAATTGTGGTGGTGCCGCCCCAGGCCGCCGCCGTAGTGCCGCTTTCGAAATCATCGGCGGTAACGGTGCCCATCTGGGGGGCGTCCAGGTGGGTATGCACGTCCACCGCGCCCGGCAGGACATATTTCCCGGCGGCGTCAATTATTTTATCGGTCTGTTCAGCCGGGAAAGCGAGACCAATCGCGCTGATTTTCTCGCCCTCTATTAAAATGTCGCCAGGATACGTCCCGACCGCCGTCACGATGGTCCCATTTTTTATGATTGTTCGCATGAAATCTCTCCGTTAAACGTCTATTTTAGCTTCCCCGGTAGGTACTGTACGACCAGGGCGAGGCGAGTAGCGGGACGTGGTAATGGTCCGAACTGTCGGCGATACCGAACCGGACCGGTACCCGGTCCAGGAACGGGGTAGCCGCCTGGACCAATTTTTGCTCTTTGAAATAGTCACCCACGGCAAAGACCAGTTCGTAGACGCCGGTTATGAGCGCGCTGTCTTCCAGCAAAGGGAGGTCGGTGCGCCCGTTGGCGTTGGTTCGGACCGTCTTCAAAAGAGTGCGCTCACCCGTAACCTGATCGAGGCGCCACAGTTCGATAACCATGTTAGCCGCCGGGCGACCCTGGGCGGTATCCAGCACGTGGGTGGTTAAACGCCCCGCCATTATAAAATTCCTCCTGACTTAACCGTTCCGGCTCATGGTGAGCTTGATGAGGCCATAGGCAGGGAAAGCCGCGCTGTAGACTTTGACCTTATCGTCGGTCGGGGAAACGCCGAAGGGGTCGGGGGTCTGGTTTTTGGCCTCGAACCCGACCTTTTCCAGTTGCGGGAACCGCTCTAACAGCCGTGAACCGATTTCGTGAATAAGATGCTGGATCGATTCGCTGACAAACTCGTGAAAGACCACCTGGGCAATGTCGCGCACCTGCTCCCCAGGAATATAATAGGAATGGTCCGGGTTGAGCATGGCGGCGGTGTCGGTGTACTTCCAATAAATATTCATGTGGATGAACAAGGGGCGGTCGCGCCGGTCGGGCAGGGTGGTATAGCCATCACGCACGAAACTGGTAAACGAACTCCCCGTTACCTTGAGCAGTTCCATGTCAACCCGCCCGCAGCGGTGGTCGGACAACACTGCGCCGTCACCTTCCCGCGAATAATCCATTGTCACGACGGTATAGTCGTTGTGGGAACGGCTGTAAAGGACCGGGCTTTCCTCGAAACTGCCGCCCGCGCCTGGTACCGTAACCGGGACGAAGGGTAGTTCCCGCCCGGTCAGGCGCAAGCCCTCCATCTGCGAATAAGTCTTTAACAATTCCTGGCCGAGAAAAGCGAGATAACCTTCCAGAGTCGCACCGGTATAAGCCAGCCCTTGCCGGATGATAAAATTCTTCATGCTGTCGGTAGCGACCACCATCGAGTTATCGCCCTCGGTGTAGGACGGGAGAAAATTGTCGCCCAGCACTTCCACGTCCGCCTCGAAGGCCACCAGGTTATTGCTCCTGCCGCTAAAGTTCGACTCGCGGACGGGCGTGACGCCGGTCAGGGGGGCGGCATAGGCGCGGTAGACCGGGACCAGGGTCTTGCCATAGCTGATTTGATAGGTAAAATCCGAACTCATAATTTTCTCCTAACAGTAGTCAGGGGTCGGTAGTCAGCCAACAGTAGCCAGTAGTCAGTTTTTCTTACTAATTGTTTGGGCTTGGAAAATTGGTTAAAATCAATCATCCAAGCTGTTTCAAGGTGAAAAGCTTTATTTAGTTGACCAAGTTTATAGAAACTTACTGACTACTGACCTCTGGCTACTGACTACTTTCCACAGCATCCTTCAAACGAAACTCTAAAATCTGGCAAATTTCATCCAGGGCGATCTGGATTTCCTCGTCGCGGCGGTGCTGCATGCGGACCGGGAAAGCCGCCAGGATGGTGGACTTGTGATGTTTACGGGCGCAAATAATAAAAGGAAAGCCGAACTGGGACCGGTAGGCCCGGTTATACTCGTTAAACCGGGCCACTTCCTCCGGGGAAAGGTTGGTCAGGCCCGCCTTGGCCTGTTCGTTTTGGGACTGGCTGGAAAGCGTGCCGCTGACGGCCTCGCGCCCGACCAGTTCGGGATGGCTCAGAATCAGTTCGAGTTGCTCGGCGGGGCTGGCCTGGAAAATAACCTCTGTCATGGCTTTATAGAGGTCGTCCAGGCTGGCAAAGGGCCGTTTTTCGAAGGTCCGGGCGGCGACCCAGGCATTCTTTTCAAACAATTTGCCGATGGCCTGTTCGAATTCAGCCTGACCGGTCGTATTCAAATAATCGAGGGCCGCCTTTGGCTTTGCTTCCGCCATTTTGAACCTTTCTTATTTCTCTTAACGTTTTCCAGGGAATGTTAAAACTGCACTAAGGACCAAAGTATATCATAAGGAAATCCCGGCTTGCCTGGGCATTGTGCTCAAATCGGCGAAGATTTTTTTAGACGAAACAACCATAGATATTTGCGAGTCGGCTCTTTATAATTCAGTTCGACTATGCTAATTGTATAAAATGTCCTGCTTGTGGTAAAAATTGAGCGACGCTCCTTAAAACGAATCGGGTTATAGTATATAATAACTTATTATTTACCTTACCGCCGGTAAGACCATAGTTTTACTAACCTTTACTACCTGAAAACCTATGTTAAACATAACCGATTATCACCGGCCTACCAGCGTTAAAGAGGCCGTGGCCCTGCTAACTCCTGGTCGAGCGGTTATCGCCGGGGGAACCGACCTCATGGTAAACCCGCGCTACACCCAGGGCGTCAGCGAACTGGTCGATATAACCGGGCTGGGCCTCTCTTATATCCGGTTAGCCAACGGGTCGAAGACCAGGGGAACCATCTTTTTAGGCGCTGCCACCACGATGTACGAAATCACCGGTTCCAGCCTGCTGGCCTCAGTTGCTAACGGAGTCCTGGCCCAGGCCGCCGGGACGTGCGGTTCGCCCAATATCCGCAACGTGGCGACCATCGGCGGAAACATTTGCTCGGCCCTGCCTTCGGGCGATACCCTGACCACCCTCCTGGCCCTTGACGCCCGCGTGACCCTTGAAGGGGCGAACGGGCCGCGCGAGGTGGCCCTGGTCGATTTCTTTTTAGGGCCGGCCAAAACCGTCTTGCAAAATGAACTGGTCGTGGAAATTGCCTTCCCGGTGCCGGAACTACCGAGCGGGGCCGCTTTCTATAAACTGGGCCGGACCGAAGAAGATATTTCGATTGTCAATGCCGCCGCCCGCTTGCGCCTGGACCCGGAGGGCCGGGTCATTGAAGCGCGAATAGCTGCCGGGGCCGTTGCGCCTACTCCCTTGCGGATTTTCCAGGCCGAAGATTTCCTGCTGGGCAAGCTGCCCGAACCGGCGACCCTGGCCGAAGCCGCCCGGTTGGCGCTGGAAGCCGTCAAGCCGATTACCGACCAGCGCGCTACCGCCGAGTACCGCCGCAAAGTGACCGGGGTCTGCGTCCGCCGGGCCCTGGAACAGGCTGCCGCCCACGCCGCCGGAAAACCGTAGTATATTAAGGAAGACACCGCATGATTGAAATGAAGCTGGAAGTGAATGGCCGGGAAGAACAGTGGCAGGTCGAGCCGGGCGAAACCCTGCTGGAAGCGTTGCGGCGGCATCACTACAAAGGGCCAAAGCTGGTCTGTGGGACCGGCGACTGCTGCGCATGCACCGTCGTTATCGGCAACAAATCGGTCTGCGCGTGTTGTCTGCCCGCCCTCAAAGCCGACGGCCAAGAGGTGACGACCGTCGAAGGGCTGGCCGAGGAGGGCGATTTGCATCCGCTCCAAACAGCCTTTATCGAAAGCGCCGCCTCTCAATGTGGCTTTTGCACGCCCGGCTTTTTGATGCGCTCCTACTCCTTCCTTAAAAATCGCAACCCGGCTATTTTGCCGACCGAAGGCGAAGTGCGCAAAGCCCTGGCCGGGAACATCTGCCGCTGTACGGGTTATGTAAAGCCGGTCGAAGCGGTCCTCAAGACGGCCCTGGTGCTAAAAGAGAAAGCGAGCCGGGAAAATGGATAATGTAATAACAGCCGAAGCTGGCTTACCCGGAGGAAATGAGCCACTATCGGTGGTCGGCACCTCGGCGGGACGAGTGGATGGGCGCGGCCTGGTCACGGGGGCCCCGGTCTACACCGTGGATTACGAAATGCCCAACATGCTTCACGCCCGGATTCTACGGTCACCCCACGCCCACGCCCGCGTCCTGAAGGTGGATGCCAGCAAAGCTCTGGCCCTGAAGGGGGTCCAAAAAGTGCTGTGGTGGAAAGATGTGCCGCAGATACCGCACTCCACCAGCGGCGTACCCCATCCCGAACCGGCCCCTTACGATACCTGCGCTCTCAACTCCACCGTCCGTTACAAAGGCGAACCGGTCGCCCTTGTCGCCGCCGAAAACGAACCTTTGGCCGAAAAGGCCCTCAAACTGATTGAGGTCGAATACGAAATCTTACCGGCGGTCTTCGACCCGGCGGAAGCCATCAAACCGGGCGCGCCCCAATTGCACCACCAGGTCAAAATGGAGCCGGGCTTCAAAATGATTTACGACCCGGAACACAATATCGCGGCCCACGGCGAGTACGAATTTGGCGATGTCGAGGCGGCTTTTGGTGAGGCTGACTTCGTTATTGAGCGCCACTACGAAACGCCGACCATGTGCCACTGCGCCCTCGAACCGCACGCCAGCCTGGCCTTTCTCGACGCGTACGACCGTTTGAACGTGGTGACCAGCACCCAGGTGCCTTTTCACGTGCGGCGGCAACTCGCCAGGGCGCTCGACTTGCCGCTGCGCCGGATTCGGATCGCCAAGCCACGGGTCGGCGGGGGTTTTGGCGGCAAGCAGGAGATGGTCCTCGAACCGTTGGCGGCGGCCCTGGCCCTGGCGACCCGCCGTCCGGTCCGGCTGGTCTTACCACGCAATGAAGAATTTGCCGCTTCCAGGGTCCGCCATGCCTCATCTATTACGCTGCGGGCCGGGATTACCAGGGAAGGCCAGATTACCGCTCTCGAAATGAAAGCCCTTACCAACACGGGCGCGTATGCCTCGCACTCCGATACGGTCGCCCACGCTATCGGTCACAAGACTCTCGGCCTCTATAAAGCCAGGGCCTATCGCTACCTGGGCCAGGCGGTCTACACCAACCGCCCGGTGGCCGGGGCTTTCCGGGGTTACGGCGCGACCCAAGGCTATTTCGCGCTCGAATCGTTTATTGACGAACTGGCCTTCGAACTGAAAATGGACCCCCTGGCCTTCCGCCGTCTCAACCACACCGGCAAAGGCGGTTACGACCCGATGGACTACCACGAAGGTCTAAACGGCCTGGAACCGGGCCGTTCGATTACCTCCAGCGCCCTGCCCGAGTGTCTCGATGTGGGAGCAAAGCTGATTGGCTGGGACGAGCCGCGACCCGCAAACGAGGGGCCAATCAAACGCGGCTTTGGCATGGCGATATGTATGCAAGGAAGCGGCGTGGCTAACCGGGAACTGGGCGGCGCGACCCTCAAACTGAACGACGACGGCTCTTTCAATTTGCTGACCGGGGCGACCGACATCGGCCAGGGGAGTGACACGGTCCTTTCGCAGATTGCCGCCGAAGCCCTGGGCGTCTCGATCGAAAATATCCTCCTGGCCTCGGCGGATACCGACCTGGCCGTCATGGACTACGGCGCTTACGCTTCGTCCACGACCTATATCACAGGGATGGGAGTCAAAAAGGCCGCCGAAGACGCCCGCCGCCAGATACTGGAAGTGGCCGCCGAGATGTGCGAGACCGACCCGGCCAACCTGACTATCAAAAACAACGAGATTTGCGGCCCTTACGGCAAGACCGGCCTGACAGTTTCGGACGTGGCCTATGAGACCCTTTACGGGACGAAAAACCGGACCCAGATTATAGGCAAGGGCGATGCTATCAGCACCGAATCGCCGCCACCGTTCTTCGCCCAGTTTGTCGAACTGGAAGTCGATACCGAAACCGGCCTGGTCACACTGCTGCGCTCGGTCAATGTCCTCGACCTGGGGAAAGCGGTCAACCCGGCCCTGGCAAGCGGGCAGGTTGAGGGCGCGGTGACGATGGGTTTTGGCTACGCCCTGACCGAAGAACTCCGCTTCGACGATAGCGGGACGGTCCGCAACGCCGGGTTCGTGGACTACAAGGTTTTTTCGCCGCTGGATATGCCGCAGATGCAGACCGTTTTAATCGAAGACCCCGAACCGACCGGGCCGTACGGCCTGAAGTCTGCCGGGGAAGTCGGTATTAACGGCCCGGCCCCGGCCATCGCCAACGCTATTTTTAACGCCACCGGGTTGCGACTGCGCAACTTGCCGATGACGCCGGTCAGGGTGCTGGAAGGCCTGGAAACCATTGCGAACCAGCCGGACCTTTCCAGGTAAATTTTAACAGGATAACCATTAATAACCCTAAAAAAGAATCAATTTAAGGAGAACCCATGTCCCAGGTAAATCAAAGTAAGATTTATGATTATGTAAAGCAACATGGCAGTATTTTAGAGGAATATCTTGAAACTCTTGGCGCATTCGGCCAGCTTGAAGAAGGCGGGATTATCCGGCCTGTCTATTCACCCCAATGGTTAGACGCCCAGAAACAGGTCGCGGAATGGATGAACGAAGCCGGGCTTGCCGTGCGGACCGACGGCATCGGCAACCTCTGGGGCAAACTGGAAGGGACGGAGGGCGGTAAAATCTTTGCCAGCGGCTCACACCTCGATACCGTAAAAGGCGGTGGTAAATACGATGGCGGGCTCGGTATCCTTTCGGCCCTGGTAGCTTTGCGCTTTCTAAAGGAGGTCTACGGCCAGCCCAGGTATTCGCTCGAAGTGGTGGCGTTGTGCGAGGAAGAAGGGAGCCGCTTTAACAAGACTTTCCTCGGTTCGCGGGCTATCACCGGCACCCTGCCCGTCGAAGAACTGGACGAAAACGTAGACCCGGCAGGTATTTCCATCCGGCAAGCCGCCATCGAATGCGGTTTCGACCCCTCCCAACTGGAAGCAGCCAGACGAAGCGACCTCGACGGATTTATCGAGTTGCATATCGAACAGGGCCGCCTGCTGGATGATGCGAAACTGGAAGTCGGTATCGTCCAGGCCATCACCGGCACCCGGCACCTGGGCGTGACTTTCGAGGGACAGGCCGACCATGCCGGGACGACTCCGATGGACCTGCGCAAGGACGCCCTTGTGGCCGCCGCTCACGCCATCACCCGGATTCAGGCTATCCCCCTGCAAATGGGTCGCCCGGCAGTAGCGACGGTTGGCAAACTCTCCCTCGAACCGGGCGCAACCAATATCGTCCCGGCCCTGGTCCATATCACGGTGGACATCCGGCACTCCGACCAGGCCAAAAAAGAGCGTCTTATCAGTGAAATAGAACTGGCCTGCCGGGAAGCCGCCGCCAGCCAGGGTGTTACCGTGCATATCGAGCAACACCAGGACCGCGTCCCGGCCCCGATGACACCAGCTATCATAAATCTGTTGCAGGAAACCGCCGATGAACTGGGCATTACAAACATGCCGATGGTCAGCGGGGCCGGGCACGACTCGCAGGTTATGGTCGAGCAAATCCCCACCGGGATGATTTTTGTGCCGAGTATCGCCGGGCGGAGCCACAGCCGGGCCGAGTATACACCCTTACAGGAGATTTTACCTGGGGTGGCGCTACTGGCCCAGGCTCTTTACAAATTAGCCTATTAATAAGGTTTTAAAACGGTAAGTTTGACTTACTATTTAAACAGAACGACTCACTAAATGGATGGTTTGAGGCTATTACAACTGTTGCAACTGGCCGATAGCGCTTTACCGACCGGGGCCTTGAGCCATTCTTTTGGTGTGGAGTCGCTGGTAGAAGAAGGTTTCCTCAGGGTAGAAGGGCTGGAAGCCTTCCTGACCGAATACTTAAAAGAAAATGGCCTCCTGGAAGCAAACTTCTGCCGGCAAGGTTTTCACCTGGCAAAATCGGGCGAAGATTTCAGCCGGGAGTGGCAAAACCTGAACGAGCGGGTCAGCGCGTTTAAACCGGCCCGCGAATCCCGCCAGGGGAGCGTGTCGCTGGGGAAGCGGCTAATCGCCCTGGCCCTGCAACTCGATGACTTCCCCCGGTTGCGGCTAAACGCAGGCCAGCAGGTCCATTACTGCGCCGTCTTCGGTCTGCTCGGTGGGTTGCTGGAAGTAGACGAGGAAGCGGCGGTCCTGGCTTATTTGCAACAGACGACTGGCTCACTAATCTCGGCCTGTCAGCGTTTGATGGCGCTCGGCCAGGGACAGGCGGCCCTGATAAACTGGCGGCTGAAACCGGCCATGCTCAAGACGGCCCAGGCCAGCCGGGAGAATTGGCAAGAGGCGGGGGCTTTACAGTGTTTCGCGCCCTTGAGCGAACTGGCTTCAATGCGCCACCCGAATTTACGCACCCGACTTTTTATCAGTTAGCGGTCGGTAGGGTTCTTTTTACTTCAAGTCCGGTCAGATTATAGTCATACCCTATTGGTGTGGGCGCACTCGAGGAATCTCGATTTTACAAACTGACGACCGTGATATGGTCCAACGGACCGGCAGGTACCCTTTGGGTGCCTTCACTTCGTTCAGGATGACAAATCTCTTATTTATTTTTGGCGTTTTCATCTATAACCCATCTCAGATATGAGGGATATGTCGTTAGGGGAACTGCCTGATAACCCGGCTACCGTCCGTGGGCGCCTGGACCTCCTGTTTGAAAACCAGGAAGGTCAGACCATTTTAAAAGTGCGCCGCCAGGAGCAGCCGCTAAAAGTGGTGCGGGCCTTTCCCCTGCCGGGCGGCGGCTCTCTAGTCCACCTGCATAACCTGTCGGGTGGGGTCCTGGGCGGCGACAAACTCGAAGTCAGGGTTGAGGTCGAACCGGGCACAAAGGCCCAGCTAACCTCGACCGGCGCCACCCGGCTTTACCGGAACCTGCCCGGTGTGGAGGCTTCCGGCCAGCTTTACGTTTTCTCGATTGGAGAAAATGGGCTGCTCGAATACCTGCCCGACCAGCTAATCCCTTTCGCCGGGACGCGCTATCGCCAGCAGACCCGGATTGAACTGGCCGAGGGCGCGGGGCTTTTCTGGTGGGAAACCGTCGCGCCGGGCCGGGAAGCCAGGGGCGAAGTCTTCGATTATGATTTGCTGGAACTCTCGGTGGCCCTGACTAAAGGGGGCCGCCCTCTTGCCCTCGAACAATCTATACTGGAACCAAAATTACGGCCACTTACCTCAACGGCGCGGTTGGGCCAGTTTCGCTATTTTTCGACCTTTTATATGGTAAAGGTAGGGCTGGAAAAAACAGCCTGGACCCGCCTGGAAACCTGCCTGAACGACCTGGCGGGCCAGCTTAGCGTACCGGGCGAAACGCTCTGGGGCGCGAGTTGCCTATGGAGCGATGGCGTGGTAGTGCGCTCGGTCAGCCGGAACGGGCGGGCTATCACCAGGGGTCTGTTCGAAATGTGGAAACTCGGCAAACAGGAACTCTACGGACAAACGCCAACCCTTCCCCGGAAAATCTACTAAGGCATCTTTCTTTTAGAAAATAGAAAAACAAGAAGGAGGAGAAACGATTGCACCTGACTCCCCGCGAACAGGAAAAGCTGTTGATTTTTGTAGCCGCCGAACTGGCCCGCAAACGCCAGGCCCGAGGTCTTAAACTTAATTACCCCGAAACCATGGCGATTCTTTCCGCCGAGATTATGGAGGCCGCCCGCGACGGCATGAGCGTGGCCGAAATCATGACCTGGGGCGCGACCATCCTCACCAAAGACGATGTGATGGACGGTATCGCCGAGATGATTCACGAGGTCCAGGTCGAAGCGACTTTCCCCGACGGCACCAAACTTGTGACGGTCCACGACCCGATTAAATGAAAGGAAATAGCATGAAACCGGGCGAGTATTTTTTAGATGAGGAAGCCGGGCCAATCACGGCTAATCCGGGCCGCGAGGTAACGACCCTGCTGGTGCGCCACACCGGGGACCGTCCCGTCCAGGTGGGCAGCCATTTTCACTTTTTCGAGGTAAACTCAGCCCTCGATTTCGACCGGACTGCCGCCTATGGCAAACGGCTCAATATCGCCGCCGGGACTGCCGTCCGCTTCGAACCGGGCGAGGAAAAAGAGATTGTGCTGGTTCCCTTAGCCGGGTCGCGGACGGTCTACGGCCACAAAGGTTTTGTAAACGGCGCGCTGGACGACCCTGCTACAAAAGAAGCCGCTCTCAAGAAGGTTTAATTTAGACAAAGGAAAAAGTGATGAGCCTGGAAATACCACGCCGGATTTATGCCGACCTGTATGGCCCGACTACCGGGGACCGGGTGCGGCTGGCCGACACAGAACTGATTATCGAGGTCGAAAAGGACTTTACGGCTTACGGGGACGAGATTACTTTCGGGGGCGGCAAGGTTATTCGCGACGGCATGGGCCAGAGCAGCGGCGCAACCAGGGCCGGGGCGCTCGACCTGGTCATTACCAACGCCCTGATTATTGATTACTGGGGCATAGTTAAAGGCGACATCGGTATCAAGGATGGCCGCATCGTGAAGGTGGGCAAGGCCGGAAACCCCGATACCATGCAGGGGGTTGACCCGGAACTGGTAGTCGGAGCCAGCACCGAGGTTATCGCGGGCGAGAATATGCTTGTAACGGCGGGCGGTATTGACTGCCACATCCACTTTATCGCGCCCCAGCAGGTCTACGAAGCTATCGCCAGCGGCGTCACGACCATGATAGGCGGCGGCACCGGCCCGGCCACCGGCACCAACGCCACCACCTGTACGCCGGGAGCCTGGAATCTCGCCCGGATGTTACAGGCCGCCGAAGCCTGGCCTGTCAACTTCGGCTTTCTGGGCAAGGGCAACACCGCCCAGCCCGAACCCTTAAACGAACAAATCGAGGCAGGCGCCTGCGGTCTTAAACTGCACGAGGACTGGGGTACCACCCCCGCCGCCATCAATACCTGTCTCGAAGTGGCCGACCGCTACGACATTCAAACCTCCATTCACACTGATACCATCAACGAGGCCGGGTTTGTGGAGGATACGATTGCCGCTATCGGCGGGCGGACCATCCATACCTACCATACCGAGGGCGCAGGCGGCGGCCATGCTCCCGATATTATTCGTATTGCTTCCTACTCGAATATTTTGCCAAGTTCGACCAACCCGACCCGACCTTATACCCGCAACACCATTGCCGAACACCTCGACATGCTGATGGTCTGCCACCACCTGAATCCGCTGGTGCCGGAAGACGTGGCCTTTGCCGAGAGCCGTATCCGGCCTGAAACCATCGCCGCCGAAGATATTTTGCACGACCTGGGGGTCTTTAGCATGATTTCGAGCGACTCCCAGGCGATGGGCCGGGTCGGGGAAGTCATCATGCGGACCTGGCAGACCGCCCACAAAATGAAGGTCCAACGCGGCCCCCTGGCGGGTGACTCTTCCCGCAACGATAACAACCGGGTCAAACGCTATATTGCAAAATACACTATCAACCCGGCCATCACGAACGGGGTCGCCCACGAAGTCGGTTCCATCGAACCAGGCAAATTGGCCGATTTAGTATTGTGGAAACCGGCCTTTTTCGGGGTCAAACCGGAACTGGTGGTCAAAGGCGGGTTTATCGCCTGGGGCGCAATGGGTGACGCCAACGCCTCTATTCCAACCCCCCAACCGATTCTTTACCGGCCCATGTTCGGGGCTTTTGGCCTGGCGACCGCCCCTACCAGCCTGACTTTTGTCTCGAAGGCGGCCCTCGATAACGGCATCCCCGAAAAACTGGGATTACGCAAGACCGCTGTAGCCGTCAAAAACACCCGCAATATCGGCAAGGCGGATATGGCGCTTAACTCGGCCACCCCGACAATTGAGGTAGACCCCGAAACCTACGAGGTCCGGGCCGATGGCGAATTACTTACATGCGAACCGGCGGACAGCCTGCCGATGGCCCAGCGCTATTTTCTTTTTTAGACGTTGAACGTCTTCAAAAAGGTGCGGAAACTGTTTAATTATTGGTGATTTCGAACTTTTAAAATTCTACATTTAACGTTCACCCTAAAGGGCGCGTTAAACGTTCAACGAGGTGTACTATGACAATGATTGAAACAAAACGGGCCTTCCGGGTGGGCATCGCCGGGCCGGTGGGTAGCGGCAAAACCGCCCTGGTGGACCGCCTGAGCAAACGCCTTCTGGACCGCTACAACCTGGCGGTCGTCACTAACGACATCTACACTCGCGAGGACGCCGAATTTTTGCTACGCCAGGGCACTTTACCGATGGAAAGGGTGCGCGGAGTCGAAACCGGCGGCTGTCCCCACGCCGCTATCCGGGAGGATGCCTCTATGAACCTGGAAGCGATTGCCGACCTTGAGGAAAACATTCCCGGCCTGGAACTTCTCTTTGTCGAAAGTGGTGGCGACAACCTGGCGGCGGCCTTTAGCCCGGAACTGGTCGACGTTTTTATCTATGTGATTGACGTGGCCGGGGGCGACAAAATCCCTCGCAAGGGCGGACCGGGCATTATTCGCTCCGACCTCCTGATTATCAATAAAATTGACCTGGCGCCATACGTGGGGGCTTCGCTGGAAGTGATGGACCGCGACGCAAAAATGATGCGGCCTAATGCGGATAAACCCTTTATCTTCACCAACCTGAAGGACGAAACCGGCCTGGATAAAGTAATTGCCTGGCTGGAAACACAGATTGCCCTGCCGGTCGAGCAGCGCCGGACCCTGATAGATATAAACCAGCCCTTTTTCACGATGCCGGACCCCGAACACTCACACGGCCATTCTCATTCGCACTCCCACGACCACCCGCACGAACATTCCCATACTCACTAAAGAGGCAATAAAAGAGGCGTTCCCATTTTTTGTCGGGAACGCCTCTTTAGTTTCACGTGTGACAATCCTGGAACTAAGCCCGCAACTCCTTTTCAAGGGCTTCCAGTTCGACCCTTAACTCGGAGAGCGTCTTTTGCAACTCTTTCTTTTGTTTGGCCGGGACCTGTTGCAGACTCCCTCGCGCCTCGGCCAGGGTTGTTTTAAGCTTCACCCACTCGCGCGGCCTGTACTTCCAGGCTTTCGGAGCGGACAAAGGGTTATCTTGTGAAGCGTGTAACAATTGCGTATTTTTTACGCGGTCCGGTTGGAGCAAACGCATGCGCTGGTCAACATAGCTGGCGCTCTTGTGCAACCCCTCGGCAATCTGGCGGTTCGAGAGATTATATTCCTCGGCCAGGAATTTGAAATAGCGGGCTTCGTCAAGTGGTTCAAGGTTCTGGCGTTGCAAATTCTCAATCGCGGCGACCGTCCGAGCCTCACGGTCATTATAAGGCCGGACTATGGCCGGGACCTGTTCGAGACCGGCCAGGCGGGCCGCCCGGCAGCGCCGTTCCCCGGCGACCAGTTCATAGCGTCCGCCCGCTCCCCCCAATGGCCGCACGATAACCGGCTGTAAAAGGCCCCGCTCACGGATGTCGGCAGCAAGCTCGGCGTCCTGTTCGGGGGTAGCGGTCTGGCGGGGTTGGTCGGGGTTCGGCTCGATAGCGGCCAGGGTAATCATCTCGATAGTTTCGGCGGTGCTGTCTGCCGCTTTTTCCTCGACCTCGTCCACCGGCTGCCCTGCCGCAATCTTTTGCATGCTATTGCTGCGGGCCTTCAGGCTGGCAAAGAAATCGGGACGGGCCGGGGTTGCGCTTTTGGCGGCGCGGGTGGATTTGGGTTTGCTGTTATCTGGCGTCGACACGGCTGATAAGCTCCTCTGCAAAAGCATCATACTGCTGGCTGACGGAATGGCGGGGGTCCCAGAACTGAATGGGGCCGCGCTTGGGAATGGTGGATAGAGCAGTGGAACTGCCAATCCGGGTCTTGAAAACCAGGTCGCCCAGGATTTCGCGCACGTTCTGCTCAACCTCCCGCGAGATGGCGGTCCGGCCATCATACATGGTGAGCAGCACCCCGGCGATTTTTAGCTCCCGGTTGACCTTCTGGACTAACTCAACCACGTCAATAAAAGCCTGCAAACCCATAATCGAAAGTAACTGGCATTGGACCGGCATCACTACCCAATCGCAGGCCGCCAGCGAATTGACTGTGAGAAGACCCAGCGAGGGCGGGCTATCCACCAGCACATAGTCATAACCGAGATTGTCCAGGCCCTGGAATTTTTCGGCCAGCACCTGTTCGCGCTGGAAAGCCCCGACCAGTTCAACCTCGGCAGTGGCGAGGACGATATTGGAAGGAATCAGGTCGAAGCCCCATTCAGTCGAAACGATAGTGTCCGCAATTTTTAGACGGGTGTTTTTGAAAAGGTCGTAGGTGCTGTAACGGGTGGACCCCGGCTCGATAAGACAGGAGGTAGTCAGGTTGGCCTGGGGGTCGCAGTCCACCAGCAACACTCGCTTGCCCTGCTTTGCAAGACTCGCCCCGGTCGAAATAGCGGTCGTCGTTTTGCCAACGCCGCCCTTTTGTAAACCAAAAACGATCTTGTCCAACGGCTTTTCCTTTCCCGAAAACTTGAAATCTGCGCGCTCTTTAGCAATTTTGTCTGGTTTATTTTACCATTTATTTGCCCGGTTGAACATTCGTTTGGACCACCATGCAAGATAAAGCTGGTAAAGAAAACGCTTTAGTCCACCAAATTTCCACAACAGCTTTACATAACTTTCAGAACATGTGTATAAATATCGCTATCAAATAAAGACTCATGCCTGTCATGTATGATAAAATCAATCAAACGGGCCCGCAAAATAATATTATCGCCAGGCAATTAGCAGGCAAGAAGTATTGGATTTATGGCAGAACAGGATAGAAACCCTTCTAACAAGACAAAAAAAATAGCCAGCCAACCCGCCCTTTTTGGGGATAATTCAGGCGCACCTGACCCGGATGATGAAAGGTTTGCCCAGGATATTTTAGAAGAAATCAAAGAACTCTATCCCTTGCCTGATGACGAGACCCAGGCCGAGCGCGACTGGACCTCCCAGGAACTGGCCGCCCTGGCGATGGATTGGGCTCGCCTGCTTAAAAACAGGGATACCACGACCCGCAGCAAAGACCTGGAAGAACTGGGCGCAAAAATTTCTAACCTGGTGGCCTTGCCCGAAACCTTTGACGACGAAAGCAACCTGACCGTCCTCAGCCATGCCATCTACCAGGCGTTGCGCGAAGCCCTGGCCCAGAATAATTTCCAGCGTACCGACGACTCGCCCTGGCCTACCGCCACTCTAAAGAAAGGCGGCGCGACCGGACACGCCCAGTTAATCCCACCGATTGTTGAAAATGACCCCCTGATGCCGACCGAGCAGGTCGCTGCCTGGGCGCAGTTGATGTGGGAACAGCAAAAAGACCTGACCGACCTCGACGCCGACGCCCTTGATTTACTCAGTCATATCTGGCTCACCCAGGCGAAAACACCCAAAGATTACGCCATCGCCAATGTAGACCAGTTTCTCTCAATGCGCGGCCTCGAACAAAAGCAGAAGGAAAAGGGGCGGCGCGGCGGTTATGAACCCGAACAGCGCGCCCGGATGCTCCAGGTGCTATCCCACATTCAAAATGTCTGGCTCAACCTGGGCGAGATTGAAATCTACGAGCAAGACCCCCGCCGTAAAGGGCGCAGCAAAGCCACCAAACAGACCTTCCAGAGCCGCGCCTTTATCATTACCGACCGGATGGGCCAGATGCGGCTGGACGGTTATCTCGACGTGGAACGGTTTATTTTCCAACCCGGCCACCTTTTTGCCCAGTTCCTGTTCGGACCGGGCCGCCAGACGGCCCTTCTTTCGGCCAGGGCGGTCCAGTACGACCCCTACCGCCAACGGGTTGAGAAAAGACTGGCCCGCTATCTTAGCTGGCAGTGGCGTATCCAGGCCCGCCAGGGCGAGTATTCCCGCCCTTACAGGGTCAATACCCTCCTGGAAGCGGTTGGCGAACAACTTAACGAGCGGCGACCTTCCGCCACGCGCGACCGCCTTGAAAAGGCCCTCGATACCCTCCAGCAGGACGGTGTTATCGCTTCCTGGCAGTATGACCGCTGGGATGAAGCAATAGCCCAGCAGCGCGGTTGGGGCCAGGTCTGGACCCAGGCGACCTTACTGCTCGACCCGCCCCAGGTTATCCGCGAAACCTACAAGAGCTTGCAAAGCCACCGGAACCGCGACCGGGACAAAGACGATGAAATTTTAGCGCTTAAAGAGCCCAGGCCGCTCCAACAGCCACGCCCGGCCAGCCAGGAGGCCGATTCAGCCCTGGCGGTCGATGAATCGCTGGCCCAGCGCATCAAACTTCACCGCAAGAAGATGGGGCTTTCTCAGACTGAAGCCGCCGACCAGCTAGGCATTGTGCAGAGTTATTTAAGTAAAATCGAGAAGAACCATCTCCGCCCGGCCCTTGACTTGCACCAGCGGATATTGGAATGGCTCGAAACCCCGGCTACCAGGGCCTCATAATTCCCCGGTTATGATTAGCCTTGCCCAACCCCGACCCGGCTACGGCCAAAATTATTCATAGAACCAATTTATGAATCGGGTAGGGGGGTAATCATGTCCGAAGATTCATATTCCAACCCATTTTATGAATCCATAATTTCGCGATTCATATTCCTTCAAAACAACTTTACCAGCCTCAAAATTATGAATAATTCTGGCCGTTAGGGGGGTAATCGCTTCCCTAAAAGCATATTTTCGGCCTCAACAGCCTGGTTTGGGCCGGTTGGTTATGAATAACCATGGGTTAATCTGGGGGGTAATCGTTACCCAAATTGCATAAGGATTTGGGGGGTTTTCAGGCATATTTGAGAGCGATTCATAAATTTGAGGGGTAATCGCTACCGAAAAAGAATATTCCCAGCCCGGATTCGGCATAAACATGGTTGAATATGAATAGCATGGGGGGTAATGCGGGCCGAGTCGGGGGGTAATCGTTACCGTAATGGGGGGTTATGACTACCAAAAATATTCATAATTGAGGCTAGAATCGGCCTTATTCATATCTTATAATATTAATCATGTTAAAGCGCTCATTATTCCAAAATATGAAAAAGGGCCTGAATTATAATATTCCCAGTAAACTGAAAGAGGAATATTATGTTCGAGCATGCCAAGGCAGCACCTCCCGATACGAATATAATAGCAGACCAGGAAGCCCGGATTATTCCGGCTGATTTGATTCTACCGCCCCCGGCCCTTTTATGGGAATGGCTTTCCTATATTTACCAGACTACCGGGGAATGGTGGCGTCCACCGACTGTTAATAACACCTTCAAAGCTGCTCCCGAACCCAGGACAGCCTCTGTGGTGAATGTAAAAGATTTCCAGGGCTATGCCCGCTCAACTCAACCGGCCACTTTTCCTGCCAAAAAGATGAAAAGCCCTTCCGCTAAAAGTCTTTCCGGGCGGACCGGCTTTGATTACCGGGCTTCCACTTATTATGAGGCGGCAGGCCGCTTGCTGAAACAAACAGACTCTATTCATATTTCCGAAGATAATTATGATGAATGCCGGTTGGTCCTGGCGCTCATAATCGCCTGGTCCCACTTCCCCTTATTTGAAGGCTTAAAAGTCAAGGGAGCGGGCTGGATGGCCCTATCCTTCTCAAGAGGCGCCTGTGAGCTAACGATGCGCGCCAGCGCCTTCAAGAACTGCCTGGAGGCCCTGGAAGCGGCAGAACTGCTCCAACTGGTCAATCTATCGGATGGGTTTGTAAATGGAGCTACCCTGGTCGAACTGCAAAAACGCCGGACTAACCTGGACGGTGAAGCGGCCAGTCTCTTTAATTCCCATTTCTTTCAGAAGAATACAACCCTCTATATCCTGTCTGCCAGCGTTGAAAACGACTTGCCGGTATTTATGCCGTTCGGGGAAAGACTTGCCGAGGCGGGAAAGACTTCGGAACCTGTTGCGGCCACTTCCACCAACCCGGCAAGTCCTTCCGGGCCTTTCCAGAAAACTTCATGTAAATATGAATCAAAAAATGAAAACGATGTTTTTTCTTTTACTGATGCTGAAAATGAAAATACACAGGCACCAGAAGCCAGGAAAACCCCTACAACTGACCGGCTTGAAACTGGAATACAATCGTTGAGTAATCAACAACAGAATATTTATAGGTTTATTACCCAGGAAGCGAAGTTTGATGGTTTTTGTCGTTTAGATGATGGCCGGGAAACACTTGACGACTGGGAAGGGCTTAAGTTTGCCAGCAGTGACCGCTATACCCTCGAACAGGTGGTAAACCGCTACCAGCAGGTTAAGGAGGTATGGGAAGGTAAGGGCAGTTGCCACAATCCCCTGGCGCTTTTGCATTGGACCCTGACTAACGATGTTGACCCGCGCCGGGGTAAAGTTAAAGCTTCCATGCCGACTGTGCCCACTAAACCTGTCAGTTCACAACCGGCAACCCGGCGGCCCTCTTATGAAACCCTGAAGGTTCGGCCCCAGTTGAGTTTTCAGAAAAGAATGTTTTCGCCTGCTGATGTGGCTTCTCATAAAGAGGTTGAAGAAGTCCTTCCTGTTGCGGAAAGCCTTAAATTATTCGAGCCTTCAAACGAACTAAAAGACCCCGGCGCCTTGTGGAAGGTTATCTACGAGGATTTGACCGGGCGCTTTCAGCTTTCTGCGGCAAAACTGGCTTTGTTACAGGATGCGACTCTCCGGGTAACAGAAGAAACCCCAGGTCAGGTAGAGGTAGTCTTGCGTTCAATCTGGGAGGAGCGCCAGTTGGATAGCTCAACGCGCCATCTGGTCAAACTGGCTTTGCGCCAGCGGCTCGGACCCGGCCTGGAAGTAACTTTTATCTCGAAGTAAAACTAAAGTAGTGAAAGTAAAAAGCGGGTTTGCCAGCGCCTGTCACTGGCATAACCCGCTTTTTACCGGCGTAAAAGAAAGGAAAGGCTGACCCGATTTGAGCAGAATAAATCAGGCCGCTGTTCGTTCGTAAACTTCCGCTTCTTTTATCTGAGATGGTGTGACGATTTTCTCCGGCCTGGGGTTCGGATTGAAGGCCCAGAAGCGATTGGCGAAGAAGTTCCAGAGGAAGACCAGCCCGGTGGCCGCGATTTTAGCCGGGATATAACTATAAGAAGCGTTCTTCATCAAAGCATTAAAAATCACTTCAAAACCCAGCAGCAGCACCATGTTCAGCACCAATCCGACCAGGTTGATAAAGATAAACCGGAATAACTGGACGTGCGAACGCTGCCCTTTAGTTTCAGGATAGACCCAGTGGCGGTTCAGTATATAGCTGTCCAGCATGCCACAGGAATAAGAAATCAGGTTAGCCGGTAGGGTCGGCCAGCCAAAAAAGAATTTGAGGCCGGTCAGAATGGAAAAATCAAGTAAGGTTGCACTTAACCCTACAATTCCAAACCGGAAAAACCTGGTTACCTCGCGCCGCCATTCCACCCCTGCCTTAAGCCCTTGTTTAATTGACATAACTTCCTGTCTATTCTTCCCAAATATTGATAAATGTTCGCGCGGCAGGCCCCCGGTTCTGGTGAGAGCCCTGCCGCTCCTGGAAATAATGTGGTCAAATACCTAGGCGGCGTGATTGTATTCGCGCTGGGGTTGGGCCGGTACAGGTACGAACTCCGTTTCCGGTCGAACTTGAAGGCCCTGGCGAGCCGGGATTTCCTGTAATTTCCCGCCACCCATCCAGAACTTGAAGCGCATACGCCACAACCCTTTTAGGTCTTCGATGACCGTTTTGCGGATATTAACCCTTGAATCGGGGTCTTCGATCCAATCTACCGCGACTTCGTGAATTCGCAGGTGATTGTGTTCGGCCAGCAGCAAAAGTTCGCTATCAAAGAACCATTCATTGTTCTCGATTAGACCTAACATTGGCATAATCAGGTCTTTGCGGACTGCTTTGAAGCCACACTGGGCATCACTGAAGACCGGCCCGAATATTAGTTTTATTAGCAAGTTATAGACCCGCGATGTTACCTCCCGTTTGAACTGGCGTTTGATTCTAGCGCCACGGGCCAGGCGGCTACCGGTAGCAATCATACTGTGTCCGGTGACGAGCGGGGAAATGAGCGGTAAAAAGCTATCTAGCCCGGTCGATAAATCCACATCCATGTAGCTGACAATCTGGGCATCGCTACAGGCCCAGGCGTACCGCAGGGCCCGGCCCCGGCCTTTCTGGTCGAGATGCAGGGCTTTGACTTCGCCGGGATAACTTTGTTCCAGGCGGCGGGCGATTTGCCAGGTCTGGTCCTGGCTGGCGTTGTCCGCGATAGTGATACGCCAGCTATAGGGAAAATTCTGTAGCAGGTACTGGCGGAGGGTAATCACACTCTGGGCTAATTGCGCCTCTTCGTTATAGACCGGTATTACGATGTCCACTACCGGCGCGGCGTTTTCTGGTGTCATGGCTGTTTCCTGGCCTTTCTATCCTGGCCCGGTGACTGGACCGGGTTTCGGCTACAGCCCGTCAGGCTGTAAGAGAACTTTTAGAGTGGTTATAAATTTTATTATTCATTTAAGACGGCGGTGAAATTTTGGATGAAGAAATATTTTATTTCACTCTGCCGCCTTACACTCTAATTTTAGTTGAGGCGCATTTATTCTTAATTGGAAGTTTATGTGAAATTTCTAATTTTTGGGCAGAAAAACGGAAGATTTATGCAAAGAGTTCTTTAAAATCTAAAACCCGGTCGGAGTATGGGCAAACCTGCCTCCAACCGGGTTTGTTAGAAAGGGTTAGCTCGCTTTGACCGCTCCACAGTCGTAGAGGGTTTCCTGCGAACTGCCCATCTGGAAGTTCTGGCCGCCGGTCGAATTGGCCCCGGTGGTCGTCGCGGCGGTGGAATACGCGCTGCTATTGACGACCGTACATTGCTGTGTGACCCAGCTATTGACCGAGGTAGAACTGGCGCCTCCGCCAAAGCCGCCCCGGTTCCCTCCGCCACTTATCAGGAAGTACCGTACCTGTCCTGAAGAAACCATCTGGGCGGCCTGGGTTGCGGTCAGGGTGTTGTCACTACCCATGAACCCGCCGATAGACATGACCGCCTGGCCGGTTTCTAGGATAATCGGCGCGGCCTGGCTGGTGTTGCTGACGGCCACCAGGTATTTCGCGCCATCCTGGTTGGCTTCCAGGTACTGGATTAACCCCTCGTTCGGCTGGTTGGTGGTGCTGGCCGATTTTGCGGCGATGGTTTCGTTGGCCGTCGCCCAGGTAGTGTTGGCCGAGCAACCACTCACGGCGATAGCCGCGACCAGCGCTACCGAGGGAAAGACCAGGCCCAGCTTCCCGGCAAACGGCCTGACCGAGCGAACCAGTTTGAAGATTACCAGGGCCGCGACCGCCGCCAGCAAGGCCAACGGCAGGACAATGGTGGCGAAGTCGGCCCAGAAGGGTTGGGACACACCGTCCCAGATGCTGCGGTTGCCGAGCATACCCAGTTCTGTCTCTGCGCCGGGCCGGGCGCTGGGAAGGGTCGGGTTGACCGGGGTCACGTACAACTGGTTGATAGCCCACGCCGCCGGGGCGACCAGCAGACCAAGCGTCAGGGCCAGGCCCACCCGGCTAATCCAGTCGTGGGTTTTGGGGAAACGGGTCCGCACCAGGCCGCTCACGACCAGAGCGACTGCTCCCGCCACGCTCGTGGTGAGGATAACCGGGTTCAGCCAGGAACCCCAGGCCGGGTAGGCCGCCAGTAGATAGACCTGGTAGGCGGCGTTAGCCAGCAGCGCGACCGGCATCAACCACCCGAGCCAGTTACCTTGCCGTAACTCTTTCCAGAAGGCCATCGTACCCGCGCCAAACAAGGCCGCGACCGGCGGGGCCAGCATGACGAGATAGTAGCTATGGAAAGTGCCTTCGGCCATACTAAAGACGACCCCAAAGCAGGCGAACCAGCCGAGCCAGATTAAGATAGCGGTGTTGCGCGGGCTTCTGAATTTCTCTTTACCCTTTTTGAACAGGACGACGCTCTGGATAATCAGGGCGATAACACCGAGCAGCGCCAGCGGGGCCAGCCAGTTGACTTCCCCGGCGATGTCATTTAAGAACAGGCGCAGGGGTCCGGCCCGACCCGCGATAGCCGAGTTTCCACCACCAAAACCGCCGCCATTACCGCCAAAGCCACCCCGGTTGAAGTTGCCGCCCGGTTGGCCGCCGTTATTACCTGAGAAACCGCCCTGGTTAGTGGGGCCGGTTTGATTCCCGTTTGTCGAACTTTGACCGTTGTTGGTTGTGGTTTGATTATTATTAGTCGTAGTCTGGCCGTTAGTGGTCGAGGTCTGACCGCTTGTACCCTGGTTCGAGGCCGTGCCGGATTGGCCGCTCGACTGGTTGCCCCTGGTAAACTGCCCCTGTTGGCCGGTCGGCATCCCGCCGCGAGTGAAATTGCCGCTCGGCTGGCCGCCGGGACCACCTCCGCCAAAGTTGCCGGTATTCCCTTCGACCCGGCCCAGGCCGTTATAGCCCAGAATCAGGTCTGAAACGGTGTTATTGGAACTGCTCCCGATATAGGGGCGGGAGTTGGCCGGGATGGCGTCCACAATCAAGGTCCAGGAAAGGGCCACGACCGCCAGGAGCAGGGTAGCCGCGCCCAGGTGCAGGATGCGTTTCCACCAGCTTGTCCGGGCCATCAGGAAGTAGACCCCGTACATGGCCGGGAGAATGATAAAACCTTCCAGCATTTTGATATTGAAAGCAATCCCAACCATTCCCACGCTGACCAGCAGCCAGCGCAGTTGCCCTTTCTCGGCGGCCCTGGTTAAAGCCCAGACCGCCAGCAACAGGCTCAGTATAAGAAGACTTTCGGGGTTGTTGTGGCGGGTCATCACCAGGAAGATGGGCGTCAGGGCCAGGGCTAAGGCCGATAGCAAGCCCGCCCCGGGTCCGAAGACTCGCTTTACCAGGTGGTAAATGATGGCGACACTGGCAACCCCCGCGATAACCTGGGGCAGCAGGATACTAAAGCCGCTAAAGCCAAAAAGCCAGGCGCTAGCAGCCTGTATCCACAAAAAGACCGGCGGTTTGTCTACGGTAATGTAGCCTCCGGGGTCGAAGGCCCCGAAGAAAAAGTTCGACCAGCTTGTCAGCATGCTTTTGACTGCCGAGGCGTAATATTCGTTGCTGTAGCCGAGGTCTTCCAGCCGGAAAAGATAAAGCGAGGCGCTCAAGCCCATAATCCCTATCAATCCCACTTGCTGCCAGGTCAGGTGATAGACCTTCTGGAGCAGCCCAGCCACCCGGTTTCTGGAAGCTTTTTGAGGTTCTAATTTGGGTAAAGTTGTTATTGTTTCCATAGTTTTCTTTGTTTGTTATCTCACAAAAATTGTTTCCGGCTGAAATGGACCAGGGAGCGCCTCTTGCAAGACGCTCCCGGCCCTTTTTATTAAAAATTGTTGGTTAGCTACCGCAGACGTAAAGCTGTTGCTGCTGGTTGCCCATTCCCCCGGTGCTGAAGCTGCGAGTGTTATCACTGCCACTAGCGCTGGTGTTGTTGCTCGTGTTGCTAGTTGAGGTCGTAGAAGTGCCGTTTCCGGTCGCAACCGCCCCGGTCGTGGTGGTAACCGCCGTGGTGCTACTTGCACTGGTGCTCGCATTGGTGCTGGAATAGGCGCTGCTATCCACCAGTTTGCATTGCGAGGTCACATAGCTGCTCACCGCGCTGTTGCTGCCCTGGCCGCCGCCCTGACCACCCAGCAGGAAGTACCGGACGGTGCCGCTGGAAACCAGTTCTTCCACCTGGCTTGTCGAGGTATAGATGTTGTCGCTACCCGAAAAGCCGCCGAGAGAGATAACGCCCTTGCCGCTTTCGAGATAGAGCGATGCCGCCGAGTTCGAGCTACTGACCGCCACAATATTGGCGTAGCCGTTTTGATTGGCGACCAGGTAGGCCAATAGTTCGCTGTTGACATCGCCGCCCATATTGCCGCCGCCGAAGTTAGCTTGCGTTGTCCGGGCGGCAGTTGTGGTGGTTTGCGCCGAAGCGGTCTGGGCCGCGCTGTACCACCAACCGGTGCTGCCTACTACCAGGAAGACCAGCAGCAGACCTGTCAGGACCGGCTGGCTCAGGAAGCGTTTTTGCCGGAGCAGGTAGGTCAGTCCAAAGAGGACCGCGCCGATAATCAGGACCACCGCCGCCACGATTAGCTGTCCGCCCAGGTTTTGCTGGATAAAGGTCAGCCAGTTGCCGCCTCCGGTTGTGGTCGCGCCGCCCATCCCGTTCGAAGTGCCGGTCGGGGTGCCCGATGGGAAGGTGCCGGTGATGGCGGTAAAGACTACCTTGACCGAGAGGGCCGCCGGGGCTACCAGCAACGCCGCCATACTCGCCCAGGTGATGCCCTGGCTCAGGCGATTGGTAAGGGTGCTCTGCCGGAACAGCTTTGCCACGACCAAACCCACGAAGGAAGCGATACCGACCACGATTAGAACCGGGCTAAGCCAGGTGTTCCAGGAGGTGTAGCCGCTCAGGATATAGGATTGGTAGAAGGCCGTTGCCGCCAGCGCCACCGGTAAAATCCAACCCGCCCAGCCGCCCCTGCGATACTGTTTCCACATCGCCACCAGGCCCGCACCAGCCAGGGCCGCTATGGCCGGGGCCATAATGGTCAGGTAGTAGTTGTGGAAGGTTCCTTGCGAGAAGCTGAAGACGACCGCGAAGGTCAGGAGCCAGCCGCCCCAGAGGACAATACCGCGTAACTTCCGCAGCCGTTCGTCGTCTCTGGCCTTGCTGAACAGGGTGCCGATACCCATAAAGATGAGACTAATCAGAGCCATTGGACCGAACCAGTTGAACTCAGCCGCCAGCGAAGGGATTACCAGGCGGGTCAGGCCGGGATTGCCGCCAAAGCTGCTGTTGTTGTTCATGCCGCCGCCGTTGCCGCCGCCAAAGTCCCCGCCGGGAGGGGTGCCGCCACCGGGAAACCCGCCCTGGGTGCCCGTGCCGGTGTTTCCGATCGAGGTCGCGCCCGTGGTTGTAGTGGTGCCAGTGGAAGCCGCGGTCTGGTTCTGGTTGTCAGTATTGGTCGTTGTGGCGGAAGTAGTGCCACTGGTGGTAGCGTCGGTCAACTGGCTGTAGGAGCCGTCGGCGTTTCGAACTGCCGAAGAAAATCCGCCACCGTTGCCGCCACCGCCATTTTCGTTGCCGAGAATCCGGCCCAGGCCGTTGTAGCCTAAAATCAGGTCAAGCTCGCTGTTCTGGGTGCTGCTATCCACGTAGGGCCGCTCACTGGCCGGGGTCAGGTCGACCGCGATAGCCCAGGAGAGAGAAATCGCTACAATAACGATGGCCGCCAGGGTCAGATGGACGACCCGTTTCCACCACTTGGTCTTGGCAAAGAGGAAATACATTGCGAAGAAGGCCGGAAGGACGATATACGCCTCAAGCATTTTTACGTTGAAAGCTACTCCGACCATCACGGAGGCGAGCATCAGCCAGCGCAACCTGCCTTTTTCGGCGGCCTGTAACATGGCCCAGGCCGCGACCAACAGGGTAAACACCAGGATGCTATCCGGGTTGTTGTGCCGGTTCATGGCGACAAAGATGGGCGTAACGGCCAGGATCAGGGCGGCTATCAGGCCGGCGCCCTGGCCCCAGGCTTTTTTAACCATCAGATAGAGCAGGAAGACCCCGCCTATCCCGGCCAATGCCTCGGGTAGCAGGATACTCACCCCGCTAAAGCCGAAAACTTTGGCGAAAGCAGCCTGGACCCAGAAGGCCACCGGCGGTTTATCTACCGTGACAATGCCGTTGGGGTCGAAGGAAACAAAAAAGAAATTGTGCCAGCTTGTCAGCATGCTCTTGACTGCCGCCGCGTAGTAATCGTTTGAGTAGCTGTTGATGGAAAGGTTCCACAGGCCGAGAAAAGCCGAGAGCAGCAGGATAGCGGTCAGCGGAATATGCTCCCTGGTAAAGCGGGGCTTCCACTTTGGTTTGGGTCCGCTAGAAGGCTCCACCGGGGCCGGAGTATATTCCACTTCTACCGGGCGTTCGATTATCATGCTCATAATTTTTAGATTATTCCTTTCATTAACACGACTTTCGCTTTGGCCTGGAAAAGCAGGATATAGACGCTAAACTACCTTAAAAGGAGTGTTTCAAGCGAAAGTCCGAATTAAGAAAACAGGTCTGCCAGAAGATTATTTTTCGAACCTACCCGGTCCATTGCGACTTCCCTGTCTTACATTATTAATTTTAGATGGGCTTGTTTAGGCTTCTATTGGAATTAAATGTGAAATTTCTAATTTTCCAGGCTTACCGGAAAGGCACTTTTTGAGCTGAAAACAATGTTATAATTAGCGTGATGGAAAGAGTTACTACTTACACTTTTGGGGGATTTAATGGGAAACAATCAGGACAAAAATAATAAGCAGCCGGGCGAACGTCTCGCCTCCTCGGAAGAAAAAGGTTACACAAAAGACGTGGTGCTGGCCGGGGAAACGCCTGACCTGGGCACTAATCAAAAAGCCTCGTTGCCGGGCGGTAAAGACTCCACCGGGGTAAAAGATGATACCGAGGGGGAATATATCGGGCCGGACGGGGCCGACTCGGCGGGCGGGGACGGTGAAACCCTGGAGCGTATCACCGGGCAAAATGTCGTGCCTTAATACTTCTCTTGATTCAAACTGACGGTTGCCTGTACCTCTTTCGTACAGGCTTTTTTATTTCGATTAAGAGTTAAAAGCGGTTAAAGGGAGTGTGACCGGGAATACAGCCTGGGAGAGTTTAAATTGTTAGAATGGCCTCCGGCACGTAAAGAGTGCCGTAAAAAATAACAATAAAAACCTAATTTATAAAAAAGGAAAATATTAAAAAATGGCTTCTTATACTCCAAACCAATCTCAGACACCAAACCAGTACCAGGCCCCGGCTCAACCCCAACCGCCCTACGGCTACGGCCAGCCAAACAGCCAGTCGCAACCCTACCACTACCAGGCCCAACCTTATGCCGCTGCCCCCGCCCCGGCTAAAAAAGGCTTGCCGGTCTGGGCCATAATCGGCGGAATCGTGGTCGTATTGGGCCTGGTGGTCGGTTTACTGGTAGCGACCGGCGTCCTCAAAGGCTCCGTCACGGTCTATGGCGGTGGCATGCGGGTGGCCGATGTCGTCCTGGCGAAAGGTTACAGCAACGAGGAAGCCGTCAACCCGTCTACCACTTTTAGCCCGACCGATAACCCTTTACACGCTGTTGTAAAAATCGAGAACACCACGGCAGGGGCGCGCGTGACCGGGGTCTGGACAGTCCTGGCGGCGGGCGGTGAGACCAATCTTGAGTTGGGTCGTAAAGAGCTTTCGCTGGAAGGCGGTAACACCTACACCGCGCACTACTCGCTCGAACTGAACCAGCCGTGGCCGGTCGGCAAATACAAGTTCGAGGTCTACGTCAACGACAAACTCGAAAAGACGGTCGAATTCACCGTTAAATAAAGTCGTGAAATTAAAAAGGGCGGTGAAGGTACATATCCCCTACCGCCTTTTTCTTTCGAAAGTTGACCTAGACAACCGTTTCCAGCCAGGTCAGGCAATCGCCGGTCCAGCAGTCGTTTAACCCGATGCCGTGTCCACCGTACTCGCCCCGCACGTAACGGTAGGGGATGCCCGCTTTTTCCAGGCCGGCGACATACTGGTCCGAGTTCGCCACCAGCACGACATCATCGAGGGTCGAATGAAACAGGAAAGCCGGGGGTGTCTTTTCCGTAATCCTGGTCTGGTTGCTAAAGTTTTGGACCTGTTCGGGGGTCGGGTTTTCGCCCAGCAGGTTAAGGCGCGACCCGGCGTGTCCTTCTTCTCCCATCGAAATTACCGGGTAAACCAGGATTTGAAAGTCGGGCCGGGCCGATACCCGGTCTACCGGGTCGGGCGCTGCCGGGTCAGGCTCGGTCAGGTGAGTAGCGGCGGTGCTGGCGAGGTGCCCGCCCGCCGAAAAGCCTAGAATCCCGATTTTATCCGCCGCAATTCCCCACTCACCCGCCTTTGACCGCACAAGCCGCAAGGCCCGTTGAGCATCGGTGAGCGGTACGGGGTTCGGGTAGTTCGTGCCGCGCCGGTAGAGCAGCACAAACGCGGTATACCCGGCCTCAACCAGCCATTCGGCGACCGGGGCGCCTTCGTGCGGGGCTAACCCGCTATAGCCGCCGCCCGGCAGCACCACGACCGCCCTGCCGTTAGCTTTGGCCGGGTCGGGCAGAAAGGCTTGCAAGGTCGGTATATCCTCGGCGGCGGTCTTTTCGCCAAAAGGCAGCTTTGCGTCATCCCACAGCTTCATAACTTCTTTGTCTTTAAGCGCCAAAATAGTCTCCAATTCTCAATTTCTATCCATAAATATTCCTCAAGCCCAGCCTAAAAAGTATAGCTCAAAATGGTAATTTGGACTAAAATCTCCGCTTTTAATATCAAGGAATCTCAGGCTTAAAATCACCTGGGTTGGCTCCTAAAACGAAACCGGGGTATTCTTACTCGACTGTTCTATAATGAGGTGCAAAAGATAGGAAACAATTCGTGAGTCCAGGCAAATGAAAGGGGTAGAAAATGGCGACACGTATCCAGGTTACCTTTGACAGCAACGACCCGGCGCGGCTGGCCGAATTCTGGGAGGCGGCTATGGGCTACAAGACCGAAGACCCACCACCAGGATTCGCCACCTGGGAAGAATTTCTTGCCTCGATTAATGTCCCGGCAGGTGAGTTCGACGGGGCTTCGCTGGTAGACCCGGACGGCGTAGGCCCGCGCTTTTTCTTTCAAAAAGTGCCGGAAGGTAAGACCGCCAAGAACCGGCTTCATCTCGACCTCGCTGTCAGCGGCGGGCGGGGCGTTCCCCTCGAATTGCGAGAGCAACGGGTCCGGGCCGAGGCCGCCCGCCTGACCGCCCTGGGCGCTAAAGTTCAATGGATTAACATCGAAAACAACCACTTCGCTATTGTGATGCAAGACCCCGAAGGCAACGAGTTTTGCCTGCACTAAACCCCGCTTTACTAAAGCGCTAATCGCCCGGACAACCGGGCGATTTCTATTTTATAAGCTCCGAGACGGTCACGATGTTAAAACCCCGGCCCTGCAAGTTGGTCAGGATGGGGTCAAGGGCGTCGCCGCTGGTCGCGTTACCGAGGTGCATCAGGATTATGGCCCCGTCAAGCTGGCTGTCGCTCAGCCCGGTTATACGCGAGACCAGGAAAGCGGCGCTCTTGGGTGGGTCCACCGAGTCGAGGCTGTCGTAGGTCCAGAACACCGAGCGATAACCCATGTCATTGACAAGCTGCGTGGTCCGGGCGTCGCGGGCCCCGTAAGGAAAGCGGAAGAGCGGCCAGGGGTTGCGCCCTGACGCCTCCTGGATGGCCTGGGCAGCTTTATCGAGTTCATCCCGCGCCTGGGTGTCGCTTATTTTCGTAAAGTCGGGATGGTCAAAGCTGTGATTGCCGATTTCCATGCCATCGTCCGCGATTTGCCGGGCCAGGGCCGGGTTTTGCTGCGCCCACAGCCCGGTCAGGAAAAAGGTTATTTTGACATTGTGTTTGTCGAGGGCCGCAATTTGTTTGGGAAAAGCGACCGCCGTACTCCCGGCATCGAGCGTAATCGCGACCTTTTTCTGGCCGGTCTTGCCGCGCACTATCTCCCTTAACGAATCCGGGTTGACGACCGGGGCGGGCCAGGCCGGGGCTGCCGCGAAGTCCTGCCCGTAGCGCCAGAAAGCGTAATGCCGCCCCACGTTGCCCATTTCTACCTGGTAGGCGGGCGGATTGTCGGGCGTAAAGGTCAGGACGCGCCGCTGGAAAGCCTGGACCAGCACGTCTTTATCCGTCCCAGCCACCTTCTGGTTTACCCAGTAAGGCTCCGTCAGGGGGTAGCCTACATCGTTCAGCCAGGAGACCGGTTGCCCGCCGAGATAGCCGCCAAAGGCCGGGTCGTAAACCAATCCCGGCTGGTTGATAAAGTTCCAGAAGATTTTGGGAATATTGTGGCCTAGCACCGTGTCGTAATAAGCGATAACCTGCTGCCCCGCCCGCCCGGTGGCCGGTTGGAGGCCGTCTTTTTCGGTCAACTGCTCGTCCACGGTTTGCCCGGTGCGGTCGGCGGCCCGGTTATCGAGGTTAAGCGAGGCGTAGGGTTGGAGGCGGGCATAGGTCAGCCAGTTGCCAGGGTCGCCAACCACGTTGGTATTGGCCGGGCCGCCCCTGGCCGGGCTGTAGGTATTGTCGCCAAGTTGAAGCTGACCCGAAATCAGCTCGTAGACCAGGAGACCGAGCGTTACGGTCCCGGTATCGGGGTGGGTCAACTCCATGCGCCCCTTGTCGAAATACATTACCGCGCGGTGACCGTCCGGGGCTTCCCGGTATTCCTCGGTCTGGCTGGTGAACGGACCCGGCCCCCAAAGCCAGGAGCGGTTCGCTTCCCCGGCCACGATAGGTCCATCGGCTTCGCTCCAGGTCGCCTTAAAAAGATTCTCCGCAGGAGCCGGTCCGGTCGTTTCCGCCTGCACCGGCCAGGGATTGAAACAGGTCAGTACGAGTACCAGTACAAGTGATAGGACCGGTAACAAATTCGTTAGTTTTCCCAACCCGCCAGGGTTAGCTTTCCCACCCGTCTCGAAAATTACCGGTTTCCGGCCACCATTTTGCCAGGACATTTTTATTCCTTTGTTGGATTTATTGGAATTGTTACAAATGAAGCTTACCGGAAGCAAACCCAAATAAGAGAAGCCTCCCCAAATTATGCCAGGTTTTACCCAGGGGGTCGAAAATAATTGTAACGCCTTAAAACAGCGGCGACAAGACCTATTTTAGAGGGAACGGAGCCGGTAGGCTTTTTCCAGGTTTTCCAGGGTCTGGTCAACCCGGCCCAAATCTTTTAAAAGCTGGCTGTAGTTATAATAAATTTCGGCAAGCTGGGGTTTTACCTTGCCCTGGACTTTTTCATCCTCCCGCATCAGGGGTTCCAGCAAGGCGATAGCCTGTTCGTAATACCCGGCGGCTTTTTCGGGCTGGGCCTGGCCGGGTTGGTTGAAGGTAAGGGCAGCCACTTCAAAATAAGCGGCCTTATCGAGCGGTTCCAGGGCGGGCTGGTTTTCAAGGAACCGGGCGGCCTGGTCGAGATAAAGTTGGGCCAGGGTGGTGTTATGTTCCTGGAAATAGCTCTTTGCCAGCAGCACCAGGGACGCAAACCGGGCCCTGTTAAAAGCTTCTTCCGGGCGGTCTTCACCGAGGCGGGATAGGCTTTCGGCGGTCCGGGCCAGGTCTCCGGCCTGTTCGAACTTTTTGAGCGAATAGTTAAGCTGGCCTGCTTTCAGGGTATAATCCAGCCGGAGAGTATTTTCCCTGGTCTGGCGGGCTAACCCATAACCCAAACCAAGGGTAAAAGCGGCCTGCTGGAAATCGCCCTGCCGGGCCAGTTCCTGGGCATTTTTGTAGAGTGCCTGGGCGGTTTCGCGGTCGCAGGCGGGGTTGAATAAATCCAGGCCCTGTTGCAAGAAATCGGCGGCTTTTTGCGGTTCCTCCACCAGTTGGTAAGTCTCCCCCATTTCCAGTAAAAGCTCGCGCCGCCTGAAACCTGTTCCGGCTGCCACGCTGAGTCCCTTTTGAAAATGTTCCAGGGCTGTAAAATAATGGCTTTGAATCTTGTAGGCCCGGCCAGTTTCTAACTCCAACCAGACCGCCAGGTCGTTATCGGCGGCAAAGACAGGCCCTAAATCGGTATTAGTGGTTAGCCGGGCAAGTAGCGCCAGGGCTTCCTCGGATTTTCCCCGTTGGTTTCGCAGGGCCGCTTCCAGCAATTGAAAATAGACCTGCTCGGCCTGGGTGAGGTGGGTCATATTACCAATGGCGGCAAACTCTTGCCCGGCCAGGTCGAGTTGGTTTTCCAGCAGGGCTGTTTCGGCCCGGACCAGTCGCTGTCGGAGGTCCAGTCGCCGGAGTTGTTCGGTGTTGTACTCGGGGTCTGTCGCGCTTAGTTTACTCCCGCTGTACCCGGTCGGTCGCAAAAAGTAGTCGACCGGTTCACCGAGCCGTTCGGCCAGTTTTTCAAGGGTTTCGAGGGTGGGGCGGGTCTTGCCGAGTTCGACCGAAGAAAGATAGGCCGAGGTAAAAAGTCCCTCGGTTAAATCGCGCTGGGATATTTTCCGTTCTCCCCGCAGTCGCCGCAAGCGTTCTCCCAGCAAAGCCGGGTCAATAATCTTTAGCTGGTGGATTTTTGCGATGGCCTCGGCGCTGTCCAATAAGGCGGTGCTGGCGAGGTTCTTCTTCTTCCTAGACATTTCATCCTTATCTTTTTCACTTTTTAAGCGTTGTAAAACTGCTGTTCCGGCTATAAGAATTGACGACCGGGTATGTTAGCTTATGGTTAAAAAAGTGGTCGAACCAGACCCAACTCAACCAAATTTAAGCAAGGAGACCACCGCTTTAAGATTATTTTGAAACCTGAAACACACCAATAATAAAGCTATATCTATTATAGCAAAAAGTTGAAGATTTGGTTGATTAGCGGGTGAGTAAAGTAATTTGTAAAACCGGCGCGGCGCTATCCAAAAATACGGCTTCCTGGGGCTGGCCCTGGATTACCAGTTTCGTCGCGGGGGTTAAATTACCAAATCTTAGTCCAACCTGCCGCCCCGGCTCCCCGGCTAATTCGATATACAGCGTTTCGCCGTCATACTCAGCTATCGTAACGGCGGTCCCGGCGCTGACCTCGGCCAGGTAAGGCGCCTCGAAGTCGGGCCGCCAGGTTAGTAGCGACCGCAGGCCGCCTCCTTCCGGTGGTAAAGCCCCGGCCAGGGCCAGCAGGGCGGTGACATAGGGAGCGGGTTTGGCCTGGTAGTGGCGGGCGCCGGTTTCATCTTCAACCGGGTCGAGATGTTGGTCGGCCCAGGCTAAAATGCGTTCGTAGGTCGGTTGGTCGTCCATCTCGCGGGCATAGACCGCTGCGAAGGCGGTATTCAGGCCAATCGTGCTGATTTCGGCGCTTTCGTTTGGTCCGAGTGAGCCGAGATAGAGGGTCTCGCCGGGACCGGTTTTGAGGCGTTTGCGAAAACGGGGGTAAATCTGGCGGGCGGTATCCGGGTCCCAGGCCGCCATAAAAGCGAGGCCCCAGGCATCGGTCAGGTTAAAGCTGACCGGGATGGGCAGATGCAGTTCGGGCATATAGGCCACGCTCAGCAGGCCATTGGGCGCGGGTAGGGGCAAGCCGCCCTTAACCCCGCCCGTGAGCATGTGATTTTTAATCCAGTCCGACCAGCGCCGGTTGGCTTCGGCCAGGTGGGTGCCGTGCAGGTGGTCGTGGAGGAGGTTGCTGATGCAGGCGTGATTGTTGCAGGCCGCGTAAGCCCGGCCCGGTTCGCAGCAGGCCCCGCCAAAGTGGTTATCTTGCATCTGCCCAAAGATATGCTCGGCCAGGTTGGTATGGGTATAGTGAAAATCGTAGGTCTTGCCGCCGGAGGCCGCCGTTAGGGTCAGGCCCTCCCGGTCGAAGCGGGGGTCGGCGGTCAGCATTTCGTAAAAGCCGAGCAGGGAGGCCAGGTGGGCGCTAAACTGGATGTTCCCCTGCTGGCAGGGGTCCACCGGGATACTTCCGCCGAGACCCAGCCGGGAAGCGGTAAATTCGAGGGCTGATTTTAGCGGGCCGGGGTTTTTGCGGTCGTTCCCGGTTTCTAGCTGGTGGGCCGCGCCCCGGAACCAGTAGGCCCAGGTGTCGGGGTGGCGCATTTTCTCGATAAGGGCTTCGAGGGCCGCCACGTAGGGAGCGCGATAGGCGGGGGTCCGGCGGGCCAGGGCGACCAGGGCGTAGCCGGAGAAAGCAACCTGGAAGCGCAGTCCGAAATTCATGCCGTCGGCGAAAGTGCGATAAAAACCGTCCCAGTCCCCGGCAGGTTGCGCGGCCAACCCGGACAGGTATTTTAGAAATCCCAGGTCGGTGGTATTCAGGCCGGAATGGTTTGTTTTAAGGTCCATAGACTTTCTTTCGCTCGAAAATGACAGCTCCGGGCATTACTCGTATAATAAAACTGTCCCTTTTGAATAAGTCAATTTAATTCTAACATAGCTGACCATTTCCCGGATGATATTGAGGCTTTCTCTTTCTCAGGATTTTCGCTTGAAACATTCTTTTACAGGTATTTTTTAGGCTTTTCAAGGTTCAAAGCGAAAGTTATGTCTTTGTTAAAAGTGAAATGAAACCTTAACCGGCCCGAAATAGAACCGGGATATTCTGGTAAAGCGGGAATAGCACACTCTTTAAAATTTGAGTTAAAGGCAAATTAAAAACCACAATGGAACAAATTCAACTAGAAAATTCCGTCGCCTGGCGCCAACGTTACCAGGCATTTAATATTTTGCGGACAACCCTGGCCGCTGCCAACCCGGACCGGGGCCTGGCTATTACCAACCGTTCGGGCCGTTACCAGTTGTACGCCTGGGATGTCCCTTCGGGTGACCTGCGTCAGCTTACCGATAGCCCGACCGGTGTTTCGGGCGGCGTCATTTCGCCGGATGGCCGCTTTGTCTATTATTTAAAGGATAAACAGGGCAACGAAATCGGCCATTTCGTCCAGGTGCCCTTTGAAGGGGGCGACCCGGTTGATATAACCCCTACCCTGTCGCCCTATGCTTCCCTCGGAACTTCTCCCACGATTAGCCGGGACGGTCAGGTGGCGGCCCTGAGTTTCGCCGACCAGTCCGGCTTTCACGTTTATGGAACGAACCTCGACGACACCGGGAAGCCCGGCCAACTGGTGACCCTTTTTGAAAGCAAACGCATCGGCGGGATGCCGCTCATCACCAACCAGGGCGAAATCGTCTATGTCCATTCCTCGGACCGCTCGAACACCAGCCAGTACAGCCTGCTGGCTTTTAACCCCCGGACCGGCGAGAAGCTGGCCGAATTGTGGGATGGGGCGGGCACCAGCGTCGAAGCCGAGGTGGTTTCACCGTTGGACGGTGATGTGCGGGTGCTGGCTTCGACCGATAAGTCGGGCTTGAACCGGCCTGTAATCTGGAACCCCCTGACGGGCGAACGCACCGACCTGGCCCTGGCCGAATTGGAGGGCGAGGTGACGGCGGTGGATTGGTCCGAGGACGGCAATACCTTGCTTTTGAGCCAGGTGGCCGGGGCCAGAATCCAGCTTTACCTGTACGAGCTTTCCTCCGAGAAATTGACCAGGCTCGACCAGCCGGGGGGTTCGCTGGGGCAACCCGGTTATATTTCCCCCGCCTATTTTGGCACCGAAGGCCGCCTCTTTGCCCACTGGCAGGACGCCACCCACCCGCCCCAACTCCTGGCCCTCGACGCTCAGACCGGACATCAGCTCGGCACTTTGCTGGAACCCGGCCCGGTGCCGCCCGGCCAGCCCTGGGAGTCGGTGACCTTTCCTTCGAGCGATGGGGAGCCGGTGCAGGCCTGGCTTTCGAAACCGGCCAACTTTTCGGGCAACCCGGTCCCGACGGTCTTGCATATTCACGGTGGGCCGCACGGCGTGACTGTCGAAATCTTTTCCCCGGCTATCCAGGCTTTCCTGGACCACGGTTTCGCGGTCCTTTCGATTAACTATCGCGGCTCGACCACCTTTGGCAGCGAGTTTGCCCATAAAATCGCCGGGAAGCCGGGCTACTGGGAACTCGAAGACATGCTGGCCGCCCGCAAATTCCTGGTAGAAAATGGTATCGCCGACCCCAAAAGGATTTTCCTTAACGGCGGCTCCTACGGTGGCTACCTGACCCTGCTCGGCCTGGGCAAGACGCCCGACCTCTGGGCCGGGGGTATGGCCCTGGTGGCGATTGCCGATTGGACCGAGATGTACGCCGACGAGGCCCCGACCCTGAAAGGGGCCCATGTTTCGTTGTTCGGCGGCAGACCGGACGAAACGCCGGAGCAGCATATCATCAGTTCGCCGATTACCTATGCTGAACATGTTATCGCCCCGGTCCTGATTATCCAGGGCCGTAACGATACCCGCACCCCGGCCCGCCAGTTGGAGCTTTACGAGATGAAGATGCGTGGCCTGGGCAAACCGGTGGAACTCCACTGGTTCGAGGCGGGGCATGTCATCGGCGGGAGCGAACTCGGTTTGCAGCACATGGAGTTGATGCTCGATTTCGCCGGGCGCGTCCTGCAAGAAATTAAAGATTAGTTTTCAGGAGAGTCAGCAGATGGCACAAAGCGGCGCGGTGACGGTGGGAGAGTTGGGCGCGGTGGTCGTCACGGGGGCTTCGACCGGTATAGGTGAAGCCTGCGCCTGTCGCCTGGAACGGCTCGGCTATACCGTGTTCGCCGGGGTCCGCAAGAGTGCTGACGGCGCAGCCCTCCAAAGCAAATCTTCCGAACGGCTGCGCCCCATCCTGCTGGATGTGACTGACCCGGCATCTATCGAGCAAGCGGCGGCGACGGTCCGGGAAGCGGTAGGCGGCAAAGGGCTGGCGGGGTTGGTCAACAACGCCGGGATTGCCGTGGCCGCCCCGCTCGAATACCTCCCTCCCGACCAAATGCGCCGCCAGTTAGAGGTGAACGTGGTCGGGCAACTGGCCGTGACCCAGGTTTTCCTGCCGCTACTGCGGAAATCCAGGGGCCGTATCATCAACATGAGTTCGGTTTCGGGCCTGACCGCCATTCCCATGACCGGGGCCTATGCCGCCTCGAAGTTCGCCCTGGAAGGCATGTCCGACGCCCTGCGCCGGGAGTTGGCCGCTTTCAAAATCCCGGTGGTACTTATCGAACCGGCCAGTATCGCCACGCCCATTTGGGACAAGTCCGCCGCCGATTTCGATAGTTTGTCCGGGAACTTGCCCGCCGGGCTGGAAGAACACTACGGCCTGATGGGGGAAGTCACCCGGCGGTTCGCCGCCAGCGCCGCGAAGCACGGTCTGCCGGTGGAACTGGTGGCCGATGCCGTGGCGACCGCCCTCACTTCCACCAAACCCAAAGCCCGCTATATCGTGGCGCAAAACACCTTCATGGTAAAACTACTGCGCGTCCTGCCCGCCTCGGTCCAGGACCGCCTGATTCTAGGCCGCCTCAACAAGGCTATGCGCCAGGTGTCCGCCAAAAAATAAAATATGATTTCCTTCTGAGAGGAAAACTCAAAAAGTATGCAATCCTAGCTATTATATATTGAATTAACATCTGATTAGCTGGCAAGGGGCAGGTTGTCAGGGAAAAGAAGCAGGATATAATAAGAGATGAAGTTGCCAGAAGGCCACCAGGCTTATGTAGACCTGGCGAAATTATCCGATTATTGTCTTAATCCTGAACACCCTCGTGGTCAGCATAAAGCTAGAGTCTTTGCCTCAGTGTTAGGCTTTACAGCTACTCATGCTACAAATTTGCAAGACCAATTATTACAAGCAGCCCGACAAGCCGAAGTAACCCTGGGTGAGAACGATATTTATGGTCAACGTTATGTAGTGGATTTTGTAGCAGTAGGACCGGGCGGAAGTGGTATAATCAGGAGTAGTTGGATTATCAGGACGGGAGAAAATTTTCCCAGGCTGGTTACCTGTTATGTTTTGTAATAGCGGAGAGAACCTATAATGAGCAGCCAATTGAATTTATTTGACGTGGTAGCTTTACTCGAAGATATAAATGAAAAAGGGCTCAAGCGCGGGCAAGTTGGAACTATTGTTGAAGAACTTGGTAATACAGTTTATGAGGTTGAGTTTAGTGATAATCAGGGTCGAACCTACGCCCAGGCTGCAATCCCATCCGTAAAATTACTCGTGCTATACTATCATCCTCTTAAAGTAGCCTGATTCCGCAAGATTAAAATTAGTTACTACCATATTCTATATTTTTATCACCCATTTACAATTTAGTATTGGTTTATGGCTTAAAAGCGCCACGATTTTGTTTGCGCTCGAATTGTTCGACATATCCTAAATCATTTAAGTAAATCTAAAATAGGGAGTTAAAATACTCGGCTAATTCTTCGGGGTCGCTACCGGTCTGCTCCAGGTTCGGCCAGTAAACCAGGCTGAGATCGTTTTCCGCCATGAAATTGGCGAGGCTTGCGATAGTTGTGCCCTCCGGTTCGGCGTAAGGATTTTTCAGGGCGATACCCAGGACCGTAACGTTGCCGCCGGGGACGAGACCGTAAAAGTTGAGCGCATCGTCTACCCGGAAGGCAAACCCATCCTTGACCAACTCGTCACTTTGCACGTAAGCAATAGCCTCATAAAGGGCGGTTTTCTCCGGGAAGGCGTTAAAAAGCCGGTCGAGGCTAATTCCGGGAGCAATGGGGGTGGGGATGCGGGCACGGATGTGCAACTCGCGGAATAAATAGAGGTCGCCGCTCGGCACGCTTTTTTCCTGCCAGATTTTTCTAATATCCGCGAATTCGGCCCTGATTTCAGCCTGGAAAGTTTTTGAAACAAACTCGAATTGCCGCCAGTCGTCTTCGAGAAAGGAAAGGACGTACTTATCCTCCTGGCTGGTGCCGTCTTCCAGGGGAGCCAGGTCGTTGGTGAGTGTCGGCTGGCTGTAAAAGAGGTCTTCCACTGCCATTCGCTCGATTTTTCGGAGGGTTAACACTAAAAAGCCACTTTTTTGGAATTCCGCCGAGGTAGCGGGTTCGGCCTTTTCGACGGTCCAATCGTGGTCGCCGAGGTGGAGAGTAGTGGCAATTTCGAAGGTTTGGGGAAGGCTTTCGGGTGGCATTTCCGAGGTGGCAAAAGTCTCGCCGGTCACGGCATCAATAAAATTTACTCTTACGGTCTTAGCCATCCCGCTACCTCGCCCCGCACTAATTTATAAAGGATTCTTACCACGCAATTAATGTTTGACAATCGGTTTGCGACTTAAAAGTTCTTCGGCTTCGGCGGCGACTGAAAGCGACCCGGTCAGGACAATCAGGTCGAGCGGCCCGGCCAAACGCTGGGCCTGTTTCACCACCGCCGGGACATTCGGGGCTTGCTCGACTACAATGGGTTTATCACCCAGGATGGGCCGGGCTGCTTCTATCAGGGCGGAAGGTTCGGCGGCGCGGGGGCTGTGCGAACGGGTGAAAATTATCCCGGCCAGTTTTGGCGCGCTCGCCAGTTCCCTCAAGATGCCCGCAATATCCTTGTCGGCGTAAATCCCGACCGCCAGCCACAGCTTTTCGTAATAAAAATTCTCGGCCAGGGCTTCCCGCAACCGGGCGGCGGACTCGGCGTTGTGCGCCCCATCGGCCACCACCAGGGGTTGACCGCGCCGGTCTTCCAGCAGTTGTAACCGGGCAGGCCACCAGACTTGGGCAAAGCCTTTCGTAACCGCCGCAGGTGGCACGGCCAGACCGCCCGGTCGCTGCTGTTGTTCCCAGACTACCGCCGCCGCCAGGGCCGCGTTCAAACGCTGGTGTTCGCCCAGGAGCGGCAAGTCCGTCTCGATTTCCTGCGGGCCGTACTTTATTTGAAGGCGCTGGCTGGAAAGGTGGCGGAATTCCGGGCCGGGTCTGAGATTGTCCCCGGCCAGGTGAGCCGGTTCGACCACCTGTAATGTGGTGCCGCGTTCCGCTGCTATTTCTTGCAGGACCGGCAGGGCGGCGGGCCACTGGGGCACGGTCAGCACCGGGACGCCCGGTTTAATAATCCCGGCCTTCTCGAAGGCAATCTGCTCGATGGTGTTGCCCAGGACCGCCATGTGGTCGAGCGAGAGCGAGGTAATGACCGACACCAGCGGCGTGACCGCGTTGACAGCATCGAGACGACCGCCCAGGCCGATTTCCAGCACAGCTATGTCCACCTTTTGCCGGGCGAAAAAGAGCAGCGCCAGGGCCGTCCCGATTTCGTAAGCGGTGATAGTGCCCCGCTCGGCGGCCTCGGTCAGCATTGTTTCGACGGCAGGGCGCATTTCTTCAACCAGCCCGGTCAGTTCTTCCCGGCTGATGAGAAGGTCGTTGACCCGCATCCGTTCGCGGTAGGAATGGAGGTGGGGCTGGGTATAGAGTCCGACCCGGTAGCCTCCCGCCTGCAAAGCCGCTGCCGTCAGGATGGCTGTCGAGCCCTTGCCTTTGGTCCCGGCGATAACGATAGATGGGTAACTTTGCTGGGGGTTGCCCAGCAGTTCGAGAAAACGCCAGACCCGTTCCAGGTTAAAGGCGTGGGCCGAAGCGGGTGGCATCGGCACCTTTTCGTAGTTCGTAAAGTTGTTCAGGTAATCGAGGGCTTCTTGATAATCCATTTTTAGCTTTAGTTCAGTTTAAAAACCGCCATATTTTTTTCGCCAAACTGGGCCAGGTAGGTTTCCTGTGGTTGGAAGACCGGGGCCTGTTTAGCCGACAACTGCGTGTAGAGGTCGGGATACCAGTTTGGCAGCATGGCGAAGTAGTTTACTTTCATAGCTTCCAGTTTCGCCAGGATAGCCGCCTGGTCGCGCACAATCGGCACGAACTCCGGGCTGACCAGTCCCGCCGTGTCCACGACGGTCCGCCCGCTAAAGTAACCGATGGCCCCGATGTCGTGGGTGGCGACTGTCGCTGTTTCGGGAGTGTTCTGGTTCAGCCATTCCGCGACCCGCACCTGCTCGTCGTTTATCAATTTTACATCAAACTGGTAGGAAACGGCACCCAAACCCCACCAGAGCGTGTAAACCAGGGCCAGGATCCAGGGGGCAAAGAAGGCCATCCGGGGCAACTTGAACTTTTTCAAGGCTTCGAGGAACTCGCGGCCCCCGACCGCCCCGTAAATCGCCAGGAACGGAATTACTGGCATCAGGTAGCGGGCGTGCTGGTAAGTCACGGGTAGACGTGCCGCGTATAGCACCAGCAGGACGAGAGGCCAGACCAGCGCCCGGCCATCCAGCTTTTTAGCCCGCAGAAAGGGGATACAAAAAAGCAGACCCGGCACCAGAAAGATTACCGGCCCGGCCAGGAAGATTTGAAAGAAGGCCGCCCAGAGAAAGTTGAGGATGCCGCCCGGCGATAAATCGGCGTAACCGCTGACCTTGGCCCCGAAAGTGGTCGGCAGCAGCGAACCACTCAGGGCGTAATTGAAGATGAAATAGGGCGCGACCGGCAGCACCCAGCCCAGAAGGAGCCAGCCCCAGAACTTAAGAAGGGTCTGGAAATCGCGGCGGTTGCGCCACCCGGTATCCAGGGCCGCCAGCCCCAATAAAACCATGCCTTCCGGCCTGACCAGCGTCAGGAAGCCCCCCACCAGGCCAAGAATAAGCGGCACCGGCACCCGGCCCACGGCCGGCTTGGCGGTCCTGAGGGTGACATTGGTGGGGTAGCGGGTCAGGTAGATGCGGGTTAGGAGCAGGGTGCCATAGGTGAAAAGCAGCGTTTCCATGCCGCTGGCCCCGGCCCAGACCAACCGCCAGTCGAACAGGGTAAAGAGGGCTGCCGCGACCGCCACGCTTTGACGTCGGCTGAATAGAGCCCCCAGCCTGAAACTTTCCCCGGCGGTGAGGGCCAGGAACAGGAGGCCGAGGGTATAGGTCCAGGCCATGTGAAAACCGGGGAGCCAGTAACCCGGAACAAGCAAAAGTGTCCAGAGCGGCGAGGTCGAACCGGCGACCGGCTGGCCCGGATTGTAGGAAAATTCGCCCAGTTCGGCCAGGTTGCGGGCGAAGACCTGGTGAATCCAGCCGTCATCCAGGGGGAACCCGGCGTCGGTCCGAAAGAGGCTGAACAAAACAAAACCCAGCACCGCTATCAGCGCCAGGACTAACCAGAGCAACCCGGCCCGCAGCCGGACGCGATAAACTCTTGTCATAAGGTGTGGGCCGCCAGTTTGTCCGCCGACTCGCGCAGCCGCAGGTTTTCCCGCAGACCTGGGGCCGGTCGGAGCCATTTTTCAAGTTCGTCCGGTTGTATTTTTCGTTTCCGCTGAATGTCCCGGCGCTGCCGCCAGATCCGTTTCAGGTGTCCGGGCGCGAGGGCAGCCAGGCGACCCCTGGTTGGTTGAAAGTCGCCCTTGAACAACGTATAGAGGGATGCCGCGAGGTCGTAAGCGGCTATCGAGAAGAAGTGTTTTAAGAGCAGCCTGACAGGCCAGTTTTTCAGGATGACCCAGGGCCGGTTGCGCCCAAGCTGGAAATTCTTAAAAGGCGACCCCTGCCCACCCGTGCCGCTGTATTCGTGCCAGACCAGGGCCCCGGCCAGGTAGACCGTCGGCCACCCGGCCAGCCGCAACCGCCAGGCCAAATCGGCGTCTTCCAGGTAGGCAAAGAAAGCCGGGTCGAAAAAACCGACCTGTTCGAGGGTTTTTCTGCGATAAAGAGCGGCCCCGGCGCACGGCCCGAAAACCTCGGTGGGCGGTTCGTCCGGCTGCCAGGGTTGGCCGAGCTGGCGGTCGAGGGCCAGCCCGTTACGCCGCACCTCAATCCCGGCGGCGGCCACGCGCGGCGTCGCCTGGTTTTGTTCGGACGCGAAAAGCATGGGGCCACAGGCCGCGCCCCACCGCATCTCTTTTTCCAGGGCTGTTACGAGGGTTTCGAGCCAGGCGGGGTCGGCCTGGGTATCGTTGTTGAGGGTGGCGATATAGCGGCTGGCCGGGTCGCACGCTTCCAACCCGGCCAGGTTGCCGCCGCTAAAGCCGGTGTTTTGGGATAGTTCGATTAACCGCAACCGGGGATTTTCGGCCCCGGCCAGCCAGTCGCCATACTTCTCTTTGAGAAAGGCGACTGAGCCATCGGTCGAGCCGTTATCCACCAGCACAATCTCGAAGTCACGAAAGGTCTGCTCAGCTAACGAGTCCAGGCATCTTTCCAGGAAGCGCTGGCCGTTCCAGTTGAGGACAATCAGGGAAACAAGGCATTGGGTCATGTTTGAGAGCGAGCCTTTTCAAAAATCGGTTCGACCTGCTCCGGCAATTTGGCAAAGACCTCCGCCGCCGTGGTTTTTCCCTGCCAGACCGGCACTAATTGCTGGTTCATCATGGCATCGACCTCGGAAGAAAGGTTAAATTCCGGGTATTGTTTGCCAAGCTGGGTCTCCTGCAAAAAGACCTGGGTGTTATACGGTTGCTGGCGCAGGAAAATGTTATCCTCGCGGACCGACTTGCGGGCAGGGACCATCAACCCTGTATCGGCAAAAAGGGCCTCGCCGGACGGCCCGGTCAGCCACTGGATAAGCTGCCAGGCTTCCTCTTTATGCTTGGAATTTTTATTGATGGCATACCCGGCCCCGCCCAGCACATTCACGCGCTGCTTACCCGCCGGTAGCGGCACCACGTCCCAGCGCAGACCGGGCGTCTTGGCGTAGGTGGCGATATTGGTATGGTTGCCAAAGGCCATCGCTACCTTACCGGTCGTGAACATTTCGGCAATTTTGTCGCCGCCGTTCATCTGCTCGTAGGGAGGCGCCACCTGGTCTTTATTGATAAGGTCCGCGAAGAACTGGACCGCGTCCGAGGCGTCCTTGTTGTCTAGGAGCAGCTTGGTCGGCGGTTGAGGGGCTGTAAAGTTGTCGTAAAGCTCTCCACCGTTCTGCCAGACCCACAGGCGCCACCAGGTATCCGGCTCGAAGGCGAAACCATAACGGGTGACCTTGCCGGAAGCGTCCCGCTGGGTCAACTTTTGGGCCGCGCTGCGCAAGTCCTGCCAGGTCCACCCGGCCATCGGCACGGTGATACCCGCCTCCCGCAGCATGTCCAGGTTTACATAAATAACCTTGGTGTCGTTATCGCGAGGCAGACCATGAAGGACGCCCTTATAGCGGAAGGCGTTTAGCAGGCCGGGATAAAAGTCGTCAATATCTAGTTTATCGCGGGTAATATAGGAGTCGAGCGGTTCGAGCATGCCCGAACTGGCCCAGGTCGGCACATTATCCAGGAACATCACGTCAGGGGCTTTATCGCCGGTCCATTCGTTCTTAAGTTTGTCGAAATAGGTGGTCCAGTCGCTATTGATGATATTTACCTTGATGCCCGGAAACTTGGCTTCAAAGACACTTTTCAGCCGGTTGTTAATGGCAACTTCGGTGCTATCGCCCCAGAACGACCAGGTAATCACGGTCGGGTTAGCCGGGTTACCGATGGCAGTAGTGGCCGGGGCGCGGGTGGTAGCGGCAGGCGGTGGAGTCTGGGCTGGCGTGGCGGTCGCATCGGACCCACAGGCGCTCAAAATAAAACCGGCGAGCAATACAATAATTCCGAGCAACCCCATTTGCCGGTATCTTTGCCGGGGCTGCGGGGAACTAACTAAATTTTTGAACTTCATTTTGTTTCTCTGTCGACACTTTCAGGCTGACCGATTTTACTGGATGCGCAAAAAGACCTTTGAGTTGACTCTGATTTCCGTGAAATAGGTTCCTACTAGGCACGGGCACGGTTCACTTGTCAAGCAGCTTTGCCCGGTGAGATGGATAATGAGCGTCTTTGAGTTTATTATACCACCTTTGGGCGGCATACTTTATTAATTTTCAAGAGTTAAAGGGCGGCTTACAACCCTTCTGGCGGTGAACAACCCGGGGCTGTGCTATAATTTTAACGGAAAGGCAAGGCACGAAGTTACGGTATTTCAAAAAAATTCGGGCGGGCGCAACAGGAACCGTCTCTACCAGAGCACGACTTTCGCTTTGAAGTTGAGAAACCCTCAAGTAGAGAAAATCGAACTTATGGCAATTGTTTCAAGCGAAAGTCCTAAAAAGAAAGGACGTAAGTAATGTCTCAAACACCTTACCAGGGCGGCCAGGGTAATTATCCTCCTCCGGGCGGACCGGGCAATAATTATCCGCCCCAGAACCAGCCGCCGGGCGGGTATGGCGCGCCGATGGACCGGGGTATGGTCACGACCGGTTTTGACTTTAGCGGTTACAGCATCGTGCGTTACCTGGGGGTGGTGCGGGGTCTGACCGTCCGCAGCCGGAGTGTCCTGGGCAACATCGGGGCCGGGTTCCAGAGCCTGGTCGGTGGGAAAATCACCATCTACGTCGAACTGTGCGAACACGCCCGCGAAGAAGCCTTTAACCTGATGATGCAGCACGCTTCGCAGATTGGTGCGAACGCGGTTGTCGGGATGCGCTACGACGCTAACGAAGTGGCCGACGGCATCACCGAGGTGCTGGCTTATGGCACCGCCGTCATCATCCAGCCCGACAAACGTTAGGTTAAGTTAGTTTTATTCGCTAGACAGGAGAGTACAGCGTGGTTAAGGTACATGCCGATTTACCCCCACTGCCGCTGCGCCCGCGTGCCTGGCAATGGTTGCAGTGGTACGGTGTGCGGGTGGTGGTTAAAGACCCGCACAGCACTCGTGGCGGTGGTCTCTGGTGGCCGGATAAAAAGCTGGTCGAACTGGAAACCGCCCAGGAAGAAGCCGCTATCCACGAACTGGCCCACGCCTGGTGGGAGGAACAGCGCAAGAATGTTTCGGTGCGGACCACCTTTAGCGAGATGGTCCGGCGGCTTTCCCAGGAAACGGACTCCCGCTACCGCCGGGCCGCCGGCCTGGCCTATGTCTACGAGCATGGCGACCCCAATACCGGTTTCAAGGGTATGTTTCAGCCGGACGGCACTATCATAGACTGGGAGCAGTACGCCGGGCTTGCCAGTGGCATTATGGGCCAGCCCGCTCTCCTGCCGCCCTATATCCGGGGCTTTTATACCGAATTGTTTGACTTTGACAATAATGGCGAGGGTAACTGATGAGCTTTGACGAGCCGTTCCTGGACGATAGCGGTAACTGGGCCGGCGCGACCGCGGCTTACCAGGCCGGGTTGGCGGCGGCGCAACAGTGGGAGCCGGATGCCCGGACCGCCCTGGTCGAACCGGGCGAATATCCCCCGGCCCACCTCACCCAGGCGGGCGAATGGGAGATTCAATACTGGTCGCCCGGCGCACGCAAGGGCTTGAATTTGTACCTGTCCAAAGACCACCAGGTCTTGCGCCAGGAAGAATGGGGCGCTTTTTACCAGCAAAAGGCGGTCGAGGTCGGCAGTGAAATCCTGGGACCGCAGGGTTTTGTCTACGTGCCGGAGATAAGCCGACCGGGGCCGGACAGCCTTTCGTTTGTCTTCCGGCGGCCTTCACCGACTTATGCCGGGCAGAACGATTTTGTCGATTTGCAGATTTCGACCTCGGTGATGCTGATGCCCCCGCCTCGCCGCCTGAATATAAACCTGGTCCGCAACACGGGCGACCGCCCAATGTTCGGCCAGGGCGGCGGGTATGAAACCCGGCTGGGCGCGATTTTGCCGGATAAAAAATTGGATTACTGGTGGCCTTTCAAGGATGAGGCCGAATACGAAGCGCAGTTGCGCGAAACCTTTGGGCTGGTGGTCAAATACGGTCTCGCGGCCCTGATGTAATTTTAATCCTTAATCCGGTGAAGTAGCGGATTAGCGGCTTTAGAAGGTCTTAAATTTTAAATGACTTTGACTAAACAGTCTGCCCTGGTAACGGGCGGCTCAAGAGGAATCGGGGCGGCTACAGTCCTGGCGCTTGCTAAAGCCGGACTTGACGTGGCTTTTACCTTCCGCTCCAAACAAAAACGCGCCGACCAGGTGGTACAGGAGGCTTCCATCTACGGCGGGCGGGTTCTCGCCCTCAAGAGTGATATGACGAACCCGGAAGACCGCGCCGACCTCCTGCAAACTTTATCCGGCTGGACCCCAAACCTGAATTACCTGGTGTTAAATGCTTCAGGCGGGTTGGAGCAGGATTTAACCCAGGCCGACCCGGACTATGCTGTGAAGATAAACCGGGATGCCCAGGTAGCTTTTTTAAGTCTTTTTTTGCCTGGAATGCCGGAAGGCAGCACCGTGGCTTTTATTACCAGCCATTGGGCCCATTTGTACGGCCAGGTCGAACAAATCCCATCCTATGAGCCGGTTGCCCGCAGCAAGCACCTGGGCGAGCAGGCCATTCGCAAAATTATGGACGAAACCAGACCGCCGCGCCGCCTGCTGGTGGTCACGGGCGACCTTATCGAAGGCACCATCACCCCCAAACTGCTTGAGCGTAGCGCCAGGGGCTTAACCGGACAGCGCCGGGATGAAATCGGCGAGTTACCCACCGCCGCGGAAATGGGCCAGGTCATCGTGAATGCCATGCTGGACCCGCACCTTGAAAGTGGCCGCACCCTGGTGGTTGGCGGCGCGCTCAACGAATTGCTGGATTAAGCCTGGATTCCGGGTTGGGGCCGGCCCTTAAAAGTTAGTGGCCCGCGCCGCCGGGTTGGAACGCGATTAAAAGAATTTTTTCAAAATAGATTAGTTGAAGGAGATAAGGAGAGAAGATGAGCGAGAGTGTCAAAAAGGTGGGTTTAATCGGGGCCGGGGCGATGGGCCGCCCTATGGCCGAAAACCTGGTCAAAAAAGGTTTTGAAACTTACGTGGTGGCGCACCGCAACCGCCAGCCTGTCGAGGAACTGGTCGCGCTGGGCGCGAAGGAAGTAGCCTCGGCGGCGGAGATGGCCGGGCAGGTCGAGGTTATTGTGACGATGGTTCCCGATGCGCCCCAGGTCGAGGAGACCTGTTTTGGCGAAGGCGGTATCGCGGAAGGTGCGAAACCGGGCCTGACCCTGATTGACATGAGCACCATTTCGCCGGTAGCTACCCGCAGCATTGCGGCCCGGCTGGCCGAAAAAGGCGTTGGCATGATTGACGCGCCGGTTTCGGGCGGGCCCTGGCGGGCCCAGAGCGGCACCCTGACCATTATGGCCGGGGGTGACGCCGCCCTTTTTGAAAAAATCAAGCCGGTCCTCGAAGCCCTTGGCAGCCCGGTCCACGTCGGTGATACCGGCATGGGCGAGACGGTCAAACTGGTCAACCAGATTATTATCGGGGTGAGCGCCATCGGGCTGGTCGAAGCCTTTACCTTTGGCGTGAAGGCCGGGGCCAAAGCCGAAACGCTCCGCGAGGTCTTGCTGACCGCTACCAGTGGCAGCTACCTGATGGACAAATGGATTCCGCAAAACCTGCTTAAAAACGATTTTAGCAGCGGGTTTGCCTCGGAACTGCTTCACAAGGATTTGAACGCGGCCCTTTCGGCGGCCCGCGACCTCGGCGTACCGATGATGAGTACGGCCCTCTCCCAGCAGTTATATGCCACCCTGAAGGGGATGGGCTATAACCGCGAGGACTATACCGCTATCGCCCGGATTTACCAGCAGGCGGCGGGGGTGATTATCGCCACCGGGGAAAAAGCCGAAAGTTAAAGCATGGCAGACCAGATTCCTTCGTCCGGGCAGGACAATCAACCATCAGCGCGGAAAGGAGGGTGGAAACGCCCACTCTCCTATCTGCTACTCATAGCCGGGGCTGCCGGGATTATTTTCAATAACCAGGTCAGCCTGGCGACCGGGATTCCGGTGACAGCCCTCCAGATCGCCACGCTGGTCCTTTTTGGCATTGGGGCTATATTGTTCTATTCGGTGCGCGAGACCGCCGACCGGGTATCAAGTTACCGTGATGTTTTTTCCTCAACCAACACCCCTGCCGAGCCGACCGAGAATGCGCCCGTCATTGCTCCTGCTTCAAAAGATTCTTCTCATGGCGAGGCGGGTCGGGAAGATAATTTCAAGTAGAAAACACCCTATAATAAATATAAAAGCCGGAATTAGAGGCAGCAATCAAGCAGCCAATCCCGGTTTTTTGCTAATTATCCGAGGTGTTTTTCTTACCACGCAATTAGCCTGTCAGAAAAATAGGCCATGGTTAACTGGCTGTAAAAGCAGTTTTCCCCGCATCAGGGGTTGGATAGTGTATAATATAGGGTGTTAGAATATAAAAATCTGGTCAAAAAAATATTTGGTCCGAACTAATTAAAACAACTAATATTAAAGTATGAAAGGTGGATTTATATAAATGGCGACACAAGTTTCCGACGAGGAAATTATAACATCCCTGAAAACCGTTACCGACCCGGAACTGGGTATTAACATCATAGACCTGGGGCTGGTCTACCGGGTGGATATTGACGACAATAACGATATTCAACTCTTTATGACCCTCACCTCGCCCGGCTGCCCGGCTGGCCCCGAAATTAGAAACGGTGTCAGGGACGCCCTGATTTCCCTCGACGGTGTCTCGAACGTAAATGTCCAGTTTGTCTTTAACCCGCCCTGGTCCCCGGCCATGATGACTAACGAAGCCAAAGACGAACTCGGCATTGATTACGACGACGATTACGAATAAATCCTGCCTTTCTAGCCTGGCTTAGAAGACAATTTTTATTAAAAACAAGTAGATTCAAAAATTAGCGGTTTAAGGTATTTTATAAAATTTTGGAGGAAAAGATTATGTCGGCGGTATCAACTCTGCCGTCCGAGGACGATTTGAAAGAAGCTCTCAGGACGGTCTATGACCCCGAAATCGGCGTCAATATAGTGGACCTGGGCCTCGTCTACGACATTCTTGTCGAAGATGATGGGGAGGTCGGTATCACTATGACCCTCACTTCGCCCGGTTGCCCTCTTTCGCACGTGATTGGCGAACAGGTCCGCGAAGCCCTCGACGGTCTGCCCGGTATCACCAACGTCAAACTCGACCTGGTCTGGACGCCGCCCTGGTCCCCGGCTATGATGAGCGAAGATGCCAAAATGGAACTCGGCATGGACCAGTGGTAACCCGTTCCTGATTTGGACGTACCAAAAAAGCGAGCCTCACCGAATATGGGGCTCGCTTTTAAGTTTTAAAAATCTAGACTGCCATAGCTCCCTGGGCCCCTTCGTGCAGGGGGTTAAGCTGGAGGACCGAGCGGAACAGTTTGCGGGCCTGGTCTGACCGCCCCGAATCGCGGAAAGCCAGCCCCAGGTAATAGAGGCCCTCGATATAGAGGTTCTGGGTGAAATCGCCTTCCAGGGCTTCGGGAGCCAGGTCAAGACCTTTTCGCAGGCTGCGGATAGCCGCCGGGTACTCCTCCAGGTTGTACTCGACCATACCGAGCCGGACCGGTAAGAACCAGATTTCCGGTTCGAGGATAGCGGCCTGGGCAAACGCGGCCCGCGCCTTGGGCAAATCGTCAGCCATCAGGTGCGTTTCGCCCACCTCGTTGAGCAGGTTCGCGCTGGTCGGTTCGAGCCGGTACGCCGTTTCGAACTCCTCCAAAGCGCCCGGCAGGTCGCGCCGTTCGCGCAACAACCGCCCCAACTCGAAGTGAGGGGTCGCCGCCGCCGGGTTTAGTTCAATCGAAAGGCGGTAGTAATGGATAGCCTGTTCGGGGTCGGCTTCGCCGATTAAGGCGGCCATGTAAAAAGCGGCTTCCGCTGAGAGGTCGCCCTGTTCCAGGTCGAGAGCTTTCTGGAAGAAACGCTGGGCCTGGTAAGTCTCCTGGGTTTCCAGGTTACGCTGCCCTTCCAGCAGATAGTAGCGGGCCAGGAAGCGGTCATACTCTTTGACTTCGGGCGAGAGTATTTTCAGTGCTTCGATACCGGCAGCGAAAGCCGCCGGGGCAATCTGGCCGCTTTTGAGTTCCTCGTCCAGGTCGGTCTTGAAGATTGGCACCATGCCGGGCAGTTCCAGCCGTTGCCGCACTTCGTCTTTAAGTTCAATAAAAACCAGGCCCTTTGAAATAGCGGCCTGTGAGATTGCGCCGCTATTCGGACCCTGCGGGGTCGAAGAAGCGGGTGTGTTAAGAGATTCGTCCATTTATTTCTTGATAATTGGTCCCATACCAAGTTGTCGCCGTTTATAATAATCCGCCCGGCGCAAAATCATATCGTAGAAAAGTGTTTCTACCCACGCCCCGTGACGGCGGAAAAACTGGCGAATATTTTTGTAATAATCGTTGGTAAAGACGCTGTAATCATCGAAATGGCCCCAGTGTTCGCCGGTATAGACGAAACCGCATTTTTCGTAAACCCGTTGGGCGCGGCGGTTGTAGGCGGCCACATCGAGAATCATGGCGTCAAAATGTAAAACATCGAAATAGTAGCCAAGGAAAGTCCAGAGACAATCGGTGCCCATGCCGAAGTCGAGGGCTTCCGGGCGCAGGGTAATTCCCAGGACCGCGTGCGTCTTCTGGCGGTCAATATTGCGCAGGGTCAGCAGCCCGACCAGGCGGCCTTCAAAATCGTCTACCCCGAACATCATATAGTCGTTACGGTTTAACCGCTCGTAGAACCAGGCGTCGCGTTCGGCCCGGTTCATCTGGCGGGGATAGCTGGATGAATAGAGCGGGTCGGAGTGCATCGGCCATTCCATCCAGCGGTCAACATCGTCCCGGCTGAACTGGCGAATTTGCGTCTTGAGACCACGGGCCAAAACTTTATTGTCGGTCATTGCCATAAAGAAGTCATCCTTTTATATCAAGTTCCAACGTTCCCAGGCCCGGTGGTCCAGGAAAACCTACGCAACACTAACAAGGGTTGTTCAGATTATACCAATCTCCGGCCTTGTTTGTACACAATTTGCCCTCAAATTATTCTTCCAGGCTTGCTTCAAAATAGTTTTACCATGCAATTATACACCTTTTGTTCAGGTTTTAATCTTTTGAAAACAAGAAAAAGGCCGCACCTGGTAAAAGTGCGGCCTCAAAGCTGGGGGCAAAGATTAAACTCTATCCGCCGGGCGAGTGGTATCGTCGATCGGCACGGCCCGGGTGTCCTCGGTATCTTCCTCGACCGTTTCGTCTACCGTATCAACGGGCGCATAGTTGGCCGGTTCGACTTCTTCGGCCAGGGGTGCGTTTTTGAAGTCGGCCTTGGTCAGCTTCAAAAAGACCTGGTCCTGGTTCGAGCTTTCCACGGATTGGACCGGTACCGTGTAGTCGTCCAGGATGAAAAGACCTTTTTCGACCACAAAGCTGGTTAGCTGGCCGCTATCCGGGTCAATATTGACTTCTTTGACCTTTCCGATATGCCCGTCGAGGGCCTCGACGCTGGCCCCTTCCCGGATGATAAGGGCGTCTTCCGGCACATTAAGTCTTTCTTCGACCGGGGCACCAACCGGGCCAATCGCGTTGCCAAAGAGCCCGTTCGAGGTACCGGTCAGACCCAGACCTGCCCCGTTGGTAATGGTCGGGTTAATCGGGTCGAGCGTGGTAGTATTGGCATAGGTGCCGTTGTTGGTGGTGCCGAAAAGGTCGGTTTCCACCGGGACCGGGTTATCCCCAAAATTGGTGCGGGCCGCCTTAACGTTGGCCGAGCCGTCCGCAATTTCGTTGGTTACATATTCGCGCTCCATAAAGTCGGGCAGTTGGGATAGCTGCTGGCGGTCCAGGTTGAGACTGACGGTGCCGCCATCATCCGAGATGCGGTTAAGGCGGCCACTTTCGACCAGTATATCGCGGGTGCCCGTGCCAGCTTCGTGGACCACCAGGTGGGTTACAAGGTCATTATTGGGGTCGGCCACCAGATATTTAACAGTGCCGAGGTGTTCGTCGTTAAAGCCGGTTACCTTTGCGCCCAGGTGTAAGTTCGTGAGCATAATTTTCTCCTTACCGTCGTTCCAGGGGTTTCACTTTTAAATCCTTAAGTATCAAACCCCGTCCGTGTTTCCCTTTACTCTTTTTCTTTCCTGTGTCTTCCCGTCATATCCTGACGGGTCGTTTTGTTTCATTGCGGTAAAGTTTAGCCGCTTACAATATAGATAGTTACGCCTTACTTTTTTGCATATAAAGTGCCACCAACTAAAAAACCGGCCTGGGGCCGGTTAATAATTGCAAAAGATAAATTGGTTACAGGGTAAGAGAAGGTTTAGCGTGGTCCTTCCAGCAAGAACTGGTCGGCATCTTCGTCCCCGGCCATGCGGGTCTGCCCGTGATGGCGTCCGCCTTCTTCGATGTAAAGGGTAATCGCTTCGATGTCGCCGAGGACTTTGCCGCTGGCGATAATTTCCAGCCGGTCGTGGGCCTGGATGTTGCCTTTGACCTTACCGGCCACCAGCACGTTACGGGCTACAATATCGGCGGCGACAGCGCCGGTCCGGCCCACAATCACGTTACCGGCAGTCTCGATTTTGCCTTCAAAAAGTCCATCAATCCGAATATTGCCTTCGGCCTTCAAAATGCCCTGCATACTGACCGAGCTACCGATACTGGTTTCAATGATTTCGTCAGCTCGGACATTGCTGCCCTGTGGAATTGCCAGGTCGGTGCCTTGCGGTTTCTTATTATTGCCGCCAAACATCTAATAATTATCCTTCCTGCCGGGACCGTTGTGGTTCGCGGTCACTATGACCACCGGTCCCCAGAAGTCCCAGAGTCGTAAACCGGCGGTCAACCCATTATGAAATTAAAATCAATAGAGTTAGCTTTGTCAGTAAAGCTTAACTGCCAACACGGTATTTGGGTCTATTGGAGTGCCATCTTTGTGAAGTTCATAATGAACGTGCGGACCCGTACTTGCCCCAGTGTTGCCTGATAGGGCAATTATATCACCTTTATGCACAACTTGCCCAACCTTAACCAATATGCGGTTGTTGTGGCCGTATATCGAGAGCCAGCCCCCGGCGTGGCTTATGTCCACCCGGTTGCCATAACCCGAATCGTAATCGGCATGCGTGACTACCCCATCCTTGGTAGCAAGGACCGGTGTACCCTCGTAGCAGCCCAGGTCAATGCCGTAGTGGAACTGCTGGGTCCCCGGCATGAAGGGGTTATTGCGCCAACCGTACTTGCTGGTCATGGGACAGTTGACCGGCAGGCCGGTTGGCGGTCCGTCACCGCTATTATCGTCCGACTGGCCCTGACCCTGGCCAGGGGTGGGATTAACCGCCGGGACCCCGGCGTTAGGACCAAGCTGGGTGTCGAGATTCGATTTCTGCTGTGAGTAGCTCTGCTGGAAAGTTTCGACCTGGATGTCCTGGGTCGCCAAATTCAATTTATTGCTGTTGAGCCGGTTATTTATACTTTGTAACTGGCTCAAGACCTTGTTGTACTGGTTCGTATACGAGCGGGCCTGGGCGCTATCCAACCGGGGTTGGGTATTGCCGCCGCCCAGGCTGCCGGTCTGACCATTAGCGGTTGGTGTAGGAGTGGCGGTATTGGTAGTTGCCGCCGGTAGTTTTTGCTCGATTTCCTGGGCAAGTTGTTGCAAGCTCTGGATATTGCCGGTAAGCTGCTTGACCTGGGTTTCCAGGTCGGCCACGTCTTTCTGGCGGGCGTCGTTATCCTTTTGCAGTTGGGCCAGGCGGTCCTGTCCTATTTGAATCAACTTGGCCTGTTCGGCCTCGCGCGTACCGGAACTATTTTGCATCGCCAGGTCATCGCCCCGGCTATGCCCGGTCTGCCCGTCGAGCAGGTTATAGACGGTTACCCCGGCCAGCCCGGTAATTACCAGGGCTACCAGCAGGCACAGCCCCAGGACCCAGCGATTAAGGTTGAGGCGAAAGGGTGGGCGGTCGTGGGCGGTCACCAGGGTAATGGCAAGGACCGTTTTTTTCTTTGCCACTTTGAAACTCCATCAGGGATAGGATAATTACAAGGTATATTTTAAATTGAACTTGTCATAAATATAGTCAATCGCTCCCGGCGTGTCAACCCTTTTAACCTTCATTTAATTAGGACTTAAGTCCTTAACTTTTTCGTTTAACCGATGCCGACCCGGTATTCGTAGACCAGTGTACCGCCCAGCCACCCGGCGGCTATCAGCAAAAGCAAACCGAGCAGGGACAGTCCCAGCGAAAGCCAGTCGGTCCGGTGGGCCAGGGCCAGGGGTGGAGTTTCTAGCAGCAGGGCAGGACCATCGCCGGGGATGGTGGGAGATTGGTCAGGGGCAGGAGAGGCGCTATCGGGCAGGCTTACGGCTGGAGGTAAAACTACAAAGCGGCGGTAAAGAAGCCCGCCGTAAACGACCAGCAGCGAGACTGCCGTAATGATATGCAGGACCGCGATAATAATCCAGCCGTCTTTGGCCTGGGTCTTGGGGCTGGCCTGCATGTCGAACAGGCCGGTAATAACGGTCAGGATAACCCCGGCGTAACCCAGGCCGAGCGCCCCGCTCATGAAGCCCTCGAAAGCTAATCGCTGCCCCTTTTTACCGGCAAACAGGCCGGGCCGGAGTAAACTTAAAACCAGGGCGGCGGTGCCCGTCACCAGCAGGGCGACCGGGAAATGGAGCAGCAAAGGATGGATGACCATAAAATGCTAAAACCGGTTTTTTCAAGTCAGGTGATTAACGCGTAATATGAGAACATAGAACCATTATCAGGGAAGGATGTAGCCAGGTCAAGCTCGAAATAATAGCCTTTTGGGTGAATGCAAGTCGTTGAATGAAATAACGTTGAACGTTAAACGTGGCTCCGAAATGCGCCGTTGGCGAAAAGTATCGCCTCCACCTTGTCATTTCGAGCGTAGTCGAGAAATCTAGCCCGAAGGGTTCCCTTTGGGCAGCGCCGTTGGAGTATATCACGGTCGTATGAACAGACAAATTGTCGGACTTTGCATTAGTCCTGTAATAGCCTGAATGGGTCTATATTTTGTTCTAGTAAGGGTTTATAATGAACCAGGGAAATTTGAGAGGGAAAAAGGTAATAAAAAGTGGGCAGTAAGGGACTCGAACCCCTGACAGCCACGGTGTAAGCGTGGTGCTCTACCAACTGAGCTAACTGCCCAAAGCCAGAGCATTATACTACAAATATCCTCCCTGTCAACTAGAAAGATAAAAACGAGGTTCATTTGGATAAGCAGCAAGCCCTGTTAGGCGCGATAATTTGTGAAGCCGCCGGTCTTCTCTGTATGCTGGTGGTCAACCGGTTAATGCCGATTCCTTTCGATATTATTATGACCGGGGTCGGTTTCCTGCTGCTGATTTTTGGTCCTTTCGTCTATTTCCTGGGCCGGGATAACAAGCGTTACTGATACACCCTTTCCAGCTATCAACTAACTTAATTTATCGAACACAGAGGAGCAACGATGACACAGGCGAACCCTAACGATCTTGAAACCCGCAAGTTACTGGTAGATGGCGTGCAGGCTTTGTTGGCCGGTAACCGGGCCGAAGCCCAGCAACTTCTTTTAAGCTATGTGGACCGGGACGAAATGAACGAGGAAGCCTGGTTGTGGTTGAGCGGGGCCGTGGACGAACTGGACGACATCGAAACCTCGTTGCAAAACTGTTTGCAAATTAACCCCAACAATGCGCGGGCTCAGCAGGGCCTGGAGTGGGTCGCCCGGCAGCGCACCGCCAGCGTTTGATTGGTATCATTTTCAACTCGCAAAATCGTAACCGCGCCGGTATAATGGTTACAGGTGGGCTCTGGCAAAACCTGGTTTCCAGGACCACGCTTGCGCCTGGATTTGCACGGTAAACCCAGCCTGGCTAAGGTAGTATTGTTAGCAGGGGTACAGCCATGGAAGAAAAAACCGAACGACCGGCTATGACGATAGTCCCGGCCCCGGCGTCACCGGAATTGGGTGAAGCCAGACCGAAGGAGCAGGGCGAAGACCTGGTAGTAGAGGCCGAATGGGTCAAACGCTACCCCTCCCGGCGGCGGCGCAACCTGTATATGTGGCTGGCCTTGCTCCTGAAACTGACGGCGGCGTTTGCCCTGGCCTGGCTTTTTTACGCTTTACCGGCAGGGAGTCTGCCTTCCCCTATCCAAACCTGGAAGAACCCGGTAATTATTTTCTTCCTGGTCTGTTTTATCGGCAAGACGATGCTCGATACCTTTTTCTACGACCACTACCAGCCCTGAATCCTAATTTTGGCTGTAAAAATACATTTCTACAATATTTGCTTAACCACCGCTTCTTTTCTATTTCTAATTTCATTCCAAAACCAGTCTAATAAAAACTTAACTGCTTTCTCAGGTTTTTCTCAGAAATTCTTATTATCCTGTTCCCAGCAACCTTTTTCGGGTGAGATAGGAGCAAGTTTATTTCAGAGGTACGACTACGTCCCCAGTACGACTGCAAGGAGAAACAGTTGAGTAATTATACCGAACATGATGATGACCGCCCGGTAGGCCGGATTTTGTCGCGCCGGGAAGTGCTGGCCCTGTTAGGCGGGGCCGGGGCTACGGTCTTCCTGGCCGCCTGTGGCGATACCACCAATACCACGACCGCTGCTGCCACGACCGCTGCTGCCACGACTGCCGTGCCAGTTACGGCAGGTACCACCGCTGCCGGGACAACGGCCATCGCGCCCACCACCGCGGGTACCACTGCCGCTGCCACAACGGCGGCCCCAACCACCACCGCTCCCACCACTACGGGCGCGGCGTCTACCACCGCCGCTTCGGTTTCGACCACGGCGGCCCAGGCAGCGGTGAGCAGTTGCGTGGTGCGCCCGGAAGTGACCGAAGGACCATATTTCAAGGACGAGAAAATAAACCGTTCCGATATTCGTTCGGATACTTCGAGCGGCACAGTTAAGGCCGGGCTACCGCTTGCACTGACCTTTATGGTTTACCAGGCGAACAGAAGTTGTGCCCCGCTCAAAGGGGCCATGGTGGATGTCTGGCATTGTGACGCCGCCGGGACTTACTCGGATACCACCGATGCCAACTGGGGCAGCACGGTCGGCCAGAATTACCTGCGCGGCTACCAGTTAACCGACGACACGGGTAAGGCTTCCTTCACGACCATCTATCCGGGCTGGTACAATGGCCGGACCATTCATATCCATTTCAAGATTCGGACGACCGGCACCAACGGCCAGGCTTACGAATTTACCTCTCAGTTGTTCTTTGACGAGAATTTATCCAATACGGTAATGAGCCAGGCGCCCTACAACACCAAAAAAGGGACGCGCAGCACTACCAATGCCAACGACGGCATCTACCAGAGTGTCGGTAGCCAGATGATTCTGGCCGTGAACCCCAGCGGGACAGGTTACGCGGGTAGCTTCGCCGTCGGCCTCGATTTGACCGATACGGAAGTGGGGCGGTCGGACAGCGCAGGTGGGGCAGGTGGTCCAGGCCGGATGCCTCCCGGTGGGAATCCGCCAGGAGGTCGTGGTGGTCCTCCGTCCGCCTCGCCGACCCCTAATTCGTAATTTGTAACAAAAGCGCCTGGCAAAACTACCGGGCGCTCTTTTTATTTGCCAGAGTTTTGTCCTGGAATTAGCCGTTAAGAATGTGGGCGGTAGCCTGGGCGGCCCACTGGTCGAACAGGTGGCCCTTGAAAGCGGGAAACAAATCAAACTGGGCTTCGACGGCCCAATGCAATCGCAAAAACCAGAAAATAGCTATGACCGGCCCGGCGACATAAGGGCGGGGGTCAATCTCGCGGTCAACCAGCAGTCCCACGAGGTCAATCTCCGGTGGCGCAATGACCGGGCGCTGCCAGTCAATGACCCGGTACTGGTCTTCGGCCACGAAGATTTGCCCGGCGGTCAGGTCGCCGTGGGCCAGCCAGGGGTGCGCGGCAATCGCCCGCAGGGTTTCGGTAGCCCCGGCCCAGGCCCAGACCTGCTTCAATCCGGCCAGGTCGGTCAGCCTGAACCGGCCATCTTCGATAAGTTGGCGTTGTTTGTCGAAAACCTTCTGCCCGGCAGCGGCCCAGGCTTCTATCGTGCCGATGTCGAGATAGACCGGCCATGTCCCGCGGGTCTGCCCGATTTGCTCCACCACCCGGCGGCCATGCGCGACCAGTTCGGCCTCCGTTAGTGCGACATCCCGCAGCAGCGGCGCTTCAATCCAGTCAAGTAGCATGGTTTCGCAGTCGCCCAGGCGGCCCAGGTAGCGGTGGCCCGGCAGGAGTGGCGAACTGGCCTGTTCGTAAAAGCGGGTTTCGACGGTAGGCGGGAGTTGCGACTTGTAGGCCAGTTGAGAGCCGTCTTCCAGGCGCAACCTTTCCACGCAGGATAGAGGCCAGGCATGGACCATTTCGCGCTCCAGGATTTTCTTATCGAGCAAGCTTTCCAACTCCGCGTCCGAATGAAGCAACAGGTCGGTAAAGACCGGGTGGGTCGGCATAAGATTTAACTTTCAGATTTAAATTTTATTGACTATCAAAAACCAGGCTGATGAATATAATTATCAGGCCTGGTTTCAGTTTAGAAAATGGGAAATTTATCTTAGCAAATAGCAAAAGGTTCGGGTTTTCTTTAGCCGAAATACAGAATTGAGCCAGCTAACTTTTCCGGCTATCCATTACCGGCGAGGTTGAAGCATCCGTTTTGATTTGGCCCTGTAAAAGGCGTAGAAAAGCATTTCCGATATTTAGAATACGGTCGGTAGAGGTCGTCTCAACCCACCACGAAACATAAGAATTGCCCGAACCTAATCCCATTTCGAGCAATTCCCTGGTGTTGATAGTCCCGTTATAAGTTTCAATCCGGGCGATAGCCTTGCGTGTCAGGTCAAGCAACATTTCTTTCCGACTATCCTCGGTCAGAAAATCATCCAGGCCCGCATTCATGCAGCCTCCCCCGGCGATATAATTTTGCTCGTATAAATGCTGACTGTAAGCACCTAACCAGTCCGGTTTCTCGGATAATTTATCAATTTCCGCCCTGAGAAAATTTAGCCAGTCATCAAGGGCGTTGTCGGTTGACCAGAATCCGAAACCTTGAAATTTTATAAAACTGGATGCCATTGTGGATTGCCCTGAAAGTCTAAACGGGTTATTCGTCGTCGGAGGAAGAATCGTCGCTGGCGGGTTCGCCCCCTAGCGCCTGGGTAAAGCGGTCCATCTCCCCGGCGTCGGAGTCATCGAGGTTCGCGGTCAGGCGGTCGAACTCGTATTGTTGGTCGCCCACGTCCTGGGGCGCTTTCCCAAGTGTCACCCGCGAGATAAGACGGCGCAGAGCGGGTTGGCCGCACTTCTCGCACTTGAGGTCGGGTTCGGCGGCTTCTGCCGCGCTTATACTCAGCCAGAACCGGCTGTTTTTGCGCCCGCAATTGGCGCAGCGATATTCGTAGATTGGCATTTTTTTCGTTAAACGTAGAACGTTAAACGTTGAACGTGATAAAACCCATTAAAAAATGTCTTTGGCTAAGTCGAGTTTAACACTCCTGAGCAATAAAGAACAATTTCGGTTTAACTCCCTCGTTTCCCGTTTTCGTTGTTTCGTTCAACGTTCAACGTAGGTCTTATTGACTCTAACGAGGCCGGTTTATAAAATGGAAGTAAGAAAAATAAAGGAGGGGACTTATATGCCTCTGCTGACTGACCGGCAAGAACCGGACGACTACGACCGGCCCAATTCGGATGAGCCAAACGATTACGCTATCCGCTACCTTTTTAACCCCAATCGCCCCGGTACCGAGTACGAAAGGACCGGGCGCGTCCTCTTTTACAGTTCGGCGGCGACCAATTTGCTGGCCCTGGCGTTGTACGCGGCCTGGCTCGAACTTGACTTTATTCCCTGGCTGCTGGGTATAGTCCTCGTGGTCGTAGGAGTGAGTGGGGTCGCGGCCTATCTCCTGTGGCACCACCGGCCCCAGGCTTTCCCGGTGGCTTTTATACCTCTATTGCTGACCGCCCTGACCCTGGTTTACCTCTTTTTAAGTTCACAGCCGGACCAGGCCGGCTACCTGACCTTCTTTTTGCCGGGTAGCCTGGTAATGACCGCCAGCGTTTTCATCCTGCGGTACGCCCGGCGGGTTAAATAAAGGTCAGGGTTAGCCTAATACCTGAACCGGATTTGCCAGACCTTCCAGGCCGCTTCGATAGCGATACGCGGGCTCATTTTGGAGACCCCGGCTACCCGCTCGTTAAAGTGAATCGGCACTTCTTTGACCCGGAACCCGTTTTTCTGGCACAGGTAGGCGATCTCCACCTGGAAACAGTAGCCGTTCGAGCGAATCTGGTCGAGGGGGAGGCGTTCCAGCACTTCTCGCCGGAACATCTTGAACCCGGCGGTAGCATCGTGGACCTTCAGACCAAGGATAGCCCGCGAGTAAATCGAGCCGCCCTTGCTGATAACGCGGCGCAGTAGGGTCCAGCGTTTATCCAGCGAACCGCCCGGCACGTAGCGAGAGCCTACCACTACGTCGGCATCCTCGATAGCTTCCCGGAACCGTTTGAGGGTCGCCGGGTCGTGGGAGAAATCGGCGTCCATTTCGACGATAAAAGCGGCTCCTTTTTCGAGGGCGCGTTTGAACCCGGCCAGGTAAGCCGGGCCCAGCCCCAGTTTGCCGGGGCGGTGCAGCACCTCGACATAGCCGTTAAATTTTTCCCGGCCCAGTTCTTCGGCCAGTTGGCCGGTGCCGTCCGGCGAATTATCATCCACGATGACAACCCGCAAGTCTGGAATACCCAATTTAAAGACCGTTTCCAGCAACCGTTCGATATTCTCTCGTTCGTTATAGGTAGGGACAACTACCGTAGTAATCCGGGCCGGGTCGTCGTTGGTCAGGCCGTTCAGACCGGGGTCCAGCAAAGCGCCGGGGACATTGTTTGACATTACGCGCTCTATCTCAGCTTTCTGTAACTTTTGGGTTATATACCCCTTATTTTACCTGATAAATGCGGACCGTGGGGCCAGGGTATTCCTTACTGCTTTCCCGGAATTCTTTGAGCAAGGTAAATTGTGAAAAAACCTGCTGGTAATTCGCGGCGGCGGTCGGGTCGGTCTGGATTAACTCGTCGTACTGGCTCGAAATCGCCACCAGGTATTTAAAACCCTGGTCCCGGTACCAGGCCGCGTCGTGCGCCCCGATGGGCCGCTGCTCGTCGCCGTTAGGATAGCGCCCGGTCGGTAGAATCGGCCCGCCCTGTTCGAGCCGGATTTTCGAACCGGACGGTATATCGGCCACAATCCACTGGGCGGCCAGTTGGCGGGTATCGGGCTGGGCGAAAAAGCGGTCGGTCAGGACCGAGTGTAACCCCGCGTAAAAGAAAAATCCCGCAAAAAGGACCAGTACCACCCCACTCTGCCAGGCGAACCGCCACTTCCCTGCCTTAAAGCCGGGCCAGCGTCCTACCAGCCATCCCGCCACCGCCACCAGCAAGACCCCACTCAGGACCGCCAGCGAGGGGAGTAGTGGCAGCAGGTTGCGCGAGAAATGCACTTTGGCCGCCGAGAAAAAGAAATAGGCCAGCAGCGGGAAACTGACCGTCAGCCAGTCGGCCCGGCGCTGCCGGAACAGGGCGAAAAGGACGCCGCCCACCGCTACTATCGACGCCTGGAAGACAAACCCTTCCAGCCAGAAATCCTGTAAATAGGCCGACCAGCTTGGCGCTTCGCTGGCGCTGCCGTGTCCCAGGATGGTGTAGTGCCGGATCTGGAAGGCCATTTCGTTCAGGAAGCCCGGCAAATCGAGGACGGCAAAAGGTGTCGTAACCAGAAAGACCCCTGCCGCCAGGGCCACGCTGGCAACCAGCCAGCCGAACTTGCCGCGCCGATTTTTCGACGCCAGGAAGTGCGCCAGCACCACGCTTACCAGGACTATCGCCACGTTATACTTGGAGCCAGTCGTCCACCCGGCGGCCACCCCGGCCCACAGATACCACTTTCGCTGCCCGGTCCTGAACACGTAGGCTGCGAAAAGGAGGGTCAGGGCCGTAAAAAAGGTGACGATTATATCAGGCGTGACATAGTGCGAGTGTTCGGTGTGGAGCGGCAGCACCGCCAGCACCAGCGCCCCGGTCAGGCCGACCGCGGGGCCGTAAAGCGTCCGTCCCAGCAGATAGGTCAGAAAGACGGTCGCCGTACCAAGCGTGGCCGAAACGACCCGGCCAACCAGGAAAAAGCCCTCGGTGGGCAGGTTTTGCAGGTCGGAATAACGGCCCTGCCCGACCCCCGTAATGAACTGGACGGCGCTGGCGGCATACTGCATGTAAAAAGGTAAGCTCGGCCAGCGAAAGAAATGCGGGTTGAGGTCACCGGTCTGAAGCATCTTCAGACCGGTGTTAGTCATGGTCGGCTCGTCCGGGTTATCGAAGTAGGGGAGGCTCTGGTTTAACGAGGCAAACCGCAGCCCGGCGGCCACCGCCACAATTACCGCCAGCGCCACGTACTCGGCCCGTACCGTTATCCTGGCTCCGGTCCTTACGGTGTACCCGGCGTACCAGCGCAGCCCAATCCCACCACCCAGCCCTACCAGCAAGGCCAGGGCAGGTATTCTTGAGGGGAAGACCAGCCAGGCCAGGTACGCCAATAATCCTAACAAACCTAGAAAATAGTTGTAATAGGAAGTCCTGGTTATTTTGAGCCAGCCCGGTTGGCCGTTCAGTTGAACGTCCGGGTGAATGTTCGGTTGACCGCCCAACTGGTTGTCCGCCTGGGCGGTTTGGCCCGGCCCTAAAACGTCCTGGTCTGGCTGGCTGATTTGTCCGGCCTGCTCCTGGCTGATACTGCTGCTCCGTTCCTGGGTTAAGCTATTGTGGTGGGAAGGATTTCCAATTCACCGCACCTGTTAAAGGGGTTGCAACCCCGCACAATCGGGGCTGATTTTAGCAGCAAACCGGCCTAGCGTCAACGCGAGCCTATAAAAAGCTCACTCGGACTGCCTGGCGGCCTGGGCCAGTTCAGCGGTGACGGCGGGGTCTTTTATCTCGGCCAGTTCGGCGGAAAAGGGGTGGTCGTTTTGCCAGCCGGTCTTGCCGGTGGCGTGGAAGCGTTCCAGCCTGCGGATAGCAATCTCGCAGTAGACGGGGTCGAGGTCGGCGGTATAGCAGCGCCGCCCGGTCCGTTCGGCGGCGAGCAGGGTCGTGCCGGAGTGGGCGAAGAAATCGAGGGCCAGTTCGCCCGGTTTCGAACTCGCCAGCAAAATTCGTTCGATAGACTTGAGCGGCTTCTGAGCGTAGCAGCCGTTGACGTTTTCCTCCATCCGGTAAAAGACCTGTTGCACATCAAACCAGACGTTCCCGGCCCGGATGTTCGGGGAGAGACCGCGTTCGAGATTATCTTTGAACTCGTCGTCTATCTTTTTATAATAGCCGCTCAGGGTCTTGGGGATTTCGGTATACTGGGGTTGGAAGAGCGGGTTGCCCAGGGTGTAGTAAAGCAGTTCCTGGCGGACGGCCATCCAGTTGGTCTGGGTGCCGTAGCCGCGCTGGTTGCGCATGGTGATAAAGCTGCGGGCCTGGAAGGGGGTCCGCCGCATCATAATCATGATGTCGGGCAGGGGCTGGAAGTCGGCGGTCTGGTCCGCGCCGAGCCATAGATAGAGGCTGCTATCGGGCATCAGGTGACGGCGGGTAACCTCAATCCATTCCCGGCACCAGGCGACGTAATGTTCAAGACTGCGGAATTCAAAGGCAGCCAGGTTATAGGGCGGGTCGTGGACGGCCAACCGGGCGGTTTCCTGGCCGACAAGGTCGGCAACCTGGTCAGTGTTGGTGGCGTCAAGACACCCGACCCGGTGACCCGACTTGGGGTCTTGCCAGATTTGGCCGGGTTTCAAACGACAAAAAGGCAGTAGTTTGGCATGAAGGGCGGGCGCTCTGTCCAGCCGGGGCAAAGGATTGTTTATCATATTCTAATTTTAACATCTAGCCCTGGGAATTGAAAAGTGAATAGTTTTCAGTTTTTAGCGTTTAGTTTTGTCACACTCGTAGGTGCGACCTGTCATTCCGAACGCCCCCTGTTACACCTAGGTCCGTTGGACAATATCAGATTCGCAGTCAACCTACCAAAGTTTTCTGACTTTGCGGTTGCCCTGTAATTTTACAAAGTCGCCATGAATTTTCCAGGAAAATTGAGGCGCTTTAGCTGAAGATTTATTCTAGATTGCGTAATTTATAACAATAAGGGTTGTGGAATTTCCCTGGTTGTAGGTGGAAGAGGTTTTTATGGGCGACGCGGCCAAAATCGAAGTGACGTGAAAAGGTGTGGTTAGGTTTAAGGCACCAAAGTGCCCCCTGGCAGTCTCTCGCTGGATGTGGGGAGTTGAAAGGTGCCGAGCTTATCAAGCCTAGCGCCTATAAACCGGTCCCTGCAACCCGTTCAAAGCTTTGAACCTACCAAAAGGGGCAAAAATATAACGCCAGGCTGGTTTAGACCCAGCTATTTTTGAAAAATAAATTATATCCCCAGACTAACTCTTATTTTCTCGCTTTCGAAAAGCTGTCCATATTCCAGGGTAAACCCACTGGCTGTTTTTGGCACTTCGAAAGTAACCCAGCCCCTCACCTTATCACCATTCGGAATATCGTTTGTACCTTTAAGGCTGGGCTGTTTATCCCCAAAGATGCCGGTGTTGTAGGAATATCCCTGGCTATCTTTCAATGTTGCATAGAGGGCATTGGCGCTAACACCGCTGTTTTTCTGGCTGCCAATCGTAAGGTCAACTGCAATAAAAGTATTGCCAGATTTGGCCTGGTCGATAGCATCACCGGAAAAATTCTCAGACTTCTGGACAACGTTTACGGTTAAAGTGTAACCATTAAGCGAAATTGTATCCCCAACTTTCCCAATTTTTTGGCTGTTATTGGAAGACTGAACAACGGCATTTTGATTGTTAATCCCGGCCGCCGGGGCAGTCGCAATGGTTTGTTGGGTGTTAGTGGTCGAGTTTGACCTGGAAGCTGCACCTATTCCGGCCAATATAACGACTACCCCGATAACCAGGAGAGCGGTAGCCCAACCGGGCCATTTCTTTTTTGCAACCGGGGCACCCCCAAAATAGCCAACCTGCGGGCTAATAGGCCTTTGCGGTTGCTGATAATAAACTTGCTGAGGCTGTTGAGATTGAGGGTAGTAGCCTTGTTGGGGTTGCTGAACCGGATATGGTCCGGGTTGTTGCGCAAATGGATAAGGCTGCTGGGGTTGTGAGGTAGAACCTTGATTCTGGTTAGTCGAATTACCCCAGGGGTCTTGAGAATTTTGTGTCATTTTTACTCCTAGTTAAATTTTACTCCGCATTGACCGCAATACTGGTAACTGGTTTTTGAGAAAAATCCCACCCAGCACAAAGGGAAAAATAAAATTAACAGCACCGCAAAAGTAATCCACCCGCCAGTTGAAATCCTTGTGCTGGTTAATGGTGGGTAAGGGCTTCTGCAATACGGGCACGAATAAACAGGCGCCGTATTTATGATGATGGGTTGGGGTGCTATAAAGGTCTGTGGCTGAATATAGATTTGTTGGGTTGGCATCACCGGCTGGACAGGGACGGCGGGTTGCACCGGTAAAATCACCTGGGTGGTGCTTTGCCCCATATTTTGCGCTATATATTTCTTTGGTGGGAAAAAAGGAAAGCCCTCGCCAGGCTGCGGCCAATTGTTTTTTTCATTTGTCAGCCATTGTTCCGCCTGTTGTATGGCAAGGTCATCAGGTTTTATGAGCTTAGCCCGGTTGAGAAGCAAGGACGCCCGCTCAGTATTTGGGGCTGTATAAATACCCCAAAGAATAAAATCAATGTTGTTGGCATCTTTTTGCGCCAGGGCTTTTATAAACTCAAAAGCCTTTTCTTTGTTACCTTCCTGGGCATACTGAACAGCACGGGTAAAGACAGCCAGATCATTACCGTCCATAATGGCATCCTTATTTTATTATTTTTTTAAAAAATTAAATATAAAGATAATTTAACACCGGAAATGTGAAAAGTCAATAGGACTTTAAGCTCACCAATGTACTACAAATAGGAAATTACTTTCTTGCATACCGCTTGCCCGGTGGGTACACGTGTTCCATCACTTTAACTGAGTTGTATCATTTAGTTTGTATTCAATTCATCTTTATATGTTTTGCAAGGTAATACTCGAATTCAATATTTTAATTTTTTGATCGAAAATTACTATAGATTGTTCAATTCATAACAAACTAAGCTTCGAGAAATAGTCCAGATTGGCGCTCTATTGCGAGATTCTGTGTAATTAGCTACTATGATTGTGGTTTTAGCACGCTTTTTCTATTCTTATAAAATTTTAGGGGAGGAAAATGGCTACCAGAACTTTATTTATTGAAGCGCTCGAAAAAGACTCGGCCAGGGTTGTTGAAGCAGTACAGGCCCACTCGGAACCGCCTACCCCCGCTGTGCCAAGTTGCCCGGGATGGAACCTGACCATGCTTTTGACGCACCTGGGCAGCACGCACCGCCGGGCCACCAGCCGCCTGCGGACCCCCGGCGAAACAACGCCCGACCCGAACGATAAGAGCTATCTTGAGGTTACCCCCGAATGGCAGGAATGGCTCAATACCGGGAAAGCTCCCGACGATGCTGCAATATCGCCCGCCCTTGTCGCCTGGTTCGAGGAAGGCTCCAGGGAGTTGGCGGCGGCCCTGGCCGCTACCCCTGACGACGCCCAGGTCTGGAACCTCTCGGGCCGTTCCAAACTCCCGGCCTCTTTCTACCAGCGCCAGATGTCTACCGAGACAGCCCTTCATCGCTGGGATGCCCAGAACGCTCTGCCCGGACACAACCCCGACCCCATTGACCCTGAACTGGCCTATAATGCCCTGACTTTGTTGTTTAGCTTTTTGCCCATGCGTTTCAAAAGTTTCAACGGGCCGGATGGCCAGGGTGAGACCTACCACCTCCACCGCACCGATGGTGAGGGCGAATGGCTGCTTACTTTTAACGGCAGAGAACTCGATGTCCAGCCAATCCACGCGAAAGGTGATGTAGCCATCCGGGGTACCGCCTCCGATTTGTTGCTCGTAATGTGGCGGCGGATACCGCTGGATGGCCTGGAGATTTTTGGCGACAAGGCAAAAGCTCAGCACCTTTTCGAACTCCTGCCAAAGATGTAAGGTTTTCTGCTTCTATGGGGTGGGCGGCGGTTCTATCTTTCCCCGTTTAACGTTTAACGGTGTTTCGTGCCCTTTATGGGCAAACGCTAATTCTGGGGATAACCATGTGGGAAAACATGTGGGTAAGTCGTGGATAAATTTTATTGACTCCAAAAGGGAATCTTGCTACCATAGTGATGTCAGAGTTGTTGAAGCCCACCGAAACACAACCACAGGTTAGCAAGTTATCCGCAAGGAAAACCCTATCCAAGGTTCTACCGCAAGGCTGAAACGCCCGGTAGGTGACCTGCAAAGGTCCATCGCCCGGACGCATCCGAACTCAGCGACACACTCCCCGGTACACGACCCGCAAGGGTACGCCCCGTCCGAGTTTCGTCGCCCGGTTGAGCCAGAAGAAAGCGGCCCGCAAGGGAGCGCGTCCCACAGGTTCCAGCCTCGAGGTCGGGTAGGTTGGAGCAAATCCGCCAGGACTTTGCCCGGCCGGTTTCATCCCGAAAGGTTGCGCGAGTTAGCCCAGGCCGCAAGGTCGAAAGCTTCTTCGCAAAAATCCCAGGTCGAGCCGGTTGCGCCAGGTATTGCTTCTATACGCAAAGCTGATACGAAACTCCGAGGAGCCGCAAGGTTTGTCGGAGTTTTTCGTTTTTATACTTTTCGCAGATTTGTTAAAACGGATCTCTAAAATCTGAGGGGAAATTATTCTTCTTCCAGTTCAGGTTCGGGGCGCGGCCAGAAGATGAGCGGGGCCAGCGCCACCGCCACCCCTCCTAAAAAGCCGGTCGGCAGCATCAAATAGTTGTTGGTCTGCCACAGACCGAGCCGTTCGAGCCCGCTATCTACCAGCCAGGGCACGAACAACGCCGCCAGGATTGCCGCCAGCCGCAGCCGGGATTGGGGCAGGTGATTTTTAACCAGGGGAGTGTAAAAGTAGACCAGTCCCGCCGTCAGGAGGCCGACCCCGACCCCGAAACAGCGCGTACAGACCATCAGAGGTTCGCCGGAAATGCCCAGGCTATGGTCGGTGTAGGAGCAAATGGCCCGCCCAACTTCCCAGCCGAATTGCGCGATATTTTGCAGGACCGGGATGCCGCTCAGCCAGAACAGCGGCGTCAGGATAGTGCCGAGGAAGATAAAGATAACCAGCACTTTGCCCACCAGCGCCAGGTTGAAATCTTCCCAGCGGACGCTCAAAGCACGCGGCCAGCTACTGGTCGCTTTGCGGTTTTGTACCTGGCTAAATTCTCCGGTCCTTAACATTTCCAAAAGTTCCCTTCTTTGCCCACACCCATCCTGCCGGGGTGCTGCTTTGAGTATAGCACACCCGGTAAATCGTTTGCTCTTTACACAGCCCGAAAAAGGTTGAAGCTGGAAAAATATTCGGTTAAGATTCGGTTGCATCACGCCGTATCCACAGGTATTTTATTCTTTTCAAAAAATATAAGTTGGTTTGTTCAGCTTAACAGACAAGGAGGTCAGCTTTGATTATTCCGCTGCTTGGATTGGGTTCGGGCCTGGCGAATTTGCCGGTGCTCGGTAAGAAACGTTCGCGTGCTATCACCGCCGAGAATCCGACCGGGGCGAAGGGCAAAGGCGGTCAGGCCGCTTCTCACCTGGGGGTGGCCCGCAAAGGACGGCCCTGCCTGGAAGGTGTTCAACCCGGCGAGACCGTGACCCTGGCCGAAATAGCCGGACCGGGTATCATCCAGCACATCTGGTTCACCGTAGCCGACCGGACCGAGGCCGGAGATTACGTGCTGCGGGATTTAGTCTTGCGGTTTTACTGGGACGGAGCTTCCCAGCCGAGCGTCGAAGTGCCGGTAGGCGACTTTTTTTGCAACGGCCATGCCCGGCGCTCCAACGTCAACGCCCAGGCCGTTTCGGTCCATCCGAGCGGTGGGTTTAACTGCTACTGGCCCATGCCCTTCCAGCAGTCCTGCCGGGTTACCCTCGAAAACCAGCACGCCGGTCCTATCCCCTATCTCTTTTACCAGGTCGATTACTCCGAGGTTGACGAACTGCCGCCTGAAACGGCCTATTTTCACGCCCAGTGGCGGCGAACCAATCCCCAACCGCTAGGCCAGGACTATACTATTCTTGAAACGAGCGGCTCCGGGGTCTATGTCGGTACTTATCTCGCCTGGACTCAGCTTGGCAGCCCTGACTGGTGGGGAGAGGGTGAAGTGAAGTTTTATATTGACGGCGACCAGGAATGGCCCACCATCTGCGGCACCGGCACCGAAGATTATTTCGGCGGAGCCTGGGCTTTTGGCGAAACCTACTCCGGTATCTACCTGGGCTATCCGCTCTGGGAGCAGTCCGAGGGGAAGCCTCCCCTCCACGGTCTCTACCGCTTTCACGTCCTCGACTCCATCCGTTTCGAGGAAAACCTGCGGGTGACCGTCCAGGACATCGGCAACAGTGACGGCCTGTTCGAGCGTTCCGACGACATCAGCAGCGTGGCTTTCTGGTATCAGAAGTTGCCGCAGGCGGACTTCCCGGCCCTGCCGCCACGCGAGGAACGCTGGCCGGTCTGGTAGCAGTTAACTGCGAGTTGTCAACTACGAGTTGTCAGCTACTGGTTGCTTTCAAAAAAATCGGGTGAGTGCTATGATAGCCCTGGTTCAATAGTAATAATTTGTCCCAGGTTAATCATCCGAAAGGTTTTCTATGCTTATGAAACAATGGGCGAAAAAAGGGTGGTGGGCGGCGCTGGCCTTTACCCTGCTGCTGGCAACCGGGTTTCTACAGGGGCCGCTAGCAAAGGCCGACGTTGCCAGCCAGACTTTTCCCGAAACGGGTTTTACTGTGAGCGATACACACGGTTTTTTAAGCTACTGGCAGAAGTACGGGGGCCTGGCGGTCTATGGCTACCCGATTACACCGGAGCGCCAGGAATTGAACCCGACCGATGGGAAAGTCTATTACACCCAGTGGTTCGAGCGTAACCGTTTCGAGTGGCACCCTGAGTTCGCCGGGACCAAATACGAAATCTTACTCGGTCTGCTCGGCAGCCAGCTTACCGCCAACCGCCGTTCGGAAGCAGCTTTCCAGCCGGTCCCGGCAGTCGCCAATTCTGCGACCGTAACATACTTTCAACCAACCGGCCACACTCTCCAGAATTATTTTAAGACTTACTGGGAGCAGCACGGCGGGCTGGAACAGTTTGGTTACCCTCTCACCGAGGAACATGACGAGCTTAACCCGACCGATAATAAGGTTTACCGGGTCCAGTGGTTCGAGCGGGCCCGGTTCGAGTACCACCCGGAGAACCAACCCCCTTATAACGTTTTGTTAGGGTTGCTGGGCAGGCAATTGTTCGATGCCCAGTCGACTCCCACTACCCCCTCGAACCCTACCACCCCACCGCCTGCTTCCGGGGGTGGGAGTAATCCCGGAAGCGGCACAGTTACCTCACCGACCGACCAACTTGGACCTGTTCCCATCGTGGCCGGGGTTACGGCCCTGCCGATGACTCAGGCTGAGTATGATAACCTCAAAACCAAGCTGGGAGCCGGGGGTTTATCGAATCTGCAAGTGGGCGTTTATACCAGCAAGACCAGTCCCGATAGCATCGCTCAGTTCTACCGGGATGCCCTGGTTAAGGGCGGTTTCAAGGTCAGCCAGGATATGAAGTTGCAAACTACTACTCTTTTATCCTATTCGAGGGGGGCCAACGAACAGGCTAATGTCGTAACCGGGATTATTGACGACCTGCTTTTAACCCAGGCACCCTATAAAGGCAAGGGGTTAACTAAAGGCGATACCTACCTGATGGTCTGGTACGGTAACAACTAACCGGGTGGTTGAATATACAAAAAGAGCTAACCGGTTCAAGGGGTTAGCTCTTTTTGTTTACAACCTGTTAGTGTGCTTACAACCTGTCACCTCGAAAAAGGACTAGGAGGCGGTAACCGGGACAACCTCTGTTACACCGCTGGTCGTACCATACACGGTCACATTATAGGTTCCGGCAGTCCCTTCAAAGAAAAGAATCAGGCCGGGCGAAGCCGGGATCTCACCGCCGGTAGTAGCCCAGGCGTAGGAAACGCTGGTATCGCCATAGACTTTGCCGGTCTTGGGGTCGGTAATCCAGAGTTGGACCCGTTCCCCATATTCCCAGTTCTGGCCGGAGAAGGCCACTACCACCAGGGGCCCAAGCAGGATAGCGGCAGCCTTAACGGTGGGAGCAATCACCTGGAAGGTATCGCTCGCGGTCAGACCGCTCGTCAGACCTTTGACGGTGACATACCAGGTACCGACCCCGGTCACAATCGAGTAATCTTTGTTTTTGAACTGGTCGAAATTACCCAGGTTGTCGGCATTGAGATAGGCCGAGTCAAAAGCTTTGCCACTGGGCGAAGTAACCCAGATAGCAATTTTTTCCCCGGCGTCAAAGCCGGTGCCGCTGATGGCGAAGGTGTCGCCCAGGTTCACTTGCTTGGTCGTAACGGTCAATGTAGCTGATGCGGCCCTGACGGGACTTGCCACAAACAGGGTCATCACCATCCCCAGCATCAAGAAAGTTACAGCCAGGATAAGCTTAACTTTTAAAGCCGGGTGGCGATAAGAAACATCGTAACTTGGATTCATCCTAGTTCCTTTCTTATACGCAATTTTAAGGCTCAATAAAAGGGTACTCCAAAAGGTGAATACAACCAATCTTCTACACGAGCTACTAACCCCTTTTGGACCATCAGGAAGGGATATAGTAGGAGTTAGTATCAGGATACTAGCATACTTTATTCCATAAAGAATGCTTCTTCAGGTTTATTCTATATTATATAAGAGGTTTGTGAATATCTTAGTTAAAATATTAAATTCTTGAGAAATTAAAAGAGACAAAAATGCGGCCGGAGTGGGTTAGTCCCCGGTCGCATTGGTTTGGAACTTGCAAACAGAAGATGAAAAGAAGAGGTTATAGTTCACTGATGGTTGTAACGGGTCCGTTTAACAGACTGTAACCAACTACCCTGACAAATATTACCCTTGCAAGCTGGACGCTTACCGCCTGGCTATTTACCAGGTAACTGGCGGGTGTTTCCGGAAGGGCGGCAAATTTTCTCGTAGGTTTGGAAGGGCTCGTGGCTTGCATTATACAGTTGGCCGCGCTTTCGCCGTTCGGTAGAGCGATTGCCGTGCTGCAACCGTTAGGCACGGCGCTCCTGGTCGGGTGGAGCGGAATGGTCAGGCTGAAACTGGCAAAGATCAGCAAGATTAAAAGGGCGACGATTGCTTTACGCCGGGGAATTTCCTGTAAGTACGTTGGGGGTACGTTGACTATGACTTTAGGAGATATAGTAAGTGTTTGTATCTCAGGCAGTTCAAAGTCATTGGCAAGATGTAACAACTTCATATTAAAAATCTCTTTTCGTTGTCGCGGTAATAGTACCGAAATGTTAGCCAAATGCTTATGTTTTTAATATAACAAAGCTCTAAGTACCTGATAATAGTACTTTAACTTGAGGCTTTCCTAGTACCAACTAGCAATTTCAAATGGTCTCAAATACCTTCTATGAGTTCAAATAAGATTAAGATCACAAATATTGGTATTAAAAATTTGTAATTAAAGCCTGTTCATAGGACTTTTAGATAGTACTTCAAGGGGGTACCAACTGGAGTTATCCACCAAAATTAAGGCGGAATTAATGACTACAAAAAAAATGTTTAAGCCAGGATAGCTCGGGGTTTGTTCGTAATTAAAGTGAAAAAAGTAACATAATTCGACGATTGAACTCGCCAGGAAAAATAAGTTGAAAAATAGCCTGTCTTTAGTAGTTTATTGAAGTTTGTTCAGGAGAAATGGATTGGGTGGAGAGGGGGGTAAGATTTATGAAAAATAATAGCGGCCCTTTGGGAAGGCCGCTTAGGCTTGTAGGCTTGTGGCCTGGCATGCGGGATGGTAAAAGTTCTATCAGGAGGGCAATCTTGAAATTGTTTCTCAATCGCCTCACATCTAGATATTACCAGCGCAAGATTAACTCAACTTGAAGCGAATCTTAAAGGAAGATTAATGACAGTTTATTGGCGGCGATGCGCAAAGGCAACCCAATCGCTTTCCTCTCGTTTTTCGACCAGTTCAAGCCCGGCTTTTTCCAGGGCCGCCGCGACCTCGTCCGCCTTTTCCCCGATTATCCCGCTGGTGATGAGCAGGCCGCCCGGTCGCAGGGCCTGGGCCATCGGCTCGGCCAGGGCAATCAGGATGCGGGCGATAATGTTGGCGATAACCGCGTCAAAGGGGAGTTTGGCCGCAAGGTCTTCGGGTGGGCGCTGAGCTTCTTCCGGGAAGGAGTAAAAGCCGCCTTCACCTTTTTCGACCGCAAGCGAGCCGGTTGCCATCTCGATTTGGTCATCGAGTCCGTTAAGGGTGACGTTCTGGCGGGCTGCCCGGATGGCGACCTCGTCGGTATCCAGGCCCAGGATATAGGGTATGCCCATTCGCCCGGCGGCGATTGCTAAAATGCCGCTTCCAGTGCCTAGGTCAAGCACTTTGGGGTGTTCGGCGGGGTTGAGGTGGTCTTCCATGAGTTGCAGACAAAGCCGGGTAGTTGGGTGCAGCCCTGTCCCAAAGGCCATGCCGGGGTCTATCTCGACCACCAGGTCGTCCGGCTGGCGCTCGTACTCCTGCCAGGGCGGTTTGATAACGGTCCGGCGTCCGACCCGGTGGACCTGGTAAAACTCTTTCCAGGCGTTAGCCCAGTCTTCCTCGCGCCGTTCGGCCACCTGGAGCGGCTCGATATGGCGCAATTTGCCCAGGTAGAACAGCCCTTCTTCGAGCTTGCTCAGACCGCCACGCGCATCGGGGCTATCCGCGATATAGGTGCGTACTGTCACCAGGGCTTGCGGGTCAATTTCAGCGCCGCCATCGGGGCCGGGCCGGACTGCTTCCTCGATAACCACTCCCTGGTTGTAGCCGTATTTCCCGAAAAGCTCGGTAATAGCCTCGACCGCCTCGGACTCGGCCAGGACGCTCAGTTCCAGCCAGTTCGTCGCGCCCTGGTTTTCGCTGGCGGGGGCGGTATTTTCGGACAAATCCACTATTTCGGTCTGAACCGGGGGCAATTCTTCCTCGGCCTGCGGTCCTTCGTAAATAACCTGCCAGGTCGCATTTTTTCCCGGCTGCAAATCAAGTTCGGCCAGGGCCTGCCGGTCGGCTTCCGTCACCGGCCCGGCATCCAGGGTAATCCGGCTGATGTCAGGCCGCTCGCGCAAGAGGTCGCTTAGGGCTTCTTTCAGGACCGGCGATTGGTAGGTGGAGGGCGATACCCCGCTCTCGGCCAGGACCACCAGTTCGGCGGCGGTCTGGCTGGCATCAAGCCGGAAGTGACAGAAGCCATCGGGCTCGGCTTTGACTTCGGCTGCAGCGTAGCCGCCAAAAGCCGACTCCTGCCAGGCATCATCCATCAATAGTTCGATAGCAATCAGGTCGGTTTCCTGGAGAGGCCGGTTTTCGAGGTTGCCGCCGGATAACGCCAGGTAAGCGTTCCGGCCAGGCGCTTTTAACCAGTTGCCGGTCCGCAAACGGGCCGCGATAAAATCTCCCGGTTTGTGGAACCGGCCAAATGCGAAAAACATAATTTTTAAAAATCCTTTGCTTTGTTCGTTAGCTGGTCTGCCCGGTTGCCTCGCTATGAGCTACTTCGGTAGGTGCTACCCCGGTATGCGATACCACGAACGCTTCGATAGCTGTTACCACCTCGCCGCGCTGGGCATCGCGTAACATTTCGTGGCCGCTGCGGTCAAACCAGATCAACTTTTTATCGGCGCTGCCCAGGTTGTTATAGAGAAACAGCGCCGTACGGGGGTCAATCGTGCGGTCGTGGACGGTTGCTATCACCAGGGTTGGGATTTTAATCTTTGCCAGCAGGGCCGGGTTGCGTAAATGCTGCCCCATTCGCACGAACTCGACCAGGGCGGAGGTAGGCAGACCGGGATAGTTGCGGGTAGTGCGGGCCTGCTCCTGGTCGAAATAGCCTTTGGGGTCGTACTTGTAGGTGTAGAATTTCTGGAAACGGGCGATTACCGGTATAAAAGGGGCCAATCTGGTTTTGAGTTTAAGGGCCGGGGCGATAGCAACCAGTCCTTCCAGTTTGCCGGGGTTGTTCAGGGCCAAATTGAGCGCGACCAGGCTCCCCATCGAAAGGGCCACCGGCAGCACTTTATCGCATTCTTGCAGCAAATCGTCTAGGGCTTTCTGGCCGTCTTCGACCCATTCCTGCCATTTCACCCCGTCCAAATCTTCGGGTTTGGTCATGTGACCGCGCAGGACCGGCATCCGGTAGGGCAGCCCATGTTTTTCGAGGATGGGCACCACCGGGTCAATACAATCCAGGTGTGAGGTCAGGCCGTGCAGTAGTAAAACGCCCACCGGAGCTTTTGCCATATTCCCTCTCTTTCGTTCAGTAGTCAGTAGTCAGAGGTCAGTAATCAGTAGTCAGAGGTCAGTAGTAATTTATTCGTGATGTTTTGGAATCTATTATTTAAAACCTGCTATTTTTGCAAAATACCAACTAAATTTCTAACGCTATCAAGTTTTAGCAGGGTTTTTAGTGACTACTGCCTTCTGCCCTCTGACTGCTGACTACTTTCTTAATACGCATTCTTATCGGTAAAGATAACCAGGATGGTTTTGAGCATAATCTTCAGGTCGAAAAGGACCGACCAGTTCTCGACATAATAAAGGTCGTAACGGGTCCGCTCGGTAATCGAGGTATCGCCCCGCAAGCCGTTGACCTGGGCCCAACCGGTTATCCCGGCCTTTTCTTTGTGGCGGCGCATATAGCGGGGGATAGTCCGGCTGAATTCCTCGACATAGTGCGGCTGTTCCGGGCGCGGTCCTACGATACTCATGTCCCCGACCAGCACGTTGATAAACTGGGGCAGTTCGTCAATGCTGTAACGGCGGATAAAGCGCCCCAGACGGGTCCGGCGGGGGTCACCGGGAGTCGTCCAGGCCGGGCTTTCGTGGTCGCCCAGGAAGCGCATCGAGCGGAATTTAAAGACCGTAAAGGGCTTGCCGTCCAACCCCACCCGTTCCTGGGTATAGAAGACCGGGCCGCGCGGTGAGGTCAGCTTTATAAGAATGGCGACCAGCAGCATCAACGGCGAGACAATCACGAGTAAAGTCAGGCTGATGGCAATATCCATCCCGCGTTTGATAAAGCGGTTGATGCCGCGCAGGGCCACGTCTTTTACAGAGACCAGCGGCAGGCCGGTCAGGGCGCTAATCGTGACTTCGTTGGTCGTGACCAGTTGGAAAGCTTCAGGGTAAATACGAATATTAACCGGCAAATCGTCGCACATCCCGACCAGGTTAAAGAGTTCTTCCTGGGTCACGCCCGACATTGTGATGATAATTTCGTCAATCTCGTTGGCCCGGACAATATCGGCCAGGTCTTCCAGGTGTCCGAGCAGTTTGGTCCCGGCGGGCAGGTCACAGACGTGGTCGGGGTTGTTGTTATCGCAGACCACCCCGGCGATTACATAGCCGAGTTGGGGAACGGCCTGGACTTTGCGCACGATACGAGCCGTGGGGTCGCCGCCGCCGACAATCACCATGCGGACCTGGGAGAGCCCGACCCGCCGCAGCAAATCTACCAGCGAACTGAAAAGCCAGCGCACCACGCTCACCAGGGCGATTATCAGGACCATCGAATAAAGGAAGATGATGCGTGAGTAGAGGAAATTGGGGCCGAGCAGGAACGAGTTAAAGAAGACCGCGAAAATCAACCCCAGGAGCGTCCCGGCGCAAATCCGGTAAAACTCGTCAATCTTGCTGAACCCGCGTTTGAGCCGGTAAATCCCCCGGTTGTAGAAAGCAACCAGCACCGAGACGGTCGAAATCGCCAGGATAAGCTGGTAATTATCGGGGTTAAAGTCAATAAAAGGCCCGCCCAGGTCTACCCGCTTGCGGATGGCGTAGGCCAGCAGGAAACCGGCGATAATCGCGGCCAGGTCCAGGGCGAGTTGAATGCCAAAGACGACCACCTGGACCCAGACCCAGCGGTGAGTCTGGTCGAGATTAAACTTATTGCGGCGGTTGGGATTGTTTGGCGGGCGCACCAAAACGGGCCTCTCGCCGGGTTCGACCGAGGCGTCCGCCGCGCCGGTAGTCGTGCCAGGTCGGACCGGCTCGGTGGGTGGTAAGGTAGATTTTTCAGGCAAACTGCTCAGCTTCTCTTCCAAAGTTCTTGCTTTCCGGGGTTCAAAGCTTCAGTTTTAGCTAACCCTTTTTTTGGCGCCGGGCCGCAAGGCGTTTCGCAGCAAGGCCAGGGCCCCCTTCGCCACAATACCCGTGTAAATCAGCCAGTTGAGCAGGAAAAAGGTCTGCCGGGCATAATGCTTGCGGTAAAAGACAATCATGGCCTGGTAGAAGTTCAATAGAGCCCCGTAACTGCGTTTTTTGCTACTTTCGCCCTTCAGGTGCAGGACGGTTGTGCCGGGGTAATAGACGATTTTCCAGCCGAGACTCTTTATCCGGTAAGCCCAATCGAGGTCTTCCCCGTACATAAAATAGGCTTCGTCCAGGATACCGGCCTGCCGGATAACCTCGGCCCGCAGCATCATGAATGCGCCCACGACGCTGTCAACTTCCGTTATTTGATTAACGTCCAGGTAGGTCAAATTGTAGCGCCCAAAACGGCGGCTTTTGGGAAAGAGTTTGCTCAACCCCAGCATCCGGTAGAGCGAAACCTCCGGGGTCGGGAAACTGCGGCGGCAGGCCAGGTCGAGTTCGCCGTTGGCCTTGACCAGTTTCGGGCCGACCACGCCCACATCGGGGTGTTGCTCGGCATAGTCGAAAACCTTCTGGAAAGCGTCTTCCGGCACGATTGAATCGGGGTTTAACAGTAAGATGTAGCGGGCCTGGGGTTGCGAGCCGATATGTAAGAGCTTGCGTTCGACCTGTTCCGCCGGGGTCAGGTCGGCGGTAGCCGCTTCCTGGGGTAGCGGGCAAATCATACGCAGGGCCAGGTTGTTGCCAAAGGCGTAGCCGCCGTTGACCGGGCTGGCGATAAAAGTCAGGTTGTCGTGGAAAGGTACGAACTCGTTCTGGACCATCTCGGCGCTGTCGTCACCGGAGCCGTTATCGATCACGAAGACGCGCCAGCGAAAATCACACTTGCTGGCAAAGACCGACTTCAAGCAAGACCGCAGGAGCGCGGCGGTTCTATAATTGAGGATAACTATGTCGAGGTCGCTGATAAAGTCCCACCGGGTTAGCACCGGGCCGGTAGACTGGGAGTTCGTTGCCGTAAAATCGTCTGTCTGGGTTACGGTCACAAGAATAAAACCTGTTGATTAAACTTTAACTGTTTTATGTTTTTCATCCACCTGATTATATCAAACAACCGGACATAAACAAAGTTTTTAGTGTTCAGTGTTCAGTTTTTAGAAGTCAGAGGTCAGAAGTCAGTAGCCATTTTTGGTATTCCGAGTGATCGTAAGGGCATTCCGAGCATTTTTCCATATGATTCTATGCCTTCGGCACACACCCGAAGGTCATACCTACGGGCGTCCCAGCGCTGGCAACTATCACTGTCTCCGCCTTGTCATTTCGAGCGCAGTCGAGAAATCTAGCCCGAAGGGTTCCCTTTGGGCAGCGCCGTTGGCGTATATCACAGTCGAAGGTTCATGACAAAGATTTCGGTCTTTACATTCTCTTGCAACGTAAACCACGTGAGTTGACATTTTCGCAGGGTGACAGGTAGAATTTCAGCTCATGACAAGTTCAATTTCGACTGCCGGGACCGGGGATACCCCCGGAATTTTAACCCTCGACCAGATAAACGCTGCCGTTACCGTGCAAGAAGTGGTGGCCGGTTTTGTACCGCCGCCGCGCTTCGCCCACGCCTCTTTTGATACCTACCGGCCCGACCCCGGAGAGCCTTCCCAGACCGCCGCTGTAACCCAATTGCGGACCTATGTCGCCGACATTGCCCCCGAAGATAAACCCCGCGCCCGCTTTTTCGGACGCTGGCGGCGGCAGTCCGAGCCGGAAGGCCCCAAAGGGATGTACCTGGATGGTGGCTACGGGGTCGGCAAAACGCATCTCCTGGCCGCCTCTTATCACGCTACAAGCGGTCTGAAGGCTTATCTTTCGTTCCAGGAGTTGGCCTATGTCATCGGGGCAATGGGTATGGCCGCCAGCGTGGAGGCTTTCAAAAAATATACGCTTGTTTGCGTGGACGAATTCGAACTGGATGATGTGGGCAATACCATGCTGGCGAAGACCTTTATCACGAACGTCACCCAGGGCGACTCGCATATCATCACGACCTCGAACACGCTGCCAAGCGACCTGGGGATGGGCCGCTTTGCCGCCGAGAGTTTCCGGCGCGAAATCGGCCAGATTGCCGCCGCTTTTACGGTGCTGCGTATCGAGGGCGTCGACTACCGCCACCGGAATTTTCAAGCGGACGCCTCTTTGCAAGATTTGATGACCCCGGAAAAGTTGCGGGCGGCTTTCGAGGCATATCACCCGGCCAACGGCGCGAAACTCTACGCCACCTTTGCCGACCTGACCGCACACCTGGCCCGTCTCCACCCGATAAGCTACCAGCGCTTGCTGGACCCGCTGGGCGGGGTCTTTATCGAGGGTCTTTCCCCGATGGAGGACCAGGATATTGCTCTGCGGTTCGTCCACCTGATAGATAAGCTCTACGACCAGGGTATTCATTTCGCGGCCTCGGCCACCTGCGAACTGGCCGACATCTTCAAGCCGGAATACCGCGACAAAGGGTACGCCAAAAAATACCGGCGCTGCCTCTCCCGCCTGGGCGAGTTGTTGCAGGAGCCTGGTTAGGTTTGTTTTTTGAGGTTAAGGGTAATTAGCGCATCTCGCCAAACTTGCGGTAGATGAAGAACATCAAAACCATCGGCAAAACCAGGGTAAAAGGGTTAAATGCGAAAATGAGCAGCCCCAGGTTTATCACGAAGTTGACCGTGTAGGCGTAAGCGCCCCATTTCCGCATATTCCATAGACCGCTTATCGCGGCCACTATCAGCGCAAATTGCCCGATAACAAAGCCCCAGTACCAGAGTGGAATCGACAGGGAGGGGTCGGAGGTCAGGTCCATGAGGTTAACCATCCCGATAACCATAATCAGCGCGATAACGACACAGACAATCGTTATCGAGATAGGCCGTTGGGGTCCGTAATTATACTCTTTCGGGACATCGTCATTGTAGCTAGTAAATTGTTTATTCTGGTCGAACATTCACTTTTCCTTTAACTTTCCCCACCTTTGCGCCAGCCGGGTAATTTCAGGAGTGCTGGCAAATCTCACCCCTAAGAGTTAGTTCTTATAATACACCAATGGCTCCGGTTGGGACCGTGTTTGAGCAGGCTAATCAGGTTTTTTAAAGAAATACAATATTTTTAATACAGGGCGTTACTACAGAGTATTATTTATTATCACCCGAAATTTTAGGAATTTCAAGAGCTATTTTTAGAAGGGTGGTCTGAAAGTTGCAGTTTGCCAGGGTGCCCGACAATGGGCGAATCGCTTTCCTTCGGCTTCAAGATGAGGAAAACGAGCTACCGGGGCCGACTGGGCGGATGCTGTCCGGGTTTTGTCCGTTCAAAGATGCTTAGGTCGGGGCTAAAATAACTTTGCGAGAACGGAAGTAGACCCCCGGTTGCTTCCCGGTGTACGAGTTTAGCCTTTGAAAAGGAGTTGAGCATTATGGGTACAATTAAACTGAGTGGTCCGCAGGCGCAAGGAACCCTTAACACGCTGGATAGCAGCCTGGGTAATTTTTTGAAAAGCATTAACAACCTTTGCAACGATTTTAACGAAATCAATTCGGTGACCAAAAGCACCCCTATCAGCAAGGGCCTGAGCGTGGCGGCCACAGCCATGAACGAAATGGGTACGGGCGTCCGGGCCTCGGTCGATTCGTTTGGTACCGCCCTGGTCCAGGTTGTCAACAAGTGGAACGAAGTCCACGCCACCGCTGCCGGTAAAGTTTCCTCGACTACCCCGACCTTTACGAAGGTAGATGTCCCGGCGGTCGCGGCGGGTGAAGTAGATGTCGACCCCAACAAACTTTACGCGCTGGTGGATACCACCAACAAACTGTTGGGCAACCTCGATGCCGAGTACGAAACCATGAACAAGACTATTACGGGTTCGTCGAGCTACTGGACCGGCCAATCCGCCGACCAGACGCGGGCGACCTGGACCACCAAAATCGCGCCTCTCAAGGACAAGGTCGATACCTCCGTGAAGGCCGCGACCAAACTGGTTAAAGATATGGCCGACCAGATTGTCGCCTTTGATAAGGGGACCTACGTCGCCAGCTAGTTAAAGCTCTGAGCAAGCTTTGAGGAGTAGTGAGCCATGAGTTCCGATCTTGATTTGGTCAAGCAGACCCTGGATAAAGTTGAGGAGAAAGGCCGCCGGTTCCTGGCCGATTTGCAAGGTTGTCAGAATTTGCAGGTCGGTATCGGGATGCTGGCAATGATACCCGACCTGGCCGGACGCCCCACCTTTATGCTGAGCCAGCACGAACGCCCCATCTGGTTCGAGGTCTATGTTTCGACCAGCCTGGCCGATGTGCAGGGCACCGGCTTGAACCTCGACTACTCCGAAATCTCCCAGGAATACCTGGGCTTGCGCCTGTTTTTACGCGAGGCGATAGAAAAGGGCCAGACGCCCGACTTCGACCGCCTTGTTTTAGGCTTGACCTGGGCTACTTTGATGCGTGACGCCGATATGGCCGAAACTCTGAACACCCAACTTGTCCGCTACGTTAACAGCCGCTCGAAGACCGATGAATCTGTCACGGTCCTGGAGGATTTCTTGCGCCGGGGGAATGCCCGGCTTCGGGCGGCTTACGGGCGGGTGTTGGCTTCGGTCAACGACCCGGCGGTGACGCAGCGGCTGATGGAGTTTCTAAAGGAAGAATCGGCGGACGGCCCACGGGCGGAGATAATCTTCGACCTGGTGCGTTTTCAGTCGCTGCGGGGTTTACCCGATTACGCCGTGGACCAGTGGTTGAGCAGCTCGGCCCTGGCCGATGTGCTGGCAATCCTGAACGCGGCCAACCGCTACAGCGTGCGGCTTTCCGAGCAGCATTTTTCAAAGATTCAGCCGCAGTACCAGGAGATTGTAAAAAGCTGGTTCAAAGACCCCAAATTTGTGTAAGTCGTAGGCTTGACGGCCCTTCGTGTGGTAGGAGCAGGGCGGTGGGCTGGCAGATAAGCGAGGCGGTTTGAGCATGGGCATCGTATACGATCCAATCGTTACCCGGAACGCTTTTATGGACCTCAATGATAATTGGGGCTCGGCGCAAAAAAATTATAATAAGCAGGCGAACGAAAAGCCGTCCGTAATCAGCCAGACCGGGGCCGAGATGTATTACGAAAGCGCCCTGGCCGGGGCCATGACCGGGTTGCAGAAGTTTAACGCTTTTCTAAACGAGCTGAATTCCTATTGCGATAGGATGGACGCTTATATGAAGAACTATCCCTGGATTAACCCGCTTATCTGGCAAAAACTGGGGATTCCAGTGGGGAGCAATCTGAAAGACAGCCAGGTCTACCGCGATTTGATGCGCCGGTACAACGAAAACGTGCGCCTCAACCCACGTATCCTGTCGAATATGCGCTCTTACGCCGAACTGGCCTTTATCAACTACCAGATGGGCAAACCGGTGATGATTTACCGGGCGATTGACCCCGAAACCGGCCAGCCGGAAATTCGCAACGGGCGAGAAGTCTATTTAGTCGTGATGGTCGGCTCGGAGTCGAAAGGCGGGGTCAACGACCCGAACAATTTGCTGCCGGAAGCTATCAAGGCCGGTCTGTACGACCAGAACTCTTACGAGAAGTTCGTGAACCGGGCGATTGCCAATTTTATGCAGGGCCGCGACCCCGATAAGGTTACTTTCGACCTGGTCGGGCACAGCCAGGCCGGGATTGTCGCCAACAACATGACGACCCGTGTCCCGCCCTACCCCTGGCACTTCGATAATGTCATCACCTTTGGCGCGCCGCCTTCGACCGCCAAGCTCAACCCGAACGTAAACTATTACAATGTCTACGATACGGGCGACCTGGTGGCGGGCCTGACCCCGGACGGCATCAAGAATGTCTTCAAGCATATCGCGGATTCGGGCCTGATTAAGAACAGTTTCTACGACTGGTCGCAGGATGTCCCGGTGGTGGCGCAGGTCGTCAACTTTATCGGCTGGTTGAGCCAGACCCGGCCCCAGGACCTGGGCTCGCGCCTGGAAGATCTCATCCCGACCGACGACGATGCTTTTAAGGCCAAGCTGATTGATATTCTGAACAAGTACCCGACAGCCGGGGAAAGCGCCTGGCCTTTCTATAAAGAGATTATCCTGACGGAAGCGCCCAAGGTCGGGATTCTCGATGCCGCAATCGCGGGCAAGCTCTATTACAGCTATTCCAACATGTCGGATAGCGACAAGAAGCTTTTTATCTCGCAATTGACCCAGTTCTTTATTCAAAAGGCCGGGGAAGGCACGCGGGCCAGCTATCCTCCCGGAGATGTTCCCGGCTATTATCCGATTAATTACCACCCGGAAGAAGTTAACGTTTCGGACAGCCAGGATGGTACAGGGGTCCACAGTTCATACGCGAACAGTGGCGATTCGACCTCGCTATCCTATGGTGTAGTGACGAACCCGCTCGACAACATGGCCGTACCGACCCAGATGAACTACGCTGTGCAACTGGTGGACGAGTACGCCGCCGCCCCGGTGGACGAAAATGGCGATGGCAACGCCGACCAGGACAGTTCGGGCGACCGGGTCTTTACGCCGGTCTCGACCCGCTACCCGGCCCTGCCCACTACAGGCGACTTCGACTACGGGAGCGGGCCGCCCGCCAACATCTGGCCGCACGAGGATAAACCGGCCCCGACCCCGCCAATGCCGACGCCCGGTCCGTCCCCGACGCCGTATCCCTCGTCGACGCCTACATCTACGCCGACGCCAATGCCAACACCGAGCCCTTCTCCCGGTCCGGCCCCCACTCCGCCCCCTACACCACCGCCGGGCTCAATACCCCGGCCAACTTCCTAGAAGGTTGGATGGGCCGGGTATACAATATGCATGCCAGGTTTTGGAGCGACAATTTCCCGGACCTGGCAGCATAGGAACAGAGGTGAATTTGAAATGGTCAGGCAGATAATGAAAGCAATACTTTTAATATCGTTGGGTGGGTTGGTGCTGGCAGCCTGTGGCGATAACACCAATACGGCTGTACCGCCGAACCCCGCATCTAATCCGACTCCTGCCGCCAGCCCGTCGCAGGTGCCGACTTTCCCGCGCCTGGACAACACGACACCGCTGGCGACGCCCCCGGTTTTCGCCAACAATTACCCGGCGGAGCAGGAAGGTGCGCCGGATGGACCTTACGGGGCCGAAAAGCAGCCCCGTGTCCTTATCGAAAGCGTGATGGTGCCGGATAGTCCCGAATCGGTCAAGCAAAACCTCTTGAAGCAGTTTTACGGGGCCGGGTGGGGCGGTGGTATAAACGGGTTGGCCGGGGTCATCGGCACTAACGCCAGTAAATTTATGCCGCAACAGTTCTTTATGCGTTTCCAGAACATCTCCAAGCTTGACATCCTGGCCTACTCGCCCGACCAGGCGAAAAAGCTCGGTTTTTCTGATGTACCCGACCAGGGAACGGTGCTGGTCTATATCGCTTTCAAGTAAGTTTGGAATTAAAAAAGAAGCGTGTCAGCGCATTTTGGGATATTGGGTTTGAAAAAGACGAGGTAAAAGAAAATGCCACCAGTCGGACCGGACGGACAACCGATACCACATTACCCGGATGAGAGCTTAAAGAGCCGGGCTGCCGATGCGAAAGCCGCCGCCCAGTTTTGCCGGACCCTGGCCGCCGAATATTCCAGGGTGGACCGGGACTCCGATACTATCGCCGGGCGCATCTGGACGACGGACCAGGGCGAAGGTGTCGCCAAACTCCGCGACCTCTACAAGGCCTGGGACGGTATTTTTGCCGGGGCTGCCGCCAGCCTCGAAACCGCCGCCAAGCAACTCGACAGCCAGGCGACCGATTGGACCAACACCTATAATAAGCAGGTCGCGGACGCCAAAGACAAGAAAAAAGGCGGCGGTTAGGCCGTCTTTTCCTTTTATATTTATCAAACCCGGTTGCCAGCATTGGATCGGGTTTTTCTTTTTCAGTAAGCCCGGTTGGTTATTGTCATTCCGCGGCCTAGTCCCGCAATCTCCGCTCCGTTGGGCAATAACAGGGTCGTTATTCTTGTCATTCCGAATAGTGTGTCTAATAAAGGTTGTCATTTTCTAGAGTCAGGATAATACCTGGTACATCCTGAGCGCAGCGAAGGATCTCCGGCCCAGTGGGTTAAAAGTACAGTCGTTGTCCAACGGACCGGAGATTCTTCGGTTCCCTCGGAATGACAATTATTACTAGATGCCTACCGAGCGCAGTCGCGGAATCTTGTGTATCACGGCAATGCCTTATTCAGCCTGAGATAAGATACGCAACGCGCGAGATTCCGTAAGCCGCCATTCGATAGGGACAAGTCGTCTTTCCAGAAGCGGCTTACGGAATGACAAGGGGGAAGGGGTGTGACAAGTTGAACGCTTCGTTCGTAGCCGGGTTAGCTTCCGGCGAGGTGGCGGTAGTTGCGGGCCTGTTCCAGCAGTTCGGCGGCCAGTTTTTCGAGATTGAAAGCCACCCCCATCAGACCGCCTTCAAGGTTTCTTTTATATTTGTCCCGGAGTAAGTAGGGAGTAAAGCCTTCGTTGGCGCGTTGTAAGTCCTGCCCGGAGGCCGCCACCGTTTCATCCAGGCGGCGGAACTGGCGGGCCATCTCCGAATACTGCCCCGCCAACCGCTCGGCCTTTTCCGCTTTTTCCAACAGACCAGGTTCTGCCATAATTAAAATTTCTCTCAAACTAACGCTAACAATTCTCGGTTACGCTCCCACTTGCGGGAGTGACAAAAACTAAAAACTGAAAACTAAAAACTGAAAACTGAAAACTGAAAACTAAAAACTGAAAACTGAAAACTAAAAACTGAAAACTAAAAACTAAAAACTGAAAACTTTATCTCCCCTTTTAACAGCCTTCCGGCTCGGCGGGAGCGGAGGTCGTCTGGGCTTTGCTGCGATATTCCAGGGTGTAGCCGGTTGCCAGGCCGTAGCGGACCATGCGGTGATTGTAGTTGTGCAGGGCCAGGACAAAACCGTCCAGGTTCTGGATAAAATTGTCGAGCTGGGCAGTCGCGGCCCTCGAAAGACCGACCCCACCGATGTCCGAAAGCAAGTCCTGCCCGGCCCGGTTGAGGCTGGCGAGGTCGTCGCCCAGGCTACGGGTCTTTTCCAGGGCCGCCTGTAAATCGGCTTCGAGATGAAAATTAGTATCGGGGTCGAATTTTAACAACCGGGAAGGCTTGGTCATAAAGTCACAACATTCCAAAATAACCCTGGCACCTTAAACGGCACCGGGCAGTCCTGCGGCCAATCTATTATCATCTCCACTATAGCTTTTGAGGTCGCCCCTGAGAACGGACAAAATCCGCCCAGGAGTCGGACAAACCGGGTCTGACCCTGGAAATAAGTTGCTCAAACGGGTAAAATGGCGGCGGGATGCCAGGAGAATAACCTGAGTGTATCCTGGCACAAAAATTGCGTTCGTTTTAGTCTAATGATTCGAGTAGTAATCCAGGCTTTAACATTAAAAATAACCTGGCCGTAAGTTTGATTTAAGTCAGCCGTCTTCCTACCACTCAGGAGCCTTTCGTCCAAACCTGCCATCCTCCCCGGCCTGAACCACCTCTTTCCTGCTGACTATCGCCCTGGGCGCATTTTTGCCCTGGCCGTTTTTGCAATACAGGCTGTATCTTTATTTTCCCGGTAAATAGCGAAAAATGCCGGACCCTGAAGGACGAAGCTAGATGGCTGGCTCGATATTACTTCATCTCAAAGATTATTCGGAGCAGGTGTCGCTGGTCTTGAACGTACCGGGCGACTATTCCGCTTCCCAGTTGCTCCTGGAAGTAATCGAGGCTTGCAAACTGAAATGCATGGATAACCAGGGCCAGCCCGTCCGCTATGTCCTGCAACGGCAGCGCGATAACGCCTTTCTGCCGCCTCACGGCCCGCTGAACCGCTTCCACATCCTCTACGGCGAAACCCTCTATTTGTCCCGGATGGTCGCCCCGGAGCAGGTGCAAGCGCCCAGGCAGGCCGGTTCCGGCAAAGTCTCGGTCTTGTACCCGGCGGAAGTCTATCGTTTACAGGCGGCGGGCCGTTACGAGCAGGCCCTTCTATCGCTGCTCGAACGCTGGGAGAATTTCGACCGGCTGGAAAATACCGGCGAGGAAGGCGTGGTAAACCTGGGGCGGGACGGTGCTGTTGCCACCAAAGAAAGTTTGCGGCCCGGCATCGAGACCCTGGCGCGGGAACTGGTGGACGAGCAGTTGCGTTCGACCGATTTTGACGAGTTCTATAACGTGGTTGAGGCCCCGGCGGCCCGTCACTATTTCGAAACCTATCCCGATTTCCGCCGGAAATTTGTCGGGATGATGCTGGACGGCAGTTACCGCCTGGCCCAGGCTTTTCAATACCAGGCTGCCCGTGATTTCGCGGTGCTGGCGGTGCGTCTCGACCCTGAAAGCGAAGTTGCCCAGAACCTGGAAAACCTGGCCCAGCAGTACGTGACCCTACTGGCTACCACCGATAAAGAGGAACGGCTTGATTTGGCCCGCGCCATCTACCAGGCCGACCGGCGCTACGGCAATATCGCGGAGGACTTGCGGCTGATTATCCAGTCGAACCGGTTGGGCCGTCCTGCCGCCGACAGCGGGACGTATGCGATGCCGCCGCTCCCGGCTTTGCCGGCGGTCAATTTGCCACCGGGTGGCCCGGCCTGGCACGAACGGGTTTGAGCGGCAACCAGGGCATTTAGCGATTTGAAGGAAAACGGGGACTGGAAATGACACAGGCAGCGGCCATAGTCGGTTACAACCGGGGCAAAATACGCAGCCGTTTTCGCTGGCTGATTCTGGGCGAGGCTTTAATCCTCGGCCTGGGGCTGGCGACCCAGCTCGATACCATGCTGCGGCAGGGTGGGGCCTGGCCGGACCCGCTTACCCTGGCGTTGGGGGCGGTTGGCGGGTTGGTGGTCGGGTGGCTGCTTCAACTCTGGCTCGTCCAACGGCTGGCGAGTGGTTCCTTCCGGGTGGTGACGCCGCTCTGGTTGGGTATGCTAAGTTTTGGCGTGCTGGCGGGTGGTCTCTTCTTCGCTTTGCAGGTCGCTTTTCCAATGGATTGGCGGCCCGTTATCGCGGTGGCCCTGCTGGCGACTCTGCCGGGAGTGCTGGCGGGTGGAATTTTCAGCCGCCGGGTCAGCCAGGACCTGGTCGAAGCCGAGCCGGTCGCCCTTGATAACCCGGCCCTGGTCGCCCTGAACGAGAATTTGCGGGCGGTCGAGCTCGAATATCCGGGTTCGACCGGGCAGATTTTCATGGGCGACAAAAAATACCTGGCCCAGGTGCGGGTGCCCCGGCTCGGTGAGGATTTACTATTTTACGTGGCCTGTACCGAGGATTACCCGCGCAAGCCGCCCCAGGCGGTCGCCATCGAACTGGCCTTGCCGGACGGGCGGACCCAGAACTTGCAGTACGACGCCCCGATTGTCTATTACTGGAGCAATAAATACGGTCTGCGGCATATCATCCAGGAGGCTTTGCAGATTTTAAATCATTAGTTACCACCATTCTAAATAAGCTTGAAGCTCGAAGAAGCATAAATAAGGATAAAGTCGGAAGTAGGTAGCGCAGCAGTAAGGAGAAGGAAAAATGAGACAATTCGACAAACCCAGGTCGTCCCGCCAGACCCTCGAAGAACTGAAAGCCCAGATTGAGAATGCTCGCCCGGTAGTGGTGGACAAGAGCGGGCGGCTCTATGCCCCCGACCTGGTGCAACAACCCGCTCCCCAACCTAACCCTTACCAGCAGGGCTATGCTCAACCGGGCCAGCCGGTTTACAACCAGCCCCAGGGTTACCAGCCGGGACAACCGGGTTACCCGGCCCAACCGTCCCAGCCCCAGAACCCCTACGACACGCCCTTGCCGCAGGGGTTGCGGGTCAAGCCGAGCCGCTGGTTTTAGAAGGCAGGCTCGCCCATGTTTCCAGGTCCCGATAACCCGCCCCCGCCGCCCGAAAAATGGTTCCGGCGCAACCCGGAGCGGGTCTTGCTCGAAAAAGCGGTTATGGCGAAAAGCTTTCCCCAGTTTGAGCTTATCTTACTGGCCGACGACTTTTTGCGCTGGTTCGGCCCGCTCGAAACCAACCGGGGGAACGTCTACCGGCTCGAAGTGCGCTATCCCGACGAATTTCCCGACAAAGCGCCCCAGGTCTACCCGCTAAACCCGGTGATTGAGGCTTTCATGCCCGGCACCAATCGTTATAAACACCAGTACCCGGACGGCCATCTTTGCCTGTACTATCCGGGCGACAAGACCTTCTCACCCAAGACGACGGCGGCGGCGGTTGTGGCGGTGGCGGCGGCCTGGTTTTTTTCCTACGAAACCTGGCTGGAAAGTGGCTGCACTTATTGGCCCGGCCAGGAAGCGCCCGATATTCCTCTCGTCTAAACCGCCGGTAGCCGCCATTGTTTCAGGCTGTCGCGGGCGCCCCTGAAAAGAAATTGATTTTAGCACCAGTCTTTAGGCTGAATAAAAGTCCGACCCGGTTAGAGTAATGTCGAACAACCAACCCGAAGCGTCCCCGGCGTCCGGCAATTCCGGTAGCGCCGTCAAAGATAATAACCAGTTGTTTGCCCGCAAACTGCGCGAGTTGCGGACCCGCACGGGCCTGACCCAGGAACAGTTTGCCGAGGCCGCCTTTTGCTCCGCCGACCACGTGAACAAGATGGAGCGGGGCTTGCGCCTGCCTTCCGCGCAGTTACTTCAGACCATGAACGCCGCTTTCCAGAAGGCCGGTCTGGATAAAAGCCTTTACGAAGAACTCGAAAACCTGCTGCTGGCGTCCAAGTTTGGTGAACAGGTGGTAGCTACCCCGCCCGCACCGGAAACCACCGCCGTCCCTGCCACGACCGCCGCTCCAGTTGCGACGGAACAACTCTTTGGCCGCTCCGAGAGTATCGAAAAGCTGGTCGAACTCTACCGCCGGGGTCAGGCCAGCCCGGTCGTGATTATCAGCGGGTTGGGCGGCATCGGTAAAAGCGCGGTCGCCGCCGAAATCGCCCGGCAGGTCCAGCCTTTGTTCGCAGGGTTTTTTCAGCAGTCGGCCCGCCGCAATCAGCTTCAAAACGGCAGCGTGATTGCCCCGCTCGAACCGGCAGGCTGGTTGGGTGGCACGTCCCGACCTACCTTTGAAAGTTTAGCCGCGTACCTGGGCAAAATGCTGGAAGCAACTTCGTCGGTAGATGGGAATCTGGTCGAGACCTTGCGCCGGGATAAATATTTGCTGGTGCTGGACAGCCTGGAAGAATGCGAGGAACCGGCCCGCTTTCTGACCGGTCTCGAACGCTTGCTGCAAAACGGCCCTTCCAGGGTAATTATCACCAGCCGGATTGTCCCGCCCAACTTCGAGGGGTATCACCTGCACTTGGGCGCGCTCGAACCGGGCCCGGCCATCGAGTTTTTCCGGCAGGAGGGATTGCGCCGCAACCTGCCGCCGCTCCTGGAAGAAAGCCCCGAAGCCCGGTTGGTCCTGCAAAGCACCATCGAGCATACGGGCGGCCATCCCCAGGCCATGAAGTTTGTGGCCCACCGCCTGGGCACCTTTTCGCTCGGCCGGATTATGGACGATTTGAGCCGGACTTACCAGGACGCCGCGGCCCTGGCCCAGCACCCGGCGGGCGGTCTTTACCGCTATCTCTACCGGGCGGAATGGCTTAAACTGTCGGACCCGGCCCGCCGTTTGCTAGCGGCCATGCAAGACTGGCCCGGCAAAATCGAGGAAAGCCGCCTGGTCAGCCTGGGTGGGCCGGGGGTAGACCTGGCTCTTGACGAACTGGTCGCGGCCTGTTTCGTGGAGGTGCGTGGCGGTTTTGTCAAAAATTACGCCCTGCATCCCCTGACCTTCAACCTGCTAAAGACCGGTCTGACAGCCCTGTGGGAGCAGGAAGGTTAAAAACGCGGGTGGTTTTGTACGGTAGTTGGGCGGGTGCTGTCCCTGTTAAAGGGTAGGTCGGCGGAATAAAATGAAATTGGAGCCTTTAATAGCAAAAGGCTATCTGAAAGGCTAAAGGGAACACCAGGATAGGATGAAGGCTACAGTTTTCAAACCGGGCACGCGCCGTCTGATTCTGGCCGGTATCGCCATCGCAGTTCTGTTGCTGCTGGTCGGGGCCGGGGCCTGGCTGGTCGGGTTTTCCCGGCTCGACCGGCTCGAAACGGCCAGCCGGGACGCTACCGCCGCCGCAAGAGGCAGTTCCAAAGACATCCAGGGGCCGCAAGACCTCGACCCGGCTTACCAGGCCGCCACCGCCGCCTACCAGAACAAGGATTACCAGACGGCAATTGATAACTTTGGAAAAATCGTCGCGTTCCAGCCCGATTACAAAGATAGCCTGCCCCTGCTGTTCCTTAGCTATCGCGGCCTGGGCGAGTTGCAAAGTTCCGACCTGGGCAAGCTCGACGCCGCCCCGCAAACCCTGGCCCAGGCGGTCGGCCTTACCCGGACCGAGAGCGACGGGCTTAAAGCCGGGTTCGCCCGGAACCCGGCCTTGCTCCCGGCTGGTCTTGGCAATTACGACGCCCTGGCCCAGCGGGTCGCCGACGAGCAGGTCTGGGCCACCGATTACGCTAAAGGCGCGACCATCACGACCCAGCAGCCGGGCTGGTGGGACGACGCCATTACCGCCTGGGAGCCGGTCTACCAGGGCAACCCCGGCTATTTGAAAGAGGCTGGTGATATGTGGGTGAGCGCCCGGCTGGCCGATACCTACCAGGCTAAAGCGGTCTATCTGTGCCGGGTCAAGGCCGATTACACCCAGGCCCTGGGCGCTATCAACCGGGCTATCGAGATTGGCCGGAACAGCCACCTGCCCGATACTCGCCAGCGCCTTTTCGTCCAGTTCTTGAACTTTGTCTACCAGGGCCAGTGCCAGGTAGGCTAGGGTACGCGGATAACCAGACTATGGAAAAAGTTTTGCGTTCGGAAACGGATTACCAGGGACCCCTTTTCACTCGCCCGGTCCGGCTGCTTGTCGCCGCCGAGGCCGAGTTGCTGATGCGGGCGGAAACCCGGCCTTATCTCTCGGACGACCTGGAAACGGGCGGTATTTTGGTGGGGCGCTGGCTCGATGAAACCACTCTCCTGGTCTTTACCGCCACCGGGGCCGGACCCCAGGCCGACCACCAGCGCCTGACTTTTGCCGTAGACGTGGACTATGCCAACCGCCGCCTGGAGGAATTGCGCCTGGCTTATCCCCTGGTGGACTATGTGGGAGAGTGGCACAAACATCCACCCCATTTCCCTCGCCCCAGTGTCGGTGATTTGCACACTTCGCTCGAATTGCTGCAAGACCCGGCCTATCCCAACCGCCTCCTGAACCCGATTGTCACCGAGGCGGCGGGGCAGATAAATATTAACTATTTCTACCTGGACGCCGCCCTGGCCGATTTCGTCCAGCTTCAACCGGAAATCGTAGATGAACGCCGGGTGGCGGCTTTGCTCGACCCGCCGAGCTTTAGCCCGCCCCGACCTGTTGCGTCTGTAGGGCGCCGCCCGCGGCTTTCGCCTAAAAAGTCGGCCTGGTGGCACAGCCTGGAAGGCCGCCAGCGTTTGCAGGAGGAAATCAAACAACTTCAAAATCACGGCTACCTGGTTAAGGCCAGCGAGAAGCTCGACGAAAGCACCTGGCGTATCCAGGCCGTCGCCACCAAAGGCGCGCCCTCCGAGTTCGAATTTCAATGTGGGGGCAACTACCCGTTCGCCCGGCCCGATTTCTCGGCTTTCGAAGGTGGCAAGTTCGACGGTCAGGCCCGCTCGGCCCTCCTTTCGAACTGGCAGTCCGAAAATTATCTCTATGAAATCTGCCAGGACGTGCGCCAGCAGCGTAAAGACAGCCATAAGCCGGTGCGTCTCTTGGGTTTTATCGGGGCCGGGCTCCTGGTGTTACTGGCCGGGATTTTAATCTGGTTCATATTGCAGCAGAGCAGCCTCGGCGCAACCCCGCCGGGTCCGGGTAACACCGCCAGCGATATAGCCGGGCAGCAGACCGCGACAGCCCAGGCCGCCTACGCCGCCATCACCGCCTCGGTCCTGAAGGAACAGGCTACCAAAACGGCCCAGGCCCAGGTTACCGCTACTGCCCAGGCTATCGAACAGGCCAGGGTTGACGCTTTGCAGGCTACCGTCGCGGCCCAGAACCAGGCCCTTACCGCCGCCGCTCAACCGGCTTCACCTGCGGTCGCGCCGCCGACCCCGGCCCCTTCGGTAGGAGGAAACCCGGAAACAACCCCGGCCAGCGCCGGTCTGCCTTACCGGCTGGCTATCTACCAGTTGAGCGCCGATTTGTACAACCAGAAACTGGCCCAGGACCACCACGAACCAACCCCTTTTCACCTGCTGGCCGAAATGAGTGACGCTTCGCTGGTAGGGTTGGGCTTGAAATTGCAATTTCCGAACACGACGGTCAGTCTGCCGTCCAACCCGTCGATTCTGACCTCGCCTTTTAACGATTTCGGCCTGGGTTGCCAGCCGGACGCACCTTGCCCGGTAGTGGTGGTGGACGAGAACGGCCAGAATGTCAGCCCGGTGACGATTATTCCAAAGTACGACCCGCAGAGCTATTACGTCTTTACGCTCCAACACAACGGTTAAGATTGGGAATTTGAGGCTAAACCAGTTTTTCAGGAACGCCAATGAGTTTACGCAACCGCCCGCCGCAGCCCTGGCCCGCCAACCTGGCCGGCCAGGACCGCTTACAACAGGAAATAGCCGAACTAAACCAGGTGGCCGGAAACGGTGAGGTTACCCTGGGCGATTTACCGGAAGGCCAGACCGTCCTTATCGTACCGACCGCCGACCCGCCCGGCTACCTGCTCTATTTCAAGACCGGGCCGGACTATCCTTTCGAGCCTCCTTCTCTACTGGCCGAGAAGAACGGGCGGCAGTTATCGCTCAGTTCGCGGACCATCACCAACTGGCGGCCCGATAACCGTTTGGCCGAGGTCGTGGTCGAGCTGACCAACCACGCCAACCAGCGCCGTTTCCTGGTCCTGGGTGGTCTTTTCGGGCTGGCGGTAGTCTTCATGGTGGCCCTGGCCTTGCTCCTCTTTTTAGGCGGCGAAACCCGGCTGGAACAATCGAGCGCGGAGGCGACCGCGGGGTCTATCAATACTCAACTGGCCCGGAGTAACGACCGCCTCAACACGGCCATCGCCCAGGCTACCGCCACGGTTATCGCCGACCCTAAACTCGGTGCCGCGCCCAACCCAACCCTGACAGCGGCGGTAAATGACCTTGTAAACGTGCGTAACCAGAACGAAAGCGCCCTGGCGACCGTGACGGCGGTGGCCCGCGCCAACCTGACCGCCACGGCGGCGGCGGTAATCAAGGCCAATAACGAAACCCAGGCGGCTTATCTACAAAATTTGACCGCCACGGCAGTTGCCCAGCAGCAGTTAACGGTCCAGGCGCAGCAACAACTAACGGCGGCGGCCCAGGCCCAGTTGACCGCTGCCGCCCGGCAACAGCTAACAGCCTCGGCCCGCCAGCGCTTGACTGCCGCCGCTAAAACCGCTGCGGCCCAGCCCCGGCCCACGGCTACATCTGCCCCGGTGCCGCCAACTCCTACCCTGGCCCAGGCCGCTCCACCCGCGCCGACGGATACAGCGGTCCCGCCGCCGCCACCGACCGAGGCCCCGGCCCCACCGCCCGCACAGCCGACCCCTGTGCCGCCTACGCCTACTCCGGTCCCGGCGCAACCTCAACCAACCCAACCCCCGGCGCAGCCGCCCCCGGTCCCGCCGACGCCAGTACCGGACCAGGCCCAGCCAACGCCCGCGCCGACCCCCACTCCGCTTGAGCATAACCGGAAACAGCCTGGAACGCCCCCTGGTAACGGGAATGGCGGGGGAGGCGGCAAATGATATTCCTCCTGGCGTTTATTGTGGTGGAATCGGTCGTGTTGTTTACGGGGTGCGGGCTGGCCTTTAACCTGGCGATGGACAGCCGCACCCTGAACGTGCCGCTCGTAATTGGTTGCGGTGGGGCTGGGCTGGTGCTTGGAATCGTGTTCGCCTGGCTGGTGCGGCGGTTTTTCGACAAAGCCCCGGCGGTCGCCTGGGTCTGGCTCTATACCTTTTTGACAGGCTGGGTTATCGGCGGTGGGGTCTATTACCTGACCGTGGCCGAAGCCGACCGCCCCTGGATTTTAATAGCCATGAGTTGCTGCCTGGGGACTTTGCCCGGCCTGGGGATGGGCTGGTTACTGGCCCGGATACGCCCGGCCCTCTGGTTGAAAGTCCCGGTAGCCCCGGCCCAACCACAGGTCCAGGCCGGGCAAGCCTTCTTTATGGCCCCGGCAACCGTCCCGGCCCTTGCTTCCGGTCCTGCCGGGACAAATCTGCCGCTCTTACCACCGGTCGGCCAGGATTCGCCGGGGTTGTCACCTTACGCGATAAGCCCGGCCTCTTATTACGACCCGGCGGCTTTGCAGAAACGTTTAAAAGAGGAAACCGTCCAGCTTGAACTGGCCCATCCCGGTGCGAGTTCCGAGGTGGTCCCGCTGGCGGCAGACCGCGCCGCCGTAATCTTCAACCTGGTCAACTATTTAGGGGAGCTAAAGTTTTATATTGTTTGCGGGGCGGATTATCCCGCTGAGCCGCCCGAAGAAGTCTTTTTGGAGTTTGTTCCGAACGGGCAGGAAGCCGCCGCCCCTTTGAAAATCGAGTACGAAGGGGCGGCCCTCGACGACTGGCAGCCCGGTTACGACCTGGAAGCAATCGTTAAAGATGCTGCCTTGCAGGTCGAGGAATCAATGATTAGTTGAGGTCAAATGTACATTCTCGTTAGCGAAAATTTTATTGCCGGTCTGACCACCGCCCCTCAACCGGAGGGACGCCTTTACGGCGAATACCTGCCCGGCGAGGACGTGGCCCGGTTCTGGGAAGAAACCACCCGCCCGGCCCAGGCGTTAGGCTGGTGGCGGCAGGGACACGAACCGGAGTGGCCTGAAGGGGCCGGGGAGCCGGAAGAAGGCCAGTTTTTAGCCTTGATTTTGGGCCAGGAAATCACCTTTTATCGCCGGGAACAGGGCCGGTGGCAACCCCAGCCCCACGAAGTAATGAACCTTTACACCGATTTTGGCTCGCGCCAGCAGGGCCTTTTCGACCTGAAACTACTGGCCGGGAAACGGGTCGCCATCGTTGGCCTGGGGAGCGGCGGGTCGCTGGTGGCTGCGCAACTGGCGAAAGCCGGGGTCGGCCACTTCGAATTGTTCGACTTCGACCGGCTGGGGTCCGGTAATATCAGCCGTCACCTGTGCGGGTTGCGCGACCTGGGCCGCCTGAAAGTGGCGGCAGTCAAGGATGCCCTTGAAAATACCAATCCCTTTGTCGAGGTCAATACTTATCCTTATGACATCACCCGGCACCTATCCGAGGTCGAAATTATTCTGGCCGGGTGCGACCTGGTGGTCGGGGCCGCCGATTCCGAGGTGGCTAAAGGCGAAATCAACCGGCTGGCGGTCAGGTTGCGCAAACCGGCGGTCTATGGCGCGGTCTACGACATGGGTTACGGGGGCGACATTTTCCGCTACCAGCCGCCCGCCGGGGCCTGTTACGCCTGTTTTAAGGAGTCGACCAGGGATATTTTCCAGGACGCGCCCCGCGCCGAAGTTCTCGACTACGGCAAAATCGCGCCCCAACCGGCCCTGGAAATGGACGTGACTATTATCGGTTCGCTGGTGGCGCGGGTGGTCCTGGCTGAACTCCTGGCGGGCGACCCTCTTTCGCAACTCGAAAGACTCCCGGCCAACTGGGTTATCTGGGGCAACCGGCCCTGGGAAGGCTGGATTTTTGACGAACCGCTCCAGAGCCGCTTTGTCGAAATCAGCCGCGACCCGACCTGCCCGGTCTGCCAGCACGATTTGTTTATCCAGGAAAAGCTCGGACTCGCCCCGGACGAAGCGGCCCGCCAGGCCGCCGCGTTACTGGCGAGTCTCGAAAACAAGCGCCCGCCCGAACCGGCCAGCTAATTTTTCAGGGGAGAGTTTTGGAAAATAAAAGACCAAAATCGCTCAGCGAACAAATCCAGTTTGAGGTTGATGAGTACGGCGAGCTCATCGGCCCGGTTGAGGTGGACCGCACTACCGTAGATTTAGCGGGGCTGCTTCCGCCGGTTACCCATAATTATGCCGCCAGTTCCGGTGGCCCGGTGCCGCCTGTTCGCCCGGTCGAGGTCTTGCCGCCGCGACCACAACCGGCTGCGAAACCGTCCAAAACCCGGCCTAAAAATCGCCGCTTGCCTGCGCCCAAAGAACAGGTTATCCTATGGTGGGGCGGAACCTTATTCGGCCTGCTACTCCTGGGCCTGGGGGCGTTTTTGTGGTTTTACGGCACCTACAAACAGGCCGAGCAGGTGCCGCTTCCCGCAGTTGACGTTAAAAACCTGACTATCCGGGAGCCGGTCTTGCCGCCCAACCAGCAAATCTCTTTCGAGGCCAAATACGCCGAAGCGCTCAGTGCCTATAACGGCGGCAAACCGGAAGACGCCGTCAACGACCTCAAACCCATCGTGGAGGTCGCGCCCAACTTCAAAAAGGACGCTGCCGCTTTTCTGTTGGTGGCGGAGCGGGCGGCGGCCCTCGCCCGGATGGGTGACGCCAATAACGAGCAACTCGCTATCGGCTATTTCGATGATGCCCTTAATTTGAAGGATACCTACCCGGACGAACTTCTGGTACAATTCAAATTAAAGCCGGGCCTGTTGCCACAAGGCATAGATGATTTAACGGCCCTGGTCAGCGATTTGAACCAGCAAAAAAAGTGGTTCGAACTTTACCGGCAAGGCGAAAGCTTCCAGGCCAACAAGCAGATAAACTGGTTTGACAACGCCGTCACGCCCTGGCGGACCCTTTACGACCAGAACCGGACCTTTTTAAAAGACAAGGGCGACCGCTGGGTAGCTCTCCGGTTACTAGAGGCGTACCAGGCCCAATCAACCTATAATTGCAAAACCAATAAAGATTATAATAAAGCCAGGCGTTCCCTTATAGACGCGCGGGGAATTACCATAGATAATGGTATGGTAGACGAGCGAACCGCCCTGGACAAGAAACTTACCACCATTGCGGCCCAGGGTTGCAATTAGGCCAGGCCTTAGAGAAAGAGTCGGTTGAAATGGATCAGAACAGGCCCCTCACTCCCCAGGAACGCGAGTGGCAGCGCGAAAAACAACAACTGCCCCACGAAGCTGACAGTGATACTTTAGACGGCAGCGTCCAACTGACCCCGGAAGACCTGGCGAAATTACGCCGGGCCCAGGGGCAGGGCGGTTACCCGCCTAACCGGTCTGCCAATAATACGCCCGACCAGCCTCCCGAAGGCGCGACTATTCCGGCGATTCCTTTGAATATCCCGCGCAATAACCCGCCCGCGCCGCCGCCGACCCACTCTCAAACGCCCGGCCCCAATCCTGCCGAACTCGAATGGCACCGTGAGAAACAATTTCCGGGCGGTAACCAACCCGCCCCAGGTCGAGGGCCGGTTCCGCCCGAAGCTTTACCGACCCAACAGGCCCTACCCCCGGTGTCGCGCCAATCGCCCCCACCGGTAGGCCCGGAGGCCCTGCCGACCCGGCAGGCTCTACCCCCGGTCCAACGTCCACAGGGGACTCCGCCTGCCGGGCAATCACCGAGGACGGCCCCGGCTTTGCCAAACCAGCCGCGCCCGCAGGGTGGGCCCCCGGTGCCGCCCGCCAACCAGGCTCTACCACCAAACCAGAACCCGTCCCGGCCCTATCAACCGTTGGGGCAGTCCCCGCAAGGTGCGCCCAGGTTAACCCCGGAAGAAATGCAGTGGCAGCGCGAAAAACAAGCCTATCCCGGCATGACGCCCCAGGAAATGCAGTGGCAGCGTGAAAAGCAGGCTTACCCGACCGAACAAACTCGTCCCGCTCCCCCGCCGCCTCCGGGTATGTCACCCCAGGAGCGCCAGTGGCAGCAGGAGAAACAGGGTTATGGCGCGGGCGTGGCAGGTCTGACCCCGCAAGAACTAGAATGGCAGCGTGAGAAACAGGCTTATCCGCCCACAGCGGCTGGTTTAACACCCCAGGAACGCCAGTGGCAACAGGAGAAGCAGGCTTATGCGGCCCCGGCCCCCGGCATGACTCCGCAAGAGCGCCAGTGGCAGCAGGAAAAACAGGCTTACCCGGTTCAACCGGGCGCAGTCCCGCCGAATAACCGGAATACCCGGCCCGGTCCGGTTCCGCCCATAGCGCCGCCGCCCTATGGAGGCCCGGTAACGGTGGCCCAACCGCCGGAGCGCCGCCGGGGAGGCTGGGTCTGGTTTTTAATCCCGCTGGTGCTGCTGATAATCGCCGCGGCGGTGGTGGCCTTCTTGCTGCTGGTAAAACCCACCTCGGATAATCCGACCGCGACGGCTACCGCCAGTGTCGCCCAGATTACCGGCACGCCCGCTGTTACCGGTGGCTCTACTACGAATACCCCCGGTACGCCCAGCGTAACCGGCACTCCCAACGGCACCCCCGGTGTCACGACCGGTGGGGCTTTGAATCCGGGCCAGTTGACTGCGACCGCGCAATCGGGGACTTCCCCCTCGGCAGGGACGAGCGCCGCCCAGAACGAGGACCTGTTTAACCAGGGCAAGTCTGCTTTCGATAACAAGCAGTGGGTAGATGCTATTACCGCCTGGGAAAAGATTGACCCCAATTCGGCCACCTATGCCAAGACCAAGCCGCTCCTGGCGACGGCCTATTACAACCAGGCTAATAACCTGGCTCTGAACGGGACTGATGCCGATTCCCTGACCCAGGCTATCGGCTACTACAATAAATCCAGCGCCCTGGCCCCCGATAATGCCGATTACAGGACCGGCGCCGAGAACGCCAGTTTTTACCAGTCCGGCTCGAAGGCCCTCGGCGGCAAGGATTGGGATACGGCGGTAAACCTTTTGAGCCAGCTTTACTCGCGCAACCCCGATTTCCGCGACGTGACCCTGCTTTACTATAACGCGCTGGAAGGCCAGGGCGACACCCAGGTCGCGGCAGGCAACCTCGTGGCGGCCAAAGACAGCTACAGCACCGCCCTCGGTTTGAACTTTAAAGGCAGCCCGCCCGATACCGCCGCACTACAGGCCAAACTGGCCGATGTAAACGCGAAATTAAACCCGACGCCGACCGCTTCGCCTTCACCGTCCCCGACGGCGGTACCGACGCCAACCAAGAAGCCCGCGCCGACGCCAACCAAGAAGCCTGCGCCGACCAACACGCCGCTTGCGCCCTGTTCTAAAGGTGGGTCGGGTAGCAATTTCTTCCCCTTCCGCACCGGTCAGCCCCCGGTCCCGAACGTGCCGGACCAGGGCCGCAGCGGTGTGCGTGGGGTCGTACTTGATAAAAATGGTGCGCCGATTGCCGGGGCGACCGTACGTATCGCCACCAACGGGCATGTCTTTACCTCCGTTACCGATGGCGGCGGGAACTATTTCCGGGAAGGTCTGGGCCGGGGAACCTGGACAATCTCGGTTACAGCCGCGCCCGGACGGACTATCTGTTATGGCGCTGGTGGCTCCGTAATGTTGAGCGGGCAGTCCGGTTTTTACGGTTCGGTTGATTTCACCGAATCGGTGCCGTAACCTGGGTTTTGTCAGGGGCCGGGCTATTTAACGGGAGCAAGGATGAAAATAAATCCGTACAACCGCATACGCCTGGCCCTGCCGGTTTTGCTGCTGGCCCTGTTGTTAAGCGGGTGCGGCCAGGAGACGGTCGCGCCTACGGCTCTCGCCAACCCGACCCCGGTGGGCACACCCTCGGCGGGTCCGCCTACCCCGGTCCCGGCAACGGTCACCCCGCTTGCCAGGGGGATGCCGTTTTTGCGGCCTTACCCGGCGGCGACCGCCTTCGACCTGGGCAAAGATTTTGGGGAAGCCCTCAAATCCAGGGAAGCGGCCCTGCTGGGTAACGAGTTAGCCGCCCGGGTTAGCAGCCAGCAATACTTCACTTCCGACACCTCTACTCAAGTCCTCGCCTACTACGAACCCACTCTCTACCAGCTCGGTTATCAAAAAATTGGCCGTATCGACATCAGCCTGCTAACCGTGGGGACGGCCAGCACCCTGGCGGCCCTTTTCGCTGCCGGGACCGCTCCCGATTCCCCGGCCCTCCTGGTGACGACTGTCGGGCCGCTTTCGGCTTCGGACCTGGCCCAACTGAAGACCTATAACTCGGATGTCGCCGGGCAAATTCACCAGAACGACCTGTTGATAAACGTTTTTAGCGGGTTTACTTACGGCCAGGTCCCGGCCCAGATAATCATCCCGGATGCCACGCTGGTCAGCACCCGGCCAAATGTTCCGCTCTACCCGCAGCTAACCTCGCTCGACCTGGGGGCCGGGTTCTATACGACCATCAACCAGGCCCTGGTCGGGCTGGTCGGCCAGGAAGCGAGTATAAACGCCAAGCTGAATTTCTACCGGATGAGCGGGATGCCCGGCGATTTCTGGACCTTCTATGACACCGAGATGCCCAAACTCGACTACCGGCGGGCAGGTCAGGTCGATGTCGGCTCGGTCGCGGCCATCGGCAAAGTCAAAAACCAGGCCGTCCTTTACGAAAAAGAAGACGCTTCCCGCTCCGGCACGATGGTGATTAGCCTGGGGCCGTGGTCGGATACAGATTACGTCCTGCTTACCAAAATTGTCCTGCTGGCGAAGCAAAATCTCAAAGCCGGGGACACGATTGTCATCATCGTTTCTAACCTGCCGCTCTCCGGTTTGTCGAACGGCCTCCTTAAAGGCAAATAGAGGGGGGTGGACTGGAAATTGCTTTAAAACAAGCAAGCCAGGTGTAGTAGCGTGTGGCCTTTTAACTAACCTTTTCGCGGAAACATCTTTAACAAAATCCATTATGGTTTATAAATTTAACCCGAAGTATTTAGCCCGAATAGCTTCTTTGTGTGTGACCCTTTTGCTGTGCCTGCCCCTGCTCGATTGGGGCCAGGTCGTGACGGCTCGCCCTTTTTCGGCGGACGACAGCCAGACCTTTCCCCAGACCGGCAAGACGGTCAGCGGCGAGTTTCTAAAATACTGGCAAGCTAAAGGTGGGGTGGCTGTCTTTGGCCTGCCGATTTCCGACCCGCAGTACCAGACCGACCCCGAAACCGGCCAGAGCTATCTCACCCAGTATTTCGAGCGCAACCGCTTCGAGTTGCAGCCCGGCCCTAACGGCAACCAGGTCCAACTCGGTCTTCTGGGTAAAGAGTTGCGCCGTGAAGCCCTCAAAGCGGACCCCGACTTCCAGAAGGTTGACCCGCTGGTGGACCCCGACTTCCCGGCCTCGGAGCAGATGTATTTCCCCGAAACCGGCCACAATTTGCGCTTCCGGTTTCTCGATTACTGGAAACAAAACGGCGGCCAGGAGCAATTCGGCCTGCCTATTAGCGAGGAACACCTTGAATTCGAGCCGGTCAGCGGCGGCTACTACCTGACCCAATGGTTCGAACGGGCCCGCTTTGAATATCACCCCGAAAAACAGCCGCCCAACGATGTGCTGCTGGGTCTGCTGGGCCGCCAGTTGCTTGATTACAACAGCAACTTTAACTTTACCTGGAAAATCGGGCGGCGGGCCTCTTACCTGACCGACCCCAACTCGATTTTCGTGGACGGCAAGGGCAATGTCTATGTCAACGACCGGGCCGATGGGCGTATCAACAAGTACAACAGCCAGTTCAAGCTGGTTAACTACTGGTACACCGGCGGCACCAGCCAGGCTATCGCCGGTATCGCCCGCGCCAACCCCTCGAACGACACGCCCGTACTTTATCAGATTGGCACCTCCCAGAGTACGAAGGTCAACAAGCTTATGCCCAACGGCCAGTGGCAAACCATCGAACTGGCTGACGCGGGGGACTCCGATAGCCTCGCCCCGAACCTGGGCCTGGCCGTGGACGAGAGCGAAAACATCTATATTTTGAAGTACGCCAGTTCCAGCAATTACCTGGTCTGGAAGTACAACTCGAAAGGGCTTTTCCTGCAAAAACTGGTCAAACGCTCGGACGTGACCGACCCGACCGCCTTTTTCGTCAGCAAGGGCAAGATTTATATCGCCAACGGCACCGCGGGGAATTACAAGGTTTTTAACGCCGATACCACCCAGTCCAACGCGGCGAGTGGCGATACCTTTAGCCTGGGGACGGACTCGACCAAGCTCAAAGGGGCGCTGGCTATTACCCTGGATAGCGAGGGGAACGTCTTTGTAGGGGAGGCCGGGCAGATTGATACCTTCGACCGCAATGGCACCGCCGGGTTGCCCTTTGGCACGCCGGGGCGGGGTGGCGGCCAGATTTTCAACCCGGCAGGGCTGGCTACCGATAAAGAGGGTAATTTGTATATCGCCGACCCGGCCAACCACCAGGTCAGCATTTTTGACCAGACCGGCAATTTCAAGACCAATTTACAGGACCGCCCCTACAACCTGGACGGCAGCCTGGTAGCTGCCGGGGGTGTTGCGGTCAACTCGACCAGCCCCGGCTCTATCCTGGTTTCCGACCCGGTCAACAAGCGCATCCAGAAGTTCGATACCACCGGGAATTTCTTGCAAAAGTGGTCGGCTTCGGGGATTTCGCTGTTAGCGGTCGCGCCCGACAACGCCAATTTTTATGGCCTCGATAGCGTGAACGGGCTGGTTATCAAGTTCGACGCCGACGGCAAAGAACTGGCGAAATGGGACGGCAGCGTTACTGGCAAAGGGAAGTTTAACTTGCCCGGTGGGCTGGCGGTAGGGCCGGACGGCAGCGTCTATGTGGCCGATACCGGCAACCAGCGTATCGTTAAGCTCGACGCCAAGGGAGGGTTGCTGACAGCCTGGGGCGCGAAAGGCGCGGGAGATGGGCAATTTGGCGGCACCGGTTTTAACAACGTTTTTGACGGGCCGACCTCGCTTGCGGTCGAACCCGGCACCGGCAATCTCTACGTGGTAGACCCGGCCCTCTACCGGGTCCAGAAGTTCAACCCGCAGGGAAAATTGCTCGGTATCATTACCAACTTGGCTAACAACCGGGCCTTCGAGCCGGTCGCCGTGGCCGCTGCCCCACCTCAGAATACGCCCGGCTCGGATTCGACCGCTACCACGCCCACCCCTGCGGCAACCGCCCCGGCCAACGGGACGCCCGGCGAAGGTATCTATATCCTGACCAGGGACACCCTTTACCGGCTCGACCGAGACGGCAAGGTGGCGACCAGTATCACGGCAAATGTGCTGCTCGAAGGTATGAGCGGCGGCGATACGGGGGATGGCGGTATCGGCAACCTGACGAGCCTGGCCGCCGACAATAGCGGCAACCTCTACGCCACCGATAAATTTGGACGACTCGTAAAATTCAGGACCAGGTGACATGGCAAACGAAGAACGAATAATTTTTAACCGGCCTCCCAGGGTGCAGCGCTCCTTACCGCGCGGTGAGGTCGAAATCCCGCCGCCGCCTCAGCCCAGTTTCAAGGGCGGGCGCATGGGCTGGCTGGTCCTGATTTTACCCGTCGGGCTGGCCTTGCTTACTCTGCTCAGCAGCATTTTGATTGTGATAATTCGCCCCGACATCAACCCGGTCTTCCTCCTGGCGACCGGCCTGATGTCGGTCGGGTTCCTGGTCAGCAGCGTGGTCAGCCTGTTTGAAAAGCTGATGAGCGACCGCGAGGAACGCCGCAACTACACCCGCATCCTGGAGGAAACCGAAAACGAACTGCGGAACTTTCGCCGCGAACAGCAGACCATCCTGCACTATCTCTACCCGGCCCTGCCCCAGATTTTCGAATGGCCGCGCCGGCTCGACCTGCGGTTGTGGGAGCGCCGCCCGCTCGACCCCGATTTCATGAACCTGCGGCTTGGCATCGGGTCGCGCCTCAACAATATCCCGGTCAACACCCTTAAAAAGAACCGCCCGGCTCCCCTGCTGGACCGGGCTGTCGGCATTTCCCAGGCTTTCCAGGAAATCCCTGATGTGCCGGACATGGTCGAACTCGGCAAGGTGGCTTTCCTGGGCCTGGTCGGGCCCCAGGAGTTGACCGCGCCCTTTACACGCTCGATTATCTGCCACCTGGCCGCCCTTCACTCGCCGGAAGATGTAAAAGTCCTGGCGACCTACTCGCCCACCCGCGCCGAGGATTGGTTCTGGCTCGGCTGGTTACCCCACGCCCGCGTCAGCAACCAGCACGGCGAGGATTTTCCCCTGGTCGCTTCTCACTCCGACCAGTTGGAGGTTTTGAGCAATTTTGTCCTCGAAACCCTCAAAGCCCGCCAGAACCGCCGCGACCAGGAAGGCAGCGGGTTCGAGTTAAACCCGAATAAGCCGAGGGCCGCCTATACTTTCCCGAACCTGGTCTGGTTTGTCGAGAACTTTGAATTGGTGCAGGACGAACCAGCTATCAAGAAGTTGTTCGAGGTCGGGGCCGACCTGGGGGTCTACCTCGTGACAACCAGCCCCGACCTGAGCGGTATCCCGGCCCAATGCCGTGCTGTCGCCGAAATCCTGCCCAATAGCCGGGTCCGCTATTCGACCGCCGGGGAAAATGGCCGGGTCACCACGCTTTTACCCGACCTGGCTTCGCTCGGTGATTGCGAGGATTTCAGCCTGGCGATGGCCCCTATCAAGCTCAAGGCGACCAGCGAGAAAGGCGAGTTTACCAGCAGTCTCCGCCTGCTCGATATGCTCGAACTGATGCCCGCCAACGGCGAGATGTTCGACCCGCTGGCTTTCTGGAATCGCTCGGCGGTAGCCCAGCTAAAAGCTCCGATTGGCCGGGTCTTTGGCGGGCAACCTCTTTTCCTCGATATTTCGGACAAAGGTCACGGTCCTCACGGCCTGATTGCCGGGACGACCGGGAGCGGTAAGAGCGAGCTTTTGCTGACCATTGTCAGTTCGCTGGCCCTGACCAACCACCCCGACAACCTGAATTTCATCCTGGGCGACTTCAAAGGTGGGGCGACCTTCAACCCCTTCGTAAACCTGCCGCACGTGGTCGGTATGATGAGTGACCTCGATTTGCCGATTGTAGAGCGGGCCATGACCGCGATTTTCTCGGAACTCAAACGCCGGGAGCATCTTCTGAAACAGGAAGGCGTGACCCATATCCGGGATTACCAGAAGAAAAAGCCCCGGCCCAAGACGCCTTTGCCCTATCTGCTGGTCATTATTGACGAGTTCGCGGAGATGAAAGAACAGGCTCCCGACTTCATGGACAAAATTGTTAATATCGCCCGGACAGGCCGGACCCTGGGGGTCCATCTTATCCTGGCGACCCAGCGCCCGGCGGGGATTGTTTCCGGCCAGCTTAATTCCAACACCAAGTTCCGGCTCTGTCTGCGGGTTGAGTCGGCAGATGACAGCGTGGACATGCTTGGTCGCAAAGACGCCGCCCTGATTCCCAGCAACGCTCCCGGTCGCTCTTTCTTCAAGGTTGGCTCGGATATTTACGAGCAGTTCCAGGTCGCCCGCGTGGCTATCCCGTTTGAGGGAGGTGAGGAAGGCCAGAAAGACGAGCAGGAGGTCAGGATTGTCGACCATTACTGGCGTTCGGCCCCGCTTGCGCCTGATAAGCTGACCCGGAGCGGCCCTATCCTCCTCGACGACGATGAAGATAACCAGGTGGCGATGGATTATGACGTGATAGTGCGGCAATGCCTGGACGCCGCCCGGCGGACTATTCTCCGCAACAGCCACCGGCCCTGGCTCGAACCGCTCAAGACCCAGTATTTTCTACCCGACCTGCTGGAAGCCCAGGCTCTCCCGGCTTTCGGTCAGAAAAGCGACAACTGGCCCGACCAGCCGCCTTTTGGCTACGGCTGCGCCCCGGTCGCTACCGTAGATGACGTGGTGGCCCAGGACCAGTATTCGCTGATGCTCGACCTGGCCCGGCAGGGCAGTTACTGTATCAGTGGTCTCGGTGTGAGCGGCAAAACCACCCTCCTGCGTACGATGTTGCTGGGTCTGGCCCTGACGCACGCGCCGGACCGGGTCCGTTTCGCCATCGTGGATATGGGTAACACCCTGGGCGATTTCGCCAACCTGCCCCATCCGACCGGTTACGTTTCGATTTCGCAAAAAAATCTGCTGAACGGTTTCATGCGCGACCTGTACGAGGAGTTGCAGCGCCGTAAGCATCTCTTTGCGCGGGCGGGTGTCCTCGACCTGGCTTCGTACCGGGCCCAGGACGCTACCTTACCGGTAATCTTTATCGCGTTCGATAACTTTGCCTCTATCCGGCACGACCCCCCCTTTGACATGGAATATCTCAAGGCGATTGTGCGGGAGGGTCGCTCCTACGGGCTGCACCTGGCGATTACGATGGAGCGCGCCATGGATTTCGAGCATGGCCGGATGATGGACGAATTTTTCCAGGTGGCCCTGCGCCAATCGCGGGACGATATTATCTTCCCGGTGCCGCGCAACATGGTCGGCAGTTGGGATGGCAAGCCGGGCCGGGGTTTTATCCGGGGTCTGCCGCACCAGCCGCCGCTCGAAATTCACGTTGCCCTGCCCTGCAAGACCGCGCCTGAAGACCAATCCAAAGCCATAAATGCGATGGTCGGGCGTCTTTCGGCAGCGGCCCGGCAGGATAGCCGTTACGCCAACCTGTCCCAGCCGACCACGCCCAACTCTCTCCCGGCCTCCAACGATTTTTCTTCGTTCCAGGCCGGGGAAAGTTTTGGTACGGTTGGCAGCGCGGCGGATTCGGAGGATTACTGGAAGAAATTGCTTACAACGGAGGATGAAGACGATCTCGAAATCATCTTCGACGACGAGCCGGTAGCCCCTGCGCCAGCCTTGAACGGGCCTGGTTCTAACGGCAAGAACCAGAAAGATTTAACAGGGCAACCCTTACCGGGGATGGTCGCCCCGGAGCCTTTCGTAACAACCCCGGCCCCGGTGTTGGAGCCCGCTTCGATGGTTGCCCCGGTCCTGCCCGGCAATTCCGCCTCGGACTCGGTCGCACCAGAGATGGTTGCGCCGGAGCCGGTCGCACCGGAATTGGCCCCGACCGACCCGCTCGTCCAGCGAATAGAACCGACCGGCGCCGCCGTTTCTTCGAACGGGAACGGCCATTCGGATAGCCTTATTTCCAATAACGGCAACCGTCCCGGTCCAGAGGCTAATTCCGGTAACGGCAATAGTTCCCCACCGGATTCTAACCCCCTAGAATTACCGGCCAACCTGCCAATCAGGACGCCCGGCCTGGTCCTGAACTACCAGTCCGAGAAAGCCAGCGATACAGCCAGGAAGCCCCGCCTGTAAATTTTAAATGATAGTCCTTAAACAGAGTTAACACTTCGCGACATATCCCGCTTTGAGGGAAAGATTTCAAAATAAAACCTCTGTCATTCCGAAAAGTGGCAGGGGTTTTATTTTTGATGCTATTAAATTTACCTCTAGCGCCAGCCGGTTTCGACCTGTTCAGGGTCGAAAGGTTGGCTGTCGATGCGCCAGAGCCGGATTGTTTTGGTCTCGCCGGGAAAGAGGTCGAACCAGTTGTCCGAGTAGCGAATGTTTTCATCGGGCAGGAACAAGTGCACGAAATAGGCAAACTGCGGGCTGCTCAGGTGGGCCAGCCAGCCTCCCATGCTGTCCTGCTCCCACTCTACCTTTACTCCCGGTTTATCCCGTTCGAGGTCTTTGATTTCCACGAAAAAGTGGCGGTTGCTCAGTGCGGGGTTACTGCCGCTGACCCACAAAAATTCGTCCCGGTGGTGGCCCTGGCCCAGCAAATCCGCCGGGATAGTCGCGACCTCCTGGCTCGAATTGGCTTTTACCTGGGCCTGGACGGTCCCCCGGTGCAGGACTTCCCCGCTAAAGGTCGCGTGAGTCCAGGTCAGGGTTTCGCTGACCGGGGCCAGGGTATCGTTGGTCAGCCACAGGCTAACCGAGCCGTCCGGTTCCTCCTTAAATGATGCCAGCACCGGCTCATAGGCCCGTTTCACAAAGAAATACCCGGCCTTCGGGAAGGCGTAGTAGTCCAGCACCGCCCAGGTCAGGCCCGGCCAGCAGTCGTTCCACTGCCAGACCAGCGTTCCCGAACAATGCGGCTTGCGCCTTCGGAAATGCTCGATGCCGTATTTCAAGCCCTCCGCCTGGGTAATCATCGAAAAGTCGATGTATTCGGCCAGGTCGCGGGGAAGCCCGGTATGGGCCTGCATCAGCATATTGCCCTTGTCTTTGGGGTTGTCCTTGTTGCGAAAGAGCAGGCCCGGCGAGCCGAAATAAAGCTCCGATTCCGGCACGTTCCGGCGGACCGTTTCCAGCACCGGCAGGGCGTGAATGCCGAATTCCGAGGCAAAACGGGTCATATCCTCGCCGTAATGCCGGTACGACACCCCTTCGGGGCTCCAGTTGCGCTGCGGCTCCTCACCAAAGTGGCGCGGCTCGACGTTGCCGTGCCAGACCCGCCAGTTGTGGCTGTCTCCGGCCTGTTCTCCATTGTGGTCGTTACCGCCGTAAGGGCTGGACGGCCAGTAGGGGCGCGAGGGGTCGCGCCGGGCCGTGATTTCCGGCAGCAGTTCGTGATAGAGATATTTACCGGGGAAATCGTGGCCGACCTCCTGCCAGCGCGTCGAGTCCTCGACCCAGTCGTTCTCGTTGTTGCCTACCCAGAGGGCCAGGCTGGGATGATTGCGCAGCCGTTGGACCTGGAACTCGGCTTCCTGGCGCACTTCCTCGACAAAGGCCGGGTCGAAATCGGGATAGAGCCCGCAGGCAAACATGAAGTCCTGCCAGATGAGGATGCCAAGTTCATCGGCGGTCCGGTAGAAGGCGTCCGGTTCGTACTGCCCTCCGCCCCAGACCCGCAGCATGTTCCCGTGAGCATCGACCAGCAGGCGCAGCAATTCCTCGTAGCGGTCCGGCGTAATCCGGCCATTGAGCAGGTCGGCCTCAATCCAGTTCGCACCTTTGGCGAAAATAGGCACGCCGTTGACTACAAAGGTAAAGAACTCGGTCCCCGGTTCGGCGGGGTCGGGCGAGCGGTCCAGGCTGAGGGTCCGCAACCCGACTCTATCCCGGAAGGTATCTAGCAAGGTTTGGCCCTGCCATAGCGTCACTTCCAGGTCGTAAAGGGCCGCCTCGCCGTAGCCGTTCGGCCACCAGAGGGCCGGATTCTCGACCATGATTTCGCCGCCCGCCTGACCTGCCTCGACTCCCGCTTCCAGGGTTGCAACGGTTTCGCCCCGGCCCAGGGTCGCTTTGATGGTCAGGGCCGCGGTGTCGTTCCAGCTTTCGATGCCGGTATCGAGCCGGACCCTGGCATAATTTTCGGTGATTGCCAGGGTCTGGAAATAGGGGGCGCTTAGCCGGGCCGTTGTAAAGCGTTCGAGCCGGACGCCCTGCCATATTCCCATATTGACCAGCCGTGGCGCCCAGTCCCACGAAAAATGCGACTGCGTTTTGCGGGCAAAGACGCGCTGGTTGCTGTTGTAGTCGCCCCACTGGCCGGGGATACTTTTGTTGTCTATGTAGAGAAGGGGCGGGTCGAGCCGGACTGCCAGCACATTAGGGTTGCCGTAGTTCAATTTCCCTGTGACATCAAAGACCGCCGGGCGAAACATGTTCTGGTGGCGGCCCAGTTCGAGGCCGTTCAGGTAAATCGTGGCGTAGGTGTCCAGGCCGTCAAAGGTCAGTAAATCGCGGTCGGTAGCGCCGGGTGTGCCCCAATCAGCCTCAAAAGTGCGGCGATACCACCACTCGCGCTGTTCGACCCACTGGACCTGCTCAACATTCGTATCGTAATAGGGCTCTGGAATCAGGCCCGCCGCCAGCAGACTGCTATGGACTTCTCCCGGCACCTGGGCGGCTAACCAGTTTTCGGTAGGGTAGGTGGGGGTAAAGGTCTGGGCCGTCACGCCTTCGCCCGGCTCAAAATCCTTGAGTTGCCAGGGTCCGTTCAAATTGATAACCCGCTCCGTGAGGGTGCTCATTTGAAAGTTTCTCCTTGTCTTAAAATTTCCAGGCGCAGCCAGGCGTCCTTTGCCAGTTCGATGTTGCGTAAAATAAAGAAACCGGTCTTATCGGGGGCAATTATGCGGTCCTGGTCGCCATAATGCAACCGGTACCTGGCATCCGGTTGCAAGGCTTTGAATTTTACCGCTATATTGACGGCCTCGCCCGGGTTATAAAGGACGAAATTTTGCGCCGGGTGGCCCGGAAAATCGTTCATGGCGTCCCACTCGAATAAATCGAGGTTCAGCACCATCACGGTCGGGTCGGAGGTTTCGGCCAGGGCTTCAAACAGCAGGGCAAACCAGGTCGTCTCCCCGGCCCCGTAAATCTCCCGGCCCAACGCCCCGCTGGCCTGGCCCTGTTCTGGCATTCTTTGAAAACGACTGATGTGCATGGCGGGACACCACTCAAACATTTCGAGGTCTTCAAAAGGAATGTGCGGTGTCGTTGTTGTCTCGCGGCCAGGGTAAATCTCAGCCTTATCGAGCAGGGGCGAGTAGTGCGCTAGCGCGCTCGACCGGGCCAGGTTGAAGAATTTTAGCACTGTCTTGATGATGGCCTGGTCATTTGATTGGTCGCTTGGCTGGACGTTTGAAGGGCTGTTCAATGCTGTGACACGATGTAGCCAGGGCAGGAGAGGCAGCAAAGTTTCGCCGTTCTCCTTCTGGGCCGGGTAGCGGATACCCACCCACGCCTGGAACAGGCCGCGCCGGGGCCGGGCCGGACCGGGCAGGTTCGTTTCGTCGTGCCAGTAGCCCATCCGTAACAGGTTCGCCGCCAGGTCGGCGGCCTGGGCGAAACGCCCGGTCAGGGCTGCCGCCGCGACCGCGTAACTCAGTTCGAAAGGCTCCCAGAACAGGCTGTCAGGCGGGCACCCGGCCAGGGCGTCGAGGGCTTTCCCGGCTTCTTCCCGGTAAGCTTCTTCGCCGCTAAGGGAGTGGGCTTGTAGCATGATATAGGCGTACAGCCCCAGGCAGGCCCAGTTCTGGGAGGTGTTGAGCCAGTCGAGCCACGGTTTCGAACCGCTCGGCGCGGTGCCGGTCCAGAATTCGATGGTAATATCTTCGGCATCTTCCGGTATCGGCTGGTTGAAAGGGGCCAGGGTCAGCGGGTTGTAGAAAGCCGCCGGGCGGTAGTTGTGTTGCCGGATAAACTCGGTGGCGCGCTGGCAGGAGGCCAGGAAAATCGCCCGCAGTTTGTCTGCCGTCGCGCCGGGCGGGGTCAGGTGGGCGCACCAGCCCAGCCGGAGAAGGGGCTCGAAGAAATACCAGCTATCGCCATAAGCGGCCCCGACCTGGGTATTGGGGTGCCTGACCAGCGGCTGGCCCGTGTGCAAATCGACCTGGTTTACGAAAAGCCGGTGTTCGGGGCTGTAATGGTGAGAGAGCGAGTCCGCCACCTTTAGCAAGTGTTCCTCCTGGGCCGGGTTGGGCTGCAACCGCAGCATCGCCAGCCAGGGCGGCAGCACATCCAGCGAGGCCATCGCCTCGATGCGTTCGTCCAGGGGACCGCCGTTGCGGGCAAGTTGGCTCGGCTCCTGGACGTAAGCCACGTAACCCCGCACGCCGTCCTCCAGCCAGCACAGACCCTGCCGCATCAGTTCGTCCCGGCCCTGCTTTTCAAAATCGAGCCAGCTTGTCCCGTTTGGTGGCGGAATAACCGGGCCACCGGGCAGCCAGTCGGCGCATCTTTTCACCAGGGTGCGGACCGCATGCCATTCGTCCGGCCTCGCAGCCTTTGGACCAACGAAAACTCGGAAGTTGAGGCTGTACGAACCAGCCGGAATGACCGTGGGCCGCTCGGTGCTGTCGGGCCGCAAGAGAAAGCCAAAGGTTTGACCGTCTTCCGCCAGGCCGCAACGGTAATCCGCCAGGCGGTTGAGACCTTTGCGCTGGAACCAGTTACATTCTTCCAGGTCGGGAAAGACCACCGTCTCGGTCCCGCTCGGTTCGTCCCAAAGATAGGCTGCGGGTAAATCGTTCGAGCGCAGCCAGGGGACGGGCGGGTTATGCTCGGTCGGCTGGCTCACCCGGACGGTCTGCTCGGCCCGGCGCGGTTCGGCTAACCGCAAGGCCAGGGCCGGGGCTTGCCCGGCTTTTTCCAGGGCTAAAGGCTCGGAAACTTCGAACACGGCTTTTAACTTGAACCAGCCGGGTAAGTCGTGACAGGCCCTGGCCTGGCCCTGCCAGGGACCATTCTGCCCGGCGGTTTGCCAGCGCCCCGCGAAGTGCAGGACCGGGCCGTTAAGTTCGTCCGGCCTGGCGTTTTCGATTAAAAACTCGAAAGCCCCGCCGCAAAACGAAGTTGTCACAAATACCGGTTGATTGCTGACCGCGTAAATGGCCCGGTAAAGGCCGTCTTCCGCCTGGCTGAAAGTCAAAGTGGCCTGCCCGGAGCGTAGCTCCGGGACAGACGTGGAGGAGGTTGGAGGCATCACGCTTAATCCTGTTCCAGTTTGAAAGGGCTTTGGCTTAAAGGACCGGGCGGACCGTTTCGGCCAGACCGATAGCCTGGTCGGCCATTCCGTAAATCACCTGGACCCGCCCGTCCGGCAGCGTTAAAAAGCCGGTCGGGAAGACCACATTGTTTACTACCCCGACCTGTTCCTCTTTGGTGCCGGGTTTGAGGACCGGTTCCGCCGAACGATACAGGATTTTACGCGGGTCGGCCAGGTCGAGCAGGGCCGCGCCTGCCAGGTATTTGCGGTCCGGGTCGGCGTCGTTGTCGCCATCCACGGCGTGGTAAAAGATTAGCCAGCCCTCGGGCGTCCGCAGAGGTGGGGTGCCGCCACCCGTTTTGAGCCGTTCCCAGGACTCTTGGGGCGAAAGCAGCAGGGTATGGTCGGTCCAGGTGACAAGGTCGTCCGAATAGGAAAGCCAGATCGAGGCCGGGACGCCGTGGTCCTGGGCGATGGCATGCGGGAAGGTCGGGCGATGCATCAGGACGTAACGCCCTCCGATTTTTTCGGGAAAGAGCATGGCGTCTTTGTTCGAGATGGTCTGCATATCAATCGTATAAGTCCGACCGGAGCGCCCCTTGAGTTCGAGGGGGGTGTACTTTATCAGGCCGAGCCGTTCCCAGTCGAGCAGGTTGGTTGAGCGGGCCAGGGCGATACGTGGCAAAGCGTCGCCGCCCGGTCCATCCCCGTAACCGGTATAGGCCATGATGTAGGTGCCGTCTTCCAGTGGGGTCACGCGGGGGTCTTCCACCCCACCGTGGACCCCGTCCTGCCATTTTTCGTAAGGCGCTTCGGGTTCGAGGGCGATTTTATCCAGTCGCCTGGCTTCCAGGCCGTCGCCCCTGGGGTGCAGTTCCGCCACGATAATCCGCGAATAGTTGACCGGCTCGGCGGCCACCGAGCGGTAAAGCAGGTACGAAACGCCGTTGTGCCGGGCGGTCGCCGGGTTAAGGACGCCTCCCGCTTCGTAAGGCCGGTTTGGGTCCGGCTCGATAATAATCCCGCGCCGTTCCAGGCGGAATTGGTCGGTTTCAGTAGTCATTTTTCTCCTATGGTTTCGTTTCCGTTAAGTCCAACTCGTTCCCTGTGACACCCGAAGTAGTTCAATTAACACACCTGGACTGTGTATTCGCCAACGGCGCGGAGATTCTGTGGCGAAGCCACAGAATGACAATTACTAAAGCGGTTGGCCGCCTAGCCTTTGACCGCGCCGGAGGTAAGCCCCTCGATAAAGTAGCGCTGGAAGATGATAAACAAAATCAGAATTGGAATTATCATCAGGGTGGACATTGCCATCAACCACTCCCAGTGAGGCCGCTCGTTGACGCCGCCGGTAAAGAAGTACATGCCGACCGTCAGGGTGTATTTGGCCTGGTCATTCAGGTAAATCAGGGGGCCGAGGAAGTCGTTCCAGTGCCCCTGGAAACCGATAATACTGACCGAAAGCAGGGCGGGCCGGATGAGCGGCAACATCACGCGCATGAAAGTTTGCACGACATTCGCGCCGTCTATCAGGGCCGCTTCCTCGATTTCCTTCGGGATGGTCGAGAAGAACTGGCGCATCAGGAAGATAAAAAGAGGGGTTCCGCCCAGCACCGAGGCCAGCACCAGCGGGTCGTAGTGGTTAATCAGGCCAAACGAGTTCCAGATAATAAAAGTCGGGATGAGTTTAACCGCGTCGGGCAGGAACATGGTCGAAATCATTACCAGGAACAGGATGTTGCGGCCCGGAAAGACAAAGCGGCTGAACCCGTAGGCCACGATTGCCGACACTAAAACCTCGGCCACCAGCGGCAAAAGGGTCACGAACAGGGTATTAAAAAGGAACCGGGTAAAGGGCAGGGCGTTCCAGGCGTCCGGGTAGTTGTTCCACTGGGGTACGGCGGGCCACCACTGGACCGGCTGGTCGAAAATCTCGTTACCGATTTTTAGCGAACTGGAAACCAGCCAGAAAAGCGGTATCAAAAAGACCACGCCCAGGGCCGAAACAAGAATATAGGCAATGGCTTTGCCGATAACCCGCCGGATGCGAGCCGGATTCCAGGAAGCGTTGCCCGGCGAGGCTGTGCTTTGGGTAACCGTTGCGCTCATAATAAACAAAATCCTTTCGCGTTGGCGTTCAATCTCTTAGCGCTCCTGGCCTTCGTAATAGACCCAGCGAGCCTGAGACCGGAAAAGGACAATCGTGGCCGCCAGAATCAGCAGGAACAAAATCACGGCGAGGGCGGTCGCGTAACCCATGCGGGACTGCTGGAACCCGTAGGTATAGATTAGAAGGTTCATAAAGCGCCCGGCGGCGGGAGTTGCCCTGGCGAATGCCGCCGGGGTGAACAACTGCATAGCGCTGGCAAACTCGACCACGACCAGGAAGAAAATCGCCGGGGTCATCATCGGGATGGTGATGCGCAAAAACTTGGTCCAGGAGTTAGCCCCGTCAATCGAGGCGGCCTCGTACAGGTCGCCAGCAACCCCTTTGCGGGCTCCCAGCATAATCACGGTGTTGTTGCCCAGGGCCGTCCACAGACTCATGATGATAAAGGCGGGCAGCACAAACTTTTCGTCACCGAACCAGTCGGGCGAGGGAGTATTTGTCAGGTTAAGAATGGGCGAAAGAATCAAATTGAGCAGGCCCACGTCCGGGTTGAAAATCCAGCGCCACAACAGCACCACCGCTACCGCCGGGACAATCGAGGGCAGGTAGTAAAGCACCCGGTAAACGCCGATGCCCTTCAGGTTGCGGCTCAAGACCAGGGACAACAGCAGCGATAAAGTTACGCTGATGGGTACGCTTATGACCGAATAAAGGACGGTCAGCCGGATGGAAGGCCAGAAATTTATGTCGCTACCGATTAAGGTTTCGTAGTTTTGGGTCCCGATAAAGTTGGGGGTCTGTTGCAGGTTGTAATCGGTAAAGCTCAGGACAAAGGTCGAAACAATCGGAATCAGGTTGAAAATCAGAAAACCGAGAATCCAGGGCGTAATCAGGGAAAATCCGATGGCGATGTCCCGTTTCAGGTGAAAAACATTCCGCAATACATAATGCACACCCACACTCACGCCCAGGACGACCACCGCCAGTACCACAAACCGGATTAAAGTTGGGAGATAATCACCGATAGGGTCCCCTACCATTTCGTCCTCCTCTTTGGTTCTTCTCGAAATTCCGCCAGGTTGCTCTTTCAAACCTTTTTAAGTATCACGGTATTTCTTTTCAGGATAACTTTAGACGAAGGTAAACCGGGGACAACCGCCCAATGGACGGCCATCCCCGGAATGTTCCTACTTGGGTAAGGTTGCTTCCAGTTGCGGGCGCACCTTCTTGGCAAGGTTTTCGGCGGTGTCAGTCCCCCGGAAGAGCGGGTCGATAAACTGGGTGTTCCAGATGTCGGCCCACTGGGCGTAACCGGGGTAAACCGGGGCGGCTTTGGCGTCAGGCAAGGCTGCGACAATCGTATCAATCGAAGCGGCGGGGCGTTTCGGTTGAGCCTTCTGGATCGCCTCTTTGGTCGAAAGCGACTTGCGCGGGACCGGCACTTTCCACTTCTGGATGGCATCGGTGATGTCGGCCAGGGCGGTGTAAGCGGCCTGCGGGTTCTTGCTCTTGGCGTTGATAGCATCGAAAGCGATATAGGCCTGGGTCAGGCGGTTACCCGCCGGGCCTTTCGGTACCAGGAAAGCCTGGGCCTGGCCTTTCATGCCGTCGCGGGTTTCCAGCGAGTCGGCGGCACCACCGACGAACATCGCGACTTTACCGTTGGTGAACATGGTGTCAAAGCCCTGGTCCTTGACCTGGGTCGCGGTCGGGGTGACGTGATACTTGTTTACCAGGTCGGCGTACCACTGCTCACCTTTAACGGCTTCCGGCGAGTCAATCGGGGAAGTCTTGAAGTCGTCCGAGATGGTCTTCCCACCGGCCTGCCAGATATACATCGTGGTCGGCGGCCAGTCGGCGCTGTTCGAGGTAAAGCCCCACTGTTTGATTTGTTTGGGGTTGAACGCCGCGTCATCGGCGGTCTTGCCGCTGGTGTCAACCGTCAACTTCTGGGCCGCTTTGAGGAAATCGTCCCAGGTCCAGTCGTTGGTCGGCGGGTTCACCCCGGCGGCCTTGAACATGTCGAGGTTGACATAAAGGACCAACGGCTGCGAAATCCAGGGCAAGCCGTAGAGTTTGCTCTTATAGGTCCCGGCATCGAGGGCCCCCTGGAAATAGTCGTCCAGGTTAGCGGCGGGATGGGTCTTGTCGTTCTTAACCATGTCGGTCAGGTCGAGCAGCGAGCCTTTAGAGGCCAGGCCGGAGAGGTTATCCACGTCCACCCAGAAAATATCGGCAGCGGTCCCGGAAGCGAGGCCGGTCTGCAACTTGGTCATGTAATCTTGCGGGCTGGCCTGGACGGTCACGTGATAGGTCGTGGCGCTGGCATTGACCTTGTCAAGGATGGCCTGGAATTCTTTGGCTTCATCAACCCCGGCCCAGATTGACATGGTCAGTTCCACCTTAGGGCCGCCGGCGGCAGCCGTGGTGGCGGTCCCACCGGCAGCGGTCGTAGCTCCGGCAGCCGCCGTGGTCGCGCTCCCTGCGGCGGTCGTGGCGCTACCGGCAGCCGTGGTCGCCGCGGCGGGGGCGCTGGTATTGGTGGCGTCGCCGCAGGCAGCCAGTACCAGGCTCATAATGAGCAGCAGGCTTGTGACAGCCAGCTTCTTGTTGAAAGGCATAATCTTCTACTCCTTTATCCCCCACTGCGTCGCAGGGGATACTAAATTCAACCTTGAAATCAAAAGAATAAGGTTCGATGTTGCTTATTGGGTTGTTGCTAAATGTATGGTTTAGTGTTGATTAGTTACAGCCGCAGGATTGCCGGGTAACTAACTCGGTTGAGACGCTGGATTCGACCGGTGGAATATCTGGCTCATTCACCAGTTCCAGGATGCGGTGGGCCGCCATACGGCCTATTTGTTCCTTAAAAATCCGAACCGTTGTCAGCGGCGGTGAGAAATGCTCGGCCACCGAGATATTGTCAAAGCCGACCAGGGCCAGGTCGCCCGGTATGCTCAGACCTCGCGCTGCCGCCGCCCTGGCCGCACCCAGGGCCATTGAGTCGTTGGCCGCAAAGATTGCGGTCGGTGGTTCGGGACTATCGAGTAATTCCGCTGCCGCCTGTTCGCCGGTAGCAATGGTTGTACTATCTTTGTGGATGGCCCGGACGTTCTCGGCTAACCCATTGTCGCGCATAGCCGCACGATAACCGTTGTAACGATGGCGGTTACTGACCCATTCCAGCGGTCCGCCAATATGGGCAATTCGGGTATGACCGTGCCCGGCCAGGTGAGTCGTCGCTTCGTAAGCGCCCCCGGCATCGTCGGTCAGGATGACATTCGCCTTGCGATAGCCCGGCTTATTGTCGATGAGGACCACCGGGATACCCTGGTTGAGAGTAGCCGCAACAAACTGCGGGTTCAGATTTGGCCCGGCCAGGATAAGCCCATCCACCCGGCTCTGCTCGACCATCCGCAGGTTGGTCAGACTGTCGTTATTGACGCTGGTGAGCATGATGTGGTAGTCCTGGTTTACCAGTTCCGCCTCCATCGCCATCAGAATTGGGAAATAGAATGGGTCGGAAGAAAAAGGTTGGTCAAAGGGATGGATGACAAAGCCAATAGTTTGGGTGCGAGAAGTCACCAGGCTACGAGCGGCCATGTTAGGCACAAAGCCCAGTTCGTTCGCGGTTTCGATTACGCGCTGGCGCAAATCGCTACCCACGCCGGGCCGGTCGTTCAGGGCCCGCGAAACAGTTGCTATGGAGATGTTTAACTTTTTGGCAATATCGAGCAGAGTAGCGGCCATTGACGTTCCTCAATCCACCTTGATTAAAGCCTTACGTAAACGTTTACGTTTACCTTGCGTTGATTGTAAGATTTAATCTCCCGGTTGTCAATAGGTTTCTGGCCGAGTTTTTAAAAACTTGTAGATGAATTCTGGCTGTGACGTATGAAGATACTAAAAAGACGTAAAGGTTACGCAAGCAATTTTACTGAATTTACCCTTGTTGGGCCGGTTTGAAAATCGAGAAAATTGAACTCAAACTGGCCTCAGTCCGGGTTTTCCGGCAATATTTATTCGTGTCTCTACCGCGCCGGATATTCCCCATGATTAGTTTGAGCATAATTTATTCCAACAGGCCCGAAAATTAATGGGAAATTAGAACGTCTATCAAACTTAGTGAAAAGATAGACGAAAATAATGAGTAAATTTACGTAAACGCTTACGTTACGGTTTTCACAAAAGGCCGGATTAGCGGGTTTGCAGGAGTTCCCAGCCGGTTTCGGCCAGGCGTAAGGTCGCGCTTATTTCCGCTTCACTCCCGTTGTCTTCGATGGACCAGACTGCTGAAAGGATGGCCTGGGAGAAGCACCACTCCAGCACCCGTTCTTCGTTCAGGCCGAGAACCTGGCAGAGTATTCCCACCCGGTTTTTGAGGATGCGCGGGTTGGGATAGAACTGCGGCATTTCTATCGGGTTGCGCAGCATGGCCCCGGTCTCGTAGGCCATCTCCCCAACTACCCCCTTGGGGTCAATCACCTGCCAGCCGTGGCGGGTGTCGCGCAGCACGTTATAGTGGTGGAGGTCGCCGTGTAACAGGCGGCGCGGTCCCTGGGTTGCGCAAAGTTTTCCGTAAAGGTGGCTGGCCCGGTCCAGCAGTTCCGCCGGGATTCTGGCGGTTAGTAACGCCCGGCTGTTCCGTTCGAAAGCGTTTCCTAGCGCCTCGACCGTCTTGAAGCCGATCGGTATAGCCCTGGCTCCATTCGTTTCCCCGCAAAGCCGCCCGATGATGTGCGCCATCTGCCGGGTCGCTTCGTCATCTCGCCCCGCCCGCACCACTTCGACCAGTTCGGAGCCGGGAATGGCCTGTTCCAAAAGTAGGGCGCCTTCGTCATGGGCCAGCAGCCGGGCCGCGCCCTGCCCGGCGTGATATTCCAGCCAGCGCCAGGCGTTATGCTCGTCGCTGCGCGGTTTGATGAGTTTGAGGACGACCGGAGTGCGCGTGTCTTTGAGGGTCCCAAAGGCCAGCGTTGAAGACGGCGTTTCAAGGGTCCGGTCCGAAAACTCTATTTTCCAGCGCCGGGCATAAACGTCCAGGCGTTCCGCTAAATCGTCAAAAATGTCCAAAAAGCTTCTCCCGGTGGTTAAAAAGAGTGTTTCCAAAAGCTACCGCTTCACTCTAAACGAAATTCTCCCGGCGTCAAGCCCCGGCTAAAGCGGCGCAAGCTTGTAACTCAGGGCATATAAATCCAGTGACACCTATCATACGGCTACGCCCTACGGCTATGCTACCCTCAACCCAGGTTATAGATCCTTTCGAAAATTCGTCTATGTAAAATTTAGCCTATATAAAACCAGACTTCAAAATAAAACCAGAGTATAAAAAACCCAGGAGTACCAGATGACCAATTTCGATTTATCGGTCTTATTCTTCCTACAAATCTTTGTAATTTTAATGGTTTGCCGGGTAGTCGGCTATCTAGGAACAAAATTCGGCCAGCCCCAGGTCGTCGGTGAAATGATTGCCGGGGTGGTGCTGGGTCCGTCGGTCTTTGGTCTGCTGGCTCCCCAGTTACAGGCCCAGCTTTTCCCTAAAGAATCCCGCTCATTAATCTATGCCGTGGCCCAGGTCGGGTTGGTCCTCTACATGTTTGTTATCGGGATGGAATTCGATGTCAGTCTGATTCGTTCTCGCCTTAAAAGCGCCGCGACGGTTTCGCTTTCGGGTATCCTGGCTCCCTTCGTGCTGGGGGCGGGCCTGGCCTTCTTCCTGGTCCAGGATACTACCTTTTTTACCGGCAAGGTAGACGCCTGGATTGCGATGCTCTTTATGGGCGCGGCTATGTCGATTACGGCCTTCCCGATGCTGGCCCGGATTATCCACGAACGCGGGCTGTCCGGTACGCCGCTCGGCACCCTGGCCCTGGCCGCCGGTTCGATGGATGACGCGGTGGCCTGGTGTGTCCTGGCCGTGGTGCTTGCCAGTTTCAAGGCCAACCTTTCTATCGCGCTGCTCGCAATCGGCGGCGGGGCGCTGTTCCTCCTTTTCAATGTTTTCGTAATGCGCCGAGTACTCAAACCCCTGGGCGAGTATGTCGAGCGGCGCAAGGAAGTCAGCGGCGGTGTAATGGCCGGTATCCTGGCCCTGGTCGCCCTTTCGGCCTGGCTGACCGATAGCCTGGGTATCTATGCTGTCTTTGGGGCCTTCATCTTTGGTACATCCATGCCGCGCGGCTTGCTCTCCCGCGAATTGATGCGGAAAATCGAGCCGTTGACCGTGGCCGTGCTCTTGCCGCTGTTCTTTATCAACTCCGGCCTGAATACCAGCATCGGCCTGTTATCGAACCCTTACCTGTGGCTGGTGACGGGCCTGGTGCTGGTCGCGGCGGTGGGCGGCAAATTCGTGGCTTGCTGGCTGGCGGCCCGTGCCTGCGGCGAGTCGCAGCGGATTTCGCTCTCGGTCGGTAGCCTGATGAACGCTCGCGGCCTGATGGAACTGATTGCCCTCAACATCGGTCTCGACCAGAAGATAATTACGCCGACCCTGTTCGCGGTCCTGGTCATTATGGCAATCGCCACGACCCTGATGGCCTCACCGATGTTCGAACTGGTCAGCCGCAAGACCGCCAAAGACCCCGACGTCGTGGTTTCGGGTTCGCACGATAGCGAGTTGGCCCTCGAAAAAGCGGCCTAACAATCAAGCCAAAATAAAAAGGTCCGGTAATGTTGAAAAGCATCCCGGACCTCTTTCTGTTTTCAGAATATTAGTCTTCAGGTGCAATCCAGCCAAGGCTACCGGGAAGAAATATAGAAACTTCGGCGCTCAAGCGCCCCACACCTCGAAAGCCTGCTTCGCCCTCAAGTTGAATTTCATCTGTTTCATTTTCAATGTGGGCTAAATTCAAAAAGAGTTCCGCTAATCTAGCACTACCTTCGTCACTGCCAAAACCATTGATTGTATCTCGACTTTCCCATTCATCCTTGTTAACTGGTGGATATTCAAAGTCGGTTAAATAAAAACATGGCAAATTGTAAGGGTCGATCTCGACTCTTGAATAATACCAGGGATGTTTTTCAATGGTAGAAGGATAATAATTAGTGGCAAAAGGGCGGTGGGAATAACCCGACGATATATTTTCTAATGTCTCGTATTTAAACTCTATTATTATTCTTTTAATATGAGAATCAGGGTTGGTTAACTTTAATTCGACCTGGTCAACTTCTTCATGGAAAAGGACGGCCAGGGTGAGCAAGCCTAAATAGCCGCACATTTCTTTAGTAGCGTTGAAATCTAGCCTGTCAGTCTGGAAAAAATCGTTATAGCCATGTTTACATTTATAAATCCATAGCTGGTCCGTTTCTATAACAGGTGGAGGAATGGGTAAGGTTTTAGCGGAAAAGATAAAATTTTCGTGATCTGGTTTCAAAGTGGTTACTTTGTCCAGCAGTTCTTTGAAAAGACTTTCTAAAGTGGGGTTTTGGGCGTTGCTCATAATTTATTCTAAATTCAAGTGAATTAAAAATAACCCCAGGAATAGTACTTACCCTAATGGCGCTGAAATTCTTCGACTACGGTCGGAATGACAAAAGGAAGGGCAAAATTAGTTCAGCCGCCAGATGCGACGGTAGGCCGCCAGCCGTTCGTTGGTCTCGCGACGGCTGAGTTTCCCTCGCAACCTGGCGAAAAGGGCCTGGGTCGAATGGAAGGCCAGCCCTAACCCCGTAATTAGCCGCGCCCCGCGCTGGAAGCCCAGGCTGTAGTGTTTTTTGTAAAAATAGCTGCGGCTGCGGTACAACTGCACCAGCATCTCCTGGCGGAACTGGCGGGTGCTGGCCCCGGCGTGGTGAATTACTTTCGCGGCGGGCAGCGAATAAATCTTCCAGTGGCTCGGATGCCGCCGACCGGGCCGGAACCGCAACCCCACCGGGCGATACCCCTCCGGCATCTCCGCCTGCTTTATCCGGTAGCACCAGTCAATCTCCTCCATGTACATGAAGAAAGATTCGTCCATCAACCCGACCTTCGCCACTACCGAGGCCCGCGCCATCAGACAGGCTCCCAGCGGAAAATCAATCTCGAAAGCCTGCGGATATTCGCCCTCGTAAAGCTGACGAGAGTAACGCCCGTTCAGCCGGGACCGGGTCAGCCGCCAGTTAACGGAGAAGAACTCGAAGAAAATCTGGCCCAGGCTCGGAAAGCGGAAGGCGCTCTCCTGGAAGGTGCCGTCAGGGTAGAGCAGGGCCGGGCCGACCACCGCCGCTTGCGGCTCGGCCTCCAGGAAACCGAGCATTTGCCACAGGGCCGGACCCTGCACCTCGGTATCGGGGTTCAGGAGCAACAAGAAATCGCCTTTAGCCTGGGCGAGCCCCTGGTTGCTGGCCGTCGCGAAACCCCGGTTGTCCGGGTTGGCGATAAGGATAGCCTGGGGGAATTCCTGCCGGACCATCTCGACGCTGTCGTCGGCGGAGGCGTTGTCCACCACGAACAGTTCGAAGGTATAGCGCGGGTGCGGGTTGGCGTAGACCGCCGCCAGGCACTTTCGGAGCAAACCGACCGTGTTATAGCTGACCACCACGATAGAGAGGTCGATTTTTTGAGTTAAATTGTGGGGTGCGTCTTCCAAGATTTTCTTCCAGGGTAAGGGTTGCGGGCCGATAAGTGTGACTTTATATTACCCGGTGGTTGTAGTATAATCGCGGGTACATAGGCTGTCAAAGCCTATTAAGCGGACCGCAAAGGGAAGGTGCAAATTACCCGCTTTTCATCCTCATTCCTGCGATTTTTCTGCCGGAAGCTCCAATTAAACCTTTTACCGGCTGCTTTGCTTAAGGCACCTGAATGCCCGGCATTTAGCGTTATAGACCTGTATATTGGCCCTTTCACAGTGGGGGAGTAGGTAAACAATTCCAGATGGATCAAAAAAGACCAGAGTTTGATAAAGAGCAGCTTATAGAGATTAAAAACCGCCTGGCCCGCCTCGGAATGAGCCTGTTGGAGGCCGAGAACCGCGCTCCCGGCGAAGGCAGCTCGTCCTTCGATAGCCAGTTGGACGACTTGCTGGCCGATATTGTCCACAAGGCCAGCCCGGCTGCCAATATTACAACCCAGCCCGAACCGGTGTTGCTTGGCGAAGAAGAACCCAAACCCCGCCGGGTGGTTATTACCGGCCTGGGTACGGTCAACCCGCTTGCCCACAATGTCGAAGACTTCTGGAACGGCCTCAAAAAGGGCCAGAGCGGTATTGCCCGCATGACCCTCACCGACCCCACCAACTACCCGACTCACGTGGCCGGGGAAGTCAAAGAGTGGAACCCTAAAGAGTGGATGGACCCCAAAGATGCCCGGCGCATGTCCCGCAGCAGCCAGTTCGCGGTTGCGGCGGCCCGCCAGGCTGTGCAAGACGCCAAACTCGAAGTGGAAGGCGATATGGCCGACGAGTACGGCGTGGTCTGGGGGACCGGGAACTGCGCCTATCCCGAAACCGAGGCCGGGGTCCGCACCATGCTCGATAAGGGCGGCATGAAGTTAAGCCCTTTCTTTATCCCGATTATCCTGCCGAATATGCCGACCGCCCAGATTGCCATGCAACTCGGCTTCAAAGGCTACAACTCGACCATCATTACCGCCTGCGCTTCCAGCACCCAGTCCATCGGGGAAGCCGCCGAGATTATCAAACGCGGGGACGCCGAGGTGGTTATTTCGGGCGGCGGGGAAGCGCCTATCAGCGAACTGGGCCTGGCCGGGTTCTGCGTGATGCGCGCCATGAGCAGCGCCCGCAACGAGTCGCCCACTACCGCCAGCCGTCCTTTCGATAAAGACCGGGACGGGTTTGTCCCCTCGGAAGGGGCTTCGGCCCTGGTCCTGGAAAATCTCGACCACGCCCTGGCGCGGGGTGCTCACATTTATGCCGAAATCGTCGGCTTTGGCGCGACCTGCGACGCTTATCACCTGGTCGCCCCGGAACCTTCGGGCCTGGGAGCGGTTCGCTCGATGCGGCGGGCCCTGCACAGCGCCAAACTGTCTCCGCGTGACATTGACTATATCAACGCTCACGGCACCAGCACCGACCTCAACGACCGGATGGAGACCGTGGCCGTTAAAAAGGTCTTTGGCGACTACGCCTACCAGATTCCGATGAGCAGCACCAAGTCCATGATCGGGCACCTGCTCGGCGGGGCGGGCGGTGTCGAGGCGGTCGCCACCCTCCTGATGATGAAAAATGAGATGATTCACCCGACCATCAACTATGAAACGCCGGATGAAGATTTGGACCTGGATTATGTACCAAACCGCGCCCGGCCTTTCAAAATTAAAGTTGCCATGAGCAATTCTTTTGGCTTCGGCGGTCAGAACGCTTCAATAATTTTCAAGGAGTACGTTGCCAGCCAACCGGCATAATTAAGCAGGTGAAGGAGATAGTGGCGATGGGTGAGTTCTGGACCTTCAACTTTTGGGAATTACGCACCGGTCATCAAGGTCGCGAACTGGAAGAATTGACTCGCCTGGGTATCATTCCCGAATACGGCAAAGTCAAGGGTGTCAAGGCTATCAAGTTGTTCCGGGTCGAAGAAGGGGATGGCGTGGGCCGCTTCCTGGCCGTAACTATCTACGAGAACCGCGAAGCTTTTAACGCCTGGTTCACCAGCAACAGCGTGGACTTTGCTATCTGGGAACGAAGCCTGCGGCCAACCCTGGAAAAATGGTCATCAATTGCCAACCTGACTTCGGTCTCCCGGTTGGTCGAACTGCTGGACTTTCGCTACGAGTAAAATTTGCGAGCCGGTTTTTGGATTTTTTCCGGCCCGGCTCCCCTGGGAGGAGTTTTTAAGTGCTGCTATCTGTTGCTAACAAGGTTGAGATTGACCGTCAGGTAAAACTTAACCGGCTTTTTTTCTGGCTAGGTATCCTGGGACTGGTCGCGGCGATGGCGGTCCTTTTTCTTTTCGCTGGGAATGCTACCCTGGTCTTTCTTGGCTACCCCTTCCTGATTCTCGGTCTTATTTTTTCGAAACGCGGCTCTTTTAACAACCGGCGTCACGGTATCGGCGGTTACAAAATCGCCAGCGAAGAAAAATTGCTGGCCGCCGCCCTCGATGGCAGCCCGTCCCGCTACCACCTCTATAGCTGGCTCAAGTTTGGCAATGTGGCCGTAGACCACTTGCTGGTCACGCCCGGCGGCCTGATGATAATCAAAGCGTGCAGCCAGATGGGCGATTTCAAGATGTCCAACGACAATTATCGCCGCAAGGCGGGCCTGGCAACCTGGTTTGCCACCGTCGGGGAGCCCGGTATCGGCAATCCGACCCAGGAGCTTAACAACCAGGTCAAGAAGTTGCGCGAGTGGTTCGGGCAAAAAGGGCTTGAAGTCCCGGTGGACGGTGTGGTGGTCTTTATGCTGCCGCGCACCAAGATTATCCAGGCCGAAGAAATGAGCTACCCGGTCTGCAAACTGGAGCAGCTAAAACAGGCCATCCGGGGCTGGGAAACCGAACTGAACATGACCGTTCCCCAGCAGCAGCAACTCGAAGATTATATTCTGGAAACCTTGCCCGCCGATGTGGCCGCCGAAGCCCGCTCCCTGGCCCAACTGCCCGGCTACAAACGCGCCGCCATCCTCAATCCCGATAAAGAAAAGACTGAAAAAGAAAAACCGAAGGCCGCCGAGAAAAAGGCGCCCGAACCGGCTGCGCCCCGGCCTCGCCTGACCCCCGAAGAACGCGAAAAGCTGCGCCAGGAGCGCATCAAGGCCGCCCAGGAGAAGGGTCTTAAAGGCCATAACCCCTATCTGCCGCTCGAACCGGGCCAGAAGATGGGCAAGGACGGCAAAGTCCGGGAGGTCAAGCCGACCGTTATCGAGAAGAAGCCGCCGCGCCGCCGGGTCGAACCGCTCAAGCAACCTACCCCTGGCGCGTTTGGGGACCGGAAAGAATAAGCCGTGTGGGAAGATAACGAACGGGAGGACAGCCCGGAAGAACTTTTCCAGGACGCGCTTATCGGGCACGAGTGGGTGGCCGGGCTGCTTCAAAGCAGTATCGACACCCACAAAATGAGCCACGCCTATGTCTTTAGCGGGCCAAACGGCATCGGGAAAAGTTTCCTGGCCCATCATTTCGTGATGGCTTTATCCTGCCTGAACCCGCCCCCAAAGGTCGAAGGTCAGCTCGGCTTCCGTTTTTGCGGGGAGTGCCGGGCCTGCCGCATGATTCGTGACGACAAATACCCCGATGTGTCGGTGATAAGCCTGGAATGGCAGGCCCGCATGGAAAGCGGCACCGGCTCTACCAGCGCCAACGCTAACCTCAAAATTGATACCATCCGCTCCATGCAGCATGAAGTCAGCCGCGCTCCCATCGAAGCCCCCTGGCGGGTCTTTATCGTGGAGGACGCCGCGACCATGCAGGTTGCCGCCGCCAACGCTTTTTTGAAGACCCTGGAAGAACCGCCCGCCCGCGCCATTATCATCCTGATTTCCGATAGCGACCGCGCCCTTTTGCCGACAATTGTATCGCGCTGCCAGGTTTTCGAGTTGCGTTCGGTCCCGACCGAAACCATCGAAAAGGCCCTCGAAGCCAGGGGCGCGGACGAACCAACGGCCCGCAAGCTGGCCGCGCTGGCGGTCGGACGGCCCGGCTATGCCCTCCGGGCTTTCTTCGACAAAACCCACCAGGACGTGGATGACCGGGACGAAGCGGTGCAGGAGATGGAAGCGCTCTTGAAAGCGGACCAGGCGGGCCGGTTGGCTTTCTCGGAGGAATTGAACTCGCGCTGGTCGGCCCAGGGCGAACGCCGCGCTTCGGTCGTGACCATGCTGAATCTGTGGCTGGGCTGGTGGCGCGATTTGCTCCTGGTCTATAACGGCCAGGGCCGCTACGCTACCAACCAGGATAAACTTGATACCTTGCAGGCGCAGGCTGACCGGCTGCACCTGGGCCAGATAAAAGAAATGCTCCAATGGCTGACCCGCGCCCAGTCCGAACTGGATAGCAATGTCAGCCCCCGGCTGGCCCTGGGCGACCTCTTTGTCAACCACCTGCCCCGGCTGTAGGGCCGGTTGCGAGGTGCCTATGACTAATCTGGAAAACTTGTCCCGGCGTATAATTGGTGTGAGGGCGGTCTCCGCCGGACCCCTGCTCTTTTGTGAAGCAGGCAACTTTTCCCCGGCGGTGGGCGAGTGGGTGACGGTCGAGGCTGAAAGTGGGAAATTCCCGGCCCAGGTTGTGCTGCCAGACTCTTTGGTTGAAACAAGCCAGCTTGAATCTAACCTTCCAAATATTGTTGGAATGGCCGCAGAAACCGGTCTGGTTGAGTCAAAAATACCCTCGGCTGTCGAAGCTGCTGCCAGCCGGAAGTTCAGGGAATTGTCGGTGGCCCACAACTGGCCGTATACTTTAAAAGAGGTTGATGCCCGGCCCGACCGGCTAATCGTGCGGTTTACTGCAACGCCGGAACCGGAAGCGCCGGATTACGTTCCCTTATTAGAAGGGCTGGCCGAAATTTCTAAAACCAGGGTCGAGCTTTTCCTGGTGAGCGAAGATGCTACCCCGTATCGCCCCCCTGCGGACGAGAGTTTTGCCGGGTGGGTGAACGGCCTTCTCAAGGAGTTGGCCCCGGTAGTACTGGAGAATGCTGCCGTAGGCGCACCTTTGCTGGACGAGAGTGAAGTATACCGGCCCGGCCAGCGTTCAAAGGAGCGGCCCGGTGATGAGAAAGTAGAGGCGGTAAAGCCGGTAGCAAGTTACGACCCGGCCCTCCAGACCTTTGTCCCGAATGAAGTTGAAGGTGTGAGTGATTCGGATAGGGGCGCAAACTAGAAAGAAGTTTTCCAATGTTTGAAGCGGTCATCCTGGACCTGGACGGGTTGCTAGTGGATAGCGAACGCTGGCAAATCGAAGCCTGGCAGGAGTATCTGAAGCGGTTCGAGGTCCAACTCGATGAGTTCGAGGCGGTTAAACTACTCGACCAGCGCGATTACGACAATGCCGATTACCTCCGGCGGCGCTTCAACCTGCTGGACGACCCCCTGACCATCCAGGAAGAACGCCAGGAAATCTTTATGCGGCTGGCCGAGGAAAATATCGAGCTGATGCCGGGCGCGACCGAGGCTCTCCAACTTCTGAAGGAAAGCGAGTTCCGCCTGGCCGTGGTCAGCGCCGGGGTGCGCGATTACGTCTACCTTATGATGGATAAATTCGGCTGGGACGAGGTTTTCGATGTAATAGTGGCGGGCGACATGATCGACGCCAGCAAGCCGAACCCGATGCCATTCCTGGCCTGTGCCGAAACCTTTGCCCTCCATCCCTCCTACTGCCTGGTGCTGGAAGATTCGCGGAGCGGGGTCGAGGCGGCTATCGCTGCCGGGATGCAGGTCATTTGCGTCCCCGGCCCTACTACCGACCGCTGGCGGATTACCGGGGCCGACGTGGTCCTCACCAGCCTGGACTATCTCAATCTGCCGACCATTCGCTCAATCTGGCGTGATGGCGACAACTTTAATACCCCTCAGCCCCAACCTCAACTCGCCCCCGAAACCCGGCCCAGTCGCTGGCGCTAGGTTAGAGCTTATATTTTAGAATTCTGTCGAAATACCAGTCGAAGACATAAACATTGCCCTGGCTGTCCACATCAAGGCTGCCGGGGTTATCCAGTTGGTCGAAGAACCCGTTACTGTTGTTCCAACTGGTTATAAAGTTGCCTGCCGGGTCGAACTTCTTGATGGTTTTGTGCTGGGTATCGGCCACATAGACATTGTCCTGCCGGTCAACCGCAATGTCCTGGGGAGTCTTAAAGTGTTTATTCCCGTCTAAATATATTTCCAGACCAATTTTATAGTCGCCCAGCTTGAATTTTGTTTGAAAAGACGGCTGTCCGCCCCATACCTGCAACAAATTTCCGTCTTTATCGAATTTCTGAACCCGGTTGTTAAAAGTGTCCGCCACAAGAATGTGGTCCTGACCATCTATTGCCATACCACGAGGATTATTGAAATAGCCCGGTTCCGTACCTTGCTGGCCCCATTGGGTTATAAAATTGCCGTTTTCATCAAACTTCTGAACCCGGTTACCACCGGTAGCCAGTGTGTAAATAAAACCTTCACTATCAATCACAATATCCTCGGCGGAGTAAGTAATAGCTTTTTTGGAGTCTTTTACCATCCAACTTCGCAAAAATTGGCCGCTAGCAGCGTAAACTTCAACGTTACTTTCCAATTCGTTAATTACAAAAATATCCCCGACCTCATTAACGGCGATGCCCCTACCAAAACTCATGCCGTACCTTTCTTTGCCGTCTATCGTGGCAATAAGGTTGTTCTGGGCGTCATACTTTGAAAGTTTATCGTTTTCGATAAAATACAGGTTGTCGTTTTTATCTACGGTAATTTTCCCAGCCATACTCGTTTCGCTATTATGATAAGTCCAGGTCAATTGCTTGAAACCGGGTACAAAGACCGCGATAAGCACCGGGGTGAGTAAGGCTACCAGGGCTATCCAGAGGATTTTCTTGAGTTGAGCGGTTTCTAAATTCTTGTCCTCATTCATCGGGCTATTTCTCCGAGTTATAGGGTGTATTTTATTACGCCCTGGTCCGTACCCCAGTTGTAGACGTAAATATTCCCGGCCTTATCCAGGGCGATACTCCCCGGATTTTCCAGTTGGCTGAATAAATCTTTCTTGTTATTCCAGGTCCGGATGAATTTGCCGTTGCTATCGAACATTTGAATCCGCTGGTTTCCCCTATCGACGACATAGACGTTCCCCTGCGCGTCAATCGTTATATCGTTAGGGAAGGCTAGATAACCTGCCACCGCCATCTGTCGAGCCGGAAGCGGGAGAGTTGGACCAGAATTTTTAATGGTGATGTTCAACTGGTTGTTCAATAGGTTGCTCGACTGGTTGGGCGGTTGGCCCCACTGTTGGAGAAATTTGCCGTCAGCATCGAACTTCTGGACCCGGTTATTTATCGCATCGGTTACATAAACATTCCCCTTGCTATCCAGGGCAATCCCGTTTGGCCCCTTAAATAAGCCGGGAGCCGAACCGTTGCCGCCCCAACCGGTGATAAAGTGGCCGTCCAGGTCGAACTTTTCGACCCGGTTGATACCGGAATTTGCTATATAAACGAACCCCGCCGGGTCGATAGCAAGGGCTTCCGGCCAGGTCAATTGGCCGGGATTGCCCCCGCTCTCACCCCAGCTTTTGATAAACTGGCCGTCCGGCGAGTAAATCTCGACTTTGTTGTTGCGTTGTTCGGTGACGAAAACACGGCCCTGTTTATCAATCGCCAGGCCGCTTCGGTAATGTAATTTATCTTCCTGCTTTCCCCAGGTCGCGATTAATTGATGGTTGCTACTGTATTTGAAGATGTGTTCCTGGTTGGCTATATAAATATTGCCGTTTGCATCAACGGCGATTTTACCGACAAAATCTAACCGCGCATCGACAAATTGCCAATCTACCTTTGGGCCAAAGTTAACAAAATTTACCAGCAGGATTACAAGTGCCAGGGGCACAACTGCCGCAAACCCCAGCACGATAACAGGCTTGAACTGGCGCGGTTTTGATTTTGTTAGCATGTGGGTCCCTTTCGCACTTACTGCGAGAAAATTTCGACCGACATCCGGCGCGGGACAGGTGTTCCGGCAGCTACTTCCGAAGGCGCAACCGTCAAAACTACCACACTCATATCGTCCTGGGGTCGGCGGCGGTCGGCGACCATCGCCATTTCGAGCAGTTCGTCGGCAATCTGGGCGGCGTCGAGTGTCCCGGCCTCCAGTTTTTCGCGGACAAACCCGGCCACGTCCAGGGCTTTTTCGGCAGCGTTAAAGCGTTCCCCGGCGTGACTGATGCCGTCCGAAAAGGCTACCACCAGCATACCCGGTGTTAACTCGAACTGCCGCACGACCGGCTTGGTCAGGCGGTGGACGCCCAGTTCAACCGCCTCCTCGTCCAGGCTCAAAAGGACCGGCTTTAGTTCGCCCGGCTCGGTGACTATTTCCTCGGAGGCTTCATCTCCTGCGGGTTTGTTGGGGTCTTCCCAGCGACCCAGGTAGACTGGCAAGGGATTATTGCGGGTGATAACCAGGGTATTGGTAGCAAATTCCAGGCTAATGAGGTTGAGGGTGGCTGAAACGCCGCCACTTTTATAAAAAAATAGCTGGTCGTTGGCGGAGCGAGCGATAGTGCCGTCCCGCACGCCTTGCTTGACCAACTCGACACAATGGCTTGCCACGAAGTTGCTGGTCTGCTTGGCCGAGCGACCACTGCCCTGGCCGTCCACCAGGATAGCGGTCATGCCGCCATTGAAGTTGGTATCGAGAGGGCGCTCGACTATTTCGACCGTATCGCCACTCTCTTTGACCGCGTATTTATTAACCTTGGCTACGCCGAACCGAATTTTGAACATAGCGTTGAAAAACGTCTTTCGATAGTTTATAATAAGCCCAGTTCTAAGCTTACCACATTGGCGGGCCTATGGCGCAGCGGTTAGCGCAATCGACTCATAATCGACAGGTCCCTGGTTCGAATCCAGGTGGGCCCACCACTCCATTCCTTTTTCTATTTCAAAAAAACCGAAAAGAAACTACTTCCCCGTCAAAGTTTACGCTTTCAACTTTCCACCCTGCGTCAAGCCAGGACTTAGCGTGATAATGACTGTTATCTCCATTCGCCCACCAGGCCGGATAGGTTCTGGCGGAATAAGGTAATTTCTGGCCTATAACTCTCTCAATTTCTTTGAAGGATATGTGAATAATTCCAGTTTCTTTGGGTTGGTCTAAAAACCATTTTTGAAGTGGTTCATATTTCCCGTTAAAAACTGATGCCTGGTTTCCAGAATTATTTCTTTGCAAATTACCAGGGTGCCGCTTATCTATTAACATATTCACCCTTTATCTTTGTATCGTAAAGTTAAGAAATCAAAGGTTTTCAGTTGGGTTTTCCAAACCTAATTTTAGATTTGCCAGGAATGGTTGGTGTGGTACATATCATAATTCTATCCCACTTCTTCTTAAGCGTAAATAGTTTTGAGATAGCCTACAGGTTGTAAAAAAGCGGGCTGCTTGTGGCAAACCCGCATTGTGTTTTATTGACAGATTAGTTTGAAGTTCGTCTGGGGGAACTGGTTTTGGCTCGAAACTATAATACCTTTTTGGTCTTAGAAGCCATTCTTTCGAGGTGTTTCACCAGGTGTTCGCCGTCTATTGGCTGCGCGGCTGTAAAAATGGTTGCCATAGGGGCCGCCGGGAGCGCGATAGTCGTTTGTTTAACCGTCGATTGTTTCACCAGGTTTTCGGTCAGGGCTTCAATCGTCTTTAATTGTTTGACCATCGCTTCGCCGGTAGTTTTGACGGTGGGAAGTTTTAGAAGAATTGCCCGGATGTCGTCCGCCACCAGCCTGGTCACATATTTCTTCTGAGCGGGGCTTAAGAGAGTAAATTCGAGCCGGGGGTTATTCTCCTGGCTTTTTAGCTCAAGCCGCAGGTTCTTTATTCCTTCGTAGACCAGGGTATAGGTGCCTTCAATTTTGACTTTTTCCAGGATTATCAGCTTATAAAGGGCTTTTTTCAGGGTGTGCTGGAGAAATTGAACTTCTTCCGGGTCCAGTTCAACCCAGGCGGGGGCAACCTTTTTGGCGGGGTCGAAGTGTTTGAGGGTGAGATACCACCCGTAGTCAGGGGCTTCGTCAACAAATTCTTCCTCGGAAAGAAGGATATTTATGAGGCTCATGCTGTCGGCGTTGTGCGCGACCACGGTTGCGCCTAACTTCGGAAGGTCTATAACCTGCTCGATTATCTCCATGATATTAATCCCCAGCGCTTCACTGCAATATTTAGGTGGGCAAATTTGGACAGGGCTATTCCACTTCTGGGTTATTCTACTTTAGCTATTAAAGAAATTAAATAGTACTTAAAGCTAACAAAATCGTTCAAAGGCGTTATCAAATAATTAGAGTCGAGTTAAGGATTAGAAATACCTTTCATGTAAAAAGAATTTTCCCTTATTGATTTGATAATCAAAAGCAATAAAAATTTTGACCTCGTAACCTGTGGACCGCCCCGGTTTTATTGTATAATTAGGCCAGATTTGATTTTGAGGATAATTATGAGGCACTGTTCGCCCGGTTCAATGCTGAATCAGCCGCCCGCCTGACCCAACCTTTACCCACTCGTGGAAACCTTCGCTTTTGTTTTCCCGGCGCGGCACGCATTCCTAAAGACACGAACGGCGATTCCTCTATGGAGATAAGAAATTATGCCACATAACCTTTTTAACACTTTACAAACCTTTGACCTGGGTAACGGTCAGACCGGGCAGTATTATTCTCTACCCCAGTTGGAAAAAGAAGGGGTGGGGAACATCTCCCGGCTGCCGGTCAGTATCAGGGTGGTGTTAGAGTCGGTTTTACGAAACTATGACGGCCAGAAAATTACCGACCAGGACGTGCGGACGCTGGCGAACTGGGGTGCGAACGCGGAACGCACCGAGGAAATTCCTTTCGTGGTCGCCCGGATTTTGCTGCAAGACTTCACCGGGGTGCCGCTCCTGGTTGACCTCGCCGCCATGCGCGACGCCGCTTCTCGCCTGGGTAAAAACCCCAAGATTGTCGAGCCGCTGGTCCCGGTCGAACTGGTCATTGACCACTCGGTCCAGGTGGACTACGCCGGGGTGAGCGACGCTTTCCAGAAAAACATGGAAATGGAGTTCAAACGCAATAACTCCCGCTACCAGTTCTTGAAATGGGGCACCCAGGCTTTTGAAACTTTCCGGGTAGTCCCGCCTGAAATCGGTATCGTCCACCAGGTCAACCTGGAATACCTGGCGCGGGGCGTCTTTGAAAAAGATGGCATGTATTATCCCGATACGCTGGTCGGCACCGACTCGCACACGACCATGATTAATGGCCTGGGTGTGGTGGGCTGGGGTGTCGGCGGTATCGAGGCCGAGGCCGGGATGCTGGGCCAACCGGTCTACTTCCTGACGCCGGACGTGGTCGGCGTTAACCTGACCGGCTCGCTTAAAGAGGGCGCTACCGCGACCGACCTGGTGCTGCGGATTACCGAGATGTTGCGCAAGGCCAAGGTGGTCGGCAAGTTTGTCGAGTTCTTTGGCGAAGGCGCGGCTTCCATCCCATTGACCGACCGGGCTACCATTGGCAACATGGCTCCCGAATACGGCGCGACGATGGGTTACTTCCCGCCTGACGAACGTTCCTGCGAGTACCTGACCTTTACGGGCCGCAGCCAGGAGAAAGTTGACGCTTTCCGCAATTACTACAAAGCCCAGGGGCTGTTCGGGATGCCGGAAGCAGGCCAGATTGATTACAGCACCGTCCTTGAACTCGACCTCGGCTCGATTGAACCGGCGGTGGCCGGGCCGAAACGCCCCCAGGACCGGATTCCGTTGACCCAACTAAAGGATACTTTCGTTTCGCTCCTGACCCGCCCGGTCCAGCAGAACGGCTATAACAAGACCCTGGAAGACCTCGAAAAGACCTTCCCGACCGAAATCGGTTCTGGCCAGAACGGCAAGGTCGAGGTCAGCGGCGGCGGCGAACAGGCCCAGGAAACCCAGCCCGACCCGACCACGGTGCGGAACACCAGTTCCTTGACCGAGGAAGAAATGATGAACAACCGGCCCACGCCGGACCGCATCAGCGAAGTGCTGCCGGACCAGGGCAAAGAAACCCTCGGCCACGGCGACGTCCTGATTGCGGCCATCACTTCCTGCACAAATACCTCCAACCCCAGCGTGATGCTGGGCGCGGGTCTGCTGGCGAAAAAGGCCGTAGAGCAGGGGCTGCATGTCCGCCCGGTGGTAAAAGCTTCGCTGGCTCCCGGCTCCCGTGTCGTGACCGAGTATCTCAACAAGACCGGCCTACAGCCTTATCTCGACCAACTTGGTTTCAACCTGGCCGGGTATGGTTGCACCACCTGTATCGGTAACTCCGGCCCGCTGGATCCCCGCATCGAAGACGTGGTCATTCAGAACGACCTTATCGGGGCGAGCGTGTTGAGCGGCAACCGCAACTTTGAGGCCCGCGTCCACCAGAGCATCAAGGCGAACTTCCTGATGAGCCCGCCGCTGGTGGTGGCGTTTGCCCTGGCCGGTCGGGTGGATATCGATATGGCGAACGAGCCGATTGGCAAAGGCAAGAACGGCCAGGACGTTTTCCTGAAGGACATCTGGCCGAGCAGCGAGGAAGTGCGCGGGGTTTTGCAGGCCGCGACCGACCCCGAAACCTACCGGACCCTCTACAGCAACTTTGCCGAGCAGAACCCGTTGTGGAACGAAATCCCGACCAGCACCGGTGATGTCTATGAGTGGGACGAGCATTCGACCTATATCCAGGAGCCGCCCTTCTTCCACAAATTCGGCATCGAACCGGGCAAGTTCTCGGACCTCAAAAATGCCCGGCCCCTGGCTATCTTTGGCGACTCGGTGACGACCGACCATATCAGCCCCGCCGGTTCGATTAAGAAGACCTCGCCTGCCGGTAAGTACCTTATCGAAAAGGGGGTCGAGCCGGAAGACTTTAACAGCTACGGGTCGCGGCGCGGTAACGACCGGGTGATGGTGCGCGGCACCTTTGCGAACGTCCGTATCAAGAACCTGATGGTGCCCGGCACCGAGGGCGGCGTGACCCTTCACCAGCCCCACGGCGAACAACTGAGCATCTACGACGCGGCTATCCGCTACCAGGCCGCCGGGACACCCCTGGTGATTTTCGCCGGGCAGGAGTATGGCACAGGTAGCTCCCGCGACTGGGCCGCTAAAGGCACCAGCCTGCTGGGGGTCAACGCCGTGGTCGCAGAAAGCTTCGAGCGTATCCACCGCAGCAACCTGGTCGGGATGGGTGTCCTGCCGTTGCAGTTCAAGGAAGGGACCAACGCCCAGACCTTGAAACTGGATGGGACCGAAACTTTCGATATTGTCGGTTACGAGGCCAACCCGCGCCCGCGCCAGGATGTCACGCTGGTCATCCACCGGGCCGATGGCAGCACCGACGAGGTACCGCTTACAATGCGGATTGATACCCCGATTGAAATCGAGTATTACCGGCACGGCGGCATCCTGCCCTACGTGTTGCGCCAGCTCGTTTCCCAGGCGTAATCGTTTTCGCCAGAATTAAAAAGTGGGCCAGCCGGTAAAGGCTGGTCCATTTTATTTTTCCTGGTTTCGGTTGGGTACCTGTCATTCCGAGCCGCAGCGACACCCAAAGTGCGTCAGGTCGAAACCTGATGCAGCCTGAGATGGGGGTGTTTTGGGTTTTACACAACGCCAACGGCGCGAGATTCTGTAAGTCGCCGTTCGATTGGGGCAAATCGGCTCTCTTGAAGCGACTTACAGAATGACAAAACTTGTGGCTTTTCTTAGTTAACAGGGTACACTCCTGGAGACTTTTTGCCCTGGTTTCGTTTATAGCGGCTGCCGGGTATCTCGACCTGCGGGTTCGCTCGCTCGATGGTCGCGACCACGCTGCCCACCACGGCGGTAAGCAGGCCGAGCGTTTGCAATAAGGTCCCAAGAAACGGACCAAACCGAGTCGGGTCGCCGAGCCGGTTGAAAAAACCGGGCGCGATAAAAATCCCGATAAAAAGTATCACAAAAGCGATTACACCGCTGACCGTAGTGGTCCAGCGCCACAACCGTAGCGCAATCACTCCTGCCAGGGCCACCATTACAATTGCGCCTACCGGGGCCGGGACATTGACGTTATTGGTCACTATTTGAAGCAAAATACCGCTAGAGCCTACCACCAGGCCCAGCGCGGTCAGCCAGTCCGCCCAGGAAAAATTGAATCTTTTTAGCATGGTTAACTCCTTTCCAGCTAACCATAATCCAAAATTCTCAACAAATTATGCAGGCAAATATAAACCGTTTCTCAACAAAACCCCGGCCTACCGAAAAGGAGACCGGGGTTTTCAGCTTAACGCACCCACGACTGTGATATTGTCCAACGGACCGGGGATTCCGGGGCGTAGGGCCCCGGAATGACAAAAGAGAGGTTTAGCGGAGTTTCACGGGTAGGCCGGTGGTGGCGGATTCGATGGCCCCAAAGGTCAGGGCCAGGCTGCCGATATTGGCGCTCCCGGCGGTTTCGGGGTCCTGCCCCGAAAGGATGGCCTCGGCGAAAGCGTGAAGCGACCCGCCCCGGTCGATGTTATCCAGCACCGGGATAGGCGCGCTCCGGGCGCTTTTGCCAATTTCGCTGATACTGACCCGGTCGTCGCCCGTACCGGAATCGGCCCGGCTGGTCCAGATGATTTCGCCGTCTTGACCTTCCATGTGCCACTCCCCGGCCCAGGGCGTTTTAGGGCCGGAGCTTATCCAGCTTCCCCGGTAGTTGACAACTGCGCCGCCATCGAATTTGATGGTCGCCGCGCCCGCCGGGGCGTCTTTATAGCGGCTCCAGGAAGGGTTCCAGGTGACGCAGCTAATTTCGACCGGCTCCTGTCCCAGCACCGCCCGCATGAGGTCGAAATGGTGAATTGACATATCGAGCAAGAGTGGCTGCCGCAGGTGATAGTGGCGGTGCGTATCGGGGTGGGTTTGCGGCACGTAACGCCGGAAATCCAAATTTACGGTATGGATAGGACCGACCCGGTTTTCCTTGACCAGCGCCTGGACGGTCCGCACCGCCGGGAAGAAACGATAGTTCTGGCTGACCATCAGAATAAGCCCTTTTTCCGCCGCCAGTTCCGTCACCTGGCGGGCTTCCTCTACCGAGGGCGCGAACGGCTTTTCAGTCAAAACGTGCCGCCCGGCCTGTAAGGCCGCAATCGCTACCGGCACGTGGTAAGGTAGAGTCGTCGTAACCAGTACGGCGTCGCTTTCGACCGACTCCAGGGCTTGCTCTACGGACGAATAACAATGTTCGACTTTCGCGCCAAGTTCCTGGACACAGGCCAGCATCGCCGCGTCCACGTCCACAAATGCTACCACCTCAAAATCCGGGGATTTAGAAAGATAATTTTTGTACCAATCCTGCCCGAAGCCCCCCAATCCGACTTGCACAATTTTCAGGGTCAAAATTTTCTCCTTTGCTAATTTTGAGCCATTAGCGTTACATGGCGATTTTTGGTAAAATAGGGTTAGTTTTCCCGGTAGTGCCGCCCTAAAGTGTTGCTTTTTTCTGGATATTCTAATGGTCTTTCGCCCAGAAAGAAAATCTTACCGGGAAGGTTCAGAGAGATTAGATTTGAGGGAATTTCGTGACAGACTTCGCCCGGCTTTACCAGTTCACCCAGCAGTTACTTGTCTATTCCGACGTGTTAGCCGACCCGACCGGCCAGGCTTTTGTCCGGCTGTTACAGGGCCTGGCCCTGCCTCACCCCAACCCGACCCAGCTTTCCCGCGATTACGCCAACCTCTTTTACAGGCTGGCCGAAGAAGCCGAACTTTACCAGGGCGAGATGGTCGGCAACGGCTGGCAGAACCACCTGCTCGACCGCCTGCTCGATAGCGACGGCCTGATTGCCACCAAAGCCCACCGGACGCCTCACAAACCGGCAGCCAGCCCCGGCCAACTTGTTATCGAAACCGAATATCCGCTCGGCATGGGCCTGATTTCGGCGGGGGGGCACGACCTGACCCGCCTGCAAGCCCTCTACCAGCTAAACGCGACCGATTTGGCCCTGAAAGTGCGCCAACTTACCGATAATCCCGACCTGCCCGCCTGGAGCGCCTTTAAGGGATTGGGGCAGTCCGCCGAAAAGAGCCGCGAACGCCGCCGCTACGAACTGAAAAAAGCCCTGGTTGACGCTAAAGATTGGGCTTTTATGCTGGACGAACTTTTCCGCTTTTACGGCGAAAACGACCCGAGCGAGTTCAATCGCTACCAGGGTTTCCGCTGGCGCAGCGAGGCCGGGACCCTGGCCGGTGGCCGTTTCGAGCCGGTAAAGTACGTGGACGAGCAGCGTTTCGAGAACCTTATCGGGTACGAGAAAGAGCGCAACATCCTTATCGGCAATACCGAGCAGTTCGTGGCCGGGTTGCCCGCCAACCATGTCCTGCTATACGGGGCGCGCGGTACCGGCAAAAGTTCGAGCGTCAAGGCGCTTTTGCCCCGCTTTGCCGAGCAGGGGTTGCGCCTGGTCGAGGTAATGAAGCACGAACTGGCCGACTTCCCTATCATTGTCGAGCATTTGCGGAACCGGCCCGAAAAGTTCATCCTGTTCGTGGACGATTTGTCGTTCGAGGCCGAAGAATCTTCTTACAAGGATTTGAAAGCGCTGTTGGAAGGGAGCCTCGAAGCCCGGCCTCGCAACCTTTTGATATACGCCACGAGCAACCGCCGCCACCTCGTTAAAGAACAGTTCAGCGATAACGCGGCCCTGGGTAACGAGGAAGTCAACGCCTGGGATACGGTCGAGGAAAAACTGTCGCTTTCGGACCGCTTTGGCCTGATTATCACCTTTATCACGCCCAACCAGCAGCAGTACCTGGCGATTGTGAACGGGCTGGCCGAACAGGCCGGGCTAAAAGTTGAGCCGGAAGAGTTGCGGCGGCGGGCCTTGCGCTGGGAACTCAGCCACAGCGGGCGTTCGGGCCGCACCGCCCGCCAGTTTATCGACCAGCTTACCGGCGAACTCGGCCTGAAACAGCACGATTAAACTTATTTCGAGAAGAAAACATGTCAGTTGGAAGTGATAAAACAACGATAGAAGCCCTCAACGAAGACGGCACCATCGAGCAGGTCGAAATCAATTTCGGTGAAACCGGCCTGGTGCCTGTGGTCGTCCAGGAAGCCGGGACACTGGCGGTCCTGCTGGTCGCCTTTATGAACCGGGAAGCTTTTGAAAAGACCCGCAAGACCGGGCTGGCCCATTTCTGGAGCCGCAGCCGCCAGGAATTGTGGCTCAAAGGGGCCACCAGTGGCGATTACTTAAAAGTAGAGTCGCTGGCGGTCAACTGCGAGGAAAACAGTTTGCTTGTAAAAGTAAGCCTGCTGGGGAAAGCGGCCTGCCACACCGGGCACCGCAGTTGCTACTACCGCGAACTGGTCCCGGCCAACCAATCGCAAACCCCGGCTTAAACTGCCCTGTCCGTCCCTGCACCTGAAAACGGGTCCCCTTGCTGTATTGGCGTGCTTGAATATGCAAAAATGGGGGAAGTTATGGAAGAGGCGCTCGATAAATTAAAAGTCCTGGGCGAAGGCGCGCAATTTGAGGTCGCCAGTTCGACCTCGACTGGCAAAAAACGCACTATCCCTCTTTCGAGCGGTGCTGCCGCCCTTTGCAGCGCCCGCGAACCAGGCCAGACCGGCGCCTCGACCCGCCTTTTACGTGTCCTTCAGACCAACAAGTGCGACCGGGGCTGCTCCTACTGTCCCCTCCGCCGCCAGAACGATAACGTCAAACGCTCCACCTTCAAGCCGGACGAACTGGCCTCGCTTTTCCTCCAATTCGACAGCCGCCGCATGGTGGACGGTCTCTTTCTTTCGAGCGGCAGCGACGGCTCGCCCGATGCCGCCATGCAGGAAGTCCTCAAGACGGCGGGCATTTTGCGCGAGAAGTACCGCTACAACGGTTATATCCACCTCAAAATCTTGCCCGGCGCGTCCTACGACATCGTCGAGGAAGCGGCCCGGCTGGCTAACCGCGTCTCTATCAACCTCGAAACACCCAACGCCGAACGGCTGGACGAGGTTTCGGGCGAAAAGAGTTTCTTCCGCGATATTGTGATGCGGATGGAATGGATTGAGCAGTTGCGCCAGGAGCGGGGTTGGCTCCCCTCCGGCCAGAGTACTCAACTTGTGGTCGGGGTCGGACAGGAGACCGACAAAGAGATTTTGAAGACCTCTAGCTGGCTCTACCGTGACATCTCGCTCAACCGGGTCTATTATGGCGCGTTTGCCCCCGCCGCCGGGACACCCCTGGAGGGCCAATCGCCGACCGCGCCCCGCCGCCAGCAGCGCCTCTATCAAAGCGACTGGCTCCTTTCGGAATACGGTTTCGGTTTCGAGGAACTGCCTTTCAAGACGGATGGCGGTCTGCCGCTCGGCGTCGACCCCAAGGTGGTCTGGGCGCTGCTCCAACCGGCCCGCTTCCCGGTCGAAGTCAACCGGGCCGAACTGGAAGAACTGATGCGGGTGCCGGGTATCGGCCCCCTCAGCGCCCGCCGGATTATCGCGTTGCGCCACCAGTTCCCTTTCAAGACGCTGGAAGCGCTCAAAAAGACCGGGGCGGTGGTCGCCCGCGCCCGCGACTTTATTACTCTGAATGGCCGTTATTTTGGCGCTCCCCAGGAAATGCTCGTCAAAGCCGGGCAGCGCGCCATGCAAGACCGCCCTACGCCTTCCAGGAAGGCCAATCCGGGCGGTTTGAACCAGTTGACCCTGCCGTTCGACTGGCCCGCCGAAACTATCCTGCCCCCGCGCCAGACCACTTCGTTGGCCGATTTGGCGTTCGACTAACCACCTTACCGGCGAATTTTTCCAAACTAATAAATTTCAGGAGGTCTGGCAATGTCAAACGCTAATGAATCAACGCAGGCTAAAACCACGCTGGCTAAGCTGACCGAGCTAAACGCGGCGGTCCTCGATGTTACCGGGGACGTAACCGAGGCCGAGTGGCAGCTTAATTCCGTCTCGGAGAACTGGCCGCTTGGCCTGTTGTTGTCACATATCGGGAACGGCTACAACAACGTGGCGGGCTGGATTCAGAAAGTCCTGGACGGCCAACCGTTGACCGTTACCGCCGACGAGATTGACGAGGCTAACCACGAGGCCGCCGAAGCCTATACTCCCCAAAGTGGACCTGAACTCCTGGCCCTGTTGAAGACCAAAATGGACAACCTGACCAAACTGGTCGAGGGTTTGAGCGATGCCCAGATGGCCCAAGCCGCTCCAATGACCCTTATCGGCGGGCGCGAAGTCACCCCGGCTTTCCTGGTCGAGCGCGTCCTGACCCACCACACCAGAGGCCACCTGGAAAGTTTCCGGCTGACCCTGGCGAGTGTCCGCGACGAAATCACGGCTTAAGCGGGGAGTTCGCTTCATGTTTGACTGGCAACCAAATCGCTCGATGCTGGGGGCCACGGTCATTCCCGAACTGGCCTATCCCGATGTGCTGGAAGCTAGCGAGTGGTTGTGCCGGGTCTTTGGTTTTACTGAACGGCTGCGGATTGGCAACCACCGGGTCCAGCTTACGGTCGGGAACGGCGCGGTAATCGTCACCCAGGCCCAGCCCGGCCAGAGTGCCAACCATGCACATTCACTATTGGTACGGGTTACGGATGTGGACCGCCATTTTGAACAAGCCCAGTCGCAGGGGGCCAGAATTTTACAAGCGCCGGCCACCTTTATGTATGGCGAACGGCAGTATAACGTGGCGGACCCAGGCGGTCACGTCTGGACTTTCTCGCAGACCGTCGCCGATATTGACCCGGCGGACTGGGGCGGGATCCTGGCCTAATTTGCACCCGTATCCCGGCGTTTCCAGAAATTTTAATTGGAAACGTCGTTTTTATTTTCCACTGATAATGGTTTGTATGTAAAGAAAAGCGTCTTCAACTTGTCATTTCGAGCGCAGCGACACCCTACGTGTGTGACTTCGCTACAGAATGACAAAAACTAAAAACTGAACACTAAAAACTAAAAACTCTGCCTTATAAATAGCCTGAATTTCCGTTTTCTGCTAGAATAAAAAAGTACCACGCTGCTATTATCCCGCTACCCCTTAGAATTACCCAACCGGGTGTCAGGAGCCGCGATTTATGGATATTTTCGAATATAAGACCTTGATTGTGCAGGATATAAGTTCGTTCCCAGGCCCGCACGTGACCGATATTGACGGCCAGAGTCTGCTCGAAGATTTAGGCGATGGGGAAGGCGAAAGCTATAACTATATTCCTTTGCACCAGGCCCTCAACCAGTTTGGCCGGGAAGGCTGGCAGATTGACCAGGTTGTCTATCACGTCATTGATGGCGCTATCATGATTCTTAAACGCCCGGCTGCTCACTAATAAACAGGAAGAAAAGATGAGTCTCGAAATTAACCGCACAGGGAAGCGCGGACCGATAGATTTTAACCAGGTCGAGCCGGTCAAATTTCCCGGCTTCGTGATGACCGATGGCCCCAGCTACGATGACATGACCCGGTGTATCCACTGCGGCCTGTGTCTGCAAAATTGCCCGACCTACCGCGAGACCGGCATGGAGACCGAGTCGCCCCGGGGCCGCCTCTATTTGATGCGTTCTTTCGCCGAGGGGAATATTGCCGCCGATAACCCGAACCTGAACAAGCACCTCAACTTGTGTTTGCAGTGCCGGGCCTGCGAAACGGCCTGTCCGAGCGGGGTCAAGTACGGTCACCTGATTGAAAAGACCCTGGACGAACTCAACCACCGGCCCGAAGTGCAGGAGAAGCAGCGCAACCTGACCCAGAACGTGATACGCTGGCTGGTCTTCCGCCAACTTTTTCCCAAGCCGCAAAATATGCGCCTGTTCGGGCTCGGCTCCCGGCTTTACCAGCGCACCGGGCTGCAAAGCCTGACCCGCAAGATGGGCCTGTTGAAACTGCCGGTCTGGGACAAAATCGGCCTGGGCAAAATAGGCGACCTCGAAGCGATGATGCCGCCTATCAGCCAGCCTATTTTTACGCCCCCGGAAAGCGAATTCGTCCCGGCCCGGACGCAGCAGCGTTACCGGGTGGCCCTCTTTAGCGGCTGTATCATGAGCGTGGCCCTGGCCCGCGTGAACGAGGCGACCGTGCGCGTCCTGACCCGTAACTATTCCGACGTAGTTATCCCGCATGCCCAGAGTTGCTGCGGCGCGCTCAACATCCACAACGGTGACCGCGATTACGGCCAGGAGATGGCCCGCCACAATATCGACGCCTTCGAGGCTGCCGAGGAAAAGTTTGGCGAACTTGACGCCATCATTATCAACGCGGCGGGGTGCGGTTCGACCCTGAAAGAATACGGCCAGTTGCTCGAAAACGACCCGGCCTATCACGAACGGGCCGCCCGGTTCGCCAATAAGGTACGCGACATCAGCGAATTCCTGGCCGGGATTGAATTCAACCGCGACTTTGGCCGTCTCGAAAAGACCGTGACCTACCAGGACGCCTGCCACCTGATTCACGCCCAGCGGATTTCGAAGCCGCCCCGCGTTTTGCTCAAAGCCATACCGGGCCTGGACCTTATCGAGATGCGCGACAGCGATAAATGCTGCGGCAGCGCCGGGGTCTATAACGTCACCCAGTACGACATGTCCATGCGGATTCTCGACCACAAGATGGAGCGGGTGGCCGAGACCGGGGCGAGTTGCATCGCCAGCGGGAATCCGGGCTGCCATATCCAACTCCAACTTGGCGTCAAACGGTCCGGCCTCAACGAAAGCCGCGAGGAACCGGTCGAGGTCGTCCACCTGGTGGAATTGCTCGACCAGGCTTACCGGGCAGGTGAAAAATGATAGAAACGCGCTTTACCCGTCTCTTTGGCGTCGAGCGGCCCATCGTGCAGGGCGGCCTGGCCCACCTGGCTTACGCCGGGTTGGCGGCGGCGGTCTCGAACGCGGGCGGTCTCGGCCAGATAACCGTCGCCAGTTTTCCCGACCGGGAAGCCTTGCGGGAAGAAATCCGGTTGTGCCGGAGCCTGACGGATAAGCCGTTTTCTCTCAATTTCGCCCTGGGGCAGCGTCCCCTGAACGACTTGCTCGATTTGGCCCTCGAAGAAGGGGTCCGCCACGTCAGTTTTACGGCGGGCAACCCCGAAGCGATGATAAAGCAGATTCAAAGCAGCGGCCTTGAAGGGGAAGTGAAGATACTGGTGCTGGTCGCCGGGGTCCGGGCTGCCCAGAAAGCCGAGTCGCTGGGGGCGCATACCGTCATAGCGGTCGGCTACGAAGGCGGTGGGCACCTGGGGCGGGACGACATTGGGTCGCTGGTGCTGATACCGCGTATCCTCGATGCTGTAAAAATCCCGGTGCTTGCCAGCGGCGGGATTGGTGACGCGCGAGGTTACGCCGCCGCTCTCGCGCTGGGGGCGGAGGGTATCGAGATGGGGACGCGTTTCGTGGCGACCCAGGAATGTATCGCCCACGCCAATTACAAGCAAGCCCTGGTCGCGGCCCAGGAGACCCAGACCGTTGTCATCGAGCGGAGTATTGGCCGTCCGGCCCGCGTTTTGCAGGGCGAGTGGCCCACCAAAATTGCCGCCGTGGAAGCCAGCGACCCACCCCCGACCATCCAGGAGTTGCTGCCCTATATAGCCGGGGAGCGCAATAAACGGGCGGCGTTGGAAGGGGTGCTGGACGAAGGCTTTGTCTGGGCCGGGCAGGTCGCCGGGCTTATCCATGATGTACCGACGGTCCGGGAATTGCTAGACCGCATGAGTGACGGCGCGGAAACAATTATCAAGAAATTGGCGGCAAATCTGCGCCCATCCTGAAAAATTCTGCTATACTATAAAACGCCGGAACATAGTATAGAAAAAACCGGAGTTTATTCTCAAGAAATTTCAGTAAATTTACTATCAATGGAACCCGGCCAGGCCGGTTGAAACCAGAGGAGAGACGGAAGATGCACTCGATTATGGATGCCGAAGAATTAGACAAGAAATTACTAGCCGAGCAAATCGCGGAAGCTAACCGGTTGCGGCCCCTTCTCTGGCTGCTCGTGTTTATCGCCCCGCTGGGCCTGATTCTGGGTCTGCTTTTTGGTATAGCAATCGGCGGCTGGTAGTCCGGGGCCGTCTCTGACGGTAGGCAGACATTCGCGGTAAATCAAAAAGGGTAAACGTGCTGGAAAAACAACGTTTACCCTTTTGCATTTTAAAAAGTTTGTTATTTCGACCCTTGTGAAGACAGGTTCAGCAGGGTAGTGCCACCGTGTTCCAACCAGTAGCTGAAAACATTCCCGCTGAGGCCCGGTTGAGGGTTCGTGGGCGCGGTCCTGGTAGTTGGGGCCGTCAGGGCCAGCGGTGTTTCGGCGGGCAGGTTCGGGGTGGAGTGGTCCGAAACCTGGCTCAGGTGGGCCGAGGCCGGGGCGTGCCCATAAATGGCGGGTAGTTCGGCGGCGCCCGCCTGGGAATAGTAGCAGGCCGGGACCAGCGATAATAGCAAGGCCACCAGCATGATTATACCGATGATGCCGCTGATTCTTTGGAGACGGGGGTTGGAATAACCATCGTCTTTTTTACGACTGTTTAATTGTTGTTGTTGAGGCGACCCGCCCCCACCGATAGGGCGATTGGCGGAGCGGCGGCGGCGTTCTTCCTGGGAAGGGCCGCGACGAGGGGGTTCATTTTTAGGCATAATTTCCAGAAAACTATTCAGGCTAAAAGTTCAAAATTGTACTGTACCGGCCAGCAGTTTGTCGCTAAAACAGGCAGCATTGTGGCCGGTTTTGAAATAGCATTATACATTATTTCACACCGCCCGCTCAATAAAAACATACTAAGAAAAATTGGAAGCGTTTTCGATTTGGGTTTTATCTGATTACAGAGGGTGTTATAATCTGCCGAATTGAATATCAATAAGATAATTTGACTTCTTAAAGAAAATTTACGGCCTAATAAAAGGACTTAAAATGGCTGACACCACGCTTGATTTAGCAATTTATAGCATCAAGGCGATGGCGAACATGGCAGGGGTTACCGAGCCGACTCTGCGGGCCTGGGAAAAACGCTATGACATTCTGGTCCCTGACCGGACCGAAAGCGGGCACCGGCGCTATACCAGGCGAGATATTAACCGGGTAATCTGGCTCAAACAACGGTTGGCAGAAGGGATGGCGATTAGCCAGGCCGCTTTACTGCTCCAGAGCCAGCCCGACCTGCTTTTTGCAGAGCCAAAGGCTGCCGAAAACCGGGCGGTATCCAACCTGATCAGGAAACCTGTCGCTCACCCTGGCCCTACTCCAACCGGGACCGAGGCCGGGCGGGTTCGTTCGCCCCAGGTTTTAACGACCCAACTCTTACAGGCTTTCCTGGCCTACGATGAGGCCACCGCAAACGAGCTGCTGGTCGAGGCCACCAGTTTTTATCCGCCGGAAACGGTCTGCGTCAATATCATTCAGACGGCCCTGGTTGAACTGGGCGAACACTGGGCCCGCCAGGAAACCACGGTTATCAACGAACATTTTGCTTCCACGATTTGCCGGGGCCGGATTACGGCCATGCTGGAAGGTCTGCCTTTGCCCCAGCGCGGTCCCCTGGTACTGGCGGCCTGCGCCCCCCAGGAGTTACACGAACTCGGCATTCTCATTACGACTTATTGTCTGCGGCGGCACGGCTGGCGGGTCATTTATCTGGGCCAGAATATCCCGGCGGCAGACCTCGAAATCGAGCTAAAACGGCTAAAACCGGCCCTGGCGGTTTTTTCGGCCAGCCGCTCGGAAACGGCCCGGCACCTGGCTGAAGAAATCTACCCGGTCATAAAGCAGGTCCGGTGTGAAAGTTTGTCCCGGCTGCTTTTTGGTTATAGTGGGCAGGCTTTTAAGGAAGACCCCGGTTTGCGGGAATTGCTAAAAGATGAACTCTATTTTGGCAACGACGCCCTCGATAGCGTGGAGTTGATGGAGAAGACTTTTAGCCACAACTAATGGGCGACCGCCATTTGAGGATGGCATTCCAGCATGTGGTACTGGAAATTGCCCGCTTCCCGCGAATAATGCATATACACCAGTTCGACCCCCAGGCCGTGCAACAGACGCAGACCGGGGTGCTGGGGCATCGGGCGGCCACTGGCAAAAATTACCTGGCGGATTCCGGCCTGGACAATCGCCTCGCTGCAACCCAGGCACGGTTCACCTGTCACGTAAATCAGGGCTCCTTCGGTCCGGGCCCCCAGGCGGGCGGCGTTGAAAATCGCGTTTGTCTCGGAGTGGAGGCAGGGCACGGCGCAGGCGCTATAGGCTGCCCCGCTCGGCAAATCGGCCCGGCCACAGGCGGCGGGATGCGGGAAACCACGCGGCACGCCGTTATAGCCGTCCGAAACGACAGTTTTATCCCGGACGATAATAGTACCGTGCCCGGCCTTGGGGCAGTTGGTCATGCGAGAGTTGAGCATGGCTTTCGCCATAAAGAAGCCGTGCATATCCGGCCTGGCCCCGGTCGAGAGGATGTCCGCGATGGCGCCATACCACTCCTGACGGCTGTTTTGCCGGTCGAAGGTGTCCATCTGCGCTTCAAATCCGTCAAACTCGCTGTAATCCAACCCCTCAATATAGCTCATGTGCCCCTACCCCTTGTTTTGTTAAGCTTCAATAACCCGTTTCATGCGAGCCAGACCTTCCCGCAGGTTTTCCAGGGAATTCGCGTAAGAAAGCCTTAAAAAACCTTCCCCCGCCTCCCCGAAGGACGCCCCGGCCAGTAAAGCCACGCCGCCATCGTAGAGCAGTTTATCGGCCAGTTCCCGCGAGGTGTAGCCCGTGCCTCGAATGTCCGGGAAGGCATAAAAAGCCCCGACCGGCGGCGCGCACTTCACGCCCTTGATGTCGTTTAACATTTCCACCACGACCGCCCGCCGCCGGGTAAATTCGGCCAGCATGGTTTCGACGCACTCCTGCGGGCCATCCAGGGCGGCGACCCCGGCCATCTGGGTAAAACTGGCCGTACAGGAGTTGCTATTGACCATGAGGCGGGTCATGGGCTGCGCCAACCAGCCCGGCACCAGGCCGTAGCCGAGCCGCCAGCCGGTCATGGCGTAGGCCTTGGAGAAACCGTCCAGGACGATGGTGCGTTCGCGCATGCCGGGCCGGGTCGCCACCGATTCGTGGACCCCACCGTAGAGCAGGCGGCTGTAGATTTCGTCCGAGAGGACCACCAGGTCGTGTTTGACGGCGATTTCGGCGATGCGGTCGAGGTCTTGCGGGTCGAGCACGCTGCCGGTCGGGTTTTGCGGTGAGTTGATAATCAGGAGTTTGGTGCGCGGCGTGACCAGCCGTTCCAGTTCGTCGGGGTCCAAACGGAATTCGCGTTCGACCTTTAGCGGCAGCGGGACCGCCTTGCCATCGACGTAATCAATCATGGAGCGGTAAATCGGAAAACCGGGATCGGGATAGATAACCTCGTCGCCGGGGTTGACCAGGGCCAGGATGGCGTAGAAAAGGACCGGTTTCGCGCCCGGCGTCACGATAACATTTTCGGGGTCGGCCCAGTCGAGGCCGCGAGAGCGGGCCAGGTCGCGGGCAATCGCCTGGCGGAGTTCGGGCAAGCCGTTGGAAGGACCGTAATGGGTATAACCGGCGCGCAGGGCCTGGATGCCTGCTTCGACGATGTGGGGCGCGGTATCAAAATCGGGCTCACCGATTTCAAAGTGGATAACCGAGCGGCCCTGGGCTTCGAGTAAGCGGGCCTTGCGTAAAACTTCGAAAGCGCCTTCGGTGCCAAGCTTGCCGGAGCGTTCGGCCAGGTAATGCTCGGCCAGGTCCGGTTCCTGGGGTGAATAGGTTGACAAGGTTCCTCCTGGGATGGGTTGGGTAAGTTAGAAAAGCCCTGCTGAAGGGGTTAGACGTTGACGTTGCCCCAGCGTATAATCGCCGCGCCCCAGGCAAAGCCGCCGCCGAACCCGGCCACGCCGACCCGCATCCCTTCTTTAAGGACGTTCTCGTGGACGGCGTCGTGGAGGGCAATTGGAATAGAAGCGCTGCTGGTATTGCCGTAGCGTTCGAGGTTCTTATAAACCTTGGCGGGGGACAGGTTGAGCCGGGCGCGGACGCCTTCGATAATCCGGGCGTTGGCCTGGTGGGCTACCATCAAATCCACGTCATCAAGCTGGAAATCTCCCATTTTAAGGGCTTGCTGGAAGGAGTCGGCCATACCCCGGACCGCGCTTTTAAAGACTTCCGCGCCGTTCATCTTGATATAGTGCTGGCGGTCGCGGATGGTTTGTTCGGAGGCGGGCATTTTGGAGCCGCCCGCCGGTATCAGGAGGTCACAGGCTTTAGTGCCATCGCTTCTGAGGACAACCGATTCAATTTCTCCCAGGGCCGGGGTGTCACCGTAAGCGGCCTGGACCACCACCGCGCCCGCGCCATCCCCAAAAAGGACGCAGGTCGAGCGGTCCGTCCAATCGGCCACCCTGGACATTGTTTCGGCCCCGATAACCAGGACATTCCGGGCCATCCCGCTCGTAACGTAGGCTTTCGCTACACTCAGGCCGTAGACGAACCCGGCGCAAGCGGCTTCCAGGTCAAAGGCCCCGGCCCCGTTCGCGCCAACCTCGGCCTGGACCAGGGCGGCGGTGCTGGGGAAGACATATTCCGGCGTAACGGTCGCGCAAATGACCAGGTCGAGTTGTTCGCCCGGCAGATTGGCCGAAGCAAGGGCCTGTTGGGCGGCCTTAAGCGCCATGTCGAAAGTGCTTTCTTCGGGGGCGGCAATCCGGCGTTCGCGGATGCCGGTGCGCTGGACAATCCATTCGTCCGAAGTGTCTACAAAAGTGGCGAGTTCATTATTAGTTAAAATTTTTGAAGGAAGATATACCCCCAGCCCGGTAATAGCAGCGCGGGGCAACCTGGTCTGATTATTCAAGCCTACTAACTCCTCTTTATCCGCTAATTTTTTTGTATTTACATGCCTTTTGCTAAATTGAGCAGGATTATTACTATCTCATTATACGGAAGTTTAAGGCGTGCGTCTACCCTTTGCTAAAACTTCAGGTTTAAAATAGTTAGTTTACTTGGACAAATCCCTATTATATAATTGAACGGCAGTTCATTTTCCCAATCAGCCTGGAATATAACTTTACAAGAGAAAAAATGCATAAAAATCAACGAAATGCCCCTGGCGTCCCTGAAATTATGCGACCCCGTCCCACCGGCCTGTCTTCCCGCTACCGCAGCCGCAATTTCAAGCTGGCCCGGTTAATGGCCCTGGTGGTGCTGGTCCTGACCCTGGTAATAACAGTTTTCGGTAACGCTGGTTTGCAGTCCGGGACCGGCTCAACCCAGGGGGGGTACGGCCAGGCTGCCGCTGCCACCCCGCCGCCGGTCAGTAACCAACTGCCGTTGAATTTGCCCCAATCTAAAGAGGAAGCCCAGGCTTTTGAGGCGCAACACAGGTCGCCCTATAACTTTGATACCCTGACCCAGATGCGACTGCAAAGAGCGGTAGCCCTGGGCGAGCTTCCGGCTTCGGTCCTCGACCAGCCCCAAAAGGCCCCGGTCGCCACCCCCGCCGCGCCCTTAAACTCACCCTTTAGCACGCCCACGCCGACCAATTCGGCTTACTCGAACGGCAATTCGAGTCTCTTTGTCTTTAACCCGACCGCCACGCCGAATGTTTCTGCGTGTGGTAGCGACCCCGGCGACGACATTTTTGAACAGGATAACACGGTTTCGTCGGCCAGGGATGTTACCGGCTCGGTCGCCCCGTCTCTCAAGGAAACCCATACCCTGCGGACCGTCAGCAGCTTCCCGGCTAAAGACCCGGCTTTTGACGGCGACCAGGATTGGATTAAAATCCATCTCATAGCCAACACGACCTATACCTTTGCGACGGATAACCTCAAACCGGATTACCCGGTCACGGTGGATACGGTTATCGAGTTGTACCGGGGTCCGGCCACGGGCACGCCTACTTCCGTTAACGACCTTACCCCCATCAATGCCAACGACGATATAAGCTCCAGCGATTTTGCTTCCAGCCTGACCTATACCGCCTCCGCTGCTGATGCCGCCAACGGGGTTTATTTCTACCTGCGGGTCTATGGCAAACCGAACGTCAGTTGTTTTGGCACTTACGACCTGATTGTCACTTACAGCACGGTCCCGACCGTAACCCCGACCGCCACCGTAACCCCCGTCGCCAGCACCTGCGCCGATGCTTACGAAAGCGACGATGCCCCGGCCTCGGCCAAAGAGTTGCGGGTCACTTACGGCACGACCCCGCCTTTCAACGGCCAGCCCGGCACGCCCGACTTTACCTCGACCAATAACAACGTCCAGGCCCACTTTATCTGCCCGCAGGCCGACCAGGACTGGGTCTATTTTGACCTCGTGAAGGGCAAGCCTTATAGCATTTTTACGGCGAACTTGCTTAACGGCCTTGATACGATGCTGGTGCTGTTCCAGGGTGACGCCAACGGTGTCCTGACCCCGATTTATTCCAGCGACGATTTTCCGGGGATGGGCCTGGCTTCACGGATTGACTTTATAGTCCCCGCAACCTCGACCACGGCAACCGGCGAGTACACCCGTTACTATGCGGTTGTCAAGGATGTCACCGGGAAAGGCACCGATAACCTGGCTTACCAGTTGGTGCTTGAATCTGCCGGGAACGCCCAGGGCGATTGTATTGACAACTACGAGCCGGACGGCTTGCAATCCGACGCCAAGGACATCCTGGTAAACGAGGTCCAGACCCACGTGATGTGCCCGGCGGGTGACGCCGATTGGGTCAAGTTCTTTGCCAAGGCGGGCCGGACCTATACCATGAAGACGGCTTTTCCGCCGACGCCCGGCCTCGATACCGATTTGCACGTCTTCTCGGTGTTGTTCGACCCGGCAGACGCTACTAAAGTGGTTTCTCAGCGCGAACTCGCCTCCAACGATGACGCCTCGGCCACCGACCTGAGCAGTTCGGTCAATTTCAGCGTGCCGGTAGACGGTATCTATTACGCCCAGGTCAAAAATAACGGTGATGTCGGGCGCAACGGCCTGACCTATACTATTTCGTATTTAGTTGCTGGGGGTACGGCGGTCCCGCCTACCACCGCGCCCGGTGAAACGGCGACCCCCACGACTTCAACCGCAACTACTACGCCCAACCTGACAGCGACCGCTAACGCCGCCGCCACCATTACGGCCTCGGCTGCGGGTCCGAGCTTGCTCAGTCTGCAATTCGCCGACCCGGCTTTCCAGAAGTTGTGGTATTACACCGACCTGGCCGTAGCCCAGAACCAGACCCAGCGTAGCTGGGAGTGGGGGCCGAAACCGGGCGTGGTCTTGCAGGAGAAATACGCCGAGTCGCCCGGCGGTTCGCGCCAGGTCCAGTATTTTGACAAAAGCCGGATGGAAATCAACAATCCTAAGGGGGACCGTTCGAGCGCCTGGTTTGTCAGCAACGGTCTGTTGGTCAGGGAACTGATTACCGGGAAGATAGCGACCGGGGACAGCGCCTTCGAGCAGCGCAGCCCGGCCCGTATCCAAGTCGCGGGCGACATCACCCCGGATAACCCGGCCCCGACCTACGCGCAGTTTGCCGGGTTGATAACGGACGGTGACGCTAACCGGGCCGCCGACCTGACCGGGCAGACCGTCCAGCAGGGCCTTGCCGCCGATGGGACAGTCACGACCCTTTCCGCCGCACCGGAAAACCTCAAGTTGAGCCTCTATGTCAAGGAGACCGGACACAACATCCCGCAGGTTTTTGCCGACTACATGCAGGAAAACGGCAAGGTCTACGACAACGGCTACAAAGACGGCCAACTGCGCGATTGGGTCTTTGCGATGGGCTATCCTATCTCCGAACCGTACTGGATTAAGGCCACGGTCGGCGGGGTCCAGAAAGACGTGCTGGTGCAGTTGTTCGAGCGGCGGGTGCTGACCTATACGCCTTCGAATACACCGGAGTGGCGCGTCGAGATGGCGAATGTCGGCCAGCATTACTATTTCTGGCGGTATGGCCGGAGTTTACTGTCCGATTAGGATTTAGTATTTTCCAGCAAGGTCACGACCGGGTAAAAAGTCACCACCTTCAAGGGCGGCTTAATAGAACCGGTCGTGACCTTTTTGGTTTCAGCAGCGTGAGGCGTAATCAATTCGCGTCAAAATGACTGTGCTTTAGTCCAACGGGCCGGAGATTCCTCGGTTCCCTCGGAATGACAATCACCACAGGATGCACTACTTGGAATGACAAGGTGTTACGCTCGGAATAACGAATCCAGCCCTGGTATTAAAACTTGAACCGGGTGTGGTGGGCGCGGAGGCGGGCTAAATATTCTTCCACGTCGAAACTGACCACCGGGACGTTCGGCGGTATTGTCTCGGTGACGAGCGAGGGCCGGTCGAGCATGGCGGCGGCAGTATTGACGAGTCCGGCGGGCAGGTTGTAAAGATTATAGCCCCCTTCCAGGATGACAAGATAGCGCCCCTCGCAGGACTGCTCGGCGCACTCTTTCACGATACCGGTCAGGGTGTGGTACAACTGGGCCGAAAGCGACAGGCCGCCACCGGGGTCCCACACATAGGGGTGGATGGTATCGTTAAAGTGGCCGTCGAACCCAGCCGAGACAATTATCAAATCGGGCTGGAATTGCGCGACTAATTCCGGCACCACTCTCTCGAACAGGGCCAGATAGGTTGGGTCGCCGGTCTTGGCCGGAAGTGGCAAATTGACCGAAAACCCGGTCCCGGTTTCACGGCCAGTCTCATGGAAATCCCCACTCTCCGGGTACAATTCCGGGCCGAACTGGTGCAGCGAAAGATAGACCGTCGCGGCGTCTTCCTCGAAAATGGCCTGGGTGCCGTCCCCGTGATGCAAGTCCCAATCAATAATCAAAGATTTTCCAAAACCGAAACGCCGGGCTGCCACCGCCGCCAGGGCCGCATTATTAAAAAGGCAAAACCCGCCGCCGCTCTCCCGGCTGGCGTGGTGGCCCGGTGGCCGGGAAAGGACCAGGGCGCTATTCGTTTCCCCGGCAGCCAGCAGTTCGACGGCCCGGATAGCCGCCCCCGCCGCCAGTTGGGCCGCTTCAAACGCCCCTTTCCCGATATAAGTCGCCCCGGCTAACTCGCCGCCGGTCCGGCTCAATTTTTGGACCTTTTCGATATATTCGGCGGAATGGACCCCGGCTAGCTCGTCGAGGGTAGCCGGGCGCGGTTCGTACAGCTTGAACTGGGTCTTGAACTGGGTCTCGAACTGGTTCGCGTCCGAACCAACCAGGCCAAACCCCAGCAACGCCTCGTAACAGGTCGTGATACGCAGGGACTGTTCGGGATAGGGGACACTGGCCGGTAGCGGGTAGGGATATTGCAGTTTGCTGACCGTGAAAAGGGGGTCCACCAGGGCCAACCCGCCCACGTGGTGGACCAGGTCGTCGCCTTCGAAAGAAATCTCGCCGGTATAGGCGCGGGCAAAATCGGCTGAATAAAGCAGGGCCGGTTGGGATTGTTTGTTCATGAGCCTTTCAGGAATAAAAACTGGCGGTCTGTTCTTGAAGGGAACGAATCCGCCGGGTCAGAATAGGTAGCATCGCCACGGCGATATTCGGCTCACGCCGCAGGGCATCCAGGAAGACCCAGCGGTCCAGTTCGACCACCTGGGTTTCTTCCAGGGCAGTAACGGTGGCGCTGCGCGGGTAGCCGTCTATCAGCGACATTTCACCAAAGAACTCGCCTTTGGAGAGGGTGTTGAGGCTTATTTCCGGGCGGGTGGGTCTTTCCCGGTAAGTCACCTCGACCGAACCCTCGATAATGACAAAAAGACCGGCGCCGGGGTCGCCCTGCCGGATGATAGCTTCGCCGGGGTTGAAGGTCCGCCGGTTTGCCAGTTTACCCAGCATGTCCAGGTGTTCTTCCTTCAGGGCAGCCAGAATCGGCACTCGTCTCAAACTATCGGCCAGGTTGTCCATAACGGGGCTCTTTCTATTCTGCAAAAGATTTTTAGAACTTAAATGAAATTGAACAGGATTTTGACAAATAGTACGGAAAAGAGGGCCGGGTTAAACCCAGAACGCGGCCCTTTCGCTGACCGGCAAATTACAAAGTTAAATCATCCCGGTTCCTGCAAGAGCTGCATGGCCCGTTTGAAAAAACCATCGGCTAAATTTTTATCAATAAATTGCTGGGCGACGCGCCGGGCCTGGTTGCAGCAGTTGACCAGGGCCGGGATAGTTTCCTCCGACTGAATCAACAACTGGACGACCCGGTTGGAGCGTTTGCCAAAGATTTCTTCGGCCAACTCGATAAGCTCTAATTTGGTCTCGCGGACCGAGCGCGGGCGGCTGGCGTAATCAAAAAGTTTATCCTGGGAAGGCGAAATCAAAACTTCGATAGTGCTGTCGGGCTGCGTCACAATCTGGTAGACCCGCAAAATGCTTTCTTCCAGCACTTCTTCCACTTCGTAATAGCTGCCAAGTTTGTGCCCGGCGTAGAGAAAGATATAGCCGTTTTCGGCGGAGCTATTGATGCGGACGACCCCGGTGCGGTCAGCCTGTTCCAGGGTATTGAGCAGCTTGTTCAGTTTGACGCTCTGGCTGCTCATGCTGTTTAGCTCAGGTTCGCCGATTATCAGGGCCGAAAAGCTGTGGACAAATTCCGGTTCGAGCGGGTAGACCAGCAGGCTGTTTGTTTCATTGGCCGGGAGGCGCTGGGCGGTTATCCGGCGCAAGGCTTCCTGGTCCTTCAAGAAAGCCTGGCTGTTATCGTCGGCAAAGCGGCTGTGGACCACCAGCCCTTTATAGAGCAGGGAAAACCCCTCGCTCTGGGGGAACACAAGACTGACAAAGCCGGAGAAATGGGCCTTCCAGAGGGTGTCGTAGGCGGTCTTGACCAGGCCATCATCCGGCGAGAAGACAAACGCGCTCACGAAAGGCAGGGGCAGCCCGGACCAGGAGCGGAAGCGGGGCGGGCGCAGCACTTCGTCTCCCAGTTGGTCGCGGAACTGTTCCGTCCCTTTCTCGGTGGTCTCGGCCATACCGTCCAGGGGTTGGTGGCCGTTCTGGCTGGTTGCACCGTTAGGCGACCCCGTTTCAGCGGTGGAGGCGTTGGCGGCTACGATTTCGGCCAGACTCCCGGTCGTCAGGTTAGAGCGGGTGATGGTCGGGCGGTCCAGGGCTATTTCCCTGGTTTCGACGATGGCGGAGTGGCCGTTCCTTGCCGCCGGGGGAGGTTTGAGCTCTCCGGTCGGCGGTTTTTGCACCTGTGCAGAAATTTCGGCCAGGAGGCCGAGCCGGTCGAGCAGGGCGTTTTCGGCGGCGTTATCTATCGAATCCTCGGTAGAGGTGCTGTTGCGTTCCCAGCGAATCTGGGCTTTCCGGTTGGTGACAAGCTGGTAAATAACCTCGTTGCCGGTGGCGGTCTTATTCCGGGCGTGGCGAAGGTGTCCCTTCTTAAAGAAGACCTCCGCGCTGACCTCGTTATCTTCCAGGAAAAGCAAACGCCCGGTCTGTCCTTTGAGCCGGGCAAACTTAATCAACTCTTTTATCGAGACTGCGGTTGTGGTTGGTTGAGGCATCGTTGGTGGCCGGACTTCTTTCGCTGCCTGGGATTTTCTACCGGAAAGAGTGTTCTTGTTTCCTGCGCAATTTCAAAATATTGAACGGTAACGGTTCAATTATTTACACTAATATTAGGTTAGCTATAGGGCCTTGTCAAGGTCAGGGCCGGGGCTGGCGGCGGTACTTTTGGTGTAATTGCCTTTTAATTGGGGCTATTGTAAAATCTCAACAGCCAATGGCCTCTTTGGGACCCCTCTGGCCGGGTTTCCGGCCAGTTAACCAACCATCGGAACCAGGACAAACAGAGAAAATAATGTCTTACGCAAACCGTGTTTTACGAGTAAATCTCACCACCCGTAAGGTTGTTTCCTTACCTTTGCCCGAACAACTGAAGCAGGATTACCTGGGTGGGCGCGGTTTTGCGGTCAAAATGCTCTACGAACTCCTGCCCAAAGATACCGACCCCTTCGCCCCTGAAAATTTATTGATTTTCGCCACCGGGCCGCTCAACGGGACGGTCGCGCCCGCCGGGGCCAGCCTGACCGCCGTTACCCGTTCGCCCCTGACCGGCCTCCTGGGTATTGATACGACTTCCGGCTTCTGGGGCACCGAGCTTAAATTTGCCGGGTACGATATGGTGGTTATCCAGGGACAGGCCGACGAACTGGTCTATCTCGAAATTGACGACGACCGGGTTACTATCAAACCGGCGGACTGGCTGCGGCGGCGCGGTGTCCACGACACCACCAACCTTTTGCAGGAGCGGCTCGGCGACGACTTCAAGATTGCCGCCATCGGCCCGGCAGGGGAGAACCGGGTGCTTTACGCCAGCATTGTCTGCGACCACATGGACAAACTCAGCCGGACCGGCCTGGGAGCCGTGATGGGTGCAAAGAACCTCAAGGCGATTGCGGTCCACGGCACCAAAGATATTAACCTCGCCAACACTGACCGCTTTCTCAGCAAGATGAAGGAGAGCCATAACGCGGTCAAGAACGACCCGATGTTTATTCCGCTGAGTCGTTACGGTACGACCGAGCTTTTCGAGGAAGCCCATTCGGCAGGGGCGCTGGCCATCCGCAACAACCAGGAGGGGGTCTTTAACCGGATTATCGGGGTCAGCCGCAACACGATTGATAATCTTTCGCGGGGGCCGGACCGTCGGTTAGTCGAACGGCCTTGCAGCTTTTGTATTATGCCCTGCAAAGCTTATATCGAGATAAAAAAGAACGGCGAGCCGGTCCGGCGCAACCGCCCCCATTACCAGACGCTCGCCAGCCTGGGGCCGCGCCTGGGGATTTCCAGCGCCCAGACCATCATCGAGGCCAACCACCTTTGCGAGGACATGGGTATGGACCCGGTCTCTTTTGGTGGTTCGCTGGCTTTTCTGATGGAGTGCTACCAGCGCCACAAGTTCGACCAGGATGTCCTCGAATGGGGCAGCGATAGCCAGTTGCTCGACCTTATCCGGGAAACGGCCTTCAGGCAGGGGTCGGGCGACCTTCTCTCGCAGGGTGTCCGCCGGATGAGCCTCCTTTTTCCCGGCAGTCGCGAGTTTGCGATGGAGGTCAAGGGGCTGGAACTGCCGGGCCTGGATGGCCGGGCCGCCAAGGCCCACGCCCTGGCGATGGCTATCAGCAACCGGGGCGGCGATACGAGCTTGCATTGGCCCCAGTTCGAGATTTTTGAAAAGAGCGAGCAGGAAGCGGAAGACCTTTTTGTCTACGGCAGCGCCGCCGACCCCCAGGATTGGCGCGGTAAGGCCAGCATGGTTATCTGGCACGAGTATTTCGCAGCCCTGCTCGATTCGGCGGGTATTTGCAAGCATTACGCTTTTTCGGCTTATGCCCTCAAGCCCCGCGATATTGCCGAGTTCCTGACCTACGCTACCGGCACCACCTACCGCGAAATGGATGTGATGATGCTGGGCGAACGGGTTAGCACGGTCGAGCGCATGTTCAATTTGCGCTTTGGCATGAACCCAACCACCGACGATACTCTGCCCAAACGCCTCCTGAACGAACGCCTCAACGATGGCAAAGCCCAGGGCCAGACCATCGAGCTTGGCCGGATGCTCCAGGAGTATTACACTCTGCGCGGTTACACCGAGGACGGCTATCTCAGGATGGATTACCTCCAGAACCTTAATCTCGTCCGGGGCGAAGTTGTTACCCATTAAATTCGTTGAACATTCACCCATAAAGGGCGCGAAGCAGCATTGAACGTAGGAACAGAGCTAATTTCTCGTTCCCACTGGCTTCTGACTACTGGCTTCTTTTAACCGGGTTGCTTTCCCGCCGATACCTCCTCTATAATCACTTCCGAATGAGCTATCCGAAAACCGAAAAGTTTTATTTATTTAGATAGAAAGCCAAAACCTTGGAAACGAACAATCTTGCCCTGGACCGCTATTTTGTTGAAACCGACTGGTTGGCCCAGCACCTGTCCGACCCGCAGGTCCGTATCATTGATTTGCGCTATTACTGGGACCATCCCGGCCTCGAAGATTATACTGCCGGGCACATTCCGGGCGCGCACTATTTACAGTGGGATGTCGAATTGAGCGACCCGAATTCGCCGGTCAAGTTCATGGTCCTGCCGCCCGAAAAGCTGGCCCACCTGATGGGCCGCCTGGGGGTAGATAACACGATGACCATCGTGGCCTATGACGACGAGGGCGGGCACTATTCCTCGCGCCTGCTCTGGACCCTGCTCTATTACGGTTTCGACAAAGTGCGGATTTTACACGGCGGTTTGCAGAAGTGGCAGGCCGAAGGACGGCCTATCGTGACCGAAGTGCCGCAGATTGAACCTAAAACTTTCGTGCCGGGCGAAATCCACCCGGAATGGCGGGCTACCGCCGACGATGTGCTGGCGCGGATTAACGACCCCGAAACAGCCCTGGTAGACGTGCGGCGCCCCACCGAATACACCGGGGAAGAAGTGCGGGCAGCGCGGGGCGGCCACATTCCGGGCGCAACTAACCTGCTCTGGCTGGATAATCTTGAAAAGGGTAAATGGACCTTTAAGGACGCCGCTACTCTGCGCGACCGTTTCGAAAAAGCGGGGGTCACGCCGGACAAGCATGTCATTACCTACTGTCACGGCGGAGTGCGGGCTTGTCACGCGGCGCTTGTCCTCAAAATGCTCGGCTATCCCGATGTTACGGTCTACGATGGTTCCTGGGAAGAATGGGGCAACGACCCGACCCTGCCGGTGGAGCAGGGATGAAGGTTGCGCTAGATTACACCCCGGCGGTCCGGCAGGGCGGCGGTATCGGGCGCTGGACCCGCAGCCTGGTCGAGGCCCTGCTGACTCTAGATGATGCTCGCGACGTTGAGTTTACCCTCTTTTACGCCGGGGGTGGCCTGACCGAAAAGCAGCAAGCTTTCGTCAAAGAGACCGAGCATAAATACACCGCGCCGGGAGGCCCGGCGGTCCGGTTCGTGCGCCTGCCTTTCTCCGAACCGGCCCTGACCCGGCTCTGGCAAAGGTTGCGCCTGCCCGTACCCCTGGAACTGGTCGCCCGCCTGGGCCAGCCCTTCGCTCTAAAAAATCCGCTCGGCAATCCCGATGTGCTGCATTTCCCCGACTTCGTGGTGCCGCCACACCTGGGGGGCCATTCCCTGGTCACCGTCCACGACCTCAGTTTTATGATAACCCCGGAGTGCGCCGAGGAAAATCTTCGTAAATACCTGAACGCCGCCGTACCGCGCAGCGTCCGCAAGGCCGACCGCGTCAGCGTGGATGCCGCCGCTATCAAGAGCGACCTCCACGAGCGGCTGGGGGTGCCAGACGCCAAAATGACGGTTATCTATGGCGGCGTCGGGCCGGAATTTCACCCGGTTGCCGATAAAGCTTATTTAGAGAAAGTCCGCGCCCGTCTGAAATTGCCCGAAAAGTTCCTGCTTTACCTGGGGACGATTGAGCCCCGCAAAAACCTGGCCCGCCTGGCCGAAGCCTGGGCCGCCCTTAAAGATACCGATGTCGGGCGAGGGCGGAAGTTGGTGCTGGGCGGGCGTAAGGGCTGGCTTTACGAGCCGATTTTGCGGCGTATTGACGAGTTGGGCCTGCGCGACGAGATTGTCTGGCTCGATTTCGTGCCGGAGGGCGACCTGGTGGCGGTCTACAGCCTGGCCGATTTGTTCTGTTTCCCCAGCCTCTACGAGGGGTTTGGCATCCCGCCGTTGGAGGCGCTGGCCTGTGGTACCCCGGTCGTTACGGCGAGTAATTCTTCGCTGGCGGAGGTCTTTACCGGGGCGGCTTTGATGTGCGAGGCTACCGATACAGGCTCAATTGTGGCGGCTATCCGGCGAGGTCTCGAAAGCCTTGACGGTGACGGCCAACTCCTGGCGGAATTGCAGGCGGAAGGGTTGAAGCGGGTTAGCACCTTCACCTGGGAGCGCGCCGCCCGTGAAGCCCTGGCCCTTTACCGCGAGATGGCCCAAAAAGCGTAAAACGTTCAATGTTCACCTTAAAGGGCGCGTAAAACGTCATAAAGTTGTATCAAGAGTTGTTTGGTGTGTTCGCTGAGAAAACATTTCTTGGAAGATTAGCCGAGAACGACTCTTTCTTTTGGTGCATCACAGACCGTGTTAATCATTGTAATAAGCAATTTCTCGAAGTTATCCAGGTTGGCAACTTTCACACCGTTTATTTTTTGGGCCAAAGCCCCGCAATCCTTGGTGGTTTTTTCGGCAACTACGATTAAAAGCCTTTTTTGCAATTCCAAAGATTGAATTCGATTTAGATATTCCTTTAATTCTTGCTCGTTTGTATTCGTTTTGGTTTCAATACAAAACACCTCATTTTTGATTGCAAAAAGGAAATCCAGTTCAACTGTTGTCCCATTTTTTAGGCTAACTTTTATATTTGGCCGGTATTGTCTATGGGTATCCCCTGGATAACTTTTTTTCAAAATGTGTTTTACCTGTTGTTCAATGTACCTTTCAAACCATCCACCTGTTAAATAGATCTGATTTTTACTGGTAAATTTTAGCTGTATACAATTTTCTTCAGGTGCTGGAAGTATAATCCAGTTTTCTAAAATGCCTATTTCTTTGAGATTCTTGCCAAGGATTTTAATCCTTGCTTTTTGGGTCGGAGTGTTTTCAATGGTTGAATAAGTGAAAGTACCATTAGGGATTTGTACTCTTTGTTTTAGAAACTGATAAAACTCTTTTAGCTCAGGGAAGTGTTGTCCAATATAACTTGCTGTTTGGTTTAACCGGGGTTCTCGGTCTTTATCCTTTACAATTTTGGTTCGTTCTAATTCCTTCGCTCCATGGGTTGCCAGATATTTCTCTATAACTCCATGTGTATTAGCGGATGTTATTGGTGTCACTGGTAGATTTGGTTCGACCCTGGAAATAGGAATTATATTCGGTGGTGCCTGTTCAATTTTTGCCTCAACCGCTTCAGGTTTTTTCTCAGTAGTCAATTTTTCCAGGGCGGAAGCGATTCGTTCGAGAGCGTTGGCTATCCGGTCGAGGTTTTCTTCAGTTTGCGGCCCGGTTACGCCAAACAAATCCCCGGTTTCAGCTAAAATAGCGGTAATCTTTTGCATATTTTCTTTTAGGGTTTTAGTTTCGCCTCGTAGGATTGTCTGTTCCTGCCAGCGAGCTTTTATTTTTGGTTAAAAAAGATGGTTGCCGAAAGTTATTTGAATCTTTTGGATTTTTATATTTTATTTCACTTTAATACCCCTGCCTACAGCCTTTTAGTACTTAAAAGTTCCTCTAATTTAGAAACTACCGTTTGACATTCCTGGTCATGTATAGTATAACCTTCTAAGCATGCAGGATTAGTGGGGTATACAAAGTGAAAACTCTTAAAACGTTATTCGAAGAATATTTAAAGAGAAATGTTGACCCGGCAGCCCGGTTAGGTAAGGTTGAGTTGCTACCGGTTGGGAACCAGGGTTTTTCCGGCTCAGTGCTGGTTTACTATGCCGTTTCTTACGAGGATAGCCGGGGCCAAATTAAAACAGTCCGGCTGGTCACGAAAAATGCCCCGTTAACCGAACGCCGGGTCTTGCAGCGTTTGAGCGAGCAGCATTTGCCCGGTCTGGCTCTTTCCCATACTCTTGACCTAGTTACCGATAAACCGCTGGGGCGTCCTTCCGGCGCGGGACAACCGCCACCCCCGCCACCCGTTCTCGACCTTGCTGCGGACGCCTCGATGCTCATTTGCCAGCAGTATCTTGCAGGTGGGACGACTGATAAGCCGTCACCCGAGTTTAAAAGCCAGGCGGCGGTATCCCTGGCGGCTATTCACGCGGCCAATCTCGGCAACCAGGCGGAGTTAAGCTGGCTCCCCGTAACAGACGCAGCTTTTTACAATACTTTTATCGTGGGTAAGTCGCTCTGGCCGTTCTGGGAGGGGTCGCTCAAGGTGCCGGAATTTGTAGAGCGTTTCGGTCACTTGACCCCCGTTATAGAAGAAACCGAGCAACGCTTTTTGAGATTTGCTCAAACGCTTTGGGAGGAAGGCGATTCGCTCACCCTGGTTCATGCCGACCTTCACAGCGGCCACGTAATGGCCGACCAGGGCCAACCCTATTTCATTGACTGGGGCCAGGCGCATTACGGTTCGCTTTATTTTGATTTGCCCAACTATTTTTCTGCCCAGGAAGCCCTGGAATACCGGGTGGCCCTGGCCCGGCTAGGCCACGAAATACCCCAGAAAGATTTTCTTGAACGCTACCACGAAGCCGGGCGGTATGTTGGTTTCAAATATTTGAGTTATTGCCTGTGGACCTGGCAGAACCTGGAGCCAAAATATGATGACAGTCGCCTTGCTATCATTGAGATGGTCTTGAATGGCACACCCCTGAACTGATTTTATAATTCTTCTATAGGTTTTAAGAAGACAGCCAAATTCTTACCGGCCTTTTGCCAGGATGGGTTTTGATTAAGCTTTGCCGGCTTAAAAATAGATAAGTTTGCGTTGAATTTCGAGTTCACTCCCCCTTGCATGAATCTTTTGGGTATGTTATTCTTAATTTAAGTTGATATATCCCAATCATTAAGATATATCCCATCGGGCCAAATCTTTCTTGCTCACAAACCTAGTTTTTGGAGGAAGCCGAGCTTATGCCTCGTCCACCTGCGTCACTACGAAATTCCCCAAATCGCCAGAATTCTCCTTCGCCCGCTCCCGAACCGGTCGAAACTGCTCCGGCGAGTCCTCCTCCTGCGCAACCCGAACAGCCGAGCCTTTTTGACGCGGTCCCGGAGACGCCCGAACCAGATACCACGCCCGCTCCCCGCCAGGGTAGGTCCATCCGGGCCATCCAACCCCAGCTTTTTAATATCAACAGCAAGGGCGATATAATTCAGCAACCGGTCGTGGAAATCCCGGCCCTCAATTCCAAGAGCAGCCTGGATGTGGCTTTCTGGTGGTTCCGCAGTCATCTCGAACAACTCAATCGGCCCAAGAATACTATTGCCTCCTATATGTACGACCTCGCCGGGTTCGAAGAATTCGTCGGGCAGAAGATTCTCGAAAAGGTAGTTTCGTCCGATGTGGCGAACTTCCTGGCCCAATCGCAAAAGAAATCCACCCGCAAACGCCGCCTGACCTCGCTCGGCGCTTTCTTCAAATATTTGATTCAGACCGAAAAGGTGCTGGACAAAGACCCGACCGACAACTTTTACGCCGATTTTATCCCGCTCAAGACCCCGGTGGTCCTCGACCCCGCCGAGCAGGAAGCCATTATGGACGCGGCCCGGCACGAGAACAGCCGCACCTTCCTCATGATTTACTTCATGTTAAAACTCGGCTTCACCCGGACCGAACTGCTGGCGATTCAGCCCGAACACGTCGATGCCACCGACCCCGCCCTACCCCAGGTCTATGTCGCCTACGATGACAAACGCTGGGCCAAAAAGGAGCGCAAGGTTCCCGCAACCGCCGAGTTTACTCCCGCCTTTAAGAGCTATATCGAGGAATTTCAGCCGGGCCGCAAGCTTTTCGAAATGCTGCCCCAGTCGGTTAACAAACTGGTCGAACGTGTGGCCCGCGACGCCGAGATAAATAAAAAGGTCACACCCCAGTCGTTGCGCGATACCTACGCCGTCGAGAGCGCCCGTACCGGCTCGAATTCCTCCGACCTGCTAAAGATCCTTGGGCTGGCTCCCGACCCGCGCAACCGTATGAGCGTGGACCGTTATATCAAGCTGGCCGGGGGCGCGCCTTCTTCCGGCGAGATAAAAGTCACCGCCAAAGGTAAAGCCGTTTAGCCACCCTGAATTGTTAGATTGTTAGCCAGTCCCGCCGGGACTGGCTAATTTTTTGGCTCTTTTGAGGTGGTCCGGTGATATTTTTGGTAGCAAAGAGGTATTTTATGGATTGGCAAAACGCCCTCGAAAACCTGCTGGAAGTGGTCTATTTACCCTTAAAACAAAGCCGGACCGAGTGGTTGCTGGTTGGTTCGGCGGCCACCGCGGTAGCCGGGTGCGACCTTACACCAGGTGACCTTGATATTCTGGCGCGAACACCGGAAGGGGTCCGGCGGTTTTCGGAATTGCTGGCAGATTATGCCCCGGCTGATTGTGTTTATCCACCAGGGCATGAAAAATGGCAATCTTCCCGGCAGATGCCGGTCTGCGTCATGGGGGAGGGCGCTTTGAGTTCGATATGGCATTTTGGGCGCTGGTATATAGATGGGTTCAAAATAGAGGTGGCCCATATCGCCCCACCTGCCGACGCCACCGCCCGCTCTAACGGTACGGGCATCTGGGAAAACGGCCCGGAAATCTGGCCCTACCGGGTTGAGACAACTTTTAAAGAATTCAGTTTTGGGACTGTGCCACTTGAAATCCAACTGGAAACAAATTTTAGCCGCGGTCTCTCTGCCCGGACAGCCAAAATAATAAAACTCTTTCGCCAAAAGGGTTACGACCGGGAACTGCTTTTGAAAAGCCTTTCTCCTGACCATCTTCAACTTTTCGAGCAGGCTTTTTCAAACCCGCTGTCCTAGGTTGGTTTCTCCGACAGAAAGGTTTTGCCGGGCAACAAAAAAGGAGAAGCCTGGCTTCTCCCCTTTCGTCCTGGCCGGTAGACTAACTCTACCGGCCAAATTTGTAATACTTCGTACTCCTAGGTCCGTACGCGCTGGCCGGTAATCAAGCGGTAAGCCGCTATGACTACGATAGCGCCGATAATCGCAACAATCAAGGTGGTGAAGTTAAAGCCAGAGATATAATCCCCGCCTAACAGGATTCCAGCCAGGAAACCACCTACGAGAGCGCCGATGATGCCGATAATGATGTCGGCGAGGAGCCCACCGGCTCCGCTGCTCATAATCATGTTCGCAATCCAGCCGGCCACCAGGCCAACCAGCAACCACGAAATTATACTCATCTCAATTCTCCTTTCACCAAGTCATTGAGGGCAACCCTTGAACTTGTGAACTCAGTGTCAGTTTTCTATATCCACTAAATTTCGCGGCTGCTTTTTTTGGTACTAAGCCGGGCCGCTTCTGCTTATTACTAAAGCATAGGCCGTGCCACAGTTGCCGGAAATATTGCGGTTTTTTTGAAGGAGTTTTAAAAATAAGTTAGCAGGGAATTTACCCGGCCAGGGTTTTCTCGCCCGAAAGGCCGGGCGGCGCTGGCCGGGGTTCTTCTTTTGGGGTTTCCTGGTTAATATCGTCGTCTTCGTCCGGCGGCAAATCTTCCGAGGCGGGGGTTTTGAGCCAGATGGTAAAGGTAGAACCCTGTCCAGGTGTGCTTTCCAGGCTAATCCGGCCCCCGTGCGCTTCCACGATATGTTTGACAATAGCCAATCCCAGGCCGCTCCCGCCACCCATCCCGGCGGTACTCTGGCGGCTGCGGGCTTTGTCTACCCGGTAGAAACGGTCAAAGACCAGGGCCTGGTCTCTTTCGGCGATGCCCGGCCCGTTGTCCTCTACCGTGACCCTGGCCCACTGCTTGCCCCGTACCAGCGAAAGGGTAATCTGGCCTTCTTCGGGGGTATATTTGATGGCGTTATCCACCAGGTTCAAAATAGCCCGTTTGAGCCGGTCCCGGTCGCCTTCGATAACTACCGGGTCGAAGTGGCCCAGCTTTAACTGCTGGTGGCGCTGGTCGGCCAGCACCCGCGTCTCCTTGAAAACTTCCAGGACAATATCGTCCAGCGGCAAAGAAGCCATTTCGACGGTCTGGCGGGCATCTGCCTGGGCCAGCAGCAGTAAATCCTGGACGAGGCGCTGCATGCGGGCACTTTCGCGCTCGATAGCCTGTAAAGATTCGGATTGGTTTTCGGGGTCGGGGTTGCGTTTGAGCAGGTCGACATTTCCCCGGATAACCGTCAGGGGCGTGCGGAGTTCGTGGGACGAGTCGGCGATAAATTGTTTTTGGGCCTTAAAGTTTTTGTCGAGCCGTTCGAGCATGGCGTTAAAAGCCCGGCCCAGGCGGCTGATTTCGTCGTTTGAGTAGGGGTCGGTCTTGATGCGTTCGTTCAGGTCGCCGTTAACACCAATCCGGTAGGCTGTCTCGGTGATTTCTTCGAGAGGCGCGAAGGTCCGGCGGGTGAACCACCAGCCGAAAACCGCCAGCAGACAGAAAGCCACTATCGCCAGGATGATAAACGGCCAGATTAAGCCGCTGACAATCGCGTCCGCTTCTTGCAGGCTGCGGACCACCTGGACAAACCCCCGGTTGTTGACCCGGTCGAGTTGCAGAGTATAGACCCGCGCCCGTTCTCCGGTGGTCAACTTGATATAGCTGAAGCCGGTGCCGTCTTTGATTTTATCGACCAGGGCCGCCTGGGTGGCTGGTTTGCTCATCACCTTTAACTCGGGGATACGGCTGAGGACGTTGCCCTGCGTATCCACCAGTTGCAAGTAAGTCAGGGCCGAGGCCAGGTCGTTCGGGTCGTTCATGTTTAGCGCCGGGTTTTCGGGCATGGGCGTAGTGCCAGGGTTGGCCCCCGGACTGGCACCTGGATTGGTCCCTGGTGTTGTCCCATAGGAATTTTTGGTGGGCTGGCCGCTCGGCTGGCCGCTTCCGCCATAAGTCCTGGTGAACTGGTCGAGGTCTTTGAGGCTAAACCCGCTATGCGCTAAAAAAGCCTGGGCCTGTTCGGCCCGGCTTTTCAGGTCGGCGTCAACGCCGCTTTCGAGATTGTTGATAACTGAGCGGTAGACGATGCCCATAAAGGCCACCATGGTTACAAAAACCACCACCGCGTAAACCAGGGTTAACTTGAATCGTATGGAACTGTGGAAAAAGACCCTCGACATCAGGCTTGAGTGACCTCATCGGGCTGGACCGCTGGTTCGGGTTCCCGTAACACATAGCCCACGCCCCGGACGGTGTGAATCAATTTGGTCCGGCTGTTGGTTTCCAGCTTACTCCTCAAATAGCGAACGTAGACCTCAATTATATTCGATTCCCCGCCAAAGTCATAGCCCCAAACTTTGTCATAGATAAATTCACGGTTGAGGACCTGGCGCGGGTGCTGCAAAAAGAGCATTAACAGTTCGAATTCTTTACTGGTAAGCTCGATTAGCTGGCCGTTGCGCCGGACTTCGTGGGTCGCGGTATTCAGGGTCAGGTCGGAGAACTGTAAAAGCTGGGCTTCACCTGGGAGTTTGCGGCGCAGGTGGGCCCGGATACGCGCCAGCAATTCATCAAAGACAAAAGGCTTGACGATATAATCGTCGGCCCCGGCGTCAAGCCCGGCCACTTTATCGGTTACGGCATCCTTGGCGGTCAGCATCAGGACGGGGGTGTCGCGCAGTTTTCGCATCTCGCGGGCGACCTCGATACCGTCAATTCCCGGCATCATCACGTCCAGCAACACCAGGTCGGGGGCGCTTTCCCGGAAACGGGCGATGGCCTTCTCGCCGGTCTCGGCGGTTTCGACCTCGTAACCCTCGAATTTCAAACCCCGGCTGAGTAAGTTCAAAATTTCGGGATCGTCATCTACGGCTAAAATTCTCATAATATTATTCCTGGTAAATATTCCTTGCTAAATTTAAAAGGTACGTTAAGCAGGGGCTTCAAAACCCGGTCCTCATGTAATACGAATTTTTAGGGGTCTCGGTTTCAGAGTCGGCAAAAGCTCGGTTATTGGGGCGGCCAGACCACCCGCCAGCCGTTATCCTGCTGCAAGAGGACCAGCGATTCGAAAAGCGGCATTTTGCGGTTGTCCTGGGTGGTGACCTCGACCTCGTAGGCCACGCTGGCCCGCTTTCCGACAATATTCGGCGGTTGGACCTTTACAATGTCGGTGCGAGTTATCCCGGCCTCGGTCCTGGCCCTGGTCAGGCGGTCTACAAACTGGCTGCGGCTGACTTTTAGCTGCGAGTCGCTCGACAACAAATCGTAGGCCGAGGTGTAGGCCGAGTCGCGGATATTTTCCAGGTAACGCTGGGCCACATCGGCGGGGGGAGCGGTATCGCCACAGGCGGTTAGGAGCAGGGGTAAGCCTAAAAGCCCGGCCACCAGGGCTAACCCGGCCAGCTTCTGGCGGGGGTTGAAAATGAGTTTTAACAAAGCAATTTTGCAAAGATAATTGAGAAGTAATCTAAAAAAGCGCAAAGCCCCAACCTTATTTATCAGTCTTAGTGGCCGGTTGGCCCAGCGCCCAGCCGGGCGCACCCAGTAAAATGTCTTCGGGCCGGAAACCAATCCAGCCGTCGTGGTTGTAATCTTTCTGGCTGAGCATTTCGGCGACCCGCCCGGTGAAATCGGTCCGGGCAAGGCGCTGGTTGTACTCAGGTTCCCCCAGGTAATCTACGGCCAGGCCGAGCGCAATCTGGGAGGCGTTCGGGTAGCGGGGGCTGCCAATAAAGGCGTCAAGGTCACCCTGGCTGTCCAGCCGGTCGGCAATTTCTTTTTGAAGCGCGAAAACCTTGTCGCCATCCTCGGTTTTGATGGTGGGCGGTCCTTCCGCGATAAGCGGGACGGCGTAATCGAACATGACACCGTTGAGCGAAAGCAGCATATGGCCCCAGTTGGTCTGGGCCGGGAGCAGTCCCGCGCCCTGTCCGGGGTCCTGGCGCAGGTTCAGGCTGATGTTTAGCTGGCCGTTACCGCCGGGGTTGACAAAACGGTCCGGCACCGGGCTGAGCCAGGGCGGCGTGGCGAAAAGCCTGCCGCGGACTCCACCGCCGAGATTGAGGGTAAAAGTCTTGGTGAGCGGTCTGCTATCCTCGAATTTAAGGAGGCCCAGGCTGACCATGTCGAAGGCGGGAGTATCGCTGGTGAAAATCGGTTCTTGGAGACCGTTCCAGTCGAGCGAGGCAGGGGCTGCCGGGAAAAGCAGCCGGAGCGATTCGGAAAGATAGTCGCTGGTCGCGCCATCGGGGGCCTGGCCGGGTTGGGTGGACGGTGTGGCCTGGGGCGTCGTTGAAATGGTCGCTGTAGGCGGGGTGGTGGTCGGGTCGCTCTGGGCCTGGATCGCGCCGGGCAACCCTAAAATCGCTACTAAAGCCAGTAGCGCTGCACCGAACCCGGCCCAGGCTCTGACTTTCCGGCGAATTTTAGTTGATGAGTTCAAAGGCATTAAGGTTTGGTGGTCGGTTGGGTAGAGATAACCGTCACGTTTGCGCCCGCGCCGGGTGTAGTTGCCACCTGGGTCTGGGCCGCGTTCAGGTTGCCGGGGGTAGTCGGCGGCGCGGAAGGCGCCTCGGTCAGGTTATAGACGTAAACCTTCTGGGCGCTGATGAGATAGACCTTTTTATTGGCTTCGTCTACGGCCAGGTCCTTAACCCCGGTAAACTCGGTATTTCCCTCGGCGGACTGGAACTGCTGGATATACGCCCCGTTTGATTTGCCGAATTGCAACACCCGGTTTTCGCTGTCCAGGACGAAAATAAAGGGGTAATCCAGGCTGCCCACGTAGAGCAAGTACGGGTTGTTCAGGGGCGGTCCGAGCCGGGCGTCTTTGGTCAGGTCGTACTCACGGACGACCTCGCCCTTGGGATTGCCGTTAGGCCGGGCCATCTGGTAGACGTGGCCTGCGCTGTTCAGGGCAAAGACCGTCCCGTCAATCGCGAACCCGCCCGCTTTGTCCAGGTTGAGATTGGCTATCAGGTTCGGGTTGACCCACTCGTCCGGTTTGGCGGCGTAATTCCCGGCGTTGTATTTCAAAATCTGGCCGGTGCCGGTCCCTATCAGGTAGAGATTTCCTTCATATGAGGCGGCCTGAAGCTTGCCTTTGGGTGAACCGCCAAGGGCCTGGGCGACCCAGCTATTACTACCCTGGTTGAAAATCCAGACCTGGTTGGCGTCGTCCAGCACCATCAGGCCATCGGGGCGGCCCACCATCGTCACCGGCTTGCCAAAGGTGCTGTTCCCGGCTTTGTCGCCGGTCTTCAAAATCGGTTTGACCGCGCCCAGGACATCGGCGCTGTATATGATGTTCTGGCCCGTATCCATCAGGTAGAGCAGGTCGCCTTTGGGTGAAATGACGGCCTTGCTCAGATTGACATTCGGCCCCTGGGTTGCCAGGTCGAGCGCCACCCGTAAATCTAGCGGAATGGTTACTTTATTGACCGTGTTGAGCGTTTGTCTGACGGCGTTAACGGCGGGCTGGATGGTTTCCAGGTCAGGCTTTTCCTTGCGGGCCTGGGCCAGCAGGTCGTTGGCCTGGTTGAGCAGGTCGCGGGCCCCGTTCGGGTTGGTTTCGATAAAAGTAACCGCGCTGGTCCGCTTGGCGTCGGCCTGGGTGACCAGTTGACGGGCCTTGGATTCGCTGCCGACAATCGAGCCGCCGGAGACCGACAGAATCAGCAGCACCACGGCAAGCCCCATCACGAGACCGATGCCGCCCATAATCAGCGAACGATCCCGCAGACTCATGTTGTTGAAAGACCATTTTTGCCTGGCCGGGGGACCGTAGCCGTCGCCGCTGACCATATCGAAATAAGGGTTATCGAGCGGTTCGGCGCTGACCGTACCCTTGGGCTCGACAGTCTTCTTGCTGCGCCGCCGCTTGTTCAGGTCAACCGGCTCGTCGACTTCATCCGGGGAGGGCGTTTCGGGCAGCGGGGCGCGGTAACTCTGGACGTAAGGGCGGGTTGGCCGGGTCGTAAAAGCTTTTGCGGTAATCGGCGGCGTATGCAGGTTCTGGTCCTGTGAAGCGTCCGTATAAGAAAACTTGCGCATCCCGGAAGGGGTCATGGTGTTATCCCCACCCAGGCGCGAGGTGAAAGCCTTTGGTTTTACCGGGCCAGGTGAAGTGATGACCTCGTCCGACCCCGCGATGGTGGGCGATTCGGGGGTCGGGTTGAGCGAGCGGCCTTTAAGAAAGGCGGGCCGGTTCAAATCGTCGCTTTCCCGGTGCAGCCAGGAACCGCTATCGGGGTCTTTGGTTGCCAGGGGGTCGTTTTCCTCGCTCTCGCCGAGGCTGGCCGGTTGGGCAGGCATAATGAGCGGTTTGGTGGAGCGTTTACCCGCTTCGATGGGCGTAACTTCGGCCACAGGCGCGGGCGCGTGTTCGGTCAGGTAATCGTCGGTTTCGCCGGGTCTGGCGTTGGGGCGCGGTCCGGTCGGATTCAGGCGGGCGGCCAGCATACCGACAGCACCGGCCATATTTTCGGCGGCCCCCTTCCAGCCGTTATCGGTCTGGCGTTCGGTATAAGGCCGGGCCCCGATTTCTTCGCGGGCCCCGATGATTATCGCGTAGCCGTCGTTAAGGTTTTGCTTGCGCGAATATTCCGATAGATTTATGAGCGCGCCCCGGCTGTCCGGCTGGTCGAGAATCCAGAGCAGGCTTTCTTCGTTCAGGACGCGGGTATAACTGGCCGAGCAGAGCATGAAAAGGTCGCCCGGCTCGAATAAATTGCGGGTCAGGATAGGGTCAATGGTGGTATAGCGGCCCAGGGCAGGCAGGCTGGTGCTGCGTGGCATGGGCAGAGTTGCCTGGGGGTCGGTATCCTGCCGTTTGAGGCTGGTGGCAGTTGCACTGGTGCGACCGCCGGTTAGCTGGTCGGTCGAGCGGTTGGCCTGGGCCAGCAAGGCGGCAGCGGGCAAAGTCTTGAGTTCGCCCTGGTGATAGAGATAGGCCCTGGTCGGTAGCATCTGGCCGGAATAGACTTCGTTACCCCGCACCAGGGCGACGGTCAGGCCGACTCCCCGCCGTTCCGGCGGCAGGAGGGCGCTATTGTAGTTAAAAACCAGTTGGTTGGCTTTTTCGAGGGCGTGTTTGAGCGCGCCGGTAATGGAAGTGTTGGTGGTGTTATAAAAGTCGTGGAGGATGGTTTCCTGGACTTCTTTACATAAATCAATATCACCGGAACGAGTCTTTCCGGCGGCCATGTTTTCGGTTTCGGTTATGATGTAGAGCGTGCCGCGTTTTTGCAGGACCGGGGGAGGGATGATTTGTTCAGCGTCTACCAGGCAATCACCCCGGTCGCGGCGCACGCCATTACTCAGCTCTAACTGGTTGGCTACAATATACATAGCTTTACCCCTGAGGATAAGATGGCTAGTTGATTTAGGTTGGGCAATTATAACCCATAGGGAGTTTCTTTGTCTATCATCGGGAGAGGTTCGGAGGACAGCCCCACCTTAGAAACATATCCCCATTGTGGAAAAATGGTATACAACTTTCGGTTTGAGCCTGGAAAGGCTTTCAGATAAGAGAAAATCGGACTTATTGTAACAGTTTCAAGCGATAGCCCAAAAGTAAAAAAGCCAGGGACCTTGCTTTACACAGGGTCCCCGGCCTTTATAATAATTATTGCGAAAAAAGATTAGCTAAAGCCTTTAGTCACGGCGCTGAACATGCTGCCGAGTTGTGGGCCTAAATAGGCGAGTATGACCACCACCACGATAACTACAAAAAGTAGGATAAGTGCGTATTCAACTAACCCCTGACCTTCCGTTGTCTTTGCGTGGGCTGGTCTTACTCTCGGCCACAACATGGCCCAGAGGCTACTCCACCAGCTTTCCAGGTTTTTCAAGGTACGTCCTCCTGCCTGTTTCTATAAATTGTCTCCCTATTTCAGGGAAACCAAAAACGCTGGTATATTACCGACCAGTCTCAGTGTATAATCAGGAGAGCTTGCACAGAAGGTCAGAAAATTCAAGCAGTTTGAATCGTCTAACATTAATAAAGTATATATGCTTTTAATGTAATAAACAAGCACTTGGGACTAAAGTACTACCGCGGCTTGCAAGTTTTTTAAGGCGGGTTATGATAAGTTACCAGTAGTTCAAACCGTTAAGCAGAAAGTAAGTGTGATGTCTGAAACTTCCGCGCCTATCCAGACTGATACTCCGGGTTCCGACTTCCCCGCCCGCCTGGCCGGGGTGGATACATGGCTTCAACGGGAAGCGGCCTTCTGGCTGAAAAAGGCCGGGGACGAACAGGGTCTGCTGGCGGAAGCTCGCGCGGACGGCTGGCAACTCAAACAATGGGGGAAAAGTGTTTTCGGGCAGGTCGGGAATGGTCCGGGCCGCTTGCTGGTCTATCTTCCGCCGGGTCGGGCGAGCGCGGTCAACCTCGCGGCTTTAATGGCGGCCACCCAGTCCTGGCAGACTACCGGCGATTTACCCCTGACCCTCAAGTTTTTATATGGGCCGGTGGAAGAAGCTTTGCTGGCCGGGCACAGCGAAGACCTGGCGGCAGACGCGATTATCTACGTCAGGGGCGATTACCGGCGGGGCCGTCCCCTGGTAAGCCTGGGTGTTAAAGGCTTGTTGGAAGTGGAATTGCGGGTCAAGACCATGTCCAAAGATGCTCCCAGCGCCTATAGCGAGGTAATGCCCGGCGCTTCCTGGCTGCTGGTCCAGGCTATTACGGCCCTAAAGAGCGAAAGCCTGGAAGTGCAAATCGAGGATTTCGAAGAAGGGTTGTCCCCGCTCCCGTTCGAAGAAAGCCAGGCCCTGCGCAAAGCTCTCCCCGATTTCAAGCCCGAACTGGCCCAACGCCTGCGTGATTACGGTCTGAATGAATATATTTTTAACCTGAACGACTGGCTGGTCTTACAGACCCAGTATATGGTGCCCACGGTTAATGTTTCGGCCCTGGAATGCGGCAGTTTTGATACTTCAGGCCGATTGAAGCTCCCGGCAACGGCCCGCGCCCGGCTCGATTTTCTGCTGGTGCCTTACCAGGACCCCGCCCAGGTCTTTGAAAAGCTCCGGCAGCACCTTCTGACCAGAGAATTTGGGCCGCAGCTTGAAATTATCCAGCTACCGGGGGCATTCCGCCCCAGCCATACCCCCCTGACGGCCCGGTTCGTCCAGGATGTGCTGGCCGCCGGGGAGGCTATAGGGGCGCCACCCCTGGTAGCGCCAATTGGCCTTTTCAGTGGTCCGCTGGCAGCCTTGAAGGAAGCGGCGGGCAATCCCCCCGCCCTCTGTTTTGGCCTGGGACGCAGCCGGGTCAGCCGGGCCGATTTCACGACCCAGGCCCGCTGGCTGGCCCATCTCTTTCCCCTGGTGCTTAGCGGGGACGCCGCCATGTTCGAAATTTATCCCGACCGGCCCGCGCCTGCCGCCAAAAAGCTGACCGAGCCGCCCGACACGCCCGATTTAACAGATCTTTCACAACTTATCCCGGACTTCCCGGAATTGGACCTGCCTGATGAGCCGTTTGGTTCCCTCACCGAAAACGAATCTGGCAACTCCGGCCAGTCCTGAGACGCGGCCAGGTTTAAAACGCTGGTCCGGCCCGGCTTATCGTCCCTACTGGATTTTGCTGGGCCTGGCTTTGCTTGTCCGGGTGGGGACGGCCCTTCTTTTCCACCAGCCCGGCTATACCGACGCCTACTACTACGCCAATGTCGCCGAGTCGCTCTGGCGGGGGCAAGGTTTCCGCGAGGACTACATCTGGAATTACCTGGTCAGGCCGCTCCCGACCGGCGTTACGGGCAACCCGTCCAGCCTTTACTGGATGCCGCTTACTTCCATCCTGGTCTACATTGCCTACCTGGTAGGGGGCGGACCATCTTTCCTGGCCGCGCAGGGGCCTGGCATCCTTCTTTCGGCTCTGCTGGCCCCGCTTTCTTTTTACCTGGCGACCTCGCTTTTTGGCAATACTCCGCAGGGCCGCCGCTACGGCTGGCTGGCCGGGCTGCTTGCCATTTTCAGCGGTATCTACGCGGCCTACTTCGTCTTTCCCGATAATTTCGCCCCGTTTGCCCTCTTTAGCTGTGGTTTCTTAATCTGCGCGACCCAGTCTCTCACCCGTCTTCTGGCAGGTTCGCGGGGGGTCTATCGGCGGGCAGCGCTGGCGGGTGTGCTGGCGGGCCTGGCCTACCTGACCCGCGTGGACGGATTGCTGTTGCCGGTCGTGCCGCTGGTCTGCCTGCTCTTACGCCCGGCCGCTTTGAAAAAGTCCTGGCCGGTAGCCTGGCGGGCCGGGGTGGTGATGCTGGCTGTTTTTGGGCTGGTGATTTCGCCCTGGCTGCTTCGCAACCTGGCAGCCACGGGTCAACTCTTGCCGGGAGGCGGCCTCAAGGTGCTGTTCTGGCGCGAATACAACGACTTTTTCAGCCTTTCGAAACCGCTTGACCTACCCTACTACCTGAACCTGACCCAGCCTGATCCTCACTGGGGCTGGGGGCCGTTAATTGGCGGCAAGCTGGATGCCCTGTTCGAGAACCTTTTAATCGTGGAGCGGGGGGCCCTCTTTCTGACCCCGTTCTTTATTATCGGGCTTTTCACCTGGCCTACCCTGCCTGTCGAAACGGAAGCATCACGTCCGGCCCGGTTGTGGCAGAGGCCGGAGTTCCAGCCGTTCCTGGTCTACACGGTCTTGCTTTACCTGGCGATGTCGCTGGCTTTCACTTTTCCCGGCACACGGGGGAGCGTTTTTCATTCGTCGGGGGGATTGCTCCCCTACATTTTCCTGGTCAGCCTGGTAGGGCTCGACCAGGCTATAACCTGGCTGGGCAAAGTCTCCCGGCCCCAGGCTACGGCGGCCCGCCAGCTTAGGTACGGTGGGCTGGTGGTGGCGGCTTTTATCTGCCTAACGCTCGGCCTGACCCTATCGCTGCCGGGGAATTGGGACAAGGATTACAACGAGGTCCAGCAGGTCGGGGCCTGGCTGGATGCCCACGAAAGCCCTGACACGGTCGTGATGCTGCCGCTTGGCCCGGCCTTCTGGTATGTGACCCACCGCCCCTCGATTGCGACGGCCAGCGATTCCCTGGAAGTGAACCTGCAACTGGCCCGGCAGTACGGGGCGCGCTACCTGGCCCTTTTCTCCGACCACTACCCCGACTCTTTCGCCTGGTTGTACGACACTAAAAAAGCGCCCGGCTTCGAGCTGGTCGAAGATTTTGGGGGCGCTCAACTTTATAGAATTGTTCCCAGCTAGTTATTTGATGCTATAGACCCGGTCCAGGGCCGACCGGATAGTGTCCTCGGTGAGAGGGCCGAGGATGATGCGCTGGACGATGCCGTTTTTATCTATAAAAAGGCTGGTCGGAAAGACCCGCACCTGGTAGCGGTTGGTCACGTCGCCGTTGCCGTCCAGCACCACCGGGTATTTTAGTCCCGCCTTGTCCACTCTACCTGCCACCGTACCGGCATCTTCCCGCATATTCACGCCGAGAATGACCAGTTTGTCCTGGTTAGCCTGGTAGGTCTGTTCGAGCATGGGTAGTTCCGCCTCGCAGGGTGGGCACCAGGTTGCCCAGAAATTTATTAAGACTGGCTTGCCCCGGTACTGGCTGAGTTTGACGACCTGGTTATCGAGGGTGTTCAGGGTGAAGTCGGGCGCGAGGCTGCCGATTCTGACCTGTTCGCTGGCGGACCTGGGCGGTTCGTAGGTGGTACTGCTGCCAGGGGCGATGGTATTGGCGGGGGTAATCTGCCCGGATGGAGCGATAAGACCGGTAGGGGTCGGGGTTGCATCCCCGCAGGCGACCAGGAGAAGCCCGGTTAACGCCATAATCACCAAAACTAAACTTCTCTTGAAAATAATTCCCTTCACCTGAAAATAATTCCCTTCACCCGAAGGTTTCCTTCTAACTAACCTGGTAACTGTAAAAACCGCGCCCGCTAACCTGGCCGAGCTTTCCGGCCCGGACCATCTGGCGCAAAATTACCGCCGCCCGGTAACGGGGGTCGCCGGTTTCCGCGTGCAGGTAGTCGAGCGTTGCCAGCACACGGTCCAGGCCCAACTGGTCGGCGTACTGGAACGGACCCTGCCCATAATTCATGCCGAGCCGCATGGCCGTGTCAATGTCGCTCACCGAGGCTAAATTTTCCTGCAAGGCGAAAGCCGCCTCGTTAATCATAGCACAAATGACGCGTAAGACGATACCGGCAGGGGTTTCCGGCATTACGGCGTAACTGCACCCCATCCTTTTGAGCAGGGCTGCGACCTTTGCGGCGGTTTCGAGCGAGGTTTCAAGGCCGAGGTTGATTTCGTAAAACTTATCGTTGATGGACGGCAAAGGGTTTTGCAGCCCGATTACGTTCTGAGGCTGGCCGCTCACAAAACCTGCTTCCGTGACCGACGCCAGCGCGTCCAATAAGGCGTAAACCGTTCCAGGTGCTGCCGGGTGGTGTTTGAAGAACTCGCGATAGTCGAGGCCCGGCGCAAGCAAGACCAACCCGGCCTCGTTCAAATCTTCTTCTATCGGAAGCCCGCCCCCGGTCAGTTGGGCTTTAAGCTTTTCTGTCGCCGGGTTTTCTCCCACGATTGCTATTTTGGCCGGGGTTTCCGCCAGGGGTAAGACTATTTCAGGCTGGCGCGGCACCGGGTTTTCGGCACCGGGCGGGTAGAGATAATAGCCTTTCCCGGCCTTTTTGCCGAGATGCCCGGCCCGGACCAGTTTGCGGACGAGCGGGACGGGTCTGAACCGGGGGTCACCGGTCTCCTTAAAAATGTTCTCGGTGACGGTAAGGCCGATATGGACCCCGCTCAGGTCGCTGGTCATGAGCGGTCCCATCTTGAACCCCGCTCCCTGGACGAGCGCCCGGTCGATGGTCAGCGAGGAGAGGCCGTCTTGCAGCAGTTGTTGAGCTTCCAGGTTGACGGGCCGGTTTATCCGGTTGACGATAAAGTTTGGTGAATCTCCGCAGACGACCACGGTCTTACCCAGCTTCTGGCCGAGGGCTATAGCGGCTTGTTCGACTTCCGGCGCGGTATCGCTGCCCCGCACCACCTCGACCAGCTTCATGAGCGGGACCGGGTTGAAAAAATGGAGGCCGACGGTCTGGCGAGGTCGTCCCCCGGCGGCTCCGATTTCGCTTATAGAGAGGCCGCTGGTGTTGGAGGCAAAGTTGGTTTCAGGCGGACAGAATTTGTTAAGACGCTGGAACAGGTCGCGTTTGACCTCCATGTTCTCGAAGACTGCCTCGATAACCCAGCCTGCCTCCTGGGCGGCTTCGGCCAGGTCGGTGGTGACACTCAGGCGAGATATAGCGGTTTCGGCGGTTGGAGAAGAAAGTTGGCCTTTCTCGGCCATGCGCCGGAGAAAATGGGCGATTTGAGAGGCGGCATTTTGGACCAGTTCGTCTTTCAGGTCTTGCAGCGTGACCCGGTAGCCTGCCAGCAAACAGACCTGGGCAATCCCCGCGCCCATCGTGCCCGACCCGATTACGGCAATTTTTTCCGGTTCTTGGCTGTTCACCTCTAGTTTCTCCTTTAGCTTAAACTTTCCTAATTTTCGAAAAATACCCCTGATAAATAAATAAGTATCCGGGTTTTGTTTGTTATAATATATTTACAAAAGGAGTAAATAATTATGACCAAAGAATTAAGCCTGGTTCCGTTCAGCGAATTCTCAAATAACCTAGACAGCTTCTTTGAACAGGTAGTTCGTGAAAATAAAGAGATAGTTATTGAAAACGAACAGGGCGAACAGGTTCTCCTAAAACCCGCTCCTGCCTCAAAACGAAAACATCGTACTCGCACTGAAGCCGATCACCAGGCATTTTTAGCGTCGGCTGGTGGTTGGAAAGATGTTGATACCGACAAGCTATTAGACGACATTTATGAAAGCCGCCGGACTAGCAGTCGCCCACCTGTAGATTTATGAATTATCTTGTTGATACTGATGTGGCAATCGGCTTCCTGAAAGGTAAATCTCAGGAAGTTTCTTTGTTAAGGAACCTTAGCTCAAGGTATTGCCATTAGTCTGATTACTTATGGCGAAATTTACGAGGGTATTTATTATGGTAGAAATCCCAGGCAAAACGAGCAGGTATTTCATCAGTTTTTACAGGGTGTTGACGTTTTGCCTTTAACCAGATTGGTGATGCGCCGGTTTGCCCGAATCCGAGGACACCTACGGCAAACAGGCGCTATATTGGCTGATATGGATCTCTTAATAGGCGCTACCGCTCTTCAAAATAAACTTACGCTTGTTATCTACAACAAGAAACATTTTCAAAGAATACCAGGCCTTACCCTTTATTAAAACCAAACTACAATGTATGAATAGCCAGCCCCAACGCACTTTCGACGCTTTCGAGGGTCATTTCGGCCAGGCCGGGATGCGGATGCAGGATTTCGGCTATATCGGTCAGGGTCGCGCCCATCTCGATACCCAGCGAAGCCTCCATTATCAGGTCCCCGGCTTGCGGCCCGACCAGCGTCATTCCCAGTAGCAGACCGCTCCCCTTTTCGGCTACCACCAGCGCTACCCCGCTTTCACTTCCGAGGGTCAACCCGCGGCCATTCGCCGCCAGCGGAAAGCGCCCGGTCACGACCTCGTACCCGGCCTGGGTCGCGGCTTCGGCAGTGAGCCCGGTATAGGCCAGTTCGGGCGTGGTATGCGCTACCCGCGGCAGGGCCTGGGGCGCGAAGGCAACCTTGCGTCCACCCATCGTTTCGGCGGCCACTTTCGCCTGTTTGGTAGCTACGCTTGCCAGGGGAGTTTGCCCGGTAACGTCGCCCACTGCCAGGATGTCCGGCTGGTTCGTCACCTGGGCCGCGTTGACCGTCAACTCGCCATCCGGCCCGGTCTTGACCCCGGCTTCTTTCAGGTTGAGCTTGCCCGTGTTGGGTTTGACGCCGTGGGATACCACTACCGTTCCGGCCAGCCGCTTTTCCTTTCCGCCCGCCGTATAGACCAGTTCGGTCCCGTCCATTTTGAGGGCTTGCGCCCCGGTCACGACCTGGATACCCAGCTTGCGCAACCCGGCCTGGACCAACCGCACCGCCGCCTGGTCTACCTCTGGTAGGAGTTTATCGCCGCCTGCCAGGAGGGTCGTGCTGACCCCCAGGTTGGCAAAGAGGGTGGCGAGTTCCAGGGCAACATAGTTATCCCCGACCACATTGATAGCGGTGGGAAGCTCGGTCAGGGCCAGGGCTTGTTGCGCCGAGAGGACATTTTCGCCAAAAGGCAGTTCGGGTAACTCACGAGGAGAGGCCCCGGTCGCCAGCAGGCATTTTTCAAAAGCCAGCCGGTGCGAGCCGTATTCGCCTTCGACCCGTAATTCTTTTTCGTTCAAAAACCAGCCCAGGCCATGCACGATTTCGATTTTGTGCCCGGCCAAAAGCTTTGCCACGCCCCCGCTCAAACGCTCGACCACGCCGGTCTTCCAGGCTTGCATCTGGCCCCAATCAAACGAAGCCCTGGCAAGCTGGATACCCATCGTCTGCAAACTTTCGTCGTTTAGCTGGCGAAAGCGGCGGGAGGCTGAAATCAGGGCTTTGAGGGGAATACACCCGCTATTGAGGCAGATCCCGCCGAGCGGCCCATCCACCACCAGCGTCACGGACTGGCCCAGTTGGGCGGCCCGGATGGCAGCCACGTAACCGCCCGGCCCGGCGCCCACTACCAGGGTGCTTACCGCCGTTGTAACATCACCTACAACCATTTTTAACCTCGCAAACCTAGACCGCGTTCAGCAGTAGTAGACCGGGCGTTTCCAGCAGTTCTTTCAAGGCCGCCAGGAACATCCCGGCCTCGGCCCCGTCTATCAGGCGGTGATCGAATGACATCGAAAGGGGCAGGCTGTAGCGTTTGACCAGTTCCCCGCCAACGACCGCCGGGCGCTCTTTGAGGCTGCCCGTCACCAGGATGGCTGCTTCGGGTGGGTTGATGATAGCTGTCCCGGTGCTGCCGCCAAAGCTGCCCACGTTGCTGATAGTAAAAGTGCTGCCGGAAAGTTCATTCGCCTTCAGGGTGCGGTTGCGCCCGCCCTCGCTGAGCCGGTTGATTTCGGCGGAAAGTTCCAGGAAGGTCAGGTGGTCGGCGTCCCGCGCTACCGGCACCAGCAGACCATCAGGCGTCGCGGTGGCGATACCGATGTGATAGTAATTTTTAAAGATAATCTCGCGGGTCTGCTCGTCCAGGCTGGCGTTAAAGACCGGGAACCGCTTGAGGGTCTGCACGACCGCTTTCACGATAAGCGGCATATAGGTCAGGTTCACCCCCTGTTTTTCCGCCGCCGGTTTCAACTGGGCGCGCAAGGCCACCAGGCCGCTGCCGTCCGCCTCGTCAAAGCAGGAGGCGTGCGGGATGGTTTTCCAGGAAAGCTCCATCCGTTCGGCAATCCGCCGCCGCAACCCCACCAGCGGTTTGCGTTCTTCGCCACCTGCCGGGGCCGTATGGGCCGGGGTTGTTGCGAAGGTAGGGGCAGACGTAATCGGAGCGGCCTGGATATGACCGTTTGTGGCGGGGACGCTCGGCGCGAAGCCGGCGGCATGGCCGTTACCGGAAACCACGACCGGGGCCGCGGGCGCGTTAGCCTGGTTGAGGGCGAAAGCTTCCACGTCTTTTAGCAGCACCCGGCCATCCGGGCTGCTCGGTGGGACTTTTGCCAGGTCCACGTCGAGTTCGACGGCCCGGCGCCGGACGGCAGGGGCGGCTTTAACCCGGTTTGGTCCTCCGCCAACACCCGCCCCAACCAGGGTTTTGCTTTCGGCTTCTGCCTGGGCCGGGGCTGTTTTAACTTCGGGGGCACTAGGAGCCGCGTTTGAGGTTGCGGCGGTCTGGAAACTGATTAGAATATCGCCCACCTGGGAAATCTTGCCGGGGGCCGCGAGGATTTCGCTCACCTGGCCGCTGACCGGGGCCGGGATTTCCACCACCGCTTTGTCGGTCTGGATTTCCAGCATCGGCTGGTCCACCTTTACGGTATCGCCCGGCTTCACATGCCAGCGCAAAATCTCCGCCTCGTGCATTCCTTCGCCCACGTCCGGCAGCTTGAATTCAAACATAGCTTCTCCTAACAATTGTGGTCGGGTCTAGTCTTCAAGGGTCTGCCGTAGGGCCTTCACCACCCGCGAAACGGTCGGAATGTAATTGTCTTCCAGGCCGGGCGAAGGGAAAGGCGTATCGTAGCCGGTGACACGGGCGACCGGTTTGAGCAGCGAGTAGAGGCAGTTGTCGTTAATTATCGAAACAACTTCCGAGCTCACTCCCCCGGCCATGGGGGCTTCGTGGACCACGATAGCCCGGCCCGTCTTTGTTACGGACCTGATAATGGCTTCCTCGTCCATCGGCCAGATGGTGCGGAGGTCAATAATTTCGATGCTGGCCCCGCCTTCTTCCTGGACCTTGCGGGCGGCTTGCTGGCAGACCGGGACCATCGCACCGTAGGTGATAACGGTGATGTCGCTGCCTTCCTGGATAGTGGCGGCCTGGCCGAGCGGGATGGTGTAGCGTTCGGGCGGGACTTCCTGTTTGAAAGAGCGATAGAGCTTGATGTTTTCCAGGAAAATCACCGGGTCAGGGTCTTCGATGGCCGAGATGAGCAGCCCTTTCGCGTCGTATGGCGAAGAAGGCAGCACCACTTTGAGGCCGGGGGTCTGCAAAAAGACCCCTTCCATGCTGTCGGAGTGCATTTCGGGGGTGCGGACACCGCCGCCGTAAGGGGCCCGGATAACCATCGGGCAGTGATACATCCCGGCGCTGCGGGAGCGGATACGGGCGGCCTGGGAGACCAACTGGTTCATCGCCACGAACATAAACCCGGCAAACTGGATTTCCGCGATAGGCCTCAACCCATTTATCGCCATCCCGACTGAAGTGCCGATAATGCCCGACTCGGCCAGGGGCGTATCAAAGACGCGGGTTTCCCCAAAACGGGCCTGTAAGCCATCAGTTACCCGGAAGACGCCGCCGTTTTTGCCGATGTCCTCGCCCAATATTACGATGCGTTCGTCGCGCTCCATTTCCGTTGCCATGGCCTGGTTGAGCGCTTCAATAATGGTTAATTTTGTGGCAGTCAGGGTCATAATCTATTTTACCTCCGCTTCCAGGTTTAATTCGCGCCGGAGTTCTTCGCGCTGTTTCAACATTCGGGGGGTTAGTTTTTCGAAAACATTGTTAAACATGCCGTCCGGGCCGGGTGTCGGGTGGTTATAGGCGATGTCGGCCTGTTCGTTCACATACTTCTCAACATCTTCCAAAAGTTGTTTGTCTTTTTCTTCGCTCCAGACGCCCTGCTCGATAAGGTAATTTTTGAGCCGCAAGGTGGGGTCGCGGTGCATCCAGTACTCAACCTCTTTGGCATCGCGATAACGGGTCGGGTCGTCGGCGGTGGTGTGCGCGCCGTGGCGGTAGGTGATAGCCTCAATCAGGGTCGGGCCTTCGCCGTGGCGGGCGCGTTCGACCGCTTCTTTCATGACGCTGTAACAGGCCAGAACGTCGTTGCCGTCCACCAGGATACCCGGCATACCGAACCCTACTGCCCGGTCCATCAGGTAGCGGGCGGCGCTCTGGTGACTGCGCGGGGTGCTGATAGCCCAACCGTTGTTGACGAGGACGATTACGGCGGGCGCTTTGAAGACCCCCGCGAAATTGAGGGCTTCGTTGAAGTCGCCCTCGCTACTGGCACCGTCACCAACACCAATCATGGTTACGGCGTTCTCTTTCTTGATGCGAGAGGCCATAGCGATACCGACCCCGTGCAGGGTCTGGGTGGCGAGTACAATCTGGTAGGGTAAGCAGTTTCTGTCGGGGCCGATCAGTTCCGGGGCAATCGAAAAACCACGGGTGTAGTAAAAGAGGGCGGCCATGGGGTAGCCTTTGGTTATATAGGCCCCGGTGTCCCGGTAGGAACCTACTAACCAGTCCTGGGGTTGAAGGACCGCTCCCATGCCGATGGCGGTGGCTTCCTGGCCGTTGAGCGGGCCCCAGGTTGTCGAACGGCCCTGGCGCTGCAAAGCGACGGTTTTATTGGAGAAACCACGGATTTCCCACATCAAGCGGTACCATTCCAAAAGTTTCTGATTGGATAACCCTTCCGGTATGTTCCCAAGCAATTTTCCCGCCGGGTCCATTATCTGGTAGGGTGTTTCTAGCTCGTCATTGCGCATGAACAATCCTCCCGTTTGCATAAATTTTTCTAAGGCCGTTTGTTTTATTATAGCAGTTTTATACCTGCCAACATTATAGCACTATTAAAGTCGCTGTAAATCTTATTCTATGAGAAACAAAGCGGCGCGTCCAATTTCGCCGCCCTTTTTGTTTGGCGGTATAATCAGGCGGTTTCCACCCGGTCTCGCCGTCCGTAATCTTTATTAAAAGCATAAAAAGAGCATAATTTAAGGGAATAAATTCCAGGAAGAAAAAGAGAGAAATTCTATGTCGAAAACAATACTTCTAATCGTCGGGGTGATTCTGGTCTTTGCGGGCCTCATCTGGTTCTTTCAGGGGATTGGCCTCATTCCCGGCAGCTTCATGACCAACAACCTGACCTGGGCCATTATTGGACCGATTACGGCGCTTATCGGGGCGGGCCTGGTCTGGTTTGGCTACCGGCGTAAATCTGCCTAATTAAGAAGTTAATCGTATTCGCTCGCAACAAAAGATGGTTTCGATTGCTTATATATATGACTATGAAAAAGCAACCGACTATCTTTCAAATTCTTAAAGACATGTTAGGCTGGGGCTGGTTTTTAGCCCTGGTTGAAATATTTATTGGGTTTGCCGTCTTTAATCCTAACGATGGTTTAGCCAATCTTGGTAACGCTTTGCATTACGCCGAGATTAATGCTGGACGTATCGGGGGAACTCCTTTTGGAACATATATCGGCCCAACCCTTCCCAATTACCAGGACCAACTTTTCACCCTTAAACTGCCAATCTACCTCAATGCGATTACCTTATTTTTATTTATATCCGGGCTGTTTCTGGTTGGTTTTGGATTTTTAGTCTACTGTTATCGACTTAAATATCCCATAGCGAAAGCTCTCGACAATCGCTCCTGAATCAAAAACAGTTTAAAGTTTTGGATTTCTGTTAAGTTCTTACATGAGTCTGGTTTTTGGATACATGTTAGCATCTAGCCTGAAATAAGTGAGTTTAGAAATGGAGTTGGCTCCTACCAGAGTTCACCTTCGCGCCATTCTGCCGAGAGCGACCCCTCAAAGTTAAGGGCCGGGGTCTGTGGCAGTACCAGCACCATAACGATGTCTTCGGGGGTCGAGATTAAGCCATCGTCCGTTCGGATAAAGAGCGGTCCACGCCACATCTGCCAGCCGAGCCGCCCATACCATTCGGGATAGTTCGGCCACAACGCGCCCAGGTCGAAACCGGTTATCTCCGCCGCAACCCGCCGCATGACCTGGCTGGCAAAACCCTTCCCTTCGAATAGTGGCTCGGTAGCGACCAACTCCACGAAAGCGGTCCGCATTAAGGGTCCTTCATCGTTGCTCAGCCAGCGCGTACACCAGAGGGCGTGGCTTACCATCTTGTCATCGAGATAGGCCAGCACGTGGACCGGGTCGGTGTAAGTCGCCAGGAGCGGCTCGACATCCTCGTCATAGGCGCGGTTGCACAGAACGACCAGTTCGGCCCTCTGGGAGGCGGTTAGCACATTCCCGGCGACTACCTCAAGCCGAAAGTTCTTCAAGTTCGTAGCTTGCATTTATTTATACCAGATAGCGACAAAGGAATGGTCGAACCTGCTAACCATTCCTTTGTTGTTTATCGCGTGAGTATTGTCTGTCGTGTGAAGCTATCCGGCCAGGTTACTCTTTCAAAGCCTGGGCGAATTTATCCCACAGGTCGGACGGGAAAGAGGCCGGGGCCGCCGTTGGGTTGGGGTCCGGCAGGTATTGCTGGAACCAGGTGATTTGGGCCTGGTTGGCAATTATCTCGTCGTGGACGCTTGAAAGACCGTGACCCGCTGCCGAGAAGACCAGCAGGTTGACCGCTGCCCCGTTCGCCTGGACCTGGTCGTGGAAGTTGCCCGAAGCCTCTACCGGCAGGAAGTCGTTCAGACCGTCGAACAGCAGGAGCGGCGTCTTGACCACGTTGGCGTGATAGAACGGCGAATCCTTGAGATATTCCGCCGGGTCAATTGTCGGCACCCGGCCTTCCAGGTACGAAATATAGGCGGTGTAGCCAAGCTGCCACTCGTTAAAGAGGTCGAGCAGGGTACACTGGCTGTTCGCTGCCGCATACAGGTCGGGATAGGTCACGATGCTCTGGCTGGCAAAATAACCGCCATAGGAGCAGCCCGTCACACCAACGCTCCCGGCTTTGGTGTAACCACGGCTGATGCTTTGCTGGACGATTTCGGCCCCTTCCTGAATATCAATCTGGCCGAAGTTAGTGTTATCGGCCAGGCCGTTCAGGAATTCCGGCCCGAAGCCATAGCGTCCCGGCAAAGGCACAACCAGTACCGACATACCGAAGTGCGGTAGCAGGTCGAAAGGCCGCTCGGTAATAGCGCCCCACTGGTTGACCATCGGGGCGGTCGGGCCACCTTCCTGCCAGACCACCATTCGCTGCGGGGTTGGCGGGAAAGTCGCGTCCGGGGCCTGAAGCAAGTAGCCGGTCCGCACCTGCCCGTTCGCAAGGGTAAAGCTGACCTGGTCGGCCCGGACCCGGCCATACTGGCTCAGTTCTTCGTTCAAGAAGGTCAGCCGGTAGAGGGCCTGCCCGTCCATGTTGATGCGCATCAGTTCGGGGGCCTGGGTATACGACGAGAAGCCGTAGACCAACTGGCGGCTCTGGTGGGTCGGGGCAATCAGGTTGGCGACCCCGTCAGGAATCGGCAACTGGCGGTACTCGCCGGTAGTCATATTGTAGTAGTAGATGCGATTGCTCATCCCCCGGAGGGCGTTAATCAAGAGTTCGTCTTTGCTGACGAACAGAGGTATCGAATACTGGGGGTCTTCGAGTTCGGGTTTATCCAGGGTCGAAAGCAAGGTGCCATCCGGGCTGTAGAACCGGATAGTAGAGCGTTCGGGGTACAGGTAGGTCGGGTTAGCCCGGCCCGCCGGGTGGCCCGGTTTGTCCATGTGGATTGCCAGGACGGAGCCGTCGGTGTTCCAGCTTAAGGCGGTGAAAAGGTCGCCGCCACCGGTGGAGCCTTTCAGGAACCCGGTTGTGACCTGCCCGGTGTTAAAATCGACCGTATCCACCGAGTTGCCCTGCAAGAAAGGATTCTTGTCAGGGGTGAGTTTGCCCAGGGTATCCTGGACCTGTATTTCCGAAAGCAAACTGCCGCCGCGCGGGTCCGGGCCGAGGACTATCCGTGACAGCGCCATGTGGCTTGAGTCAGCCGACCAGCTAAAGCCTGCCAGGTCGGAGTTAGCGGGGAGGTCGGCCAGCGGTAATACCTTGCCGCTTTTGAAATCGACCACCTCAATTTGAATAACGATGGAGGAAAGCAGCAGGTCGAGGTCGCTACCGATGGCAAATTTGCCCAGCTTCTGGCGTTCGGTCGGGCTCATAAACTTAAGCCAGTTGTCCAGGTCCGGGGAAATGTCGGCCTGCTCCTGGGAGGCCGTGCTGAAACCACGGTGAATCACCTGGTCGAAGGGCGAATGGTATTCCAGGGTGCCGTTATTGTTGAAAATGAGGCTATCCAGGTTAACCTTAAGCATTAAAGCCTTGGAGCCATCCGGCGAGAGCGAATAAGGAGTGCCGGGCAGGTTTACCTGTTGGGCCGTGACTTCGCCGGTAGTCTTATCTACCATTACCAGCACCTGGAGTATTTTGAAGGTGGGGCGACCGGTAGCGTCCGGGGTGTCATCATAGGTTATCGAATAATAGCCGATGGTGTTGGCGTCCAGCCAGACCAGGTTCGTCAGGGGCGAATAGTTAAGGATGTCCGGGCTTACCGCCTGGGTTGAGCCATCCTGGACATTTAAGAATTTAATGGCGGTCCTGCCGTTTGGCAGCCGGTAGGCCATCAACATGCTCTGGTCGTCCGGGCTGACCCCGGTCAGGACCTGGATGGCGGTTTGGGCCTGGAGTTTGGTAATTTTGTCATAATCAGCCTGGCTGGGAATAATCTTGGGGGCCTGGGTAGGCCGGATAGTTATTATAGCAGCCTGGGCGGGCGCGGGTAAGGCGCTTAAAACCAGTGTCAGGACTAAAAGTACAACACTAAGCCAGCGAAGTCGCATCGTTTGCTACCTCCTCCGGTCCAGACTCAACTTTTTACCTGTTACCGGTAAGGGCGCAACTGGCTAGAGTGGAATTAGAACCCGGTTTGTTGAAGTTTTTAAACGGACCAATATCAGGTTTAAATACAAGAAAGGGTTGTTGCTAAATTATTTTAACATAGATTAGGGGTAAAGACTCTCTTTTTTAATTAGAAAATCAGGGCCAATTTCGGATGCCAATCGTTTAAACTATACCCTTAATACGGTTCGAGCGTTAAACGTTTAACGAAACAACGTTTAACGTACCTCGAAATTGCCTTTGAGAATATAAGAGGTGTTGGTTGTCTAAGCACACACCACTTGTCCGAGTATGTAGGGGCAAGATTTTCCGACAGCGCTCATGCCTGTCGACCGCACCTGCGGCGCATCTTTGGGCGTAACAAAAACTAAACACTAAAGACTCTCTATAACAGAAGGCGAGGTTAACGCGAAACTTTGGGAAAATGTTATAATTAAGGAAGGCGGTAGCTGACCATACTTGCTCACGTTTTAAAAACCGGGAACCCCACTCGTGGGCCTGGCGAGTCTTAAGGGTAGACCTATTCCAGGCCGTTTGATTGACTCAGGCTGCCAAGGTCGTTAAAATACCCGCAGCGTCTACAGCTTTCTTAATGTTAAGTGGCTACCGTAGAAAAGGAACTGCTCCCATGACACAGGCTCAAAATGTCCTGGAAAAGACCCCGCTCGTTGAAGTACATAAGCGGTTAGGGGCCAAGCTAATCGAATTTGGTGGCTGGCTGATGCCGGTGCAGTACAGCAGCATTATCGAGGAACACAAGGCGGTCCGTAACGCCGCCGGGCTGTTCGATTTAAGCCACATGGGGGAGATTGAGGTCAGTGGCCCCCAGGCCCTCGAATTTCTCCAGTACGCCACCACCAACGACGTTTCCAAACTGGAAGTCGGCCAGGCCCACTATACCTTTATGCTCTACCCCGATGGCGGTATCGTTGACGACCTGATTATCTACCGCCAGGCCGACCGCTACTTGCTGGTGGTCAACGCCTCCAACGCCCAGAAAGATTTGCTCTGGCTTCAGGAAACCCATACCCTCAAAGGTTCCGACATCAGTGTCCGCGACCGCTCCTGGGCCACCGCTCTCATCTCCATCCAGGGACCGAAAGCCCTCGAAATCCTCAAACCGCACGTAGATGTAGACCTCGACGAAATCGCCTATTATCACTTCACCCAGGGCAAGGTTAACGGCGTGGCCGGGCTAATCGCCCGGACCGGGTATACCGGCGAGGACGGCTTCGAACTCTTTGTGCCCCGCGCCCAGGCCGAAAAGACCTGGGACCTGTTGATGGAGGCCGGGAAAGACCAGGGCCTCGTGCCGGTCGGGTTGGGGGCCCGCGATACCCTGCGTCTGGAAGCCAAGATGGCCCTTTACGGCAACGACATTGACGGCAGCACTAACCCGCTCGACGCCGGGCTCGGCTGGGCAGTCAAGCTCGATAAACCGATGGATTTCTGCGGCAAAAGGGCTTTGCTCCCGGTCAAACAGAACGGTCCCAAACGCAAGCTGGTCGGCTTCGAGGTCAAAGACCGGGGAATCGCCCGGCACGGCTACCCGGTGGCAAAGGACGGCCAGATGGTCGGTAAAGTCACCAGTGGCGCGCCTTCTCCTACTCTCGGCAAGAATATCGGCCTGGCCTATGTGCCCATTGAGTCAAGCGCGATAGGCACCGAGTTGGAAGTAATCATCCGGGACAAGGCTTTCAAAATTGAAGTTGTTAAGACGCCTTTCTATACCCGCCCCGGCAAGGCCAAAAAGGCCCCGGCGGCTAAAGAGGCTGCGGCCCCGGCCAAAGAACCAAAAGAAGCCAAAGACAAAGAAAAGAAGTAGAAAGAAGTAGAAGGAAAAGTAGCAATTCCCGGTGGAGTTGCCGGGGATTAGCGCAGGTTTGCAGGTTTAGTAGATATTTACAGTCCGTCAAAATTGGGTGTTACCACCGTATCTGGAAAACGCAAGTAAGTAAAGGAGAAGGTTTATGGATTTCCCTGGAGACCTGAAGTACAGCAAAGAGCACGAATGGGTCCGGTTGGAAGGTGACGTAGCCGTAATCGGTATCACTGAATTCGCCCAGGACGAACTGGGTGATATTGTTTACGTGGAGCAGCCGAAAGTGGGCGACACGGTTTCGCAAAATGAGCAGTTCGGGGTCGTCGAGTCGGTCAAAACCGTTTCCGACCTCTACAGCCCGGTGTCGGGCGAAGTCGTGGAAGTAAATGACGAGGTCTCCAGCAGCCCGGAACTGATTAACAAAGAACCCTACGGAACGGGCTGGATTATCAAGGTGAAGACCAGTGACGCCGCGGAACTGGCTAACCTTTTGTCCGCCGACGACTACAAGTCGATGGTCGGCCAGTAAGAGTTGGGGTGTTTGCCCGGCCTGGCGGGTTTTGGGGAGATTTCCCTGAAGTTCGATTGAGGCCGGGTTATTTATGAAATAGTTTCATTTAGAGGACTTTCGCTTGAAACACTCTTTTGAGGTTGCTTTCCAGCTTTTTGAGGGGTTTCCAGGCTCAAAGCGAAAGTTGTTGTTTAGAAACAGGTAATTAAAAATCCGATGAATTATATTTCCCATTCGGACGCGGAAAGGGCCGAAATGCTCGAAAGTCTCGGCCTGCAATCGGTCGAGGAGCTTTTCGAAGTAGTCCCGCGTCACGTCCGTTTCCCCGAACTGAAGCTGCCCAAAGCCCTTTCGGAACTGGAAGTAACCCGGCTCATGACCGACCTGAGCGGTCAGAACACCAACGTTTTGAGCCATCCCTGTTTCCTGGGGGCCGGGGCTTACCGCCACTACATCCCCAGCGTCATCGGCCACCTGGCCGGGCGCGCCGAGTTTTTCACAGCCTATACGCCCTACCAGCCGGAAGTCAGCCAGGGCACCCTCCAGGCTATCTATGAATTCCAGACCATGATGGGCGAACTTTATAACATGGAAGTCGCCAACGCTTCGATGTACGATGGGGCCAGCGCCCTCGCCGAAGCCGCAATCATGGCCGTGAACGTGACCGGGCGGCGCAAGATAATCATGCCGCGCACCGTCCATCCCGACTCGCGGGCCGTCACACGCACCTATACCGAGCCGCAGGGCATCACCATCGAGGAATACGCGACTGTTGAAGAAGCCCTCGAACACCTGGACGATGCCACCGCCGCCCTGCTAGTGCAGCAGCCCGACTTCCTGGGACAACTGCTCGATTTGCAAAAGCTCTCCGATGCCGCTCACGCTCACAAAGCCCTGTTCGTGGTTTCGGCTTACCCGACCGCGATGGGCCTGATTAAGCCGCCCGGCGACTTCGGGGCCGACATCGTAGTAGGCGAAGGCCAACCGCTCGGCATGGCCCTTTCGTTTGGCGGGCCTTACGTCGGTATCTTCACCTGCCGTAACGAATATATCCGGCAGTTACCGGGCCGTATCGTCGGTAAAGCCCTCGATAAAGAAGGCAAGCAAGCCTACGTGCTGACCTTGCGGACCCGCGAACAGGACATCCGGCGGGAGCGGGCGACCTCGAATATCTGCACCAACGAGGGTTTGATTGCCCTGATTGTAACGATTTACCTTTCAGCAATGGGTAAACAGGGTTTGCGCCAGGTGGCCGAGCAGAGCTATCACAAGGCCCACTACGCCGCCGCCGAAATCGCCAAGCTGCCCGGTTACGAACTGGCTTTTGACGGGCCGTTCTTTAACGAGTTCGTGGTGCGCTGTAAGTCGGCTGAAGCAGTGGAAGCGGTGCAGAAAGCTTGCCGCGAGGCCGGGATTATCGGCGGTTACTCGCTGAGCGAGGTTTTTGACGATATGGCCGATTGCCTGCTCTTTTGCTGCACCGAGATGAACACTCGCGAGGAAATTGACCGGCTGGTCGCCGTTTTGAAAGCGGTTTAGTCGTCAGGAACGCCCTATGAGTTTTGAGAATGAAGACCTGGAAGAACCGGACGACCTAACCGACGACGAAGATGAAGGCGACGAGGTAGACGAGTCAACCCCGGCGGCCCCCCGGTTCGGTTCGACCGACAATTACGACCGCATCGCTTATTTTTATGACCTGGAATACCGTCACAACGTCCAGGACGTACGGTTTTACCTGGAAATGGCGCGCCGGACCGGGTCGAAGTCGCGTATCCTGGAAGTGGCTTGCGGGACGGGCCGGGTCAGCCAGAAGTTGCTCGAAGCCGGGTTCAACGTGACCGGGCTCGACCTCTCGGCGGAAATGTTGCGGTTGGCTGAAAAGAAGCTGGGTGAATCTTCCGAGGAAATCCGTCAGCGTGGTCGCTATGTCCAGGGGGATATGCGGGCCCTGGATGCGGCCCTCGGCAACCAGCAGTTTGACCTGATTTTCATCGCGATAAACTCGTTCCAGCACCTGCGGAGTCAGGCCGACCAGCTTACCTGCCTGCAATCCATTCGCAAACACGTGGCCCCGGCGGGCCGCTTTATCATAGATGTCTTTAATCCGGAGGATAAAGATGTCTTCGCAACGGATGGCCGGGTAGAGTACGCCGCGCCGCTGTACAACCCGCTAAATCACAGCTTTATCCATATTTTTGTCAGTACGATGGCTTATCCCGCCCAGCAAAAGCGGGTCCATCATTATTTTTATGATGAAACGTTCGAGGATGGTACGGTCAAACGCACGGTAAGCCTTTTTCACCTGCGCTACCTGTACCGTTTCGAATTACAACTGCTGCTGGAAAAGGCCGGTTTCTCTATCGAAGACCTGTATGGCGATTACGATTTCGAGGAATACGGCGAAGGCAGCCCCAAGTTATTGTACGTGTGCCGTCGAGGTTGAGGCCGGATTTAAACCCTTATTAGTGATTGGAGTTAAGGCCTGATGAATGCCCCTTTGGAACCGTTAATTTATGACATCAGCCGTCCCGGTCGGATAGCTTTTTCCCTGCCGGACCTGGATGTGCCGGAAGCCCCTATCCCTGCCGAGTTCGAGCGCGACCCCGAACTGCTGGGCTTGCCGGAAGTCAGCGAACTGGACGTGGTGCGCCATTTCACCCACCTCTCGCGCCTGAACCACGCGATTGACGTGGGTTTCTACCCGCTCGGTTCCTGCACCATGAAATATAACCCCAAGCTGAACGAAGACGTGGCCCGGATGCCCGGCTTTACCTGGGTCCACCCCTTGCAGCCCGAAGATACGGTCCAGGGGGCTTTGCGAGTGCAGTACGAGTTGCAAAATTACCTGGCCGAGATAGCCGGGTTCGATGCCGCCACTCTCCAACCGGCGGCAGGGGCGCAGGGCGAACTGGTAGGCGTCCTGACTATCCGCGCATACCACCAGGCGCGAGGGGATACCCAGCGCAACAAAATCCTCGTCCCCGACGCCGCCCACGGCACCAACCCGGCGACGGCGGCGATGTGCGGTTTCAAGGTGGTCACTATCAAGTCGGACTCGCGCGGCAACGTGGACCTCGAAGCCCTGGCCCGCCATGTCGGGCCGGATACCGCCGGTCTGATGCTGACCAACCCGAACACGCTCGGTCTTTTCGATGAACACCTGACCGAGATTGCCGAGATTGTCCACAAGGCGGGCGGCCTGATGTACGGTGACGGCGCGAACTTCAACGCCATCCTGGGTATCGTCAAACCGGGCGAGGTCGGGTTCGACGTTATGCACATCAACCTGCACAAAACCTTTAGCACCCCTCACGGCGGCGGCGGTCCCGGCAGCGGTCCGGTTGTCTGCAAGTCCCACCTGGCCCCCTACCTGCCGACCCCGGTGGTCGAGAAGGAGACGCGGGACGGGCAGGACCACTATTCCTTCCGCAAGTTGCCGGGGACGGTCGGCAAGGTCCGTTCGTTCTGGGGTAATTTCGGGATGCACGTCCGGGCTTACACCTATATCCGGGTCCACGGGGCGCGGGGCCTGCGCGACATCAGCGAGAACGCCGTCCTCAACGCCAACTACATCATGAACAAGCTCAAAGATACCTATGATGTAGCCTACGACCGGACCTGTATGCACGAATGTGTGTTGAGTGGCCGCAAGCAAAAGCAGAAATACGGCGTCAAGACGCTCGATATTGCCAAGCGCTTGCTCGACTTCGGTTATCACTCGCCCACGATTTACTTCCCGCTTATCGTCGAGGAAGCTATCATGATTGAGCCGACCGAGACCGAGAGTAAGACGACCCTGGACGAGTTTATTGACACGATGCTGCAAATCGCCCGCGAGGCCGAGGAAACCCCTGACCTGGTGAAGAACGCGCCGTATACCACGCCGGTCTTGCGCCTGGACGAGGCGACCGCCGCCCGCAAACCTGAACTGCGCTATCGCTGTTTCGGTTGATAGCCAGCTCTCTCCTGGAAAGAATCAAAAGAGCCGCCTGTAAGAAGGCGGCTTTTTAGTTGATTGGTGACATATTCCTTAAATAGCCGCTAAAGCCCGCTCGAAAACGCTATCCCAGGGCCGTGCCGGGACAACCGGGACATTCAACCGGGCGCACTCCTGCTGCAACCACTCGCTAAAGAGCCATGACGAGCGGGCGCGGTCCTTCTGCTCGGTCCCTTCCCGCAGGCCAAAGTTGCGGACAATCTGCGTTTCGTCTTCTTCGCAGATAAAAAGGGCCTTTACCTGCCCGTTGGCCGTGATTTCTTCGTATTGTGGGAGGGTAGCCAGGGCAGGCAGGATAAAATCGCCTTCAAGGACGACCGGGGTAGACGTTTCGAGATGGTTGGCGATAACCGCTTCGAGGGCCGGGCCGAATATCTCCTGGCAGACCCGGATAAAATGGTCCAGGCGGGCTGTTTCGGTCATCCGGTTATATTCTGCCGGGTGAGTGCGCCAGAAGTGGAGCAAGGGCAACTGCTCCGGCGTGGTCAGTTTTTCTAAAATGACCTGGAAGTCGTCCACCTCGGTCAGTCCGGCCCCGAAATGGCGGGCCAGCCGGTAGCTCACGCTGGTCTTGCCGACCCCCGACGCGCCGCCCAGGAGTAAGACCTGCCAGTTACGTTCTGTAGAGGAATCATGATTTGTCATGAGCCCATTTTAGCAGATTTCCCCGCTCGTTTTACAAACCCTTAACACCTTCCTAATGGTGCTTTTACATTTACGGCTTATGCTAAAATGGATAGGCGCTAGCTATTTAGTTTACTTATCAAGCCTGTAAGTTGAACAGGTCTGGCAAACGAGTTTGCTGAAACCATTAAAACTTTTTGGAGAACACTGACCCCCATGAGCTATTACCAGTACGGCGTCTACCTGATACCGCCCCCGGCCCGGATGTACCAGATTGGCCTGGCCCATAGCCTGCTGGCGACCGAGTTCGGCTGCCGAACCGGCGGCACTTTTATGGCCCACTGTACCCTGAAAGGTTTTACCAGGCTGGCTGAAGGATTCTCGCCTGACGAGTTTATCCCGGCCCTGGATGAGCTTTTTGCCCGCACCCCGGCTTTTAAAACGGCCCTGGACGAACTGTGGGATTTGCGCCAGGGGCCAGGTAAATCGAGTATTTTAATCGGGATGCGCCGGACCGAGCCTTTTCACGCTTTACATAACGCCATCTGGGATATAGTGCGGCCCTATATCGCGCAAGACGACATCTTTTCGCCTGTCGAACCGGTGGGGCCAAACTTCCCGCCGCACATTACCCTGGTCCAGGGGGACGCGCCTTATGAGGAAGGTCTGCATGCCCAGGTGATGGGATTGTGCCAGTACATTTTCGACACCTCGTTAAAAGGTGAATTTCTGGCCCAGGACATGCAGCTTATAGAATTTTATTCAGAGGATTGGGCCGGGAACTGGTGGGAAACCTTGCGGTTCCGGCAAATAAAGGGCTGGCGGCTAAACGAGGGCGTTGAACGATAGCCGTTGAACGTTGAACGAAACAACGTTGAACGGGAATTCAGGGAAAATATCTGGCGTTGGGGCCAGTTTAATTATTATCTCTTTTGAACTTGTACTGATTTCTTTGAAGTGAAGTGGTTTTTACGTTCAAAGTTTAACATTGTTTCGTTTTATGATTAAAAGGCAAGTCTATGGTTGTAAGCGGTAAAGTCCTAAAGGGCTGGCGTCTCAGCACCAAATTGATTCTCACCTATTCGCTGGTGGCCCTGATTGCGGTGGTCGCCTCGGTGGGGGTGGCTCTGCCGCTTTTGCAACGCTACCAGGACGACCAGGTCAAAGAGGAACGCCAGCGTACCGTGATTGAAGAAGGCCAGCGTCTTAACGTCCTGTACAGCCTTTTTGTGAGTTCCAAGTCTTCGCCTTTTAAAGACGTAATGTTAACCAACCCCGAAGCGAACGCCAAAAACCGCAAGTGGCCCGACCCGCTGCCGATTGAGGTGGTCAGGCAGCGTTTTGCAGATTTTACTCAGGGCAACGGGCGTCTGCTGATTCTGACCGAGAAAGACCAACTGGTTATGGTGGATACCGAGACCGACCCCAGGGCTTCCCTGGTCGGCCAGACGGTCCAGTTCACCCGGATTTCTACCGCCGCCAACAACGGCCGCCAGGATGGCAGCCTGACCACTACCACCGGGCGAGGTTATTCGCTGGTCTGGAAAGCCCCCGCCCGCGATTCTGCTCCGAACCTGTTCGGCCTGAACAACCAGAATATACCCCAGCCCTATATGCTGGCCCTGGTGATACCCGACATCCCGCCGCACGAGGTCTGGCAAGACCTTTCGCTTATCCTGGCCGGGGCCGGGGTAGTGGCTTTGCTGGTGGCGTCGTTGGCCGGGTTTTTACTGGCCCGCAGCCTGACCCGCCCCCTCGTGCGTCTGACCGAGGCCAGCCAGGCCGTCGCCAGGGGCGATTACGCCCACCGGGTCGCGCCGGAAGGCGGTTACGAAATGACCCGCCTGGCCGAAACCTTTAACCAGATGACCTATAATGTCGATAAATCGCAGCGCATCCAGCGCCAGCTTATCGCTAACGTTTCGCACGAACTGAAGACACCCCTGACCAGTATCCAGGGTTTTTCCCAGGCCATGCTGGACGGTATTTTGCGCCGCCCTGAAGATTTCGTCCGTCCCGCCGAGATTATTTCGCACGAAACCGCCCGCATGATTCGCCTGGTGAACGGTCTGCTCGAACTTTCCAAGCTCGAAAGCGGGCAGGCGGCCTTGCAACTGACCGGCCTCGACCTGGCGCGGGTCTTACAGAATTGCGCCGACAGTTTCGCGCCCCAGGCCCGCTCCAACGAAGTAAAATTGCTCACCGATTTCAATTCGCCTTTGCCCCTTAACGGCGACCCCGACCGGCTCAACCAGGTCTTTACAAACCTGGTCCACAACGCCCTCAAGTTTACCCCGGCGGGCGGCACTATTCGGCTGGCGGCTTACCGGACCGGTTCCAGTGTAGTCGTTACCGTCACCGATACCGGGGCCGGGATACCTGCCGCCGACCTGCCCCACATTTTCGAGCGGTTCTACCAGGCCGATAAATCGCGGCGGCGCGACCAGGCGGACGAAGGCACCGGCCTGGGCCTGGCGATTAGCCGGGAGATTATCCAGGCCCACGGCGGTAAAATCGAGGCTACCAGCGAATTAAACAAAGGCACCCAGTTTGTGGTTACTTTGCCGGTGCTGGTTAAACCCTCGGTTCAGGACCGCCCGACCGAACCGCTCAAACTGCCGGGTAAAAATAGTGAGTTTGTGAAAAATAAACAATCCGCCTAGTCATTTTACATTTAGTTTACATACTTTTAACCTAGATTTTACAAATCGGATATAGGATTCATTAACATTCTCACAAAAAGCACTAATGACCATTTTTATCAAGGATTTGCACAAAATCCGCAAGCTCCTATCACACGAAGCAGAGCTGTGTCCAACTCCGATAGGGCATGGCTCTTTATAATTTATAGCCAAAACAAAAAGACTCCCCGGAATGTGGGAGTCTTTTTGTTTTACAAATTTTACAAAAAGGTAATAATTTTTAGTCTACGCCGATTTGCCAGGTCTGCTCCAAGTCCTCGCGGCTGTAGACCTTGAAAGCTACCATCGTGCTGGTATCCTGGATGGTGGTAATCCGGGCGATTTTTTCGGTAACGACCTCGGCCAGGGAATCGTATTCCCTGACCCTGACCATCGCCACCAGGTCGTACTCGCCGGTTACGGAAAAGACTTCCTGCACCCCTTCGATAGCCAGCAGTTGCTGGGCGGTTCTGGGGATGCTGGTGCGCTCGACTTTAATCAGAATAATCGCCTGGATCATGCCAGTAACCTCCTAAACGCCTGGAACCTGTTCGTGGGCGTGGTAGCTGCTGCGTACCAGCGGCCCGCTCTCCACAAATTTGAAGCCGTGAGCTAACCCGATTTCTTTTAGTTCGGCGAATTCGTCGGGGGTGTAGTAGCGCTCGACCTTGAGATGTTTGAGGGAAGGGCGCATGTACTGGCCGAGGGTCAGCACGTCCACATCCACCGAGCGCAAATCCTTCATTACCTGGATAAGTTCCTCTTTGGTTTCACCCAGGCCGACCATAATTCCCGACTTGGTGACGACATCATAGTGACGGCCCAGTTCTTTAGCCCGGCGCAGCAGTTCCAGGGTGCGGTCGTAGCGCGCTTTGTGGCGAACCCGCCGGTAGAGGCTCGGCACCGTTTCGGTGTTGTAGTTCAGGATTTCGGGGCGGGCGCTCATGACCTCGGCCAGGCTGTCCCAGTCGCCGCAGAAATCGGGAATGAGCAGTTCGATGCGGCACCCCGGCATTTCCTCGCGGATTTTTTCGACCATCGCTTTGAAGATATGCGAACCGCCATCGGGCAGGTCGTCCCGGTTGACTGAGGTTATGACCACGTGCTGAAGACCCATCGCCTTGACTGCCTCGGCTACCTTGCGCGGTTCGTCCTCGTCCAGGGGCAACGGTTTGCCGCTGGTGACATCGCAATAGCCGCAGGCGCGGGTGCAAATCTCGCCCAGGATAAGGAAGGTAGCCGTCCGGTTCGACCAGCACTCGCTGATATTGGGGCAGTTGGCTTCCTCGCAGACCGTGTGCAACCCTTTATCCCGCATAATTTTCTTGAGTTCAAAATAGTTGCGGTCGGTCGGCAGTTTGGATTTAAGCCAGGCCGGTTTGGGTTCGCGGGGCAGGATTTCCACTTTAGGGGTAGCCCGGTGATAGCCGGGGAGCGTGGTTTGCCGGTTTAGCAGGTCAATAGTGCGCTTTTCCATTCGAGGTGCTTTCTATAATAATTAGACCCCGGCCAATCTTTATAATCCGGGCCGGGTTTTCCGCTCGAATTATATTACATCAGCCGGGGCAGGGCAAGGAAGTTGGTTTACCGGGGCCGGTTCTAGACAACCTTCGTGATTTTTACGCGAGCGATGTGCCGGGGTTCGTTGGGCCGGTGGTCGGGATAATCCCGCCCGTTATATTTTTGGGATAATTTATCAATATGGGCCTCGCCGCCCTCGGAGGTAATATCGACTACTTCGCCCAGGACACGGACCTGGTTGTAAATCTGTTTGTTGTCATAGATGCTCAAGGCCACCTTGGGGTTGCGTTTGAGGTTTTGCATCCAGGCGCGGGTCATAGGGCCGTTAAGCAGGATGTCGTCACCATCAATATCAACCCAGATGGCGGTCGAGCGGGGCGTACCGTCCTTGCCGAGGCTCGCCACCGTTACCAAATTTTTATCTTCAAAAAGCTTGCGCTGCTCAGGGGTCAAAGTTGCCATTTTGTCAGTTCCTCTTTCAATAAGCTTGAAGCGTATTATAAAATGAGCAATTTAAATCAGGTTGTCGCACCAGAAAACTACTTCTTAATACCGGTAATAAAAATTACCGGCCTAAAGGATACGCTTTTTGGATGCACAATTCAAGTTTCATGTTTTATTTGACCTGGCCTAAGTAGATCAACGCAATTGTAAAATCAGCAGAATTTATCTTGCCATTGTGACCTTAATACTCGCCAACGGCGCGGAGTGACAAAGAAAAGGGCTATACCCTTAACCAATGGCGTCTAATGATAATCTGCCCGCTAAAAGTCGAACATTTTTCTCGTTCAACGTTGTTTCGTTCCACGTTTAACGATGTTGCTGACGATTTGTTCAATTTTTGCAGGCGTGGTAAAATAAACTAGGCTAACTCAAAAACGGCCCGGAGCAGGGCCGTTTTTTTGTTGGAAGTTTTCAAGGCTCGGATCTTTAGCTCATCATATAGCTCTCAGGCTAAAAAAAGGAGTTTTGGAATACTTCTTCTATATATATCCCGTTTAGAAGGAGATTCTAATTATGTCTGTTACCGCAATTGTGGGGGCGCAATGGGGCGACGAAGGTAAAGGTAAATTTGTAGACATCCTGGCGGCAGACGCCGACCTGGTAGTGCGCTATAACGGCGGCAATAACGCCGGGCATACCATCGTTAACGAGTACGGTACCTTTAAACTTCACCTCGTTCCCAGCGGCATTTTTCACCAGCAAGCGGTCTGTATCATCGGCCCTGGGGTCGTAATTGATTTGCCTGGTCTGGTCGAGGAATTGCGCGAGTTTGAAGCGCACGGCATTAATTTTAAAGGCCGCCTCTTTATCTCGCCGCGCTGCCACCTGATTCTGCCCTACCACCGGGCGCTTGACCGCCTCTACGAGGAAGCTAAAGGCCGCCTTAGCACCGGCACGACCGGCCGGGGCATCGGGCCTGCCTACGCCGACAAAGCCGGGTATAACGGCATCCGGCTCTCCGACCTGGCCCGGCGCAGCCTCTTTCTCGAAAAACTGGGCTTGCAGGTTTCTATCAAGAACCGCCTGAGCGTCGCCCTGGGCGGCGAAACCATGAGCGCCGATAAGATCGCCAGCGATTACCTCGATTATTACAACTATATCCAACCCTTTGTCCGCGAGACCTTCGGGTTGGTCCAGGATGCCATCCAGGGAGGCAAACGGGTGCTGCTGGAAGGGGCCCAGGCGGCTTTGCTCGACCCCGATTGGGGAGGGTATCCCTTCGTGACGGCCAGCACGACCCTGGTGTCGGCGGCGACTGCCGGGGCAGGGGTGCCTGGGCGGGCTATTGAACGTATCATCGGGGTGGCTAAAGCCTATACCACCCGCGTTGGCAACGGGCCTTTCCCGACCGAGCTAACCGGGGCCGATGGCGAACATATCCGCAAGAACGGCCAGGAATATGGCACCACGACCGGGCGGCCCCGCCGCTGCGGCTGGTTCGATACCGAGGTGGTCCGCTTCGCGGCGGGTCTTAACGGGTTTACCGAACTGGCCCTGACCAAGCTGGACGTTTTTGACGATTTCGAGACAATCCAGCTTGCTACCGGTTACGAGTGGGGCGGCAAACCGGCCCATTACTATGATGGGGACGCCATTTTCCTCGAAGAATGCCAGCCGACCTACGAAAGCTGGCCGGGTTGGCAGCAGTCTATCAACGCGGCCCAGACCTTTGAGGAGTTGCCCGAAAACGCCCGTAAGTATCTACAGCGCCTGGAAGCCGTCACCGGATTACCGGCCAGTTTTATCGGGGTCGGACCGCGCCGCGAGGAAACGATTATCCGCTAATCCCGACCGGGCTAAATTTGAGAGCCAGGGTCTTCCAGCCGGAAGCCCTGGTTTTTTATTTGCCCTTGAGCCGGTTCTTTTACCGATTTGAATCAAAAGGAAGTAATAGTACATACCCTACGGGTGTGACAATCTGAAAACTAAACACCAAACACTTTCCCCACGCTCAACGTTGTTGGTTCAAATTGCCCGTTGTAAAGCCCGGTGGTTTGTAGTAAAACAGTCTATTAGAAGTATGGTTTTCCTTCGCTTGTAGGCAATTTAGATTAAAAAGGAGCGTGACCATGTTTTTCCCTGCCCTTTACGATTCGGGGGAATTTTCGGTCTGTCCGGCCTGTGGCAAATTGAACCCGTCCGATTTGAGTTTCTGCCGGTGCGGTGGCGAATACCTGGATAGCTATGGCAATCCCCCACCTCCAGGCTATGGTGGCCCGCCTCCCGGTGGCGGTTATGGCGGCCCGCCCCAGGGCGGCAACCCCAATCCCTTTTACTACGATTTGCACCCCCACCAGGACGCCGGTTGGACCGGCGCGACCAATGCAACAGGCGATAACCTGAAGGAAACGCGTATCGGCAACACCCTCGTGCGGATTGCCGGGAACATCGTGCCCCAGGTGGAAGTGGCCCTCGCTCCGGGCGAATCGGTATATTTCGAGCATCATATTTTGCTCTGGAAGCACCCTTCTATCAATATCGGCATCAAACCGTTAAAGGGCGCTTTCAAAAGGATGATGGCCGGGATGCAGATTTTTGTCACCGAGGCGACCGGCCCCGGCTCAATCGCTTTCAGCCGGGACGACGCCGGGGAGATAGTGCCGATTCACATCCGGCCCGGCGAGGAATTGCACGTGCGGGAACACCAGTTTCTGGCCGCGACCGGCTCGGTAGATTACTCGTTCTTCCGGGTAAAAGGGGTGGCGAATATTCTGTTCGGCGGGACTGGCTTCTGGATTGACCGTTTTGTCGCGCCCCAGCAGCCCGGTCTGTTGCTTCTCCACGGCTACGGTAACGTCTACGAGATAAATCTGCGCCCTGGCGAAGCGATTGATGTCGAGCCGGGCGGATTTCTCTATAAGGATGCCAGCGTCCAGATGACCACGAACAGCCAGCGGCTCAGCACCGGGTTCCTGGGCGGCTTCAACCTCTTCATGAACCGCTTCGTGGGGCCTGGCCGGTTGGGTATCCAGACCATGTATGTCCATTTGCCGACGGCGGAGTAACCCCAGCGAACGCTAAAGACAGCAACAGGGGAAGCGCGTCCGGTGAGATTTCTGGCCGCCGGACGCGCTTTTAGTCCCGGCAAAATTTTTTAAAACAGGTTCAAAAGGTTATAATAGCCCGGTAAATTTTCCCGCAAGAATCCTTATCCTGGTTGGTCAGTTTGTCAGTATAAAAAGTAATTTTAAAGCACATACCACAACGGCTGGCGGTAAGTAAGGTTTTGTTGTCTATAGCAATTTCTTAGGAGATACAGGGGGTAATTTTGGCAGGAAAAAACCCTAGACGCCGGTCCAGGCTCTTTTCGGAAGGTCTTGAGCGAATAAACGCTTTTAGCGACGGCATTTTTGCGATTGCGATTACTTTGCTGGTATTAGATATTCACGTCCCGGAACTTGATCCCAAAGAAATAGACCAACTTCCACAAAAATTATGGGACCTCTGGCCGCGTATCCTAATCTACTGTATAGGTTTCCTGATAATCGGTGTTTTCTGGATGTTGCACCGGGGTATTTTTTCTTACATCAAGCGTTTTGATAGCAGGCTGCTCTGGCTTAACAATTTATTCTTGCTTATGATTGCGTTTCAACCCTTCCCAACTGCCGTACTGGGTGAATATGTTGATACCACCGTGGCGGTTGTTTTTTTTGCGAGTGTCCAACTTTTGTCATCACTTTTCAAATTGCTAATCTGGCTGTACGCTTCCCACAAACACCGTTTGATTGATGCCGGCCTGAGTGACCGCTTTATCCGCTACAACACTATGCAAAGTGCCAGCCCGCTTGTAATATATATGATTTCAATTGGGCTGGCTTTTATAAATACTACTATAGCCGAGCTTTCCTGGCTTCTGTTTGCCGTTGACGGCCAAATAATTCGGTTTTTCTATCCGGTGAGACCCCAGGAATATAAAGACGGAAGTGAAGATGAAGAAGTAAACCTGACTGACTTTGGTGAAGTCCCGGTTTTATCCCAGCCTGGGGTTATACAGGTTATAAAATCTCAGCCTGAAGCTCAACCGGTTGTAAAAGTGGGGGAGCTTTCCACTATTGAGAAATCTCCTACCGACACGAAAGAAAGTACGCCAGCCTCAACGGATAAGTAAATTTTATCGAAAACATGGGTCATCCCGAACTTTAAACTCAAAATTAAGCAGGGTAATTAACACAAAGAGAAACCTTTGACCTTATCATTCCGAGCCGCAGCGAGGAATCTTGGGCACCCACTTGTGGGTACCGTTGGACAATATCTGGTCCGTTGGGTTATCTAAACTCAACTCCTTGCCTTTCAAAACAAGGTAGCTTGGGAGGCAGTAATATTCGCCATCGGCGCTGAGGTTCCTCGGCTGCGCTCGGAATGACAATGTGGAGGCTTTACCTGTTATGGGTAAGCTTTCTCAGGTGTAAAAGATATTTCAAAATGAAATGAGTCATCCCAACTTCAAAATTCGGGATGACTCATGTTTCTTTTGCTTATTTAACCAGGGATTCGCCGGGTGATTAGTGAGCGGCCTGCGCCGTGGGTTCCTGGGCAGTGGGTTCGGCCCCGGTCTTTGCCACCGGGCGGCGGGTTAGCAGGGCAATTGCTACCCCGGCCACCACCAGTACCAATCCTACTATCAATGAGAGCGGTTCGGGCAGTTGCCAGCCCAGGGCATTATCCAGCGAATAGCTGCCCGGTCCGGCGATACCCAGGGCCAATGCCCCGGCCAGGATAACCAGGGCGTATTCGAGACCCCCTTCCGCCGCCCAGAACTTGGGCCAGTGAATGTTCGCCGCCATCAGCATGGCCGCGATAAGACCAAGTGAACCGAGCGGGCTGAACAGGCCCAGCGCCAGCAGCAAACCGCCCCCGGCTTCACTCAGGCCGCCCAGTAGCGACCAGAAAAAGGCCGGGCGCATGCGCATGGGACCACCCAGCATAAAGGAAAAATTCTTGAGGCCGGGCCCGCCGAACCAGCCGAACAGTTTCTGGGCACCATGTCCAATCAGCACAAGGCCGACCACAACTCTAAGTATTAATAGACCGAGGTCAATCGCCATCTTTTTAAACTCCTTATAAATGTCTCAAACTTGTGAATAGGTAAATCTTCTATGAGCAAACCTTACAGCAGGTTAAAAGCCCCGCTACACAGGTTTTAGTATTATTTGTTAAACGGACTGTAGTCCGGTTATATCTTAGCGGACTGTAGTCCGTTTGTCAAGGTTCTATAAAAAAGATATAATTTGAGGGTAAGCAAGGTAAGGTTGAAGAAAAAGCAAGAAGAAAATTAAATGGATAATCTCAAAGGCAGGGCCGGTGAAATTCTTCCCGCCCTGGTTACGACCCCTGCCGATTTAAAGCAGAGCCGCCAAAAACGAGAAGAACGCAGCGATGCGGTCCAGAACCGGCTAAAAATCCTGGAAGTAGCAAAGGCCCTTTTCGCGAAAAACGGGGTGGAAAAGGTTACGATGACCGAAATAGCCGAGACGGCCTGTATCGGGAAGGGGACGCTCTACCGCCATTTTTCCTATAAAGGGGAGCTTTGCCTGGCCTTATTGCAGGAAACCAGCCGGGCCTTTCAAAATGATGTGTTGAGCGGTTTCGGTGAGGAAGGTCGCCGCACGACCGCGCTGGGCCGGTTATACCTGTATGTGGACCGCTCCATTGATTTTATGGAGCAAAACCACGCCCTGCTCCGGCCCGCTTTAGAGAATGCCAGCGCCCAGCATAATACCGACCAGCTTGTCGCCTATGCTTCGATGCGGTTGCTGGGAGCGGTTTTGTTAAAAGAAGCCGTCGCTTCCGGGGAGTGCCGTTCCGACCTCGACATCGAGTATATGACCGACGCTTTACAGGGGCTTCTCGGAATCGAACTCTTTATCTACCAGCGCCAGGCAATCGGTCTTAGCGTGGACCGGCTAAAAGCCGGGGTCCGCCAGGTCCTTGAAGGCATCGTTACAAAGTCATAGCCAAGTTCAGGAGAGTTCAAAATGGAAAAGATTGGTCCCCGCGATTGGGTGCCCGCCGCATCGGTCCGGTTTTACGAGGAACAGGCCGCTAAATATCGCACCATGCCCGCCCGTGATTTCGCGGGTGAAGTTGAGCGTACCCTGGCCGCCCACGAACGCTATACCGACCTCGATTGTATCAACCTGTATGCCGGGACCAATTTTATGAACCCAAGGGCGGCCCGCTTCCAGGCGTCAAGCGTCGGTTCGCGGCCCAGCCTGGGTTATCCCGGCGATAAGTACGAGACCGGCCTTGGTTACGCCGAGCAAATCGAAATTATGGCGGTAGAACTTATCAAGCGGATTTTTAAGTGCGAATATGTCGAATTCCGGGTAGGGAGTGGGTCGCTGGCGAACCTTTACGCCTACATGGCCTGCACGAAGCCCGGCGACAAAATAATGGCTTTGCCGGTTGCCGCCGCCGGGCACGTGACTCACCACGCCGAAGGGGCGGCGGGGCTGTATGGCCTGGAAATTCACCAGATTCCTTTTGACGGTGACCGGATGGAGGTTGACCTCGACCGGTTGCGGCAGGAGGCCCGGCAGTTGCGACCAAAACTGATTATCCTGGGAGCCAGCCTGGCCTTGCAGCCTTACCCGGTGCGCGAGGTCCGGCAACTGGCCGACGAAATCGGGGCTTATTTGATGTTTGACGCGGCCCATCTTTCGGGGATTATCGCGGGCGGCGAGTTCCAACAACCCCTGGCCGAGGGCGCCCACCTCATGACCTGCTCGACCTATAAGTCGTTTGGGGGTCCCGCCGGGGGCCTGGTGCTGACCAACGATAGCGGAGTGGCCGAACGGCTGGACCGGATTGCCTATCCCGGCCTGACCGCCAATTTCGACCTGGCCCGGACCGCTGCCCTGGTCGCCGCTTCGAGCGACATCCTGGAATTTGGCCCGGCTTATGCCCGCGCCTGTATCGCTAACGCCCGCGCCCTGGCGGCGGCCCTGGCTGGCGAAGGCTTGCCTGTCCACGGACCTGCCGTGAAGGGGTATACCCTTTCGCATCACGTGGCGGTCCAGGCGGCCCCTTTTGGCGGTGGCACTACGGCTTCACGCCGTCTCGAACCGGCCAATATCCTGACCAGCGGCATCGGGCTACCGCTACCCCTGCTCGAAAATGATTATAACGGGCTGCGCATCGGCACCCAGGAAATCACACGCTGGGGCATGCAGCCGGAGGATATGCCAGCTATCGCCGGTTTGGTTGCCCGCATCCTGCTAAAGGGGGAAGACCCGGCGGCGGTCCAACCGGAAGTAATCGCCTTGCGCCACCGCTTTCATTCCCTCCATTACGTCTTTACCGATTAAACCAGCTTTAAAAATAAAGGCGAGTCTTCCTGTTCGAAGACTCGCCTTTTTAGGATTGCAGGATTCGTTAAGCTTTTGAAGCCTAGGAGACCATTACCAGTACAAGGGTCTGGTTGGCCTGCAGGTTCGACGAACCCAGGTTCGGAAGTAAAGTCGTCAGGGCCGAGATGTTACCGGTGTTGAGCTGAATCGCAACCACTGTTACCATGCCAGTGCTGGTGCCAGCACTGGTGCCGGTCCCGGCGGCGCTGGTGGTCATGGCACTGGTGGTCATGGCGGCGGTCGTGCTGGCCCCGGCGGCTGCCGTGGTGGTCGCACCTCCGGTTGTACCGGAGTTGTTATTCACGATGGTGCAGTTCAGGGCCGCCCCACTCGCGGTGCCGGTGCTGGTGCCTGTGGTGGTCCCGCCCGCCGCCGTGGTAGTCGTACCTGAAGTGGCCGCCGCGCTGGTAGCTGCCGAGGTCGTGGTGGTCCCGGCGGTTGTGCCGCCGGTGGAGCTAAAGGTATTAGCGGGGCACTGGAAGGAAATCATTTGCCCGGTCAAACCACCTGCCGAAATAGGCTGGCCCATTCCGGTGCCAGCGGTAGTCGCTCCGCTCGCGGCGGTAGTTCCTCCAGCGGCAGAAGTAGTGGCGGCCATGGTCGTGGTCGCGGCGGAAGTAGTGGCTGTCCCGGTCATGCTGCTGGAACCGCCAAGCTGGCTGGCATAGTAGCTTATGACCGCGTCAGGCGTATCACTGGTGGTAAAAGCCATAGTCTGGGTGCTGGCGGACATATTAGGGAGGCCCAGGCTCTGCCCGAAGGTAGTTACCGGAAGCGCGCCGATGTTAACGGCGGTGCCGGAGGGGTAGTTCAGGACCGCCGTAGAAGTAGCCCCGCTGGCCCCGGCGCTGGCCGAAGGGGTGGTGCTACCTGTGCCGGAAGTAGTAACTGCCGGAGTAGTGGCGGTTGTGCTGGTGGTGGCGGCGGAGGTTGTCATACCCGCTGCCGAAGTCGTGCCGGTTATCGTGCCGGAAGTGGTTGCCGCCGTGGTCATGGCACCAGAGGTAGTAGCGACTGCGCTTGAGGTATCGGTCCCGGCGGCGGTAGTGCCTGCCCCGGTTGCCGCCGTGGTGCTGGCAATCGTGGTTGGCGTAGCGGTATTATCGCCGCAGGCCGCCAGGGCAATTATCAACATCGCCAGGACGGGGAAAATATAGAATAGCTTACGAATGGTCAAAGTTTATCCTCCATTTAGGTCAAGCTGCCATGCCCCGCTCTTTCGAACCAACCGGACTCCGGTTAAATCTTGAAAGAACGTGGCGTGGCATTTTTGGGTTAGTGGGACTCTTAAAATTACCCTGCCGTCCTTCCAAAGAGATAGGGCAGGGTGCGGGGAGAGATCAGGAGATTGAGAGATTGGTTTGTTTCCCAAGCCAGGCTTGCGGTTTAACCAAGATTAGTCCCACTCCGGCCATGAGCAGCCGGGATTCCTTTCGTTTGTTAAAAGCTGAGAATTGTTTCCTGACTCCTGTTTATCAGAGTCATCCTCAACTTGAGCATTTGCTTCTTAAATATATCGCCTCATGCTAAATATTTCATCAGTCCATCAGTTAGTCCTTTGTTCTATAGCTTAAGAAAGCCATAAGGTCTAACCGGTATTTTCCCTTACCCCTACCGGGTCCGGTTAAGGCACGCTTTGAGCAATAAAAATCCCCGCCCAATTGAGCAGGGATTAAACAACAAAGATTATTTGGGAAGGTAAACCTATTTGACGGCCTGCAAGACCAGCCTTTCCGAGCCAATCAACCCCAGCAACACCGTGTTATTGTTATGCAGTTCGAACCGGGCCCGTTCGAAATATTGCACCGTGTGAACCTGCCCGTCCGACGACTTCTCCTCTAGCGGCTCGCTGATGGGATAGCCAAACCGCGCCAGGCCACCGTTCTGCTCCCAGTAGGCTTCGAACTGCGGTAAGACCGTGTGCCCGGTCTCGCCGTAGTAGGTGCCGTTCGCCGGTTTGCTCACCGGTTGGAAGGCCGTTTCACCCACCCTGCTGGCGGTTACCTCGCTACCGAGCCGGCCCATCAAGATTGTGCCGTTGTCATGCAACTCCAGCCGCGCTCGCTCGAAATACTGGACCGTATAGGTCTTGCCTTCGGCGGCGTGGAATTCCTGGATTTCCCCGGTGATAGGGTAACCGAGCGAAGTAAGGCCGCCGTTTTTGTTCCAGAAGTCGAGGAAAGCCCCGCTCACGACATGGCCCGTCTCCGGGAAAAGCACCCCCTTGAAGTTAGTATTAGCGGGGATGGCTTCGGGAGTGTTGCGGAGGGTCTCGCCGGTAAGGGTAGTAAGCGAGAAGGCGTAGATTTTGCCGTTGCCCTGGTTGGCGAGATAGATGGTACCGTTAAAGAGGGTCGGACCCTGGGGAGCAATATTGCCGCCGAGGGCTAACTTCTTGATGAGCTTACCGGTAGTGCGGTCGACGGTGTAGACGTTACCTTTGGTGTCGGCAAAGATGACGAAGTTGTCGAACACTACGGGGTTCCCTTTCACCACACCTACGTTATCGAGGCTCCATTTGACCGCGCCGGTGGCGGCATCGAGCGCATAGAATTTAGCTGCCCCGGAGGCCGCGCCGTAGTAAACCCCGTCCAGGATTACCGGCGTGGAAGCTTTGTTATCGTCCACCAGGGCCTTCCACCCGGCGTTAAATTTCCACTTGACCGCGCCGGTCTGGGTATCCAGGGCGTAAAACACGTGGCGCGGGTTTTTCTTGCCTTCCGGTACACTATCGTATTCGACGCCGTTGATGTACATCAGGCCATTGGCGATGGACGGGTTCGAGTCGTCTATACCCCCGCGAATTTCGATAAAAGGCTTTGCCGTTTCCCAGGCCAGGCTGCGAGTTTTGAGGTTGAAGCCAAAAGCTTTGACCGGGGCACCCCCGGCGAATACGAGCATATCGCCATCAATGTTGATAGAACCCATGCTAAAAACCGAGCCGAGGTTGTATTTAAAGACCAGTTCGCCAGTAGAGGCATTCAGGGCGTAGAGGTTGCGGTCCCCTGTCACGTAGTAGACAATGCCATCGTGATAGAGCGGGGTCGGCATCGCTTCTCCTACCACATCGTACTTCCAGATTTGTTTCCCGGTCTTCGCGTCCAGGGCGTACAGAGAGTTTGGTCCCGTCCCGCGTAATCCGGTCGGGTTGGGGTCAGGATAGTCGCGGTTGCCACTGCCGATAAAGACCTTGCCCTCGGCTACAACCGGGTTGGTCATAATCCAGTTGTTGGCCTCGAATTTCCAGACCAGTTTGCCGGTGAGCGCGTCAAGCGCATAAAACTGGTTCATCATAGCCCCGACATAGGCCAACCCGTCCACCACGATGACGTTGGTGAAGGGCATATCGCCCTTGGTGTTGTAGACCCAGTTTACGTCCGAACTGGCGGCGCTACCCCAGACCGGGTTGAGGTTCTGGAAGATGCCCACGTGGTCTACCTCGGTGGGCCAGAGGGTGGAGGTTGAATCGTCGGCCAGGGTGGTCTGAACGGGTAACTGAAGCAAAAGAGCGCCAAGCAACCACAAAGAACTCAACCAACCCAGGCGGGCGAGTTTGGTTTTTTTCATATTTACTTCTCCAGCATTGTTCGTAACTTGTATTGAGCAAGCAAAATCTAACTCTCAGGCAGTTAGTAAAAAATCGGCTTGTTTTTGAAACCAGGGTTTTCGCTTGAAACACTCCTTTTGAAGTGATTTGAGGCTTATGAACTGGTTTATCGAGACCCAAAGCGAAAGCCGTGTAAATAAAGCGATTACTTAATGATAGGCTATTTTGTAAGCGAACGTGGGCTAAAATACTAAATATTTACAAAGGAATTGCAAATTTTAAGCGAGGCTAACAATAGATTTTGCACATAAGGGAGTTGGAACCGTAAGATAATTTACAGGGTAAATAATAAGGAAGAGAAAGGGTGAAAAATAAAAAGGCCGCAACCGCGGCCATTACGAATTCAAACTTAGAAATTACTTATCGGACCAACAAAGTTTTACGAAGCGGTAATCGTCCCACCTTTGGTGGCATCCGCAGTCTTGGAAACTTCCACGCCTTCCGCAGTGTAAGGCAGTACCAGCCAGGCGACCACTAAAATTGCGAAAGCAATTAAACAAGCGATCAACATTTCGAAACCTCCTCTAAAATTTCTTCTCTGTGCTTGGGGAATTGATTGTTTTCCACACCTATATTTTTACACTCTGTGCTAAAAGTTACAATGTGCGTTGAAAACAATAAATGAGTCAAAAATTTGTACAGATTGCCCAGATTGGGGAGTGAACCGGCCAGGACTGGCCGGTTCACCTCGAAATTCGAACTGCTTAAATCTGGTAAGCCGGTTCGCCGTGCTGAGTAGTATCAAGGCCCAGCACTTCCTCTTTTTCCTCAACCCGCAACGGAACGAACAGGTTGATGAGTTTGAGGATAACGAAGGTCATAACAGCGGAGAAGGCTACCACGGCCACAACCGCCAGGATCTGTTTGCCGACCTGGCTAATATCGCCGGTAATCAGGCCGTCCGCGCCAGCCGAGTTAACAGCTTTCTGGCAGAAGATACCGGTCGCAATCGCGCCCCAGATACCGCCAACACCGTGGCAGGCGAATACGTCGAGGGCGTCGTCAACTTTGATAATGCTCTTGAGTTGGACGGCACCGTAACAGAAGATACCGGCGAAGAACCCGATCAGGATAGATGCCTTGGTATCTACGAAACCGGCGGCAGGAGTAATGGCTACCAGCCCGGCAACCGCCCCGGCAGCCGCACCCAGCACGCTAGGCTGTTTGTGGTGGGCCCAGCTTACGGTCATCCAGGTCAACGCGCCCATAGCGGCGGCGGTATTGGTGGTTACAAAAGCGCTGGCGGCAAGTTGCCCGGAGGCCAGGGCGCTACCGGCGTTGAAACCGAACCAACCGAACCACAGTAAGGCCGCGCCTAACACAGTCATTGTCGCATCGTGGGGATCCATTTTTTCCTGGCCGAAACCAATCCGGCGACCCAGGACCATGGCGGCTACCAGGGCGGAAACACCGCTCGAAATGTGGACCACGGTGCCACCGGCGAAGTCCAGCGCGCCGATGCCGCGCAGCCAGCCGCCAACACCCCAGACCCAGTGGGCAATCGGGTCATAGACAAAGGTCGCCCACAGCAGGCTGAAGATTACGAAAGCTTTGAAACGTTTGCGTTCTGCGAAAGCACCGGTAATCAGGGCAGGGGTAATAACCGCAAACATACCCTGGTAGACCATAAAGAGCAGATGCGGGACGGTCGCGGCATAATCCGCGTTCGGGGTAGTGCCTACCCCTTCCAGGCCAACCCAGCCAAGACCACCGATGATGCCCAGGCCACCGGCATCAGGCGAGAAAGCCAGCGAATAACCCCACAATACCCATTGCACGCTGATAAGGCAGAGCATAAAGAAGCTGTGCATAATGGTGGAAAGCACGTTTTTGCTGCGGACAAGACCGCCATAGAAAAACCCCAGGGCAGGAGTCATCAACATTACCAGGGCCGCGCTAATTAATAGCCAGGCTGTATCGCCGGTATCAACTGTTGGGGGTGTTGCTTGCATCAACATCCTAAAATTCTCCTCGTTTTCAAACTAATCTGACTGCGCCCCGTTGCTTTTAGCAAAAACACTACGCCGTGCTCCTGCTGATTTCCAATAAAACTATTTACTTCCCGTACTTCTTGCTGAACCAATTATTTTGTTTGAGCACCAAGTGTTGGATTGTTTTACTAAAAAAGTAATGCTTCATTTTTACAAATTGTGCGGATTGTATCAATGTACGCGTATTCCATATTTTGACCATTAATATTGTGCAGTTTGCCCAACGGAAAATATCTTATAAACAAATTGAACCTGGCTTTTTTGGGCAAGTTAGCAGGTGGCATAGCTTTTGCTTGTAGTGGCAGAGTAGTGGAAAAGTATTAAAACTTGTGTTCTTATTTCCAGGCAGTTGCCTCTTTTAAAAGGGTTTGGGCCTGTTTGACCCGTAACGCCTCTCGCGGGCGAGGAGTACATACAGCCAGATGTTACAAGCATTTGACCAGGTTAGAAAACTGATGCGTCAGGTTAAAAATGGTACGAAAACCGCCCGTCTTACGCCGGGTGTATTTCGCCGTTGGGCCGATGAAACGGCCCAAACCCCGGATGTTACCTCAACCGCCGGGGAAAATGAGGGTGGACTCCAATTCGATAATCCTTTTACGCTGGCTGATTTCGAGGTCTTTGACGACAATGCCCTGAAAGAGCTATTCCGCCGGAATAGCTTTGGAGTGTCGCTCAAAGAACTGGCCCTGGCTTTGCACGGGGAGAATTCGACCCTGGCCCAGAAAATCAGCCGCCAGTTGCCGCTGGCGCGGCGGTTGCGCTTCCGGCGCGAACTCAACCGGCCTGCTTCCCTGCCGAAAATTGAGGCGGCCCGGCAAAAACTGCTGGACGCTTTTTTCTGGGAATTGACTTACTGGAAAACCCCCGAACTTTACGAAGAATTGACCGCCGGAGAAAAACTCCATCCCGGTATTTTTCGTGACCTTGCGGCCTCGCTCCGGGATAAAACGGTGCTGGACGCCGGGGCCGGGACCGGGCGCGCTTCCTTTGAAAGCTTGCAGCAAGGCGCGGCCATGGTCTACGCGGTCGAGCCCTCGCCCGGCCTCCTGCACATCCTGGAAACCAAACTCAAGGATACGCCCGCCGGAAAGCGTATAAAACCGCTCCAGGGCCGGTTCGATGCCATCCCGTTGCCCGACGATAGCGTAGACCTGGCCCTCTCCAGCTCGGCTTTCACGGCTGACCCCGAACAGGGAGGGGAGATTGGCCTCAAAGAGTTGGTGCGAGTGACCAAAGATGGCGGCAAAATCGTTATAATCTGGCCCCGACCCCAGGACTATGGCTGGTTGGCCGGACACGGTTTTTCTTACGTGGCGCTGCCGGGCAGTTCGAAAATGAAAGTGGTCTTTCCAAATATGAAAGTTGCCTGGCAGGTAGCCCGGCGCTTTTACGCCCACAACCGGAAGTTGCGCACTTACTTGAAGAAACAGCAGCGCCCCGAAGTACCTTTCTCGGTGCTGGGTTTCAATCCACCTCACGATTACTGCTGGCTAACGGTACACAAGAAATAATAGCCAGCCGCCAGGAACCTATTTATTTAAATTCGCGAATTATCTTTAGACGGGTGTCGGACCAAATTTATATTTTTAATACACCAGGAGAGTATAGAGAACGAGGGTTAAATCAATGACAAGTACTTTAGCGCCGGAAGACCGGCAGGCTAACCGTCCCTCTCCCGACCAGCACCGGCCTCGCCGGGCGCTCTGGCGGGAAGGCCCCATTATCCAGATGCAGGATGCCGGAAAGAGTTTTGGTAAGGATAAGGTAGTCGTTCACGACCTCAATTTTGAGGTAACGCCCGGCCAGATTTTCTGTCTGCTCGGTCCCAGCGGGAGCGGCAAAAGCACCACCATGCGGATGTTGACCGGCTTGTACCGGCCCAGCCAGGGCAAAGTTTTGGTCTTCGGGCGGGAGCCGAGTACCTTTCGCAAAAAATGGCGTGAGCGTATCGGCTACATGCCCCAGCAATTTGTACTATTCCCCGAAATTTCGACTGTAGGTAACGTTAACTTTGTGGCCTCGGTCTATGGCATGAGCTGGTTCAAACGCGGTCCCAGAATCAAACGAGCTTTGCAGTTTGTCGACCTGTGGGAGTCGCGCAACAAACTCGCCTCGCAGTTATCCGGCGGTATGCAGCGCCGTCTCGAGCTGGCTGCTACGCTCGTCCACAACCCCGAACTTATCTTTGTAGACGAGCCGACCGCCGGGATTGACCCGATTTTACGCCAGAAATTCTGGGACCACTTCCGGGAATTACGTGACCAGGGCCGGACCATTTTCGTGACGACCCAGTACGTGACCGAGGCCGATTACTGCGACAAGGTCGCCATTCTTAACCGGGGCCGGGTCCTGGCCCTGGGCGAACCGGGCCAGATTCGCCGGGACGCCTTTGGTGGGGACATTATCAATCTCAGCCTGGAATTTGTTAGTCCCCAGGCGATTGAGATTATCCGGCGGGTGCCGGGCGTGACCTATGTCCAGTTTCTAAATACCCAGGATTTGAAATTGACGGTCCAGGATGGCAGCGAAACTTTGCCCTTTATTATCACGGCTTTGCAGGACGCCAACATCCCGGTGAAAACCATCGAGCAATATCGCCCCGACTTTGAAGAAGTTTTCGTCCGGTTGATGGAACAGGACGAGGCCGAGGACGATGAAGAGGTCGCGGTAGCTGAACCCAAAAAGAAAAAGAACCGGGAAGAACAGATGGTCCCGGCCCAGGCGGCCCCACGTCAGGCTCCGCCGCCCCCGGCAGCCCCGGTGGTTATCCGACCGGCGGAGCAGGAAGACAAAGCCCGGAAAGAAGAATATGTCCGGCCCCAGGTGGCAGTCCAACCGGAGCGGGGTAGGGACCGTAATTCACCATTTTTACAGCCCAAATCAATGGTGGCGGGGGCTGAGTCGCCCGTACCACCGGGCGGGCCTGACGAGCCTTTCCCGCCTGCTCCCGGTCCTTTCCCCGGCCCTGACCTGCCGGGTGGGCCGGATAGTCCGCCCCTACCTGGCCCACCGGGACAGCCCGGCCAGGTTACTCGCCCGCCTCTCAGCCAGGAGACCGCTCCTTTACCGGTCCCGGCTGCACCAAACCGGCGCCCGGTGGTTAATCCCAATCTTTCCCAGGCGGCAGATAGACCGGTTGGCGCTCCCGGTGGCATTGATAGCCGGAACCCTAACCAACCCATCGCTACTCCCCCGGTAGAGTCCGGCGAAGCGGTGCAACCTAGCAGACAGGAGGCGGGCCAATAAAATGGGCAGTTTAATTGTTCGGACGCTGGCATTTTGCCGCAAAGAGTTATCCAGTTCGGCTCGCCAGCCCTTAAAAGTGCTTGGTCTGGTGCTGGGGCCGTTTATCATCCTGGCTATTTTCGCGACCGGCTACGACGGTAGCAACAAGTTTGATACGGCCCTGGTCGTGCCCAACCGCCAGGGTATTTCGACCAACCCCGCCGACTATTCTTCCTTTTCGAAGGAGACTTTTAACATTGTCGAGGTTTCGACCAACCAGGATGCCGAAATAAACAAGCTAAAAGAAGGCAAGCTTGGAGTTGTAATCGTGGTGCCGGACGACGCGCTCGACCAGATTTACAGCGGTAAAAGCGCCCAGTTTCCGGTCTATTATCGCCAGTTAAGCCCGTTACAGGCGAATTATATCGAGTACAACACGTATGTATATGCTTCCGAGTTCGACAAAGTCCTTTTGCGCGAGGCCCTCGAAGCGGCAAAACCGCCGAACGACCAGATTAAGACCTACGGTGAGCAGCTAAACAGCGCGACCAACCAGCTTCAACAGGATATGCAGGCTAATAATGTTGTGGCAGCCAAGGCTGACATCGCCCGTTTGCAGGCGGTTACCGCCCTGACCCGGCAGGGTACGGCCAGCCTGATTATCCCCGGCAACGGCAAAGGCGATAGCCAGCAGGGCCAGTTGATTGCCCAGAAAGTCTCACAGGGGGTAGTGACCAACCTGAATAACCGGGTGGACGCGGTGGATGCCCAGGTCAACGCTATCAATGACGGGTTGAACCGGGGTGACGCTAATTCGAGCCAGCAGCAGCAAAACCTGGCAAAATTGAAAGATGCCAACACCGCCCTGATTAGCGACGCCAACAAAATCGCCAATATCCCGGCGGCGGTGCTGGTTGAGCCAGTCCTATCGCAGGCCAAGAACCTGGCAAGTACAGGTGCCAGTTTCCTCAACTTCTACGCCCCGGCGGTGGTTATCCTGCTGCTTCAACATATCGGGGTAACGCTGGCGGCTCTCTCAATCGTGCGGGACCGCATGCTGGGCGCGCTCGAAATCTTCCGGGTCTCGCCGATAAACCCAACCGAAATCCTGTTTGGCAAATTTCTCAGCTACATGATTTTGCTGATGGTGGTCAGCGGGTTATTGATTGCGGCCCTCCATTTTCTGCTGGGTGTACCGTTTATCGGTGACCCGTTACTGGCGGTCGGGGTTATAGCCTCGTCCAGTTTTGCCTCGATTGGGCTGGGCTTTTTAATAGCGGGCCTGGCGCGTACCGAGACCCAGGCGGTCCAATGGAGTATGCTTTTAATCCTGGCGAGCTTATTTTTCACCGGGTTCATTGTACCGCTTAACCAGTTCAACGAGTACGTCCGCTACTTCTCGTACATTTTGCCCATGACTTTCGGGGCGACCAACTTGCAGGACGTGATGCTGGACAATCGCCCTCCCGACTTGTTCTATTTGCTGATGCCACTTGCCCTGGGGTTAGTCTACTTTATAATTGGCCGCTTCCTGTACAAGCGTCAATTCAGCATCAGCTAAGTCGAGCAGGGGTAAATTAAGGGTTAAAACAAATAAGGAGATATTAAAATGTCGGAAAGTCACGACCCGGTAAAGGATGCCTTTAAGCACCTTTTCGGGATGGATAAGAAGGAAGAACCTCACCAGGACCAGGCGGCTCAGCCCGCTGAACCGGTCCCGTCCACCGAACCGGCTCAGCCGGTCGAGCAGGCGGCTCAACCGGTCGAACCAGCGAACCAACCGGCTCCTCAAACCGGTTCTCAGGACTGGAGTCAGATGGTAAACGCGGCGGCGAACCTGGCGAACCAGGCCACCCAGCAGATGACCACGCCGCAGCCTTCCCCGACTCTCGGCAACCCGTTTGCCGATAACCCGCAACCGGCAGCGTCTTCGGCGGCCCCGGCTGAGGAAGTCCGCCCGGTCGGGGAAAGCCAGACCGCCGCCCAGCCGGAGGTTCCGGCAGCCCCGGCGCCGGTAGCCCCCAATCCTGACGTTGAGTCAATCAATGGGCACGCGGTCGGTTTTGCCTTCCTGCGTTACTACAAGGCTCACCCGGAAATCGGTCTGCCGGTGGACGAGCAACACGGTGATGTTGGCGGCTACCAGATGTTCGAGCACGCTATTTTGCACTGGGACGGCTCGAACGTGCAGGTGGAAAACCGGGGCTCCCAGGGCCAGGGCAGCGGTCAGCGCACTTATACGGTGGCTTCGGGGGACAACCTGACGGCGATAGCCCGCCAGTTCTACGGGGACGGCAACCAGTGGCATCGCATTTATGACGCCAACCGGGATAAAATCTCCGACCCGAACCTGATTCACCCCGGTCAGGAGTTGGTTATTCCTTAAATCTTCTATAGATATAGAGCTAAAAAAGCACCCTCAAACCGAGAGTGCTTTTTTGCTGTTGGTTGGTTAAACGGTCGTGGCTACACAGGCGCTGTCTGTAACTGCCAGAGCCGGTTGAAAAGCCCTTTCTCCTGCAAAAGGTGGGACTGGTCGCCCCGTTCGATGACCTGGCCTGACCGAAGCACCAGGATTTCCTCGAACCCGGCCAGGTCTACCAACCGGTGGGTAATCAGGATGGTCGAGCGGTCTTTCATCAGGCTGTGTAGGGCTTGCATAACCAGTTGTTCATTTTGCCGGTCCAGGTTGGCGGTCGGCTCATCCAGCACCAGGATAGGCGCGTTTTTGAGAATGGCGCGGGCAATCGAAAGACGCTGCCTCTCGCCGCCGCTCAGGGCCATGCCGAACTCCCCGACCGGGGTCGCGTAACCCTGGGGCAGCCCGGTGATAAAGTCGTGAATCTGGGCCTGCTGACAGGCGGCTTCGATAGCGGCCTGGTCGGCTTTGGGGTTGGCAATCGCCAGGTTCTCCCGGATGGTCGCGTTGAAAAGATGGGTACGCTGGCTGACCAGCCCGATAATATTACGCACTTCCTCCGGTGGGATGGTTTTGAGGTCGCGCCCACCGAGCCGGATTTCGCCCCGTTCGTAATCCCAGAAACGCAATAACAGGTTTGCCAGGGTCGATTTCCCGGCCCCGCTTTCCCCGACCAGGGCGATAGATTGGCCGGGCCGCAGGCTAAAAGTCAGGTTTTGCAGGGCGTCGGGCTGGCCCGGTTCGTAGCTGAACGATATGTCTTTGACTTCGAGACTGTAGTCGCCGGTTTCGGTTGCGGCCTGGGTTGGCCCGGTCGCGGGTAAAGTCCTGACCGGTGGGGCCTTGTCCACGATTTCAAAGAGGCGGTCGGCGGCAACGAGGCTGATGGCAAGATACTGGAAGGCCTGGCCGAGCGGCAAGACCGCCTCGAAACTTGCCAGGGTCGCCAGGACGACGAGGGCGAGATAGACCGGGTCCATCTGGCCGTTGCGGACGATAGGAATCGCCAGCACCAGGATAGTCCAGGCCGCCACGTTGGTCAGCAGGCTGCCGAGCGAACCTTGCAGGGCGTTGATAGCGCCAAGGCGGACTTGCACCCTGACCAGTTCCCGGTTGAGTTTTTCAATACGGGCGTTCTGGCGGTCTTCCTGGCCGAAAGCGACCAGTTCGGCCATACCCTGGATGCCGTCAACCAGGCTGGCGTTCAGGTCGGACCGTAGCACGACCGAGCGAGCGGCCAGCCGTTTGCTCAAAAGATGGGTCAGCCAGGGCACGCCGACCCCGGCCAGAATATAGAATCCCAGGAAAGCGAAGGCGAAGACCGGGTTATACGCGCCGAGTAGCAGCCACATGCCCAGTCCGGTGACGACCGCGACCAGGGGCGGGGCCAGCACCCGCAGGTAGAAATTTTGCAGGGTGTCGATGTCGGAAACGACCCGGCTTAAGAGGTCACCACTCCGGTAGCGTTCCAGGATGGCCGGGGCCAGCGGTTCGACGCCTCGGTAGAACCAGACCCGCAGTCTCGAAAGTAGCCGGAAGGTCACTTCGTGCGAGACGAGTCGTTCCAGGTAGCGAAAGACCCCGCGCGCAATCCCGAAAAAGCGTACCCCCACGATTGCCACGCCCAGGGCCGCCACCGAAGGGTGCAAGGCCGCCATCGAAATCAACCAGGCCGAGGTCGCCATCAGGCCGATGGCGCTGCCGATAGTCAGGAAGCCGACCAGGGTCGCCAGGACCATACCCCATTTGAGCGGCCAAGCCAGTTTTACCAGTCTGAAGAAAGTTTTCATGCCAGGGTCTGCTCCTTGACCGCGCTATCACCGGCCACGCGGCCTGCTTCCAGCCGGATTACCCGGTCGGCCCGTTCCAGCAATGCGGCCCGGTGGGCTATCATCAGGACCGTCCGGCCCGCCATCAGTTTGTCCAGGGCGTCGAGGATGAGGGCTTCATTTTCGAGGTCGAGGTTTGAAGTGGCCTCGTCCAGCACCAGCAGGGGCGCGTTGCGCATGAAGGCGCGGGCCAGGCTGAGCCGTTGAATCTGCCCACCGCTCAGACGTGCGCCGCGTTCTCCCAAAATCGTGGCGTAACCCTGGGGCAACCCGGCGATAAAGTCGTGGGCGTGGGCCTGTCGGGCGGCGGCGATAACCTCGGCCTCGGTGGCGTCAGGTTTGCCGAGCCGGATATTTTCCAGCACGCTATCGTTAAAAAGATAGGGGTTCTGGGGCACCCAGGCCACCAGTTCGCGCCACGCTTTAGCGTCCATTTCTTCCAGGGGAAAGTTTCCTCCCTCCGTTTCCACCACGATTCGCCCGGCGGTAGGCCGGATAAACCGCAAAATAAGCTGGGCGACGGTGCTTTTGCCCGCACCACTCGGCCCGGCCAGGGCAATTTTGACACCTCGTTCTATGGTGAAATCGACGTTTTCCAGGGCCGGACGCGGGCCGTCGGCGGTCGGGTAGGCGAAGGACACCCCTTCGAAACGCAAGCCGAGCGCGGCGGGCCGGGTCGGCGGAACAGTCTTTGGTTCAGCCGGTTTATCCGTTTCAGAACCATCCGGCGTGGGAGTATCCAAAATTTCGAAGATGCGGCTGGCGGCGGCGATACCGGAGGTGCTGGCGTGGAAACGCTGCCCGACCGTCCGCAAGGGCTGGTAAAATTCGGGAGCCAGCAGCAGGACGAAAAAGGCCGACTGGAATTCAATCTGGCCGTAAAGAAGGCGCAGGCCGATTTCGACCGCCACAATCGCGGTGCTGATGGTGGCCCCGACTTCCATCACCAGGGCCGAGAGAAAGGCAATCCGCAGCACGCCCATAGTCCGCTGGCGATAGCGTTCGCTGACGCGGGCAATCGTTTCTTCCTGGTGATGGCTCCGGCCAAAAAGTTTGAGGGTGGTTAAACCCTGAAGAACGTCGAGGAAGTGGGCGCTCATCTGGCTTAGAATGTTAAATTGCTTCTGGCTCTTGGCCTGGGCCTGCAACCCGATTAAAATCATAAAGACCGGCAAAATCGGCATCGTGACCAGCAGGACAACGCCCGAAAGCACGTCCGCCGAGAAGACTGCCACGACCACGACCAGTGGCACCAGCATAGTCAGAAAGAACTGGGGCAGGTACTGGCTGTAGTAAGCGTCGAGGGCTTCGACCCCTTCCATGGCGGTATTGGTCAGTTCGCCGCTCCGCTCACCGCGCGTGTAGGCGGGACCGAGTTTGAGGATGTGTTTGAGAAGGGCCTCGCGCAGGGTCTTTTTGACCAGCCCGGCGGCTTTGCTGGCCGAGGCGTCCCCAACCCAGTTCAGGACGGCCCGCCCGACGATAACCGCCAGCAGGGCCAACAACCAGCCCCAGCCACCGCTCCCGTTTTTCAGGAAAATATCGTCAATTAACAGGCTCAGGTAGTGGGCCTGGACCACAATCAGGATGCTCAGCAGGCCCCCGGCGGCGACGGTGATACCTAGGAAAAGCCGGACTTTTCCGCCCTGCATAAACAAACGGCGGGTGACGGCGGATTTACTTTGACGGGCGGCAGTTTTTTGCTTCTTCATGCGCTAAGTGTTTCTTATGGCTATTCGAAATAATGACACCTGCAATTATTTCGTTTTTAGTTGTTCAGGAACCCAATTTAACTTCTTCCGGTAAAAAAAGAGCGTATACAGGTAAAATTCTGGTAAAAATAGCTCATATACAGTAATGTCATTCCTTAACTTTGTACAAAAGGAATGACATCAGGGTCTTCTGGAGATTATTCCCATTCAACCGGTGGCAAATGGTTGTGCTGGCGGACGGTTTCGTAGGTGCGGGTCAGGTTTTCCAGGTTGTTGCGGTGGGACCATTCTTGCAGGGAGCGCGGCAAATCCTGTTTGAGACTTTCCGCCGCCTGGTTGTCCCCGCTCACCTCGACCATGTACATCCAGGCCAGGATTCTGGCTTCTTCATTTGATACTTCATAAGAAGCTCTTTTGGACATTTTATTATACCTCACAAAATTTATATATTGGGTTTTAATTAATTCTTCAGCTTTTAATAAACTTATTTTTTAGATATTCAGTTCTTAAAATGGCGGTTTTGTAAATTTTGCCGGGTGGTCAGCGGCTTTCACCCCTGACCACCCCATTCTTAACGTTCAACGTTGTTTTTAGATATGCGCGGCGCTTTTCAGGCTGACCCGTTTGCGGAAGACCCAGTAGTTCCAGGCCTGGTAGCCGACTACCACCGGGATAAGGGTCAACGAGAACCAGGTCGAGATTTCCAGGCTCTTGGCCGTCGCGGCGGCGTTCGTGATGGTCAGGCTGTAGTCCGGGTTCAGGCTCGAGACCATCACGCGAGGGAACAGACCACCAAAGATAGCCAGGGCCAGACCGATGATAACCAGCCCGTTCAGAAGGAAGGCCCAACCGGTCCGCCCGGCCAGTAAGCTCGCTCCGCTCAGTACCAGGGCCACCACTGCGCCGATACCCGCGCCCAGCGCCAGGGTCGAGCGGCTAAAGATGTCGGTCGCCAGAGCGGCATACACGCCCAACCCACCGGCCAACAGGGCGACAGGCAGCCAGAGGATTTTAGCGGCCCGCTCGGACCGCGCCCGGATAGCACCCTCGGTCTTGAGGCTGAGGAAGTTCGCGCCGTGCAGGAGGCAGATGCTCACCAGGGCGACCCCGCCCAGGAGCGAGAAGGGGCTGAACAGGTCGGCGAACCCGCCAATGTAGTGCTGGTTGGCGTCAATCGGCAAACCTTTGACCAGGTCGGTCAGAGCCACACCCCAGATAAAAGCGGCGGCCAGGCTGCCCCCGGCAATCATCGCGTCCCAGAACTTCGTCCAGGCCGGGGCGGCGTGGCGGTTGCGGAACTCGAACCCGACCCCTCGCAAAATCAGGGCAACCAGCAAGGCGACCATTACGAGGTAAAAACTGCTGAACATCGTGGCGTACCAACCGGGGAAGGCGGCGAACATTGCCGCCCCGGAGACCAGCAACCAGACCTCGTTGCCGTCCCAGAATGGCCCGATGGCGCTGGTAGCGGTCCGGCGTTCCTCGGCGTTGCGACCCACCAGGGGCATCAGCATTCCGACCCCGAAGTCGAAACCTTCCAGAAAGAGGAACCCGGTGAACAAGAAGGCGATAATCCCAAACCAGAGCGTATTTAAGTCCATTTCTTTAATAATTCCTTTTAATTTAGTAGTCAGTAGCCGGTAGCCAGTAGTCAGTTTTTTTAATCAGGGTGGTTTAGTAACCAGTTTTTTTATAATTTGTTTTAATGTAATGTTTTTGTTTTGCAGGTCAGTGAGGTTTTAAGCAAGTATTTATTAAAACCCCACTGACTTCTGACCACTGGCTACTGCCTACTTTCTTAGTAAGCCCCGACCAGCAATTTCTCGTCGCTTTCCTCGGCGGCCTCGGTGTGAGCGTCGAAATCGGCCACCCGGTTGCCGTTAGCGAACCTGGTCATCAGGAAGATGTCGGCGACAGCCAGCCCGATGTAGAGAACGGCGAAGATGCTCAGCGAGATTAACAGGTCGGTCGCCGTGAGATTGGGTGAAACAGCCTGCTCGGTTTTGAGGACCCCGTTCACGACCCAGGGCTGGCGGCCCATTTCCGCGATAATCCAGCCGCAGGTGTTCGAGATGTACGGCAGGAAGACCCCGAACGAAGCGATAAAGAGATACCAGCGGGTGGTAGCCAGGCGGCGTTTCCAGGCCAGGAACAGACCCAGGAAGGCCAGCAGCATCATCGCGCCCGCCGCGCCGGTCATTCCCCGGAAGGCGAAGAACAGGACGTTGACCGGGGGAGTGTAGTTGCCGGGACCGTACTTGGCCTCGGCTTCGGCCTGGAGTTCATCAATACCTTTAACTTCGTGGAAGGGGTCTTTGAAGGCCAGGATGCTCAGCACGAAAGGAATTTTCAGTTCGAACAAATTTTTATGGTTCTGTTCGTCGATGATGCTGATTAAGGACCAGCCCGCGCCGCTTTCGGTGTGCCACAGCCCTTCCATCGCGGCCAGTTTCATCGGGTTTTCCTTGGCGTCGAACTCGCCCTGCCGGTCACCGGCAGCCGCCGCGCCCAGGGTAGCGATAACGGCGACCAGGACGGCCAGGTTAATCGAGCGGCGAAAGAATTCGAAGTCGCCCCGTTTGCGGAAAAGGTTGAAGGCGCTCACACCCAGGACAAAGAAGGAACCCATCACCAGCGCGCCCATCAGGACGTGCGGGAACTGCACCCAGACGTTCGAGTTGCCCAGCACCGCGCTGAAGTCGGAGAGTTCGGCCCGGCCATTGTTGATGGTGTAGCCTTCGGGGTGCTGCATAAACGAGTTGGCGACGATAATCCAGAAGGCCGACATCAAGGAACCGAAGACCACCAGCCACATACAGGCCAGGTGAACGTATTTGTTCAGCCTGTCCCAGCCGAAAATCCAGATGCCCAGGAAGGTGCTTTCCAGGAAGAAGGCCAACAGGGTCTCGATAGCGAGGGGAGTTCCAAAAATGTCTCCGACGAAGCGGGAGTATTCGGACCAGCTCATACCGAACTGGAACTCCTGCACGATGCCGGTGACGATACCAACGCCAGCGTTAATCAGAAAGAGGCGGCCCCAGAACTGCGCCATTTTCTTGTAAACTTCGTTTCCGGTCTTGACGTAGCGAGTTTCCATAACGGCGACCAGGAAGGAAAGACCGATGCTCAGTGGCACAAAGAAAAAGTGATAGATTGTGGTAAGTCCAAACTGCATTCGTGCCAGCATTACTGTGTCCATTGTTTGCCTCTTTACCTTTACTACTTTCGTTAATACTTTTGTACTTTAAATTCCGTAACTTTTTATATGTTTTATTTTTTGTAGCCCTGCGACTTTGCTTTACTGAGGATAGTTTAGCGGGTTAAAAGCTCTCTAACATCGTTAGTGGTACATATCCGGGCAGAGTGTGAACTCAATCACGCCCCCGGCAGTCTTTCGCGTGACCCATTTCACTTTTCAGGGCCTTTGGAGCTTGTGGTTGTGAAATGGGTCACGTTACCCTATGTAGGGCTACGTAGGACGTTAGACCTAGAATTCCCGCAGCAGTTCGCGGACTTTGAAGGGCTGTTTGCTTTCGTAGGACTGCCAGGCGGGCATAATTTTTTCGACACACCATTTCCAGCGGTCTTCGTAGTTGCCCAGGTTGCCGCCCGGCACGCAGTCGCGGAAGGACTTCTGTTCTTCCGGTACCGGCGAGGCTATCAGCACCCCCAGCAATTCGTGGAGCTTGCTGACCAGCTTCCAGGCCTGCTGGTTTAGCATCCCATCGTAGAGGACCGGCTGGATGATTTCCTTCTGCTCGTACTTGAGAAGCAGGGTGTTACCGCTCCAGATGAGGTCTTCGTCGCTGGTCTGGTAGCCCTGGTCAATCATGCGCCAGGCCAGGTAAAGCTGGGGCTCGAGGCTGCCTTCTTCAAAAAGGGCGGTCATTTCGGCGAGGCCACCGTCGCGGTAGGCCAGGTGCTGCCAGTAGATGTCGTCGTAGATGGCTTTGTTGCCCCGGCCAATCATGTTGTAGGCCAGGTCCAGCCCTGACGACAGGAAATTCAGGCTGGCGGCGGCTTTCTCGCTCACCAGCAGGGCCGGGACGCGCAAGAGGTTCCCGGCGGCCAGCAGTTCCATTTTTTCACCGATCGAGGCCGAGGCGAAAGCGGCCAGGCCCGCCCATTTGAAGATTTCGGGATTTGCTAAATACAGTTCGGCGTAGGCTCTGTTGATGACTTTGTTGCGATTCAGGGCCAGCGCGCCGGGTTGGCTGGTAGCTTCTACCTCGGCGAGATTGGCCTGAGCCTGGGCAGTCCACCTGTTTTTGTGGACCGGGGTCTTCACAACGGTCAGTTTGGGGGTGTGACGGCGACTCTGGCTGGGGGCGACCAGTAAAGGGAGGGCCAGGGTAGCGGACAAGAGATTGAGTTTGAGACCGAACATTGCTTTAGCTCCTATAAATAAGTCGTTTTGAATAATTGCTTTTTTTATTTAGGTTTTATTAAATTTGTTAACCGTTTTTATTATGTTTGCCGGGTAATATGGTCCCGGCGGTGTTTTATTTTTGTATCAATCCGGGGTTAGCCCCGTGTGATTGATGCTTTAACTTTACCGGAGCAAGCGGTTTGCAACATCGTTAGAAAAACTTATGGCGTTGTGAGCCTTTTCACAGTGTATTTAGTACCCTGAGGCATATCTTGTGAGGCCGGTCACAAGCTACATAGATGCGGGTTAACCATTTCACAGACCTGGTGTGATGGGCTTAACTAAGCTCAATAGAGGTGGGGAACAGGTTTGAAAGGGAAAATGTGGATTTGAAGTTTACAAAAACTTTACAAAGTTAACTAATATTTAATGTAGGGCAAAGGGTCCGCCTGTATAATGGTACAAATATGCGTTTTAGCGTAGGAAACAAAATTACTCTCTTAGAGAGAGCCGAATATCGCCACCTGATTTCGTGCTCGTAAGAGTTGAGTTCTCGGTTGAGAAACAGTTATGGCACTATCTACCCGGTTCTTTCGTGTTAGCCTGGCCCTGGTCTGTTTCTTCGGTCTGAATGTGGTCGGTCCCCTGTTAAATGTGGCCCAGGCAGCCTCCCCGGTCCTCTCCTATAACTCCAATACCGGAGCCAACCAGGCCAGCCTGGCGGTGCAACTTTCTATTCTTGCGCCCTGCACTTCGACTGTCCCAGCCAATCGTCCCGCCGCCAAAGAGGTTGCGCCCGCCGACAACCCCGACCAGACTGCTTCCGAACCGGGCGATTGGGCCACGGCTTTGCAGACTCAACTCAATGACCTGGTGCAGTCCGACCTGGATAACGGTCTTAGCGGGGCATCGGTTGTCATCAAGGACAGTGGGAGCGGCCAGACCCTCCAGTTTAACTCCGGCCAGGTCTTTTCCAGCGCGAGCCTCTATAAAATCTTTGTGCTGTGGAAGGTCCAGGAGGAAATTGAGGCCGGGCGGCTCAGCGATGATAGTGTTATTCCACTCCTGGGTTATGACGAAACCGCGACCGATTCGCCGGAACCTGCCGCGCCCCAGCAGGTCGGCTCCATTTCGGTTGCGGACGCCCGCCGCCTGATGATTACGTTGAGCGATAATGCCTCGGCCTGGTCACTCGGTTTTTACCTGGGCTGGTACAACATCGACGCGATGCTCCGGGCCCACGGCTATAACGATACAACGGTTGATATTGATACGCCGGTCACTACCGCCGCCGAAGTGACCCGCTTTTTTGCAGAACTCTATAGTCACACCCTGGATAACGCCCTGACCGATAGCGATTACGCTTTGATGCTTGATTTGTTCAAGGCCCAGGGGATTAACGACAAGTTGCCCACGGGCCTGCCGGACGGCGTGACTATTGCCCACAAGACTGGCGACCTGGACGATTTCAACCACGATGCCGGCCTTATCTATACACCAGACGGGCGGGCTATCTTTATCACGGTAATGACGCAGGGCTATTACAATGCCAGTCTCGACCTGATGCAGCGGGCGGCGGCTTTCGCCTGGACAAATTTGGGCCCGAAGCCGTTGCCGCTCTATTTCCCGGAAACCCAGAAGACGGTTAGCGGCCATTTCCTGGCCTACTGGCAGCAAAACGGGGGGTTGGCAACTTTTGGTCTGCCGCTCGATGAAGCCCGGATGGAATATAACAACGCCGCCAACGGGTATTTTTTGACCCAGTGGTTCGAGCGGGCCCGTTTCGAGTATCATCCCGAAAACAGGGGAACGCCCTACGAGGTGTTACTGGGTCTGCTCGGCAGCGAGCTTTGCCAGAAGGCTTTGCAAACGGATACGCGGTTTCTCCCGGCCGTCCCTATCAACGATCCCGGCCATTTCACTTATTTCCCCGAAACAGGCCACAACCTGGGCAACGGTTTCCTGGGTTACTGGCAGCAAAACGGCGGCCTGGCCCGCTACGGTCTGCCCATAAGCGAGGAGCATTTCGAGCTTAACCCGGCCACCGGACAGCAATATATCGTGCAGTGGTTCGAGCGGGCCCGGTTCGAGTGGCACCCCGAAAACAAAGGCACTCCCTACGAGGTGTTGTTGGGTCTATTGGGGACGGAATATTCGGGGATTACCCAGGCGAGCCAGGGCGAATAATTCCCCCAAATTTTATTACCCATTCGCGTTGTTCTACGGTATCGGGGACAGAGCGACCTCGCGCTGATGCCAATATATCAAAAGCATCTTCAACCGAAAACCCTGCCCGCACCAGCACACTGGCCGCAATGAGAGCCGAGCGGCCTATCCCGGCCCGACAATGTATCACAACATGTTTACCCTGACAAAGGGCAAGATAAAGCTGTTCGATAAAGTTTAGTGTGGCCGGGGTGAGGGATGGTGTGTCTCTATCGGGTATGGGTAAATTCCGGTAGTCAAGTCGGTTTAGTTGGCACAGCTTTTTTTCATTCAGAAGACCCAGTTCGCTGACTTCAAGGTTGGTCAATAGGGAAACTACTATATCAACCGGGACGGTTTTGAGCGAAAGGATTTCGTCTTCCAACCAGTCCCACCCCCTGGGATGGGCCATTATGCTTAATCCACCGGATGGTAAGTTTGGTACAGAATAGATTTCTGGCTGCATTTCAGGTTACCTTTAAAATTTTTTTATAGGGTGGTTCAGTGGCTTATTAAATAACAGTATATTACTTTATGATAGTTGAGTCCCAAAATAATCCAAAAACCAAATAGAAGTTGGGGCTATCTTGCAAGTGGCAGCTCAAAATAGTAAAATCAGGGCTGATAAAAAGGAAATTATCTGTCCAAGAGCGACAATTCTCTCAAAATTGAACAATCACAAGAAGGTTTTGAAAGAAAAGGCTTATTTCCGGCCTTTCAAAAGAAAACTCACTTTTTATGGAGGATTTTAATGGCACACAAATGGGTTTACCTATTCCGCGAAGGTAACGGCAATCAGAAAGATCTGCTGGGCGGAAAGGGAGCCGGGTTGGCCGAGATGACACGGGCGGGTATGCCGGTGCCGCCTGGCTTTACCATCACCACCGAAACCTGTAATTCCTACTACGATAACGGTAAACAATTTCCCGAAGGCATGTGGGACCAGGCCCTGGAAGCTCTCAAAGACGTTGAGCAGGCCATGGACAAGAAGTTTGGCGACCCTCAGAATCCGTTGCTTGTGTCGGTCCGTAGCGGCGCGAAATTCTCGATGCCCGGTATGATGGACACCATTCTCAACCTCGGCCTCAACAACGAAACAGTCAAAGGCGTTATTGCCCTGACCAATAACGAACGTTTCGCCTATGACGCCTACCGCCGCTTTATCCAGATGTACGGCAACGTCGTCTTGAACATCAATAAAGACGCGTTCGAACACGAACTCGACACTCTCAAGCACGCTATCGGCCCGAACGCCAAAGATACTGACCTCTCGGCGGAACAGCTCAAAAATCTGGTCGGCACCTACAAGAAGATCGTCCAGGAGAAGACCGGCACGCCCTTCCCTGAGGAACCCATCGACCAGTTACGGGGCGCTATCGAAGCCGTTTTCGCTTCCTGGAACAACGACCGCGCCATTGTCTATCGCCGCATGAACAAAATCAGCGACGCCCTCGGCACCGCCGTCAACGTCCAGTCGATGGTCTTTGGTAACATGGGCGACGACTCCGGTACCGGTGTGGCCTTTACCCGTGACCCCTCGAACGGTGAGAACACCCTCTACGGTGAATACCTGCCGAACGCCCAGGGTGAAGACGTGGTGGCCGGTATCCGCACCCCGCACCCTATTCACGAGATGGAACACGACCCGGCCTTCCCCGGCGTCTACAAACAGTTCTCCGAAATTGCCCACCGGCTTGAGCAGCACTACCAGGATGTCCAGGACATGGAATTTACCATTGAAAAAGGCCGCCTGTTTATGCTCCAGACCCGTACCGGCAAACGCACCGGCCCGGCGGCGGTTAAAATCGCCGTGGACCTGGTCAATGAAGGTTTGATTGACGAGAAGACCGCCCTTCAGCGGATTCCCGCCGACGACCTGAACCAGTTGCTGCTGCCGCGTGTCAGCCCCAACGCCAAGAAAACCATCCTGGCGAAAGGTCTGGCCGGTAGCCCCGGCGCCGCCGTCGGCCAGGTGGTCTTCACCGCCGAGGAAGCCGAAGAAAAAGGCAACATGGGCGAAAAGGTTATCCTGGTCCGCCGCGAGACTTCCCCCGAAGACTTGCGCGGTATGGTAGCCGCCCAGGGTATATTGACCGCTTTCGGTGGTAAGACCAGCCACGCCGCCGTTGTGGCCCGTGGTATGGGCAAGTGCTGTATAGTCGGCGCGGGCGCGATTCGCATCGCCAAGGACGAAAGCAGCTTCAGGATTGACGGCACCGATATTGTCGTCAACAAGGGTGACTGGATTACCCTCGACGTGGACTCGAACGAAGGCCGCGTGTTGGAAGGCCAGGTTGAAACGATTGCCCCCGAACTGAGCGGCGACTTCGCTATCCTCATGGAATGGGCCGACAAGTATCGCAAACTGGGTGTGCGCACCAACGCCGATACCCCGCACGATGCTCAGAAAGCCCGCGAGTTCGGTGCGACCGGTATCGGTCTGTGCCGTACCGAGCACATGTTCTTTGAAGGCAACCGGATTGACGCTGTCCGCGAGATGATTGTGGCCGACAACCTGGAAGACCGCAAGAAAGCCCTGGCGCTGTTACTGCCCTACCAGAAGGAAGACTTTGTCGGTATCTTCAAGGCGATGGACGGTTACCCGGTGACCATCCGTACTCTCGACCCGCCGCTTCACGAGTTCTTGCCTCACGAAGACGACGAAGTGCGCGAACTGGCCGAGAAAATGGGTGTCTCCTACGACAAACTGAAAGGCCGCATCGAAAGTTTGCGCGAAGCCAACCCGATGCTGGGCTTCCGGGGCTGCCGCCTCGGTATCCAGTACCCTGAAATCACAGAGATGCAGGCGCGGGCGATTTTCCAGGCTGCTATCGAGGTTAAGAAAGCGGGCGTCCATGTCGAGCCGGAAGTGATGATTCCGCTGGTCTCCGACATCAACGAACTGCGCATCCAGCGCGAAATCGTGGACCGGGTCGCGAAAGAAGAAGGCGTGACCGAGGCCGGTATTAAATACCTGGTCGGCACCATGATTGAGTTGCCGCGCGCCGCCCTGCTGGCCGACAAAATCGCCGAGCAGGCCGAGTTCTTCAGCTTCGGCACCAATGACCTGACCCAGACCACCTTCGGCCTGAGCCGGGACGACAGCGGCAAGTTCCTGCCGATGTATGTCGAGAAGAAGATTTACAAGGACGACCCCTTCCAGGTCCTCGACCGCGACGGCGTCGGCCAACTGGTCAAGATTGGCACCGACCGGGGCCGCTCGACCCGCAATACCTTGAAGGTCGGTATCTGTGGTGAGCACGGTGGGGAGCCTTCCTCGGTTATGTTCTGCCACGAAGTCGGTCTTAACTACGTATCGTGCAGCCCCTTCCGGGTGCCGATTGCTCGCCTGGCCGCCGCGCAGGCTGCCCTCGGCGAAACTACTCGCGATAAGTAGTTTGGTTTAGCAAGGCTGAGAAAATACAAAAGGACGGGTGTTTCGGCACTCGTCCTTTTGTTTGTTAGCAATGCTTGAAAGTCTTCCTGGGCTGGTCTAGTTTTGTTCCGGTTCGGGCCGGTTGGATTTGAAGGTCCAGGCCCCGTGTTTATGGCCCGGTCTATTTTCCCGGCCAGTTTCCGGTGTATTGGGAAGTTTCCGGTTGACCGGGGTAAGGCTCTCCTGCGAGGCCGTCTCGAACTGGGCTTTCAGGTTTTGCATCATCCTATCTTTTAACAGGTAAATATCTAGATTATTGAACATCGTTTTTTCCTTTCCTGGGTCTTTCTTTTTATTATTTTTTATATGTCCGGCGCTTCTTTGACGCGGACAACCCAAGTGTACCCCGGTCTTAAAAACCGGGGTAGGACAGGATTAGGGTATTTCGGGAAAGGAAAATTTGGGCAGGCGGAAAGGTTAACTAGTTAAGGTTAACACCCTGGTTTAGAGTGAAATGTGGGTAATTGTGGTTTTACGGTTTTTACACCACGTGAAAGTCGCAGGACCCCACACCCCAGGCACGACTAACTAAACACTGCACTGGTATTAAGAGGCCAGGGAAGCATTTTGACGGTCGTAGGTTTCCTGGGCGGCCTGGATGGCCGTGATATTATTCTCGGACCACTGGATAATCGGGGTTATGAGTTCTACCAGGGTTTGGCCCAGGGCGGTCAGTTCGTACTCGACCCTCGGCGGCACCTGGGCATAGACGGTTCGCTTGACCAGACCGTCTCGCTCCAGTTCGCGCAGGGTCTGGGTCAGCATTTTCTGGGAAATCCCGCGAATCTGGCGCTGCATGTTGGCGAACCGGAGCGGCCCCGGCTTGAGCAGGTTTATGATCAGGGTGGACCACTTATCGGCAATCAGGTCGAGGACTTGCCGGGTCGGACAATCGGAGGCATATACATCAGGGAATTTTTCAATAGTATCCATTAGTAACTTACCAACTTCCAGGTAACTACACCACTTTTAGGTGCCTTCTTGCTTTTTGATGCTTACTCTCTTATAGTAACTGTGTGGTAAGAAATTGTCAACCACGGCATTGCAAGGCTAAATAACAGCCCAAATATTTTACCCAAACAGAAATTTATCCGATTCGGGATAATAAGGAGAACTCTTAATGTACGCGCTAACCGGAGCGAGCGGTCACCTTGGCCGCCTGGTAATCCAAAATCTGCTCGAAAAAGTACCCGCCAATACCATTCTTGCGACCACCCGCAGCCCTGAGAAACTGGCCGACCTGGCCGAAAAAGGGGTAGTGGTGCGCCACGCCGACCTCAACGACCCGGCCAGCCTGCCCGCCGCCTTTGAAGGGGCTACCCGCCTCCTGATTATCAGCACCGATTCTTTTGATAACCGCGCCGACCAGCACCGGGCTGCGGTCGCGGGAGCGGTCCAGGCCGGGGTAAAGCACCTGGTTTATACCTCGGCCCCGGCAGCCGACGCGAACTCTTTTAATATTCTTCTGCGGACCCACGGCGAGACCGAGGAAGCTTTGAAGGCGTCCGGTATACCCTTTACCGCGTTACGAAATAACATTTACAATAATGAACTGGCCGGAACGCTCGGTCTGTTGTCCGGGGAGGGGAAAATCTATACCCTGGAAGGCGACGGCAAACCGATCTGGCTTAGCCGGGAAGATTGCGCCCGGATTGCCACTGCCGCCCTGCTCGACGAAAACATCGTGACCGGTATAGTTGATGTTACCGGGCCGGAACCGCTCGGTATCCCCGAACTGGCAGCCCGGTTGTCCCAGATTCAGGGCAAGGAAATACCCGTCCAGGTCTTGACTGACGAGGAAATGATTGCCCACCTGGGGACCAAAGGTTTTACGCCAGAGGCCGCCGGGGGTTTCCTGGGTATTTTGAAATGGTTCGCGAGGGGTGATTTTAGCCAGGTTAGCGACGTTGTCGAGAAATATACGGGTGTCAAGCCGGGCCCTGTGGACCCGGTCCTGGCGGCTATCCCGGTAGCCTAACCCTGGCAGGTAGTTAAATCAGGTGATTTTCCAGGGCCAACCGGGTGGCGGCGGCCCGCGAGGCCACATTTAACTTGCTGTAGATGGTCCGCAGGTAGGCGTTTACGGTCAGGGTGCTTAAAACCAGTTCCTGGGCGACCTGGGAATTGGTCAGGCCCCTGGCAACCAGCCGTAATACTTCTATCTCGCGGGCGGTGAGTCCGGCCAGCGCGCCCCGGCCCTGGGATGCTGCCAGGCCGGTCTTTTCTATTTCCGGCGATAGTGAGGCTTTAGCCGGTTGGTCCTGCGTGAGATTGGCAAAAGCGGTATCAGCCAGGGCGAATATTTCGGTGAGGGTGAGCGCCCGGCCCTCGGCCCATAGTATCTCAAAGGCGGGCAAGCCGAGCCGGGTTTTCAGGGCTTCGATTTTAGGAGTATAAGCCAGCCGGTCGTTATGGTGCATGGGTTGTTTTGCCAGTTCGCGCTGGGTCTCGGCAGCGCCAAAGAATCTTACGGCCAGTTCCGGTTGTCCGGTGCGGGCCGCCAGCATGGCGAACCCTTCCACGCACCAGGCCAACCCGCCCAGGATGTCAATCTTCTGGAAAGTCTGGAAGGCGGTCTGCAATTGCTGCCAGGCCGCCTGGTGGTGGCCCAACTCGATTTCGACAAAGGCCAGGTTGCCGCGCACATTCGCCACCTGGATTTCCGGCATGTCATGCCAGGTGCGGCTGATTTCCAGGCTGCGGTACATGAAACCGGCAGCTTCGGTAAAGTTCCCCTGGAAACGGGCGGCGACCCCTAACAGGAAGACGATATACGAGGCCATCGAATTTCCCGGCTGTTGCAGCAGGGTCTTGCTACGCTCGAAAAGTTCCTGCGCTTCCTCGTACCGGCCTACCGTGGTATACAAAATGGTCAGGCTAATCAGGCTGTTGGCTAGCTGCCAGCCATCACCCAACCGCCGCATGATTTCGACTTCCTCCTGCACAAAAGGAATCGCCTGGGCGACATTTTCAAGGCCGCTCGCTTTCATTTCGCACATGACGCCCGCAATAATACCGAGGGTTTGGGCCGCTTCCCAGTCCGCCCCCAGGCTTCGAAACAGGGCCAGGCTCCGGTGCAGCAGTTCCAGGTTGTAGTCGGTGGCTAGACCTTCCTGCCCAAAGTCAAAGCGACCCAGGGCTTGCAGGGCGCAGGCTTCGCAATATTTGTCACCGAACTGGCGGGCCAGCCGCAAACTCTCGCGGCCGTAATCCCCGGCCTGGTCGATTTCATACCGGTACCCCATGACAAGTTCGGCCTGGTAGAGGGCCAGGGCTCGTAACCGGGAGGGCGGTTCGGCGGCAGTCGCGACCAGGGCCTTTCCCAGCCAGGTTTGCCATTCCTCCCAGGTGCCGCGAAGGGACCAGAAATCGAACAGGGCTACCGGCAGGCGCAGTTTTAGCCCGGCCTGGCCTGTCTCTGCTGCCGGGAACTCGCCCGGTTCATTTAAGATCCAGCCCAGCCCGGCCCGCAGGTTATCGGTTTCCAGTTCCAATCTTTCCATCCAGGCAACCTGGGCGGGTCCGCGCAGAGCAGGACCGGATTTTTCGGCGAGGTCGAGAAAATAGTCAAAATGCCGCTGGCGGGTTGGGAAAAGTTCGCCGCTATCTTTCAGCTTTTTCAGGGCGTATTGCCGCAAGGTTTCCAGTAGGAAATAGCGGGGTGACGCACCGGGCCGGGGGTCGCTGCGGGCTACCACCAGCGATTTATTGACCAGGCGGTGCTGCAAATCAAGGATTTCTTCCGGTTCAAGGTCGCCCCAGCCGCCCACTTTTTCGGCTGCTTCCAGCGACCACCCGCCCCCAAAGACACCCAACCGCCCGAAAAGGGTTTGCTCGGCGGGAGTGAGCAGGTCGTAACTCCAATCGACCAGGGCCTGTAAAGTCTGGTGGCGGGGCATGGTGGCGCGACTGCCCCCGGTCAGCAGTTTGAAGCGGTTATCAAGCCGGGTAACGAGTTGCGAGACGGAAAGCATATTGACCCTGGCGGCGGCCAGTTCGATTGCCAGCGGCAGACCATCCAACCGAAGGCAGAGTTGTCCCACCAGCGGCCAGTCGGTTTCAGCCAGTTCGAAACCGGGCAGGATGGCCCTGGCCCGCTCAATAAAAAGCCGGACTGCTTCGGACTGCAACAATTCGCCCTTGGCAGTCTGGTCTGGCGCGGGTAGCGACAGGGTGGAAACCGGCCAGGTGATTTCCCCGGCGATATTGAGGCTCTCGCGGCTGGTGGCAAGGATGACGGTGGTCGGATTGGCGGCCAGGAGAGCGTGGCAAATCCGGGCGCATTCGGCTACCAGGTGTTCGCAATTATCCAGCACTACGAGGGTCCGTTTATCCCGCAGGTGTTCGAGCAGCACCGCCAGGGGAGAATTGCCCGGTTGTTCCGGCAGGTCGAGCGTTCCGGCGATAGTCTGGGCCAGCAGGATAGGGTCGTTCAGGGCGGCCAGTTCTATCCACCAGATGCCGTCCGGGAAACTTTCGAGCAAGCCTCCGGCGACCTGCAAGGCCAGGCGGGTCTTGCCGGTACCGCCCGGCCCGGTCAGGGTCAAGAGGCGGTTAGCCTGACCGGGCGCGGCTAATCTACCCTGGATACGGGCAATATCTTCCTGGCGGCCAATAAAGTTGGTGACCTGGGCGGGCAGGTTATGGTTGGGTCGTTGATAATCGGTGGCGTTCAGTGATTTACCCTGGAAATTTTCTATTGTGGCCGGAGCCGGTTCTTTAATTGTCTGCTGCTAAAAAATATGCCGAAAATTCAGGAAAAGTCCTGGGTGTCGCCAAAATTTTAGACCATCATTTTTGATTTTACAAGGGGAATTAAAATGTTTGGTGATCAGTTTTTAGTGATTAGTTTTAGAAACAGGCAGTTGACCTGGAAAAGGGGTAAAGCAAAAACCCAGGAGCCAATAACGGTTCCTGGGTAGCAAAGCTCAATCGAACCTGGAAAACCAGGGCGGGAAGGCGAGGTTTAACCTCGCTTTGGACCGGTGTGGGTTGGGAGTTAGGAAACGACCGCTTCGACCGCCTCAACGGCTTCGACCGTTTCAACCGGGGCGGCTTCTACAGCCACTTCCGCAGATTCGGCAGCCTGAAGGGCAGCTTTTTGTTTGGTGTAGCACTCTTTGCAGTAGACAGGCCGGGCCAATCGAGGACGAAAGGGCACCGTAGTTACCACCCCGCATTCGGCACAGGCCACTTCGCTCACATCCACCATTTTCGGCGGGATAGCGCCGGGAGCGGAAACCGAGGGCAGGTTCAGGGCGATTGCCTGCTGCTTGCGGCGGTTGCGGCATTCGGGGCAGCGGCCCGGTTCGTGGACCAACCCCTTGGTGGCGTAGAAATCCTGTTCCCCGGCGGTAAATAGGAAAGATTTCTGGCAATCTTTGCAGGTGAGCGATTTATCGGAAAATAACATTTAGCTAATCCTCCTTGGCTTTACTCGAAAAGGCAACCGCTTTCGAGTAACTATGCCAGACCCGTGACCCGGTCTGCTACTAAAATTGAACTTCGCGTTAAGCTGGTTTTACTGCTCGAAAAGTGAAAAACGCTGTTTCTGCCTGCGCCTGGTTGAATCCCAGGTGTACTACTGCATAAAGTAATAGTTCTATTATAGTTTATTTTTCTAGAAATGCAATAGATTTTAAAACGCTTATCACGCAATTCCCATGCAAATAGCCCAAATTGGCTACTCCCACCTCAAAAAAAGGCCTCCACCCCTACCTGTAGAGGGGGTTATCCACAATCACAACTATATTTTCCGCTTTGACTATTTGCGTGTTAAGAGTTATTATCTTTATTAAGAGGTTTCGGAAAAAGGGTGGTTCATAAATAGTAGAAATTATGCCAGTAATGATGTATGAAAATGTGACAATACCATTGTCACATTTCGGTGGTATCTCGTTGATATAAACTGTAAATAGGAGGCGCTATGACACAGTTTAGTGTACCGGACCCGGCTCCCGGTTGGGTCGGACCGGCCCCACGAGGTTGGGACAAACGGCAGCGTACCGGCCTGGTTTTGAGTGGCGGCGGCCTCAAGTTTGCCGTTCACGCCGGGTTGTACAGCCGGATGGAAGAACTCCCTTTCTTCTCCAATGAAAAAGCCCTGCCTTCCAGTGTCACCAGTAGCGACCCGGCCAATTTCGACATGTTCAGCGAGGCTTTCGATTGCGTGGTAGGTACCAGCGCCGGGTCGCTACTGGCTGCGGCCTGGGCTTGCGGTTTTTGCGCCGAAGATGTAGCCCGGATTTCTATTTTGTTCAGCCGCCCCGATTTCCAGAATATGATTCTCGACCCGAACTGGCTCGGCGCGGGGAGTTTCCTGCTCAAAGGCGACCCCGGCTATGTCAAAGGACTCTACCGGGGCGAAGCCTTGCAGCGCACCCTCGAAGCGGTCTTCTCGCATAATTTCCTGCGCCGCCTCGGCAAGCTCTACCAGTCCTATAGCGGCAAACGTAAACAGGCCAAAATTGACGACCCAAAATTCGATGACGCCCTGGCGAAAATTATACGCGACCTGCGGAATATGCCTCGCGAAAAGCTGCCCGGCATGTCGGAAATAATGACCAATACCAGGGAAATCGTTAAAAGTAAGGACCAGGAAAAAACGCTGGTGCCGATAACCTTTCAGGATGTCAACCCCGGCGTGCGGGTACCGTTGGAACGCTACCGCCGTTACGGTGACCCCGACTGGCAGCAACACGCCCGTGAAGAAGCCGAAGCAATCTACCGCGCCAACCAGGGCCACGCCTCGGCCTACCGGGTAGCCCTGGCCGAGTATTACCGGGGCCGGACTGCCGCCGGGCGCTACGTCCCGAAAGACCCCGATGGCGTGCGACCCATGCTGCTGCTGGTCGGGACCGACCTTATCACCGGGCAGAAGACGATTTTTAGCAGCTACCACCTTTTCGAAAAAGAGCTGGTCTACGCCAAGGCCGACCAGGGGCCGGACCCGACCGGGGTTGAATACTGCTATATTAATCCGAAGGGACAGTTATCGTCGCTGCCGGAGGAGATTACCGAGGAGTTGCGCCCGCCTAACTTCCTCTACAAAGACCTCGCGAACGGCCTCCCGGTGGCCTGGGGTATCCGGTCGAGCCTTTCGATACCGGGGGTCTTTGCCCCTTCCACTATCCACTACAAAGACGAGTTTGGGGTGGAGCGGACCGATTTTTTCATTGATGGCGGCGTGACCGATAACTACGCCTTGCAGGTGGCTGCCGACCCCAATATCGGGCGGTGCGATCGCATCCTCGGCGGTAATATTGGCAGCATGGGGCCGCGCATCCATACCTATGACGCCCGCAATGTCGTGGATATTTTGCTAAAGACCCTCTACACGATGGGTGACGGCAACGTGGATAGCAACGCCGACAACCGGCTGGTCGAGCGGACGCGGGTGACGACCATTGACGAACTGACCAAAAATGATGTAACGAGTATCACCGAGCTGGCAAAAATCCCGGACCTGCTCGAAGAAGGCAAGCAACTGGCCGACCAGTTTTTTACCAGTTTTCGCGATAAGGAAACCGGCCTGTTGGCCCTGGACCGCCTTTTTGGGCCGGACCCCGGCAGCTATATCGTCTTTTTGCCCCGCATCGAGACCTACGGGCACCCGCTCGGCATGCCCGCCCCGCCCGTCCCGGTAACGTCTTCCGGTGACGAAGTGGCGACCGGTTCTTCCGAGATTGACCGGATAGCCCTGCTGGCAAACCTGGTGCCGGAGGTGCGCGACGAGGTCAGGCGGGCCCGTTCGATTGAGCTGGGGAAAAGTGAGGCGGCCCTGATACCGCCGCCGGTAGTCGGACAGGGCGGTTTGCTGTTCGGGCCGGTTGGGTTAGTGTTGCGTCTGCCGGGCCAAATTTTACAACCCCTGGGGGTAACCGACCTGGTCAACCAGGCCCGCCGCAGTGTCCTCTTGATTCTCCTGACTTTTATAAGTCTGCTGGCGGTGGGTCTCTGGCGGGGCCTGACCTGGGTGGTGGAATTGACCGGGTTGCGCCTGGCCGCCGGGAATATCTTTGACGGCTGGAATTACTGGCTGGTCCTGGGGGCGGTGCTGGTGGGGGCGCTGCTCAGCTATTTACTTTTCTTCCGGGCGCTGATATACGATTTCTGGGTGGCGCGTAAGGCCAAATTTCTGCGACGGGCTCTCGAAGTGCCGGTGAGTTTGGGCTTCACGGTCGTGCCGGTCCTGCTGCTCGAAGGGGTCAAGGGGTTGGATAGCGGGGTCAGGAGCGCCCTGGGCCTGGTGCTGATTCCGTTCTCGGCCCAGGCGCTGGCCTTTTTCCTCTATGCCCTGGTCGCCTTTATCCGGGCTTTTAGCAGCCGCCGCCAGCAAGGTTAGGTTAACTCCCGGCGGGTTTGAGAGGAACGGCCCGGACAATCAGCCGGTCGGAGTAGACGCCGTAAGGGACACAGGTTATCAGGGTCAGCAGTTCGATGTCGCTCGGCAGCATGACCCAGGTATCCTGCGGCTTGACCGTCAAAATTTGAATGACTTTGTAATGCCGCTCCAGGGGCAGGTTCGGCCCGGCCACTGTCAGGATAATTTCATCGTCAAGGGCTATCTTTGGCAGGTCGAAAAAGAGATAATCCCGGAAACTGGCGTGGGCGGCCAGGATTATATTACCTTTGCCACCGGGATAGCCTGACACCGGCCAGTAATGCACTGCCGAATAGCGCGGCACCTCCCAGCTATTGAACGCGAATCCACCCTCCGTAATATCAGCATCTACTTTTATACGCGGCACCTGGACCCTGGTGGGCAAGAGCCCGGCCCAGGCCATTGTGGCTTCCTTTACGGGGGTGAGGGCGGTTTCGGGCGGGGGATTTTTGGCTAAAAACTGGCGTCCAAGCTGGCCGAGTTCGACCTGGTATTCAGGGGGTAAGTCGGGGTGATATTCGAAACGGGCGCGCTCGAAATACTGGACGGTATAAGACTGGCCGTCCTGGGGACTCTTTTCCTGAAATTCTTCCGAAAGGGGATAGCCAAAGACGGTTAGCCCGCCCCGGTTCAGCCAGAAATTTTTAAAACCGCCGCCCAAAGTATGGCCGGTCTGGGGAAAGAATAATAAATCGGGGTTGTCGGTGCTGCCGACCGGTTGGAGGGCCGGTTGGTTGGGGTCGTCCGGTAAGGCCCAGCGTCCCAGGAGGCCGCCTTCGACCAGGGCTTTATCGGCGTGCCATTCCAGCCGGGCCCGCTCGAAATACTGGGTCGGGACGCCATTTCCGAGAAAAACCTCGGTGATGGGAAAGCCAAAAATCGCCAGCCCACCGTTTTTCTCCCAGAAGGTCCGAAAATTATAGGCCAGGGTGTGGCCGGTTTCTTTCAAGAAAAGCGGGGCGCCACTGGTGTTGGTGAGTTCAGTCGTAGCGGCATGCACCGGTAAAGGGGTAACAGTTAAAATTAAGGTCATTGCCAGCCAACTGGCTGAAGCCAGGATTGGACCCAGGGCTGGCCCAAGGGTTGGCCCTTGAAAAAAGAAGCGACGTGTCATCGGACCTCTTGCCAGGGAAAGACTAGAATTAAACAGGAGGTGAATTGCCCCATTGCAACCCACCTCCCGCAAAGGCTGATAATTTAGTTGAGCCGGTTGTGGCTCCTGACTTCCGACCCGACCAGGCCGAGTTGGACCTGGTACTGGGCCGGGTTGTTAGGGTGCCATTCAAACCGGGCGCGCTCGAACCACTGGGTCATAACGGTGTCGCCGCTGGAATTAGTCTCCATTTTCGGCTCGGAAATCGGGAAACCGAACAGCGCCAACGACTCGCCAAAACTCTTACCGGTCTGGCCGTCGAATTCCAGCCCGTTTTTATTCCAGTAATTCAGGAAATTGCCGCATAGCGAGTGCCCCGTTTCCGCGAAGTAACGGCAGCCCGCCGGGGCGGAGGTTACTTTTGGCAGGGTGCCCCAGTCAATGCCTTGCTGGGCCAGGGCTTCCACCCCTAACCGTCCCAGCAACACATTGTAGGGATAGGCCAGGTCCGGGTGGAGTTCGAAACGGTTGCGTTCCAACCACTGTGCGATAACGCCGTCGCTCATGCGTTCGGAGTCAATCGGGTAGCCAAAGACCGATAGACCGCCGTTGAGTTGCCAGAAGCTCAGGAAAGCCCCGCCCATCGTGTAACCGGTAATAAAGCTGACCTGGCCCGGCACCGGCCCGGTGTTGGGTAACGGTCCGGTCGAGGGGGCCGGGGCGATACCGTCGTAGCGGTCAATGGTCCCGGCGTTCGGCGGGCCAAAGGCCGTCCCGGTCGTGACAAAGAGATTCCCGGCCTTATCAAAAGCGATACTGTTCGGAAAGTTCAGGCCGGTTATGACCGGGGTGCTGCTGCCATCGGCGTTGACCCGGCTGACCCGGCCCGGCTGGATGTCGGGTGGCGTCTTGGAAAAGTCGAGGCTGGTGGTCAGTTCCGAGACATAAACCTTTTTATCGGGGCCGATTGCTACGCCCGTGACCATCGTGAAGCCGGTCGAGAGGTCGCTAACCTTGCCGTCAGGGGTGACCTTGAGAACTTTGGCCGCGCCCTTGGGGAAAGGCCCGCCGCTGAGCAGCCCGACATAGATGGTGCCGTCCGCGTCAACGGCTACACCGGTCGGGACCGGGTCGAGTTCCTTGGCTCCGCCGCGTTCGGGATTGCCTTCGGGCGGCCAGGGGAAACCGGGCACGGTCAGACCGGCGAAGACCGCCACCAGGCTAACCGCCCCGGTGCCGGGGTTGATTTTGAGCAAATCGTTTCCGCCCGCGTCGGCGGCATAGAGCATGCCGTCCGGTCCCATCGCCAGGCCGTAGGGGTCGGAGTCTACCTGGTGTTTTTCGGGGTTGTTGGCCTTTTCGAAGCCTACCAGGTCGGCCACCTTTGTAATGGCCCCGGTGGCAATATCAATCTTCAGGACGCTACCTTCGTAGGGCAGGGCCGGTTCGGGCGCGCCGATAGCGGCCACCGTGGTAATGTACAGGACGTTTCCGGCCAGGACGATACCTTCCGGCCCGGTCGAGCCTTCCGAACTGCTATAGGACGGCAGCCCTTTGGCGATAACCGTTTTGGTGCCATTGGGGGCGATTTTCAGCACCTGCCCGGTGCTGCCTCGTGAGCCTTCGGCTTCGGGGTCGCCACCCGCTCCCTTGAGTTTTTCGTCGCCGCCCACGCCGGGGTCGGTGACATAGATGTTGCCCGCGTCATCCATAGCCATATACCGGGGATAATTCAACCCGCCGGCTACCGTTTTGCCTTCGGCCCTGGCCGGGGTCGGTCCGGCCTGGAGCAAACCGCAACAAAGCATGAGCGCTGCTAAGAGGTGAAGCGCTTTAGTCCGGGGAATTACTTTCAATTCGCCACTCCTTCCGAATTTTAAGGAAACCCACAAAATAGACTGTGTAGAGGTCAAAGGTGCCGAATTTAACTGGTTTCAGGGAGTCTGAAACCGGGACAATTGCGAAGGGACGGTGAGAGGACAGTTAGCGAGAGCCGAATATTGACCGCCGAAAATTGATGAGGGGCAGGTCGAAGGCGGTCAATTGAGATTGCGCGAAGGGATTCTTAGGAGACGATAACCGAAACAAGCCGAAAATGTTTCGCGAGAATTAATATTTGTCCTGAATTATTTTGCGGATATGGTAACTGCAAATAATTATAGCATAATGAACGCTATTTTCCAGCTTTTTAGCAAAAAGTTGAAATTATAATTGGTGCGCGGATTCCCTCCAACTGCTCAGTCAGGCTAAAAAATGAAATCTACTTGAAGTATAGGCGGAGTTGGTCTACCATACCTCGCAGGCACAGCTAATCGGGGAAACTGCCGGGCAATCCCCGGGCTGGTTCAGAGGCGATAACTCGATTTGAATAGTTGTAAAAGGCTATCCAATGGCACAAACTTTGCACCCTTTGGTTTATATCCGGTAAAAGATAGGACTGGACAGTTTTATGCGTCTGACTTTTCTAGGCACCAGCGCGGGTACGCCCTCGCGGTTGCGCAACGTCTCGGCCCTGGCGTTACAGTTCGACCAGCAGAGCGCTTTCTGGCTTTTTGACTGCGGCGAAGGCACCCAGCAACAGTTTATGCGGTCGCCTTTGCGGCTGAGCCAGCTACAATTCGTCTTTATAAGCCACCTGCACGGCGACCATTTTTACGGGTTGCCCGGTATGCTGGCGAGCCGTTCGTTGCAATACGGTGCCGATACGCCCGTTACGGTGTTTGGGCCTCCCGGTCTGCTCCGGTTTATGCAGACCACTTTCGAGGTAAGCGGCGGGACGGCCGGCTATCCCCTGACCATCCACGAAGTCAAGCCGGGGCTGATTTACGAGGACGAGCGCTATAGCGTGACCTGCCTGCCCCTGATTCACCGGATTACCTCTTTCGGTTTTGCCGTTGTCGAAAAGGACCAGCCGGGCCATTTTGACGTAGAAACGGCCCGGAGCCTGGGAATCCCGGCAGGACCGCTCTATGGCCGTCTCAAACGGGGCGAGACGATTACCCTGCCCGATGGCCGGACGGTTAACGGGTCGGAACTGGTCGGACCGCCGATTTCGGGCCGGAAAGTGGTCTATTGCTGCGATACCATCTATTGCCAGAACTCGATTCACCTGGCCCGGCAGGCCGATGTGCTGGTTCACGAGGCCACTTACGCCGGGGAAGACCTCGAACTGGCGGTGCGCGGCGGTCACTCGACGGCGACCCAGGCGGCCCAGGTCGCGGTCCAGGCCGGGGTTAAGGCCCTGGTTATGACCCATTTCAGCCCGCGTTACGAGGGCCAGGGAGTCGAGGGAACGGGTATGGAGCGGCTGCAAACAGAGGCCCGCCAGACCTTTGCCAATTCCTATATAGCGCACGATTTTTGGAGCTACGATATTCCTCGTCACGAGGCTTGAGCGAGATAAAAGCGGGAGGTGCGGGTTTGCTCGAAAGTATAGAAGATACCGAGGTTTTCCAGCGCATCGTGGCGGCGGTCCGGGCCGGAAACGCGGGCCTGGCTTCCGACATCGATGGCACCCTCAGCCCGATAGCGCCGACCCCTTCCGAGTCGTTTGTACCGGAAGAAGTGCGGACGGGCCTGGAAAAGCTATACTCGACCGGCAAATTCAAGCTGATGGCGCTGGTTTCGGGACGGAGTCCCCTGGATGGGCGCGGCCTGGTCAAAATGCCCCAGATGTTGTACCTGGGCAACCACGGCATGGAAAGGCTCGAACCTGACGCCGCTAACCCGGTGCCTGCCCGAGCGGTGGTAAAGTACCAGCCGATGGTAGCGGCGGCCCTCGACCTGGTCCGCCAGAATTTACTAACCCACTCGCCCCAGGATTTTGGATTCCCCGCAGACGCGGGACCGGAATGGGTGAACTCGCTACTTTTCGAGGATAAAGGGCTGACCGCCTCGATTCACTACCGGCTTTGTCCCGTTCCCGAACTGGCCCGGCAGACCACCCTGGATGAAATCAGGGCCGCGACAGTCAACACCGGCCTGATTATCACGGAAGGGCGGCAGGTGCTGGAAATCCGCCCCCCGGTCGAGATAAACAAAGGGACGGCCCTGACCGATTTGGCCCTGGAATTTGGGCTGGAGTCGCTAATTTTTATGGGTGATGATTTGACGGATGTAGATGGTTTTTTAGCTTTACGCAAATTGGAGATGGTTGGTGGTTCTTTCAAGCAGGGTTTTGCGATAGGTGTGACCAGCCCCGAAATGAATCCCAAAGTGCGGGAAACCGCCGACACCCTGGTAGAGGGTGTGGGCGGAGTAGCCGCTTTCCTGGAAAGGTTGTACCGCCACCTTCAGGAATAACCTTTGCCTTTTAAGGAGCAGATATTTTGGCTAACTCGGATGATACTCTCACGGACGATGAAACGTCTTCCATTCACGAAGCGACTTTGCAGGAGATTTGCCACCGGGTCCTGGGTGAGCGCCGCCTGGTGATTGCCAGCAATCGCGGCCCGGTGACCTATGCAAAAGACGAGAATGGCGAACTGGTGGCCGAACGAGGCAGCGGCGGGGTGGTGACAGCCCTCAGTTCGCTGACCCATATTACCCCCCTGACCTGGGTGGCGGCGGCTTTGAGCGAGGCTGACCGGGAAATCAGCGACAGCCCGGAGGCCGCACCCCTCCCCACCGATGGCATCGGGGAGAATTTGCGGCTACGGTTTGTCAATATCGACGAGGATAGTTTTGATAAATATCTCAACGTTATAAGCAACCCGCTACTCTGGTTTACCCAGCACGAGATGAACGATTTGTTGCTGGAAGAACGCGAATCGCTCAGCGAAATGTGGGTGGCCTGGCGGGAAGGCTATGTCCGGGCCAACCATGAGTTTGCCCGCGTGATAGCCGAGGAAGTCGACCTGCCGGAATCGGCCCCTTACGTTATTTTCCACGATTACCAGCTTTATCTTGCTCCCGGTGTGCTGCGCCGGGACCACCCCGGCCTGACCATGATGCATTTTACCCATATCCCCTGGCCTGGCCCCGAAACCTGGCACAATCTGCCGGGTACCTGGGTCCGTGTCATTTGTGAGTCGCTCCTGGCTTGCGATATTGTAGGCTTTCAGACAAATAGCGCCGTTGAGGCTTTTGCCGCGACCTGCCTGGAATATGTTGAGGGTGTAAAGGTTGCCAGGGACAAAGAGGGTAATACCCTGGTGTCCCGGCCTACCGGCCAGGGTGAAGCAGGAGTGACGTGGGTCCGGGCTTACCCGATTTCGATTGACCCGCAAGAAGTTATGCGAGTCTACCGTTCGCCGGAAGCCGCCGACTGGAAGGCCAAACTTCAGGCCGACCTGGGGAATTACGACAAACTTATCGTGCGAGTGGACCGGCTCGACCCCAATAAAAACGTGGTGGCCGGGTTCGAGTCCTACCAGCAGTTGCTTCAGGACCGGCCCGACCTGGCCGGCAAAGTGGTTTTCCTGGCTCTGCTGGTGCCGACCCGCGAGAGTGTGCCGGAGTATGCCCAGTACAAAGACCAGACTTTCGAACTGATTGACCAGATTAACGAAGAATTTGGCCGGAAAAACTGGCGCCCGGTCCATTACATTTACGGCAACGATTACGCCCGCGCCCTGGCGGCTCTCAGTATGGCCGATGTGGTGCTGGTCAATTCGGTCGCGGACGGCATGAACCTGGTGGCGAAAGAGGGTGTTATTGTCAGCGAAAAACCGAGCGTGCTGGTCCTTTCCACCAACACGGGGGCCTGGGAAGAACTCGGTGAGCATTCTATCGGGGTGGCCCCGGACGACCAGGCAGGTACGGCCCAGGCGCTATTCCAGGCTATGGAAATGCCCCAGCCCGAAAGAGAGGAACGCCACCGGGCGTTAAAGCAAACAGTCCGGGAAAATGACCTCTCACACTGGCTTGCCAGCCATCTTACCGACCTGGGCCGTTTCCATAGGGAAGCTTAAAGGGGCCAGGCCGAGGTGGTGCGGTGGTGGCCCGGCGGTTACATCTCCGGGGCAGGTAGGCCAAGGGCTCCGAGCGAAAAAGCCAGTTCTCCCCCGTGGTGCAGGTCATGCTCCAGCAGACCCCAGATAGTCCGTAACCCGGTAACTTCTTTTTCGGTTAATTGAGTGTCAGGCGAATATTGGGCCCAACCCTCTATTGATGTATTAATTCGCTGCCAGGTTAAATCCAGGCCCCACACAATTTCGGCGGCTGATGGAAGCGCCTCGCCCGGGTCTTGCCAGGCCAGGAATTGTTCGAGGGCGGTATCGCCTTCGGGCAGGGCGGACAGCAGCCATTTGGCCCGCGCATAAACAATATGGCTGGCAAGTTCGCCCAGGGAACGCTGGCCCGGTACGGCTCTCAACTTCAGTTGTTCCTCGGTTAAGGGCGCTACTACCCGTTTTAGCTCATTTTGATAATATTGCCAGCTTTCGAAGATTCGTTGTTGGACTAGAATGGCGGCAGTCAAAATATTACTCCTTTGGCCGGATTCCTCCGCAGTTGAGGCATCCCGGCCATTTGACCAATCACAGGCCGGGATCAGTAAGCACGTTTCGTTTCATTATAGGTATAAACCGGAATAAGTGCCGGGTAAATTGAACCGGTCAAATTGACCCTCACGATTACCTTTTAGAGCCCGGTTTCTTCCCCCCAAATTTTCTCGGTGTGTTCTGCTCATCCGTTTGATTTCTCTAAAATTAAGAAGAATATTCCTTATGTTGCGAGTGAAAATCGCGGCTGGCGTTTTATGTTATAATCGGTTAACAGTCAGCCAGGAAAACTCGCGGACCGGTGGCGCCGGTTTCAAACAGGATTCAATAACCGAATGCGAAATCATTACATTATCATTGGTACTATTCTTGGGCTGGGCCTGATAGGCGTTCTCATCATCCTGTTGACGATTCCCTCGAAGGCTGCTCCTGGGGCGGCTACCCCTACCCCTGACAAGAACGAAAACCTGCACGGCAATAGCATTGACGGCCAGATTATTTTCAGCCGCCAGGGCTATCTCTGGTCGTGGCGGGGCGATAAAGCGAACCGACTGCCCCTCGATCCGGGCGCGTCCTCGGTTGCGGGCAACAGCGTCCAACTTGTCCAACCGGCTATTTCGGTGGATGGCGGGAAGCTCGCCTATATTCGCCAGGACGAGACTTTCTCCGACCTGTGGGTGGCTAACTCGGATGGCACCAACCCGCGCAACCTGACCAATTACAAGGGCACCGGGACGCCCCGTTCGCCCGATTTTACCGGCTCGTCGCTCTGGGCTTTCGACCCGGTCTGGTCGCCCGATGGAACGAAAATTGCCTTTTTAAGTGATGTGGGCACGGACGACCTGGCATTGTGGTCAACTGATTCCCGCCAGTACAGCCGCCAGGCCATCAGCAAGTTCGCGGTCGGGAGCGGCGGCCTGCTCCGGCCCAGTTACAGCCCGAATGGCACTACCATGATTGTAGGGGCTTTCCAGAACGGGAAATCCCAGGTCTATAGCCTGAACGTCAATGACGGTTCCACCAACCCGCTAACCAGTGTCCAGGATGGCGCTTACGACCCGATAATGTCGCCCGACGGCAACTTTATCGCCTATATCGCTCGCAAGGGGAATGTCAGTGAGCTCTGGGTGATGCACGCTGACGGCAGCGCCCCGGTCCTTATTTCCGGGCAGTCCAGCCGTTACCCGGCCTGGTCGCCGGATGGCAAAAACCTGGCTTTCTTATCGCTAAAAGACGGCACTTTCGAAATTTTTATTCAAAAACTTAAAGCCGATGGCACTCCTGACGGGAGTCCGCAGCAACTCAGCGGGGATGCCAAACTGGATGGGGCCGATGGGATTGCCTGGGGCCGCTAGGGCCAGGCCCAGGTTTTCAGGTCGGAGCGGAAACAAGACCCTGGTCTAGGGTGGGTGTTTTGAAATTCGGGTGTACAATAAGCCCAAACTCCGTACCCGAATATAGGTCAAAAGCAGGAAGCGTTTGACAGGTGGATTTGCTATAATAGAGTGTTGCTGGATTGTGGTGGCTTGTAACAATGCTGTAAGGTCTGACTCGCGTCCGAAGTTTATTAGATAAAGGGAGAAAGGGCTGGCTATTTGGGTAAGCCGGTCGAGAGGAAAATGACAGTTGACCCAGCTTAAAACCGCGGTTGTGGCCGCACCTGAGAAAATCCTGGTACTGCCTTTTGCCGACGGTATCGGTGATTTTGTGAATATGCAGCCTTTATTGGCGGCAATTGCCCGTCGCTTCCCCGGCGCGGATATTAGCGTGGCTGCTTCGTCTTATGCCAATTACCTGAACTCGCCTTCCAACCCTGTTAAAATCGTTACCCCAAGCTGGTTTAACAAGGAACCCGGCCCGGTCGCCCAGACTCTGCGCCACTTTATCCCTCAATCGGTGCTGGCCCGCCTGGCCGGACCGCTTTTCAAGCGCGAGATGGGCGGCGATGTAGATTTGCTGGTCAACACCATATTGCTGTGGGAAAAGAACATGGATTTCCCACGCTACTGGACGCCCCAGACTCCGCCCCGGCCCGGCGCGGTCCATACCCTCGATTGCCTGGCAAACGCCCTGGAAGAAGAACTCGACCTGGTCATTCCCGTGGAAGAACGCTACCCGCACGTGGAAATCCGCCCTGACGCCCGCGCCTGGGCCGACGCCTACATGCTGGAAAATGACCTGCAAGAAGGCAAGGTAGTGGCCCTGATCCCCGAAAGCAACATGCTCATCAAGAAGTGGCCCGCCGCAAGCTGGGCTTATCTTAATGACAAGTTGCAGGAGCGCGGGTTCCAGCCGCTTTTCTTTGGTCCCCCCAAAAGCGAACAGCTTGATGCGATAGAGCAAAAGGCCCGCCGCCCGGTCCGCCGGGTAGCTACCACTCTTGATAAAGTCGCGGCCCTGCTGGAACAGTCCAGCCTGGCAATTGGGGTTGATACCGGTTTGCTGCATATCGCGGCGGCGGTCGGCACCCACTGGCTCGGCATCTTTGGACCGACCAACCCGGATGTTACCGGCCCTTACGACCACCGGATTGGCCGCGGCCTTGTTGCGCCGTTCCCGCGTGGCGAGAGTTGCCGGACCTGCTGGAAAAGTTTTAAGTACGAGGACGACAAGTGCCACAGCCTCGAACTGGGGGCCTGCACCGATTTCCTCGACCGCCGCTCCGTCCTGATTGCGGCCTGCGACATGCTGCCCGTGGCTCTGCCGCCCCAGCCTTAAAGATGAGCCCTCAATTTATTCAGTTCGAACATGATACCGCCGGGATTTTAACGCTTACGCTTAACCGCCCGGCGGTTTTTAATGCCCTGAATGTGCCGATGTTAGAAGAATTGCTGGAAACATTTCAACAGGAGGCGACCCGGCCCGAAGTGCGCTGTGTGGTCCTGACCGGGGCCGGGCGGGGCTTTTGCGCCGGGCAAGACCTGGAAGAACGCCGCGCCTTTGTCGAGGGCACTTCCGCGCCGCCCTCGCTGGGTGAATCGTTGAGGTTGCGCTATAACCCGCTTATCCTGGCAATCCGCGAACTGCCCAAACCGGTCATCGGGGCCATCAACGGCGTCGCTGCCGGGGCCGGGTGTTCTCTTGCCCTGGCCTGTGACCTGCGCTTCGCCGCCGATAGCGCGACTTTTATCGAAAGTTTCGTGCGGGTGGGATTGGGCCTGGATAGCGGTAGCAGTTTTATCCTGCCCCGGTTGGTCGGGTTGGCCCGTGCCTTTGAGCTTGCCATGCTGGGCGAACGCCTTGATGCCGCCACCGCCGCGCAGTACGGCCTGGTCAACCGGGTTGTCCCGGCGGCTCAAGTGCTGGATGAAACATACGCCCTGGCCCGCAAACTGGCCGCGTTGCCACCCCAGGCCCTGGGCCGGATAAAACGCGCCCTCAATTATGGTCTCTCACACGACCTGGCGGAAGCTCTTGAATTTGAGGCAACCGAGCAAGAACTGGCCGCTCACCACCCCGAATACAAAGAAGGTCTATCCGCTTTTTTCGAGAAACGCCCGCCCAATTTCGGTTAATCTTTCCCGGTAAAGCCTCTCCCACCCCTCAACTAATCCGCATAAATTCTTTACCTGTAATTTGTATTCCTGATTTTCAAACAAACTATTGACGATAGTTATAATTGGCCTTTATTATAGGAAATAACCGGTACTCGGCTAATTAAAAACAGGTTTATTTCACCACTGGCCGGAGGATAATCATAATATGTCCACTCCTTATTCGGTGAACGCCAGACCCGCTGCGAAAGGTATTTCCTGGCCGGTCAGGTTGCTGACCCTGGCTTTATTGTTTGGTGGGCTGGCAGGTGGTATCGGCAACCTGGCGCTGGTGCCGCCTGGCTTCTGGGTCTGGGACATGCCTGCCCTGGCCTACCGGTTCCTGGCAGCGGCGGCTTTTTCTTACGTGGCAGGCAGCTTGCTAACTCTCACGCGTTCGCGCTGGGTCGAAAGTGAGTTACTCCTGGCGACCGTCAATTTTTATGGTTGGCCTCTTTTGTTAGCCATCCTGCTACAGACCGACCAGCTTGATTGGAGCAAGTTTATGAGCTGGGCCTTTGTAGCTGTGGTGGCACCGGCCCTGGCTATCAGTGTGCCTTACCTCTGGTTCAACCGGAGGCGGGTCCGGCGGGAAGCCCGGTTCCCGCTCGACCCTTCTTTGCGAATATACCTGGTAGTGGTGGGTCTGGCGGCTATGCTGGTCGGGTTGTTTGTCTATATCGTGCCCAGACAAGCCGGGTTTATCTGGCCCTGGGCGGAACTGGCGGCCTGGAAATTACTCGACAGCCGTCTGATTGCTTCGATGCTGTTAACGATGGGGGCCGCCGCTTTCCTGGTGGCCTGGCGGAACGACCGGGGCGCGGCCCAGCTTTACCTGGTGATGCTTGGGGCTTATTGTATCTTTGCCGGAACCGGGGTGGTGTTGCACGCCCTGGTAACGCCCGCCTTCGTCTTCCAGGATTTAGTCTACATGGTAATTTTTGGCGTTATCTTCCTGGTCGGGCTAATTCTTTTCCCGCGCAGCCCGGTGTCCGCTGCCGTTGCCCCTCACTATATACGTTGATAGTAGCCGGGCGATTCCCCGATTCTTCGCCTAACATTAACCTTTCCCCGGTCTTAATTTTTGCTGCTGGCGCGAAGTATGCCCTTTAGCCAGGGGTATTTTTGTTTTGCGCAGGAAAATGTAAGTAAGGAAAAGAAGAAGTTAGCGAGGTAACAGCGGTGGAAAGTGCAGGCGAGGTTGTCAAAAAGAGCCGGTCGCGGGCCGGGGCCGGGTTGCCCGCTTACGGTTACCCGGTGGAGGACAAAACGGTCCTGGTCGAAAAAGCCGGGGTGGTCAATCAACGCCTGACGGTGAAATATGGCCCGGCCCGGTGGTCTAGCAAAGACCCCATGAGTATGCTGGTTGACATAATCCTCTCACACCGGACCCGTGACGCCCAGACAGCCGCCGCTTATGCCGCTTTGAAAGCGCGTTACCCCACCTGGGAGGACGTGCGCGATGCCCCGACCGCCGACGTGGAAGCCACAATCGCGGGCGTGACCTGGCCGGAACAAAAAGCGCCCCGTCTGCAAGCGATTATGCGAAAAATCACTGCCGAACAGGGCAACCTGAACCTCGATTTTCTAAAGGAGTGGCCGGTCGAGCAGGGAGTTGAATACCTGAGCCGGTTCGAGGGAGTCGGACCCAAGACGAGGGCCTGCGTCCTCCTGTTTAGCTGCCGCAAACCGATTTTGCCGGTGGATACCCACGTCCACCGGGTCAGTATCCGGCTGGGCCTGATTGGAAATAAAGTGAGCGCCGAGGCGGCCCATGCTTTGTTACAGGCGCTTTTGCCGGACGACGCTCAGACTATCTATAATTTCCACAAAGGACTTTTGCGGCACGGGCAGCAGGTCTGCGTCTATGAGCGCCCCCACTGCCAGCAATGTATTTTGCGGGATGTTTGTGATTACTACCAGTCGAAGGTCTTGCCGAAATCGAACCCGACCCTGGTTTAAATCGGGTTATCCTCGCCCAGTTCGAATTCGTCGAAGCGAGGTTGTGGGCGGGAGCGGGCCGGGGGTAAAGCCGGGACAGGCGCGGGCAAACGGGGCGTATTGTCGTACTTGGCCCGTTGCTCCAATAGCTTCATACGGTAATAGGTCTTGGTGCGGTCGGCCACGTTCGAGATAAAGAGATAGTTGGCTGTGCCGCCGATGACGCTACCCAGCACCGGCACCAACCGGGCCGCGCCTTGCCGGGCAATCTCCATCCCCAAATCCTTCGCTATTTCCTGCACGATGCGCTTCATAATCAGGTCGCGGTAAGGCTTGGTCAGGACATTCTTGGTCAGGTTGCTCAAAATCACCTGCGAACCGGCCACGTTGATTGATTCGATGCCGGTCGCCCCGGCGAAGAGCAACAGGGCAATTGTGCGCCCTTCCTCGGTACGGGTCTCGCTGCCGTAACACTGGGCAATCCCGCTGATAGTGCGGAAAGAGTAATAGGCCAGGGCCGAAATGTCCGCCGGGATGGTCGCCAGCATCAGGGCACCGCCGGGGAAGCCCATAATGGCCCCGCTGCCGGTCGCCCGCAATCGGTTGGCGCTGACGAACTGGTCGGCCAGGCGGTCGAGCTCTTTGACCGGGACCAGGGCGATTTCCTGGGGGGCGTTAATAACGATGCCGTGCTTGCGGGCTTCTTCGGCCACCTCCCGCGAGGGTATCTGGGCCACGTGCAAGTAAAGGTTGAGGGCCTGTACGAGAGTGTTAGTCAGGGGGTTGTTTTCGGTATCCAGGTGGACCTTTTCCTGGCCTTCCCCGGTCCGCTCCTCCTCCTCGGCGCATTTCAGGCAGAACGGGCTGCCGAGCGGGTTCTGAGTCCGGCACTTGGGACAGGTCCAGTAGGTTTCTTTACTTTCTTTGTTCCGGTTTAGATTGAAAAAATCTCGTAAGGCTCCGGCCATCTTAATACTCCTTGCCAGGTTTCGGAAAATTGAAAATTAATTTTGATTTCCTTAGTTTGTACGTTATTTTAGCCCTTAGGTTTCATGGCTTCCGATATATCTTGCAGATACATCTCGGCTGACTTCTTTTCGTCGTGATGAATAACGTGCCGGGGTGTCTCCGGTAGCTCTTTTAGCCCTGTCTTCAAAAAGGAGGGATAGATGGGCAACTCTGCCAGTACGTCCGGCGAGAACCAGCGAAAAGTCAGGTCGGTGCCCGCCTCGATACCCTTAAAAACCTCTTTTTGAAGAATCTCGCTGTCCGGCGGCAAGGTCACCAGGTAATAAAGGGCCAGTTCGTGATAGTTTTTTCCATTATAATCGAAAAAATTCTCGACCCACCACAAAAGCCGCTCAATTTCGACTTTTAGCCCCAGTTCTTCAAGCATTTCACGTTTCAGGGAAAAGTCGGACGGTTCCAGCATTTCGACCCGCCCGCCCGGCAGGGTCCAGAAGTTATCACTAGCAGCCCGGTGCAGCAAGACCCGCTCCCCGGCGAAAGCAACCCCGACTACCCGGTAATTGAAGCGGTCGTTTTCTCTATCAAAAGTAATCATCTTAAAAAATATTATTGGTGAAAATCCTGTTAGTGTTAAATTCCCGGTCTATTTAAACCGGGTTTACATTCGCCCATTATAAGATATTTGAGATATTTGTGTTTTAGTTTTGTTAGAAATCGCCCTTTTGGACCGCCAGGGTTGTAACGTCGTTCCGGGCGAGTACGTATATTTTTACACCTTCTGGAAAGAAATTGCCAGCTTGCGGCGACCAAAAGCCAGATTTAGCATAAAAGTAACAGGTTTTTTGAGGGAGTATTGGTAACATTATGGCTTCAGGTTTGAGAGGGCGAAGCGCGGGACGGCCCCAGGCCGCTAACAAAGAAACGCCCGTGAAATTCACCCGGCGCGGTTTTCAACGGCTGCTCGGCTTTGCCCTGCCCTACTGGTATTTACTGGTCGGCGCGGGTGTCGCCATGCTGATTGGCAGCCTGACCGGGCTGGCCCTACCGGCGATCGCCGGGAGTTTGATTGACACCGTCTTTCTGAAGGGCGACCCGAACGGCCTCAACCAGGCCACGCTTTTCCTGGTTGGCGCTTTTATTATCCAGGCTATTTCGGCTTTTATCCAGAATTTTCTTTTGAGCTATACCGGCGAGCGGGTGGTGACCAATTTGCGCATCAGCCTTTACGCGCACCTGCAAAAATTGCCGCTCGGCTTTTTTAACGAACGCCGGACCGGCGACCTGATTAGCCGCCTGACCAACGATGTCTCCCAGGTCCAGACCGCCGTAACCTCCAACCTGATAAGCATGGTGAGCAGCCTGGTAACCCTGGTCGGCGGGGTCGTTATCATCGTTACCCGCGACTGGCGGCTGACCTTACTCATCATGGGTCTGATACCGGTATTGGTCGGGGTCGGTTTTTTGGTCGGGATGCGGCTGCGCAGACTTTCCCAGGCCGTTTCTACCGAACTGGGCGCGGCCACCACTACCCTGGAAGAAACCCTTAGCAACGAAAAGACCGTCAAGGCTTTCACCCGCGAGGATTACGAGGTCAATCGTTACACGGGCCGGATTGAAAAGGTCTTCCGGCTGGCTATCCGGCGGGCACGACTGCAAAGCGGGTTTATGGCGGTCATGATGCTGCTGGTCTTTACGGCAGTGGCGGCGGTGTTGTGGTTTGGCGGGCATGAAGTCCTGGCGGGGCACATTACTCCCGGCGAACTGGTCTCCATCCTGATTTACATGGGCGTGGTGGCGGCCCCGGTCGGGGCGTTGGCCGGGCTCTTTGGCGAACTTCAAAAAGCCCTGGGCAGCGCCGAACGCATCTTCAGCATCCTTGACGAGCCGGTTACGGTCGCCGATGCCCCGAACGCCCTGCCGCTTCCGCCTTTGCGGGGCGAGTTAAGGTTCGAAAACGTCTGGTTCGAGTACGACGCCGCCACGCCGGTCCTGGAAAACCTCTCGTTTGTGGCCGAGCCGGGGCAAGTCCTGGCCCTGGTGGGGCCGAGCGGGGCCGGGAAGACCACTATCGCCAACCTTATCCCGCGCTTTTTCGACCCGACCGGGGGCCGTATCCTGGTGGATGGTTATGATATTCGCCAGGTGCAGGTCAAGGGGTTGCGCGAACAAATCAGCACAGTCTTGCAGGAACCGGTCCTCTTTGGTTCGACCATCCGCGAGAATATAGTCTACGGGCGGCTGGATGCGACCGAGGCCGAAATCGTGGAAGCGGCCAGGGCGGCTAACGCGCTCGAATTTATCGAGAAACTGCCGGAGAAGTTCGATACGGTGGTGGGCGAACGGGGCGTCAAGCTGTCGGGCGGGCAGCGCCAGCGCATCGCTATCGCCAGGGCTATCTTGCGGAACCCGCGCATCCTGATACTTGATGAAGCGACCAGTTCGCTCGACAACGAAAGCGAAAGCCTGGTCCAGGAAGCCCTCGACCGCCTGATGCGCGAACGGACGACCGTGGTCATCGCCCACCGGCTTAGCACTATCGAGAACGCCGACAAAATCGTGGTGATTGACCAGGGCCGCCTGGTCGAGCAGGGGAACCACCCATCTTTGATGGACAAGGAAGGGCTGTACTACCGCCTTTATACCCGCAACTTTACCGAGGAAGTGGTTGGGGTCTAAGAAGGTTAAATCGTTGCGCCCTCCAACCCGGTCAGGCGGGCGCTTTCTTCCCAGAGCAGGACAGCGGCGGGCTCGTTGTAGCTGAAGGGGGCCGATTTGCGAGGCTTTTGCCTGACGAAGTATTTCCCGCTCACCCCCTCGACCTCCGGTGAAGCCGCCAGGTAGAGCGGGGTTACCGCTCCTTTTTCGGGCGAAATGTGGAATGGCCGGGTCAGCTTAAAAGGAATCGAGAACACGCCGAAACTATTTTTGGCGAAATTGGTCCTGACCAGGCCGGGATGGAGGGTGTTAGCCGTGACGTTAAAGCCCGCTCTTTCGAGGCGGCGGGCCAGTTCGTAGGTGAACAGGACATTTGCCAGTTTGGATTGACCGTAAGCCCACATTTCGTTATAGCTTTTCCGCAGTTGTAAATCCCCGAAGTTGATAGGGGTTGCCACCTGGGCCGCCGAACTGACTGTCACGACACGGGCTTTCCGCTCCGGGGTGCCGGTGGTTTCCAATCTTTCGAGTAACAAATTGGTCAATAGAAAAGGGGCCAGGTGATTGACGGCCAGGGTCAATTCGAGGCCGTCCACGCTCTCCCGGCGCCGCCCGCTGGTCAAACCCGCGTTATTAACCAGCACATCTAGCCGGTCGTACTTGCTTTTAAAATCGCTGGCAAGCTGCCGGACTGCCACCAGGGACGCCAGGTCGGCCAGGAGCAAGTCCACGCTGGGGTTGGCGGTCTGCGCCTTGATGTCGGCTTGAGCCGCTTCGCCACGGGCGCGGTCCCGGCAGACCATAACGACTGTTGCGCCCAGGCGGGCCAGGCCCAGGGCGGTCGCTTTACCGACACCCGAATTGGCCCCGGTCACGAGGCAAACCCGGTCTTGCATATCGGTGGTCGTACTACTCAGAGTGTTCCCATCCTTTTAGTGCTGTAGATTTTCGACAATAAGGGCGATGCCCTGACCGCCCCCGATACAGGCGCTGGCGATACCGTAGCGACCGCCCCGCCGCCGCAATTCGTAAAGGATGCTCAGGGTAATCCGCGCCCCCGAAGCTCCCAGCGGGTGGCCCAGGGAAATCGCCCCGCCGTTCACGTTAAAGCGGTCGCGCTGGATACCCAGGTCTTTTTCGACGGCGCAACACTGGGCCGCGAACGCCTCGTTTACTTCCACCAGGTCTATATCTTCCAGGCGCAGGTCAGCCCGTTTGAGAGCTTGCCGGATAGCGGGAGCCGGACCAATGCCCATGATGTGGGGCGGGACGGCCACGATACCCCAGCTTACCACCCGGCCTAACGGTTTGAGGTTGCGCTGCTTTGCGTAGTCCGCGCTTGTGACGACAACAGCCGCCGCCCCGTCGGTGATACCGCTGGCGTTCCCGGCGGTAACGGTCCCCTTATCTTTGATAAAGCGGGCCGGGAGTTTGGAAAGGGCCTCAAAAGAAGTGTCGGCCCGGATACCTTCGTCCCGGTTCACCATCTTGACGTTGCCCTTGCGGTCTTTAATCTCAATCGGGACGATTTCTTCGCCCAGCCGCCCGTTTTCGGTCGCGGCCAGGGCCGTCTGGTGGCTGCGCAGGGCGTATTCGTCCTGGGCGGCCCGGCTGATGTCGTATTGCTGGGCCAGGTTTTCGGCGGTAATCGCCATCCCCTGCCCGGTGTAGCTATCAATCAGGGCTTCCCACAGCGAGTCTTCCAGTTTGCCGCCCTGACCGAGCGGGATACCCCAGCGCGCTCCCCGGATGACGTGGGGCGCCTGGCTCATGTTTTCGGCTCCCCCGGCCAACGCCGCCTGGCTTTCGCCAAGCAAAATGCTCTGGGCCACGTTTACGATGGCCTGGGCCCCGCTGCCGCACAGACGGTTGACGGTCAGGGCGGGGGTCTCGATAGGCAGCCCGGCTTTCAGACCGACGTGGCGGGCCAGGTAAATCGCGTCCGGGCTGGTCTGGATGACGTTGCCAAAGACCACGTTATCGAGTTCGGCGGGGTCCACTCCGCTCCGTTTAATGGCCTCTTTGCTGGCGATAACGCCCAAATCGGTGGCGGAAATATCTTTCAAAGACCCGCCAAAATTGCCAAAAACGGTCCGGGCTCCCTCAATGATTACGGCTTCACCTGGCATATTACACCTCTCCTTCGAGCTACTGCGGGGACAAAATTCGCTTAAAATCGTATTTATTATAGCACCATGCACTTTTACAGGTGACGTGGGCGACTTTTTCAAACGACCGGGATATTCACAGCTGGCTACTGACTACTGACCTCTGACAACTATTTTTGCGGCCTGGGTTGATAAATTTACCCCGAATGTGATAGATTGGCGGCAGATGGCAAACTTTTGCTAATTTTATCCCACGCGGTAAAACTCAACGTTCGCGCTTTTACTTCACCGGCAGGTCCATATGACACAAACGCAAAGTATCGAATCTTCTACCGTCGAGGCCGTCACCCCGGCTTATATAATGGTAGACGCTCGCAATCTCCAGAAAAACTATCCCGGTCAGCGCCAACCGGCCCTGGAAGACTTCTCCCTGGCCGTTCCCGAAGGCCAGATTTTTGGCCTTATCGGTGCGAACGGGGCCGGAAAGACCAGCGTCCTCAAAATCCTGGCGACCCTGGTCAGGCCGGATAAGGGCGATGCCTACGTGGCCGGGTATTCGGTCAAACGCAACCCGCAAGAGGTCCGCCGCCTGATTGGCTACATGCCCGACAACTACGGTCTCTACCAGGATATGCAGGTCGAGGAATATCTCGATTTCTTCGCGGCCTGTTACGGCATCCGGGGTAAGAAACGCCACCGCCTGATTAACGAATTGCTCGAACTGGTGGACCTGGGCGACCGCCGCAAGGAAGAATTGCGCAACCTCTCGCGCGGCCAGAAGCAGCGCCTTTGCCTGGCGCACACTCTTGTCCACGACCCCAAGTTGCTGTTATTGGACGAACCTTCCAGCGGCCTCGACCCCCGCGCCAGGGTCGAACTGCGCGAACTGCTGCGCGAGCTAAGCCACATGGGCAAAACGATTATTTTGAGCAGCCATGTTTTGAGCGAAATCCAGTTGATGTGCGATGCCCTCGGCATTATGGAACGCGGCCAGCTTATCACCTATGGCCCGACAGAAACGGTCGTGAACCAGGTCGAAGCGTTGCCACGCCGGGCGGTCAAACTGCGGGTCTTGACCCAGGAAGACCTCAAACGCGCCGCCGACCTGGCCGGGGCTTTCTCCAACCTTCTCAAAGGCAGCCTGCGCATAGATGAAACCAACCTGACGCTCGACGTGGTGCTGGATGGCGACGACCGGACCAGCGCGTCTTTCCTGACCCACCTGACCATCTCCGGGGTTTTCGTGGCCCAGTACGGCCAGAGTACCGCCCGGCTGGAAGAAATCTTTCTTAGAAACTAGAGGCGAGTGAGTATGGCCCGACTGATGATGCCCCCCTTTAACCCGGTCGCCCTGCGCGAGATGAAATCGCGGGTGCGGGGCCCCCGGACCCTGGCCCTCTTTTTCACTTACCTGGCGGTCCTGGCCGTCCTGATTTTCGTGGTTTATCTCCGCAAGGGCGCGAATAGTTCCTACAGCTATGGCGGCACCCTTTTAAGCGGTAATTACGGCCCAACCCGCAATTTTGAAACCGGGCAAGATATTTTCCTGTCAATTTTTCTTTACCTGGTTTTGATGGTCGCGGTGGTGACCCCGGCGGTCTGCGGCGGTCTGGTCAGCCGCGAAATCGAGGAAGGCACCTACGACCTGTTGCTGGTGACGCCGGTCAAGGGCCGCACCCTGGTTTACGGCAAACTAATCGGGGCTATCGGCTATCTTTTCATGCTCATCCTGGCAACGGTGCCCCTGACCTGTATCGTCTTTATCTTTGGCGGGGTCAGGCCGGAGGATGTGCTGGCGGGGTATTTAATTGTGCTGATGGAGACCATCGTCTTCAGCATTATCAGCCTGTTTTTCTCGGCTATCTTCCGCCTGACCAATGTCGCCATCATCTTTACTTACTTTGTGATTGCCCTGCTGCTGTTGGGGGTGCCGGTGGTAAGCAGCAGCCTGGTAGCCTCGATTAATGGTGACACCGGCCGCCCCGCCGCCAACGGTTTCCGGGTAGACCCGCGCACCGACCCTGACTTCGACCTCCCGAAAAGGCTCCTGGTCCTCAATCCGTTTGCCTCGCTCGGCTCGGTGCTGGCCCCCAACGCGCCCTACCGGCCTTCTTCCGGCGAAGATTTGCAACTTTTTCCCAACAGCCGCCTGTACTGGGGCAACCCGACCGTCTATTACGGCACACCCACCTATTTGCCCAACTCCAACTCTCGCCAGCGTTACGAAGACTCGCGATTGCCGGTCCTGCCCTTTGGTTTTACCCTCTGGCAGGGCTATTTGCTGGTTTACGGCGCACTTGGGATAGTCTTCCTGCTGTTGAGTACGGGCGCGGTCAAACCGGTACCGGGCGGGGTCATATATGCCCCGGCCAGAGGGGTTTCCTGGCTTAAAAAAGGAGGGCGGTCAAAAAAGGCTCCGCTCCCGGCTAAGGCCGTTTCTGCCACCCTTTCGCCCGTAAAAGCGGAGAAAGTTAAGGTTAAAAAAGTCAAAACGAAGAAGGCTAAAGGTGTTTCTACCAGCCCGGTTGAGGTTGCCGCTCCGCTGACCGAACCGGTTACGGAAGTTAAACCTGGGCTTTTCTCCGCGCCTGCCACATCAACAGGTCAGGCTGGGAATCCCGTTGAAAATCCGACCATAGAGGCCGCGACCGAAGCCGTTATCGGCCCGGAGAAAAGCCCGGTGTCTTCTATTGCCGGGGCCGTCACACCTGATGTTGCCGTGGTTGTCCCTGAAAATGTCGCCGCTGCCCCTGTGCCTGCCGTAGAGAAAGTCCCGGCCCCGGCGACGGTTGAGCCTGAAAGCGCAGGCGCGGATATAGAAAATCTCTCGGAAGGGTTTATCCCGGAGGGAAGCCCCGTATCCCCGACTCCTGCCGAAGCCAGGTTGCACCCCCGGCAGGACGAAGCCCTGGGCTAATCCTGAACAAAAAGGGAACCATCCCGAATTTAAGACTTAAAATTGAGTAAGGTAAATATAACCGGAGATGGCTTTGACCCTGTCATTCCGTGCGTAGCACGGAATCTCCGGTCCGGTGGACCATATCACGGTCAAAGGTATGAGGTATCTTGGGCACCCGTGTCGGGCGTTGTACGAGGACTGTTAGTGAAGGTCACCCCTCCCAAGCTGATTATTTTGAAAGGTCATAGGTTCGAATTTAGGCAGCCTTTCGTTTCGGCTATGGTCCAACGGACCGGGGATTCTTCGGCTGCGACCTCAGAATGACAACGGGAGCGGATTATAAGTACCTGGTATAATAAGCTATTTAAGCCGCAAAAATAGTCCAAAATTAGAAAGAGAGCCAATCCAATTTCAAAATTTGGGATGGCTCTCTTTTAATTTTAAGGAATTTAGAAGGTCAGGGCGTCCATCACCTTGCGGGCGGCGGGTACTGCCGTTTCGGTGCTGAACCCGGCGTTTTCCAGGCAGACCACCACCACGTATTTGGGGTTGGTGGCCGGGGCATAGCAGCAGAACCAGGCGTGCGGGTCTTCCACGCCGCTTTCGGCGGTGCCGGTCTTGCCCGCTACCGGGACCCTGTAACCGGAGAAATAATTCCGGGCGGTCCCCAGCGACTCCTGGGTCACTCCCAGGAGGGCCTGCCGTATCAACTGGATATTGGCGTCACTGACCGGCAGTTTGCCTTTGGTGGCCGCGGGGTAAGTCTTGCTGGCGGCAGCATCGGTGCTTTCGGCCCGGTCAACCACGCGCGGCACCGGGATAGTCCCGCTCATCGCCAGGGAAGAATAGACAACTGCCATCTGGAGGGGTGAGGCCAGCAAATAGCCCTGCCCGATAGCCAGGTTCACTCCATCACCCGGTACCCAGGGCTGGCTGAGATTGGCCTGTTTCCAGTCGGGGCTGGGAACCTGGCCCGCCGAGTCGTAGAGGCCCAGCATCCCGGTCGAACTCCCCAGGCCAAAGCCCTTGGCAAAGGTCGGGATGATATTCGGGTCAATCTCGTTCAGCCGCTTGCCCAACTCGTAATAGACGAAGTCGCACGATTGGACCAGGGCCTCGTGCAGGGTGATTTTGCCGTGCCCGGTCTTAAGATAGCAGTCCTTGGCGTTGGCCTCGCCCAGGCCGGTCCAGTGGCCGGTGCAGTTAAAGGTGGCATCCATATTAACCCCGGCTTTTTCCAGGGCTGCCGCCGTGGTGATCGCCTTGAAAGTCGAGCCGACCGGCAATTGTCCGTTGACCGCCCGGTTTTTGAAGGGGGCGCGAGGGTCGTCATTCAAAACCTTATACTGGGCATCGGTCAGGCCGTTAACGAACACGTTAGGGTCGTAACCGGGGAAGTTCGCCAGGGCCAGAACCGCCCCGTTAGAGGGGTCCATCACCACGATACTGCCGTTGCGCGCCCCCAGGGCCTGCTCGGCGACCTTCTGAATCTTCATGTCGAGGTTCAAAATGAGGTTGGCCGACGGTCCCGCCGGTTTTTCGGCCATGGTCGCCACGGTCCCACCGTCGCGCTGGATGACGGTCAGTTTGCCGCCAAAAGTCCCGGCCAGCGTTTCCTCGCCCCAGAGTTCGACTCCGGCCTTGCCGATAACATCGGTATCGGTATAGCCTTTGGCCGCCATGTCCTTGAGTTCGTCCGCGTTAATCGCCGCGACATAGCCGACCACCTGGCTGGCCGAATAGCTCTGCGGGTAGCCCCTGACGCTGGTTTCGTCCACGCCCACACCTGGCACCGCTTTCATGGCGGTGATTTTGTCGGCGGCATAGGTGCCCGGTAAGTTTTTGATGGGCATTCGCCAATCGGGTTGGCCGTCTTTGTAGAGGTTCTTTATATCGTTCGGGTCCATAGCCAGATTGGTACTCAGGACCCCCAGCAGGTTGGTCTCGTCCTTAATCTGGCCCGGTACGACATAGACCTGGTACTGTTTGATGGGGCCTGTTAGCGGGGCGTTATCGCGCGTGACAATATTACCCCGGTCCGATTCGGTTGGGACCATGCGGACCAGGTAGGTGGTATTGGTGAGTTCCTTGAAGATAGCGGCAGGGGTCCAGTCAACTTTCCAGGTACCGTTTTCGATGACCAGGTTGAGCTGGTTGTCCTCGCTGAATTGGCCGACCCGGCTGGTATTGTAAGTCGCCTTAAAGGGCACCGGGAAACTGGTCTGGGTGCCGGTCGGCGGAGTGACCTTCCCGACCTCAATCTTGACCGTGTTGATGGTAGCCTCGGCTTTGATGGCGTTGTAGCGGTTGACAAAGGCATCCTGCGCGATAGTGCTTTTGGCCCCAACCGTGAGCATCCCGTACATATCGCTATATTTATCGGCGGCCCAGTCGTTCAAGAAAAGTTTGGCCGTATCCAGCGGGTTGCCTACCACAGCCGCAGTCGGGGAAGGCGCGGCGGTCGTCGGGGCTGCCGTGGTGGCCGCAGCCGTTGTTGGGGCGGCAGTTGTCGCGGCGGCGGTGCTGGCTGAGGCCGCCTGGGTCGTTCCGGCGGCGGTAGCGGTGGTGTTCATACCGGGTATAATCTGGCCGTTCGCCGTTGTGGCGGCGGTTGTACCGGGGGCCGAGGTGGCGGTGGGTTCTTCGCCGCAGGCGACGAGGATGCCGCTGGCACCCACGGCGATAACGGTCAGTCCGGTCGCCTGTAAAAACTTCCGGCGGCTCCATTTACTATTAAGCGGGTGGTCTGGATTGGTCTGGTGTAGGGGTGAAATATCGTTCCGGTGGTTAGAATTCTCTTTAGAATGCCTGTTAAACTGCTCTTTCAAAATCAAAGTTCCTGTTTACTACATCGGGGTTTCCCGAAAGGTTAAGCCTACTTGGTCCACATTATATAGCAATTTGCCGCCCAGGTCTTTAAGGCTGGATGAGTTTCTTTGGAAAAAGCAAACCATTTACGGTTTCCCCGGGCTCGTGAAAGCTTCACCCGGTCTTACTTTCCTCCTGAAACCCCTCCATTAAATAATAATGAGGTAACCCGCCGACAGTTACTTTTTAATTTCAGATTGGCCGGCGCAAAATAAAAAGCTCCTTACCATAGGTAGCAAGAAGCTTTAGTAGAGATATTATTGAAGGATTATCTTCTAGTGTTAACTGGCGGTTGCAGGCGCGAAGACCAGTTGTTCGCTCAATTCCCACAGGGCCTGGGCGGTCGCCTTATCCACGGCCCAGGGGCGGACGCCTGCCGCGTCCTGGTTGTTTTCCGCAATAACCGGTGAAATATCGCAATCGGCGCAGTAGACACCCCCTTTGCCTTCGAGTTGGGGACTGACCGCGCACCAGACCGTGGTAGCCGCGCCCTGGGGTATGGTTTTTTCAAAAACCGTGTTGGGAGCGGTGCTGCCGATGGCCGTTCGAAGGGCGCCTTGTTTATCTTCTTCGCTCATAAAACGCATCAGGTCGGTCGAGAGTATCCGGCCCGGGTGGACCGCGAAAGCCCGGATACCGCTGGCCTGGCCCCGGCGGTCGAGTTCTACCGAAAAGAGCGAGTTGGCCGACTTGGATTGCCCGTATGCGGCCCATTTTTCGTAGGGCCGGTTTAGAAAATTGGGGTCTTCCAGGTTAACGTTGCCAAAACGGTGGCCGAACGATGTCAAAGTTACTACGCGGGAATTTTTGGCGTTTGCGAGGGCCTGCCACAGGCGCACCGTAAGCTGGAAATGGCCCAGGTGGTTGGTCGCGAATTGCATCTCGTACCCGCGACTGTCGCGCATGAGCGGGGTTGCCATAATCCCGGCGTTATTTATAAGTATATCGAGTTTTGAATTTGCGGTCAAGAAATTTTGGGCGAAGCGGTCAATTGAGGCCGGGTCGGCCAGGTCAAGCTGGCTGACACTCGTATTCTTCAGACCGGCCAGGTTTTCGAGGGCTTTCTCCGGGTCTCTGGCTCCAACCACGACCCTGGCCCCGGCTTCGGTCAGGACGCGGGTGGTTTCGAGACCGATGCCGCCCTGCCCCCCGGTTATGATAACCGTCTTGCCGCTTAAATCAAGGCCGCTGGCGACCTCGGCGGCGGCTGTTTCGAACCCAAATCCTGAGTTTATTGGTTTTTGTGCTGTTTCCATTTTATAAAACCTTTTAATTTTCTTCTTTGAACCAAATTTGAACCAAATTTTATTATTCGTGCCAGCCGACCATTTCTTCCGATAGAGTCCAGAGCCGTTCGGCGTTGCCGGGGTCTACCGCGTATGGTTTCAAACCCCGGCTTCCCGCCTGGGTGGGCGCACCGGGTTCCAGCTCGTTACAATTTTCGAAATAGCGCCCGCCAATACCTTCCAATTCCGGCGCAACCCCTACCCAGACCGAAGTGGCCGCGCCCTGTTCAGGGGTCTTCCATCTCAGGGTAGTATTGACCGGGTTACCCTTCTCATCAATCCAGCCTAAGGCCCGCTGCTCCTCCTGCGAGAGAAACTTTTGCAGCCCCGTCCGAATTACCCCCGGCGTGAGCGCGTTGGCCGTAACACCCCGGCTGGCATAGTGGTTGGTCAGGGCTACCGCGAACAGGATGCTGGCAGTCTTTGACTGGGCGTAGGCAACATCTTTATCGTAGGGACGCTGGCGAAAATTAATATCCTCGAAATCAATGTCCGAAACTGAGTGCAAGCCCGAAGAAACTATCACTACCCGCGCCGGGGCTGCTTTTTCCAGGGCCGGAAGCAACAGGGCGGTAAGCAGGAAATGGCCGAGATAGTTGGTGCCAAACTGCTGCTCGTAGCCGTCGGGAGTGTAACTGAGCGGGGTCGCCATAATCCCGGCATTATTTATAAGCAGGTCTAACTTGGACCAGTGCCGGTAAAATTCGGCAGCCGCCTGGCGGACCGCCGCCAGCGAGCCTAGGTCGAGGGGCAGGACATGGACCCGGCTATTGCCGGTGGAAGCTCGCAATTCCCGGGCAACCTTTTCCCCTTTGGTAGAGTCTCGCACCGCCAGGATGACTTCGGCGTTGGCCGAGAGCAGGGCGCGGGCCGTCTCAATGCCGATGCCCGACGATGCCCCGGTTACCAGGGCGGTTTTGCCGCCGAGGTCGTGCCCGGCAATCACTTCGGCGGCGGTTGAATTTCTGCCAAAGGCAGAAGTTATACTCATTTTAATAATCCTTGGAATTAGCTATTTAGCGCGGCACCCGGTCGTTATTCTGGCGGGCAATCATCCAGCCGGGATATTCCGGGGCCAGGGCGCTCACCTTATCAATCCGTTCCAGTTCGTCGGCGCTCAGTTTGATTTCCGGCGCTTGCAGGTTGTCGTTAAGCTGGTCGAGGGTCTTGGCCCCGATGATGACGCTGGTGACAGCCTGCTGGTGGAGCAGCCAGGCCAGGGCTATCCGCGCCACGGACACATCGTGGGCCTGTCCGATTTCCTGTAGGACGGCGATAATGTCGAAACCCTTATCTTTGTTGACCGGCGGGAAATCAAACTCGGTGCGGCGAGAACCTTCGACGGTCTGGTTTTCACGGGTGTAGCGGCCTGATAAAAAGCCGCCCGCCAGGGGACTCCAGACGAGCAGGCCCATCTGCTGGTCGGTCAGGGCCGGTATAAGTTCGCGTTCGAGTTCGCGCCCGGCCAGCGAGTAGTAAGCTTGCAGTGTTTCGAAACGAGCCGTATTTTGTTTATCGGAAAATCCGTTGGCTTTCAGAATTTGCCAGGCCGCCAGGTTCGAGCAACCGATGTAGCGCACCTTGCCCGCTTTTACCAGGTCGTCGAGCGCCCGCATGGTTTCTTCAATGGGCGTTACGATGTCGAAGCCGTGAATCTGGTAGAGGTCGATATAATCGGTCTGAAGCCGTTTCAAGCTGCCGTCAATTTGTTGCATGATATGGCCCCTGGAAAGGCCAATTTGATTGGGACCGGGTCCGACGCGACCACGTACTTTGGTGGCGAGGACAACATCCTGGCGGCGACCTTTAAGGGCTTCACCGAGCAATCGCTCCGATTCACCGGCGGAATAGACATTGGCAGTATCAAAGAAATTAATGCCCGCTTCGATAGCCCGGTCTACCAGGTTGTTAACTTCTGGCTGGCCCAGGCTGCCGATGGCTTGCCAGACGCCACCCCCGCCAAAGGTCATCGTGCCAAGACAGAGTTCGGAAACAAATAAACCGGTCCGGCCTAATAATTTGTATTGCATTTAAAAAATTTTCTCCTTCGCTTAACATTAACGTTTACGTAAACGTTATCAGATGGGCAAAAAATTAGCTGGTTTTAGTATCGGTTTCTTCCACGCTTTTTTGCAGCTTTGCAATCTGAGTAGTAATCTCGGCCCGGAACTGTTGGAACGAGGCGATTTTCTCGTCGGTTTCCTTCAGATGAGTTTGCAGAATTTCGATGATTTTAACTTTACCCTGCCGGTTGGTCGGTTCGGTGTAGTAAACCTCAATCACCGCCTTAATTTCGTCCAGGCTGAAATTAAGGTTTTTCATATAGTCGATTTTTTTGAGCCGGGCCAGGACTTCCGGTCCGTAATAACGGAAGCCCGAGCCTTCCCGCTCGCTCGGAGCCAGCAGGCCAAGACTTTCGTAATAGCGAATTGTTCGTGGCGTCACTTTGGCCCGTTGGGCCAGTTCGCCAATTGTCATTTTGTCTTCCAAGTTAATCCTCAACCTTGACGTTAACGTCAGGGTTATTGTAGCACCGATTCAGGCAGAGTCAAGCCTTTTAAGGTTGAGATTTAAAAATTCCGCCGCTTTGCTGATTGAACTCGGAGCGGCCAGGATGCTAAAATTGTCCTATGATAGATACAAATGAATTAACCGTGCAATTAGAGGCGACTTTACACCACGAAATCCCTTTGACCCTGGCCCTCGGTCTGACGGTCGAGAGCTATGACGGCCAGACCCTGGTTTTAGGCGCGCCCCTGGAACCAAACATCAACCACAAGGCGACCGCTTTCGCCGGGAGCCTCAACGCCGTAGTGACGCTTTCGGGCTGGGGAATTGTCTGGTGCCTGCTCAAAGAGGCGGGAATTACCGCTAAAATCGTTATACAGGATAGCCAGGTCAACTATTTGCTGCCGGTAGCCGGTGATTTTGTGGCGGTCTGCTCGAAGCCGGACCCGGCCCAGGTCCGGCGGTTCCAGAATATGCTGCTCAAAAAGGGGCTGGGCCGTCTCGAACTAACAGCCGAAATCCGCAGCAACTCCCAACCGGCGGTGACCTTCCAGGGCCGGTATGTGGCCCACCTGGTTAAAAATCCCGAAACCGAAGCCTAAAAGCTCTTAGCTCAAGCTGCAAGTTTAAGCGTGCAACTTATATTTTGAACCCGTAAAACTCGTGGGTCAGTTCACGGCTTAACAGGTCGTAGATGGCCCGCGGAGTCGGCTTGTTCTCGAAAAGGACCAGGTACATCTGCTCGGTAATCGGCATTTCCAGGCCGTAGTGCTGGCCCAGGCGGCGGGCGGCGGCGGTGGTAAAGACCCCTTCCGCGACGTGGTCCATCCCGGCCCGGATTTCCGCGAGAGTGCGGCCCTTGGCTAACTCCTGGCCCATGAAGCGGTTGCGGCTGTAAGGACTGGCGCAGGTCGCCACTAAATCCCCCAGCCCGGCCAGACCCAGGAAGGTCAGCGGGTCGGCCCCGGCGGCTACTCCCAACCGGCCAATCTCAGCGATACCCCGCGTCATGAAAGCGCCCTTGGCGTTGTCGCCCGCGCCCAGCCCGTCCGAAATCCCCGCGCCCAGGGCGATAATATTTTTAAGCGCCCCGCCCAGTTCGACTCCGACCACGTCGTGATTGGTATAAACCCGGAACATGGTCGTGTTAACTAACTCCTGGGCTTTCTCGATAGTGGCGGTCTTCTTACCGGCAATTACGGTCGCGCCCGGTTGTCCCTCCGCGACCTCTTTCGAGAGGTTCGGGCCGGAGAGGGTGCAGACCAACCCTTGCTCGGCGGCTTCCGGCAAATCCTGTTCGAGAATCTGGGTCATGCGCATGAGGGTATCCATTTCTAACCCCTTGGTGGCGCTGAGGGTAATCGGCTTCTTTTTTAAAGCTTCGTAGTAAGGCCGGGCCTCGACCACGTTGGCCCGGAACTTACTGGAAGGCGCGCTGAAGATAACCATCTGGCAGCCTTCGGCCAGGGCTTCTTCCATGTTGGCGGTAACTTTAAGGGTGGGTGGGAACTGGTGTCCCGGCAGAAAGCGGCGGTTTTCGTTGTCGGCCCGGAGAGTGGCGGCTTCCTCGGCGGTACGGGTCCACAGCCGCACCGGCAACCCCTTGCGGGCCAGCACCAGTCCCAAAGTGGTGCCCCAACTGCCGCTCCCGATTATCGCGATATGTCCCTGTTCGCTCTGGCTCATTTTCTTCTTCTTTCTCTTGCCACATTTTTTAAAATTGTAACACAGGGGTGGTATACCGATAAATTCCAGCCCGCTCACAAGGGGGTCAAAAATAGCGGTTTTAGCTCGAAAAGGACTGTTACCGGACCGGAGTAGTGAATTTAAAACGAATTTTAAAAACTCGTCAAAAACCGGGGAACTTTTTTGAAACCCGTGTCGTCAATAGTACAGCGAGGAGAGATTGTTAGGAGAAGGGCGTTACGTCTGGGACGAACGGCCCTTTCCCCTTTTATACACCTTTTTCTAAAGCCACTTTTGGCAAGATTTTCCCGGCTGGACAACCTTCCTTGTAGCTGCTAATATTTCCCCCGTGAAAAACACTGACCCCCAGGAAATTGAAAATAGTTCGCAGCCGTCCTCTGCCTCCGTTGCTGGTGGGGCCGTTTTAGCCGACCCTGCCGTTTCGAAATTTATTCCCGGCGCGTGGTTTAAGAAGAACTGGCCGGATTATCTGCTGGTGGCAATTTTGCTGGCGGCAGGGCTGGTGGTGGCCTGGCTGCCTGTTGGCTGGACCCGCGACCTGAAACGCCCGGCCCAGGCTCCCAACTATGCCTGGGCTAGTTTCTTATATACCCTGCTATTTGGCGGGGCGGCCTGGTGGCTCTGGCGCAGCCGCGATGCCGAGGAACGTTTTCGCCAGCGCTGGCTGGCCCTGGCGCTGCTGGTCTTTCTGCCGAACCTTTTCAATATCTGGCTGCGTTATGCCTCGCCCCTGACCGCGACCGACCCCCGGCCTCTTTTTGGCCGTGATTCCGATGTGAACCTCTATTTGCATTACGGTATCTCCCTCACGCAGGGCCAATGGCCGCTCAATCCGTTAGGACAGTATATAGAGTACCCCCAGCTAAGTTTCCCTTTCTTCTGGCTGGGCGCGGTCCTGTCGGGTTCAAACCCTGAAACCTTTTACTGGGTCTTCCCGGTGCTGATGACCTTTTGCCAGTTCGGGGCGGCGGCGGCGCTTTACGGCCTGGGCCTCAAACTGGGCCGGGCGCGGGCGGCATTTCTCCTGGCGGCCTGGGTCGCAGGGTGCCCGGCCATGCTCATCTTTGGCTATACCCGTTTTGACGCGGCCCCGGCGGCAATCCTCCTGGCCGGGATTTACCTGGCGATCCCCGGCGACTTCAAAGGCGAAAAAGGTTTAGCTGCGGCCCGGCGGTTTTCGCTTTGGGCAGGTCTGTCCGGTTTTCTGCTGGCGGTAGGGGCGCTGGTCAAGTGGTTGCCCGCCGTGGTCTGGCCCTGGTTGGCTGCCGGGTACTGGCGCACCCGCAACTGGGTGGCTTTACGCAATTTCGCGGTGGTTACGGTCGTAAGTGGGCTGGTTTTGACCCTGCCATTTTTTGCTATAAACTCGACGGCCTTGCTCTATCCTTACAAGTTCCAGGGCAGTCGCCGCCTGATTGGGGAAAGCGTCTGGTTTTTGGTCCAGCATACCTTTCTCGACCCGACCAAATCTATCCCGGACAAACCCTGGGGCGAACCCCCTAAAATCGTCCTCGGCAACAACTGGCTGACCCTGATGCAGGTCGGCCTGACCGGGTTGGTCTTTGTGCTGGCGCTCTGGCGGCTGTGGCAGGTGCGGGAAGCGCGTCCGGCCATGACCCGGTGGGCGGCTGCCGGGCTAATTGGTCTGACCGTCTTTACCCTGGCGAACCGGATTTTCAGTCCACAATACCTGGTGCTGCTGTGTTGGGCCTGGGCGGCGGCGTTAATCCTGCGCCCGGTCGGCTGGAAGGGCTTGCTGGTGACGCTGGGATTGATGGCGCTGGCGGCAGGGGCGAACTTCGAGGTCTATCTCCTGGGGGCTTACCCTGATACCTGGGTCCGCGACTCGGCTATCCTGTTTGCTGCCGCCTTTATCCTGAGCGGTTGGTTGCTCTGGCGGGCGTTATCCAGGCCGCAAAAAGATTAGTTTTTATCTACACTTTCTCACGACATATCCCCAATTAAGATTAAAGAAGGTAATAAAATAAAAGAGAAGTAAAGTAATGGGCGTATCAATTTATGTTGAAGGATTAGTGAATATTAGAATGGGTCTTAAGACCTCTATTTCCAGGGCCGGTTGGAATTTTGTGGCCGATATTTGTAAAATTATGGGCTGGGAAGAAATTCCCTGGCAGGAACCTAGCGAGGTTCGGGGCCTCGTTACCTCGCGCAGTTACGGCACCTACAATCTCCTTTTAAAAATAGCCCTGGCCGCCGACCCCAATAGCCCTCCTTACAGGCTAGATGGCGGAATAATTTGCGATTGTAAATCCACAGTCTTCCCGCAGTTACTAGACCGCGACATTTACCGGAACATTTATGTACCCTTTGACCTACCGGATCCAGTTGTGCATGGGGATAGTGAGGGAAACACGAGTTTCACAATAGGTTCAGTGGTTCGCTATAGCCAGGAATTGGACAAACTCGCGCCTTACCTTCAGCCGGATTTCATTAAACAGGCTTTTCAAGCTGATGAAATAGAAACGGCTAGAATTCTCGATTTAATGGAAGACCTGGTTAAAATACTCAGGGTGGGTATAGAAGACAGCTTGCGGTTGAAATTGCCGTTACTTGTAAGCTGGTAAAGTGTAAGCGAATTTCTCAAACCCTCCAATTTTCTCAAAACAAAACTACTTCCTAGTTGGTTAATAGATTAGTTTCGACTAACCGGACCCCTGGCGCTGGGTTTCCTTTCGAGGCGTAGCCCAATGGGCCGGGGATTCCTCACTGTCGTTCGGAATGACAAGTCTTCTGGTTGTGCCCTACACCATTGGCGCTGCCCACAGGGAACTCTACGGGCTGGATTCCACCAATGCGATTGCCACTTTGGTCAGAAGGACAAAGTGTAAGCCTGGTCTGATAAATAGGGACCGGGCTTACACTATTGGTACAATTCGGAACCCCGTTAAACGTTGTTTCGCGCCCTTTAGGGTGAACGTTCAACGACGACTTTAAAGTTATCTTTACTATTATTGGGCTGCCCAATCTTTGACTAGCAGGTAGCCTTGTGTTAAGATGCCGGGGTATTTAAATCCGGGCTCTATGCCGCTTCATTCTTGGAGAGATTATGCTGAAAGACTCGCAGCCGGTCACGGCTGGCTCATTTGTCAACCCCACATCCACCACCCAGCTAAACCAAACTTCCGATAGCACCGACCGCATCAGCACCGCCTCGCTTTTTGGTGTATTTTTTATTGCGATGGCGCTCATCATGCTGGAACTTATCCTGACCCGTATCTTCTCGGTCACGATTTACTATCATTTCGCCTTTATGGCCGTGTCGCTGGCCCTCCTGGGTACCGCCGTCAGCGGTGTCTGGGTCTACATCATGCCGAAGTGGTTCAGTAAAGCCCGGTATAGCGTCCAGGCCCCTATCGCGGCCATCCTTTTCGCGGTCACGACCTGCGCGGCCCTCATCCTGTATATCAGCATACCCTTCCTGCCGACGGCGGACTGGGGCGACTTGCTCAAAACAGCCCTGATTTACATGGCCCTTTCTATACCTTTCTTCTTTGGGGGTCTGTGCGTGTCGTTGCCGCTCAGCCACTATCCCAAACAGGCCAGCCGCATCTACTTTTTCGACCTGCTGGGAGCCAGCATCGGTTGTCTTTTGACCATTGTGGTCCTGACCTTTTTAGGCGGGCCGACCGCTGTCCTCTTTGTAGCTGCCCTTGGGGCTATCGGGGCCCTGGTAATGAGCCTGGCGGTGCCGCGTCGCAACCTGCGGTTACTTAGCACGGCAGTCAGCGTAATTATAGTAGCCCTCGTTGTGCTTAACCTCGCCACCAACGTTATCAAAATTAGCTACGCCAAGGGCGAATACGAGGGGACCAAGTATTACGAACACTGGAATACCTTCTCCCGCATCGTGGTAGTAGACCCGCCCGCGGGCACCCAGCCGGTCTGGGGTCTCAGCCCCGCCTATAACGGTACCTTCCCACCCTTCTACCTGATGAACATTGACGCCCAGGCCGGTACGCCCATCATTAAATGGGACGGCAACCCTAAATCGCTCGACTTCCTGAAATGGGATGTCAGTACGGTCGTCCACAGCCTCAAGACCAACGCCAACCAACTTATCATCGGGGCCGGGGGCGGCAAGGACATCATGGCCGGGCTGCTCTTTAACCAGAAGAAAATTACCGGTGTCGAAATCAACCCCGATATTATCAACGCGGTTAAGAACCAGTACGGCGACTATACCGGCAATTTCTATAAAGACCCGCGTGTAAATATCGTGGTCGAGGAAGGCCGGACTTACCTGACCCAGACCTCCGAAAAGTACGATATTATCCAGGCGTCCCTGATTGATAGTTGGGCCGCCACCAGCGCCGGGGCCTTCGCCCTGACCGAGAACAGCCTCTACACCGACGAGGCTTTCAAAATTTACTGGAACCGCCTGAACGATGGCGGCATGCTCTCGATGTCGCGTTTTTATTCAAGCGACCGCCCCGACGAAACCCTGCGCTTGCTAACGCTCGGTCTCGAAAGCTGGCGGGAACAGGGCGTCACCGACCCGCGCCAGAATATCGCCGTGATGTACAGCGGCGGTATCGCCACGGTCCTGTTCAAAAAGGGACCGGGCTTTACCCCTGACGAAGTGAGTATTTTGCAAAAGCGGGCCTTGCAGTACGGCTTTAGCCTGCTCTACGCGCCGGGCGCGACCCCGGACGCCCAGGAGCTTTACCAGGCCGGGCCGATACCGCAGTTGATGGCTCAGCCCGACTACAATACTTTTGTCAAGAATTACCCGCTCGATATTTCGCCGCCGACCGATAACCGGCCCTTCTTCTTCCACACCCTGCGCTTTGGCGATTCAATCAAGGCCATGCTGGGGATGCAACTCCCACCGGAAGCCCAGAACGTCCATAGCAAAGCGCCGCTCTCGGTGCTGGGGGCCCTCCTGATTATCGTGACGATAATGGCCGCGCTCTTTATCTTCGGGCCGCTTCTGGCTATGCGGCGTAAGAAGACGGCAGGGGCCAACCAGAACCAGAACAAGGAAAGGCGGAGTATCCGGGATAACATTCCGTATATTTTGTACTTCCTGCTAATCGGGCTCGGCTTCTTGATGGTCGAACTGCCGTTAATCCAGCGGTTCAGCCTTTTCCTGGGCCAGCCGGTCTACGCCCTGGCGGTGACGTTGTTCTCGATTCTGCTCTTTAGCAGCCTGGGCAGTTTCAGCACCGACCGGGTGATGTTCCTGGACGCCCGCCGCCGCCTGATTATAGCCGGGGTCGGCTTGAGTATCCTTTTGCCGGTTTACATCGTTTTGCTGCCGGTCATCCTGGAAGCCCTGACCGGGTTGCCGATGCTGGTCAAGGCCGTCATCTCGGTAATTATACTGGCCCCAATGGCCTTCCTTATGGGTATGCCTTTCCCGCTCGGCGTCAAGTTGATGAGCCAGAACCGGGCCTGGATGGTGCCGTGGGTCTGGGGTATCAACGGGGCTTGCTCGGTTGTAGCCTCGGTGGTGTCGGTGGTTATCGCGATTTACTACGGTTTCAGCATGGCGCTGGCGCTGGGTACGGCTTGCTACTTCTGCTTATTGCTCCTGGCCCTGTTCAGTCGCGTCATCAAACAGGCCACAACCGAAACCGAGGCCCAGGCTTAACGCTCAGGCTTTAGGTCGAACATCAGGTCCAGGCTTTACCTTTACTTGGTATAAGCCTGGACCTTTGTCATTCCGGGCACAAGCCCCGGAATCTCCGGTCCGTTGGACCATATCACGGTCCTTTCGAAATCACGTTCAACGTTGTCTCGTTCAACGTTCAACGACAATAGATTTGCCGGGTAAGTCGCCAGACTGCCCGGCTTTTCTGTTTCGTGTTAGGCGTTTCGTGCTATAATTTACGGACCAAATTCTGCTTTTTACTTTGCAACGCCGGGAAGGGATAAGAGATGGATAAACAGGAATTAGTGGCCGAACTCCTTAAAATTTTTGGGCCGGACGGAATGTTGTACGCCCCGGAAGACGTGCTGGTCTACGAGTACGATTTCTCCCTGGACAAGAATTTGCCGGAAGCGGTGGTCTTTCCCAGCACCACCGACCAGATTGCGGCGCTCCTGAAACTGGCGGGTGACAACGATATACCCGTAACTCCGCGCGGAGCCGGGACCGGCCTGAGTGGCGGCGCGATTGCTGTCCGGGGCGGGGTAGTCGTGGCGATGGCCCGCATGAAACACCTCCTCAAACTTGACGTGCCCAACCGCTACGCCGTGGTCCAGCCCGGTCACGTCAACCTGGAGCTTTCGACCGAAATTTCTCCCAGCGGTTATTTCTTCGCCCCTGACCCGGCCAGCCAGAAGGCCAGCACGATTGGCGGCAACCTGGCCCTGAACGCGGGCGGTCCGCACTGCCTGGCCTACGGAACCACTACCAACCACATTCTGGGCCTGGAAATGGTCCTGCCCGGCGGCGAGGTGGTCCGCACGGGTGGGGCTGCGCCCGACCGCCCCGGCTACGACCTGACCGGCTTTATCGTCGGGAGTGAGGGTACACTTGGCATTGTCACCGAGGCCACGGTCAAAATAATGAAGAAGCCCGAAGCGGTCAGTACTTTCCTGGCCCTTTTCGAGGATGTTGGGGCTGCCTCGGACGCCGTTTCGGCGGTCATCGGGGCCGGGATAGTCCCCGCCGCCCTCGAAATGATGGACCAGTTGACCATTCAGATGGTCGAGGAAGCCCTCCAAGCCGGGTATCCGCCAGAAGCGGGGGCGGTCCTCCTCATCGAGGTAGACGGTTTCCAGGAAAATATGGATGAACTGACCGGGACGATTGTCGGGATTTGCCGCGATAACGGGTCTTTCGATGTCAAGAGCGCCACTACCGAGGAAGCCCGCACGAAATTATGGGCCGGGCGCAAAGGGGCGGCTGGGGCCTTTGGCCGGGTCGCGCCCAACTTTTACCTGCACGATGGTGTCGTGCCCCGCTCGAAACTGCCCGAAGTGTTACGCCGTATCGGTGACATTGCCAAAGAATACGACCTCGTTATCGCCAACCTGTTCCACGCCGGGGACGGCAATTTGCACCCCAATATCCTGTTTGATGCCAGGGTGCCGGGTGTCCTGCCTCGTGTGATGGAGGCGGGCGAGAAGATTTTGCACCTGTGCGTCGAGGTGGGCGGGACTATCAGCGGCGAACACGGTATCGGCACCGAGAAACAGGAATACATGAGCTGGATTTTCAGCGAAGCCGACATGGAAACCATGAAGAAGGTCAAGGAAGTCTTTAACCCGGAGGAAATTATCAACCCCTGGAAGGTTTTCCCGACCAAAAAGAGTTGCGGCGAGATTTCGCTAAAGATGCGCCTGCTCAAGTCGCTGCCTAACATGGACGAGGCCTGGATTTAGGACCAGTAGCCAGAAGTCAGTAGTCTGTAGCCAGTGAAAACGAAACAATGTTTAACGGAGAACGAGATAAGAGAAAATGCTAACAACGGATAACCTGATAAACGATTTGCTGGCGATTGGCGGCGAAGATGCCCTGACAACCGAAGCCTCCCAACTGGCTGCCGCCAGCGTGGACGGCCAGACGCCCCCGGCCATCGTCCAGCCCGCCACAGCCGAAGAAGCCGCCACCTTTTTGAAATACGCCAATGATAAGGGTCTCAAAGTGAGTATTCGGGGCGGCGGGGTCCATAGCGGTATCGGCAACCGGGTGGAGAAACTTGACCTGGTCCTTTCGACGGCCCGGCTGGCGACAATCACCGAATATTCCCCGGCAGACCTCATGGTCGGGGTCCAGGCCGGGGTCAAACTGGCCGACCTGCGGGCCGAACTGGCGAAAAACGGCCAGTTTTTGCCCATCGAAACTACCGGGGAGGCGGCGGGCGCGACCATTGGCGGCATTATCGCGGCCAACAATAGCGGTCCCTTCCGGCTGGCCTACGGCCCGGCTCGCGACTGGCTTATCGGGGTCAAGTTTGCCCTGGCCGACGGTACCCTGGCGAAAGGCGGCGGGCGCGTCGTCAAAAACGTGGCCGGGTTCGATATGATGAAGCTCTTTATCGGTACCCTTGGCACGCTCGGGCTCATCCACGAAATGAACTTCAAGCTGTTGCCTTTCCCGGCGGCCACTTCGACCCTGGTTATCGGGTTTGCCGATTTCGCGGCGGCCAGCCAGCTTGCCCTGAAATCCATCGAGGCCGGGACTTTCCCCTCGGCCCTGACCATTCTCGACCGGGGCGCGGCGAAAGAACTGGGCCTGCCGGAGCGCCCGGCCACCCTGTTAATTGCGGTACGCAATACCGCCCTGGCCCTCGAACGGCAAATCCGTGACCTGACCCGCCTCTGCAAAGAAGCCGGGGTAGCCAGTCCCGAAATTCAAGCCGATGCGACAGCCCAGGATTCCCTGTGGGCCCAGGTGACCAACTTCGGCTACCGGAAAGACCCCGGCCAGAATATCGTCTTGAAAATAAGTACCCTGGCCGACCACAGCGCCGCTTTATTGGAACAGGCCCATGCGGTCGCCGGGCGGCTCGGCATGGAGGCTCAACTGTTGAGCCACACCGGGCACGGCACCTCCTGGCTGACCGCCGAATACGCTGACGAGGCCAAAGCTTTCGAGTTTATCAAAGACCTGACAGGCTGGGCCGAGCGGGGCGGTGGTTCGGTGGCGGCGGAACGCCTGCCCCTTTCGCTCAAAGAACGCCTGGGTGACATCTGGGGTTCGGCCCTTTCCGAAGGCGAGCTAAAACTGATGCGCGGTATCAAGGAAAAACTCGACCCGAACCGGACCCTCAATCCGGGCCGTTACGTCGCGGGTATCTAACCGATGGCGTCCGTCCAAATCGAAGATTTAACCCGGTTCGAGGGCGATACCCAGGGCGTGCGGGCCAGGTTGCGCCTGGATGCCAGTATTGACTTTCACCAGCAGCTCGAAAGCCTGCGTTACAGCGGCGCGCATGACATCCTGGACACTTTCGGCCAGGACGCCAGCGGGGAATGGCTGGAACGCCCGGTGATGCCGGGGGAGCGCCCTTTTTTGCTCCGCCTGACCGGATTACCCGCCACGGATGAGGCCGCTTTCGTAGAACTCAGCCTGACCGCCGACGACCATTTTGCCGAGCCGCCCACTGAGGCCGAAGTGCGGGAGGCTATCGAGTTCGCAACTCGCCGCTTCTGGTGGGAACTCGACATGGCAGCGGTACGGAAAGCCCTGGTCGTGAACGAGTACGGCCAGGACCTGGTAGGGCGTTACTGGCCCAACCGCCCGGCGAACCTGGCCGGACCCTGGGAAGGCTTGCTGCGGACGGTTATCTCCAACCAGATTTTTCCCGGCCTGGCCGTCAAACTGCAAAAAGGGTTGGTAGATTTCTACAGCGAGCAAACGGCGACCTTCCAGGGCAAGCCCTACAAGTTTTATCCGTCGGTCGAGCGGGTGGCCGATATTGCCCCGGACGATTTGCTGGGGCTGCGCTTTAGCCGCCAGAAGGCCCGGTTCGTTCCCGGCCTGGCGACCATGCTCCTGGAACAGCCCGACCGCTTTAACTGGGAGAAATTAAAGACGCTGCCGGGCGCGGAAGCGGTGGCGATTCTGGACGAGTTACCCGGTGTCGGCCCCTGGACGGCGCATTACGTGGCAATGCGGGGTCTGCCTCACCTCGATGTTTTTATTGATGAAGCCGGGCTACGGAAGACTATTGCCGTGGGCTTCAACCGCCCGCCCGACATTTCCGGCGAGGAAGCGGCCCGCCTGGCGGCACCTTTCGCGCCCTATCGTTCGATTGCCTGCTATTATAGCTATATGAAGATGTACCAGGTTTAGTTAGCTATTCGGAACAATGAAGTATCACGTTTAGCCGTTGACAAAGTTTTGCGACCAACCTAAAATTTGGCAACAAAGCTTTGCTAGACGGAGGTTGTACATGTCTATGCCCAACTCTGAAAGACGTTCCCCGGACGAATTTATTGAAGAACCGGAACCGGCTACCCTCGGCTTCGAGGTGGTCGAGTTTTCCGAGTCTTTCGACGAGGATGACGAAACCGGGGAAGACCCTGAAGACGACGAATACGAAGAAGAAGACGAGGACGCGGAAGGGGAGGACGAAGCAGGCGCTATCGTGGTAGAACTGCCCGAAATGGCCTCCCTGCCCCAGAACGATTCCAAAAGCTGGCGTTTCAAAGACAGCGAGGACGAAATCGTCGGACTACTCAAACGCGGCGTTTTTGGCAACCTGAAACTGGTCCCGTGGGGCAGCAACTATACCTTTATCGCGCCCCTCTGGGACGAAAAAAGCCAGCGCGAGGTCGCCGTAATTTATAAACCGGTGCGGGGAGAAGCGCCTCTGTGGGACTTTCCAAGCGGCACTCTCTACAAACGCGAACACGGGGCTTACCTGGTCAGCCGGGCTCTCGGCTGGAACTTTATCCCGCCCGTCATTATCCGCGACGGCCCGCACGGCGTCGGTACGGCCCAGTTGTTCGTAGACGTGGACGAGAAAAAACAATATTACGACTACCGTCACCATCACTCCAACGAGCTACAGCGGATTGCGGTCTTCGACTATATTACGAATAACGCCGACCGCAAAGCCGGGCATTGTTTGTTAGGCAACGATGGCTATATCTGGGGCATTGACCACGGCCTCTGTTTTAATACGGACCCCAAATTGCGCACGATTATCTGGGAATTCGCGGGTGAGCCGCTGCCCGATGATTTATACGATGACTTACTGGAACTGGCTACCAATAGCGAACGCCTCCACAAATTGACCAACCAACTTGGCGAATTGCTGACCCAGCGCGAGGTAAATATCTTCCTGTCCCGGCTCGAACGGGTGCTGGAAAACCCCGTCTTCCCCAGCCTGAATTCACGGCGGCAGATTCCCTGGGAGTTTTTCTAGGCTGCCCTGTTTACTTTAATTCGCGGGGAGTCTATAATGCTGCAACAGCGTTAAGACAATGGTGGCCTTTTCGTTAGTAGACGGAGAATCTTATGTCCGAAAAAATTGACCGAAATTTGTCACTTGAATTAATACGAGCAACGGAAGCGGCGGCCCTTTCGACAGCCCTGGTAATGGGGCGAGGCGAGATAAAATCTATCAGCCAGGGAGCCGCCCAGGCCATGCAGACCGCTTTGCGCGCGGTGGATGTGGAAGGCCGGATAGTTATTGGTGAAGGCCAGGAAGGCGAGGCCGCTTATCTTTATACCGGCCAGGCGGTCGGCACCGGCACCGGCCCCAAAATGGACGTAGCGGTGCGGGCAATTGATGGCGCCCGGCTTTTGGCTCACGGCGCCCCTCACGCGATTTCGATTATTGCCCTGTCCGAACAGGATAGCCTTTTTAAATTGCCGCCCGGCCTGCGCTACATGTACAAAATCGTGGTCGGCCCGGAAGCCAAAGGCGCTATCAGCCTCGATAAACCCGCCGACTGGAACCTTGCAAATATTGCGAAAGCCAAACATATTGACGTGCGGGAAGTCACTGCCGCCGTCCTCGACCGGCCCCGCAACCAGCAACTGGTCCGCGAAATTCGTCAGGCCGGGGCGCGTTTGCATCTCATCAGCGATGGTGATATTCACGCCGCGATGATGGCCGCCCTGCCCGAAACGGGCGTGGACGTGTTGATGGGCATCGGCGGGGCTAACGAAGCCATCGTGACCGCCTGTCTGCTCAAATGCCTTGACGGTGAGATGGTCTGCCGCCTCTACCCGCATAACATCGCCACCCGCCAGGACGCCCTGGCCCAGGGCCTGACCCTGAACGAAATCTACGGGGTCAATGACCTGGTCAAGAGCGATAATGTTTTCGTTTCGATTACGGGTGTCACCGATGGTGAACGGTTGGAAGGTGTGCGCTATTCCGAAGGTAACGTCCACACACACTCGATTGTCATGCGTTCGAAGTCCGGCACCATGCGTGATGTTCGGGCCCGGCATCGCCTGGATAAGTTGATGCGCTACAGCGAGATTGATTTCGCAGGGGCGAACAACCTGACCGGGGCTGGCGTAGCGACCCGCTAATTCCTGGTAAAATAAACCGGCCTGGCCGGAAAGGGGCCGTTCGGCGGCCCTTTTTAATGCAACCTTACACGTTCAAAATGCGTTTAACAAGAACGCGACTTTCGCTTCGGGCCTGGAAAGCCAGGGCTTAGGTGCTAAACCCCCTCAAAAGGAGTGCTTCAAGCGAAAGTCCTAAAAAGAAGGGGCCTTAATGGCGGAATCAGAGTTGAAACCGGATATTCGCGGCGAAGCCACCGTCAGGGTAACGCCCGAACTGACCGCTAACCGGGTTGCTTCCGGGGTGGTCGAGGTCTACGCCACGCCTCAAATGATTGGCCTGATGGAAAAAGCGGCCTCCGAAGGGGTCCAACCCTACCTGCCGCCCGGCCAGAGCACCGTCGGCACCCTGGTCAATGTCACCCATATCGCGGCGACCCCGGTCGGGCTAACCGTCCGGGCCGAGGCCGAACTGGTTGAGGTCGAAGGGCGGCGGTTGGTCTTCCAGGTCGTGGCTTATGACGATGTTGAAAAAATCGGGGAAGGCCGTCACGAGCGGTTTATAATTGACGAAGCCCGCTTTTTAAGCCGGGTTGCCCGAAAAGCTCCCAGAGAAAGTTAATTTCCAGGCCCATGGCGGTTACTAAATTCTCCAATCAGCCTTCCCCGACCCGGCCAAACTTCCTGGCCGGTTTGCTTGCCAGGTTGCTAGCCGATTTACCGCGCACCGTGGTAATTTTGCTGGCGGTTGCGCTGGGAGTGGGGACCGGGTTGGCTGCCGTCCTGCTGCCGAACCCTTTAATTGGTTTCGTGGGTGTGCTGGGACTGGTTGTAGCCGGGGTCATGTTCGCCCGGCCCCTCTTTACGCTGGGCGGGGTAGCTGTCGTCTGTTGTCTCCTGCCTTTTGGCACTATCCCGGTCAAGCTCGGCCTGACTTTTACCTTCCTGGAAGCGGCCTTGCTGGTACTGTTCCTGGTCTGGCTGCTCCGTCTCGCCGTCAGTAACCGCCTGCAAACCGAAGGTGAAGGGTTGGTCAGCAGCCCTTTCGACTGGGCTATTTTACTTTTTATCGGCCTGAGCTTCTTTTGCTACATCCTTAACTGGCAGACCGCCAACCAGACCGACCTCATCCACAGCTACGCCAAGTTGATGCTGGCGATTTTGCAGTTTTTCGCGGTTATCAATGTCGTGCGGACCCAGGTGGCGGTGGATACTCTGCTGCGGGTCTTGATGCTGTCCGGCTCGGCGGCGGGCTATCTCGGCGCGCTCCTGACCCGGTTACCCCGCGACCTTCAATTTACCCTGCTTAGCAAACTCAGTATCGTGGGCTACCCGACCGACGACCGGGTCTTGCGTTATGTCGAGGACGACCCGACCAAACCCCAGCGCGCTACCGGCACCTCGATTGACCCGAACAGTTTCGGCGGTCTGCTGGTGCTGGTAATCGCCCTGCTGGTGACCCAACTGGTCTCGAATAAACCGTTACTGCCGCGCTGGATGCTCGGTCTGATGCTGCTCGGCCCGCTCTTTTCACTTTACCTGACCTACAGCCGGGGTTCGCAACTGGGAGCTATCGCCGTGATTGCCGTGGTCGCCCTGGTCAAGTACCGCAAAATCTTCCTTTACGCCCTCCCCTTCCTGGTGGCGGGGGCCATCTGGCTGCCTTCGACCTTCCTGGGGGCGCGCCTGGCGGCAGGGTTCGCCCTGGAAGACCAGGCCACCGTTTTGCGCCTCGCCGAATACCAGAACGCGCTCGATGTTATCGGCGGACACCCGCTCTTTGGGGTCGGCTTTGGCAGTATCGCCACCCTCAATGTGACGGTGCCGGTCTCGATGATTTACCTGACTATTGCAGAGCGCATGGGGCTAATCGGCCTCTTCTTATTCCTCCTGATAATGTTCCTCTTTCTCAGTTACGCCCTGAACCGGCTCTATCGCCTTCAGAGCGACCACCAGCAGGCCAATTTACTGGGCCTGACCGGGGGTGTAATCGGGGCCCTGGCGGTCGGGCTGCTCGACCACTACTTTTTTAACGGTGAGTTCAGCCACATGGCAACTCTGCTCTGGCTTTTTATGGGTCTCGCGGTGGTCCAGATAAGAATCGGTGAGGTTGTTCCCACCAGGGAATTAGCTCCCGGTAAACCCGGCTAAAGATTCTTAAACAGAAAATAAAGAGACCCCTCACTCGGCTGAAGGGTCTCTTTATTTTCCTGAGCGTTACTGTAAAAATGTTACTGGCCGGAGGGGATGTGTTGTCCCTTGCTTTTGGCGGCGGCTTCGACGGCCTTGACTTCCGGCACCGTCTCCAGGTCAACCGTTGCACCATGCCCGACCACAGCTACAGACGGCTGCTTTTTGAAGTCGAACATCGTCTTGATAATCCCCAGGTGGTCGTGGATAGACACCCGGAAGAACAGAATCACTGCTAGCACGATATAGATGATACCGAAGACATAGTGGGCGTCTATCGGGATAAACAGGAAGTGTTCCGGGAAGAAGAACTGGGCCACAAACAGGCCGAACAGCAAAGCCGCCTCCCAGACGTGCGCCGTCAGGTTAATCATAATCGCTACTGCCAGCAGGGTTTGACCGCTGGTCACGAACATCGCGCCCACCTGGTCGCCGTTAAGAGGCAACCCGGTCGGGTCGTTGCTAAAAGGCAGCCCCCGGAGGCGGCCCGAACCGAGCGAAAAGACCAGCGGTAGGGTGCCGACCAAAAGCGTCCACTGGTTGACCTTGCTGGCAACCAGCGCGCCCAGGCCTGCGCTGGCAAGACCGCGCAGGGTAAAGAGGACACAGACCACGATTTCCGGCGCTTCACTCGAAATCGGGGCGAACCATTGCACCATAAAGACTTCACTTATCCCCAGGTTCTTGCCCAGGTGTATGAGCGATTCCGAAAAAGGATGGGCCGATACAAAAATAACGGCAGCAGCAAAGACCAGCATGAAACCGACTACGGCCCATCGTGCTCGCTTGGAAAGTTGCCCGATTACTTCTGCCGGGCCAATCAGGTGGGGTTCTTCCACCGCTTGCCGGGTAATCCGCACGGTATATAGGATAAACAGGCCGACCAGCACGACCACGTCCACCATGTCGATGTGGCCTTTAATCGGGATAATCAGGGAATAGAGCCCGGCCAGTCCCAGGTAGCCGATTTCGACCCGCTGGCCTTTTTCGAGGGTAACGCCGCGTTTGCGGAAGCGCGCCCAGAACAGGAAAATTATCAGCGGCCAGGCCAGACCGACAATCATCCGGTTGGCCCCGATCATATTGGCAACAGCCAGTTCCTGGTATTCCGGTTTGGTGGCGGCCTGGTAGGTCAGGTTGAAATCTACGGCGTATTCCGGTAAAACCGCCACGAGGGCCAGCACCGACAAGGCCAGGGCCGCCGGAATATCTAATTGGGCCACCTCACAGGCCCAGGAAAGCAAAAAGGCCGAACCGAGGACTGCCAAGCCAAAAATAATTGCACCAATTTCGGGGTTTGTTACATCAAGATGAGCACCCGTGGCAACCGCGAACACCGCCGGTAGGGTTGCCACAAATGCCATGATTACTAAAAGCCATCTTTTCAATTAAGAATCTCCTAAAATTTGCTTTTCGTCTCTCTCTTGCGGAAGCGGGAAGCTCCGATTTTCTTCCCGCCATCATAATCCAGGTCAAGTCCGCCGCACGCCATCACCAATAGAGTATTATTCTCCTGGGTGGTTAAGTCTTTATGAAACTATTCTTAACGCTAGATTAATGGATTGGACCAATACGCCCCCTGGACCTAAGCTCCCCTCGCTTGCATTGGCTGCATCATAATAAGGACGCCGATAACGGCCAGCACGAGCGCCAGCGCCATAAACGGCAGGAAGGCACGGCGGGCCACTTTTTTCTTGTACATCTTGCGACTAATCTGGTAGATTGCAACACCGCTGGTCATCAAGCCGACATAGATTATAAAAATCTGGAAGGGATTGACAAATTCATACGGCAGAATGGTGCCGGTGCTGTAGTTGGGTTGGCCGAAGATGGGGAGACCCAGCCGCACGAACATGTCCTGGATGGTCGGCCAGAAAGCTTTGGCTCCTATCGAGAAATGGAAAAGATAGTGAGCAATCCAGAAGGAAAAGCTGAGCGGCAGAAGACCGAGCGCGTAGCGTTTGAAAATCGCTTCGAGCGGTTCGGGGCTGCGGGCCAGTTTTTGGGTCAGCCAGGTCACCAGCCAACCTACCAGGGACGGGAGCGCCACCGTAAAAAAGAGGAAAATCAGGGTGTAGTTCCAGAAATTGTCGTGAATCCCGGTGGTGTTGCCGACCCATTTCTCAAAATCGCCAAACGGCCCAATCATACTCCCGGCGTTGGTCAGAGCCGCGAACCCCAGCACCAGCGCCGCCGCGCCGACCGATAAATCGCGCTTTTTGACATTGGTCCAGAGTTCCCGGACCGGGTTGCGCAACTGGAAGCCGACATTGTTATAGGGGCAGGCCCTGGCGCAACTCATCTGGTAGGTGCAGTCGATATTGCTGGCCTTGGTCCCCATGTAAAGGGACATCTGGCAGCCTTCCTGGTGGGTATGCGCATCGCCTTTTACACATTCTTTGGTCGTGCAGCTTTTGCACATGGTAAGTGAGCGCGATTTTACCTCGGTGGGGGAGAGCATGGCGTAGGTCTGGTTAAAGAGGCCGAGCGGGCAGACGTATTTGCAGAAGGCGTTACCCTTGAAAACGAAGTCAGTCAGGACGGCCCCGGCAAAGTAAATGACTGTAACTGTAGCAGTCAGGGCCGGGCTATCCCACAGGCTTAGTTGCTCGTAGCTGAAAAGAATCACGATTAACAGGCCGAGGGCCACCCATTTACCCTTGAGCCAGCGGGGCCAGACCCGGTTGAGGCCAACCCGTTTCTGGATGGAGTGGCTAACCAGCACGAAAGGGCACGACATGCAAAAAAGATTGCCGACCAGCAAAATGACCATTACCAGCAGGAAGCGGTAGTCAATCCACGATCCGACCGTAGCGAAGTTGCGCGGGGCAAGCTGGCTCCCAAAAAAACCGTCAAAAATGACGCCCGCCGCTGCCACCAGCAGAATTAATTGAAAAATGGTCCGGCTATGCCGCCACAACAATACCTGGCGCAAGACCGGCACTGTATACAAATCGAAACCGTGCCGCTCCTTGTCCTCGCCCCGCTTGGGGTTAATCGGGTTAAAAGCAGGTTGCAGTTCGATTATTTTATTTGCCAACTTTTACCTCCCGGAGCCCTTTACCCTGGTCTTCGTCCTCATCATCCTCCTCGTCTTCGTCGTCATCGTCCTTACTGTTGCCACCTCGGAATAAGAAAAACCAGGTCAGTCCTGCAAGCACGGGCAGCACGATAAGAATGGCGATAATGATGGGCCAGGGGGCATCCGGTTTCTCAACTTTGGCGTTGGCGGTAAAAGAGGTAGTCCCGTACTGGGGGTCGGTGATGGTCAGCTTAAAGGTCCATTCCCCTTCCATCGTCACCGGCACGTCCACGTCATACTGGTTGGGACGGCTGGGCGTCTGGATAAAACGCTGTCCGCCTGTTTCCGGCATCGCCATGGAAGGCATGGTCGGTTCGACCAGGACCGTCGCGGCGGTCACGGGCGTATCGGTGCCTTTTTTAGTAATAATCATGGTAAGGTGGGCCGGGACGGTCGGGACCGGTGGCGAGGGGCTGATAAGCAGATACACGTTAAAATTGCCGGTGTCGCCGTTGTAGATAGGGGTACCGCCGTTTGCCAGCACGTTCATGGGTAAAACGAGGCTCAACACGGCCACAATCAAACCAAGCCAGATTTTCAGGAAGCGCGAGGGCGAGGAAGGGTTATTATTTTTACGCAAAAGAGGTGATGAGTATCGAGCCAGCAAGATAAAAATTCTCCTGTTTCCAAAATAAAGGAATAGATATAGCTTTACCTAAAGTTAATCCATTATAACACCAAAATAAAACCTGCCCCAAATTCTGAAAATAAGATAGTGGTTAAAATCACGCAGTGTGGAACAGAAGCTCGCTGTATGTCTTGGAAAAATGCTTTGGTCAGGTTTTTTATACTATTACATATAATGAATAAAAGCTTCAAAAATAAGTTTAGGAAGAGCTTCTTTAATTACTACCCAGCTTCTAAATTTTAACTCTTGCACAAAAGTACAGTTTTATGTATATTCTATATACATAAAAAGAGCAAGAAAGGAGCAGAAATGAATATAAATCTTGCCCCCATAGATGAAGAATATATCAAAAGCAAGGTAGAGGCCGGTTATTACACTAATTTTGCCGAGGGAGTTCGTGATGCCGTTCGGAAGATGCGGGAAACTGACACCAAATACAACGAGTTAATGGCGGCTGTAATGTTAGGGGAGCGTGATATAGCCCAAGGTAAACTTACCAAATATACCCCAGGCCTGATGAGCGAAATTAAGGGTGAAGCTCGTGACAAATTAGCACGTCGCGAAAAGTAGAATCCCAATGTCATATATTAACTCTAACGGCCAACAATATACTTTATTTCTAACTCATCACGCTAGAATAGATTTGGAGGAAATCTATATCTATGGTTTGCAAAAATAGGATGAAATGCAAGCTGATAATTACCAGGAATTACTTGACAAAACTTTAGCTGAGCTTCTTAGAAATCCATTTAAAGGCAAGCAAGTGCGTCAACTTCCCGAAGGCTACAAGTCTTTTCACGTGGGAAGACATCTAATTATTTACCGGGTTGAGGAGACTGTAATTTATGTATTGAGGGTTCTGGGAGATCGCATGGATATAGCCAGTAATATTGAGTTCTCTGAATAAGAAGTTTATACTTTAAAATTAAAAATACCGCCTCGAAGGCGGTATTTTTAGTGAGGGGTGCCCAATGGGACTTGAACCCACAACCCCTGGTTCCACAGACCAGTGCTCTAACCAATTGAGCTATGGGCACCACGTTAATTAGGTAGGATAGAAAGAGAGTAAGCCGAGTTTTGTTCGTGACGGTCATCTATCTCGGTATTTACGAGAAATACCGGCCACATCGTCACCTTTGTGGCTGCTCTCGACTTCCGGTCTCGGCGAGTAACCGTCTTTAGCGACCGATTCGGAGATTGCAGCAGGGAGGATTGCCCTTTTCACACCCTTGGCCTGACGGCCAGGGTTTGGTCTCTGTTGCTCTACCAGCCGTTGATCCCTCCAAAAAGAGGTCTTAACGACCAGCCCAATCTGGACTGTCGACGGCTCTTGCGAACCGCCTCCCAGGCTTAAACCGTAGTCTCCGCCTGGCACCCTACTCTATGCTGCTCGGACTTTCCTCTGGCTTGCACCAGCGACCATCCTTCTTTCTACCCTGAGTTTCCTATTATACATCCTGTCTTAAGGTGCGGCAAGTCGGATTTTCCCCAGGCTTGCATCCGGCAGCCCGCTTGTGGTGGCAGGGACCGAACCGCCGTTATTATACCATATTTGCAACGAATTTCCAGTCCGATTCTGGCGGAATTAATAATTCAGGCGAGAGTTTGTTCCAACAGGCGGCGGTGGCGCAGCATCCAGGCCGCCGCCCGCGCCCGCCAGGCTATACCCCAGAGTGGCCCCTGGCTTTCCGGGGTAACCTTTCCCTCAACGGCTTCTTCGGCGGTTTCGCAGACGGCCACTTCCAGGATACGGTCGAACATGCCCTGGCGCTGCCGGGCCGAAAGACCGTAAGCCTCTACCAGCAGGCGGAGTTGGTTGGCCCGGACTTCCGGTGAGGCCAGCCCGACCCGTTCGGCCACATCGTCGCCGTGGAGTTGGGGAAAGAGCCAGCAGGCCCGCGCCAGTTCGTACAGGGGGTCCACCGGTCCGGCGAATTCCCAGTCAAACAGCCCAACGGGGCGCCCAGCCCTGGTTACCACGTTCCAGGGCGCGATGTCACCATGCCCGATAATAAAGTCCGGCCCACCCAGGTTGCGCAAGAACCAGGGTTTCCAGGTGGCCCCGGCGGGTGGTGTGAAAGTGGCGGTTGCCTGGTGAAGCTGGCGGATCATACCGCCCACCTCTACGATGGCGTCGTCGGTCCAGGGTCCGGGATGGACGAGCTCGCCCTCGATGTAGCCGACCATTTCCTGGTTGTGGGCGTCAAGGCCCGGCTCGATAACGGGCGGCGAAAAGGGAAACCCGGCTTCTTTGAGATGCCGGAGTAAGGCCAGGATGGCCGGGGTCCAGGGTCCGGCGGGCCGGTAGACTATTCCACCTTTGCGCCGGACCGAGCTGACCGTCGAAAGAATTGTTTCAGTGTCTGCGGGGGAAGGTTGGTCCACCTGGTTAGGCCCCGACCGGCTGGTTGTGGCTGGTTTCCAGGGTTATGCCCCGTACATTTTCGGGTACGGTCACGGGCGCGCCGGTCTTTTGCACCACTTCCTCGACCGTTACATCGGGGGCAATCTCGGCCAGCACCAGGCCGTCCGGGGTCACATCAAGCACGGCCAGTTCGGTGATAATCCGGTTGATAACCCGCGTCCCGGTCAGGGGCAGGGTACACTCGGGGATAATTTTGGGTTCACCCTTTTTGCTGGTGTGTTCCATCAGGGCGATAACCCGTTTGGCCCCAACCGCCAGGTCCATCGCGCCGCCCATTCCTTTGACCATCTGGCCGGGGATGGTCCAGTTCGCCAGGTCGCCCTGGGCGCTGACCTGCATCGCGCCGAGGATAGCCAGGTCGATATGGCCGCCCCGAATCATCCCAAAGCTGTCGGCGCTGTTGAAGATAGAAGCGCCCGGCACCATCGTAACAGTCTGTTTTCCGGCGTTAATGAGGTCGGCGTCTTCTTCGCCGGGGTAGGGGAAAGGCCCGATGCCGAGCAACCCGTTTTCCGAGTGCAAAAAGACATCTACTCCGTCCGGGATGTAGTTGGCGACCAGGGTCGGCAGACCGATACCCAGGTTGACATAAAACCCATCCTGTAGTTCCTGGGCGGCCCGTTGAGCCATCTGTTCTCTGGTAAGCGGCATAGCTTAAGCTCCTTCCTGTGGCCGGGGTCGGGTTGTACGTTTCTCAATCGGTTTCTGGTAGTCTTTTCCCTGGATGATGCGCTGGACGAAGATACCGGGGGTATGGATGTCGTTGGGGTCAAGTTCGCCCACCTCGACCAGTTCTTCCACCTCGGCGATAGTGATTTTCCCGGCGGTTGCCATCATCGGGTTAAAGTTGCGGGAGGTCAGGCGATAAATCAGGTTCCCGGCAGTGTCGCCTTTCCAGGCTTTGACAAAAGCGTAATCGGCGCGCAGGGCAGTTTCCAGGACACACATCTTGCCGTTGATTTCGCGGGTCTCTTTCCCTTCGGCGATAACCGTACCGACCCCGGTCGGGGTATAGAAAGCCTCGATACCGGCCCCACCGGCCCGGATACGCTCGGCCAGGGTGCCCTGGGGGTTCAGTTCAACCTCGACCTCGCCGGCCAGCATTTGCCGTTCGAAAGTCTTGTTCTCACCGACATAACTGGCGATAATTTTCTTGATAAGGCGGTCTTTGAGTAAAAAGCCGAGGCCGAAATCGTCGGTCCCGCAGTTGTTACTGATAACGGTCAGGTCTTTGACACCTTTTATATGCAGGGCCTTGATAAGGTTTTCGGGGTTGCCGGAAAGCCCAAACCCGCCAAACATCGCTGTCACACCGTCGCTAACATCGGCAACTGCTTCTTCCGCAGTTGCGTAAACTTTTTTCATGCCTTGGTTGCCCTCCCCTTTGAAGTGGGTGCTTTATCTCTTTTACAAGCTGAATGGCCTTAAATTTAACATTTTATAAAAAAGCCGTCAATTGGAGAAAGTAGTCAGAGGTCAGAAGCCAGAGGTCAGGGAAATTTAACTAACAATATCCCTTCTTGACACCGCTAAGAAGATACTATAGTATAAACATCTAAGCTATCAACTTCGGAGAAAAGGATAAAAAGAATTTGGCTGAAAAAGACGAACGGGTCAAGATGCCCCTGGTGGCTTCCGAACGAGGAATGCTGACCGGCGCGCTCGATTTCCAGCGGGCGACCCTCCTGCACAAGGTAAACGGGGTTTCGGAAGAAAAAGCCAGGGTAGCGGTAATGCCGCCTTCCACGCTTAGCTTGTTGGCCCTGGTCAAACACCTGGGCTATGTCGAACGCTGGTGGTTCCAGTCGGTCTTTGAAGGCAAAGGCGAGGAGGTCGAATACGTCGAGGACGAGTTTGTATTGGAACCGGGCGACACCCTGGAAGGCGCTATCCGCTTTTACAATGAGGAAACCGAAAAATCGCGCCGGATTACCGCTGCCGCCAGCCTCGATGACATAGCCAGACTGGGCGGGTTCGAGCGAAACCTGCGCTGGATTCTGGTCCACATGATAGAGGAGACGGCCCGCCATAACGGCCACGCCGATTTCTTACGCGAGGCGATTGACGGTGTAACGGGCCAGTAGCCATAACAAATTTAGAGCCGGGCCGTTTAAATGCTATAATGAGGCATCCTAATGACTAACAGGCATTGAAGCGGAACCGGATTGATTTCAACTAACCACGAACCGATAAACCCGCCCGACCAGGCGCCGGGCCAGGCGGTCTACCACATTGAGCGGCTGACTAAAATTTACGGCAGGGGTCGCGCTTTACAGACCGCCAAACCGGCCAACCAGGACATCAACCTGGACATCCGGCCCGGCGAAATCTTTGGGTTGCTTGGCAGCAATGGGGCCGGGAAAAGCACCCTGATACGCCAGATGGTCAACCTGGTCGCGCCGACCTCTGGCAAGATTCTTCTGATGGGCCAGGATATTGCCCGCTATCCGGGAGCGGTCACTCGATACGTGGCCTATATGCCCCAGAAACCCCATGCCCTGCTTGATTTAACCGCCGAAGAAGCGATTTATTATACCGGCCACATGCGCGGCCTTTCCCGCCCGGCGGCACAGCAGGAGGCCCGCCGCCTGGTCGAGGAATGGGGCCTGGAAGACGTCCGCAAGAAAGCGGTCCGCCATCTTTCGGGCGGGCAGCACCGCCTGGTCAGCCTGGCCGCGACCCTGACCGGGAATTTGCCGGTCCTGATATTGGACGAGCCGACCAACGAACTCGACCCCGCTTTCCGCAAACAGGTCTGGGAGCAAATTGTGCAGGTCAACCAGAAGCGGGGGACGACGATTATCCTGGTGACGCACAATGTCCAGGAAGCCGAGCGGGTTATCCAGCGGGTCGCGGTAATGAGCCAGGCCCGGATTGTGGGGTTGGGCCGGGTGAGCGAGTTGAAAGCCCAGATGGAGCAAGAAGTCAGTCTTGAACTTTTTCTGAGGCCGGATGTGGCCGCTGCCGCCGAGATGGCGCTGGAGGATATGCCCGGTGCGCGCCGTTTGCAGCCTTACCAGTGGAGCGTGAGTGTGGAGCGGACCGGCGGCGAGGAGGCAATTCACCGTATTTTAAGCCTGGTGAAACTCGAACGTCTGGAAGATTTCCGGGTCCATACCGCCAGCCTGGAAGATGTCTATATGCGCCTGACCGGGCACGCTATCTCCCACGAAGAAAGCGAGGACAAATCGTTGAACGTTAAACGTTGAACGTAAGGAAAAGGGGAACAAAACTGGGATTTGGCGGATAAGTGGTTTGAAGGTAAAAGCGGTAAACCGCCGTGTTATAATTTTGCCGATAGGCAGACAGGCCGGGTCGCCGGGTAGTTCGAGGCAAGGGTAGTAAAGGTAAGCGCACTATGGCAACCGAAGTTCTAACAGATAAAAAAGGGCCACGTAGAATTGGTTCAACTCGCACAGCAAGCCGCTATAGAGGCAATAAATACAGTGGAAATTGGCCGCTGGATTACGAGTCGGCCTACAAGCGTTATCCCGGACCGTACACCGCTGTCAACGCCTGGGCGCTGCTGGAAGAAGAACCCCTCGAACTCTTTAACGGTTGGCTGGTGTGGCAACCTATGACCAATCTAGAAGAAAGGCGTATCGCCGGGGTTATTCAGGCGATACTCGATATGGCGGCCCGCTTTGCCAATTTCGGGCAGGCTTACCCCGACCAGGCCGAATGTGAAATGTCCAACGGCAACGTCCAGAAGCCGGATGTCTGCGTGATTTCCAATAAGCGGTTTGAAGCGCAGGTCAAGCCGGTCGAGGAAGGTCACGAACATCTGGTATTAAAAGGTAGCCCTGAACTGGTAGTCGAAATAAGGTCGCCCTCCAACCGCCGGACCAAAGAAAAAGAAAAACGACAGGTCTATTTTGATAACGGGGCCGAGGTAATCTGGGATATTGACCCTAAGAAGCACCATATTTGGGTCTATGAGGTTGACAATCCTGAAAAACCGGTCGAGTATACCGAGCAGGCTGAAATCAGTTGCGAACGGTTGTTGCCGGGCTGGCGCAGACCGGTGCGCGACCTTTTTGCTAAAGACCTGAGCGCCGAGGACATCGCTGGGCAGGCCGCCGTCAAATGGCGCGAAGAAAGCGAAGCTAAAGGCGAACTACTGGCTCTGAGAGGTGTCTTGTTACGGCAGGCCCGCCGCCGCTATGGCGAAGAAACGCTTCCGGCAGACCTGGTCGCCTGGTTGGAAGGGTATACTGCGAAACAGCTAAACGAGTTAGCCGATAGTTTTGCGGATAGCGCCAGCCTGGAAGAATGGCTCAAAAGCTTTCCTGCAAAATAAGTTCCGCGTTCAATTTACTAAACCAAAGAGAAAAGTTTGCAAGCAATCACCGAAACCGAATTGGTAGACGACCAACTCCGAGCCGACCCGGCCAATTTATCCCACGCCAGGGCTTTCTGGGATTTACTTTTAATTCAATTAGCCAACTGGCGGTGGAGTTGGCCCGCTACCCTGATAAACGGTCTGCTGGTTCCTTTAACGGCCCTCTTTTTTCTGCGGGCCGCGGCGGGCGATAACCTGGCTTCCGCCGAGTTTTTGGTGAGCGGCAACATCATTATCTCGCTGATATTCACGACCATGTACGGCACCAGCGCCCGCTTTTCGTTTATGCGGACCTTTGGCGTCCTCGATTATTACGCGACCCTGCCTGTTTCCAAAATCTGGCTGGTACTGGCGGTCAACACCGGGTTTTTGATTCTAACCCTGCCAAGTTCGCTTTTGACCATCGTGATTGCCCAGTTGTTCGGGCTCCATTTCCAGGTCAACTTTTTCTTTTTGCTGATTGTGCCGCTGGCCTCTTTTTCGCTTTCGGCGGTGGGGGCTTTCGTGGGGGTAGCTGCGCCCAACTTCGATACCGCCAACACCATCACCGGCATATTGCAATTCTTGTTCATGGGGTGCGGCCCAATTTTAATCCCGGCAGACCGCCTCCCCGACTTCCTGAACGTCATCGGGCATCTTCTCCCCAGCACCTACGCCGCCGACGCCATGCGCCACGCCCTGACGGGCAGCTTTGATACCGCCTTCCTGCTCGACATGGCTTTCCTGGTGGTCTTCGACTTCCTGGCGATGTTCTTCGTGGCTCGCCGGATGGAGTGGCGGCGCGGCTAAGTCATTTTGCCCCCGTCCCCGTTACACGATAAAGTTCACGGTCGAGGCGTCGTTTTTATTTAGGAGGCCGTGAGCTTGCCAGGCCCGGCTTAACCGGCTGATGCCATCCTGGATGTGGGCGTGGTCGTGCAGGAAGGGCAACCGGATATACTGGCTGTAGGATTCGTCCACCGACATCATATTCCCCGGCAGCAAGATTACTCCGTAGCGCATGGCAAGCTGGGCAAAAGCCCCGGCGTTGACCCCGGCCAGTTTTACCCACAAAAAGATACCGCCACCGGGCCGGTTGTACTCCCATTCGGGCAGGTGTTCTTGCAGCAACCGGATGGTCTGGTCGCGGCGAGGCAGCAATTCCTGTTTGCGCCACTCTTTGGCCTGGGCGTAATTTTCCAGCCAGCGGGCCGCCAGGGCCTGGTTGACCATCCCCGCTCCCAGGTCGTTGACCACCTTCAGGCGGGCCAGGCGGGTGATGATGGCGGGAGTGGCCCGGACCCAGCCGATGCGCAGCCCGGTCCAGAACAGCTTGCTCATCGAGCCGACCGTGATAACCTTGTCGTCCTGGCTGAAGGCGGCCAGCGGCGGTGGCGCGGCCTGGTCGAGTTCGAGGTCGGACAGGGTATTGTCCTCCACAACCACCAGGTCGTTTTGTTCGGCCAGTTGGACCAACTTTTTGCGGTGTTCGACCGGCATGACCGCCCCGGTCGGGTTCTGGAAGGTCGGGGTCAGGTAGAGAAAGCGCGGGCGCATGCCGGAAAGGGCGGTCTGCAGCAAATCGAGCCGGATGCCGGTCGTGAGGTCCACGGGGATACCGTTGAGGCGGGCCCCCACCTGGCGGAAGGCGTCCATCGCCCCGAAATAAGTCGGGTTTTCCAGCAGCACCATATCGCCCGGTTGGAGATATAAAGCTGCGAGCAGGGCGATAGCCTGTTGGGCCCCGTTGGTGATTAAAATCTGGTCTTCATTGGTCGGGATGCCCTGCCGGGTGTACAACTGGGCCAGGGCCCGTCGCAAGACCGGCCAACCCTGGGCCAGGTAGTGTTTTTCGGCCATTATGAGGCTGATGTCGTAGTGGGTTTGACCGAGGCGGGCCAGGTCGAGCGCCGCCGGGATACCTGCCGAGAAGTCAATCAGGTTGTCCGGCTTATCAAACATCTGCTCGGTTATCGGGCGGTCCGCCGTGGAAGGGTTATAGACGGTTTCGAGGGTCCTGGCGCTGGGGATGGGCGGCATCAGGACTTTCGTGCCGCTCCCCTGGCGGCTTTCCAGCCAGCCTTCCTCGCGCAAGAGAGCATAGGCCGCCACGACGGTGCTGCGACTGACCGCGAGGGCTGCCGCGAAAGCCCGTTCGGGTGGCAGTCGGGAGGCCAGGGGGATGTCACCCTCTAAAATAGCTTTTTTCAAGCCTTCGGCCAGTAACTGGTAGAGTGGCTGGTTACCCACCGGCCACTTGCCCAGCCGTTTGACTACTTCGGTACATTCCAGTTCCATACCAATTCCTTTCAATTGGCTATTTACGCCCATACCACTATTCATAATAATAGCTTATATTCTGGTCAGGAATTATTCTAAAGCGTATTTGGAGATAAAACAAGAGCAAATTGGTCTGCTTTTACAGACCAGTCCAAACGGGAGATAAACTAATGAAAAAATATGATTATGTGCTTCTGGATGTTTTTACCCACCGGGCCTTTGGCGGAAACCCGCTGGCGGTCTTTTCGGACGCGCGGGGGCTTTCCAGCCAGCAGATGCAAGCTATCGCCAACGAGCTAAACCTGTCGGAAACCACTTTTGTATTGCCGCCCGAAGACCCGGCTAACGATTTTAAGGTGCGAATTTTTACCGCGCAGATAGAAATGCCCATGGCCGGGCATCCCACTATCGGGACGGCTTTTACCCTGGCCGCCAGGGGTATGACCGAACCAGACGGGCCGGAAACGATGGTCCGCTTTGAGGAGAAAGTTGGTCTGATTCCTGTTAAAATCAGGTGGGAAAACGGCAAAGCGGTTTTTTGCCAGATGCAGCAGAACCTGCCCGAATTCGGCCCGGTGGTGCAGGACAAAAAACAGGTGGCGGAAATTCTATCGCTGCCGGTCGAAGCGCTTGAAGATACCTTACCGGTCGAGGTGGTCTCCTGCGGGGTGCCCTACCTGATTGTCCCACTAAAAACGTTGTCCGACATCGAAAAAATTCAGCTCCGGCCCGAACTGATGGCAAAGCTCAAACCGTCTATCAATGACGCCAACCTGTATATTTTTACTCGCCACTCTGTGACCGACCAGGCTCACCTCCACAGCCGCATGTTCTGGCTGGAAAACGGTATCTTCTCGGAGGATGCCGCCACCGGCAGCGCCAGCGGTCCGCTCGGCTGTTACGCCGCCCGGCACAACCTGTTTGGCTCGGCGGCCTGGTTGGAACTGACCAACGAGCAGGGGTTCGAGATGAACCGCCCTAGCTGTATTCGGATCGAAATCGAGCAGGAGGCCGGGAAAATCACCGCTGTCAAAGTGGGCGGGGAAGCGCATTTCATGGGCGGCGGCTATTTTGAAATAGAATGAGGTTTTTGTAATGTACGAACTACGGTTTGATTCGCAGGTCCAGGAGAAATTTCCCGGCTATACCGGGCTGATTTTGTACGCTACCGGGTTGACCAACGGCCCCAGCGACCCCGAAACGGTCCGGCTGTTGCGGGAAACCGAGGCCGCGAAACGAGCCGAGTTTGGCGAAAATAAACCTACCGCCCATCCCCATATCGCGGCCTGGCGCGAGGCTTACCAGAAGTTTGGCGTCAAACCGAGCAAATATCCTTGCTCGGTCGAGGCCCTTTTGAGCCGGGTCCTCAAGGGCCAGGACCTGCCCTCGATAAACCTGGTGACGGACCTCTATAACATTATCAGCCTGAAATACGTTTTGCCGGTGGGCGGGGAGGACCTGGACAAGCTGACCGGGGATTTGCACCTGATTTTCGCCAGCGGGAATGAGCCGTTCGACACTTTCCGGGAAGGCGCGGAAGTGATTGACCATCCCCAGCCGGGCGAGGTTATCTGGGCCGACACCACGGGCGTGACCTGTCGCTGCTGGAACTGGCGCCAGGGTTTGAGGACGCGCCTGACCGGCGAAACGGTCAACGCCTATTTCGTGCTGGATAGCATGCAACCTTTCCAGGTGGAAACGCTGCTGGTGGCAGGGCAGGAGCTTACCGCTTTCCTCAAAAAAATAGCCCCGGCCTGCCAGGTCCATCAGGAACTGCTGGGGGTCGGGGCTACCGCCTGATTCAGGGCTTAAGCCGGGGTCACGGTTGGGGTGGCGGGGTCTTCTTCCAGGAAGAATTCGCCCTGCCACAGCCGCCTCATTTCGGGGCTGGTCTGGAGCAAATCTTCCAGGCGGCCCTCGGCCTCGACCCGGCCATCGGTCAGGACGATAATCCGGTCGGCCCTTTTGAGAGCCACCCGGCGGTGGGACACCACCAGGCAAGCCGGTTTATCGCGATTATCGAAATTCTCCCACAACTTCTTTTCGGTTTCCACGTCGAGGGCGCTCGATAGGTCGTCAAAAATCAGCAGTTCGGGGTCGCGCACGAAGGTCCGGGCCGCCGCCGACCGCTGGATTTGCCCACCCGACAGCTTGACCCCACGCGGTCCCACCGTCGTTTTAAGACCATCTTCCAGCCCCGATAAATCCTGTTCGAGGATGCTCAACCGGATGGCCTCCGCTAAATCCGCCTCGGTCTCCGGTATCCCCATCAGGATGTTATCGTGCAGGGTGTCGCTGAACAGGCGCGGCACCTGGGGCGTATAGGCGCTGCGAGGCGGCACGAAAAAGAGGTCCGGTTCGGTGACAAGCTGGCCGTTCCAGCGAATCTCGCCGCTTTTCAAGGGTAACAGACCCTGTAAAGCTCGCAACAATGTAGTCTTTCCGGCTCCAATCCGGCCCGTCACTACCACGAACTCGCCCCGGTGAATGGTAAAGCTGATATTCTCGATACCCCGCTCCGAACCCGGATAGTTGCAGGTCAGATTTTTAACTTCCAGCGTTTCCAGCCGGTGGGCCGGGCTTTTGGGAGTATGTTCGACCGGTGGGTAGTCGCCTTTCAGGCTGATTGGTTTGTGTTCGACCAGCGTTTCGGGCGGCAGACCCTGCAACAGTTCGTTCAGGCGATCGAGCGAGACCCCGGTCCGTTTGTGCTGGCCTATCATGTTGCCAAAGTAGAACATCAGGTTGGTCACGCGCGGCAGGTAGGCCAGGAACAGGGCGAAATCGCCCAGGCTGAATTTCCCGCCCTGTATCGATTGGGCGACCAGTAGCAGGATAACACCGGTCCCGACATTGACCACGTTGGTATTTACCGAGCGGAAAATCTCGGTAAAGAGGCTGTCCTTGAGGGCGGCCTTGCGGCGAGTTTCGTTGATGCCTCGGAAATAGCCGGTGATATAGGGTTCCGACCCGGCCACCTTGACCGCCTGGATAGCCCCGAAAAGTTCGCCCAGGAAGTCGGTCACGTGCCCGCTGGCCTCGCGGTTGGCCCGGCGGTACTTGCGAATCCGCCCGGTCATCTGCTTGGAGAAGACAATAATCAGTAAGAGCGGCACGAAGACACACAGGGTGATAAATGGGTTGATATTGAACATCACCACCAGGGCCAGGGCCACGAACATGACTTCGCCGCCGTTGTCCACGAAGAATTCCAGGTAGTTCGTTACTTCGTGGACATCGTCGCGGAAGCGGCTAATGGCTTCGCCCGGCGATTCCATCATGGCCCTGGCACCAGGCCGGCGCAGGAGCCCTTGCATCAGGTTCTGGCGCAGGTAGGTTTCGATACTCAACCAGTAGGCGTTCCAGATGTTCGACCCGTACAGGATGACTACCGCCCGCAACCCCTCGATACCGAGCAAGGCGAATAATAACAGCCAGAGTTGCAAATCGAGCGTTTTGGCCCCTTCCAGATGATTGAAGAACTCCCGGATAATGAGGCCAAAAGCGACCGGAAGGGTATGAATGGTGCCCCAGGTGAGGACGTTACCGATAAAAAGCCAGCGCCGGTAAGCCAGTATTTTTAACATGTAGTGCGAAGTTTTCATAATTTCCTTAAACCAACGCTTCTTCCAGGCCGGTCTTTAACAGTCCGTAGAAATGCGATGAGGGGTCGGCGGCCAGTTCCTCGCGGCGGCCTTCCTCGGCTATGCGCCCTTCATCCAGAATCATGATGCGGTCCACCTTCTGGACGGTCGCCAGGCGGTGCGCGATGATGATGCCGGTCCGGTTATGCAAAAGCTTCTCAACGGCCCGCTGGGTCAGATGTTCGGTGGCCGGGTCGAGGCGCGAGGACGCTTCGTCCAGGATAACCAGGCCCGGATTTTCCAAAAAGACCCGCGTAAAAGCCAGCAGTTGGGCTTCCCCGGCGGAGAGCCCGGCCTGTCCGACCTTTAGCTGGGTATCAAGGCCGTCCGGCAGCGAGTTGAACCAGTCGCTCAGGCCAATATCCTCGATAACGGCCAGGATATGCTCGTCCGAAATCGAGCGGTTAAAGAAGGTCAGGTTATCACGCACCGAGGCGTGAAAAAGCTGGACTTCCTGCGTAACCATGCCGATTTTCCCGCGCAGTTGGGTCAGTTTGGCCTGGCGAATATCCTCGCCGCCCAGGGTAATCCGTCCCGCTTGCGGTTCGTAAAGTCGGAACAGCAGCCGGGTAATGGTGGTCTTGCCGCTCCCGGTCCGTCCCAGTAGCCCCATCACCTCGCCCGGTTTGAGCCGGAAAGAAATGTCGTCCAGGGTCGGCTGGGCCTGCTCGGTGTTATAGGTAAACTCCACCTTTTCGAAGGCCACCGGGAGCGGACCCGCCGGGTAAGCCTGGCCTGGTCCGTCGGTAACCTGGCTGCGCTTGTTAAAGAGTTCGGTCACACGGGCAACCCCGGCCCCGGCTTTTTGCAAGTCCTGGACCTGGCGGTTGAGTTGCTCGATAGGCGTCCGCAGCAGTTCGGTATATTGGTAGAAAAGATAGACCTTGCCCAGGGTAATCTCCCCACCGATGAAAAGGAAGGCGCTAATCAGGAAGACCAGGAAGTAGCCGACCGCGAAAAGCGAGATGGTAATGACCCAGACCACGCTGAATTTCATCCAGGCCCGGTGGGCTTTGTAGTAATAGTTTCGCAGTTTGCGGGCTAACCCCTGCATTACAAACGAACTGGCCCCGTTCGAGCGAATATCCTCCAGCCCGGCCAGCCGTTCTTCCAAAAAACCGAACTTCTCGGCGCTGGCCTGCCGTTCCTCTTTGGTGGCCTCGACCCCCAGGTTGCGGACCCGGCTCAACACCCCAAAAGCGATAAGGCTGTAGAGGCTCAAAGCCAGGCCGACCCGCCAATCTTCGACCCACAGCAACACCAGAATACCGGCTAAAAGCAGCAGATTGCCCACGACCTTTATAACGAACTGGGAAAAGAAGTTCGCCATCGCCGTCACGTCACCGTCAATCCGTTCAATCATGGCTCCCGGATTGGTGCCGTTGTGGAACGACATGTCGAGGGACATGGTATGTTCGGTGAGGTCAACCCGCATCAGGTTCGTGGCAGTCCAGCCGACATTCTCGCTGACGTAGACCGACCAGACCGAAACGACCTGGGTCACCAGCGCCACCCCGATAAAGATAAGCGCGATAAGCGAGAGTTCCCACACCGATTTCCCGGCCAGCGCATCGTCAATGAAGGCGCTTAGAATCTGGGGGTTAAGTAGTTGGAGGCCAATCATGCCGAATATTAAGATTGCCAGTAAAACGGCCCTGGGCCATTGGGGCCTGAGATAATGTCCCAGGAGTCTTATATAGTCTTTATAGGTGATTTTCACCGGATTTTCCTTAATTTGCCCACCCCGGCCTGTGCTCCGGGAAACCTCGCCGAACTTAAAGTTAAAGCCAGGTTTAATTGCTTAACTGTATATACTATATATTAGTATAACAAACCGGTCAATAGCGGTCTATTAGTCATTGGTCCAATGCATTTTACCAGTCTCAGGTGTCGTTTTGGGTTAGTGGCAAGGGTTTTCCGGTTGTGGCACGTAGTTTGCTTTATGCTAAACAGTGGTAGAGGCAAAAGGGTTGGGCCGAAAAAGCTCAATGCCTTTATCCGAAACTGAGGCCGGGAGAACGTTCGAAGGAGAATCTGGCCCAGTGTTAAATAGTGGAAAGGAGATTCCAAAATTGGCAACAGTAGCAGGACTTTTCGAGACACGTGCAGATGCGGAAGAAGCGGTCAAGCAGTTACAGCAATATGGCGTTGACCGGAACAATATCGGTGTGGCTTTGCAGGATAAGGCCGAACAGAAAGAATTCGTGAATAATACCGGGGTAGACGCGGGTGCTGCTACCGCGACCGGTGCGGTTACGGGCGGCCTTCTTGGCGGCGGCCTGGGCCTGGTTTTAAGCGCCATTGGGGCTGTAACAATCCCCGTTATCGGCCCTATCATCGCGGCGGGTCCTATCGCTGCGGCCCTGACGGGGGCCGGGGTAGGCGCGGCGACCGGTGGTTTACTCGGTGCCCTGACCGAAGCCGGTATCCCTGAAGAAGAAGCGCGGGTCTACCAGACCGGTGTTGAGCGCGGCGGCGTCCTGGTGACGGCGAATGTCGCTCCCGACCAGGTAGCCCAGGCCCAGTCTATCATGCAGCAGTACGGTATGCTCGATACCGGTGTGGCCGGAAGCACCTTTGCGAACGACCCCAACTACCGGTTTGGCACCGGGCGCAGTCTGCGGACTAACCGCACGACTTATGATACCCCGGCTGGAACCTATAACAACGCGCCTTCGGGTATGTACAACACCCCGCCTAACGCCGACGAAGTTGGCGATGGCACTCGCTCCGGCGGTACTGGCGGCACAGCCGTCGGTGGCGGCGCGGGCGCGGTAGCCGGTGGTGTGCTTGGGGCCGTCGTTGGTGGTCCGGTTGGCGCAGCCGCCGGGGCGGCTATTGGCGGCGCGGCTGGTGCGGGTGCGGCTCACGTGGCCCAGGACGAGCATGGCAGTAATGTCGGACCGGAAGCCGGTGGTGCGACTGGCGCGGTCGTAGGTGGCGCGATTGGCTCGGTGGCGGGTCCGATTGGGACAGCTGCCGGGGCGGCTATCGGCGGCGCGGCCGGCGCGGCAACTGGTGATGCTACTACCAAGGCAGCGGACAATGCCGACGACAGCGATAACGTCTATAACCCGAACGATCCGAATGACCCGAACTGGCGCAATCCCAACCGCAGCATGTAAGAGGCGGGTTACGCTAAAAAGTTTGTAAGATAAACTTTGGACAGGGCAGCCACACGGTTGCCCTGTCTTTTTATTTTGAGGCCCCCGGAAGCCGAAAACGTTTTGGATTTGACCCGGCTTGTGTGAGGTGTTTCACATTGGAAGGGGTTAATTTCGGTTATAATCGGTTAGCCTTTCTGAGATAGAAAAAGCTCAATCCTGGGTTAGCCCAATTGCTGGTGGCTTAATAGGTCTAAAGTCGCATCTGTAAGTTGCTATAACTTAGTATAATGCTGATGACCCTTCCTGGAAGTTCTAAAATTTATATAACGAGCAACAAAGGAAACTTGGCAACCACCAGCCATTTGCGCCGATTGATAAACTGTCAAAGCTTTTAAGTCCCGAAAACTAATCCGCTATTTATTCGGCATTTACACCGGTATATGAGGAGTCCGAAGCCAGTATGAACCCTCAAACTTACAAAAACACCGTTTCCAGTACAGCTATTCCCAATTTCTTCCTGGATAATAAAAATAATATTGCCCCCAGGATGCGTAACGAACGCGAAATTACCCGCCCGAACCTACAGGTAGTCAGCCGCCAGAAAGAAACCCCGCTGGCCCCGACCCACAACCTGCCACTCCTGGCGTCCGCTATTGTTGGCCGTGACCGCGAAGTCGCCGAGTGTGTGGCCCTTTTACGGCGAGATTTGAGCCTTTTGACCCTGACCGGGACGGGTGGCACCGGCAAGACCCGCCTGGCTTTGCAGGTAGCCCACGAACTGGTAAACGACTTTGAAGACGGTACTTTTTTTGTAAGCCTCACCGCTATTTCGGACCCGGCCCTCGTCCCCACGACAATTGCCCTGACCCTCGGCATCAAAGAAGGGGGCAAGCCGATTCTCGACCTCCTGAAGGAATGGTTGAGCGCACGCCAGGTCTTGCTGGTGCTGGATAATTTCGAGCAGGTCGTCTCCGCCGCGCCTCTCCTGACCGAGCTATTGGTGGTTGCGCCGGGTCTGAAAATCCTGGTGACGAGCCGCGAAGTGTTGCGGGTCTATGGTGAACGTGAATACCCGGTAACGCCCCTGGCCGTACCCGACCCTAAAGAAATGCCTTCGCTGCGACAACTCTCCGAGAACGGAGCGGTTTCGCTGTTCGTCCAGCGCGCCCGCTCGGTTAAACCCGATTTTGCCCTGACCGAAAGCAATGCCCAGGCTATCGCCGAAATTTGCGTCCGGTTGGACGGTCTGCCGCTGGCGATTGAACTGGCCGCCGCCCGCAGCAAACTTTTTACGCCGCAGGCTTTGCTCGCGCGCCTTTCCAATGCGCTGGACCTCCTGGTAACCAACATGCGCGATATGCCGCTTCGCCAGCAAAAACTGCGCAGCGCTTTCGATTGGAGCTATACTTCGCTCGAACCGGCTGAGAAAACCATCTTTACCTGGATGGCGGTCTTTGTTAAGGGTTGCACCCTGGAAGCCGCCGAGGCTGTTTTTAGCGGGTTTAACAACCCTGACTTCGAGGATTACGCTATTCTCGATATTCTTTCGTCCCTGGTCGACAAAAGCATGCTGCAACTGGTCAACGGCAAGAACGACGAGCCCCGTTTCGGGATGCTGGAAACCCTGCGCGAATACGCCCAGGAGCGGTTGACCGGCACGCCCGAAGAATACTGCCTGCATATGCGTCACGCCGAGTATTTCCTCGACCTGGCCGAAAAAGCCGAGCCGGGCCTGATTGGGCCGGACCAGACCAGTTGGGTCGAGCGGCTTGACCCCGAACAGGCCAATTTCCGGGCTTCTTTGGAATGGCTCCTGGAAAATAACCGGGTTGTCCAGGCAAACACTCCCTGTACTCCCGCCGAGCCGTCCCGTTACCTGGAAATGGCGGCCCGGATGGTCGGCTCCCTGGCCCGGCTGTGGAACATTCGCAGCCAGACCACCGAAAGCCGCCGCGGTTTCGAAACGGTTTTAACGAAAATCAGCGACCGGACCAGCCTGCCCCTGGCGATTATGCACAAGACCCTTTCCGGGGCCGGTTCGATGGCCTATATCCAGGGCGATTATCCCGCTTCGCTGGCCTGGTACCAGGAAGCCCTCGACCTGAACAAGGCTAACGGTGATAACCTGGGCACCGCCCGTATCCTGCGCGATATGGGCCTGGTCAAAGCCTACGCCGGGGAATGCCGGGAAGCCCTCGATTTGTTCGAGGAAGCCCTGGTCGTCCACGAACAGTTGAACGATCGCTGGGGTATGGGCGTGACCCTCTTGAACCAGGGCCTGACCAGCATCGGCGCGGACAATCTCGAACTGGCCGAGACCAGCCTGAACGAGGCTTATAAAATATTTACGGACGTGAAAGAGACGCGGGGTAGTTCTTACGTCCTCAACAATCTCGGTTATGTGGCCCTGCTGCGGGGCGAATTCGCCAGGGCAACCGACCTGTTGCTGCAAAGCTTGCGGCTCAAACAGACCTTTAACGACCGGTTGGGTATCTCCTGGTCGCTGGATGGCCTGGCGGCGATTTTAGCCCGGCGCGGCCAGTTTGAGAAAGCCGCCTATTTTCTCAGTGCCGCCAACAAGTTGCGCGACCTGGTCTGTTCGCCCCTGACCTACTTCGGCCATAAGCTGAACACCCCGACCCTGGCGCTGGTCCGGGAAGGTCTGGACGAGGAGACCTACCGCAAAGCCCTGACCGCCGGTTACAACCAGTCCCTGGACGAAATGCTGGCCGAATCTTACAGCCTGGAAGGCACCATCGAGGACCGGCGGCAGGATGCCAGGGTGACGACTAAAACGACTCAGTCCCTGCCCATCGTGCCCAGGAACAGCGCGGCCACCGAGGAAATCTCGCGGTCACGGTCATCCAGCCTGAAGCTGATTGATACGTTGACCAGTCGCGAAATCGAGGTTTTGCGGACGGTAGCGCTGGGTCTTTCCAACCAGCAGGTGGCCGAAAAACTGGTGATTGCCCCGCGCACGGTCAATGTTCACCTGACCTCGATTTACGGCAAACTCGGCGTGACCTCCCGGACCGAGGCCACCCGTTTCGCCTTCGAGAACAACCTCGTCTAGCAAGATAACGAAACAACGCGCCCTTTATGGGTCACCCAGGGGCGCGTTGAACGTAAAATCGGGTAGGCCGTTCTTTGAATAGAATGGCCTTGAAATACCGGCGCGCTTTTAACCGCAAAGTGCTAATTACTCCTTTTCTTGTTGTTTGGTCAGGCGCAAGGCATTTCCAAAAAGCGGCAAACTGAGCGCCAGCACCAGCGCTGAAGTCATTAAGGCCGCCGGTATCGAAACGGTTGTGCCGATAAAGCCGGTAAGCGGCCCACCGAGCAAATGGCCTACTGCTTCCACCTGACTGTCAAAAGAAATTACGGTGGCCCGTACCCTGGCATCCAGGTTCCGATTAACCCAGATCGGGAATAGACCGGTGGTCCGAAAGGTCCGGCCAACCAGGCAGGCCCCCAGGGCGACATAGAAATTTCCGGCCAGGGCAAAAAATATCAGGCTTACCACCAAAATCACGTGTGTACCCATTGAAGCCTTCAGAATGTCACGAGAGTTTCCCAGTTCGAACCGCCTGATAAGAATTTCCAGCAAAAGTAAATTTGCCAGTTGCGCCGCAATCCACAGGAGGCCAAACCACTCTGCCGGGGTTAGAAGTGGGATGGCGAAATCTTTAATAAAATGTGCTTCCCACAGGCGGTCGAAACCTGCATCCGAAGACCCGAAAACTAATCCCATCGCCACGATAGTCAGGGCCAAGGGCCGCCCTCGCACCACCTGCCAGCCGGTTTTCAAGGACTGAAAAAGCGGCGTGCTTCTACTCTCTTTGGTGGGCTTGAAATTTTTTTCGGGCATCGCGAAAATCATAAAGACTGCCAGGAGCACTACCCCCAGCCCGCCCGCGCTGATTATGGCACCGAGCGGCAGAAAAGTTGACAGCCAGATTCCAATTCCTGTACTGACAATTCCGGTAACCTGGGAAGCCTGGTTCGCTCGCATAAGGATCCGGCCAACCTTTTCTACGCCAATTTCGTCGGTAATCCAGGCCGTAAAAGCGCCACTGATAAATGTTTCGCCTATAGCTCGAAAAAATTCGGCCAGGATAATAAACGCAAAAACCGGGAGAAGCCCTTCCACCGCAAAACACAACCCGCCGGTTAGCATACCGATAATCACCGAGACTTTGCGGCTGTAAGAGTCGGCTACCACCCCGGTCGGCACCTCAAAGACAAAAATCGTTACCTGCATGACCGTATCTACCAGTATCAGTTGTAAGGGGTCCATCCCGGCGTCCTGGATGTAGTAGACCGGCAGCAAGAAGAAAAATGTACCCTCAAAAAGCGACCATAAGCCGCGTACAATCAAATAGACTAAAGTTGGATTTAGCCTGTCCATAATAGACCTACCTTTTAAAGTTTTTACACATCGAAAAAAGCCCGGTAAAAAAGGCCGGGGAAAAACGATAACTGGTAGGCTTTTAAATGGGATACAAAATCAGGCGAGCTAAAAATTGCGCCGGAGGGGAGAAATTAGAATTTGGAAGACAATTCTGGTATTAGCAACCGCCCTCGATAGTCCCACAAGCGTGTGACGCAGTTATCGTTTGGCTGTTAGCTGGTACTGGCAATTGTTATTTTCTCCTAAAACATAAACTTATAAAAAGGCAGCAGGCGCTGCCAATCTAAAGTAACAATATCCTGAAAAGATGTCAAGGTTTTCCTGGCAGTATTTACCGCTTGATTTCATTCAACAGCACCCACGAATCGACAAAACTGGCCGTGCAGGCTAAAAAAGGCCAGGGCAGGCGTTGTCACTATATCGGTTAAATTAATCGAGACCCCTACAAAGACTAAACCGATAAGGGCGGCGGAAGCCCCCGGCTCGCCCAGGAAAAAGTTATGCCAGAGTTCCATATTTTCCCCTCTAATTTCTGATTGTCTGCTATGTTGCTATCCTGGTTATTAAGCCAAACGTTGGTAGCGCCGGGTGCAGTTAACCATGTGTGGTACCTGTTGGAGACCTGTTATTTTGGGGAAAGCATGGGTGTTGTTTCGCCATATTATAGATTAAAGTTCCTGGGTGAGTGAGGCAGAAGCTGCCAGAAAGTTGCACATAGATGCTTAAAGTTGCATAATAGTCTCGAACTCAAATTTAACTTCCCCAGAGGAAATAAAAGACTTCGAGGGTTTCTAAATTAATAATGGAAAGGGATGTGTAATGCCAGAACAGCAACCGGGGAAACGGTCGCTTAACTTTCGCAGCCAGGACATGACGGCGGGACCGCAGCGCGCGCCGAACCGCTCGATGATGAGGGCGATAGGTTTCAACGACGAAGATTTTAACAAGCCGATTATCGGTATTGCCAGCACCTGGGCGGAAACCTCACCCTGTAACATTCACATCAACCGGCTGGCGGAGCGGTCGCGGGAAGGCGTCCGCATGGAAGGCGGGGTTCCCCAGATTTTTAACACGATTACCGTGAGCGACGGTATCGCCATGGGTCACGAAGGCATGAAATACTCGCTGCCCAGCCGCGAGGTTATCGCAGACTCAATCGAGGTTTCGGCCAACGCTCACCGTCACGATGGCCTGGTGGCAATCGGCGGCTGTGACAAGAATATGCCCGGCATCCTGATGGCCCTGGCTCGCCTCAATATTCCGTCGGTCTTCGTCTATGGCGGCACCATCATGCCCGGCACCTGCGGCGGGCGGGACGTGGATATTGTCAGCGTCTTTGAAGCGGTCGGCCAGTACAGCGCCGGTAAAATCAGCCTGGAAGAACTGCGCGCAGTGGAAGTGAGCGCGATACCGGGTGCGGGCGCTTGCGGCGGTATGTACACTGCGAACACCATGGCCTCGGCTATCGAAGCTCTCGGCATGAGCTTGCCGGGGGGCGCTTCGATGCCCGCCGTGACCTCGCGCAAGGGTGACGATTGTTTCGAATCGGGCCGGGCGGTCGTGCGTTTAATCGAAAAGGGCATCAAACCCCGCGACATCATGACCAAAGAGGCTTTCGAGAACGCCATCACGTTTGGCCTGGCCCTGGGCGGCTCGACCAACCTTATTTTGCACCTGCTGGCGATTGCCCGCCAGATGGACCTGCCGCTAACCCTGGATGATTTCGACCGGATTGGCCGGAAAGTGCCCCACCTGGCCGACCTCAAACCGGGTGGCCGCTACGCCATGACCGACCTCGACCGGGCGGGTGGCACCCAGGCCGTCCTCAAACTCTTGCTCGAACACGGCCTCTTGCACGGCGACTGCATGACCGTTACCGGCAAGACCCTGGCCGAAAACCTGGCCGAAGCGCCCGGTTTCGCAGCCAACCAGGATGTTGTCCACGGCTTTGACAACCCGCTCTGGCCGACCGGGCCGCTGGTGATTCTGCGCGGCAATTTAGCCCCCGAAGGCGCGGTCTGCAAAATCGCCGGGTTGAAGAAAATCGTCCATACCGGCCCGGCCAAAGTCTTTGACGGTGAGGAAGCGACCTTCGACGCGATTATGAAAAACGAAATCGTGGCCGGGGACGTGGTAGTTATCCGCTACGAAGGGCCGAAAGGCGGGCCCGGTATGCGCGAGATGCTGGCCGTTACGGCAGCCCTGGTGGGTCAGGGTCTCGGTGAGGATGTAGCCCTGATTACCGACGGGCGTTTCTCCGGTGGTACGCACGGCCTGGTGGTCGGTCACGTGGCCCCGGAAGCCCAGGTGCGCGGCCCGATTGCGGCCCTGCGCAATGGCGACATTATCACCCTCGACGCCCCCAACAACATCTTGGAGGTGGACCTGACCCAGGAGGAAATCGAGGCCCGGCTGGCCGATTGGAAGGCTCCCGAATTGCCTTTCCACCCGACCAGTCTCCTTTCCAAGTACGCCAAACTGGTCAGCTCGGCGGCGGAAGGCGCTATCACCATTTAGCCGTCTATTCCCGGAAATAAAAAGAGGGCTGGTACTTTTTAAGGTGCCGGTCCCTCTTTTTTTCTATACCGGTTTACCTGGCCTGGGCGACGCTTTCTTTTAGTTCGGGTTTATCAAGGGCGAAGGGTTCGCATTCGGCAAACCCTCTCTCGCCGAGGGCGGTCCGCAGGCGTAAGGCTTCGCGGTTGAATTCGGCCCGTTCCGCCTGGGGCAGGGCGGCCCGGATTTCATCGCGCAAGCGGGCGGCGGTCTTGAGCCAGCGGCCCGCCACTTTTAGCTCGTCCCGGCTGCTTTTGCCCAGGTTGACCGTAAAGGCCAGCCCTTCCAGGCAGCCCAACATGACCTTTTTGAGACCGAGTTCCAGCGCCACCGTCCAGGCTTCCTTGAAGTAAGCCAGGGCCATGCCCCGGTCGCCGGTCCGCAAAGCCACCCGGCCCAACTCCACCAGGCTTTCAGCTACGCCCCAGCGGTCTCCCAGTTCGCGCCGCAGGTCCACGCTTTCCTGCAGAAGATTGTGGGCTTCATCCTGCTTCTTTTCCAGGCTGGCGAGACTCCCAAGGGCGGCCAGGCACCGGCCAATCCCCCAGCGGTCCCCGATTTCCTGGCGCACTTCCAGGCTTTCGTTCAAAAGCGCGTGGGCCTGTTGAAAGTCGCCCTCGGCATAGGCAATCAGCCCCAGGTGTTGCAGACCGTGGGTGCCGCCGAGTTTATTGCCCAGGTTTTGCCACACTTTCAGGCTTTCCTGCTGGTGGCGGCGGGCCGACTCGTATTCGCCCTGCTGGTAGTCCACCGCGCCCATGTTGCTCAACGTCATGGCAATCCCGGCCAGGTTTTCCTGCTCTTTCCAGAGCTTCAAGCTTTCCCGGTAGATTTCCTGGGCTTTTGGAAAGTTGCCCTGGAACCAGTTTGCCAGGCCGAGGGTATTGAGGGCATCGGCCACCCCGTACTGGATGCCCGACTTGCGGGTGATAGAAAGACTTTCTTCCAGGAGGCTGCGCGCTTCATTGTAGTTACCGATGCGGTTGGCGATATTGCCCAAGTAAAGCAAGACCTCGGCGCTCTGGGGGATTTCGTTGACTTCCCGCCATAGTTCGAGGGCTTTTTCCAGCAAGGGTTGGGCTTCCCGGTAGTCGCCTTGCAGGTAGGCCAGGCGGCCCTCTCCGCTAAGAGCCTTGGCGCGGGGGGCGAAGGGTTCTTCGGGGCTCTGGGCCAGGGCCCGGAACAGCCAGTCGCGCCCTTCCAGGAAGTAGCCGCGCAATTCCCAGAACAGGCTCAGCGACCCGGCCAGTTTGAGCGAGGCCTGTTTGTCGGCGGCAGGTTTTTCCATGTCCAGGCCCCAGTTGAAAGCGGCCCGCAGGTTGTTATAGTCGTCTTGCAGCCGGTCCAGCCAACGTTTGGTTTGGGGACCGCGCAACTCAGTCTCGGCTTGCTCGGCCAGTTCGAGGAAGTAGGTCATATGGCGTTCGCGCAACTTTTCGTATTCGCCGCTTTCGACCAGTTTTTCAAGGGCGAACTCGCGGATAGTTTCCAGCATAAGCAGCCGGGAATCGCCTTCGGAGCCTTCGACCTGCTGAATCATGCTGTTATCGAGCAGGGCCTGGACCCCTTCCAGGACTTCAAAACTGCTGGCCTGGTCGTCTGTAGCATCGTCGCGGCAAATTATCTCGACCGCTTCCAGGGTGCTGCCGCCCGCGAAGACCGCCATACGCGAGAAAAGCCGGGCCTGGTCGGGGGTTAGCAGTTCGTAGCTCCAGTTGATGGTGTTGCGAAGGGCTTGCTGGCGTTCGGGAAGGTTCTGCGCACCCCTGGTTAGCAAATTGAGGCGATTGGTCTCGCCCGGCCCAATCAGGCGGGCCAGCATAGCCTGGGGCGTATAGAGTTTGCTGCGGACCGCCGCCAGTTCGATAGCCAGCGGCAAACCGTCCAGGCGGCGGCAAATTTCGGCCACGGCCTGGGTCGTTTCGGTTGTTAGCTCGAAGTTGTGCTGCAAGGCCCGCGCCCGCTGCAAATAGAGTTGGACCGAGGCGTATTGCCCGCTGGCCCCGCTTAGCTCGGCGGACTTTTCCGGCAGGGCCAGGGGCGGCACTACCAGTTCGTTTTCCTCATAGAGATGCAGCACCGAGCGGCTGGTTACCATGATTTTTAGCTCCGAGGCCGCCTGTAAAAGTTCGCTGACCACAGTTGCCGCCGGTAATAGCTGCTCGAAATTATCCAGGAAAAGCAGGAGCCGTTTATCCTGCAAGAAGGTTTTGAGTCTTTCCAGCAGCGAGAGGTTGCCGCTTTCAATCAGGCCGAGCTGGTGGGAGATGACCGACACCACCAGGGCCGGGTCGCTAATCGGGGCCAGCGGTACAAAATAGACGCCGTCAGGGAATTGTTCCAGCACCTCGCGGGCAACCTGTAAGGCCAGCCGGGTCTTACCGATGCCGCCCGGCCCGGTCAGGGTTAAAAGGCGGATCTGGGGTTGGCCGAGCAAATTCAAGACCTGTTCGATTTCGCGTTCCCGCCCGACCAGGGGAGTTAGCTGGGTCGGCAGGTTGTGGCGGACCTCCGTCTTGGCGCCCACCGGTTTCTCGGCGGCGGTAAGAGTTGGTCTTGTGGCCGTGGGTGAGGGCGCGGCGACCCGGTCCGATTCAAGCAGGGATAGTGGCGGTTCCTGCCATTCCTCATCGGTAAAGCTATCGGGGGTCAGACCGGCCAGGGCCAGCAGTTCGACCGCCTCGGTATAGGTATGGATGGCCTCCCACTCGGCCAGGACTTTGAGAATGCCCCGTACCTCTAAAGAGGTAAAATTGGCCGAGTTGACGCCATTTAGTTTGTTACTGAGAAGGGTAGGGTGCAGACCAAGCTGGTAGGCCAGGGCCAGTTGGGAACGGCCACTTTGCCGCCGGTAGTCACGTACTTTGGTGCGAAATTCTGCTAGATTCATTGTATTACTATAACCCAGGTAGAAAAAATTCCCCGATAAAGCTAATAAATAGTAGCGACAAACCGCCCAAAAAACAATGGTCTTTAGGCTTAGAAACTTATGAGAATTATGATTATTTTACTTACGGAAGCGCAATACACCTGATATTAGCATACCTTATTCTGCCGTAAAGCGCAAAAGTTGTTGCAGTTTGTAGCGGACAATTCGTCTATATCTTAGGTCTATATAACCAAAAGTTTATAGTCATGGCAAGAAATTTGCAGCAAGAAAAGTTGCCCGGTAAATTTTTATTTAATGGCTGGCTACCAGGGTAACGCGGGATTTGAGGATATTTGATTATTGAAACAGGTCGCTATTTAGTTTTTCAGGGATAGGAGGGCCATTCCGAGGTCGGACATATCATCGCCACGGGCGTGATGATAGGCCAGGCGGGACAGCAGGGCGTTGTACTCCAGAATGTCCAGCCCAGCCATCTGGTAAATCTCCGTATCCTGGGCCAGGCCGGCATCCACGACCTTTTGTAGTTCAATCAAGGTCTCTCCTTCGTTGGGATAGAGAGAGGGCTGTAAGGTTGAGTTTAACAACGAGTAAGCTAAAAGTTTGCTGGCTCTTAAAATAGCGATTGCCTGGGTTCTGGTCATTTGACACCTTGACGATATAAAACTTAGTTTGGTTTGTTCTCTCCGGTTTCTTGCTGGCAAATCAGGAATAAAAATAAATTGGTAAGGCAGCAAGAAGAGAGCATTTTAATGAGGGAAACATTTATACAAGCTACTAATTTTTGGTGAACTAATAATTTAGTATATCTTCTGACAGCACTTCAACCCGTTATGTACGCAAACGTACATAAAAGACATTATAACACGCCAGGCGACCAAGTAAATATATTTACGGCCTTGGCTTTAGGTCTTTTAGGTTAGTTATTATGCCAATTTATAACCGGCGAAGATATGGTAAAAAGTCTTTGAGTTAAAACTTTCTAAAGTAGTTCATTTATAACTTTATAACTTGCGATAGAAAGCGAATAAAGAATTAGATGAAGAGTACAGAAATTGATTTCCCCACCGAGACTCTTTTAGAGCAAAAAAATCACCTGCTTCTCCGCATCGCGGAGGACGAGCGCCAGTCGGTCCTGGCTGAGCTCGAACTTCACGACTGTGAGGCCCGGCATGTTTTTTACGAGCTGGGGGCACCGATAGAGTATGTTTACTTCCCGCAAAATTGCGTGGCTTCTATTTTAACCGTTATGCAGGATGGGACCGCGATTGAAGCCACTACTGTGGGTAAGGAAGGGTTGGTTGGATTACCCGTCTTTCTCGGTGACGACCGGTCTTTCCAACGGGCGGTCTGCCAGGTGCCGGGCCAGGTCTGGCGCATGGAGGTGAATACCTTTAAGGAGTTACTCGGCGAGAGCGCAGCCCTGAAATATGAATTAGGCCGCTATACCCAGGCCCTGTTTTTTATGGTCGCCCAGTCCTCGGCCTGTAACCGCCTCCATACTATCGAAGAACGCTGCGCCCGCTGGTTGCTCCTGACCCATGACCGGGTTGACCAGGACCAGTTTCACCTGACCCAGGATTATTTAGCGAGTATGTTAGGGGTGCGCCGGGCCAGCGTTAACGAGGCTGCCGGGTCCTTGCAAAAGGCCGGGTATATCCGCTACCGCCGTGGGGTCATTACCGTCCTGGACCGTCCTGGCCTGGAGGCGGCGGCCTGCGAGTGTTACAGGGTTATCACAGATGAATTTACCCGCCTGGTCGGGTTGGTTTAGCTTCGAGCCAATAAAAAAGGTTGCGCCCATGAAAAAGCCGGTAGCCTGACCAGACCAGGGCTACCGGCTTTTTTTGAAGTTATTAACTAATACCCGGCCTTTTTATCCACGATATTTTGTAGTTCCTCTCCCTTCAGGAAGCGTTCCAACTGTTCGTAGAAAAATTTGAACGAGTTTACATCCAGTTTCTGGAAAATTCCGCCGGAATGGGGCGTCAGGAGGACGTTCGGCAAGTCCCACAACGGCGAGGTAGACGGAAGGGGCTCTTTTTCAAAGACATCCAGCCCGGCCCCGGCGATAGTCCCGTTTTGCAGGGCTTCAACCAATTCCTGCTCTTTAATCAGTTGGCCCCTGGCGATATTTATCAGGATGGCGCTCTTTTTCATCTGTTCGAACTCGGCCTTACCCAGCAGGCCCCTGGTGGCCGGGGTTGAAGGGGCCGTCACGACCACATAGTCGGATTGGGCCAGGAGTTCCGGCAACTGGTCGTTGGAGAAAGCCTGGTCAAGGTATTGCGCCGGGCGTTCGGGATGAGTGCGGGTGGCAATCACGCGCATACCAAAGGCCTGGGCCCGTTTGCCGATTTCCGTACCGATTTTGCCGTAGCCGATAACACCGCAAATTTTACCGGCGAGTTCGTCCGAGATGTTTTCGAGCCCCCGGCGGTCCCATTCCCGCCGTTTCTGGGCTTCCCACTGGTAAGGCATCTGGCGGGCAAAACTGAGGATATAAGCGAGGACCAGGTCGGCGACCGGGGCCGCGATAATCCCCGCCCCGTTGGTCAGGATGAAGGGACTGTTTACCACTTCCTGGTCGACCAACAGCATATTAACGCCGACCCAGGGTTGGTGTGCCCACTTGAGGTGCGGGGCGGCCTTGATTATCTCCGGCCTGGGGTGCCGGACATACAGCACGTCCGTCCCGGCCAGGACCTGGTTCTTTTGCTGCTCGTTCGCATCTTCCAGGCCGTTAACAAACCGGCCCTCAAACGGTTTCAAAAGCATTTCAAGCTGTTTGGCCTGCTCCGGCGTCACGGGCAGGTCCGATACAACCGTAATATTATTCAACTTTTCCTTACTTTCCCTTCCATATTCTTATAAAGCTAGTTTTTAGTAACGCACGAGCAAACTATACCCGCCAAGGATACCATAAATAAGCCCTTTTTCTCCGAAAATAACGTTGCATTTCACCGCAAAGCCCTCTTATTGCGCGGAACCGGAATTGTCGCTATCATCGGACCAGGTAAATTCAAAGGAGGTCAAAGTTGATAATCAGTTACAATGGCAAAGTTCCCCGGATTGGCCCGAACGTCTTCGTGGCGCCCAACGCGACCCTGATTGGCGACGTGATAATTGAAGAAGGGGCCAGCATCTGGTTTGGCGTGGTGTTGCGGGCCGACCAGAACCAGATAATCGTGCGGGCCGGGGCCAATATCCAGGATAACTCCGTCCTGCACACCAACGAGGAAGACGGCCCCACCGAGGTCGGACCCGACGCCACCATCGGGCACGCCGTGACGATGGAAGGGTGCAGGATTGGCCGGAACGCCGTTATCGGGATGAACGCGGTCGTGCTGGGCGGGGCGGAAGTTGGCGAAGGGGCCATGGTCGCCGCCGGGTCGGTGGTCGGGGCCCGCTTCAAAGTGCCGGACGGCCATCTCGCGGCGGGCGTCCCGGCAGTTGTAAAAAAACCGCTCTCCGGGGCGGCCCTGGAAGCGGTCGAGGTCAGCGCCGCCCATTATCACCACCTGCGCGACCAGTATCTCGGTGAAGGGGTCGGCAGACCCGAATAAAGTTTGTAATTTCGCCCCATTCCTCCAGGGCCGGACCGTCATTTAAGTTTCGACGGTCCGGCCTTTCCCATTTTCACCTGATTTAAACCTATTTTGACCCTTATTTAAAACCTGCTCTGTTAGGATTAGGGCGGTGGAAAAAGCTATTGCAATGCCGCAAAGGAGTAAATTTATGACAACAATGCCGATTTCTCAATTATTTGATTTAAAAGGCAAAGGCGCGATTGTCACCGGGGCCGGAATGGGCATCGGCCAGGGTATCGCTTTCCGGTTGGCCGAGGCGGGCGCGAGTGTGCTGGTGGTAGATATAAACCCCGAAGCCGCCGCCGAAACGGTCCGCCAGATTCAGGCTAAAGACGGTATTGCTTTCGCGGTCCAGGCCGACGCCGCCAGCGTGGCGGACGCCGAACGGGTCGCCCAGGAAGCCGTCACGAAGTTTGGCCGCCTGGATATTCTGGTCAACAACGCCGGGATTTTCCCCTTCTCTCCGGCTTTGCAAACCACCGAGGCCCTCTGGGACAAAGTCCTTGACGTAAACCTTAAAGGCGTCTTCTTCTATACCCAGGCTGCCGCGAAACGCATGGTGGCAGCGGGGCAGGGTGGCCGGATTGTGAATATTGCCTCGATTGACGCGCTACACCCGACCGGGAACCTCGTTCACTACGATGCTTCTAAGGGTGCCGTGGTTATGGCGACCAAGGCGCTGGCGCTCGAATTCGGGCAGTATGGTATAACGGTCAACGCGATTGCTCCCGGCGCTATCAATACGCCCGGCGCTTCGGCCGGCACGGCAGGGGTTGAGATTTCGGAAGAAGTCCTGAAATCGTTCCTGGTCCGTATCCCGCTAGGCCGCCAGGGGGTGCCGGATGACATCGCTAAAGCCGCATTGTTCCTGGCGAGCGAAGCGTCCGCCTATATAACCGGCAGTTTGCTGGTGGTTGACGGCGGCTATCTGCTCTCTTGAACAGGTTCCCCTTTTGGAGTAGGTTGGCTTCAAAGCAAAGGAGGTCTTAAGAGGTAGTTATCGTTAACGCTTGCAGGATAGCCCGGCCAGTGGTTCAACTGGCCGGGTTATTTTTTTCTACGTTTACCAGGAGATATTCACCCTCGACCATGACCGGGTAGGTCGGCAGGCAGACCGGGACGCCCGGCGCGACGTTCTCGCCGGTCCGCACGTTAAATTGCCAGCGGTGGAGATAGCAGCGGACCAGTTCGCCCTTCATGTCGCCGGACCAGAGCGGCCAGCCCTGGTGAGGGCAATTGGCGGCAAAGGCGTAATAATTCCCCCCGATATTGGTCAAAGAAAGTTTGGTCTTTCCGGCGCTGGCCTCCCGAATCACGCCGGGCCGGATGTCTTTTAGCCGGGCGATCCGGACGAAGCCGTCCGCCCGGTCAGGTTCTTTTTCCTCTTTTTTGCCGAATAGACTCATAGAAGGTGCATCAGGTGAGGGTAGGCGGCCAGCTTAGCGGTCTGAAATCGGGCGTATTGTATTCGGGATAGGCCCAGTAGCGCCGGGGCAACTTTTCCTTGCCGTAATAAAGGTAATTCAGCAGGGGTTCGCCCAGGCTTGGCCGGACCAGCAAGGCCGCCGCTTCCTCGAACGAGACCCAGCGCACCGCCCGCACCGCCAGGTCCGTTTCGGATGAAACTTCCGGTCTCCCGGTGGTCGGATTAGCCAGGGCCAGTTCGAAGACGCAGGTTACAAAGTGGCGCCGGTCCCGTTCGGTCTTAGCGTCGACCACGAAAAGCATCTCGCCCGCCGCCACTTCGAGACCGGTTTCCTCCTGTACCTCGCGCACGACTGCTTCCGGGTGTTGTTCGCCCGGTTCCAGCCGCCCGCCCGGCAGCGACCAACTAAGTTCCGGCCCGCCATAATCGTTGCCGACCAGCAGAACCCGGTCTTCGATAACCAGGATACCCTGGGCCACGTTGTAATTGACCCACTGGCCCGGCGGGGGAGTAATAAACGAGGTCATCGTTTGGCCCCGGTTTCCTGCCGCACTTCCTCGCGCTGCCGGGCCAGGCGCGGTGTCGGTTCGGCATAGACCTTGTCAAAGAAGCTTTCTGGGGCCGGGGCGGGATAGTCATAGGCCCGCTGGACCTCCTCGTTCATGTAGGCTTCGATTTCCAGGGTCAACGCCTTGTCGGCCTTCTCATCCAGGTAGCCGCCATCGTACAGGAAGCGGCGAAACCGTTTCAGGGGGTCGCGGGTTTCCCAGAGGGCCAGGTTTTCGGGCGGGCAATAGCGGGTCGGGTCATCGGAGGTGCTGTGGGCAGCCTGGCGGTGAGTCACGCACTCGACCAGGGTCGGGCCACCCCCGGCGCGGGCGTTGGCTACCGCTTCTTCCATCACGGCGTGGACGGCCAAAATGTCGTTCCCGTCCACCAACCGGGCCGGGAGGCCAAACCCGATACCGCGCATAGCCAGGTGTTTGGCAGCGTACTGCTTGTGGCTCGGTACGCTGATGGCCCAGCCGTTGTTGACCACGACCATCACCAACGGAGCGTGATAGACCCCGGCAAAATTCAGGGCCTCGCTAAAATCACCTTCGCTGGTCGCGCCGTCGCCACAGGTGCCGACCACGACCGAATTTTCGTTCCGCATTTTCGCGGCCATCGCCAGTCCGACCGAGTGCAGGGTCTGGGTGCCGATAACAATCGTGAAGGGCAGGCAGCGGGCATCTTTGCCGACCAGTTCGGGCGGAGGTGGGTAGCCCCGGCAGAAATAGGCCACCGCCGCCGGGGAGACCCCTTTTTGCAGATAGCCGCCCATTTCGCGGGGCGAGGCAGTCAGCCAGTCCTGCTCCAGAAGGGGAGTAGCCAGCCCGACAGCGGTCGCTTCCTGGCCGTTCGAAGGAATCCAGGTGGTGGCCCGGCCCTGACGTTGGAGCGCGACCAGTTTATTCGATAGAAACCGGGTCAACCACATCATCCGATACCACTCAAGCAGCCGGTCCGGTGCCAGGTTTGGGGGCAGCGGCCCGACCACCTGACCGTCCTGGTCTAAAATTTGCAGCGGTTTGTCAAATTCTTTTGTCAGCATGGTTTTATTCAGATTTCAAGTCCTGTTATAAGTTTACTGGTTTGAGGTCAGTATACCATTCCTGCTCCAAAACGGGTAATTTTCTCCACCGCCCGATAACCTCCCTGGTTGCTTTACCGAAACTTTAGTAAAATTTGGCCCGAAAAATTGGTACAATAGAGCAGTATAAAAAAGGGATTTCTCCACTGAGCTTTTGTCTGAGACCGGGTCAGGACAATTGATAGATAGAAATGATAGATGGAAAGCGGGATAAGAAATTTTGAAAGACGAGCTTCTCGACACGATTTTAGACCTCGATAGCCGGGTAATGCGCCATACCAGGGCCGGGTGGCCCGCTTCCTGGGTCCAGGTAAACCTGCCCTCCGGCCATATCCGCGCTTTGCTCATTATTGAGGCCGGGGGCGCTCGTACTCCCCGCGAGGTGGCCGACCTGCTGGGGATAGGCCGCACCAGCGTCACCGGGCTGCTCGACCGGCTGGAAAGCGAGGGTCTACTCACCCGCTCGATTGACCCGGACGACAAACGCAGTTTTATCCTCGGTTTAACCGAGAAGGGCCAGAACCTGGTCACGCAGATAGACGCCCTTCGCCGCCAACAATTGCACGACGGGCTGCTTCTGATGGATGAACCCTCCCTGGAAGCGCTGCGCACCGGGTTAGAGGCCCTCTCGAAGGCCCTTTCGACCCTTAAACCCCCGGCTAAAGGCGGGCCGGACGTTGATAGCGAAGATTAAAAGTTAATTCAGCCCCCTACCAGCGTCACGGCCCGGCAAAACCATTTTAACTGGCGGCTACTTCTTTCATCTTTTCCAGCAAAGAATCGGCGATGGGAGTGTCCCGCCGTCCCATTCCGCACGAACAGGCAATCCCGACCGGTTTACCGCGCACATCTTCAATCGCTTTCAGAATCTGGCGTCCTTGCTCCGCGTTGAGCTTTTCGTGAACAAACCCGGCCACAAAATCGGTTCCCGGCGGCAGCTTTATATCTTGCAAAGGCGCGTAGTAAGGTGCGTCCAGGCGAGGCGGGTCGGCGGCTTCGGCCAGGGGATAATGGACGTAGAGGGGCGGTTCAGGCAGGGGCCAGGCCGCGATAAGTTTATTGGAAAAAGCCACCATTGTATTCAACGTTTTAGCCTTGGTCAGGGCTTCGTTATTGAGGTCACCCAGGCAAAGATGGACCCCCACTTTTGCGGTAGCCGGGAGGAGTTTTACCAGGGCTTTGACCTGCCCTACCCCGATAATGCTGCCGAGGACGGGCAGCATGTAGGCCAGGGCCAGTTCCGCCGGGATTTCCACCTGAAAAATCACGTCGTCGCCCGCTTCGGCGATTATCTGTCTGACCTCGTAGGCGATGCGCCGGTTGAAAGCGTTGGCGTACTGGAAAGCGTCTACCGGTTGCATCATAATAAAAGAGATACCTAGACCTGTCGGGACGCCGACCTGAAATTTGAGGTTGGGCAGGTTCTTTTCCTCGCGCAGCTTTTTAAAAATCTCGTAGCTGCTCTTGAAATAGGTGTAATAGCCGAGGTCGAGATGTTTATCGAGTTCGGCGGGGGAATGGAGCGGCTTGAGCTTTTCGAGGTGTTTGTAGTCCACCGGGAAGCCCTCTTTGTTTCTGACAAGGTTCTTGATAACCTTGAAGTTCTCTTTATCGGCGGCGCACTGGTTAATCTGGGTTAAGACCCAGGCCGAGCGTTTTCCCTTCGGATACATCTCGGTAATTTCACCGATTTCTCCGTCCGGCAGGCTAAAAAGGTACGGTCCCACCGTATCAAGGGCGCGGGTCATAGCAGTCTGTTCACTGTCGTAGGGCATGCTACCGATAAGCAGCGCTTTACGTGCAACCATTAAAATCCCTCAATTCTTTGCTGGCAGGCTAAATCAGGTTAAAGCCAGGGCTATAAAACTGTTGAAAATTTGTTATACTGGGTCTGGAATTGTTTTATTATTTTACTACCCCACCTCTCGATTTTGCAATTTTTTCTTTACAATTCCGCTTTTACGCCTCATAACGGCCCCAATTCCGTCCCGCTTTTGCTATGATGGCATCGGTGTACTCTCAGTTGTGCTGCTTTTAGACTTTTAAAAGGTTTTTGTGACTATCCTGACCAAACCGGGGGTTACCTCCGCATTACCCCGCGCCTTGCGGAAAATATCTTATAGACCCAGGTGGGTTGACCTGGGCTGGCTGCTTCTTTTCCTTTTGCTGTTACCCGGCCTAATCGAGTTCCTGGCTCATTCGTGGCAAGTTTTGACCTGGGAATGGCAGATAGACTACGACGAAGGCTTTAACCTTGACGCCAGTTGGAAGCTGGCGAACGGCATTAACATTTACGGGCAGGCCCGGCCCGACCGCTTTATCGCCGCGCCCTATCCACCGGTCTATTATGTCCTGTGCGCGGTCTTCCAGAAAATCTTTGGCTATGGTCTCCTGGGGGGCCGCCTGCTTTCGTTCGGTTCGGCCCTGGCGCTCGGCCTTTTTATCTTTCTCTTTGGCCGGAAGCTGGGCCGTGACTTTTTCAAACTCGGACAGTTGGACTCAAACCTGGCCGGGCTGCTCGGTCTTTTGACCTGGTTCTCCCTGAACGTGACGCTTGTCTGGGGCACTTTTTTCAAACAGGACATGCTGGCGATGGCCCTGGCGACGGCAGGGTTATGGTTCACCTGGCGCTGGCTGGAATCCAGCCGTAAATTCTGGCCGATGTTGCTTCCGGCAGTTTTGCTAACACTCGGCTTCTACACCAAGCAAAACGAACTGGCCGCGCTGGGTGGGGCCTGGCTGTTCGTGGTCCTCAAGGATTGGCGGGCGGGTCTCAAGTTTGGCCTGACCCTGGCTGTGCTGGTAGGTGTCCCGTTCCTGGCGATTGACTTTCTGACCCACCACCGTTTTTATTTCGAGGTTTTCGTGGCCCAGCAGGTGCCGTGGGTCTGGGACGATTTCTGGCGGCGCATGACTACCCGGCTAATCCCAGACCACCTGCTGCTCATTTTGCTGGCGCTGGCTTTCACGGTCCTGGCCCTGGTCGGGCTGGTGGGTAGCTGGCTAAAAAGGAAATGGCAAGGCCCCTCTATCGAGCTTATCTGGCTGGCGACCGGGGCTTTTACCCTGGTGACGGTCGGCTCTTACCAGAGCGGCTATAACCACGCCCTGGACTTCTTTCCGCCGATGGTGGTGGCGGCGGTCGCCACCTTTGGCGGGCTGTTAAACCTGGCGGCCCGGCCCGGTCCAAACCGTTCGCGCCAAATTGCCTGGGGGCTGGCGGCCCTGGCCATTACAGGCGGGCTGGCCTGGCAGATTTTCGCCTATCCATCGTCCAGCTTTTACTATTCGGCGGGGAATATGCCCTCGCAGACCCGCCGGGAAATGCTCGAAGGTCTGGTCGCACAGGTCAACCAGGCGCCGGGGGACATCCTGTCGGAGGATATTTATCTCCAACTCAAGACCGGACGCCCGGTGGCCTATGACGACCTCTACCACATGGCTTTGCAGGCGGAAGCGGGCCAGTGGGATGAAAGTCGGTTCGTGGCCGACCTGAAAGCCCGGCGCTTTAGTGTAATTTTGCTCGGTCAGGGTTCGCGGCGGTTTACCGACCCCGGTTGGGAAGCTCTGAACGCCAATTACCGGCTGATTTTCCCGGACGGTATCGCCCTGTGGCGGCCCCGGCCCCAGCCTATTTTGCCGCAGACCCAGGCCAGTTGCCAGGTCGGGGACGCTTTAAGTTTTGGAGGCATCAGCTATGGCCGCACGACCCAGGGTAACGTTTTGAGTCTGACGACCTACTGGCAGGCCAAATCGGCTGTGCCCGCCAACTATACCTTTTTTGTCCATCTTTTAGACCCGGCTGGCAAACTGGTAGCCCAGCGCGACGCCTCGCCGAGCGGTTGGGCGGTGCCGGACCCGCAAGCCCTCATCCGGGACGGGAAGGATTTGCCTCAACCGGACGAACAGAGTTTACCGACTGCCGCCTGGAAGGCCGGGGAAAGTATGCTGGTCAACCAGACCCTACCCTTGCCGAGTGGGCTGACGTTGACCAGTGATTATCGTTTGATTATTGGCGCTTACAGCCTGGATGCCGCCGGGAAGATAAATTCCTTGCAGGTCAGTTGCACCGGGACCGGGAGTGGCGGTGGAGATGTAGTAAATTTACCAGCAGTTGGGGCTTAGAAATCAATGAGTTTACTGGGGAGCAAACCACTTTCGTTAAAGACAAAACCCGGTTCTAACGAGAAAAAAGAAACCCTGAACCGGAGACTTTACCTCTGGCTCTTTCTTTTAGCGATAGTTTTCGATGTCCTGAGTGTATTTGCTTTTTATCAGGTAAAACCCGAATACACTATCACGGTCGGTGCGGCCAATGATAGCTGGTACATAGATAAATTTTATGATGTCGAGTCCAATGCCACGGGCGCGTACCGTTGGAGTAAGGATGGCGCAACCGTTACCTTGCCGCCGGTCGGCACTCCTTTTGAGGTGCAGGTTGAAGCGCAAGCTTATCGCCCGGCACCCCAACCCTCACCCACCTTTAGCCTGGACCTCAACAGTCCCTCCACCGTTGATACTTTCCAGGGCACCGGCACCCTCCAGAATTACGAGTTAAAAATTAAATCCAGGCTGGATTTTAGCCTGGACAAAGTCCTGACCATTCACAGCCCTACTTTTCAGCCCTCCAAAACAGACGACCGCCAGCTAGGTCTGTTGGTCAGGCAAGTTTCCATCCAGGCCCAGCCCAACTCGTTCGGTTTCGTTACTCCGCCGGTCTGGGTCTGGTTGACCATCACTTTCGGGTTGGCTGTAGTCCAGGGTACGGTTTTTCTGAACGTTCTACCCAGGCGTCGACGCTATTTTGGTTTTTTACCGCTGGTGACCTTTGTTTTGCCGTTGCTCCTGTTCGGAGCCGGGTTAGCGTTTCCCCTCCTGGCGCTTGAAAACGCTTTTTCGGTGGGAATGGGTTTATGCCTGCTCGGTTTTTCCGGCCTGGCCCTTTATTTATCACATAGAATCGGGAAGATTTGCTGCGCCGGATTGCTTGCTCTGGGTGTAGCCGGGGTTTTCACCGACCTGTTTAATTTTGTCGGGTTAGCCGTGTTTTGCGCCGGGTTAATCCTCCTGGTGTTTTTGTATAATCCCCGGCTCAACCGGACCGGGTTCAACCTGCTAATCGTGGCAGCGGTCGGTCTGTTACCATGTTGGGGGCTGTTACAGCAGCGCGCTTTTGTCACGATAGACGGCGAGTCGCATCACCTTTACTGGCTGAACGAGCTAAATCTGATGGTCAAAGAGGGCGATTTCTTCCCTCGCTGGGCCCCTCACTTTAGCTACAACCGGGGCAACACCGTCTTTATGTTTTACGCCCCGTTATCCCGCTACCTGGGCGAGTTCTTCGTACTGGGCGGTCTGACCCCGGCCTTCGCCTTCCTGGCGGCCCTGGTGGGGATTACAATTGCCAGCGGATTGTCGATGTATTTCCTGGCCCGCGACTTTGTCAGGGGGCCGGGGGCGGTGATGGCCGCTGTCGCTTACCTTTACAATCCTTATCGCCTGGCCGACATGTACCAGCGGGGCGACATCGCCGAAGCCCTGAATTTTGTCTTTTTCCCACTGGCTTTACTGGCGGTCAGCCGGACCCTGCGGTTTAACCGTCAGCCAGGATTGAAGCTAATTGCTGGTGGCGGTATATCTTTCAGCTTGATGTTAATCAGCCATCAGTTGAGTGCCTTTTACTTTGGCGTCTTTGTGCTTTTTCCTTTTGTCCTCTTTTGCCTGGCGCGGTTCCTCTGGCAAGAGCGTAAAACCTTTGGCTCGGCCTTGCGCAAGGTGCTGCTCCGCTTGGGCTACCTGGCGGCGATGGTTGCTTTGGGAGTGGGTTTAAGCGCCTTCTATATCGTGCCACTTTTATTGGAGACAAAATTTATCCGGGTCGATACCAAAGTTGATATTGACTCGACCTATGGCTTTTTAGAGCCGAATCTTTCGAACTGGAAAGATTGGGTTTCCTCGATCCGCCCCCTGGAATGGGCCGACAAAAGCATGACGAACCTGGCCTGGTTTGGACCTACCTCGCTGATGCTGGCCCTGCTGGGGGCACTCTCCCTACTGTTGCCTGGCAAATCTAAGAAGCGTTTTCGCGGCACCGGGCTTTTCTTTGCCGGGCTAATCGTGGTTTTGCTGGTCATGCAGATGCAATTTACCCTGCCTTTCTGGAAGAACGTGCCAGGCATGATTTTTATCCAGTTCCCCTGGCGGCTCATGATTTACGTGGCGCTACTGGCTTCGCTTTTAATCGGGGTCCTGGCCGACTTTATCTTTAAGCTGCCTTGCCTGGCCCTGGTTCACCGCCCTAATACCGCTAAACTGTTTATGCTGCGTCACCGGAACTACCGTCTATCTCTGCTGAGCGGATTAGTCGTAATAAGTCTGCTGGGGTTAGGGCTGGCGTTCACCGGGTCCGGACGGGTGGATTTGAATTATTATCCACCAAGTTTTAGCGGCACTTATAGCACGGGCACCCTGATTAACCAGTTTGAGAACGGCGACCTCTTTTATCTGCCTATCTGGGCCAGGTCCCTTGATACTCTCGATAAAGACCCTTACCGGGCTTATATCGTGCGGGACGGCCAGCCTCAGACCGACGGGGTCAATCTTACCCGGCTGAAGTCTGCCGAATATAATCTCGACGTAAATGCTACCGCTCCGGGAACCTTAATCATCCCGATTTTCTACTTTGATGGTTGGACCCTCACCCAAAACGGCCAGAATATCCCGGTCAGTTACAACCAGCCGCAGGGCTATATCCAGGCGACCGTTCCGGCGGGCAATTATTCGCTAACCCTGAGCTTTGAAAACAATGTGCCCCGGACGGTTGGGGATGCGAGTACCTTCCTGGCCCTGGCCTTGCTACTCTTTTTAGCCTGGAAAGCCGGGTTCTTCCGGTTCAAGTTTTTAAGATTGGGGAAAATAAAAAGGCTGGCCTAGCGCCAGCCCTCTTTTATTATTGAGACCTTAGGAAGCAACCTGGTCGGAAAAGGCGGCGGGTAAGCGCACCCGGCCCGTCAGGTATTTATCCACACCGAGCGCGGCGTCCCGGCCTTCCGCGATGGCCCAGACCACCAGCGACTGGCCACGAACGTTATCCCCGGCGGCAAAGACCCCCTCGATGCTGGTCATTTTGTCGTGGTTGGTCCAGATGGTGCCGCGCCGGTTCATCCGTGGGTTCAGGCTGTCCAGCAAGCCTGCCCTGGTCGGTCCTGTGAACCCCGCCGAAATCAGGACCAGTTGCGTTTCGATGGTAAATTCCGAGTCGGGAATTTCTTTGAAATGGCGTTGCCCATGGTCGTCAAAGTAAATTTCAACTCTGACACCCCGCAACCGTTCCAACTTACCGTTCGAACCCTCAAAAGCTTTGGTCGCCATGCTGTATTCCAGGCGTCCACCTTCTTCATGCGAAGTCGATTTCTGGAAGACCAGCGGCCACTCCGGCCAGGGGTTGTACTCCGGGCGTTTGGAAGGCATCGGCGGTTTGTGTTCGTACTGGATAACCTCGACCGCGCCCTGGCGCAGCGAAGTACCCAGGCAGTCACTCCCGGTATCGCCACCGCCGATGATAACGACGGTTTTGCCACCAGCCAGGATGTCGGGGCCGTCAACCGGGAGACCGAGGTTGCGGCGGTTTTGCTGGGTCAGGAAGTCCATTGCAAAATGGACCCCATCGAGATCGCGCCCCGGAATATTTAGTTCGCGAGGGTTTTCCGCGCCGGTCGTAAGGACCACCGCGTCGTATTCTTCCCGCAGTTGGGCTATCGAGGGGTGGCCGGGCGCGCCGATGTGGGTATTGAGTTGCCACAGGACGCCCTCGGCAGTCATGAGGTCGAGCCGCCGCTGCAAGACCGCTTTATCCATCTTGAAGTCTGGGATACCGTAAATGAGCAGGCCCCCGGCTTTGTCGGCCTTATCAAAGACTGTCACCAGGTGCCCGGCCCGGTTGAGTTGTTCGGCGCAGGCCATGCCTGCCGGACCCGACCCGATTACGGCGACCTTTTTGCCGGTCCGTTTTTCCGGCGGCTGGGGTTTAATCCAGCCTTCCGCGAAACCTTTATCAACAATCGAAACTTCAATCTGCTTGATGGCGACCGGTTCCTCGTTGATGCTCAGCACACAGGAAGCCTCGCAGGGGGCCGGGCAAACTCGCCCGGTAAATTCCGGGAAGTTGTTGGTTGCCAGCAGAATATCAAGGGCTTCGTGCCAGCGGCCTTCGTAGACCATGTCGTTAAAGTCGGGAATAACGTTATGGACCGGGCAACCCTGGTGGCAGAATGGAATACCGCAATCCATGCAGCGGGTGGCCTGTTCCTGCACTTCACCTTCGGAAAGAGGGTGCGGGATTTCCAGCCAGTCGTTCAGGCGTTCCTGGACCGGACGGTAGGGGGCGTTTTTGCGCTTGATTTCAATAAATCCACGATGCTTAGCCATTCTTGGATGTAACCTCCTGGGCCAGTTGGGCCAGCGCCCGGCGGTACTCGCGAGGAGTTACTTTAACGAAACGGGCTAAATAATTTGTCCAATCGAGCAGAATATCTTCGGCAATCCGGCTGCCCGTGTACTGGTAATGTTTGCGAATCAACTCGCGCAGTTCGGCTTCGTCCTCCGGCGCGACCGGTTCCAGGTCAATCATGCCGTGGTTGGCCCGGCTGTTGAACTGGCTGTCTTCGTCCAGCACGTAAGCGATACCACCGCTCATCCCGGCCCCGAAGTTGCGCCCGGTCTTACCCAGGACAACTACCCGGCCCCCGGTCATATATTCGCAACCGTGGTCCCCGACTCCTTCCACTACCGCGTTCGCGCCGCTGTTGCGGACGCAGAAGCGTTCCCCGGCCACGCCGTTGAAGAAAGCTTCGCCGCTGATAGCGCCGTACATGGTCGTGTTACCGATTATGATGTTTTCACGCGGGTCGAAGGTGGCCCCGGCTGGGGTCTTGACAATAAGCAGACCGCCACACAATCCTTTGCCGACATAGTCGTTAGAGTCGCCCTCAAGGGTCATCGTAATGCCTTTCGGGACGAAGGCTCCAAAGCTCTGCCCGGCGTTACCGCTAAAGTTGAGCCGGATGGTTTCGGGTGGTAGACCCTCCGCGCCATATTTTCGCGACACCTCGCCGCCAAGCCGCGCCCCCACGGTGCGGTTGGAGTTGCGAATCGGCAGGTTGACCTCGACCGGCGTCCCGTTTTCGAGGGCGGGGGCGCACAGTTCGAGCAACCGGTTGTCGAGAGCTTTTTCCAGGCCGTGGTCCTGGTTGAGGCTCTTATAAGTACCGGTCCCTGCCGGGACTTCCGGCTGGAACAGGATAGGGCTCAGGTCCAGGTCGTGGGCCTTGGCCCGGTCCAGGGCTTCTTTGGCTTCAAGGACGTCTACCCGCCCGACCATCTCGTTAATGGTGCGGAAGCCGAGTTCGGCCATAAGTTCGCGGACTTCCTGGGCGATAAAGGTAAAGAAGTTGATGATGTACTCCGGTTTGCCGTTGAACCGGGACCGCAATTTAGGGTCCTGGGTAGCAATACCGACCGGGCAGGTATTCAGGTGACATTTGCGCATCAGGATACACCCGGAAGCAACCAGCGGCGCGGTGGCGAAGCCGTATTCTTCGGCTCCCAGGAGGGTCGCGATAACCACGTCCCGGCCTGTCTTTAGCTGGCCGTCGGTCTGCAAACGGACCCGGCTCCGCAGGTCGTTCATCATCAAGACCTGGTGGGTTTCGGCCAGGCCGATTTCCCATGGAATCCCGGCGTGTTTGATGGAGGTCAAGGGCGAGGCCCCGGTGCCGCCATCATAGCCACTGATGAGAATCGCGTCGGCGTGGGCCTTGGCGACCCCGGCGGCAATAGTGCCGACCCCGGCTTCCGCGACCAGTTTTACCGAAATATCGGCCTGCGGGTTGACGTTTTTGAGGTCGAAGATAAGCTGGGCCAGGTCTTCGATAGAGTAAATATCGTGGTGCGGCGGCGGCGAAATCAACGTGACGCCGGGGACCGAGTTACGCACGCGGGCGATATTCTTGTCCACCTTGGGGCCGGGCAACTGCCCGCCTTCGCCCGGTTTCGCGCCCTGGGCCATTTTAATCTGGATTTCGCTGGCATTTACAAGATAGTGGCTGGTTACACCAAACCGGCCTGACGCCACCTGTTTGATGGCGCTGCGGCGCCAGTCCCCGTTGGGGTCGGGCTTGAAGCGGGCGGCATCCTCCCCACCTTCCCCGGTGTTGCTCTTGCCGCCGATGCGGTTCATGGCAATCGCGAGGGTTTCGTGGGCTTCCTGGCTGATGGAGCCAAACGACATGGCCCCGGTGCAGAAGCGTTTCATAATCGCTTCGACCGGCTCGACTTCCTCAATTGGGATAGGGCTCCGTTGCTTGAATTTGAGAAGGCCGCGCAGGGTGTATTCGTGTTCGGCTTCGTGGTTGACCAGGGCCGTAAACTTTTTGAACAGCTTGTAGTTACCAGTCGCGGTGGCGTGTTGCAGCCGGGCGATGGTTTCCGGGTTGAAGAAGTGCTGTTCGCCGTTCTTGCGCCACTGGTACTGGCCGCCCCGGTCAAGGGCCGGGGTGAGAGTGACCTGGGGCAGGAAGGCCGCTTCGTGGCGGCGCTGGATTTCCAGGGCCAACCCCTCGAAGCCCATACCGCCCAGCCGGGAGGTCGTACCGTCAAAACAATGCGCGATGATTTCCTCGCCCAACCCGATAATCTCGAAAATCTGGGCGCCCTGGTAGCTCTGGAAGGTCGAAATACCCATCTTCGAGAAGATTTTCAGCAGACCCTTTTTGATGGCTTTGACATAATTGTGGTAAATGTCATCGTGGCTCATTTCGGTGGGCAGGAAACCCTGAAGGCGCATCTCTTTGAGCGTTTCGAGGGCCAGGTAAGGGTTGATGGCGCTGGCCCCGTACCCGATAAGCAGGGCGAAATGCATTACCTCGCGGGGTTCGCCCGACTCGACAATCAGGCCGCAGCGGGTGCGGAGTTCGGTCCGAATCAGGTGGTGGTGGACCGCGCCGGTCGCCATAAGCGATGGGACCGGGGCCAATTCAGAGTTAACGCCCCGGTCGCTCAGGACCAGGATGTTGTAACCTTCGTTGATGGCTTCGGAGGCGGCGTTTTCGAGGCGGGTCAGGGCCGCTTTTAAGCCCGCCGGGCCTTCCTTAATCGGGTAGAGCAGCGATAGGGTCTTGGTCTTGAAGCCGGGCTGGTCAATCTGCCGGATTTGCTCAAGCTCGTAAGAGGTCAGGACCGGTTGGGTCATGTGCAACTGGCGGCAGTGGTCGGCGGTTTCATCGAGCAGATTCAACTCGGTGCCGACCGAGGCCGAAATCGACATCACCAGGTCTTCGCGGATAGGGTCAATCGGCGGGTTCGTCACCTGGGCAAACAACTGCTTAAAGTAGTTAAAAAGAAGCTGGGAGCGGTTGGACAGCACCGCCAGGGGCGTGTCGTTGCCCATACTGCCGATAGCTTCTTCGCCGGTCGCGCCCATCGGGGCCAGCAAAACCCGCAGTTCTTCCGAGGTATAGCCAAAGGCTTGCTGACGGAGCAGCAAGGCGGCGGCATCATGCTGGGGAGCCTGGTAATTTTCAATGGGCGGCAGGTCGGTTAAACGCAGTTTATTCTTATGGAGCCATTCGCCATAAGGTTTTTTGTGGACAATCCGGTCTTTCAATTCCTGGTCGCTGATGATACGACCCTGTTCGAGGTCGACCAGGAACATTTTCCCCGGTTCGAGGCGGCCCTTCTTGACCACGTTTTCAATCGGCACATCCAGGACACCGACCTCGGAAGCAACCACGACCAGCCCATCACTGGTAACGACATAGCGACCGGGGCGCAGCCCGTTGCGGTCGAGGGTCGCGCCTATCACGCGCCCATCGGTGAACGAAATCGCCGCCGGACCGTCCCAGGGCTCAATAAGCGATTGGTGATAGTCGTAGAAGGCGCGTTTAGCCGGGTCCATTTTCGGCTGGGTCTCCCAGGCTTCCGGCACCATCATCATCATGGCGTGGGGCAGTTCGCGCCCGGTCTGGACCAGCATTTCGAGGACGTTATCGAACGAGGCCGAGTCGCTGCCGTTCGGCACAACCACTGGTTGGAGTTTGGTGACATCATCACCCAGGAGCGGACTTTTGAACTGGGACTGGCGGGTATTCATCCAGTTGGAGTTGCCGCGCAGGGTGTTGATTTCGCCGTTATGCGCGATATAGCGGTAAGGGTGAGCGCGGTCCCAGGTCGGGAAGGTGTTGGTGCTAAACCGCTGGTGGACCAGGGCCAGGGCGCTTTTCATTTCAGGATCGGTTACATCGGGATAAAAGAGGGGGAGTTGGGTGGGGGTGACGAGGCCTTTATAGATAAGAGTGCGGGTCGATAGGCTGCTGATATAACAGCCCTGGTCCTCGTGGGTCCGGCCATGCTCCACTACCCGTTTTTCAATAACCTTGCGTAAAACGTAAAGGCGGAGTTCCAGCCCGTCCTGGTCTTTGAAATCGTTAATACCTACAAAAAACTGGCGGACATAGGGCTCATTCTTGCGAGCCAGTTCGCCAATAACAGAGCCGTCGGTCGGCACGGTGCGCCAGCCGATAAAGACCAGGTTTTCGTCCTTAACGGAATTCTCGATAATTTCTTCGTAGGGGCGCGGGTCGTCATCGTCTTTGGGCAGAAAGACCATGCCCACGCCATACTGGCCGCGAGGGGGCAGGTTGAGGTCGTTTTGGGCCGCTTCTTTACGGAAAAATTCGTCAGGCAACTGGATGAGGATGCCTGCCCCATCCCCGGTGTTAGGGTCTGCGCCGGTAGCGCCCCGGTGTTCCAGGTTATGTAAAAGGGTAATCCCTTTGGTGACAATATCGTGCGAAGGTGTGCCATCTATCCTGGCAACAAAACCAACTCCACAAGCATCCTTTTCAAACTGTGGGTCGTAAAGCCCTTGTTTGGGCGGCAGCCCCGAATTCTTCAGGTTCAAATTGCCCTCCTACCTCTAAAAAAGCTCACCTTGAGTGAACCAGGCACGCCAGCAAGCGTGGAACGCGGTAAGTTTAACTATTGGGGCATCTTTGCCATTTTTTTTGGATATTAAAAAGTTCCTGCGACTACCCTGCGTGGAATTTACCCGCTGGTTCCGGCAGGGTTCCTCGGCATTGAGGAGATGCGTGGGGAAAAATCATACAGATTTTGAGGCTTCCACGGATACAAAAAGCCAGAGCGACCTTTCAGGCTTGCCAGGTTTTTGAAGGTTTTGCGGCTCTGGACTAAATAACTTACGTCTGTGGAGTTCTCTTACTATCGAGCGTCTTCGCTGGTTTTAATTTTAGCCGATTAACCAGATTTTTACAAGTGTTAAAAGGGTCAATTTGTACCAATTTGTCACGACAAATTTGTAAAATCTCACTATTCCCAGGTAGTGACAGCCAATTTTGGGCTATGCGGCAGCTTTGCGGTTTCCAGACCCAGGCTGATAAGGTAAAATAATTCCAGCAATCAGTCAAATTTAAAAGCAAAGGATAATATTCACTTTTAATGGCGCGCAGCAGGTTTCTGGGAGCAATGGTCTGGGGCCAGGTCTGGCGGTTAGGTGAGGTCGTTTTGAGCCTGCTTTTTACGGTCCTGGTCGTGCGCAGCCTGGACCAGAACAGCTTTGGCACCTACTCGACCATCACCACCTTTATCGTCATTAGCATCTATCTCCTGGGGTTGGGCCTGTCGGAAGGCTCGGTGCGGTTTGTGCCAATCCTGCGCGCGACCGACCCGGCGGTTCCCTTCCGCCTGTTCCGCCTGTTTTTGCTCATCCGGCTGGCAATCTGTTTGTTCGCGGGGCTGCTGGTCTGGGTAGGTAGGGGTTGGCTGGCCGCGCTGTTCAACCAGCCTTTTTTTGAGAGCGATAGTTTCCTCCTGGCGGCGATGCTACTTTTTTATAACCTGACCGATTTCACCGGGAATTTCTATACCTCGATGCTCTGGGTCAAGCAAATCGTGCTTATCCGGTTGTGCGGTCAGTTATTTACGATTGTTTTGGTGGTCGCCGGGTTTCATCTCTGGGGGTCTTCGGTCCAGCTGTTATTTGTCGTGTTAACTGTTAATAACATCCTGATGGTGCTGGCAAGCTTGCTGGGCGCGCCCCGGGCCGGGTTGGCCGGGACGTTTGAGAAGACCGCACCCGCAAGCCCGCTTCCGCTCAAAGAGATTTTCAGCTATTCCCGCGACCTCTGGATTATCAACCTGGCGACCATCGGGTTGCTAGGCCAGATGGATGTCTTCCTGATGGCTATTTTGAATACCGGGCTGGCGGAAATAGGTTTTTATAATCTGGGCGTTATCCTGGTTGGGCGGTTGGTACTATTGCTGCAAGCCTGGGCTACCTCGCTGGGCTCGATAGTTTCGACGGTCTATCTTGAAAAAGGGCAGGCCGGGCTGGAACGCTACTTTGTTTTTTACTACCGGCTCAGTCTACCGGCCCAGATGATTCCGATGGGGGGGTTGGCCTTGCTGGCCGGGCCGTTTGTAGGGCTAATTTTTGGAGAGCGCTACCTCACGGCGGTTGGTCTGCTGGCTGTCATGGCCTGGTTCCAGGTTATCCACGCCCTGTTCGGTAACACCATCACGGCAGCTTTTTTGAATACGCTGGGGAGACAGCGTTCAGCCCTGGTCTGGCGCTGTTCGTCCGCCCTGCTAAACCTGGTGCTGGATTTAGCGCTTATTCCCGTGTGGGGACCGCTAGGGGCGGCCATCGGTACCGGGGTTTCCATTGCGGTGCTGCATTTTTTAGAAGGCTGGCTGGTGCGCGAATTGTTCTGGAAAGTCCGATGGAGCTATGTCCTGAAGATTGGCGGGGCCGTGGTTAGCGGGGCCTGGCTGGGCAGCTTTATCGGTGGACCAGACCTCGTTTCGTTCGTGGGGCGCGGCCTCTTTTATGGGGCCTGGTTGCTCCTCTTTTTCCTGCTTGCTAAACCGCTCGGCGAACCGGATTTGCAACTGCTGCCAAATTTAAGGCCGGGATTGAGCCGGGTCTTGCGCTACTTTGTGCGTTAGGCCCTTAGCCAAGGAAAAGCATTGTGCAAACTGAAATGAGGCCAGTCCGTGAAGATTAGCCTCATTTTTTATTTTAGCCGGTAGAGCGGTTAAGCACCGATAGGGTCGCCCGATTTTTTGGCAACTTTTTGCAGGCCCGGTAATTGGGAGGCCAGACCTGGATTGGTTACACCGGCTTTTAACTGGCGGGGCGGTTCGGGTTGCGGGTCAAAACCGCCTGCGACCTGTTCCAGGTCGGCGTCGCTCAACTCGTTTTCGGGTAGAGGCGCTAAATTCGGTTGTTTATCGTTCATTGCTTACTCCTGTTTTCTACTAAACTAACTGACGATACTATTTTGATGGCTAAATTTAAGCAAATTTTATAAAACTATGTTATGAGTATCGTCACAAAGTAGAGGACTGGTTGTATACTACTTAAAGATGCGCATTTTGCCGAATCCTTCAGCTAAATCGTAAAAGTTTGGTTAAATTGTTTTTAAATTGGCCCGGTTAACTCGTTCGCTTCTGGTAAATACGGGTTGCTCTGGTATATAATTTTCAGGGTTAAGCTTTTATTTGGTTTGGTAAGCTCAGCATCAGGTGTTTTCCAAGAACGAGCGGCTATTAAATAGAAATCGGGTGAACCGGCGGGAGGCAAATCAAAGATGACTAATCTCGATCAGGAAGTTGTCACATTTATTCTGGCAGGCGGGCAAGGCCGATTAAACGCTATCACAGCAGAACGGACGGTCGCTTCAGTCCCCTTCGCCGGTAAGTATCGCGTTATTGACTTTACCCTCTCCAATTGTGTCAATTCCGGTCTGTTCAATATTGAAGTACTTACTCAGTATCGCCCACTCTCGCTCCACGACCATATTCGCAACGGTAAACCCTGGGGTCTTGACCGGCTGCGAGGGGGTGTCAGGCTGGTTTCGCCCTACGTGGGCCGCCAGAACAAAGGTTGGGACCGGGGCACCGCCGACGCCCTCTACCAGAACATGAACGACTTACTCGAACTCCAGGCGGCGACCAAAACAGTCCTCATCCTGGGTGGGGACCACGTTTACAAGATGGATTATGGCCCGATGCTCGAACAGCACCAGGCGACCGGGGCCGACCTCACCGTGGGGGTGGTCCGCATGCCTGTCGTCCAGGCCCGCCGCTATGGTATCGTGACCGTTGACGACAACAAGCGCGTGACTGATTTTGTCGAAAAACCAGAGCATGCCGAAAGTAACCTGGTTTCGATGGGTATTTACGTTTTCAGGAAAGAAGTGCTGCTCGAACGCCTGATTGACGATGCCGACGACCCGGAAAGCCGCCACGAATTTGGCGGGGACGTGCTACCCAAAATGATTGCAAAAGGTGATAAGGTGTTGGCCTATACTTTTGAGGGTTACTGGCGGGATGTCGGCACCCTCGAATCTTACTGGCAGGCTAACATGGAACTGCTTAACGAGAACCAGGGTTTGCAAATCTACGACCGCAGTTGGACTATCTTTACCCGCAGCGAGGAACGACCCCCGGCGGTGTTGGGTCAGGACGCCAAAGTGGACCGGAGTGTGATTTCGCACGGCTGCCAGATTAAAGGCCAGGTTGTCAACAGTATTCTTTCGCCGGGCGTGGTGGTTGAGGAAGGCGCGCTCGTCAAAGATTCGATTGTCATGGTGGATACCGTAATCGGCAAGAACGCCGTGGTCAACCGGTCCATCCTCGACAAAGCAATATTAGTGGGGGAAAACGCGGTTGTTGGGGCTGAAGCGAGCGATGGCAAATCGGCCCTGACCATTGTGGGCAAGCGGGCTGTTCTGCCGGAGGGTATAAAGGTCGGGGCAGGCAGCAAAATCGGGCCGGGTGTCGCCATAACCGACTTTGATTCGCTGGAACTTGCGCCAGGAAGCGAAGTCGAGGGGAAAGTTCTTCTGTAGGCTTTCTCTTAAAAACTTGTAAGAAGCAAGACAGGCTCCGAAGGACATATCCCTGCAGAGCCTGTTTTTGTTGATAAAATAGGTCCTAAAATGAGTTGCGTATTGGTGAATTTTTTGGTAATATAACGGGGCAAATCGCGCAAGTGGCGGAACGGCAGACGCGCTACATTCAGGGTGTAGTATCCTTACGGGTGTGAGAGTTCAAATCTCTCCTTGCGCACCATCACAATTTGCAGCAATTGCGGCTTTACAAGCCCGGGTGGCGGAATGGCAGACGCGGTGGTCTCAAAAACCATTGGGGTAACACCCGTGTGGGTTCGACTCCCACCCCGGGCACCATCTATTTTAAAACTTAAAAAATGTATATAAAAAGCCCATGTAGCTCAGTCGGTAGAGCACATTCTTGGTAAGAATGAGGTCAACAGTTCGATCCTGTTCATGGGCTCTTTTTGTTTCATAAAAACGGGCAAGCCCGGTTGGTTTACCGGGCCTTGCTTTCCAGGTACTTCACCACTTCCGCCAGCACCCGCCCCAGTTCCCTGGCTTCATCGGCGCTGAAATCGAGCGTCAAACCCCTATCGTGAAATTCCAGGCTGATGACCTGGTGGACCGATTCTTCGTAGGCCGAGACGCTATGGCTCTGCGCGATATTGATATACTCGTGTTCGTGGTCCTCGTCCTCTTCTTCGTAGACATAATTTTCATCCGGGATTTCCCCGTCTTGCCCATCATTGTTGTGACCGTGTCCGTTGCCGTTGCCATTAAAACTAAAGCCGTTACTATTGTTTTCGAAATTTGCCATAGGGCACCTCATCTATCTAGTAAATTAAAATTCAGTCCTTTACCTAACTTCTCTTGCTCAATCTATGCCGGGCCAGGTCTACCTGGGATTAAAGCGGGGGCAGGGAAACCCAGCATTTTGTTTCCGCCGACTGCCGGGCCGCTTCGATAACCTGCTGCACTTTGTAGCCATCTCGGAAACTGGGGGTAAGCTGCGACTCCGGCAGATTGCCCGCCGCCTTCACCCGGCGAATCGCTTCCAGGAAATCCCCGGCCAGGGTTACAAAAGGCCGCAACCGCTGGTCGCCCGAAGATGGACCACCCGTAAAGCGGCTTGGAATTTGGAGCAGTTGCAGGCGGTCTTCCCCGACCCGGCCACAATAAATCCGGCCTTCGTTATCGAGAATCAGGGCGCCTCTGCTGCCGTACAGTTCGATCCGTTCACCGTTGCCAAAAGGGACCACCACCGATACGTTGATAATGGCGGTTCCGCCCCTGGCGAAGCGGCACAGCAACACAAAACTATCATCGGCGGTTACGGCCCGCATTTCGTTGGAGTTGGGCAGGTAGCGGCTTTTAACCACCGTATCAATTTCAGCGCTGACCGCCGCGATTTCGCCAAACCAGCCCCGCAAAGCGTCAATATAGTGCGAACCGAGCGCCCCCAGAAAACCGCCCCCGGCCTCGCGGTCGAACAGCCAGTTCCAGGGCCGTACGACAGGGTCCGCCGAGGAACCGCTTAACATTGTGACATTCGCCGAGATAAGCTGGCCGAGCCAGCCCTGTTGAATCAGTTCGCTGGCGAAAGCCCTGGCCGGGACATAGCGGAACTCGTGGTCAATCATCGCTACAAGGCCGCTTCGCCGGGCTGCTTCGAGCATCTGGCGGGCTTCCTCCAGGTTTGTTGCCATCGGCTTTTCACACAGGACGTGTTTACCTGCCGCGAGGGCTTGCAGGGTCAGGTCGCGGTGCTGGTAAGGGGGAGTTGCGATACTGACCGCGTCAAGGCCAGGCACTTGCAGCAATTCCTCGAAGGAGGCGCAGACGTTTTTGATTTTAAAGTCGCTGGCGACCCGCCGGGCATTTTCCAGCCGCCCGCCGCTCATGACGGCGCTAACTTCTACGCCATCCAGCTTCAAGAAACCGGGAATCTGGACTCGCGCCCCGAAGCCGGTCCCGGCCACACCAATTCGTATCAATGGAGCGTTCCCTGCTGACATCTTGCGGTCCCCCTCCTTTTAACTACTTTGGTCCGGTTTTGACGTTTGTTCCAGCACTTTCACCAGACGGTCAGGATAATTGGTAATAATTATATCCAGACCGAGCGCAACCATCCGTTCCATGTCGGGAAATTCGTTGACCGTCCATGTGTTAATATCCAGGCCGTTAGCGTGGGTCTTTTCCACCAGGGAAGAATCGATAATCCGAAACGGCGGGTGCAGGGCGACCGCGTTGAACGATTTGGCCGTCACAATCGGGTCGAAGTCGGACGGATAGAGGTGGGGCCGGGCTTCGTAGAGAAAAGCCAGGCGCAGGCCAGGGTCGTAACGATGCAGTGAAGCCAACCGGAACGGGTCGAAGCTGCTAATCAGGGCGGTGTCTTCCAGTTTGTACTTGCGGACCAGGCCGGCTATCTTTTGTTCGAGACCGTTATCCGCCTCGAAGTTGGGAGTGCTTTTAATCTCGATATTCAGGCCGAGTTCGCTGCCGCAATTCTCTAGAACTTCTTCCAGGGTCGGAATCTTCTCCCCGGTGAACTCCGGGCTGAACCAGCTTCCGGCATCGAGGTCTTTCAGTTCGGCCAGGGTTAGCTGGGTAGGGCGGAGTTTTCGGCCCAGGTTGGTCGTCCGGGCCAGGGTATCGTCGTGCAAAATAATCGGGACGCCATCGGCGCTGAGTTGGACATCGAATTCAATCCAGGTCGCGCCCAGCTCTTTAGCCCGGCGAAAAGCCACCAGCGTATTTTCCGGGGCGTGTCCGCTGGCTCCCCGGTGCCCGCATACTGCCGGGGTATGAACGCTTTTCGGTTCAAATAAGCTCATTTTATTTTTCCTTTTCCGGTTATGAACACGCTCGATTATATCCTAAACCGGAAAGGGCGGCAATGTAGTTTGAGTACTTTTTGTATACTTGTAGAATGGTTTTACATAAGATAAAATGTTAAAAACTATCTAACACAATCCCCTGCGGTATGAAGGGTAGGAGGCGACGCAATGCAAAGCGACTTTGCTCTCGTAATTGAAAAGAGGCCAGTCAAGAACTTCTGGAAGGGCCGGGGCGGTTTCTTGCCCATTGCCATTGTCGAACGGATGATGCAGGGTTCTATTGAGGATGCCGAACAATATTTTAATGGCCGGAGTCCCGAAGGTGTCTTTGCCGTGTCGTCACATTACGGTATCGCCCGCGATGGCCGGGTCTGGCAGTTTGTGAATGACGAGGACACCGCCTGGTCCAACGGGGTCTTGCAAAATCCTGACCTGAGTATCGGCTGGCTTAAAGAAGTTTACCAGGAAAAGGTCAATTGCAACCTGGTGACCCTTTCGGTTGATTATGAAGGCTACAGCGGGGAAGCTTTGACGCCCCGCCAGTATGAGGCCGCCCTGGCTCTGCACCGCCAGTTGACCCAGCGCTGGGAAATCGAGGCGGATAACCAGCACATTATCGGCCATAACTGGATTGACAGCCTGGAACGCAGCCACAACCCCGGCGCGCTTTTTCCCTTCAACCAGCTTTTAAAAGATTTGCATACCGCCCCGTCCGAAATGGTCCAACCCCCGGCTCCGCCGAACCTGCTGGCCTACCTTGAAAGCCCTATGCCGGAGGCCGAGGCGGAAGTGATCCCTCCACCGGTCGTGGAAACTGAACAGGTCGCGGCCTACCAGCCTGAAACGGTCGAGGAACCGGCTTACGCTCCCCAGCTTGAGGCTTTTACCTTTACGCCCGAACTGAACGAGGAAGTTGACCAGGTGGTTGCCGAGCCGGTTGAGGTTGAACCTGCTACCGCCGAGCCTGAAAGTGCCCCCGACGAACCCGAATTCTCCCTGGCCGATGTACCCCAGGACCAACCGGAAGAAGCCTCGGCTTTCGAGGGAGTTTCACCGGCTGCCGTCGATCAGCCCGAAGAAGCTTCTGCCTTCGAACCGGAACCGGCCTTGCCCGCTTTCCTCGAATTGCCGGAAGAAGGCCTGGTCGAAGAACCCTCGCAGGTTGAGCCAGCCCAGGCCGCTTCGCCTTTTGAGGAAGCTAAAAGCGAAGAAGCGGCTGTTTCTCAGGAGACGTCTGCCCAACCGGAAGAATTCTCGGCGGAACCGGCTGGCGAACCCGCTGTAGCCGAGGAAGCCCCCGAAGCAGTTTCTCAGGAGGGAGCCGCCGAAGTTGTTTCTCAACCCGAAGAAGCGCTGGTCGAACCCCCCGTTGAGGAAGCCGCCGAAGTAGCTTCTCAACCGGAAGAAACTTTGGTCGAATTTTCCCCGGTGGGAGAAGCCGAAGTTGTTTCTCAGGAAGAACCGGGCGACCTACTTTCTCAGGAGGCCGCTGCCGAGGTAGTCTCTCAAGAGGAACCTGCTGAAACAACTTCTCAAGAGCAGGCGACTGGGGCGGTTTCTCAGCCGGAAGAAGCGCCGTCCGAACCGGCCTACCAGTTTGAAGATTTCGACCTGGACGATATTGAAGCGTCCCTGGCCTACCAGCCTACACCTATCCGTCCGGCCCCGGCCCGTAAAGAGGTCCAGACCGCGCCCCCGGTCGTGCCGCAAGCCGTACCAGTAGAGGAAGCCGCCGCGACCGAGGCCCCTGCCGAGGTTTTGCCGGAAGCGCAGCCGGAACCCGTTGCGCCGCCCCAGGAAGTTGCTCCCGCACTTTCGGATGAGGACGAAGAAGCGGCCCTTGAAGCGGAAGAACCGGAAGCGGTAGCCGCCGAGCCCGCAAGCGAACCCGAAAATCAGCCGGAAGTCTTTGACGCGCCCGGTCAGCCTTCTTACCTGGCCGACCTTGAAACGGCCACCTTTGCGGCGGTTGAAGAAGCGGAACCGGTCGCAACCGAGCCTGAAGTTGAAACTGCCCCGGAATCCGCCGAGCAAGCCGAGCCTGAAATTATCACTGAACCTGCCGGGCAAGTCGAGCCAATTTCTTTTGAGGAAGCTCAGCCGGAAGAAGTTTTACCATCGCCCGAAGACAGCGCCGCCCTTGAGGCCGTCCCGGTTGAGACTGCCGAACCCGCCCTGGTTAGTGAGGAAACGGTTGTTGAAGAAACGGCCAGCCCGGACCATGACGATTGGGCCGCCGACCTCTTTGCGGGCGATTCGGTCCCTGGCTTTTTTGAAGAGCCTGTGTCAACCGAACCGGAGTCGCCGGTACGGGCGGCCACCCCTACCACCGATGAACTGGAAGTTCCGCCGGCAATTGGGGACGATATTACACCCAAGTATTCCCGGCCTGCCTTCTTTGATACCTCGTACACCTATGAGCCGACCCCGGTCGAACTCACCAACCTGGATGAGGTAGCCGCAGAACCTACCCCGGAAGCCGCCATTGTGAGTGGCCCGGTAGAAGCCGAGCCCGCTAACCCGGTGGAAGAAGCTGTCGAAGCCGTCCCTGCCGAACTGGAAAGCGCCCAGGAGCCTGCCGAAGCGGTAGCCCAGGCAACCCCGGCAGAAGCGTTTGCCGAGCCTTCTGGAGAGGAACCTGCCGTAGAAGCCGCAGAAGTCACCGGGGAGGCTGTGCCGTCTACGGATGAAGCGGCAGCCTCGGAAGAAGCTGCTACTCCGGCGGTCGAAGAAGAAACGGTTGGGGAAGAAGTCGCTGCCCCGGCGGTCGAAGAAGCATCCGCAGGGGAAGAAGTCGCTGCCCCGGTGGTCGAGGAAGCACCCGCTCCCGCCGCACCGGAAGAAGCCAGCGCGGTTGTGGCTCCTGTCGAAACCGCCCCTGAAGCGCAGCCGGAAACCCTTTCACAATCCCAGGAAGCTGCTCCTGCGCCGGTCGTCCAGGAAGTCGCTCCGTTTCCCGCCCCGGCAACCCCGGTTGAAACCGAGAAGCCCGAAGAAAAGCATCACTGGTACGACCGCATTTTCAATCTCTTTGGCGGTCACGACAACAAACCGGCCCAACCTGTGCCAGTGGAACCGCCCGCTCAATCCACTGCCCCAGTTAGTTTCGGACAGGTTGAAGCCCCGGCTCCCAGCCTGGCCCCCGAAAATGCCGTAGAAACCGTCCCGGTGGAGACCGGTCCGGTCCCGGCTTTCGAAGCGCCCCAGGTGTATGTAACTGAACCAGAAACCTACCAACCGGATTACGCCGCCGAGCAAGCGCTGTTCGGTTCCGATGATGGTCCCGCCCCTGGCACGATTGAAGCGGCGACCGAACCGGCCCGGTTTGAGGCGGCCACCATCGCCCAACCGGAGGTGCTTCCGGTAGATTTCATGCCGACCCCGGCTGAGATTGGCCCTGAGCCGGTCAGCCCGCCCGCGCCGGAAGCCACCACCACGGTCGAATCTTCACAGGAAACCGGCACGCCTGTTTTGCAACCTGAAACAGAAACCACTGAGCCGCAGCCGAGCCCGGTTTATCCGCCAAGTGAGCCCGCCCAGGAAGCGGAGAGTTTCTACCCGTTCGAGCTTGAAACTCCCAAATCTACGAATTACGACGCTTATTATGGCTCCGATAGCCCGGATGAGCAGCCCGGTCAGTCAAGCAGCTTTAATTACGACCTGACCGGTTTCGAGAAAAGCTCCCCGGCTTCTACCTACAGCCAGGACTATAGTTCCAGCGGCCCCAGCGCCTACCCGTTCGAGCTTCCCGCCGAGGAATCCTCGAATAACTATTTCCAGTCTTTCGCGCCTTCAGCTTCGCCGGTAGAGGAATCCCAGCCTGAAGCGGTTATTCCGCCGTTTTCGCTCGAACCGGAAAAGACTGGCGACCAACCCTCAAACCTGTTTGATAACGCTCCTTCGGTAGCGGGCCATCCCCAGTTTACCGCCGATGACCTCGAATTACCTTCCTGGCTCGATGAACCGGCGACCCTACAACCGGAGCCGGAACCCGCCCAGGCTGTGCCGAGCGCGACCCCGCCTGTTGAGGTTGCCGAACCCGCCTCGGAGCCAGAGCCAGAAGCTGTCGAGGAAGTCTCGACCCCTGCCGGTAACGATTTCACCTGGGCCGGTAACACTACCGAGGAAGATGAATTGCCGGGTTGGCTCAAGGCCGCCAGAGACGATAGCGGGTTGCCGGACTGGTTGAAAGCTTCGACCGAACCGCCCCCAACCGCGCCCCAGCCACCTGTCGCTGCCGCGCCGGAAAGTGCCCCGGCTTCCTTAACGGCCCCATCGCCTAATCTCAGGGATGCCCCGGCGGTAGAAATTCCTAATAAAGATTGGCTTGAGAACGAAAACCTTTTTGAGGATGACGACTTTTTTTCGCTGCTCAACCAGTCCGGCCTCGATTTAAGTCTTGAAAGAGGCGGGACCGGCACCCTGAATACTCCTCCCGCTTCGGCGTCTACCGCTTCTTCGGAGGCGGCACCACCGGCAACTGCGGGTGAGAATACCCCCGTTCAACCGGTCCAGGCCGCTCCGGCGCAACCCGCGCCCGCTGCCCCGGCCCCTTCCGGCCCCGAACCCGAATTTGATACCCTGTTTGACGAGGTGGAACCAAACCCGGCCCCGGCTAAAGTCACTGTCCGCCAGTTGATTGACCGGAACGATGGTTATACCGCCCCGTTGAGTTATGAAGACCTCGACATGTCGGTGCCGATTGGTCTGGATGACGATGTAACCCGGCCCGGCACTTTCCAGCCTGTCCAGCCGGCCCCGGTCGCACCGCCTCCGCCTCCCGTCCCAACCAGGGCCGAGCCGCCCGGTTTCCACCGGGTTGACCTGGGCAGAGGCCGGACCTCGGTCGAACTGGCGAATGTCCGCACCATCCCCAGTTATGATAAAAATACGGTGGTGCGGGTCAGCGAAGAGGGGGAACGCTTCGAGTTTGACGGCTGGATTGATGGCCCTGAACTGCGCGGCTCGACCCGCTGGTATCGTATCCTTACGCCCTCCGGCGATGAGTGGATCCATAGCACCCTGGTCCAACTTGACCGGCCTTTCCGGGGCTAAGAGTTGGCCGGGGTTATTACAGGGGAAGAACTGGACCGGCTCTGGCGGAATCCTGCGGAACGCCAGAGCCGGCACCTCGCCTCGCGTGACGCCGCCACGACTTTTCTTACCGCTGGGGCTGCCAGCACCGAAGATTTCGCGCTACCCCGGATTGCCGCCGTCCTGCAAAGCTCGGCGGTTTTTCGAACCCGGCCCTTCCTCCTGGACGCGGGCTGTGGCCCCGGCTATTACCTGGCCGCCCTCTTAGAAAACCCGGCCCTCTCGCTCCACCTGGCAGTGGGTCTCGACCGCAACCGGGCGGCTTTGCAAAAAGCACAGGACCGTTTGCGCCACCGTCCTGGCGGGTCACTGGTCCAGGGTGATATTTTACGGCTACCCTTTGGCCCGGCGACCTTTGGCGCAGCCATGTGCAACCGCATGCTCAACCAGACCGGGGATATTGCCAAAAGCCTGGCGGCGGTAGCGGCGGCCCTGGTGCAGGACGGTCTTCTTTTTATCGTGACAGCGGACACCGACGAAGTTTCACCTTTGCGGGAGGCTCACGAACGTATCCAGGCCGAACTCGGTTTCCCGGCCCGGATTTACGGCCATACCACCCGCCCCGACCAGCGTTTTAACCTGGCGAACGGTCCGGAATGGCTGGCTTTGGCCTTTAAGGAGTGGCAGGTCGAACTGTACGAACGCCGTTTAAGGTTCGAAGACCCGGCCCAACTCGGCGAATATTATGCTTCTGGACTGCTCTTTCAGAAATCGTCCGGCCTTGATGAACCGGCTTTGAGTGAGGCCCACTGGCGCGAACTTTACGCCAGGGTTATCACCGAAATGACCCAAATTATCCGGGCTAGCGGTCACCTGAGTTACCGGGAAGGGGCCGCTCTTTTTATCGCCCGGCGCAAATAATTAAGGCAAAAATGACTCTCCCAACAATTTCAAAACTACCTCCGGCCCTTTTCGAGCGACGGATAATCCCGGCTATGCGCTCTCCCGGTGACCTTGACCGGGTGCTGGCCCTTGACCTCCCGGCGGCAATCATGCTAAAAGGCGATATTTTTGATATAGAACGGGTCTTGAATCGGGCGCAGGGGAAACCGGCGATTTTACTGCATATTGACTTGATGGAGGGAATCGGGCGGGATAAAGCGGGTCTGGCCTATCTCAAACAGCACTTCGGTATTGGGGGGATTGTCAGCACGCGCTCGAACCTGATAAAAGAGGCGCGCTCGCTCGGTCTGATTTCAATCCTGCGGTTTTTCGTACTAGACTCGGCTGCCTATTCCACGGGCGTACATCTGCTCAACAGTCTCCAACCCGATGCGGTGGAAATGCTGCCAGGTGTGGCTGTACCTTATATCAAAGACCTGCTTACCCAGGATGTTAAATTGCCGGTAATCGCCAGCGGCCTGATACGCACCGACCAGGCAATCCGGGAAGTCCTTGCCGCCGGGGCCGACGCCGTTTCGACCAGTCGCCCCGAACTCTGGCAATTCAGACCCTAGTTGCGTGCAGGTTATGTGGTTAAATCCTAGTAGAATTGGTTGTTGAAGTCGGTCATTTGCTCGTTCAAGACTTCTTGCAACTGGTTGGGTGTCAGATAACCGTATTCCAGCAAAACCTCCCCCAGCTTTTTCGGTTGGCCCAGCCGGGTAAACATTTCGTGGACAATTATCGCGGTGTCGAGTTGGTCCTGAGTTATAAATTTCTTTTTGAGCAAAAGCTGCCCCACCGGAGTAATCGGGGCGCTGCGGCGATCTTGCCCTCGCCGGGTCCGTTCTGCCTGGATTTTTTCGGCCATAGTCCAATAATTCAAGACGCCCGACCCCGAAATTAGCTGGTCAAGCTCGATGATGCGATTTTTACCGGCGGCCAGGTACTCCTGGTACTTGGTATTTTCCGGGTGGCTTACCACCAGTTTTTCAAGGTAGCGTACTCCCTCGTAGGCATCGCTGGTATGCCAGGCCAGCCAGATCAGGGCCGTTTCGTTATACTGGTCCAGCTTAAGGACTTGCAAATATAATTCGCGGGCATCAACACTATTCTGGGCCCGGTCTGCCTCGGCAGCCTGTTCCAGGAGTTGCACCAGGGTAGAATTATTGCCCATTTCGCCATATACATCCAGTGGGGCGGTCTGGCGTTTGCTGGCAAATTTATCGGCAGGGGCTAGCTCATTCTGGGGCAAAATGGCGGTGGCACGCTGGCGGTTTTGAAAAGCGGCCTGGGGTTGTTCGGGACGGTTGGTCCGTCGCAGCACTGCTTTTACCCGCAAAACAAATTCCGTCGGGTTGATAGGCTTGATGATGAAATCGTCGGCCCCTGCTTCCAGGGAAGCAATATGGTCCTCGGAGGAATATTTTGAGGTCAGGATAATTACATGGATGTTCAGATGCGCGTTGCGAAGGCGGCGACAAAGGTCCACCCCCGATGCATCCGGTAATTTCAGGTCCACAATAGCCAGGTCCGGTTTTTCAACCTGGGCGCTTTGGAGGGCTTCCCGGCCATTCTCTGCCATCACTACCCCATACCCGGCGCGCTGCAGGTGAAAAACAGACTGCATCAGCAGTTCCTGGTCGTCTGCTACCAGCAAAATTTTTTCGACTTGTTGGCTCATAACTTCACACTCTAAGGTTGAGGACTATGACGGTGAAACCGGTACGTGCGTTAACTCCACCAGACTCAGGTTGCCCCTTGTAGGATGTCTTTAACCTTTCCCAAAAAATTATTTACATAATACCCTATGTTTTACGATGCCACAATAGTCAGGCGGTATATTGCCAAAAATCACCGGGCTATCCCAGGTCTATTGTCGGTAAGCCGTTCACACTGAGGATAGAGGAAAGTTCGCCACTGTGCTGGATGTCATGTTCCAGAGTATGCCAGATAATCCATTGTAAAGTTCGGGCGGAGTCTGCCGGGTCATTCGGGTCTGGATAGGGATCGGGGTAGGCCCGGTCGAGGTCGGCGGGTGTCATCCGGTCGAGGGTGTTCTGGATAAGCCGCCAGCTTAATTCGAGCCCGGTAACGAGTTGTTCCGCCGTGTGTAGGGGGTCTTTGCCGTCCTCCCGGACGAAATAGTTCCAGATTTCGTAGGCAGCCAGGTCAACACTGCGTTCGCCCATCCAGGTGTAGAACCAGAAGACTCGTGACCCGACAATATGGGTTGCTATCATGCCAACCGAGTAATTTTGTGGGGCGCTGCGTAAAGCCAGTTGCTCGGCGGAAAGGGGCGTGATAGCGGCGACAAGCTGCCGGTGAAAGTTGTCCCACCCTTTGTAGAAAGCGGTCAATGATGGCTGTCCCTGGGTCATAAGATACCTCCCTGAGCTATATTATCCGATAAAAATGGTCTGGTTTTATCTTACGGTAATAATACTACGTGTGAAAATCAAAAATCGGCCCTCGATAGAGAGCCGACCCTGGCGGAAATTTTATAGGCGACAATTTAAGCCTGGTTGGTCAGGTCGCGCAGTTTGTCGCAGACCGCTTCGTACTGGCGCAATAACTGGATCCAGTAATCTTCCCAGGAGGTGACATCCTTACCCTGGCTGCGGGCTTCTTCGATTTTGGCCGCGCCAATATCGAGTCTTTCAACATATTCGTCGCGTTTTTCGCTCAGGCGCGCGATGGTTTGCTGGCGCTCCTGGTATTGAATTTCAGCCTCACGGTTGACCTGGGCTTTGCGGCTTGCTTGCTTCATAGTGGTCCCTTCAAGTTTTAATTCATTCGATTCGTTTTCATCAGGCAAATCCAGTTTACGGGCGGTTGCTTCGGTGCTGGGCGGTGGCACAATCCCTTTGGAAGAGTTACGCCGGGTCGTTCGCCGGGAAGTGTTATTAGCTTCATTTGTAATCGTCGCCATTGTTGTCACTCCTTTTTGCTTGGCCCGTTTTTGCTGTCTGTCCGAGCCTTTTTATTTCCGCGTCGGTTTTTTCAAATTTTCTTTTTTATTACCTGAGTTTTTATCTTTAGCGGAGTAAAAAAGAGCCACTTTTGGCGGGATTTACCACTCAATTATTGGCCCCTCACCGGTGCGAACCTATGTTCTAATTATAGCTATAACTTGATTAAGAGTCAATAATCCGGCTCAGAATCCAAGGGGGATTGAAAAGTTTCAGGGTTCGGTGTTTAGTTTTTGGCATATCGAATCCGGCCATAGGCTTGCGTTACGTCCGCAAGTGCGACCATAAGTGCCACTTACGGGTGCAGGGGAAGATAAAATTAAAGTGGAAAGTGCCTAATTAAGGTGGTTATCCTGGTCAGTGGTGGGTACCGCGAGGGGCAGGGCGATAAAGAAGGTAGTGCCGTGGCCGGGCTGGCTTTCCAGCCACATCCGGCCCTGGTGTTGCTCGATAATTTTGTGGCTGATAAAAAGACCCAGGCCGAGCCCGCTGGTCCGGGCGGTCTGCTGGCTGCGGACCCGGTAGAAACGGTCGAAAATGTGCTGCTGGTCTTCGAGGCTAATGCCGTGGCCCCCGTCTTTGACCGAAATTATTGCTTCGCCGGGCTGTTCTCCATCAACTTTAATTTCCACGGTTACCGGGCTTTCTTCGGGGCTGTACTTAAAGGCGTTGGTTATCAGGTTATGGAAGACCTGTTCCAGCCGGTCGCCATCTCCCCGGCTGACGGCCCGGATTTTCCCGGCCTTGAGTGATAAAGGCCGGTCCGGTTCCAGGGTGCTTTGCTGCTCAACCACCCTTTCCAGCAAGTTGACCAGGTCGACCTGGGTGACCTCGGTCAGTTCGAACTGGCCGCTTTGAATCCGCGAAAAATCGAGCAGTTGCGAAATCAGGCCGTTCATCCGGTTGGTTTGCCGCTGGATGGTATCGAGAAAATGTAAATTCTTGACCAGGGTCTCGTGATGGACCTCCGGTTCGAGCGGTTCCGGCTGACGGAGCAGGCTGCGCTGGAGCATCTGGGCAAAACCGCGAATGGTCGTAAGCGGGGTCCGCAGTTCGTGACCAGCAATCGAGACAAACAGGTCTTTTAAGTAATCGAGTTCCTTCTGGACCCGGAACGCCTCCTGGGCTTCGCGGTAGAGCCGGTTATTATCTAGCGCCATGGCGGCCCGGCGGGCCAGGTCTTCCACCAGGGCTATTTCGGCGGGCCGGAAGGCACGGTCGGGCCGGACCTGGACAAAAGTAAAGGCCCCCAGGGTCTTTTCGCGCCCTACCACCGGCACGACGAGTAAAGCTTGCACCCCGACCTGCCGGAGTAATTCGAGACGTTCAGGGCTGCAAACATATTTTCCTAAAACGCCGGGAGTGACTTTGTCATAGACCAGCGACCTGCCGCTCCGCACCGCTTCCCCAAAAGGATTATCAATTTCGAGGTCAACCGGGGCGACCTGGCTTAGATTGTAGAGGATATTGTCGGTATTCGGGTCCAGGTCCGAGGCGGTCACCTGGAAAAGGGCCTGGTTTTCTTCTAATAGCTCAACCAGGCCGTAGTCGGCCAGGTAGGGGACCGCCATCTGCATCAGGGCAGGCATGCTATCCTGGTATTCGAGGGTGCTGACAAGGAGGGCGGTCGCCTCGGCCAGGAAAGCGAAGTTGCGGCGCGAGGTTTCGGCCTGGGCCATAGCCGTTTCTAAAAGGGTGGTCCGTTCCTGGACACGCTGTTCCAGTTGGGAATTGAGCAGTTTCAGGCTTTCCTCGGCCCTTTTGCGGGCGGTAATATCCTGGACCTGGCAGATGAAATAAAGTGGCTGGCCCTCGCTGTTGCGGACGCAGGTCGCGTTAATCGAGACCCAGACCAGCCAGCCGTTTTTGTGAACGTAACGTTTTTCGATTTCCACCGCCGGGATTTCCCGGTTGAGTAACTGGCTGCGGATATTTTCGCCGGGGATCAGTTCGTCCGGGTGCGAAACGTCATCGGAGGATTTGCCGGTTAGTTCCCACTCGGTATAGCCGAGCATCCGGCAGAAGGCCGGGTTCACCTGTAGAAAGCGGTTTTCGGGTGTGACCAGGGTAATACCTATCGCCGAATTGTAAAAAGCGCTTTTGAAACGTTCCTCGCTCTCACGCAAAGCTTCCAATGAGGCGGTTTGTTCGGCCAGCAGGGCCTGTTTAGCTTCGAACTCCGCCGAGCGGCTGAGCGCGGTTACTACCTGGCCTACTAGCAGTTGCAAAGTTTCGACTTCATGATCCCCAAAGGTATTCGGTTGTGACGAGAAAACTTTTAGAATACCGACGATTTTATGCTGGTAAAAAATGGGGATGGATACCAGGGAACGGATATTCCAGCCCCGGTATAATTCAGGGTCAAGGCGGGAGTCGGTAGCACATTCTTTGCACACGATTATTTGCCCGGTCGTAACCACCAATGTCGAAAGGTTGCCCAACGCCCTGAACTGGGGGATGCCGGAAGTATGGCTTTTAGCCGTACCGCTGTCGGCCCGGTAAATGACATCCCGGCCCTCGACCAGTTCGATAACCGCGCCGTCGCCCCCGGCTAATTCCTCGGCCTGCTTGACCAGTAACTGGAGTGTGTCGCTTAAATTCGGGGCGGTGCGCTGGATTTCTTCCTGGATTGCAACGACCGCGGAAAGCCGACCCGTGGTCAGCTTCAAATGTCTTTCCGCCAGGTTTCGCCGGTCCTCGGCTTTTTCCAGGTCGGTCACGCGGGCGCGCAGCCGGGCTAATTCTTCCTGTTGGTTATTTGCTAAGCGACCGGTATCGTCCGTGCCCAACCCGGTATTCTTTCCCTGTTCCGCCATTGTTGCCTGACTAAGTTAAGATTTAGCTCAACGCTTCAACCAATTATACCGAACAAAATCTACCGAAGGTTACATTTAGGTTATATCCCTATTATAGCGTACCTGTCACTACCCGGAAGGTGACTTTTAGCTATACCAAAAGTCTTATTGAGCTAAGAAAATCTTCAAATTGACAAACCCTTTTTCCCCGGCTACTATTGAACTCAACCGGCGATTTTGTTAACTCTATAACAAGGATTATGTGGATGAGCAGCCTCGCTACCCGGATTGTTTCGGTAGACTTCGAACCCCTGGATATTCCCCTGATTGAGCCTTTCGTGATTGCGATAGGGCGGTTGGACCACGTCCGCAATGTCCTGATAACCGTCACTCTCGAAAACGGTGTCATCGGATACGGCGAGGCGGCTCCCCTCGAACCGATAAACGGCGAGAACCAGGCGACCGTCCTGGCGACCCTGGGCAGCCTGGCTCCGCTCCTGGCCGGGCGGGACGCGTTGGAATGGCGCCAACTCTCCCGCGAACTGGCCGGGCTTTTCTCGATGCAGGCTGCGGCGCGGGCCGGTCTCGAAATGGCCCTGCTCGATGCCGCTACCAAGTCCATGCGGGTGCCTATGTACAAATTCTTCGGCGGTATGACCGACCGGGTCGAGACCGACATCAGTATCCCGATTGTCGAGCCGGACCGCGCCCGTGAACTGGCCCAGGGTATCACCGCCCAGGGGGTCCGCTTTATCAAGATTAAGGTCGGGAGCGGCCTGGATGCCGATATTGCCCGGACCCTGGCCGTCCGCGAAGGTGCTCCCGACTGTGAAATCCAACTGGACGCCAACCAGGGCTATAGCGCCCCCGAAGCGGTCGAACTCTTGCGGGAACTGCGTGACCGGGGTATCCGGGTGCGCCTGTTCGAGCAGCCCGTACCCAAACACGACCGGCTTGGCCTCAAATTCGTAACCGAGCAGGGCCGGGTGCCGGTAGCTGCCGACGAGACAGTCTTCGGGGCTTACGATGTCCTCGAACTGGCCCATATCGGCGCGGCCAACGTGGTCAATATCAAGTTGATGAAAAGCGGCCTGGTGGAGGGCATGGATATTGCGGCGGTCTGCCGGGCGGCCCATATCCGATTGATGATTGGCGGAATGATAGAGTCGAAACTGGCGATGTGCTGCTCGGCCCATTTCGCCGCCGGAAATGGCGGTTTCGACTATATTGACCTTGATACGCCTTTCCTGCTGGCCGAAGACCCCTTCGAAGGTGGCTACCGGGTCGAAGGCCCTATCTATCACCTCTCCCATATCCAGGCTGGGATTGGTTGCTGGCCCAAGGGACGGCCCAGTGGAATGCTCGAATGAAAATACTTTTACTCGGCCAGGGTCCACTGCCACCGGAAGGTGAGGCGGACCGGGCCGGTCGGTTGAGCGCTCCCAGTATCCGGGCCTGGCATATCGCCCGCGCCTTGCAGGAAGAAGGGCACGAAATCGCCCTGGTCTCCCTCAAAGCCGGTCGAACCGGCTTTTCCTCACCCCGTGAACTTGCTCCCAAATTACAGTTGTACTCAACCGGTGAAGCGGAAGTTACCGGGCAAGCCGCCCTATCTAACCTTGAAAACGAGTTTCAACCTGACGCGGCGGTGGCGGTTAGCGCCTGGCCCAGCTACCTGGGGGCGCTCTACCTGTCTCCCTCGCTCCCCTTCTGGGCCGACTTCTTTGGCAGCCCCCTGGCCGAGGGTCAGGCCAAGGCTTTCCAGGCCGGGGATGACTCCCTTCTCGAACCCTTCGCCCGGTTCGAGCGGGTGGTGCTGCGCCGGGCCGACGCGGTCAGCGCGGTTTCACCTTACCAGGAACACGCCCTGGTCGGGGCCATGGCGACCCATGGCCGACTCAACCATTTCACGGACGGTTTCCGTCTCGCCTACACCATCCCTGCGACCCTCGACCCGACCCGCTTGCCCGCCTCGGACGAGCCTTTCTTGCGCGGGAAAATCGTGCCAAACGAGGCCTTTGTGGTGCTGTGGAGCGGCGGTTTTAACACCTGGACCGACATTGACACCCTTTATAACGGGGTCTTCCAGGCCATGCAGGAAAATCCGGCCCTGCATTTCGTGGCGACCGGCGGGTCGCTCCCACCTCACGACAGCCAGACCTTTCCCCGCTTTCAAAAAATGGTCGAAGCCTCCGAATTCAGGGACCGCTTTCACCTCCTGGGCTGGGTGTCTTACGAAGGTTTACATAATTATTATCTCGAAAGTGATGTGGGCTTAATCCTGGACCGTTGGAGTTACGAGGGTATTCTCGGTAGCCGGACCCGCCTGCTCGACTGGTTGCTTTACGGTCTCCCGGCGGTGGTGACGGTCACGGCCTACCTGACCGAAGAACTGGTCGGCGAGGAGCTGGCTTTCAGTTTTCCCCACGGTTCGGCCCCGGACCTGGCCGCCCGTCTGCGCGAACTGGCCGAAGACCCCGACCGCCTGACCTCGGCTGCTGCCCGGAGTAAGACTTTCGTGGCCGAGCGTTACAGTTATGCGGCGGCCTGCCGCCCTTTGCTCGAATGGGTCGTGAACCCTCGCCAGGCTCCCGACGCCGGGGAAACCCTGCCTTCTTTTGCCGTCGCCGGGAACGATAACGACCGGGACCGCCTCCTGGCTGAATACGAAGCCCAGATTGAGGCCAAAAACAAGGCCCTTGCCAGCATGGAAAGCTGGGCCAAAGAGATGGAAACCCGCCTTCACAAGGCAAATCCGCCCTCGCTCTACGAACGCCTCTCCCGCCGTTTCAGACACTAAAACCTTTCCTCTCCAAAATTGGCGGCGTATTTTTGTTTAGCTTGAAAATAGTGCTAAAATTTCGCCAGTAAATACGCCAAATTTACGTTCAACGCTGTTTCGTGCCCTTTATGGGTATACGTTTAACGCTAACCGAAGGAGTTACCGATGACCTCGCGCCGCCTGCCAAGTTGGGCCGAATTGAGCCCGTTATTGCGTCCCAAACCGCTCGAACTGGACCCCGTCAAAAGGCGGCTTTCCAGGGCCGTGACCATCGGGGACTTGCGCGACATCGCCCGGAAGCAGGTGCCCAGGGCTGTTTTCGACTACGTGGACGGCGCGGCGGAAGACGAAACCAGCTTGCGCCGTACTCGCGAAACTTTCCAGAAGGTCGAGTTCGTGCCCCAGGTCTTGCGTGACGTTTCGGCGGTAGACCCCTCGACCACTATCCTGGGCAAGCCCAGCACCCTGCCGCTCGTCTTTGCCCCGACCGGTTTCACCCGCATGATGAACCACGAAGGCGAACCGGCAGTGGCCCGTGTCGCCCAGAACACCGGGATACCCTACGCCCTCTCGACGATGGGTACGACCGGACTTGAAGCGCTGGCCGAGGCCGCCCCCGACGCCCGGCGCTGGTTCCAGCTTTACCTCTGGAAGGACCGCGCCGCCAGCCGCGACCTGATTGCCCGCGCCAAAGCCGCCGGGTACGAAGCCCTGGTCCTGACCGTGGATACCCCTATCGCCGGGGCGCGCCACCGCGATACCCGCAACGGCCTGACCATCCCCCCGGCCCTGACCCTCAAGACCTTTTTTGATGGCGCTTTGCACCCGGCCTGGTGGTTTAACCTCCTGACCACCGAACCCCTGAGTTTTGCCTCGCTCAATTCCTGGAACGGCACGGTAGCCGAACTGGTCGCGGTTATGTTCGACCCCTCGGTTACTTTTGCCGACCTCGAATGGCTGCGCGGTGAGTGGAGCGGTCCCCTGGTCGTCAAGGGCATCCAGAATATCGAGGATGCGCGGTCAGCCGTCGAACGAGGTGCCGATGCCCTGGTCGTTTCTAACCACGGCGGGCGGCAACTCGACCGCGCCCCTCTCCCGCTCGAACAACTCCCGGCCATTCTCCAGGCGGTTGGCGACCGGGCCGAAATCTATCTTGACGGTGGGATTATGAGCGGGGCCGATATAATCGCGGCGGTAGCCCTCGGCGCGAAAGCCTGCCTGGTGGGCCGGGCCTATCTCTACGGCCTGATGGCGGGTGGACAGCGCGGTGTCCAGAAGACCGCCGACATTCTAACCAAAGAAATCATCAGGACGATGCGGCTTTTAGGGGTCAAAACTATTTCCGAGCTTACCCCGGCCCGTTTGCGCCTGCGCGATTGATGCTTGCCGGTGACTCCTCTATCAAAAGAATAAATTAAAAGCTTCTTCCTCTTGACATTAAAGCACGCGTCTTTATAATATACACAGGTAAGCGAGCTTGTTCCCGGTAAAAGTGGGCTGGCTTTACCGGGATATTTCAAATTACAAAAAGACGGTTTCAAATGTTGTTAACCATAACCACCACCTACCAACCAGCCACCGACCTGGGTCACTTGCTCCATAAAAACCCGGCCCGTTTCCAATCTTTCGACCTGAATTTTGGCCGGGCTCACGTCTTCTACCCGGAAGCCTCCCCCGAAAAATGTACCGCCGTCCTGTTGCTGGATATTGACCCGGTCGCCCTGGTGCGCGGTAAAAGCGGCAGCGAAAGCGAACGGGCCAACCGGCCTTTGCAGCCCTACGTGAACGACCGGCCCTATGTCGCTTCGTCCTTTTTGAGCGTGGCTCTGGCTCAGGTCTACAGCTCGGCCCTATCCGGCAAAAGCAAATCCTACCCTGAACTGGTTGAGACAAAGCTGCCTCTTTCGGCCCACCTTGGGGCAGTCCCCGCGCGGGGTGGCGAAACTATCCTGCGCCGTTTGTTCGAGCCTCTCGGTTACACTGTCACGGTTGAACCGGCCCCTCTTGATGTTAAATTCCCGGAATGGGGCCAGAGCGCCTATTACAGCCTGACCCTGGAAGGCACCTTTCGCCTCAAAGACCTGCTCAGCCACCTGTACGTGCTGGTCCCGGTCCTTGACGAGGAAAAACATTACTGGTTTGGCGACGACGAAGTGGATAAACTTTTGCGGCACGGCGAAGGCTGGCTGGCCGCCCACCCCGAAAAGAACCTGATTGCCCGGCGCTACCTGAAACGCCCGCGCCTGACCAGGGATGCCCTGGACCGCCTGGTCGAAGTTGAGGACACCGGCCTGACCGAGCCGGAAACCGGCGACCCTATCGGGTTGTCCGAACCGAAAACCGGGTCCGGCGAAGAAGCGCTCGAAGAAAAAGTCAGCCTGAACGAGCAGCGCCTGGCGGCTGTTGTGACAGTCCTCAAGCAAAACGCGGTTAAACAGGTGCTGGACTTAGGCTGCGGCGAAGGTAAACTGCTAAAAACGCTGCTGGCCGATTCTTCTTTTACCCGGCTTACCGGCATGGATGTTTCTTACCGCGTCCTCGAAAAAGCCAAAGTGCGTCTCCACCTGGATAGCCTGCCCTCGTTCCAGCAGTCCCGCCTGACCCTGCTACAGGGCAGCCTGACTTACCGGGATAAACGCCTGGCCGGGTACGAAGCCGCTACTGTAATAGAGGTTATCGAGCATCTCGACCTGGCCCGGCTGGCCTCCTTCGAGCGGATCTTATTCGAGTTTGCCCGGCCCGGTATCGTAGTTGTTACCACGCCGAACGTCGAATATAACGTGTTGTTCGAGGGCTTGCCCGCCGGGAAACTGCGCCATCCCGACCACCGTTTTGAATGGAGCCGGGCCCGTTTCCAGGAGTGGGCCGGGGATGTGGCGGCAAGATTCGGCTACCGGGTCGAGTTTTTACCGGTTGGTCCGGTTGACCCTAACTACGGCCCGCCCACCCAGATGGCCGTCTTTAAGCGTTAATACTTCCCGTTTTTGAGAAATACAGACTTTTAATGAGTTAACTCCTATTTTTAGAATTGCATTTATTTTATGAAGATAACCCTGCCTGAATTGTCCCTGGTCGTCCTGGTGGGTGCGTCCGGGTCTGGAAAATCGAGTTTTGCCCGCCAGCACTTTCTGCCGACCGAGGTCATTTCCTCCGATTTCTGCCGGGGCCTCGTTTCCGACAACGAAAACGACCAGTCCGCCACCACCGATGCCTTCGAAGTCTTGAATTTTATCGCGGCCAAACGGTTGGCGGCGGGCCGCCTGACCGTCATTGATGCTACCAACGTCCAGAAAGAAGCCCGCCAGCCTTTGTTAGCCCTGGCCCGCCAGTATCATGTCTTACCGGTTGCCATAGTCCTCGATATGCCCGAAAAACTGTGCCTGGAGCGCAACCGGGTCCGGCCCGACCGCGATATGGGTCCGCACGTCATCCGGCGGCAGGTCCAGAACCTGCGCCAGTCGCTCCGCAACCTCGAACGCGAGGGGTTCCGGCATGTTTTCAAGCTTAATTCGCCTGAAGAAGTGGCCGAGGTGACCCTGGAACGCCAACCGCTCTGGAACAACCGCCGCCACGAACACGGCCCCTTCGACCTTATCGGTGACGTGCATGGCTGCGCCGGGGAGCTTTTCCAACTGCTCGAAAAACTCGGCTACGTGGTCGCCCGCGAGGAAACCGAAAGCGGCCCGGTCTACCGGACCGTTCATCCTGACGGGCGCAAGGCTGTCTTCCTGGGTGACCTGGTGGACAGGGGGCCGCGCGTGCCGGAGGTCTTGCGCCTGGTGATGGACATGCAAAAGGCCGGGACGGCCCTGGTGGTGCCGGGCAACCACGATACCAAGCTGATGCGCAAGCTCAAAGGCCATAAAGTCCAGGTGACGCACGGCCTGACCGAGTCGCTCGAACAACTCGACCGCGAACCGGCCAGTTTCAAACGCGATGTAGCCGACTTTATTGATGGCCTGGTCAGCCATTACGTCCTCGATGGCGGCAAACTGGTGGTAGCCCACGCCGGGCTAAAGGCCGAATTGCAGGGCCGGGGTTCGGCCAAAGTGCGCGAGTTTGCGCTCTACGGTGAAACAACGGGTGAGACCGATGAATTCGGCCTGCCCGTCCGCTACAACTGGGCCGCCGAATACCGGGGCAAAGCCCTGGTCGTTTACGGCCATACCCCGGTCCCGGCACCTGAATTTTTGAACAATACAATTTGTATCGACACAGGGTGCGTCTACGGCGGCAACCTGACTGCCTTGCGCTACCCTGAAAAAGAGTTGGTGGCGGTCCCGGCGGCAAAAGTTTACTATCCCCCGGCCCGCCCGTTTCCTCTGGCCCAACCGGAAAGACCTTCCTCGCTTAGCGCCCAGCAGCAAAACGATGACGTGCTGGATATTGAGGATGTTTCGGGCAAACGGGTGGTCCAGACCCGCTTGCAGGGCCGGGTGACGCTCCGCGAGGAAAATACTATCGCGGCCCTGGAAGTGATGAGCCGGTTCGCCGCCAACCCGCGCTGGCTCATCTATTTGCCGCCTACCATGTCGCCAACCGAAACTAGCCAGCGGCCCGGTTTTCTGGAATACCCGACCGAAGCTTTCGAGTTCTTCCGGCGTCAGGAAGTGACGAAAGTTGTCTGCGAAGAAAAACACATGGGTTCGCGGGCGGTCGTGGTAGTCTGCCGTGACGCCGGGGTGGCGCGCCAGCGGTTTGGGGTGGAAGGCGAGAACGCCGGGATTGTCTATACCCGCACCGGGCGGCGGTTCTTTGAAGATGCCGCGCTCGAAGCCGAAGTCCTGGAAATAGTGCGGACGGCCCTCGACCGGGCCAACTTCTGGGACGAGTTCAAAACGAACTGGGCCATCTTTGACTGCGAGTTGATGCCCTGGTCGGCCAAGGCCCAGGAGCTTTTGCGCCAGCAGTACGCCGCCGTGGGCGCTGCGGCGAGCCTGGCCTTGCCCCAGGCGGTCGAAGCCCTGAGCCGGGCCGCCGAGCGGGGTCTGCCCGAAGCCCTGGCGTTATTAGAGCGTTACCGGGAGCGGGCCACCACCGTAGAGCGGTTTGTCGAGTCCTACCGGCACTATTGCTGGCCGGTAAATTCGGTGGCCGACCTCAGACTGGCCCCGTTTCACCTGCTGGCAACCGAAGGCCAGCTTCACCTGGACCGGAATCACGTCTGGCACATGGCGACCCTGGCAAATATCGTCCGGGCCGGGCAAACTGAGGGTTTGCTTTTTGCTACGCCTTATTTACAGGTTGAGTTGAACGACCCGGCCAGCGAAGCCGCCGCAACCGCCTGGTGGGAAGACCTGACCAAGCGAGGCGGCGAAGGAATGGTTATCAAGCCGCTTGACTTTGTCACTCAACACGGCCAGCGGCTTATCCAGCCTGCCCTCAAATGCCGGGGACCGGAGTATTTGCGCCTGATTTATGGCCCCGAATACAGCCTGCCGGAGAACCTGGAGCGGTTGCGGGCGCGGGGCTTATCCGCAAAACGTTCCCTGGCCCTGCGCGAGTTTGCCCTGGGTGTGGAAGGGTTGGAGCGGTTCGTGGCGGGTGAACCGCTGCGGCGGGTCCACGAATGTAGTTTTGGGGTGCTGGCCCTCGAAAGCGAGCCGGTAGACCCCCGCCTGTAAAATAATAAGAAACTGGAAACGAGTCTTTGCGTGAATTCTGAACAGGTTTTTGAACTGGTAGATATAGGGGTAAATCTAGACCACCGCTCTTTTGATAAAGACCGGACCGCCGTCTTGCAACGGGCCCTGGAGGCCGGGGTTAAGACGCTGGTCCTGACCGGGACAAATGTCCGCAGCAGCCAGGCGGTCCTGGAATTGGCCCGGTCGGAGAGCCTGGTGCGGCTCTACTCAACCGCCGGGGTCCATCCCCATGACGCCCAGCGTGCCGATGACCGGACCCTTTCACAGCTACGAAATTTAGCCGCCGCCGAGCAGGTAGTCGCGATTGGTGAGTGCGGTCTTGACTTCGACCGGGACTTCTCGCCGCGTCCGGTCCAGGAACGCTGGTTCGAGGCCCAGCTTGAACTGGCCTGTGAACTAAACCTGCCCGTATTTCTGCACGAACGGGCCGCCCATGTCCGGTTTGCCGGGATTCTTTCGCAATATCGTTCGCGGTTGGCCGGGGGTGTGGTCCACTGTTTTACGGGCACCCGCGAGGAACTTGAAACTTACCTGGCAATGGGTTTGCACATCGGTATCACCGGGTGGATTTGTGATGAAAGGCGCGGCCTGGCCCTGCGCGAACTGGTCAAATATATTCCGCTCGATAGATTGATGCTCGAAACCGACGCGCCCTTCCTGACTCCGCGCAATATGCGGCCCAAACCGAAAAATGGCCGGAACGAACCGGCTTTTCTACCGGTCGTCCTCGAAGCGGTGGCCCAGGAGCTGGGCCGACCGGTTTCTGATGTTGCTGCCGCCACCACGCATACGGCCCGGCAATTCTTTAAGTTGGATCAGACTGCTGTTTAATACCGAATTTATCCAGCCCGGCCTTTCCTTTGCGGATTATTAGAGATTTCAGGTTTTTTAAGAAAGGCCGGTTAAGAGGAAACAACCATGACTCCCGAACAACTGCTGCGCGAACTGGAACCCCTGACCTATGTAGGCCGGGTGCGCTATATGATTAACCTGGGGCGGCAGGTCGCGGCAAACACGCCCGGCGCGGCCTCACTCAGCCAGACTTTGCAAACCTTCGAAGCAGGCGATTTCTATCGCCGTTATATGGCGCTGCTGTCCGCCCAGGGCAGCCGCGATGGCGCTCACGCCTTGCGGTCGCTTTCCGATCCCTCCCGTATCATCCGGGGCCTGGCTATAAACCTAATCCCGCTGTTTTGCGACGATTCGCAGGTCTTGCAGGCCCTTACCGCCGCCAACTTTGAAACCCGGCGCGCCCTGCTACCCCGTCTTTTCAAGCGACAACGCCAGGCCGTTATTGATGAATTTCTGGCCCAATTTTTAGCTGCCCACCCCGACGACCCGACCCGGTTGCGCCTGCTGGCCTACGGCTCGGCCCGGTTCCTGGCCGGGCAGCGGTCCCTGGTCGAAACGATGAGCGACCCGCTGGATTGGGCCGCTCTTACTCGGATTCATCCCGACTTTGTCGCCGGGGTGCTGTTGGATAAGCTTGCACGGCTGGACCGGCCCGATTTTCGGGTAAAGAGCCAGGTCCAGCGCCTCATGCCCCACCTGGCTCTCCGGCGGCCCGACTGCGCCCTGGAACTGGCCCAGGTCATGCTAAAAACTTTCAGTATTCGTGATATCAACCTTCAGCGGCTTGTTACCCTCCGCCCTGACGCGGTCGCCACCCTTGTACTATCCACCACCGACCCCTCAAACCTGGATTTTTCCCCGGTAATCCCGCGCCTGGACACCGCTTTGTTAATCGGGCTGCTTTCTCGGAGTGAGCGCGCTTTCAGCGTTAGGGTTGACGTATTATCCCGGCTTACTCCTGACCGGCGCCGGGCAATATACACGGCCCTGCACAACGGCTGGCGAACCGCCGATGACACCGTTCCTCTCTACTGGCTGACCTCGTTACCGGTGGATTTAAGAGAAGCGGAAGCCCGGCGTAATATTGCCCTTCCTGCCCTGGCTACCAGCCCTGCTAATCGCCTACCTTACGCGGGTTATCTGCCCTGGGAGGAAGCCTTCCTGCTCATCAGCCCTTATCTTGGCGACCCCGACCCCGATTTGCGAGTGGCCGCTCATTCTGCCCTGGCGACCGTCGTCTATTACCATTCCGACCGTCTCCCTGACCTCCTGGCCCTGGTAAGGGCTCGTCGCAACGAGCAAGACCCGGTCCGGTTGTCAATGGTCAGGGGGTTGGCAAACATCCAGCCAAGCCGCTGGACCCCTCCCCTGCTGGCTGAACTCGGCCTGGTTATCCGCGAGGCTCTTAACGCCGCCGACCTTTCCCATATCACCGCCAGTCAGCTTGAGAGGCTCGTTATCAAAATCCTGCCTTTCTGGCCTGATTGGGCCGCCGAATGGCTGGCTGCCCTGGTCAAAGAACGGGGCAGTATCTCTTTCTTCGACCTTTCCGCACGTCTTTCCGAACGGGACGTGCAGCGTATTAAACCGGCCCTGGTGCCGGTCCTGGCCGCCTGGGAAAAACGCGGACGCGATAATCAGTTGCTGGCAGCAGCCCGCAGCCTGGGCCGCCGCCTGAAAGTCTTTAATGAGTTTGTGCGCATCCTGATGGATGTCTTAAAGACCACCCGGAACAGTTGGATTGCTTCGGGCATTCTCGACTTATTGGGCGAACACCGCCGTGATGTTTTGCCCGGCCTTATACCGGCCCTGCTGAAAGCCGACCGGAGCTGGATAGTTATCGCGCCGGTTTACACCTATTTGCACCGCACTCGCCAGGATTTACTTACCCCCTACCTGGGCCAGAACGCCTTCAAAGGCCATTTTAGCAACGGCAAGACCCGCCAGGTTCTGCCGTTCTATTCCGGCTTCCAGCGCTGGACCCCCATGCAGCAAGCCACTTTTGCCAGGACCCTGTCCGAGGTAACCGGGGACGAGATGCGCGACAGCCCGGCTCTCCTGACTACTATCCGGCAGTTACAGGCTTTACCGGGTCTGGCCCCCACCCGTCTGGTGGAACTTGCCAGCGATAAACGCCCTGCCGTGCGGGATGGCGCCATCCGGGCCCTGGGCCGCCTGGACGCGGGCGAGGGGGTGCCGGTCCTGCTGGATATGATGAACGACGACCGGGGCCGCCTGGCGATTTATGCCTTGCGCCGTTCCTTGCTTGAGATGCTACCTGCTGCCGCCGCCTCTATCCTGGCGACCATCCCGCTGACCAGGGTAACGGTCGCCAAAGAGGTCGTTCGCCTGCTGGGCGACCTGCGTACGGAGGGCGCTTATCGTGAGCTTTTAACTATCGCCGGGGAAGATTTACACCGCGACATCCGGGTGGCGGTCCTGCGTGGCCTCTGGAATTATCTCGAACGGGCCGAAACCTGGCCTTTACTGGAAGCGGCGGCGGTCAATCCCGACCCGGCGATTGCCGCCATAGTTGGCCGGATACCCACCGAACGCCTCTCCCCCGTAGCCGAGGGCCGGTTGGTACGTTTACTGGCCCAGTTACTCGGTCATCCTGACGCCCGTGTCCGTACTGCTGTATTGGAACGGTGTAACCAGCTTCCCGTAACCGACCGCGAACAGGTCTTATTGCCGCGCCTGGTCGCCGCCCTTGAGTCGGCCCTGCCCGGTGAATACACCCTGGCGGCGTCGGCTATCACCGCTACCTATCACGGTCAGGATGCCCCAATCATCGGCCAGGTGACCGGCCGGATTCTATCCCGGCGCAAGGTCTTGAAAACCCTGGTAGACAACCTGGGGGAGCAGGCCGTCACCCAACGACGCCAGATGTTGCCCACGGTGCAAGCGGTTTTACAGGCCCTGTTGCCGGACCCTCTTACCGCCGGGCTCCAGGCCGAGTTAGCGGTGGCCGGGTTGGAAGTGGTTGACCTCGCTCATTTCTTCAACGAAATGGCCGGGCGCGGCGACCTGCACGAGGGCGCTCTTGGTGCCGCCATCGTCGCCGTCCAGGGTATCGGCTATCGCTCCGACGCAGCCCAATTGGCCTTGTTGGAAGAAGCCTTGAGGTCGAGCCCCGACCCCCGGTTGAGGCGGTTGGCCCTGGCGGCCCTGGTCGGCCTTGCCGGGTCGCCCCAGGGTTGGGACGATGCCCGGTTGGCCTGTCTGCACCAGTACCGGGCTGACCCCGCGCCCCTGGTAGCTGCTGCCGCCCAGTTTACTTTCCCACCCGGCGAATAGTAGTTAATGCGATGGGCCGGTTGAACCGCAACCGGCCTGTTGTTTCGGCACATGCTCCTAAGTCATGCTCGCAGGTCGTAGCTGTGGTTGCATCTCAGAAAGTGACAAAAACTAAACACTGACCACTAAAAACTAAACACGCTTATCCCATATTGCCTCGCGTATACCGATATGATATACTGAACCGGATTTATTATTGGGGGATTGTCGGAATTGGCAGACGAGCATGACTTAGGATCATGTGCCGAAAGGCGTGTGGGTTCGACTCCCACATTCCCCACTCTCTTTACCACTTTGACGCAGACTCCCCCTTTATCAAAATGACCACTTCGCCCAGAATCGCCGTTATTATTCCCACCTTTAACCGGGTGCAAACCCTTTTGGCTTGCCTGGAATCGGTCTATGCCCAATCGGACCTATCCCTACAGGCCATTGTCGTAAATGACGGCTCAAAGGACGGCACTTCTGAGAAAGTACGGGACGCCTTTCCCCAGGCTCATATCGTAGAGGGCGACGGCAACCTCTGGTGGGCCGGGGCCATAAATGCCGGGCTACGTAAGGCCCTCGCGGCGGATTTCGACTATTTTCTTTTGCTAAATGATGATAATTTATTGGCACCCGGCGCTGTCGAGCATTTACTCGCTTATACCCAGGACCATCCGGGGACTATCACCGGGTCGCTGGTGCGGCTTAAAGATACCGACCTCATAAGCGATGCCGGGGTCGCTATAAACTGGTGGCGGGCCGGACCTTATCTCAAAGATTTTAAGCAGCCCTATTACCCCGGCAAATACCCTGCCATAATGCCCGCCGATGCCCTGGCCGGGCAGGGCGTCCTGCTTTCAAGGGAACACCTTAACCGGGTCGGGTTATTGCACGACCGCCAGTTTCCGCAATACTTCGGCGACACCGATTTCTATTTGCGGGCCAGGGCTAACGGTTTTCAGGTTGTGGTCAATACCGCCAGCGCGGTCTGGAACAACCCACCTAACCGCCCTAAATCGCCCCGCCCCGTTAACCTTAAGGAAGCCATTACCCGGTTCATTCGCCTGTACACCTGGCCCGGCTCGCCTTATAACCTGGCGGTAAATGCCCGGTTCTGGTGGCGGTACTGCCCTAAATATATGTTACCCGTGACGGCAATTTACCGTCTACTCAGCAGCTTGCGTTATTTTGTCAAGAAGAATTTTTAACAATCGCCCGGTGTTAAATTATCCGGCCTGAGTTTTAGCCAGCATGTCCAGACCGATATTTCTAAACGATAACCTGCCCGCGCCCCGCACCCAGCGCGGTATTTCTCGCTATTTCGAAAAGCTGGAAGAAGGCCTTGCCGCCGAGTTTCCCGGCCAGGTGGCGCTTTGCTCGGCTACCCCGGCCAACCCCTATCACTTCAAATTCTACCCCTCGCTTCGATTTAAGGGCAGCTATCGTTTCAAACTGCACGACCGCATCGCTACCCTGGCCGCGCGCCTGGAAAGACCCCGGGTAGTTTATAGCGATTACTTCGGGGAGGCCCGCGTTAACGCCGCCGAGATTTTTACCATATTCGATATGATACCCGAAAAAATCTGGCTGCCCCAGGATAATAACCGGGTCAACCGCCGTTTTGTGCTGGAGAAACAGGCTTGCTTTGCCCGCGCCGCCGCCATCCTGTCTATCAGCGAAAACACCGCCCGCGATTTCAAAACCATCTACCCGACCTTCGCCCACAAAGTTGTCGTTACTCCCCTGGGAGTGGATACGTTCTTTTTCGAAAAGTCTTCCGAGAAGACGCGGGATACCGGCAAACCCTATTTTCTCTATGTCGGTACCCGCACTCCTTACAAGAATTTTCTCACTCTCCTGGATGCCTTTGGACAGTCCGGCCTGAAGGCGGATTTCAATTTGCAGGTTATCTCGCCTGGTTCTGCCGCCTTTTCCACCGAGGAAACGGCCCTCCTTCACAAATGGCGGCTGGCAGATAGCGTAGAACTATTTTGTTCGGTCACCGACGCCGAGTTGCGCTGTGCTTACGCCGGGGCGACCGCTTTTGTCTATCCCTCTAAATACGAAGGATTTGGTCTGCCCATCCTGGAAGCCTTTGCCAGTGGGACATTAGTGGCGACCTCCAACACCTCGTCCATGCCGGAAGTCGGCGGCGAGGTGGCTTTCTATTTCGACCCCCTTCTGCCGGAAAGCCTGGCCGCAACCCTCAAACAGCTTGCCGCGCTACCACGGTCAACTCGCCAGGACCGCCTAGCAGCAGGCCTTGCCAGGGCTCGGACTTTCTCCTGGGAACGCTTCCAAAAACAAACCGCCGCTGTTTTCAAAGAATTTGTTTAGGCTGAATTTACCGGGGATTAAGCCTCATTTAAGTTGTTAAAGCCCCATAACCCGTTTTTACATCCTGCTAACAAAAAATTAACGCCACCAGGCCCACAATAATAATTACTTGGTGCTATATTCGGTTTATCAGAAGCATTTTCTTAATTTATTTATATATTTGTTTCCTGCTGTTCAGGTGTAAAAAATGGGCACATCTGCTAATCAAAAAAGGGTGGGGTCATCTTCCAACCCTTCCACCTCGACTAAAACTCAGGGCCATCTATCGGAAGCATCAACCGGCCAGGGGTATGAAGATAGTATCGCTACCACGCCGGGGCTTGGCCTGCCTTCAGTCCCAAACCCAAATGTAAATAGTATCCAGCGGACCATCCTGAACGCCGGGCAACGCCGGAATCAAACGGTCCTGGCCCTGCAAAGAAAGTACGGCAACCAGGTGGTCCAGCGGGCCCTGGCAAACCTGACGCCCGTCCGCTCTAAAAATCCCGGACAGGTCCAGCGTATTGCCCAGGTGCTCCCCAATACCAAACAAAAGCTTGAAGCCGATTCCGGGTACGCTTCTCTGCAAACCGAAGCTAACGGCCTCTACGATTGGATACAGGATACCGTTAACCAGGACGTGAACGATAAAGCCAGCCGCCTTAAGGTCGCCAAGGCCCTGAATCCTGAAACGGTTACCAAAATCGAACTCGAAACACTCTGGAGTTATGATTTAGCCAACCGGCATATTACGAATCCCTCTCCTGCCGTCCTTGCCGTCGGTGTCCCTCCTACGGCGAAAGATTTGCAGACCACCAAAGACAAAACGGTCGAACATCAGCTTATAGATTTGATTCGCAAAGCCCTGGCGGCTTCGACGGCGCGCCGCCTTAAAAGAAACGCTGACGCCAGGGTGGTCAAGTTGCGCCAAGACCTGGTCGATGAAACCACCCGGATAGGTAAGGACGAGGTGTTACCCACCAAAAATAACAAACCCAAAAATTAAGGAATACAACGAAGTAATTCTTGAAACCTATAAGAATAAAATCAGTAAAGCCGAAAAATTGGCCGCAAGCGTTAACGAGAAGGTCGCCTACGAGGTTTCTAAAGGTGTGGTTGATACCAGCACCCCCTTTATAAAAGATTTCCTCACCAACAACGCCAACGACTACCTGAAAATAGGCGCGCCGGTTGAAAAACAGCTAAAGGCCCCGTTTGAGGAAAAAACCCTCAAACCGGAAGCCTCCATCCTGCGTAAGCACCTGCGTATTCTCGCTCTCAAAAATGAAATCGACACCAACAGCAAAATGGGGTCGTTCGCCCGCCGAAGTTACAAAAACAAACTTATCACCGAGGCGGAAAAGCTGAGAAAAAGGGATTACGAAGATAAAATCTTCAAAGAACTGTCGGGCCTGTATGCCGCCCAGGCTGATATTGCCGAAAAGGCTTTGGCCCCTCTTATTGAAACCTATAAGCAGAAAGCCGAGAAAGCCGCCGACACCCAGTTTAAGGCCGGGAAGTTAAGTATTCACAAGAATAACACTACCTCACGGCATCACTTGAAAGATGACCTTACCAGTAAAACCCAGCAGACGCTCGAAGAAGGTCTGAACAAAACCGACGTTACCTCCGAGCAGACGGTTAAAAAGGCCCAGACCGAGGCTGTTACCGATGTACTGGAAGGTACGGTCCATTCCCGCTTACGCCATGTCGGGACCGCCCTGGGTAAAGTAGTTCCCCAGGACGGCGATAAAGCCAAGATTGAATTTACACTTAAAGCCCCGGTCGGTGACCCCACGGGCGGTGGGTATATTGGCATGCGCATCATGGGCCAGATCGAACACGAGCTTGAGTACGACGAGGAAAAAGTAGGTAAAACCCTCCCCGGTACCAAAGTCGAGAGAATGAAAAAGAAATCGAACGTCAAAAACGACACCTATAAGGTCAAGGCCGAACTGGCCCTGGTCGGGGGCTACCGGGTGCCTTTCCTTATGGATGTTGGCGGCGAAGTTGGCGGCTATCTCGAAATCGAGTCCAACCAGAGTATGGAACGGGCGATGGAATTGCTCTCGTTTGGTTTCTACCGGCGGTTCCGTGAAAGCCAGGCTATTCCCCAGGACATCACCGACGGTATGTGGGGGATGGGTGGCGACTCGGCCCAGAAAGGTAGCACCTGGACCGAAAAATTCAAGAATAAACGGAAAGCCAGGCACAAAGAAGCCAAAGCCTGGGGCGATGCCTTCCAGGAAACCATGACCGATAAAGAGTTTGTGGAAACCGGCGGTTTTGGCGCAGGGACCGGCTCCGGCTCGATAACCGATAGTGTCAGTATAAAAGGCTCTCTCAAGGGTTACCGGGGCAAGCGTTACCAGAAAAATATGATGTCAGCCCTCGCCAAAGGCAAGGCTGGACCTGGCGGCGACCTTACCGGGGCGACCTCCTGGGATAAATTGATAGGCTCGAAACGCGAAAGAAACATGGGCCGCAATATGAACGGGGCCGAACTCAGCGCCGAGGTCAATGTAGGGCCGTTTGCGGCTGGCCTTAAAGGAAAAATCTCCTGGATGGATAACCAGGTCAAGAGCCTTGTTCCGGGCAAAAGACTCCTGATCGAGCAATACGAAAAAGACCTGAAACAAATCAGGGAAGATAAAGCTGCCCTCAAGACAGACCAGGAGAGGTTCGAGGAGGAAATAGAGTTGTACTCGGCGGACCCGAATAAGAAGGCAGAACTTGCCCATGCCCAGCAGGAATTGCTGAGGGTCCAGGGCGAGTTAATCCAGAAAGATAAAGCTAAGACCGACCTGTACAACAAAGAGGAAGCCCTTCTCCATCACCAGCTCAAACGCCAGTTCTACAGCCTCGAACTTGAACTGAGCGGCGCGACCAAAGGCGGTAACTTCGCCAACAGCCAGATGATAGGGGCTGAAGTCGCCAAGTATGCCGCCGAATTCGGGGCCAAGCTCAGGGAAACAATAACCTCCTTCAGCGACAGCTACGCCAAAAATAAGAAACTCAATAACGCCGGGGCCGACCTTTTTGGCTCGTCTATGAAGGCGGTCGAAGCTGGGGTCAACCACGCTAAAAACTTTGACCCAAAAATTGCCGCCGACAAACTCGAAAGCTCCAAGAAGCTGATTGATACCCAGCAAAATTTAGGCGTATCGGGCGGTTTACATAACCAGAAAGCCTGGGATAAAGCCGGTGAGTTCGCCGTTAAGAGTTCGAGCGGTATGAAGTTAACTTTTAAGCTAAACGGCAAACGCGACTTCGCTTCGGAGAAGCCGGGTGTGAAACAGAGTAAAAATTACCCGGTCAAGGCTGAGCTTATCCTGGACCAGGTTTCCGGTGGCAGCCTGGGGACCCAGGTGGCAACGGTTTCTCTGGAGAAAGCAACCCGTATATTGCGTATCGGGGTCAAGTATAAGGATGGCAATATCTCGTTTATGACGTTCTAGCCACTGCGGGCCAGTTATGACTGAAATTGGAAGGTGTGATGAGCGAAATTTTTGACGAAGTAAAGGCTTTTTTTGCCTACGAAGATTGGCCGGTCCAGGTTTCCGCCTCGGAACAACTGCTGGAAACTCAGTTTAAGGGTGAGCAAGGGCAGTGGACCTGCTATGCCCAGGCGAACGAGGAAGCCCACCAGTTTGTTTTCTACTCGGTATGTCCCACTCTCGTACCCTCCGCAAAGCGGGCGGCGATGGCCGAGTTTATTAGCCGGGCCAATTTTGGCCTGATGATAGGCAATTTCGAGTTGAATTTTGATGATGGAGAGGTCCGTTACAAGACCAGCCTCGATGTCGAGGATACCGCAATCAACTTTAACCTGATAAAGAACCTTGTTTATGCCAATATCACCCTGATGGACCACTATTATGGCGGAATAATGAAAGTTATTTATAGCGACAAAACGGCTGCGGAATTAATTGAGGAAATCGAAAATTAAAATCTGGGCCTAATAAAAATAACCCCGCTTCGGCGGGGTTATTTTATAACTTCTTGTTAGGTGGCTGGTATGGCGTCCAGGAAGGTCGATAGCACCCAGCCGTCCTGCCCTTTGTAGGAGACAGGCCACCACTCTCCGCCGTCAACAGTTTTGCGGTCGGCGCTGCGAATCGTCACCAGTTGGCCGGAGGCAATCTTGGTGAGAATCTGGCTGTTAGTGCCGGGGTCTTTACGCAGGTTCACGCCATCAGTCCCGTTAACCTTGGCCTGGGTCGGCCCGGCGCTGGGGGTCGGGGTCGGTGGAGCGGCGGTCGCTGTCGGCACCAGGTTCGAGAGCGTTGGCGTTGGTGAGACTGACGCCTTCCCCCCGGAAGCGGTTGGAGCCGTGGTGACATCGTTATTCGTTACCAGGGCTACTCCTGATTGGGTTGCGTCAGGGCTGAGCATCGTGCTGGCCGTCTGAGTGGGTGTGGTGTCGGTCGGGTTGGTGGCAGGTTTTTTCCCGTTAAGAAGGTTGAAAATCAGGAAAAGCCCCACCGCCACGATGATGACCCAGGGCAGCACTCGCATCAGGTTAATCCGCGAGATAGGTCCGTCAATTTTGTCGTAGTAAGGGATATTTTCGACCAGCCAGCGGCGGGTCTGGCTTGGTTTGCGGACCACACCGGGCGCGGCGTCGGCTTTCTCACGCCGGGTTATAACAGGGATGCCGTTAGGGGGCGTATTCTGTGACATGCTGCGGGGCCGTAAAATGCCATCAGTGGGTTGGCGGCCCCGGCTATAACTGCTACCGCTATCGGCCTGTCCGCTGTCCGCCGAAGGGTTGCCGGTAATGCCGGTAGGAGCGCCGTAGCCGGTAAATTCGGCCGTGTCGTTGGATGGAACAGGTTCCCAGTAAATTCTGGCCCGAAAAACCTGTTCGCAGTCAATCGTCGCTGCGTCCACAAGGTGGTTAGCTCGCCGGTCGTAAAGACGTGGGTTGCGGCACCAACCTTTGCGCCAGAGGGGCGCCGGTTCGAAATAGCGGCAGTTTCCACATTTCCGGTTGCGCGGTAACGATTTTGTTTCTTGCTTTATCTCCATCAAATTTCTATTTCCTAAAAAATTAATGCCAGGAGCAACCTGGGCTATAGCTTTTAACCACGCTAATTTACGAACCTCATTATTCGAAACGCCCGTTTGAGAAAGTTATGAATCTAACCAAAGGATGAAATAAGTCCGTAAGCGCGGTCAAGAGTTTGGTTATGCCTTTTATATTTCCCGTGTGCCTCAATAAAAAAATTAAATGTGAAGCAACCAAAGTAGGCTTAAGTATGCTAAATCCGAGTTTAACTCAAACTTGAAGTTAAGTCAAGCCTTCCTAAAAGGGCAACGAGGCGTTGAGCTTATTACCATAAGCTAAAGGGCTTTATACTATTCTCTCAAGAACTCACTTTGTGCGGCCCTAATTGTAATTTAGATTTAGCCGGATTTTCTGGTTGTCAGCCCCCTGACCCTTAAACAGTTTAAACTGGAGTTAAATCAAGCTTAACACGGTTTTCATTTATTAACAATTGTTTTTGCGCGACTGCCCGGCTTAACGCTGGGCCGACCGCCGCTTTTCCTCGATAATTTCGTCGGCTTTGCGGATATGCTCCCGCGCCTCATCGAAGTGACGCATCGCCAGGTTGACATAGAGGGCGTCTACCACGCTCAGGTGGGCAATCCGGCCCGCCATCGCCTGGCTGCGGAAGGAGGTTTCGCGGGAAGCCGTCACCAGTTTAATGTCGGCGTGCCGGATGATTTCGGCCCGGTTGTTCCCGGTCAAACAGATGGTAATCGCGCCGGTCTCCTTGGCTTTGCGCAGGGCAAAAATAACTTCTTCGGTCTTGCCCGAATGGCTGATGGCAAAGGCTACCTGGCCCGGCCCCAGTTGGGCCGATACTATTGCCTGCATGTAAGGGTCGTTGACCAGGCTGACCGGCAGACCGAGCCCCAGAAAGCGGTAATAGGCGTCCAGGGCCGTCGAGGCCGAACTACCAACCCCGAATAGCTCGATCCGGCTGGCATTATCCAGGGCTTCGACCGCTTTCTCCATTTCGGCGTCGTCCAGCACTTCGAGCGAATCGGCGATAGCCTGTAAGTCGCTCTGAAAGACTTTGCGGGTGATAGACCTTATATCGTCGTCGCGGGAAAGGTCTTCTTTCTTAAAATTAACGGCCCCGCGCATCTCGGCGGCCAGGGCCAGTTTGAATTCTTTATAGCCGTCATAACCCAGGCGGCGGCAAAAGCGGACGATAGTGGCCCGGCTGGCCTGGGCTGCGTCGGATAACTCCTGCACCGAGAACCCGACGACCTGGTTGGTGTTCGCCAGGATGTACTCGGCAATCTTGCGCTCGACCGGGAAAAGGTTTTTGTGCGATAGCGCCGACTCAATCCGGGCCAGGCAACTGGTAAGGTGAATCCGTCCGTTGAGACCCTTCAGACCCCGAAAGTTGACCGATAATTCTTCACTTTTAGGGATACTTCTTAACCCTGGCATTGTTGCGCCGACCTTTTTCGATTTGTACTACAAGCTGGTTTTCGACATTGAAAGAAAAAGCTGGTGGTAAAACAAAACTCGTGGATACTTCAAGTTTATCAAAAATTGGCGTTTTATTCAACCGGACCAAAACGACCTGTCCGAAGATAGGTCGTTTACCTGAAATATTAATGTCTAAGCCGGTTTTTCTTCCATCAGGGGCGATAAGCCCGGTACTGGTCTACCAGCGATTTAACCGTATTGATATAGACAACGGGCTGGTTGTGGTCCTCGGCAGGCGCGTAGACCGGGATAATCTGTTCCAGGGTGTAAAGCTGGAACTTGGCGGCGTAGACATCCTTGAGGAGGATAGCCCAGTCAATCAGGCCCTCGGTCCAGGTGCTGTAAATTTTAAAGCCGCCACCGCCACCGCTATAGTCGCAGGGCCAGCCCGCCGTACAGCGAATATTGCCAAATGATTTGTGGCCGACCGCCGCCCCCATCGTCCCCATCGAGGATTCGTGATTGAAGAAAGCCAGGGCTACCGCCGGGTCGCAGGAAAGTTTGATACAGTTTTGGTACATCGAGGCCGCTTCGGGATAGGCCGGGCTGTTATTCTTTTTGAGAAAATAGGCAAAGGTTTCCAGGCTGATAGTGGGCGGCCCTATCGGGTTATATTGTCCGGTCCCGGCCCGTACCGTTACCACGGCTACTGCCGCCTTGGAAGGCTGGGCTTCGACCACGGCAGGGCCGGGTATTTCGTTCGAGGCCAGCATCCGGGAGTATTCGTTGGTGATTAGCTGAGCTTTATCCCAATCCGAGGTTATCGCCGCCGTAATGGTGACCGGGTCGCTTCCCCCGGCAGGTTGGGTATTTAACAGGTCAGGTTGGGTGTTCACCTGGGTGTCCGGTTGGGCAATTATTGGGCGGGTGGTGGGTGGAGTCGCTGGGGCCGCCGGGGTGAGCGCGGCCTGGGCAGGCAGGTTGTCACCGACCTGGCTCTGGTAGTAGCTGGCATAATTCCAGCCTGCCGCGGTGGGCGTGGAGGCGGGGGCCGAGGTCGCTACGCTACCCCACCAGAAAAAGAGGCCGGTCAGGCTGCTCAAAGCTATGCAGGCCAGCGAAAATAACCACCACGATTTAAAAGATGATTTACCCAAATTTATCCCGGTAAAACTTTAAAAAACTTCTTATCAAAAGGCTTGACTGATTCATCTTAACATAAAAAATGGCCGGATAAAACAGGTAAAAAGGGCTATCCCGGCCAGACTTTTGGTTTATTTCAGGTTTTGATTTTTCAGGAAACGGTTTCGATAGCGTCGTCCGAGGCCAGATTGCTCTCGGTGAGCGGTATCCGAATAATCACGCGGGTGCCTTTGCCGACCCGCGATTCTATGGTCACTTTCCCGCCGACCAGGGCCGCCCGTTCGCGCATGTTGGTCATGCCGAGACTGCCCCTTTTATCGTAATTCTGCTCGATGGCCGAAGTATCAAAGCCTTTGCCATCATCCTGGGCCACCGCGTTGATATAACCTTCCTTATAATCGAGTTGCAGCCAGATATTCTTGGCCTGGGCGTGCTTGCGGGCGTTATTGACCGCCTCTTGCAGGATGGTGAAAATGGTATTCTCCACGCTGGGGCTGAGCCGGATGTCTTCCTCACCCAGCCGCGAGAAATGGACCGCCGGGTCGTTCTGATTGGTCGGAAAGCGCGAGGCGTACTGTTCGAGGGCCGCCTCAAGCCCCTGCGACTCCAACACAAGAGGTCGCAATTCGTAGAGCAAGGTCCGAATTTCTTTGGAGGTTTGCAGGGCCTGTTTGCCAAGAATGGCGAGTTCGTTATAGGCCCGCTCCGGTTCGCTGCGCATCAGGCGGCGGATAAACTCGATTTGCATCGAGAAGGAGGCGACCGCCTGGGCCGGTCCATCGTGCAGGTTGCGGGCCAGGGTGTGCCGCACTTCTTCTTCCGAGGTCAGCATTTTGTTGCGTTCGGCCAGCAGGTTCTTGTAGAGGGTGGCGTTTTGCATTGCGACAATTGTATGCGAGGTCAGGGCCACCATCAGTTGCACGTCGCTGGAATGATATTTATCGACTTTCTGGGAGGCAATCAAGAGCAGCCCATAGACCTCGTAACCGCCACGCAGGGGCATTATCAGGGCGGCGCGACATTTTGCCAGCGAGGGGAACAATTTGCGCCAGGAGTTGATTGTGTCGTCGTCGTTGATGAGAAAAGGTTGGGCCTCGGCCAGCGCTTCTTTGACCACGCCCTGGTTCGAACTGTAGAGGCGTTTGCGCTCGACCTCGTTTAACCCTTCCGAGTCGGCCACCTTTAAAGAATCGGTGGTGCCTTCAAAGAGCAGGACTACCCCGACCGAAATATCGAAGACCAGTTCAAGTTCGGTCAGCATATCCCGGACGACTTTTTGATAGTCCAGGCTCGAAGTCAGGGTGCTGGAAACACGGTAGATGGATTGGACCCGGCTCTGCAACTCGGTAATATTTTCCACGTCTGACCGGTCGAGGACCCTGGCTAAAAGTTTATCCCCGATGTCCATCAGGGCGGTACCGCTGCCGGTGATAAAGTAGAGGGTGAGCGGGAAAAGGAGCGCGCCCGCAAAGACTGCCAGCATAGCGATACCTTCCAGCGAACCAAGACTGAAATTGACCGAGTAGGGGTTTACATAGAAAAATATGATGTTTACAAACCCGACAAAGGTCACGCCCAGGGCGCTATCGGTCAACCTGGCAAAGACACCCAGCAGCAGGGCGGGCAAATACGCGATACCGAAGACCGGCAACCCAATTACCCAGCTAATCCCGGTCACTACCAGCACATCCAGGTAAAGGCTAATCCGGGGATAGGCGCGGGCTTTCCGGGCAATCGTCCGGGCAATCACAAAACCGGCCAGGACGTAGGCAAAGTAACCGATTGCCAGGTATAAGCCAAGCCAGCTTTCTTCGGGCGCGGCGGCAAAGGCCCGTTTTAAAAGGGCAAAAACAACCAGTGTTCCTCCAATAAAGCCACGTGAATAACTTAACCGGAGGTTACTATTGGCGAGGAAATTCTCGACCTGTTTATTTAGCTGGTTGCGGGTACGAGTTTCGACGTCCACAAATTTTCTGCTTCACTTAGATGGATTCTTTAACTTTATTAAGGACCGGGTTTTACCCAATTCAGGCCAGGCTGCTATGGTAGTTAATCCTAATTTAGCCCTTGGTTGATAATATGTCAACCTAATTATTTAATGATAGCAAGAATTTGCGCTATCCCCTATAGGTTGACCCGGTACCTTTTGGCTACTTGGATAACTAATTTAAAAACCCGTTATCCCCAAAGTTAACCGGGCCTCCTGATCGGTTTAGGGAGTGGTTTTTACCACGGTGATTGGGTAATTTAACCGCAGGGCAGTGCTGTCCGCCGGTTGGCTCAAGGGTTGGTCGTTGTAGGTGCCGGAGACGGGTAGCGGTGACTGGGGTTGTCCCCTGGGATAGGCCAGGAGTTCAAGCTGGTACTGGCCGGGTGGCAGTTTTATATAGACGTCGCGGTAGTCGCGGACGGCTTCGTTAATATTCCAGCGCCCGGTCGGGAAATAGCCACCCAGGGGTTGGGCCGGGTAGTTGGTCCCGGTATCGTGGCCGTTCTGGTCGAGCAGGCGAACCTCGAAGACATAATCCTGGTTATCCTCGGCGGTCTTGCGCCAGTAAAAGGTCAGGTGAAGCTGCGAATCGTAGGTGACCTGCCCGGCAGGGAGGTTTTTTTCTGTTGAAGCGGTCGGAATAACATCAAAGCCTTCCAACTTTAGCGACGAACCGAACTTGATGTTGGTCCGGTCGGCCCGCTGGCGGGGATAATAGTCGGCCTTTGTCCCCGGAATCTGTTTGAAAGTATAGCCGTAGATGGTCACGCCGACATAGACCTGGGGGTCGTGGAACATCCATGTATTGTTGTCGAACCAGACCTTTCGGACATATTCTTTGGGGTCGTCCTGCAAGTAGTGGTCAGGCGATACGACCAGCCAGGCCCGTTCATGCCCGCGAATAATGCCGTTTTCGCTCGAAAGATAGGCGTTCAGGTCAGGGTCGTTGTGGCCGTTTAGCAGGTCTTGCGGGATGGTATAAATCGGGACGTTGGGCGGGGTTTTCAGGTAATAATTGACGGCGGTCTGGAGATAGCCCGGCACCACGATAATTTCGTCACCGTCACGCAGGTTGGACTGGAGCCAGCGCATAGCTTCCCGCCAGTCTTCTTTTTGAGGGGCTTCCGAGTAGTTGAAGCTAAAGAGGGCCACCCCGGCAAAGACCAGGGCGGTGGCCCCGGCGACCAGTCCCAGCGGCCAGAATTTTCGCAGCAGCCAGGTCAGCCCCCAGGCAGCCAGCAGGTAATAGGCCGGGGAAGCAATCAGCAAATAGCGTTCGGCGAACGAAGGAATCCGCAAGGTCAGGAGATAAAAAGCCACTACCGGCAGCACCAGGTATAGGGTGAGCAGCCAGGCTGCTTGCGAATTACTAGCCTCTTTTTCCGGTTGGACGTTCTCCAGGCCTGGGGCAGTCTTGCGGGATACCCAGAATAGCCGCCAGACCACTAACAATCCGCCCATAACCAGGAGGGCATAGACGATGGCCCCTACCGATTCCCAGAAGGTGTCGGGTATCCGGTTGACCCCGAAGCGGCGACCCAGGGTGTCAATCATGCTAAAGAAGCCGACCGGCTGGAACCAGGTGTTACCGATCCCGCCATCCCACAGGGCGCGGGCTTGCCAGGCTGCCAGCGGCAAATAGGGGAGCGTCAAAACACTCAGGGCGATAACGGCCCGGCTGCGATAAGCCTGCCGGATTTTTTGGAAAATAGTCAGGCGAGGTGCGTTTGAGGTCGCAGCCGCTATGGCCTTTTCAAGTTTGCGGTGGGGCCACCAGACTGCCAGCCAGAAATAGCCGACCTCCACCGCCACAATCAGGACGCTCATGAGATGGACGTAAAAACTGAGGGTGGTCAGGACCACGTAGGCAATCCACCAGCTTTTGCGGTTGTTTTCAAGGGCGGAGAGGAACAGGTAGACCGAGGTCATGGTCAGGAGCAGGGCCAGCGGGTACATCTTGGCGTCCTGAGAGTACCAGACCTGGTAGGGCGACACAGTCATCAGGAGGGCCGCGATTACTCCGACCAGCGCACTGCGGCTGATTTTACGGCCCAGCAGGTAAATCAAAGGGATAACCAGCGTCCCGGCTATCATCGAGGGGGTCCGCAACGCCGCTTCGCCGGTCCCGGCCACTTTCAGCCAGAAATGCATGAACAGGGTATAGAGCGGGCCATTCTCGCCCGGTTTGAGCATGTCACCCAGCAAAGCGCCAAGGTCTTGCTGGGCTCGCGCTACCAGGTCGGCCTCGTCGAACCAGAGGGATTGGGTCGCCAACCCCTTGCGGCGCATCAAAAAGGCCAGGACCGTCAGGGCCGCGACGGCCAGCCAGGCCCACGTGACCTGCCGGGTACGCGGGCGTAAGGCGGCCACGATTTCAGCGAAGTATTTATTTTTGCGGGATGAAACAATCATTCTTGAAAGAGTTCGATATAAATTGCCAGGGTGCGCCGGGCGATTTCCGGCCAGCCAAAATGGCGGGCAAGGGTGAAGGCCCCGCTTTGCAGGGTAGCGCGCAACTCTGGTTCCTCGCGGACTCGCCGGATGACAGTTGCCAGTTGGGCCGGGTCTTCCGGGTTTACCAGTAAAATGTTCCGGCCATCCAAAAGTTGCGGATCACCGGGAATTCCCCCAAGATTTCCGGGCATCTCTGGCCCGGTCGGGGGCCAGGTGGAAATCACGGGCAGACCGTGCGCCAGGGGTGCCAGCAGGCTGCCTCGCCGGAAACTGGCCCCGTCCCGGAAAGGCAGCGCCACCGCATCAATAGCATAGAAAAGGCGGGAAGTTTCTTCGGCGGTCTGGTGACCGGTCCTGATAACCGCCTCGCTCAGCCCCAGCTTTTCAACAAGACTGGCGATTTCCCCGGCGTAAGCCGTGTTGGTGGTATCGGTCTGGCCGGTCTCGCCGCCGATAATGACCAGCTTGAAAGAGCGGTCCTCTTTTACCAGGGAAGCCAGGGCAGTCAATAGAGTGTCGAGTCCCTTGCTCCGGTTGACCAGCCCAAAATAACCGATGGCAAAATCGCCCTCGTTTAACCCAAGCCCGCGCCGGAAGACCGCCCGGTCGAGGTCGGACGGAAAGTTTGCCCCGGCCTCAATATTAGAGCCAATCGGCACCAACCGCAACCGGGATTCGTTGATGCCCCAGGCCAGGGCTTGCTGGTAGTCCGCGGGATTGGTCATGATAGCCCGGTCGCTGGTCTTTAAAAGAAGCCGGTTGACCCAGGTCCGCACCTTCCCGGCTTTTGGGAAAAGATAGGGTACTCGCAGGTCGTGAAAGGTGGTTACAATCTTTGGCCGGGCTTTGCCCAGCTTAAAACGCAGGTAAAGCGGCAGAAAGTTGATAGCCGGGTGCATCCGGTAGGCCCCGGTCTGGTACTGGATATTCACAACCTGGCGGGCCTCCCCCTTGAAGCGGGCCGCTATCAGCGGGAGACTTGTCCAGCCCCACCCTTTTATTCTCACCACCTTGTACGGGAAATCTTCAGCGTCGGAGGTGGCGGTCCGCCCGGTCAAGACCCGGACCTGCCCGGTCCCGGCCTCCTGCAAGGCTTTCGCCAGGCAGGCTGTGTAGTCACCGACTCCGCCCGGTTGGGGTGGGAATTCCGCCGAAAGCAGCGTCAAGTTGAGTTCGACCGGGGCCGGGGGGAAGGGCGACTTATAGGGCCGCAACCCTGAGGCCAGCACTTTGCGAATAAGGGCCAGCCGTTCCCGGCGCAGGTCCGGCTTGTGGCGCAGTTGCAGTTTGAGCCATTCCTCGCCGTACTGGAAAAGATAGGTCGCCAGCAGGAAATTTCTAAGTATTCCGGCGTAGCTTCGACCATAAAATTTCCGGTAATAGGCGATTTTGCTGGTCTGGAAATTTATGTGCCGGAAGGGCACGTCCTGTTTGCTGCTCTGGCCTTCCTGGTGGACCACCGTGGCGGCGGGAGTGTACCAGACCTCCCACCCGGCTAGCCTGGTCCGGCGGCAGTAGTCGAGTTCTTCCGAGTACATGAAATAGCGTTCGTCGAGGCCGCCGATTTGCTCTACCACCTCACGCCTGACCACAAAGGCCGCGCCGACCAGCCAGTCCACCTGTTGCGTTATCTCGGCTGAAACATCCTCGACATTAAAGCGCCGCAACGCCTTGAGATTCTTGAAAGGGCGGTAACGTTGCAGGATGGTGCTTTCGACAAAAGCCAGCCCCGGACCGGGAAAACGGCGGCGGTTTGGCTGGGTTGTGCCGTCCGGGTAGCGAATGCCGGGTCCGGCAATGCCACAGGCCGGGTTTTCCTCCATGAAGTCGAAAAGAGTTTTTAAAACACCTTTTTCCAATCTGGCGTCAGGGTTGAGAAAGAAAATGTAACGTCCGGTGGCCTGGCGCAGACCCTGGTTGCAGCCGCGCGGGAAACCGTAGTTAGAAAAATTCTCGATTAACCGGGCTTGCGGGAATTTGCTACGGACCAGGGCCGGGCTGCCATCGTGGGAGGCGTTGTCAACCACGATAATTTCCAGGCTCAGACTTTCCCGGTTATCGAGCAGGCTGTTCAAACATTCTTCCAGCAGGGGCGCCACGTTATAGCTGACGATAACCACCGAGAAATCGGGGATTTGCGCAAGCTGTTCGTTTATTTCTGGTTGGTTAATCTGGTGGGAAGGCAAGCAAAATCCTCGGTGGGGCTAACGGGCGTGGTTACCTTTTAAAATGTAGCGCCTGAACATGCCGGTCAGGATGCCAAAGCTATAGACCTGGTCGAAAATGACATAAAAAGGCTCGTGTTCCTGCCTGGCCCTGGCGATGCCGCGCTTGAGCGACCCCGGCGGGGTCCGCCGCAACCATTCTTTGAGGTTGTGAGGATGCCCTTCGCTTTTGCCAATCCAGACCGCCGAGGCGAAAACCTCTTTGGCTGTGCCGGGGTTATAGTGATAGCAAATCGCCCCATCGACTCGCTGGGCGGTCTGGCCGAGCTTTTTGGCGACGGTGTGGTCGTCGTGATACCCGGCGCTATCGTAGCCGCCGACCTGCCAGAAGGCTTCGCGGGTGATGGCCCGGAAGACGGTGCTTTCGGTATCGGTCAGGTTTTCGGGGACGCGGCGGCCTGGAGGCAGGTAGTAACAGACGTTCCAGCCGCGGCTCCAGCGGTTTTCCGGGTTAGCGACAAATTCATCCAGGGTAAAGGTGCCGGTGGCCTCGCCCGCTTCGACCGGGGCAATCAGCTTTTCCAGGAAATCGGGCGCAAAATTCATGTCGGCGTCCAGGAAGGCCAGGACTTTCCCGGCGGCGGCGCGCGCGCCCTTGTTGCGGGCCAGGGCCGGACCGGCGTGGTTTTGCTGGTAAAAAGTCATGCGGCCCGGATTTTTTGCTACATATCCCTTAACTATCGCGACCGTATTATCGGACGAGCCGTCGTCAATCACGATTAACTCGTAACTGTCGGCGGGCAAGGCCTGGTTTAAGAGGCTATCGAAGCATTCGCTGATATGCTTTTCCTCGTTGTGGCAGGGAATGATAACGGAAACGCGGAGCGTGGCCGGTTTTAACTTTTCGGGCTGGGAATTTTTCTGGTTAGGCTGAAAATCCGTTTGCAAGTTTAACTTTCTTTCCACTACCTGTCAGGTTTAGTCCGGGACTTTACCCTTTGTGCGACCGGGAGGATTATACTCCAACCTGCCTTCTTTATCAAAGGGGGAGAAGTCAGTAGTCAGAGGTCAGTAGTTAGAAAAGAACAGCTACAATTTAGTTTGACGTAATGCAAAACACCCTCAAATGTTTAAAGTAACTGTTGTCATTAAAACTTTATTACCAAAAACTGGCTACTGACTACTGACCTCTGACTACTGTGAAAAAAGACACAGCGCCTCTTGACTTCCCTGTTATAATATAAAGTTGGGGCCTGGAATAATTTATCCGAATCGCCCCTGAATAATTATATTGAAACCACCTATAGTAAAAACACGGTTTTCCGTTTCATTAAAGGCTAGATGTCTGGATTTTTAATTGAAGATGACCGCCCTCTCTCGCAGGGCCTGTCCACTGCCTCTTTCTCCCCTTTACTTGGCGTAAATTTGTTGAACGATCCCACTGGTCCCGGCGAATTCGAAGAACTTTGCTGGCAATATCTCCACAAGCTTCCGAAAGGGCTAATCCTGGGTCAGTTGAAAAGCCGGGTTGAAACGGAAATCGGCGCTTTCGGGGGACGCCGCTACGAGTTCGACAGCCGAATCTTCCAGACCGAGGGCCCCCTGGCCGGGCAGGTTATCGGGCAACTGGCTGTCACCCTTTATCGCAAGCCAAGTGGGGCCGAAGAAGATATTTTCCTCGAACTCGAACAGTGCCAGCTCTGGTATCCCGAACTGCGCGGGCAGGGCCTGGGCAAAGCTATCGTGGAACAGGTCAAACAGCTAGGCGAAGCCCTCGGCGTCAAAGCCCTGACCGCTATCGCCATTTACGATGGGCGGTTTGTCTGGCCCGCCCTCGGTTTTCGCTTTGGGGATTACCTGCCAGACGCCCAGGCCGCCAGAAAATTCCAGAAGCGCTTTGAGAAATTCTGCCGTCGTCACCAGCTTGCTATGCCCGATATCGCAAATTGGGATGCGCCCCATATCGCCTCTTTTATGTCCGAACGAAAGTTATTAGCCCCGGTCGGTCACAGCATGGACCGCCAGCGCCGGGAAGTTCATTCTGGCCGGGCTTTCCTCCTGACTCGGCGTCCTTTCTTCCTGAGCTTCCCGCTTTCCAGGGGACTGGTATAAACTTCTTCTATAAAAATAACCCGGCCTGTCCAAAGGCCGGTTTTTTGATTTTAAAGGGTTTTTACCAGATTTGTCAGTAGGTCCATTTCATTTTGGGGAAAGGGGTGTTTCCACAGTTCTTCAAACTGCTCATTATTTTCCAGTTCTCGCAAAGCTTGCCAAAAGGGGACAACCAGAGATTTTAGGGCGCTGTTTGAGGCAAACCTAATATTTCCCATACCTTTTAGTCTTCGGCTATCGGGATATTCTACGATTTCAAACCGTGCCTGACCTGTATCCTGTGAAAAAAGAAGTCATATTCAACCGGCTCAGTGTTCCATTTTATCGTTTGGGCAGTAGAGGTAGAGGCAAAAATAAACAAGCCTTTTGCAAGCTCATAGATAGAGTCATATGGAACATAAGAAGCCGTAAAACAAAACAAAACTTCCTCAAGCTGGACTTGAACCTGTAACCAGCCGTTACAAATTTCTTTGAAAGAAATTTTTACCCTTTCGGCCATAAATTAGTTTATGCTATTCCATTTCTTGTTTAGTCTGTTTATAAGACCACTATTGACACGGTGGTATATACCATGGTATTAATGATTTTGGAGATTACCACCGTATATACCATTATATCTCCTTAGAAAAGGGGTAGACGGAAAGGAACAATTTGATGCCATCCAGTAAAGACCGCCAGCGGGTCGAAATTCCGGTCCATATCTATGAGCAAATAACCCGGATTGCCGACTTGGAGGGTCGTACCGTCACCAGTGTCCTGACCCAACTGCTGTTTCAAGCGATAGCAGAGTATCAACCGACCTGGATTCCCAGCAAACACCTCAGCCGCTTCAACGCCCATGCCCAAAATGTTCTCACCCTGGCCCGCGAGGAAGCGCTCCCTTTTAATCACCACTATATCGGGACCGAACACCTCTTACTGGGTTTATTACGCGAACAAGAGGGCCTGGCGGCCCTGGCCCTGGACAAATTAGGCGTTACCCTTGAAAAGGTCCGGGCGGCGGTTGAAAAAAAGATTGGGCGCGGGACTGAACCTGCCGAGGAAGAAATCGACTACGTGCCCCGTGTCCGCAAGGTTCTCTCCCTGGCCCTGGACGAGGCCACCCGCCAGGGTAGCGAGTTCGTCCGCACCGAGCATATCCTCCTGGGGATTGTGCGGGATGGTGGCGGTATCGCTGCTGATATTCTCGATACCTTTGGAGTCCTGGGCAAAGTTCGCAGTCAGGTTTTGGAACTGCTCGGCCAACCCTTCAACCCAGGATAAGAAACCCCTGTACACCTCACCCGTTTGAAAGGAGAAATCTCCATGCCTGATTCCAGCGATGTGTGGACCGGCAAAGCCCAGAGCTACGACCGGGCCCGGCCCACTCCACCCCCGGTACTGCTCGACCTGCTTACCCAGTTGATAAAAACGCCGCGCCCCGCCCTGGTAGTCGACCTGGGTAGTGGGACCGGCCTTTCCACCACCATCTGGGGCGGGCGGGCCGCGCAGGTGATTGGCATCGAGCCCAACACCGATATGCGCCGGGAAGCCCAGCTTAAATTAGGAGGCTACCCTTACGCGCCCCAGGTGGAATATCGCGAGGGTGTAGCCCAGCAGACCGGCCTGCCCGATGGTTGCGCCGACATCGTCACGGCGGCCCAATCGTTTCACTGGATGGAACCGACCGAAACCCTGGCCGAGGTCGCCCGGATACTCCGGCCCGGCGGTATCTTTGCGGCTTACGACTACGACTGGCCGCCCGCTATCAACTGGGAGCTTGAACAGTTGGCCCAGGAGATGGCTATGCGATTGATGGGGCTAATCCGGGAGCGTGGACTGGCCGGGCAGATAAAGCTGTGGCCTAAAGATAAACACCTCGAAAACATGCGCGGGAGCGGTCATTTCCGCTTCACTCGCGAAGTCCTGCTGCATCATATCGAGTACGGTGACGCTGCCCGCTATCTTGAGATGGGCCAGAGCAACGCCTTTAGCGACCAGTTCAAATTCACCGACGAAGAACTGGGACTAGACCGCCTCCGCCAGGCCGCCTTCGAATATATTGGTTCCGAGCCTGTCCCCTGGTACATAAGTTACCGGGTTCGTATCGGTGTCAGGTGAGACTTAATTAGAAATTGATAACACAGGTTGGAAAGCCGGGCCAGGAGAGTATATAATAGGCCCGGTATTTTTTATTGGATAGAAAAGAAAAATAAATGACAGGTACTTTGTAAAAACCTGTGGTACGCTCACTCGAAAGGAGTATTGCCGGGAAATGGCTGATAAAGGAAATAATTCGTATGGCCGCCTGCTGGACCCTCACCCCATCGAAAAGGGCCTGACGGTCGCCGATATGGTGGACGAGCATCTCTTTGCCTATAACGCGGCCCGGTTGCGGGAAGCCTGCCAGTTGCTCGCCCGCAAGGTGATGCAAAACGACGTGACGGTCGGTATGACCCTCTCCGGCGCGTTGACCCCGACCGGCCTGGGCACCTCCGCCCTGGTCCCCCTGATTGATGGCGGCTACGTTGATTGGATTATCTCCACCGGCGCTAACCTTTACCACGACATCCACCGTTCGCTTGGCTTCGAATTATTCCAGACCTCTCCCTTTACCGATGACCTGAGCTTGCGAGAGAACCACGTCATCCGTATTTACGACATCCTGTTCGACCAGGAAGTGCTGCTCAAGTCCGACGCGTACCTGCGCGAAGTGATGAAACTGCCCGAATTCCAGAAACGCATGAGCACCTCGGAACTGCATAACCGCCTCGGTAAGTATGTCCGCGAACGCGAGAAAGTGCTTGGTCTCAAGTACCGTTCGCTCCTGGGGGCCTGTTACGAAGCGGGGGTGCCGGTCTATACTTCCAGCCCTGGCGACTCCACCATCGGTATGAACGTGGCCGGGTTGCAACTGGAGGGCAACAAACTCGGTTTCGACCCCGAAGCCGATGTGAACGAGACGACCGCGATTGTCTATAACGCCAAGCATAGCGGCGGCAAAAGCGCTGTATTAATCCTGGGCGGGGGTAGCCCCAAGAACTTTATTTTACAGACCGAGCCTCAAATCCAGGAGATCCTGGGTATCCCGGAGAAAGGCCACGACTATTTTATCCAGGTGACGGATGCCCGCGCCGATACGGGCGGACTTTCGGGCGCGACCCCTTCCGAGGCCATGACCTGGGGCAAGGTCGACCCCGAACAGTTGCCCGATAGTATCGTTTGCTACCTCGATAGCACCGTCGCGGTACCGGTAATGGCGTCCTATATTATCGAGCGGACCGAGCCGCGACCGCAGAAGCGCCTGTTCGAACACCGCGATGAATTGTTAGCCGGGCTGCATGAAGCCGCCGCCAATTTCCGGCCTCAACGCGACGCTATCCACGTCGAAAGCGAAGGTGGTACGATGGTTGGGCGGGCGTTGTTGGACGACAAACAATAGGCCAGGTAGGCTAAGTTTAAGCTTTGTTTTAGTGAGATTGGAAAGGTAAGTTCTTGAAATTTGAGATGTCCCGGCGTGGAAGCAGGCCGGTTTTGCTGGGGTTTGTTTTGTTAGTAGTAATGAGCTTGCTGGCGGCTTGCGGCGATAATGGTACCCCTACCTCCACGACCGATTTTAATAGCGGAGCAAGCCAGGGCACCGTAGCCGCGACCCCTTTTGCCTCCGGTATCCCCCAGGTTACCGGAACCACTGTCTCTACCAATTCGGGTCTGCAATATATTGATACCAAAGTTGGAGATGGCGCGGAAGCCAAGTCCGGGCAGACCGTTTCGGTTAACTACACCGGCTACCTGGCGGCGGATGGCACCAAGTTTGATAGCTCGCTGGATAGAGGCCAGCCTTTTCCTTTTCCGCTTGGTACCGGCAAAGTTATCAAGGGTTGGGACGAAGGTGTAGCCGGGATGAAGGTAGGCGGCAAAAGACGTCTGATTGTTCCGCCGAACCTGGGTTATGGCGCGGGCGGTTATCCGCCGGTTATCCCGGCCAATGCCACCCTGGTCTTTGATGTTGAACTTTTGAGCGTGCAGGGATAGAGAGGTGAGACCCGGTGGCGACCAGACCTAAAATTGTCTTCTGGAAACCGGGGATGGTAGTCCGGGGCAAGCAGGTCTATCTCGATGCAAATTTCCTGGTGGCCCTGGCCCAACCGGACCACATCTGGCACAGCAGCGCCGGGGCTTTGCTGGAATCGCTGCTCGAACGCAATACCGCCCTGGTTTTGTCGTCGCTGGCCCTGAACGAGGCTATCTACCAGCTAACCCGGCTTGAACAAAAGAACCGGAAAAAGTTGGCTGAGGCCGGTGAGGCAGAAGAAACTTTCCCAACCGAGCCGAGTTGGGCCGCTAGCCTCAACCGGGCCCTGGAAAGCCTGGGCCAGCCGGTCTTTTTCGAACCGCCCGACCTGGCATTTCACCAGCAGGTCATCCGGGGGGTCGGCGAACTTAATCTCGACCCTACCGACGCCTTTCACTACGCGGCAGCCCGGCGGTTGGCCGTCCCCATCCTGAGCAATGATGTCGGGTTCCAGAAAATCCCCGACCAGAACCTGGTGGTGGTAACCTTCTTTTAGCAAGGGAGGCCTGGTTCAAGAAGCAAGTTCAACATTTGAAATATAAAACCGATCTAGAAAAAATACTAGACCGGTTTTTAATAATTCCTTAAAAATAATATTTAGTAGGCCGAATAAACCCTGCTAAAACTAGGGCGTGTATTTGTAGCCGACTCCGCGAATGGTCTGGATATAGCGCGGGTGGGAAGGGTCTTCTTCCAGCTTTTTTCGCAACCGGGCCATATGCACGTCCACCACCCGTTCGTCCCCGAAATAGTCGTAATTCCAGACCTGTTCGAGCAGCCGGTCCCGGCTAAAGACCAGGTTGGGGTGTTCGTAGAGGAATTGCAACAAATCGAATTCCAGCTTGGTCAGTTCGATTTCAAGCCCGTTTTTAAGGACTTGCCGCCGGTCCTGGTTTACCTGCAACCCGTTCGAAGTCGGGAAGGTCTTGGCAAGCAAATTGCCCTCGCTGAGCGGGCCGGTCCCGGCCTGGGCTAAAGCGGCCTGTTTTTCGTTGGCGTGCCGGACCATGGCCTTGACCTTTAAGGTCAGCTCTTTGGCGTTAAACGGTTTGATGATGTAGTCGTCCGCCCCGGCTTCAAAGCCGCCATAGCGATGTTCCTCGGTAGCCAGGGCCGTTAGCATAATAATGTAAATGCCAGGATTAACCTCGCGCAAACGGCGGCAGACTTCCATTCCATCCATTTCCGGCATCATCCGGTCAAGTATCGCCAGCACCGGTTTCTCCTGCTCGGCTTTTTCGAGGGCTTCCTTGCCGTTTTCGGCCAGGATTACCTGGTACCCGGCGCGTTGCAGGTGGAAATTAACCAACATCAAAATATCGTGTTCGTCATCGGCCAGTAAAATTTTTTCGTTATGCTCTGGCATTTTTTCTGTCTCTTTTTTCTACACTAACAAGAACTATTTTAAAGGCAATTTAGCTCTTGCTATAAATCTACCGCGAAGGTTTTAGGAATGCAAGCCACCCTAAAAATTTACTATACTAAACTTATTATACATAACTAAAAGGATAACAAATAAGAGGAAGAATTGAAAGTAGGATAAATTTGCTATAAAAATTCTTAAATGGTCATCTTAACCAAAAAGCTCACCCTCAACCGGCGGTGAGCTTTTGCAAAGCCAAAAAATTACTAAACCTTCCCCAACCGATTTTTCGTTAACCTGGCCGGGTGGCCCACAACTATACAGCCAGACTAACGAGTAAAGAGCTTGTGCCTGTTACTCTACTTCGCGTTTTTCCGGGTACATTTTATTGATTTCGGCCCGCGCCTTGTTTTTGTCGTTGAAATAAATCGTGTTAATCGAGGTGAAACTTTTCCACTTGTCGGGAACTTCTTCTTCGGCAAAAATAGCGGCTACCGGGCATTCCGGTTCGCAAGCCCCGCAGTCAATGCACTCGTCCGGGTGAATGTAGAGCATGCGGTCGTCTTCGCCGTCTTCATAGATGCAATCAACCGGGCAGACATTAACGCAACTTTTATCCTTAACGTCTACGCACGGCTCTGTGATAACATAGGCCATTATTCTTAACTCCTCTTTTTGAAGTATTAAGCTCTCTTCAGTTTGTGCAAAGATGTAAAATCTAGCCCCGGTAAACGCTTCACCAGTTACCCAGGCGTACTTGAAGTTAGCAAAGCGGAAGAAAATAACTCCGCAGGAATTGATTGACTACTTTGGCCATCATACTACTGAGTGAGGTAATTTGCAAGCAGATTTGAGCCTGGGGCTATTTCTACGTTACACAGATTTTTCTTAGGATACCTATTGGTTTAATCTATTTTTGAGGGGATTTTTTCTGGAAATCCCCTCAAAAAGTGGAGTCTTATAACAGGCTGTAGAGCTGGTCACTGGCATAGAGAAGCACCAGCGGCGTACCCGGCGGCGGTAAAGGCTGGACGTACAGGTCGTTGCGGACGTACCTTTCCTTCCCGCTTAACACTTTGCCATAGGGGTTCTGAAAATCGTAATAAACTTCCAGGACGTAATAACGCCTGCGCCGGTTTCGCCTCTCCTGCAAATAGGCCGAGGCTAACCTGGCTGGCAGTAAGCGCCCGGTGCGTTCAAGCCGGTTGCGCCGGATTATATTGCGGACAATCAGGCTTATAAAAAGAAGGCACACGGCCATTACCAGCCCAAAAACAATATACCAGGTCAGGTCGGCTTCACGCCCGGCTATTTTCGAGGTGGTGGGGTCGTTGGAAAGGTACTCGATGGGGAGTTTAGCGCCAAGCCGGGTCTGGTGGTAAAAATCGTAATCCACGTCCTGCTTGCCCTGGTCAGGGCCGTCTTGCCCCGGCACATTGTAACTGTAATACAGGTAATAGGTGGTGGAACGCCCACTGGAATAGCCCCGGTCAACCACGGTGCCCGCGGTGCTAACCCCGAACTGCTCGTACCGGTTGTGAATATCCCAGATGCGCCAGGAGAGAAAAGCGGCGACCCCAAAAATAAGGCTCACAATGACCAGGAAAGCAAATAAACCCCGGCGCAGTCCCCGGTTAAAGTGGGATTTCTGCCGGTGGATAAACTGGATATTGTCGGGTTCGAGCAAAAAACTATTCGAAAAGTTCTGGGTATAGTACATAGCGGGTTGCCCTGTGTTATGTTTCAAAAATTAACCTTTAAGACCTGCAAGCCTGAATAACCAATCCTACGGATTATTCCCAAAATACCTGGCAAATCTTATTACAAGATTTGTACCACCCACTCAGACCGTTTTTATTTCAAACCGCCTTACCCAATTACCTTTTGGGATAATTACAGCCCCCGGTTATTTTCATCTCCTTACCTTAGTATCTCGACCTGATTGGCAATTTTTAATTTCTCCATTTCTAGGGGCGGTCAATTGTCGAATTACCTTTTCCCAAAAGAGCGGTTATGCTATCATCCAGAAAAGTTACACAGAAAGGATTTTTCCGCATGAGCAAAGCAACAAACTTTGAAGGGTTGTATCGCTGGCGTTGCATCGGCCCTTTTCGAGGGGGCCGGGTGGTGGCGGTGAGCGGCAGTTATAGCGAACCGAATACTTTCTATTTTGGGGCAACGGCAGGTGGCATCTGGAAGACCATCGACGCGGGATTGTACTGGCGGCCTGTTTCGGACGGATTTCTGACTACTTCCTCAATTGGGGCACTCCAGGTGGCTCAGTCCGATTCGAACGTGATTTACGCCGGGACCGGCGAGACGACTATCCGAATTGACGTTTCGCACGGCGACGGGGTCTATAAAAGCGTGGACGCCGGGCGAAGCTGGCAAAACATCGGTCTGCGGGAGACGCGGGCTATTGGCAAAATCAGGATACACCCCGACAACCCCGATATTGTCTGGGTGGCGGCCCTGGGCCATCCCTTTGGACCGAACAAAGAACGCGGCGTCTTCAAAAGTGATAACGGCGGCAAAGACTGGCGCAAGGTCTTGTATGTCAGCGACAAGGCCGGGGCAGTCGACCTCAGCCTGGACCTGACCAATCCGCGCATCATGTACGCCTCTATCTGGGAAGCCTACCGCAATTTCTGGGAAATCAGCAGCGGCGGACCGGATAGCGGTCTCTGGCAAAGCACCGACGGCGGCGAGACCTGGCAGAACATCAGCCAGCGGCACGGCCTTCCTTCCGGCATCCTGGGTAAAATCGGGGTGGCGGCCTCTCCGGCCCGGCCCGGTCGTGTCTGGGCGCTCATCCAGCACGCCACCGAGGGCGGCCTTTATCGCTCGGACGACCACGGTGACACCTGGCAAAAGGTAAATGACGACCAGAACCTGCTCTCCCGCGCCTGGTATTATACCCACGTGACTGCCGACCCGGTAGACCCGGATACGGTCTATGTCAACAACCTGAGTTTTTATAAGAGTAACGACGCCGGGAAAACCTTCTTTGAAATGCCCACGCCGCACGGAGATAACCACGACCTCTGGATTGACCCGAAGGACAACCGGCGCATGATCCAGGCGAACGACGGTGGCGCGAATGTTTCGCTCAACGGCGGATTCTCTTTCTCCCCGGTCTACAACCAGCCGACCGCCCAGTTTTATCACCTGGCAACCGACAACCGCGACCCTTACTTTGTCTACGGCACCCAGCAGGACAATTCGAGCGTAGCAGTGCCGAGTCGCAGTCCGAGCAGCGTTATCACCTGGTCCGATGGATTCATCGCCGGGACAGGTGAAAGCGGCTATATCGCGGTCCGGCCTGATAACCCGAATATCGTTTACGTGGGGGCTATCGGTTCGTCGCCCGGTGGCGGCAACAGTTTGCAGCGTTATGACCATGAAAACCGCCAGATTCGCCTGATTACCACCTGGCCTGAAAGCCAGCGCGGGCACGGCGCGGAAGAGCACAAATACCGCTTTGCCTGGACATACCCCATTGTCATTTCGCCCCACGACCCGAATGTGTTGTATGTCGCGGGTAACCGGGTCTTTAAGACCCTGGACGAAGGGCAAAGCTGGGAAATCATCAGCCCCGACCTGACCAAAGCCGACCCCGCTACCCTCAAACCGAGTGGTGGCCCTATCAACAAGGACGCGGTAGGCGCGGAGATCTACGCGACAGTCTTTTCCTTTGCCGAGTCGCCTTTGCAAAAGGGCTTGCTCTGGGCCGGGTCGGATGACGGTCTTATTCACGTCAGCCAGGATGGTGGCGGCACCTGGAAAAACGTTACCCCTTCCGACTTCCCGGAACATACCATGGTTACCGGCATCGAGCCTTCCCCGTTTGAGGCTGGCACGGCCTACGTGGCGGCGACCCGTTACAAGGTGGATGACTACCGGCCTTACCTCTATGTCACCCGCAATTTTGGGGAAAGCTGGCAGAAAATCAACAAAGGCATCCTCGAAGACGCCTTCACCCGCGTTATCAGGACCGACCCGGCCCGCCAGGGTCTGCTCTACGCCGGGACCGAAACGGGCATCTATGTTTCGTTCGATGATGGTCAGAACTGGCAGTCCTTTAACGGGAATTTGCCGGTCACGCCCATTTTTGAAATCCTGGTCAAAGGTAGCGATTTAATCGTGGGGACACACGGTCGTTCCATCTGGATCCTGGACGACCTGCAACCGGTCCGCCAACTGGCCGAGGGGGTCAAAACTTCACCGGTTTACCTCTCCGCTCCTCGCGACACCACCAGGGTGCTGCCCGGTATCGACTGGAGCAGTCCCATCGAGGGCCTGACCAACTATTACAGTCACGGGGGCGGGGCTTACCTGGGTAAGGCTACTCCCGATGGCGAACGGGTCTTCACCTATCTTGACGCGGGTGAGAACCCGCCGAACGGGGCCATCATCACTTACTGGCTGGACGAGGTTCCTACCGAACCGCTTCTGCTCACCTTCAAAGGCAAGGACGGCGAGGAAATCGCGGCTTTTTCGAGCCGAAAGTCGGACGACCCGGCCATCTCCAAAGAGCGGCGCGCCCCGGCCCGGCAGGGTTGGAACCGCTTTATCTGGGACTTGCGCCACACCGCCCTGCCTAAAATCAACGGGACGGACCCGGTGTCGGAAAGCACCGTGGAGGGACCGATAATTGCTCCCGGCGACTTTACGGTTACCCTCAAGGTGGGCGAGACCGAACTTTCTCAGCCGCTCAAGGTTGTAAAACCCGGTAACGTTAAGTCGTCCCAGGCTGATTTGGAGGCTCAGCACGACCTGTTGCTGCGGATACACCGGTTATTGGGCCGGATGGTCACCTATATCAACAGCATGCGCGGTCTGCGGGGCCAGTTGGACGGCTGGTCTAAACGGGCCGAGAGCCTCAAGGATGGCGCAGGGCTGGCTGCCGAAGCCAAAGCTCTCAGCGAAAAGGTGCTGGAAATTGAAAAAATCTTCCAGGTGCCCGACCTGCGGGGTGGTTGGGGTGATGCCATCAATAACGGCAGTCGCCTGTTTGAAAAGCTGGGCGACCTGACCGGGGCCGTCTCGCTGGGTGACTACCGCCCGACCGATGCCGCCGAACAGGTTTTCCAGGAATACCAGACTGCTATCGAGGAGCAGATCGCGGTTTTCGACAAACTGGTGGCGGGGGACCTGGCCGAATTTAACAAGAAGTTAAAAGCTTCCTCGGTTGAATTCGTGCTGGCCTGGTAAAGGTCTGTGCAAAGCAAGATTGGTTGAGAGAGTTTCAGGGAGGTTTAGAAAGAGGAGGTTTTTATGCACGAGCTATTTCCAATCCTGGGTGGCGTGGTGATCGGCGGGCTGGTCCTGCTGATTCGCAACATCCCCCTGCGAATTGTGGCGTTCCTGTTGGGCTGTGTTTTGATTGGGGTTGCGGCAAGCTGGTTGAGCGGTGAACTGGAAGAAAGTTTTAACTTTATCTCGTTCGATATGCTCGAAGTCTTCCTGGGCGGGGTGGTCGCGGTCGTGGCGATTACCCTGTTTATGCGGACCTCTTACGGGCGCAACCTCTTTAATCGCGGCAACCACCGGGGATTATAGGGCAATACTCTATTCTCAGGGGCGGTTGAGCCTGTATTATTGGACTGGCCGCCCCCTGAAAATTACCGGACGTTCCTGTCCTGTTGGTACTAAAACTGGCTCAAGTTAATAACTGAGAGCCAGTTTTTTATTACCTGGGAGAAGAAGGGGAAACTATACTATTATCCAGGGCAAAACGGATGGCCCCGGCGCGAGAGACCACGTTAAGCTTGGCATAAATCGAGGTAAGATGAGAGTTTACGGTATGTGGGCTTATAACCAGGTTCGCGGCTATCCGGGCGTTCGATTGCCCGGCAGCAACCAGTTTTAACACTTCCAGTTCCCGCGAACTCAGGCCAAACCTACTGGTGGCGGTATTTTCGGCCTGATTCGATTGGTTCTCTCCGGTCAGCCGGAAGGTCAGGGCCTTATCAATCGCTTTTTCCAGCGCTAATACCCGGCCCAGGCTCCAATTCGCGGCAAAATCCTCCTCACTCAGGGTTTGCCGGAGTTGGTCCAACCCGCTTTTATACCAGGCCTCATCCGAATCCGCCAGGGGAATAGCCAGGATTTCGTGCAGCTTATCGGCAGTCCCGGCCAGTTGGGTGGCTAATCCAGGCTCCCCGGCCAGTTGCAGCGAAATGACCAGTCTTTCCAGGCTGGTAGCGAGGCGGGCTGTTACGCCCATTTCGTAAAAAAGTTTGAGACTTTGCTGTAGCAGCGGAATGGCCCGCTCATACCGGCGATTTTGCAACAATTCCATTTCGGCCAAATCTTGCTGGCAATTGGCGGTTATTAGAGGCATACCTAGTTTATAGGACAGGTTTAGGGCTTCTTCCAGGAGCAACCGGCCTTCCCGGAATCTTCCTTCCAGGCTGGCAATCCGACCCAGGTTGTTGAGGGTATGGGCCATCCCCTGTTCGTCTGCGGCCACCCTGAAAAGTTCCAGGCTTTCTTCCGAAATCTGCCGAGCCGTTTGATACTCCCCTTTTTGAAGATAGACCCAGCCCAGGTCGTGGGTGGCGATGGCCCGTCCCCGTAAATCCTGGGCCTGTTTGAAAATATAAACCGCTTCTTCCAGGTAAAGGATCGCCTGGGCGTATTCGCCGGTTGCCAGCAAGACCTGCCCCAACCCGTTATAAACCGCCGCCAGTCCCAGGTTATCTTTCAGGTCGTGATACAACTTGATACTGCGCGAAAACAAGTTCCTGGCCTCGGCATAGTCGCCCAGGAGAAAAGCCATCGTGGCGGCGTCGCGCAAGACCTTGGCGAAAAGTTGAGTGCTGTTATCGGTGGTTTCGTTTAACGAACAGGCCAGGACCGCCTTTAGCCAGCCGAACCCTTCCCTGAACCGGCCCCGTGTATACCAGATGCGCCAGAAGGCGCTGACAATCCGCATCGCCAGTTCGACCGGTGGGGTAACGAGGCTTCCAGCGATTTTGTGGGGACCGGTGGCCGACTGGTTTACCAGCCAGCCCAGGGCCGCCTGTAAATTATCCAGTTCCTGTTCGAGCCTGACCAGCCATTCGTCCTGGGCTTCCCCCAGGAGTCTTGGTACGGTCTGTTCGAGGATTTTCAGGTAATAGGAAGCGTGGCGGTAGCTAAACTCGAAAAGCTGGGTTTCGGTCAACTTTTCGAGGCCGTACTGGCGGATTGGTTCAAGAAGGCGGTAGCGGGTTTCTTCGCCCGGCAGACGGGCAAGGTTTGGCTCGACCGTGACCAGCGATTTATTAATCAGGGCCAGGAGCAGTTCCGGGATGGCCTCTAGCGGCAGGCCCTCCCCGGTGACTACCGCTTCCACTGTCGTAAGATGCCAGCTACCCCGGAAAACCACCAGCCGTTGAAATAATAGCTGTTCGTGGACCGAAAGAAGGTTATAACTCCAATTTAGGGAATCGCGAATGGTTTGCCGGGCCGTGTCGGCGGACGGCGAGAGGTGCAACGGCAACTTGTAGAGGCGTTCCTTAATCTGTTTGAGGCTCAACCAGCGTGTCTGGGCGGCGACAAGTTCGAGGGCCAGGGGGAGGCCATCAAGTTGCTGGCAAATCTGGCTTAAAATTTTAACTTCATTTTCGGCCAGGCGAAACCCGGCCCTGGCGGCGGCGGTGCGTTCCAGGAAAAGGGCCGCTGCCGTACCGCTGATGATTTCCCCGGAAGGTTGGACCGGACTCCCTGGTAAATCCAGACCGGTAACCTGCCAGAGCGTTTCGCCGGGCAGGTAGAGGGTTTCCCGGCTGGTTGCCAGGATTTGAAGTTGCGGACAGTTTTCCAGCAAAACCCGGCAAATCTCGGCGCACTTCTGCCGTAAATGTTCGCAGTTGTCGAGTACCAGCAAGAGCGACTTGTCATAGAGGTAGTCGAGTAAACTTTCCAGGGTGGAGCGGCCCGGCGCTTCTTTTATTTTTAACGTACCGGCCAGGGTCTGGGCCAGCAATTCGGGGTTGTCGAGGTCGGCCAACTTGACCAGCCAGACTCCATCGCGGTAAGCTTCGCGCAGCCTGTGGGCCAGGGCCAGGGCCAACCGGGTCTTGCCGATGCCGCCCGCCCCGGTCAGCGTTAGTAACCGCACCTTGTTAACTTGCAAAAGGGTGGTTAATTCGACTAATTCGCGGTTCCGGCCTATAAGTTGGTTGGGCGGGGCCGGTAAATTGTCGTTACGGGCGGCTTCGGGCGTCCGGGTGGTGGTCCGGGCAAGCAACTCCTCGAACCAATCGAGGTCAAAAGCGGGATAAAGTTCGGGTTTCTGGTTGACGGTTTCGGCCTGGTTTTTAACGGCCTGCCAGATTTGACCGGCCTCGTTGTGAACGGTGGCCCTGTTAAAGACACCTCGCACCAGGAAAATTTCTAACAAGCTTTTCAACCGCTCGACCGGCGGCATAAACACGCCGGTCTCCCAGTGGCGGACCATCCGGGCGCTTTTCAACCCCAATAAAGCCGCCAACTGGTTTTGAGTTAAACCACTCCTGGTCCGATATTCCAAAATAAGTTCGCCGGGTAGCATTCTCACACTCATCCAGAATGTAGTGAATAATATATGAAGTCAGGAAGGATACATGAAAAGTATAATTAGTCCTAATTATAGCGCATTCAAGCCTCACTATAATTAAAAATCGGTCTGATTTCCTATGGATTTCACATGGAGCGGTAAAGACTAAATCCCTAGTTTTAGGGATGTGGGGTTACCGGTTGTTTTGTAGAATTTTCATATTGAAACCAATAAAAAATCGGTGTTGATTTTGCCAGGTGACTTTTAGTCTTGACTATCAGTTTGATTGTGAGGAAATTTGGTTAATGGAAGTCCAGGAGCAACATTTCGAAGATACCTCTTTTGAAGTAGGTTACATCATAACTTATGATGACGGGCGAAAAGATAATTTTGGGAAATTTCCATTATCTGACCGGCCCCACGACCAGTTTGCGATTTTCAAGAAAATGGCAGAATTAGAGCCCTTGATTTACCAGGCCAGCTATATTTTTGGGATGGTCAGGTTACAAAAAGAACACAAACCACATTCCCATACGATTGAATATTATAAAAGTGACATAAAAGAATTGGCTCAAAATCTAGCCCGGCCTGGTATAATAAGAAAAGTTTACCCTGGACCTAATAAAGAATAAAGCAAGCTTCCTCTGTCTTCTTTTGGTTGCGTTCATTAAGGATTAAGAAATTTTATGCATACTTCCCAACACTCCGAAACACAGACCGCCCCGACAACTAATTCTGTTGAAAATCAAGTTTCTCAGGATACTGAAATTTCCCTGGGTGCATCTGAAGTTTCCACCCGCCCGGCTTCGGTTGTTCAGCGGGCGCGTCAAGACCCCCGTTCTCTGCGCCCCAGTGAGGTATTGCAACTTCAACGTACCATTGGAAACCGGGCGGTGTGCCGGATGTTGCACAAGGACCAGCCTGCCGGAAACACGGTGCAGCGCCTGATTACGGGCGTAGTTCAACGCGGGATTGATAATGCTTCAATTGCCCCTTCGCAATCCCGGAATTTCTGGCAAACAAAGGTTGGCGGTAATTCCCAAACGCCTGCTTCAACCGCCCCTAAAACAGGCGGGACCGGGGCAACTGCCGGTAGTCCAGGGACCGGCAACCCCAAAATTCAGATATTGCCGGGAAAATCTTTTGATATTTATAAGGCCGCCGCAAAAAACAAACACTGGGCAGATGTAGAGTCCCGCCTGAAGGACCGGGGTATAGCAACCGATGAGGTCTTGCATACTACTGCCGAATATGTCGTAGCTATGGAGGCCCAGAATGAGAAAAAGGCCAAGTACATCTTAAACATCCTTAATGCGCAGTTCCAGAAACACCGGGGTTTCACAACCAGGAAAGGCGATGCCCTGACCAAGAATTATAAGGATAAATCGAGCCTGTGGAGCGGCGCAAAAGAACAGGCCCTGGACTATGCTAATACCAACAACGGTATCGCGCTGGAAGGTAGCAGAGTCGGTTCGGTCTTTGATGGGTTAAACTTTGGTCTGGACTGGGGGCATTTGCTCATCAAACACCAGTGGAATGAGTTCTCCCGGCTTTACGCCGACGGGATTATTGGCGAGGTCCATATCCACCAGTACCGGGGCGTGCGCGGCCAGAGTGTATTCAATACAGTCGAATACCCGACTATTAAAGATAAAATTGACCTGGGTTTGATTGAACCGGTGATTCACCTGTATTCCAACTGGGGCAAGCTTCAGAGTTTCAAATATGGCGCACCACTGTATGGTAAGTCGGGCGCTGCGGGAGATAACAGCCGCAAGAAGGAGACGGAAAAGAGAGGCAAATCGGAACTCGATAACTTCATGGCTAATAAGTGGGAATTTGGCGATGCCATTGAGAAAAAAGGAGGTTATTGGAAGTCCGGTACGCAAGGTAAAGAGATCGATACTACAGATGATAAAGGAAATCCTACCAGGGTTTATGAAGGGACCGAGTGGTAAAATGGCTTTGAGGAATTTTACCGTAACTTCAGGTCGCCAGGAGAAATAAATGACCGAACCGCTCTCCCCGGCTTTCCAACAATTTCTGGAAAGCCTTGAAATAACCGACCGCCAATCGCTGGAAAGTTACGATATGCCTTCCCTGCGGGCCCTGCAAGGTAAGGAGCGCGAACGGGCCGAGCAAATCCTGGTTGACCGGCTGACTCAAACCGATGACCCCCGCGCTCCTAGAGCTATCCTCGATTTAAAACTTACCAGGGCTGTTCCGGCTTTGCGTCAGGCCCTGAAAATCCAGGCAGATAGCACGCTGGTCGAGGTAGCGAATGCCTTGTGGGGTCTTGAGACGGACCCCTCGGTGGTTTCAACAATAAACGACGTTTTAAAGCAGGGCGAGCTTTACGGGCGGGTAAGTGCTGCCTACAGCCTGAGAGATTACCCGAAAGAGATTGTCACGGACGCTCTATTTGAGGCTATCAATGACGAAGATAAACTGGTGCGGGCGAACGCGGCTGCCTCTCTCTACCAGTTGTACGGTTTGAACAAATGGGAGTCGGTGCCGGGGCGCGGGGTCATGCTTCTCGGGGTCAGGTTGCGCTCGAATTTTTCTTCGGTCCGGCAAGAAGCCCTTAAAGAATTAAAGGCCATAATTAAAGGTAAAAGTGAGGGCAAAACTGCCGAGGAACTGGGCCTGACCGTCAAAGAAACTCCCAAGTCCCCCCAGGCTCTCGCTTTTATGCAAAGCCTGGTTTCTCCGGCGAGAGTCCCACCCTGGGATGAAAACTTCGACCTGGAAGCGCTGGGCAAACTCCAGGGGGAAGAAAGGGAGTGGGCTATTTATTCGCTCCTGAATTTCCTGGAAAAACAGGATGTCAGGGCGGTCCGGGGCCTGGCTTACCTTAAAACCCCCAGGGCGCTCCAACCTTTGCAACAAGCTCTCACGGAAAGCCAGGGCCAGCAAGACCAGGCCGATTTTGCGGCTGAGCTAAAGAGCGGTCTGGCTAAACTTTCGTAACCCTGGATGATATACTAACACGGCACCTGCCTTAAACCTGAAGCAATTCAAGCAACCGGTTTGGGTAGGGCCGTTTTATTTTTTATAAAGTAAAGGAGAGCGCCAGGGTGAGTTGCCGGTTAGGGATTGAAACGTGGTGGGGCAATTTCGAGGTTCTTACACTCGAAAACGATTGGCTTGAAATCTGTTTGATGCCGGGGCGGGGTGGTGAAATTCATCAAATTACCTGGAAAGCCACCGGCCTGAAATTCTTTGAGCCGGAACGACCCGATATAGCCGGGTTTAAGCCCCCTTCCCCGGATGAACCCCTGACCACCGCGCAGAATTACGCCTTTTCCAGCTTTTATACGATGTTCCCTAACGGCGGGCCGGACCAGACCTTTGAAGGCTATAGTTACGTTTTCCACGGCGATTCCCGGCAGACCGCCTGGGAGTACCGGGTTATCGAGCAGAGCGAAGCCCTGGTTTTACTCGAACTAAAGGCCACTTCTCAAAAATTGCCGTTTGTCTTGACCCGGACGGTGCGGTTGGAAGCCGGGGCTAAGACTATAACTTTCACCGACCAACTCACCCACGTTGGCCCGGCGGACGCCCCCCGGTTGCCCTATATTTACGGCTTTCATCCTTATTTCGGCTACCCGGTGCTGGATGAAGGCGCGCAACTCAAACTGGGAGAACAGGTTCTTTTCGAGATGCCGGAACGCCGGGTGGGGGTCCAGATTCTGCGCGACTATGACACCGGGACAAACACCAGCGTGGAAATTACCAATCCCCGGCTTGGTGCGACCTTCCGGTTGCGCTTCGAACCGGATTTTCTAAAATTCGTCTGGCTGTGGGTCGCCAACCGCCCCGACCACAAGGTTTATGTAGCCTCTCTCCTGCCCTGCACCGCCCGTGTCGCCGCTCCGGGCGGTATTCTTGGCGCGGTTGAGCAGGGGACGGCAGAATGGTTAGCGCCGGGCGAAACCCGCAAGACTACCTGGCAGCTAGAGGCCGGAGTTACCGCTTGAGCCGCGCCGGGCGGATAACTAGGGGCTGGCCTTTTTCGGTTAAGGTGCCGGTAAAACGTTATTTTGGGGATAAACCGGTGGGAAAAGTTGTGGGTAAGTCGTGGATAAATTTTATTGACTCACCCGCGAAACCTTGCTACCATAGTGATGTCAGAATTGTTGAAGTCCACCGAAACACACTCAAAGGTTAGCCTCCGGTTCGCAAGAGCCAGGGCCGACTGAGTTCTTTCGAGAGGCTAGAGCGTTCGGAAGCGACCCGCAAGGGCCCGCGCCGGGCCGTTCTTCCCAGGTAGGGGTTAGCCAGGTAGCGACCTGCAAAGGTCCGCGCCCTACAAACCTCAACCAAATCTCGGCTGGACAGGCCGGTGACGGGTCCGCAAGGGCTTTTCCCGGTCAAGGCACTCAACCCCTAAAGGTCGGCGGCGGGGCCAGGTTACTCGCAAGGGTACTTGTCCGCGTTACCACAACCCCAGGGTTTGAGCCGTTTGTGCCGAGGTATTACTTCTATCGCAAGGCTGGCGTCTAATCCCGAAAGGCCGAAAGGTTTGTCGGGATTTTTCTTTTTTATATCGAAAAGTGCTTAGTTTTTAGTAGTTAGTTTTTGTGAATAAAAAACTAACTACTAAAAACTACCACAAAATGGTTAAGGCAAAAATTCTTGTTTAAGCTGGCTGCCGTGTTCAAGAATCCATTCCGCCATAGCAACGCTTTTAGCATAACCTGGAAGGGTAGGAATAAGACCCGGTGCGACCAGGGCTTCACCCACCCAGTACAAAGGCACCAGCGCTAATTCTATCGGAAGGCCCTCAATCTCGTCTTTGCTTAGCTTGAAAGAAGATGCCAGATTATAAGAACGCAGCATTTCCCCTACTTTGGGCCAGGATAAATCTTCGGGCGCTTTGCCCGGCTCTAAGGTAACAAACATCCAGTAAAGAGTATAGGCCAGGTCAAAAATCCGTTCCCGCATATCCAGGAAATCAAAATCGAGTATACCGGTAATTTGCCCGTTCCTGAATAAAATATTGCCGGCTCGCCAATCTCCGTGTGTGAGTTGGTGGGGTAAATTGCTAACCTTTTCTTCAAAAAATGGGTTAATCCTTAACAAAATCTGGCGCGTTTTATAGCAAACTTCAAAAGCCTCTCTATCCTGCACTACTTCCTCAAATTGGCCGAGCCACTCCAATAAAACTTTAGGTGGGGCATAATTGCTGACTGCTGGGGAGACAAACGAAGCAATATCCACGCTTTCTCTTAAAAAATCGTGGAAAGCGGCCATACTGGCGAAAAGTTTTTGGTACGCAGCCCAATCAGGCTCAAATTGTCCATGCGGAATGTATTCCTCGACTTCAACAAGCCGCGCCTGGTACTCCAAAACCGTCTGTCCACTCAAAGCGGTCAGGGGTAAGACAACCGGGAAATGGTTCTTATACAACTTTTCTTTTATTTTTTGTAAAACAATAAGGCGTTCGCGGGTTATCCAGGGCCGGTAAACACGCAGCACGAAGGTTTGCGCGGCTGTCTCAAGCAAGAGATTTAAATTATAAGTTCCGCCAATATCCTCGACTGTTTTTATTGGTCCAGGCCGGTAATTTTCATTTATGAAGCGGATAAGGTCTGCCGTATAAACCGCGCGGGGTCCGAGAGGTAAATCTTCCATCCTTAATACTATATTCGCGGTAGCGGCACGAACTCGGTCTCGCCGGGGATTTTCTCAAAACGCTGCTCTTTCCAGTCCTGTTTGGCCTGCTCGATGCGTTCAGGACGGCTGGAAATAAAATTCCACCAGATGTGGCGCGGCCCGATATTCTCGCCGCCGATGATGGCAATCCTGGTCCCGGCCCCGGCTTCAATCGTAATTTCGTGCCCTTCCTGGCAGACCGCCATCCGGGATTCCGGCACCTCGACCCCGTTTAATTTGGCGGCCCCGGCTACGATATAAACCGCTCTTTCCGGCACCCCGGCGGGCAAGGTAAGTTTTCCGTCCTCAACAAAATTGGCCTCGGCGTAGAGCGTTTGCGAGTAAGTTTTCACGGGCGATACCAGCCCGAAGCACTCACCCATCAGGACCCGCACCGCCACCCCATCTAGCTGTTTGCCGGGCAACTCGTCGGCGTCATAGTGGTAAAAGGCCGGGTCGATTTCTTCAGATTCCACCGGCAAAGCCAGCCAGAGTTGCAGGGCGTGCTGGCGGAACCCGCTGGCCCGGAGTTCGGGCGGTGTCCGCTCAGAGTGAGCCACCCCTTTGCCCGCCACCATCAGGTTTATCGCACCCGGTTCGACCGTCTGGACCACGCCCATGCTGTCCCGGTGCATTATTTTTCCTTCAAAGACATAGGTGACGGTTGCCAGGTTGATGTGCGGGTGCGGTGGCACGTCCATTCCCTGGCCTGGCGCGAATTCCACCGGGCCGATATGGTCGAAGAAAATCCAGGGGCCGACCATGCGCCGGGCGTAGAAAGGCAAGACCCGCCGGATAGTAATCCCGGCCAGGTCGCGGTTGCGCGCTTCGATGACCAGTTCCAGGCCGTTATTTTCCTTTTTTTCGCCGCCTTCGGAAACGCGTCCCGGCTCCAGCAAATCACTCATAGGGCACCTCGGTTTGGTTTTCTAACAAGTACGGCCACGAACCCTCAATTGTCATTTTGTCATTCCGTGCGTAGCACGGAATCCCCGCGCCGTTGGCGAATATCACGGTCACATGTGCTTGGAATTGAAATTCCTCGACATCGCCCGCGCCCGGAAGGTGTGACAAATATCTAACCGCACCTGGTTTTATCAGAGACTTTTTATTATTTTACCATTTAAAATAAAATGACCCAGCCTAGCTCGAAGCAAAGACCGGGTCATAAATCATTCAGGCTGCAAAAAAACTAGGCTAAAATCTTCCCGTCGTCGTTTTTGAGCAGGACCTTGCGCAGGAAAGGAATCTGCGGCATGCCATACGACAGGCAGAGGTTGTGGAAAGCTTTCAGGTCGAAGTTGTCGCCCTGCTCGGCCTGGTAGTCCTGGCGCAGTTTGTAGAACATCCGCTTGCCCAGGGTGTAGTAAAGACCGCCTGGGTCGAAAGTGCTGCGCTGGGCTTCCTTCAAAGCTGTAATGTCTTCCATCCAGGCGTTATCCCGGTAGAACTGGTAGGCTTGCTGCTGGGTCCAGCCCTGGGTATGCAGCCCGATAGAGCAGATATAGCGGCAGTCCCGGACGAGAGCTTCCTGGCGCTGGGCCAACCAGAGTTTGAGATACTCGGTTGGGTCTTCCTTGCCGTAACCTTCTTCCATCATCATTTGCTCGCAGTAGTGCGCCCAACCTTCGATAAAGGCGTAACTGGTCAGGTTGCGGGCAACTTCCGAGTGCGACTTGCGGGCGTGGAGGTGTTGCAGGTAGTGGCCGGGGTAAGCCTCGTGCATCGAGAAAATCTGGATGGTGTAGTCGTTGAAGCGGCTCAGCCAGTTTTCCTGCTGCTCCGGCGACCATTCCGGGTTGGCCGGGGTGATATAGAAATGGGCTTCGTTCGCCTTGGTTTCGTAGGGACCGGGGGTTTCCATGTCCGCGAAAATCCAGCGCATGAAATCAGGGGTCTCGGCCACGATACAGAGCATTTCACTCGGTACATCAATGAGATTGGCCTTTTTGAGATGGTCGCGGATACCTTCGAGATAGCCCCTGGTCGTGCTGACTACCTTGTCGTTGGTCGGGTGGACCGCCGAAACCTGGGCGATAACCTCCTGGAAAGGCAGGTCGGGGTTCAGTTTAGCGCAAATATCCTTGATAGCGGCCTGGTTTTCGGCCATATTGGCCATCCCGACTGCCAGCACTTCTTCCAGGGAAAGTTCGACGCCGTCGCTCCACCGCAGCATGGCCCGGTAGTTGTCGGCCCCGATAGCGAAATTGTTCTCGGCGGTTTTGGGCATGCTCTTGAAGAACGCGACAAAGTGGTCGAGGGCGTTCCCGGCGTTTTCGGCAGCCACGTTCAACCGTTCCTGCAACTCAGGGCTGATCGGTTCCGGGACGACTTTCAAATCACCGTGGAAATACTTGGAGTTGCCGCCAAAGAGTTCGAGGGCGATTGCCACCATCGAGTCAGGCAGGTTTTTGTCTATTTTGGCCTCTAATTGCTCTATCAGGCGGGGAGTGGCTTCCAGGTGACGGCAGAGCGCTTCGACCCGTTGTTCGATGGGGCCGTAGTTGCGTTTGATGTAGTTGCTCACATCAAAAACGTAGACGTAAGGCATAATCGGGTTGCGTTCGAAGAAACGGAGTGGGCCATGGCGCAGCTTTTCGAACTCGATATGCGCTTCCACGATTTTGTAATCGAACTGGCCCTGGGCGTCAAGGGCGGTGTAATCGACCGTGCTTTTGAGCTCGTCGCCGTACTTGTTCAGCTTTTCCTTAAAGCTATTGACGCTTTCCGGCGAAAAGTCGGGCACCATGCCATCGTAATCGTGGATGCCCAGGATGAAGGAGGCGTTGGTCGGGTAGAAAGTGTTGTAGTCCTTCAAAAAGCGTTCAATCAGGTCGTCCAAAACGGCCCTGTTGTCAACTGACATAGTTAATAAATCTCCATTTTAGAAATTGCCATTTGCCAAAATTTAGCGTTCGGTTTTGTAGCGCGGGTCGAGCAGGTCGCGCAGGCTATCCCCGATAAAGTTAAAGGCCAGCACCACCGAGGCAATCGCCAGGCCGGGGAAGGTCGTTCTCCACCAGGCGTCCAGGTTGCTCACCCCGGCGGCGGTCATCACGCCCCATTCGGCATCGGTCGGTTTTGGACCCAGGCCCAGGAAGGAAAGGCCGGAGAAAATCAAAATCCCGTTGCCGATGTCAATAAAGGTAATGACCAGCACCGGGGCCAGGATATTCGGGAAGATCTGTTTCCACATGATACGGAAATTCTTGGCACCAACCGCTCTCGAAGCCAGCACATAATCCTGCGATTTGATGGTCAGGACCACGCTGCGGACGGTCCGGGCGTAGGCGGGCCACCAGACGATTAAAATCGCGATGACCGAGTTAACCAGGCTTCGGCCCAGGGCAGCGGCGATGGTCATCGCCAGGATAATGGTCGGGAAGGCAAAAATCAGGTCGGTAAACCGCATCATAACTTCGTCAATCCAGCCGCCAAAGTAACCGGCCACGAGGCCGATGGTCGTGCCGATAATGCTGGCAAGCAGAATGAGAATAAAGCCGACCGGGAGGGACAATTGCGCCCCGTAAAGAATCCGGCTAAAAATATCGCGGCCAAGTTCGTCCGTACCGAAAAGATAGGGGCCGCCCGGCGGTTTGTTGCGGTCCTTAAAGACCTGTTTGACCGGGTCAAACGGCGCGATAACCGGCGCCAGGATAGCGATAATAATCCAGGCCAGGATAACAATCAGGCCCACCATCATCAAGGGATTGGCGAGCAAGAAGCGCCAGACCTGGCGGGTCCAGGAGCGGCGGCGTTTGAGCCCACCGGAGCCCATGCCTGGCCGGTCGACTACCTCTGTTTGTAAATCGTCTACTTTCAGTTCCATACTAGGCGGCCTTCGTCCTGATACGCGGGTCTAAAACGGCATAGAGCAGGTCAACAATCAGGTTGATGATTATGTAGATAAGGGCAATCACGATACTCACACCCATGATACCGGGGAAATCAAGCTTCGTGGCGCTCTGGAAAGCGTAGCGGCCCAGACCCGGCCAGGAGAAAATGGTCTCGGTCAGGACCGTTCCCGAAAGGAGGCTGCCATACGAGAGGCTGATAACCGTCACCACCGGGACCAGGATATTCGGCAGGGCGTGGCGGGCAATAACCGCCAGTTCTTTAATGCCTTTCGAGCGGGCTGTCCGCAAATAGTCCTGGTGTAGCACGTCCAGGGTAATCGTGCGGCTGACCCGGATAATGGTGCCGATGGTGGTCAGCGATAGCACGATGGCGGGCAAAACCAGGTGGTGCAAGCTCGAACCGAGGGCGCTCCAGTTGCCTGTAAAGAGTGAGTCGAGGGTATAAAAGCCGGTGATATGGGTAGGCGGTTTTATCCCCGTATCGAGCCGGTCGCCCACCGGCAATATCGAAAGGTTGGTATAAAACAAAAAGATGGCTATATAGGCCAGCCAGAACACCGGCACCGAAGACCCGATGAGCGAGAAAAAGCGGATAAGGCCATCGGCAAATTTGCGGTGACGGATAGCCGCCCAGATGCCAAGCGGCACCCCCAGCAGGCTGATCAGGATAGCGGCAGTCGCCAGTTCGAAAGTGGCCGGGATGGCGTCGCCTAAATCTTCGGCTACGGAGCGGCGCGAGATGATGCTGTTGCCGAGGTCACCGTGGCTGAGGTTCCACAAATAGACCAGGTATTGTTCAGGCAGGGATTTGTCGAGGCCCCAGTGTTCCTTGTAAGCCCGCACCAGGTCCGGTTTACCGATAGCGCCCTCACCCAGGGCCGCGTTAACCGGGTCTGCCGGGACGCTATGGGAAAGAATAAAGGCTATCAGGCTGATACCGACCAGCATGAAGGGTATTAGAAGCAGCCGCCGGATTAAATATTGGGTCATGATTTTTCTAGAGAGAGTTTATAGCTTTATGAAAATGAGCAGCAGACCGCCGGAGTGTTACCGGTTGGACCCGGCAAAGTGGTTGGACCCGGCCGAGAATAACCCCGGCCGGGTCCAGCGTTTAACCGGACTTACTTCTTGGAAGTTCTGTTGAAATCAATTACCCAGACCGGGTTGACCGATACGCCGCTCACGTTCGAGCGGAAACCGATCACCTGGGAAGGCTGCAAGTAGGGAATGAACGGGCCGCGTTCATTTAGCAGCTTCTGGGCCTGCTGGTACAGGCTTTCGCGAGTAGTTTCGTTCAACTCAACCTTGGCTTTGGCGGCCAGGGCTTCCATTTCGGGGTCCGCGCCAGCCGGCCAGCCCGCCCGCAAGGCCAGTTTCTGGCCCGGGAAGAAGGTCAGGTAGTCGGAAGGGTCGTTGTAGTCAGGGCCCCACAGCGACAGGGTCATCGGCTGTTTGCCACCACGATATTCGTCCAACCAGACCTGGATGGTCTTGGGGTCGAGTTCGGCGGTGATGTTAATCTGGGCCAGGTCGGCCTGCATCTTCTGAGCCATAGTTTCAAACTTGACGCCGTTCTGGGTCAGGTCGCTGGGGTAAGACAGCTTAATGGTGAAGCCGTTGGCGTAACCGGCTTTAGCCATCAGATCCTTGGCTTTTTGCAGGTCGGTAACAGGGGCATCGCCCTTGTCGAGGGCCCCGGCCAGGCCAATCGGAATAATACCGGGAGGGGTTATAGAGCTGCCACCACCCAGGTCAATATAGTCCTTGTAGTTGATGGCATACCGGATAGCCTGACGGACATCATTCTTGGCGGTAGGCGCGGATACCGAGGCATCAGCGTTCATCAGCAAGAAGAAGATAATCAACGAGGTCGACTGCTGGACGGTTACACCCGCCGCGCCCTTCAGACCATCAGCCTGTTCCGGCCCAATATCCAGGGCGAAATCAATATCGCCTTTTTCGAGCGAGGTCTTCTGGATATTTACGTCCGGGGTATTTTTGATGATGATGTTGTCGTAGGCCACGGTCCCGGCGTAGTTGGGGTTCTTCGCCAGGTCAATTTCCGATTCCGGCTTGAAAGCGGTTACTTTGAAGGGGCCGGAGCCGATGGACTGGTTGTTCATAAAATCTTCGGACTTGTCGGCGGTATCGGCACCCACGGCGTCGGTCGCGCCGTTCGCCTTGGCGGTTACGCTATCAATAACGCCAAAGGAAGGCGTGGTCAACAGCGACAGGGTGTCGGGCGAAACGTCCTTGAGGGTGATGGTGACAGTCTGCGGGTCTGGGGCGGCAAAGCTCGCCATGTTGTCGGTCACAAAGGCGGGCTGGCCTTTGAGGTTCTTCAAGCGGTTGTAGCTGAAGACCACGTCGGCGGAAGTGACCGGGTTGCCGCTGGAAAACTTGACCCCGCTTTTCAGCTTGAAGGTGTAAGTTTTGCCGTCCGAGCTAACGGTCCAGCTTTCGGCCAGGTCGGGCACCGGTTTGGTAACGTCCGAACCGACATAGGTCACCAGGGTCTGATAGACCGAGTGCATAACCATAAAGGCGGTCATAGTGTACTCGCGGGCCGGGTCGAGACCTTTGCTGCTAAAGACCGTACCGACAACCAGGGTGCCGCCGGAACCGGTGGCAGCAGCCGCGGTGGTAGCGGTAGCGGCAGTGGTAGCAGCCGCAGTTGTAGCGGCGGCAGTCGTGGCCGCAGCGGTAGTTGCAGTCGCCGCAGTTGTGGCAGCCGCAGTCGTAGCAGCCGCGGTGGTGGCAGTTGCAGCGGTGGTAGCGGCGGCAGTCGTGGCGGCGGCGGTGGTTGCGGCAGGCGCGGTGGTTGCGGTGTTGTCACCGCAAGCGCCCAGGACCAACGCCGAAAACATCAAAAGCACCAGGGCCAGAGAATATTTGCCTCTCCAAACCCCTTTGAACTTGGTCATGTTTGGTATCTCCTCCATCTCAATGGTAGATGCGAGGGCCTTTCTTCCTTTAAAATTTAAAGCGCTCACCCTGAGCCTTACCCCTTAACTAATTAAGGGGCAAGCCCATAAATGAAAACTAAAAATTCTTCGGGACTAGAAAAGCTCTCTGATAAGCTGAAACGTACTGTAAAACCGGGTAGATTTTAACTGATTACCTGCAATCCTCGCGGGTATAGGTTAAGAGGTTGAGCGCCATCGTCGGTTACGACGTAGACATCCTCGATTCTGGCCCCAAATTTTCCAGGAATAAAGATACTTGGTTCAATAGTGAAGGTCATGCCACTTTCGAGGACCGTATCGTCCCCGTCGCTCAAGTAGCACGGTTCGTGAACATCCAGGCCAATCCCATGGCCCAAACGGTGGAAGAAATGTTCGCTGTAACCGGCTTCTTCGATAGGTTTTCGCGCTACCAGGTTAGCCTGTTCGCCGGTAATTTTCCCGGCTTTCATGGCGGCCCGAGCCGCCTCCGCCGCTTCGATAACCAGGTCGTATACTTTCAAAAATTCGGCGGGCGGCTCCCCAATATAAACCGTCCGACCGTAGTCGTTGCAATAGCCGTCAAAGGTGCTGCCGTAGTCAAAGCTGAGCGACATCCCGTTGACCAGGTTCTTGGACCCCTCGGCGTTGTGCGAACCGGACCAGGGGTCTTCACCCGGCCCGATACCGGGCGCCATCGGGATAAGGGTAGTCGGGAAGGACGGACCCTCCGAGCCGAGTTCGGCCATCTTCCGGTCGAGTTCCGAGGTGATTTCCAGGTAGGAAATACCGGGCCGCAGAATCGAAACGATATATTCGTGGGTCTGGTCCACAATCCGGGCCGCATTCCGCATCAGTTCAATTTCGTCGGGGGTCTTAACGCGCCGTAACGCTGTCAGGAGCGGCCCCGCCGAGATAAAATCGGCGTCGGGCAAAAGCTCTTGCAGCCGCATGACCGCCTGGCCCCAGGTCCGGTCCTCGATAGCTATCCGCTTGACGTGGCCGAATTTTTGCACAATCTTGCGAATATGCTGGTCGGGGTCGGCAGTGTCCTGTAAGACCGCCAGTTCGAGGGTGGAAGGGAAGGTGCTGAAAAGGGTCGCCATCCGAGGCAGCGACAGAATCGGACCCTTGTCCAGGCCGATAAAAGCGCCATGGACCCAGCCGCCGTTGTAATTGGTATTACCGAAGGTGGGGTGACCGCGTTTGAGGCCGGTTAAATACTGCAACCCGGCGGAAGGCGGTAGGAAAAGCAAGTCTATCTCGCGCTCGGCCATTATTTCACGGACGCGACGTAAACGAAAGGCATAGTCAAAAGCTGTAGAAGCGAGGGCCATTTTTGTTATATTCTCCAGTCATTTATCCGAGCAGCACATTCCTCAACAATGGGGATACCGCTATTATATGTCAGTTGTGGTCACTTCGCAAACCTGAATGCTATAATGTTCTAACTGAGGTGTAGTTACATTAAAAGCCTTTTGTAAAAAATCACAAGTTACCCGATAGGAGCATCGCAATGGCGCAAACAATAACTAACCCCTTAATCCAATCGGTCCCCTTTTCACCCGACCCCTATATTATCAGGGAAGGCGGTTTTTATTATTTCTGTCTGAGCCGGGGTGGCACCGGTCTGTGGGTCTGGCGCTCCCCGACCCTGGCCGGGCTCGATACCACACCGGATAAAAAGTTGGTCTGGCAGCCGCCCGCGACCGGACCCCTGTCGAAAGAAGTCTGGGCCCCCGAACTCCATTTTATCGATGGGAAATGGTATATCGTGACTTGCGCCGATGATGGCAATAACGATAACCACCGGGTTTATGTGCTTGAGGCCGAAACGGATGACCCACTTGGTAGCTATAAAGCGCCGGTCAAAATCCAGTGGCAGGACGACGATTTCTGGGGGATTGACGCGACCATTTTCCGCAACGACCACGACGGCCAGCTCTATATGGTCTGGTCGGGCTGGCCGGGTAAGGTCAACGGGGTCCAGAACCTGTATATCGCCCCGATGTCCTCGCCGCTGGCTTTGAGCGGGCCGCGCGTCCTGATTTCCGAGCCGGACCAGCCCTGGGAAGCCTGGCTTGAGGAAGGACCGAGCGTCATCCAGCGCGACGGCAAAATCTGCCTGGTCTATTCCGCCAACGAAAGCTGGGACCAGAAATATTGTCTCGGTCTGCTCTATATTGACGCCACGGCCAACCTGCTCGACCGGGCCAACTGGACTAAAAAGCCGCAGCCTATCCTGGTGGCCGACCCGGAAGTGAGCGTCTACGGCCCTGGTCACAACTCGTTCTTCAAAGGGCCGGATGGCTCCGATTGGATTGCCTATCATGCCAAGGGCGCGCCCGAAAGTGGGTGGGGCGACCGCCGGGCCTGGGTCCAGCCGCTCGACTGGGACGAAGATGGTTTGCCCTATGTTGCCAAACCTGCCCCAACGGTAGAGGTTTCCGAGTAAGTAATAAAACAAAATAAAAGACCACCGGAAGGAAGGATTCCAGGTGGTCTTTTGGGCTAAACTTTGGTTGTTATTCGGTGTAGAGGTCAGGCCCCTAGGCTGCCGCCGGGGTTGTCTGAAGGATATAGCGCTGCCAGACGGCGTTGTCGCGGGCCTGACCCAGTAGCACGATAGACGAGAAAGCGGGCCGAGTCGGCGTATTGCGCGGCCACATGTGGGCTTCAGCCGAAAGCTTGTTACCTTTCTTCCGGTTGCAGGGTCCGCAAGCCGCCACGATATTGGTCCATTCGGTGCGGCCCCCGCGCGAGCGCGGCACCACGTGGTCGAGTGTCAGGTTGCGGTCGGTATTCCCGCAATACTGGCAGGTGTGGTTATCACGGGCCAGCAAGCTCCGGCGAGTTAACGGGATATGGGCGCGGTAAGGCAGACGGACGTAACTTACCAGCCGGATGACTGAGGGAAAAGGCAGCGAAGTCTTTTCGGCCCGGACGGTTGGGCGTGCATCCAATCCCCCGGCCTGCTCGATGATTTCGGCTTTATTCTTGAGGACCAGTACGATAGCACGGTTAAGAGAAACAAAGCAAAGCGGTTCAAAGGTTGCGTTTAGTAATAGTACTCGGCTGTTGCGCTGAACACTCATGGCATTTATCTGCGGACCACCTTTCTCAAAGATTTTTAGATGTGAGCGGTGCGGAATCGAACCCACCTAGCCCGGCTTAAAAGGCCGGTACCTCACCAGTCGGCCACGCTCACGTGTTAAAAGTAGCCAGAGGTCAGTAGTCAGTAAGAACTCTGGCTATTGACTACTGATTTCCAAGGCTGGGACGGTTGGATTTGAACCAACATCACCCTGTTTAACAGACAGGTACCTTACCAGTCGGCCACATCCCAATGTTAAAAAAGTATTTAGTTTTTAGTTTTCGGAACCGTGAGGCAAGCTTTTGGCCTGTTTCACGGTTCCTTAAGGTCTAGGCCAGCTTTACCTGGCTGTAGCGCTCCGCGTTCAGCACTTCCAGCATCACGCCATAAGGGCTTGGGATTTCTCCCGCCAGTACCGGCTTGAGGATGGATGGGCTAAAGCCGCTGATAAGCGCGGTGTGCGGCTCGGTCTTGATAACCGGGTAGTTACCGGCCTTGCTGCGGGCAGCCAGGTTCCAGAAAACTACCTTTGGCATCGCGTACCCGGCCTGCTTGTAGTCGGCCTGGATTTCTTCGAATGGGGTCTTGCCTCCACTCGCCGCGTCAAATTCCATATCCGACATCACCAGCACAATCTCCGGCATTTCTTCTGCCGGGATATTGTAGGTGGTAGCCTGGCGCAAAATCAGCTTGAAGACCTTGTTCAGGTCGGTGTTCATACCCCAGTCGGCCTTGCTCAACATCGCGACCTTTTCCCGGATGTTCGCACCTTCCAGCTTAACCAGTTCTGGCTTACCCGAAAAGGTTACGAAGTGGTCCTTGAAAGGTCCAACGTTGCGTTCGGCCACGTAGATACCGAGCGATACGCTAACTTCGATTGGGCGGGGCGAAAGGGCCAGGTACATCGAACCCGATACGTCCACCACCGGCAAGATGCGGCGACCCTGACCACCTGCCCCGGCCAGGAAGTCCGGCAAAGCCTTCCACTGGGCGTCCAGCAGCTTGATTTCGTCGGCGCTGTTCTTGTCTTGCAACGCCGCCTTAACCACGTCGTGCGGGAAGATGGCCTTCGCGTTAATCTTCGCGCCGCTGTCCGGGCGGGTTGCAATATCCAGGATGTATTCCTTGTAGCGGGCTTCATCGTGCTTCAAGAAGGCCTTGCGGTACTTCTTAGCGGCAATCGAAGGCATGTGGCTGTAATTCACTTCCTCCCACTTGTTCGCGCTCATCTGCTGCTCGACCGTCTTCGACAAATCTACCAGCAAGCGGCGGAAAGCCTTTGGCTCCTTCAGGCCGAGGGCCTTGCGAATCTTTACCGCCTCCGTGCCCTGGCGTGGTAACCACTTACCGGCGAGACCGTTCTTTGCTTCCAGGCCGTCCCGGATAGCGGCCAGGGCCGTATCTTCCAGGGGAGTACCGAACAGGCTTAAGAGGTCGTCCCAGCGTCCGTATTCCGGTACCAGCTTGACAACCGGGGCCAACTTTTCGGCGTGTTCCTGGGCCAGGCCTTTCAGGGCGATACGGAAGAAGCGGCGCTCTCCGGCTCCCTGCAAGACATCGCGGGCCCAGAACAACAATTTTGCGGTCAGTTCAGGGTTGGCAGCCCATGCCAACTTTACCTGGTCGAGAATCTGGTCCTCGGTGCGGCTGCGGGTAGCCCCGGCCACAAAAAACAGATCGGTTACGGCGTCGCTGGTTGTCTTGTTGGTAAAAGCGCCGTTTTCGGTGAACCCGATGGGGTTCTTCTGCATTACAGTGATTAACTTCGATACCTTGTTCTTCAAGCTCATTCTTTCACACCTCGTTTTTCCAACCGGATAGGGTGCCACTATTCGCACACCGGTTGTGTATCACAGGTTCCTTTTTAATCACCCCCTGACGATTCATCAATCGCCACGAGGCGAATCACTTAACAGGTGAGTTTTTGTTTGCTGTAAGGAACCTTTAGTTACAATTTCTGTTTGACACAGACTCCGTCTGCCCGTCGAAGGTTGCCAGTTTATTTGCTGGGTGGAGTCTTTAGCCGTTTGGCTCGTTTTGAAGCACAGAATCCCATCTTGTTTTCGATTTCAGCGAAAATTTTGGGGTTTGGCTGTTGGGATTCTTCTCGCCTCGCGCCGGGCCGGTTTTTTGTTTGGTTTTGCAGACCGGTAGGCCTTGCAGCCCTTGCCATATGCGTCCGTTTCGGACACTTAGGATTCGAACCTATAGCGTGCTGTAACCGGGCTTTGGAAACCATTTCGCAGGGTTCGAACCTGCTTCCTTCGACGCATCTTTTTGTTTCGGCCAGGTTGGTTTTTTTATGGCCCGGTGGTTGGACCGGATTGCTCCGGCAACCGTTCCGGGTTAAACCCATGATTGTTTGCTGGAACCAACCTTTAGCGAAACGCTTGAACTTTTACAGACCGGAAGTTGTGGTATTGCCCCTAACGACCTGGCGGGCCGTTATTCGGACGACCGGGAGGTTTTACGCTGGAACCGGCCTTCAAAAAGCTCAAAGGGTCTGGCGGGATTCGAACCCACGCCCCTAGTTTAGAAGACTACTGCTCTTTCCTCTGAGCTACAGACCCAAATTGGATTAGAAATAAATTCAATTGTTAAGGAGCGAGGCGGACCGGGAGGGATTCGAACCCCCGGTGGCCTTTCGGCCACACCTGTTTAGCACACAGGCACATTAACCGCTCTGACACCGGCCCGTTTTATGGAGGGCGACAAGGGACTCGAACCCTCAACCCCGTAAGGGTGGCTATTTTCGAGATAGCTCGCTTTCCAATTCGCGTATCGCCCATTATGGCAAGGTCGCAGGGATTTGAACCCTGACCGGCAGTTTTGGAGACTGGTATGCTACCGTTACACCACAACCTTATTTTTTAGCCGAAGCCAAATCACCTTTGTTAGCATGTTTGGCTGAACAGGTCTGGCAGGACTCGAACCCGCAACCCTCACGCTCGAAACGTGTCACGCTGTCCATTGCGCCACAGACCCAAAAATTGCTAAGAATGGACCTGGCGGGACTTGAACCCACAACCCCCTCCGTCCGTTTCCGGCACGGAGGATTCTTTCCTTTGAACTACAGGCCCAAAACCCAGGTTTGTTTTGTAAAAGATGTGCGCCACAGGGCTCGAACCTGTAACCCAGTGATTAAGAGTCACTTGCGCTCCCAATTGCGCCAGGCGCACCCGTAAAACTATGAAGATGGAGGGCGCAGCCGGATTCGAACCGGCGACCTGATGGTTCGCACTCATCTGCTCTGCTCCGCTGAGCTACACGCCCTCGTAATTTTTCCCATCGGAATTGGACCCACCTCACCCGGTTTCGGGCCAGGGTGTTGCCCCGCTCTCAACTCGGAATCGGCCCCGTTGGAATCGAACCAACCTCGCCAGCGTATCAGACTGGCGCACTCCCACTATGCTAGAGGCCGGGCAGGGAGAAAATTCTGCCCCCGCATCGGCCTCGCTGGAGTCGAACCAACATCGCCAGCTTATAAGGCTGGGGCACTAACCGTTGTGCTAGAGGCCGATAAGTTGAAACAAGTGCGGTAAGCCGGAATCGAACCGGCGGAGTCCTCGCTGGCGACAAGGTGCCGTACCACTGGGCCACTACCGCGTAGATGGTGTCGAAGGCTGGCGTCGAACCGGCATCCTTCCGGGCTTCAACCGGACGCTCTCCCACCTGAGCTTCTTCGACAAAAGGGTATCCCACGAGAATTGAACTCGTCTCTCCAGGGTCACAACCTGGTGTTTTGCCACTAAACTATGGACACCATCTTAATCAAGGCGAGAGGACTCGAACCCCTGCTACCCGGTCCCAGGCCGGGGGCGCTGGCCGCTACGCGACGCCCTGTCTTGAAAAATTCGGGTACAAGGATTCGAACCTCAATCTCCGCGTTCAAAGCGCATTATCACTACCGTTAGAAGATACCCGAGTATTTGATTTTGGTTCAGGCCCCTGGATTTGAACCAGGATTTCAGATTTCAGAGACCAGCGTCCTACCGGTTGAACGAAGCCTGAATGTTTGTTTTCAAAATGGCCCCCACACGGAGAATCGAACTCCGGCACCCTGCTCGACAGACAGGCATCCTGCCACTAAATGATGCGGGGACGTTTGATGCTCGCGACGAGAGTCGAACTCGTTTTTCCAGTTTGAAAGACAGGTGGCCTAACCGGTAACCGACACGAGCAATTTTTATTTATTCAGGGAAAGCCCAGGCCCGTTGACCTGACCGGCGGGAATTGCCAGCCAGGTCATTGAAGCCTATACCCAACCCACCTCCTAAACCCTTGACAGGTCTAGTTGAATTCAGTGACATCCCCCTTTCGCAAGAGGTAATCTTCATTTAAGCCAAAAAGTCTCCTTTTTGACCAATGGATGCGGTAGGACTCGAACCTACGTAGAGTACAACTCCTCTGATTTACAATCAGGTGCATTTGCCGCTCTGCCACACATCCAAAATTTCTTGATAGGCACAGGTAGACTCGAACTACCGATTGACCTCTTTATGAGGGAGGCGCTTTACCAGCTTAACTATGTGCCTATTTTGGTGCGCCCCTGGATTCTGGGCGCATTTAATAAATGCCAGGTAGAAGGGTTTGAACCTCTGACCTTCCGCTTACAAGGCGGTTGCTCTACCAACTGAGCTAACCCGGCGAAAATTTCGTTGAACGAAACAACGCTAACTCATAAAGGGCGCGTTGAACCTGAGAAAAAAGCTGTCAAAAATTGGGGACTTGTTGCAAATACGCCTACAGCCCGAAATAAGAAAGATTTTCACGTTGTTTCGTTTAACGTTAAACATTCAACGTGCATCTGATGGACCGCCAGGGAATTGAACCCTGAACTGTTGGGTGCAAACCGACTGTTTTCCCGTTAAACTAGCAGCCCAAAGAAGCGCCGGAGCGGACTTGAACCGCTACCGTCTGAGTGGAGGTCAGGGGTGCTGCCATTACACCACCAGCGCATTCGACTTTAAATTTTCTATTTTGTTTTGTGGTTTTATTTCTGGCGAACCCGGCGGGTAAAAGAAAAGCGGCTCACCTTGTCCTGGCGAGCCGCTTGCACGGGTTTTGCTGCTACGAGCCTACCCCATCCTATCTCGTTTGGGGAAAGCGCTCGCGAGCGACTCACTGGAGGAACTAATAATCCTACTATCTTCACAACCGCTATAATTACCGGTCAGGCGACCAAAATTATGCCGGGTCTCGGCTTGCCAGGTCTGTTTACTGGCTTCCTGCGCATAATCTATAGCTTGCGGCAAGGAGACGACCAGGCAGGCAGGCATAGCGACGAGCGAGAACGCCAGGGCTTGGCGGCCCGTTCTTTGCGCCGTATGCGGTTGTGCTAAGCCTAACATTAACATCGTCTTGTGCTTTCTTTCCTTGCCGCCATTTTAGCGGTTGTTAAAAATAAATCTTGTTTTCACATCAGGCCCGTTGGGCCTTTTATCTTTCCAAGCTTATCGCTTGCTTAGATGTATGTACTATATCACTTCTTTTTTTACCTGTCAAGAGGTTTTTCTAAAATTCGTAAATTTGCTTATTCCCAGCCCTCAAACAATCTTTCTTTCTTGTAAAAAATATGGTTAGCTGATTATACTATATAAAATATAAAAAGTCGAATTACTGTGACGCTCGTTACACTTTGAGGATGAAAATTGTTACAGTCAGATTTCACCGAATTCTTTATAGTGAGACTGCGTTTCGTCTCCATGTATTAAACGCGAAACGCGCCAATAAATTATAAAAAAGTTCTTTATTTAAAAATTTGTTATTTAGAAAGGTTAATAAAGTGAAATTGGCTAAAGGGAAACTAGCCCTGGGCGCGCTTGGTAGTCTTGCGCTCCTGGCGGCCCTCACCGTTGCTACCGGCTCAAACAGCACCCCCACAAACAGCGAAGCCCGCAAAGTAAATGAATATGAAGGCCAGCATCGCCTGGTTGCTAAAGTCAACGAATACGAAGGTCAGCACCGCCTGGTCGTAGCCGCCCACAAAAAGATAAACGAATACGAGGGCCAGTTCTAAACAGGAATTGGTTTTAGAAAGTCCTGCTGGTTAAGCAGGATTTTGGGTTTTAGCCTGGTCGATTTTACGTGGTCAGGCATAACCCTGTCGTTGGGTGGCCCCGTTGGACGGTTAAATTGGGCAAGCCCCTTCGAATGGCGTTAGCAGGGCTGGCAATATTTTTAACGAAGCTTATCGGCCTTCGTTAAAAGCTTTGGCTTTACCGGCTTTATTTCTTCCTGTTGCACCATAGCTACCAGGCGTTTTACCGCGCCCGTGAAAGTCAACCCGGTCTCGCATAGTAAAAAGAGGGTTTATTTATAATGCTTCAAGTATTAAATAAAACAGTATTCAACAATTTCAAACCGGACCGGCGTTGGTCTTCCGCCGCGCTGCTGGGTCTGCTGGTCTTTGCCCTGGTTACAAGCGCCTGGACGCCGACCGGGGTCACGAACGCCAGCCCTAACTCTGCCCCCCAGGCCCTGACTCCGCCTGCCGGTCTACTAACCACCGGCGACGGCACGTGGTACTGGCAAAATAACCAGCCCCAGGGCAACGTCATTAACGGCTTGAGTTGTCCTACCGCCACGACCTGTTACGCGGCGGGTAACGCCGGGACCGTCCTGAAAACCACCGATGGTGGCACGACCTGGACCAGCCAGAACCCCACCACTACCGAAAACCTGCGCGGCATTAGCTGTTTCGACGCCAGCACCTGTATGACCGTCGGCGAGAACAGCACGATTGCCGTCACTACCAACGGGGGCACCTCCTGGAACCGCCGCTTTTTCAACGGTATCACCCAGACCCTCTACAGCGTTAGCTGCCCCTCCGCCAACGCCTGTTATGTTTCGGGGGCCAGGGCCTTACTTGCTACTGCCAACCGAGGCACCACCTGGAACGTGGCGGTCCAGACCGGCGATTTTTACGGTATCAAATGTCCCACGTCAGGAATCTGTTGGGCGGTGGGCAGCGCCGGGACCATCAAATTTACCGCTAACGCCGGGGGGAGCTGGAGTTCCCAGAGTATCAGCCCGTCCAACACTTCGGACCTGAACTCCGTTAGCTGTCTTGATACCTTCAACTGCTACGCGGTCGGCGCGAATGGCGCCCTGGTAAAGACCACCAACGGCACCAACTGGGCCCCGATTACCGGGACCGGCCTTACCAGTTCGCTTTACGGTATAAACTGCCTCGATGTTAACAACTGTATAGCGGTCGGGGGCGGCAGTGGCACCTCCATCTTTACCACTTCGAATGGTGGGGTCACCTGGCAGGCCCAGGAAACCTACGGCCCGACTATGCGGGCGGTCGCCTGCACCAGCACCACTAACTGCTATGTCGGCGGCGATAACGGTACTCTGTTGACCCGCAAAACCAACCTTTCCACCTGGACCGCCCACACCCAGACCAGCAGTTTCAACTTTACGGGTGTTGCCTGTCCCAGCACTACCAACTGTGTCGCCGTAGCCGGGCTGACCTTTTATTCCAGCTCGAACGGTGGGGTGGATTGGACCGCCGATAAGACTTACACCTCCCGCAAAGATATTTTGACGATAAGTTGCGCCGATACCAATAACTGTGCGGCGGTCGGCTACGAAGGTTACGTCTATTATAAGTCCAGCGGGGCCTGGTCCGAAGGCACACGCCTGTCGTCCAGCGCCAACCTGTACGGGCTGTCCTGTCTGCCCAACGGCGGAACGCCCACCTGTTACGCTACTGCCGGGATTGGCATCACGGCCCGGATTTTCAAGTCAACCGATGGCGGCCAGAGCTATACCTCGGTCTATTCCCCGGCTTCCGGTTCCGCCGAAGACGTGACCCTGAACTCGATTAGCTGCCCCCAACTCAACACCTGTTACGCGGTCGGGGCCAACGGGATTATCCTTAAAGGGGGTAATACTACCTGGACTTCCCAGTACAATAGCACCGGGGTCAACCTGAGCAGCATCAGTTGTCCTGACACCAATACCTGCTTCGCTACCGGCGAGAATGTTGGCTATATTATCGGCACCACCGATGGCGGTACGACCTGGAACCTCTTAAACTCACCCTCGGGGGTAGTTTCCGCCGACCTTAACGACATTGCCTGTCCCAGTACGACAATCTGCCAGGCGGCCGGTAACGGCGGAACCCTCGTAACCACCCTGGATGGCGGTAAAAACTGGATTACCCAGTTCCGCAAACCCAACGGGGCGGCAATTACCCAGGACTTTAACGCTATCGCCTGCGCTTCCACCAGTTTCTGCGTCGGGGTCGGCGACTCGCTGAACAGCTTCTACTCGAACGATGCCAATCTGGGCTGGAAAGGGCCTTCACAGGGCCCACGTTGGGCCTTAAACGCCGCCGCCTGTCCGAGTTCGACCAACTGTTTTGTGGCCGGGACCACGGTGGCGCTCTTTACCAAGGATGCCTCCAACTGGTCCACTCTCTCAGCGCCGAGCCTGGTAGACCTCAGTTGCCCCACCACCTCGGACTGTTTCGCGCCGGTTGCCAGTTCGAGCAGCATTTACGTGACCCACAACGGCGGGTCTAGCTGGGCGACCCAGTCGCTTGGCGGTATCGGTCTGAACAGCATCAGTTGTCCCTCCGGCACAGTCTGTTTCGGGGCCGGTAGTGGCGGGAATATTTTGGGCTATAACGGCAGTAGTTGGGTAGCCCAGACCAAGGTGGTAAACTTCGACCTGACCGGTATCAGTTGTCCCAGCAGCGGCGTCTGTTTCGCGGTCGGGTACAATACCAACTTTGCCTATCTAAGTGGCGGCACCTGGAGCAGCCGGGCCCTGGGCGGCAGCTATTCACTGAACAACATCAGTTGCCCCGATAACAACACCTGTTACGCCGCCACCAATAACGGGGGCGTGCTGTATACCAAAAACGGTGGGGCGAACTGGACCTTCAAGGCGACCGGTTTTACCAGTGCCCTTTACGACATCAATTGCCCTACTTCTACCGACTGCGTTACCACCGGTACTAACGGGGCCATCTACACCACCCGCGACGGCGGCACGACCTGGAACCAGCACGCTTCGGGGACTCACAACGCCCTGCGCGGGGTGCAGTGTAACTCGGTGTCGTACTGCCTGGCAGTCGGCGATAACGGCACCTTGCTGGTCGGCAGTATCGTTCATTCGCTGGTCGTTACCAGTGGGAGCGATAGCGGCCAGGGAACTACCTTCGGGACGCTCTCATTTGCCCTGAAGAACGCCAGGCCCGGCCAGACCATCTCGTTTGACTCGTCGGTCCAGTTTTCGGGGGTGACGGCCAGTGGTAACCTGCCCCAGGTGCCCTACGGGGCGGGCCTGGCCGGTACCTGTACCGCCACGCCAAAACTCACCATTTATGGCAACAACGGGCAGTCTACCCTGGAATTGAGCGGCGGGAATACCATCAGCGGGATAAACTTCCGCCAGATTACCCTCAAAACTACCGGGACCGGCAACAAAATGACCTGTACCGGGGTCAATAAACTGGCAGCCTAACCCTGTCCTCGATACCTAACACACAAAAAAGACCCGGCCTTACCAACCGGGTCTTTGAGCGTGATTTACGCTGGTAGTTGTGCACTGTGAGGGATGATAGTAAATCCTAGAGGCGGGCCAGGGCTTTCTGCGAAAGGTCTTTTAGAACGTCCAACTTCGGTTGTTCGAGGCCAAAACTGGCAATAAAGGTTAGCATCACGATATTATCGTTCTTGCGAAAGACCAGGAACCCGCCCGTCCAGAAAGCTTCATCGCCGAGGCCCGGCAAGTCCTGGACGTTCGCGCTGATGCCGACAATATCCCCGGCCCCGGCAAGCGGTCCTTCGGTAGCCTCCGCAAAGCCGGTGCCCAGGCCGGTGAAGACCTTTTTGCGGATCTGGAAATCTTCGGCGTCGCCTTTTTCCGCCGAGACTAACAATACGGTTGGAGGGAGGCCTTCGGAGGTATAGGTGCAATCGCCGCCGCTTTTTTCCGTGGTAAATTTATCTTTGATATAAGGCGCTACGTCCTCCGTGGTAACGAGGGTGCAGCCGTCCACGTTTCTACCGGACCCGGTCGCGGCGGAACTGCCGCTGCCGCCATTTTTAGTGCCGCCACTGCCGGGTGTGCCCTTATTTCCATCCAGGCCCGGAATAACCGCGCCGACACCGGAAGTCGCTCCGCCTTTGGTTGTTCCCTGGGCCGAAGGAGTATCCCCGCAGGCGCTTAAGAGAAGGGCCGTTACCAGGCTCAAAACGAGCGCCGGTAAAACTAACTTTGACTTTTTCATTTCATTTACCTTTGATTTTCTTCCAGTTTTTCTTTTAGTATTTCGCTTTTACTTTTATTTTTCATAGTGACCGGGAAGGCCGGGGGCTGACGCCCATCTGCGTCAGCCCGACCCGTTATCGGCCCGCTACCGTTAGGCCCGGTAGCAGGGCGAAGGTTGGACCGCATCGTCACGCCAGCCGCACATGCCCTGGTTCGTGCCGGTGAGGATGTATTTACCGTCAAACTGCTGCTGGGTGTTGCCCGAACTGACCATATACCACTGGAACACCAGGTTGAAATAACTGCCTTTCAGGTAATAGCGGTCGGAGAGGGTACCGAATATCGTCGTACCGCTTGAGCCATCCTGGGTGCCGGTCACGCTGCCGCCTGTCTGAGTCAGGTGGATAGTCTTGGTCAAACCCTGGAAGTTGACGTTCCATTTACCGCTCCAGCCGCAGCCTTCCGGTAAGGCGGACCCGCTCCGCACCCCGCACCACTGGTAAGCGGTCCGGTAACTGCCGCCGAAACTGCTGCCATTCCCGTACATTTCGAGGTGCAGAGTGTTGGAGGCCAGGGGGCCGTAAGTGCCGTCCAGGAAGGGCCGCCCGTAGATGCCGTTGACATTGGCGTTGACGGGTACATCGAGTGAAGCGTTGTAATCGCGATAGCTGCCGGAAACTTTATCGGCGTCCTGGGTCAGGGTCAGGGTGCTAAAGTTAGTGCCCCAGGTGCCGCTCCAACCACACCCGGCCGGTAAAGGTCCGCTGCGGACACCACACCACTGCTCGGTGTTGTTCCAGGTGCCTGTGAAGCCCTGGCCCCCGTTAGTCAACTGGAACTTGAAAACGTTGGCCGGGTTGTTGTTATAGTAGCCGCTCAGGACGTTGCCGGAGAGGGTGCCTTTCAGGGCGTAAGTATTGGTGTCGGCATACTCTTTGAAACTGCCGGTGACATTGTTGCCGTTCACGTTCAGGGTCACGATGGCGATATTGGTCTTCCAGGTGCCCTGAAAACCGCTCACCGTGCCGGGGCCGGTGCCCGATTCGACATAGCGCCACTGGTAGTAGTGCTGCCCCAGGTTGCCCATTTCGACCTTGTTGTTGGGCAGGGCCGGGTTGTAGGTCAGGACGCGCCGCTCGAACAACTGGACCAGCACCAGGCGGTCCACCCCGGCGATTTTGGTCGCGGCCCAGTAAGGTTCGCTGATAGCCAGGCCGAACACGTTACTGGTCGGGTCAACCGTATAAATCGGCTGGTTGTTGACGGTCGCGCCGTTACCGGGGTTGGTAACAGGGCCGACCTGGTTTTTGAAGTTTTCAAAAGGGGCAGCGATGTTGTGTCCGGTCTGCGACTGGTAAGCGCCAATAGTGATATTTTCCGGCGGGGTAATCGTCGAAACCGAACCATCCTTTGAAACGGCCTGGTTAATCAACTGGCCGACCGCGTTCGGTTTGGAATTACCATCGGCGTTACCAAGTGTAACAAGATTCTTGAAGGAGGCGTAGACCGGGGTATTCGGGTTAGATGCGACCGGGTCTCCGGCTACCTGGGTCTGGGAAGGGGACAGCGGGGTAAAAACGTTATCACCGTCCTGGCGCATCCCGCTGACCAGTTCTTTTACAGCCAGCCCGGTCGTGACAAACCCGTTATTCGGGTTGTTTATTTCCATGCGGGCTTTGTCGAGATAAAGGACACGCCGGGTACCGCCCGGACTATCGGCGTAACTCTCGGTCAGGGTGGTTGGCGCTCCCGGCACGTTCGGGCCCCAGGTATAGGGCCGGTTAACACCGGGCGTACCGACGAGATGGTCCTGTTCCAGCCAGCGGTTCTGGAAAGCGGTGACCCCACCAAAATCGGGGTCGGCGGCGCGAGCGACCAGGGCAAGGGCCGGTAAAAGAATTGCCATCCCGGCCAGGGCCGGTAACAGCAGTTTGAGTCTGAGCCGCCTGAATACGGCTGGATACATGGGTCGTAACATTTACTTTGCTCCTATTATTTAATTCCTAACGAACTTCTTGAGGTTTGAAAAAATTTATGGGTCAGGGCTCTGACCAAGCAGGCTGCTTGCGTTGACAGCCTGCCCTGGCGATTGCGGAACCAGGTCAAAGCCCCGATGTTGAAGTAGGGTTGTTGGTAAAGATATTCTAGTATTGTCACTTTTCTTTTAGAAACCTTGTCTGGTTTCTGCCGATTGAAAAGCTTACTATCATCCTACCAGCGCAACATGCTGTTCATGTTCCGGTCAGTACCGGTTTATACCGGCCTGTGACCAGGCGCACACTCAATTTTTTTTCGAATTGGGGAAATTTATGAAAATAAAAAGCTTCACCCACCCAAATGGTGAGGTGAAGCTTCGCGGGCCTTAACCCAGTTTCGGGTAAAGCGTTTTGAGACGGGCGTAAAGCTCGTTGTAAATCGGGTAGTAGCGGGCGTAGACCTCGGCGGCCTGCGGGTCCGGTTGGGTCGAGGTAGTCACTTTGATTGTGGCTTCACAGGCGGCGGCGACCGACGGCCAGAACCCAGCCCCGACCCCGGCCAGCAGGGCTGCCCCGTAAGCCGGGCCTTCGCTGGCGTTGACGGTCACGACTTCCCGGTTGAAGGTATCGGCCTGGATTTGCCGCCAGAGCGGGCTTTTCCCGCCCCCGCCACTGGCCCGGATTTCGGCCACGCTCACGCCCATTTCCAGGAGGATTTCGAGCGAGTCTTTCAGGCTGTACGAAACACCTTCTAGGACCGAGCGGGTCAGGTGGGCGCGATGATGGGCGGCGGTCAGGCCGAACCAGACCCCACGCGCCTGGGGGTCAAGAATAGGGGTGCGTTCGCCCATCAGGTAGGGCAGGAAGATTAAACCTTCGCTACCCGCCGGGGCGGTGGCCGCCGTTTCGGTCAGGACCGCGTAAATATCTTTCCCGCTGGCCTGGGCGGCTTCTATTTCCAGTGGCCCGGCCACTTCATCCCGGAACCAGCGAAAGGACAACCCGGCCCCCTGGGTCACGCCCATGACGTGCCAGGCACCTGGGACGGCGTGGCAGAAAGTGTGGACTCGCCCGCCCTTATCGCGGGCCGGGGCTTCGGCGTAGGCGAAAACGACCCCGCTTGAGCCAATCGTGCTGCTGACCAGGCCGGGCCGTACGACTCCGTTACCGACCGCCCCGGCAGCCTGGTCGCCCCCGCCGCCCACTACCGGTGTCCCGGCGGCTAGCCCGAGTTCATCGGCAGCCTGGGCGTGGACCCGCCCGCTGATTTCCTGCGATTCGTAGACCGCCGGTAACAGGTCGGGGTCAAGTTCGAGCAAGCGGAGCATTTCCGCCGACCAGCGCCGGTTTGCGACATCGAACAGCAAAGTGCCGCTGGCGTCTGAGACCTCGCTGGCATACTCGCCGGTCAGGCGATAACGGATAAAATCTTTGGGCAAAAGAAACTTGCGGGCGCGGCTCCACTGTTCGGGCCGATACTGGCGAATCCAGAGCAGTTTAGGTGCGCTAAAGCCGACCAGGGCCGGGTTGGCGGTCAGTTCGATAAGGCGTTCCGCCCCGACTGTTTCGGTAATGTAATCGCATTGAGCCTGGGTGCGGCCATCGGCCCAGATGAGGGACGGCCCAGTTACTGCCCCGTTCTCGTCTAGCAGGACCACGCCGTGCATCTGGCCCGAAAGACCGATAGAGGCCACCTCGAAGGCGGGTCCGATTTCCTGGCGGGCCTGTTGTAGCGCGCCCCGGACCGCCTTGACGGCCCCTTCCCACCAATCCTCCGGGTTTTGTTCGGCCCAGAGCGGACGTGGCGCATCGAGCGGATATTCACTGGTCGCCCCGGCTACCACTCGTCCGTCCGCGCCATCCACGACAATCGCTCTCGCGCCGGTAGTGCCCAGGTCAATCCCTAAAAAGTAGCTCATCGCAACCTCATTGTTTTTAGTTTGTGATTAAAAATGTGGCATAAGAATAAATATCCACCCTATTTTACACGATTTGAGCTTGCTACGTGCGCATTCGGGCAGGGTTGAACGATTCTTATTTCGACCCACCCTGCCTGGATTTAAAAAAGCTTAGCGAAATTCATCGAGCCGGACCTCGCGGTTTTCTGCCGCCGAACGATAGATTGCCAGGATGATTTCGAGGGGCCGTAGGGCGTCGCGCCCGGTAATCGCGGGGGCGCGGTCTTCTAAAACAGCTTCGGCAAAATCAATAATCTGGGCCGTATGCAGGGCATGGGGAGTAGGTAGTGGGTCAGAGGGTTTTTGACCGGCCTGCATTTCCCCGACTTTCTGGCTGATGCCGTAGCTGGGAATCTCGCCCAACTCGGCCTTGCTGTAATAGCCTTTCAGGACATCCTTTTCGATAAGGGCGGTGGCGTCTTCGCCGTGAATCGCCAGTGTTTCGGGCAAACCGGGAAATACCGCCGTGCTGCCGGTAATCGAGCCGAGCGCGCCGTTGGCGAACCGCAGGATGGCAATCGCCAGGTCCTCCACCTCGATTTTGTGGGTGACCGTCCTGACCTCGGCGGTGATAGCTTCGACCGGACCAAGGAGCCATTGGAGCAGGTCAATATAATGGACACCCTGGTTCATGAGCGCGCCCCCGCCATCGAGAGCTTTGGTGCCGCGCCATTCCCCGCTATCGTAATACTGCTGGGAGCGGTACCACTTGGTGCTGGCCTCGCCCAGGACCATCGGGCCAAATTCACCCGCGTCAATCGCCTTTTTCACCTTTACGATGTCGGGCGCGAACCGGTGCTGGCTGATTACTCCCAGCTTTACCCCGGCTGCTTCGCAGGCTTCAATCAATTTCAGGGCCGCTTCCCGGCTGACATCAATCGGTTTTTCGACCAGGACGTGTTTTCCGGCGGCAGCCACCGCCGCACCAACCGTCGAGTGAAAACCGCTGGGCAGCAGGATGTTAACCACGTCCAGGCCGGGGTGAGCCAGGAAAGCGGCCTGGTCGGTATAGAAAGGCACATCGTAGCGTTCGCCGATTTTCTGAGCGCGCACCGGGTCAATATCGCAGACCGCCACCAGGTGAGCGTTAGGGGCATCAGTTATCGCGTCCCCATGTGTCGGGGCGATTACTCCACAGCCGATAATGCCAAAACCTACCGAATTCGAACGCATTTAAAGCCTCCAATTTTTCTATTTGTTTACCCGGATAGATAAATAGTTGCTATAATTTCCACGCAATAATATACCACCTCACATGCCCCTTTACTGTTTGGATTTTCATGCTAGGATGCATGGTATAAATTATTAACAACGCTGTTGTACGCTATGCAAGGTGTCCAGGGAAACTGAATATAACCCTTTCAAGGTCAAATGTGCAAGTAGTGAGGATTTGGGGTTGAGTTTAACAATTTTATTTGCCGAGGATGAAGCAAATGTCAGGAGTGTCCTGACGACTTTTCTTGAGATAATCGGTTACCAGGTAACTCAAGCAGCAAACGGGCTTGAAGGGTTAAACCTGTTAAAAAAGGCGAAGTATGACCTGGTGATTACAGATATAAATATGCCGGTTATGAGTGGGAACGAGCTGATTTCAAATATTGCGGGCTTGCCCGACCCGCCCCCTGTGATAGCATTGTGTGGGGATATTGGCGAAGTCTCACCTAATTCGGCAGTCACCGAAATAGTATCCAAGCCGGTGAGCATTCACACCCTCAAAGCGGTGGTGCAGCGCGTTTTGCCGGAATGATACCGGCCGGGATACCTCAAGTTTAGAGTTTTTGCGGGGCAATCTTACTTGCCGTCGGGGGAACCGGCCAGGAGTAGTTCCTCGGCAGTGGGTTCGATAGGTAAGTCCCAGTGGCCGCCAAAGACGAACTCGCTTAATGGCTTGCGGGTGCGGGTTTGCACCTCGCGTTCTTGAAGCGGTTCCGGCAGGTCTTCCACCCGGCCTGAATAACCAATGGCGATAACTGTAAGCGGCTTGAATGATTCAGGAATTTCAAAAAGCTCGCGGACCTGGTCGCGGTCGAAGCCGCCCATCTGGTGGACCTGGAGACCAACCGCTTCGGCCTGGATACTCATGTGGGCGACCGATTGGCCCAGGTCGTAATAGGCGTAGGCTTCCGAGCCGGGCCGCTCCGGGTTCGGCCTGGCTACCGCCAGGATGAGGACCGGGACATTTTTGGCCCAAACTTTATTAAAACCGGCCAGGGCTTCGACCAGTTTTTCGTGTTCGGGCTGGTCGCTGGTAGTCACCACGAAGGACCAGGGCTGGCTATTGCCCCCGGACGGGGACCAGCGGGCCGCCTCAAACAGGCTGAATAGTTTTTCGGGTTCAACCGACCGGGTGGAAAAAGCCCTGGGGCTCCAGCGGCCTTTGAGCAGCTCATGAATATCGTATTTTGTTTCGGCTAGTTTTTCCATAATCTCACTTAATCTCGCTTCTTCTTTTTATTAAACGCATAAATAATCCGGCAACCCTCGGTTGCCCGCGCTATTCTCATATATTGATTGGGCTGCTCTGACCGCCAGGCGCAACGGCAGTGTCCGGCCTGGCAAAATTGGTGGGTTTTTATAAAACGCTTCCCCCGGTTTTTTCGTAATTGTACAAACAACCGGGTAGATTTCTGCAATTATTTCGCAGCTCAGCCGCTATGAAATTCATAGTGACTATGTATATGGTATAATATAACTCCAGTAGGAGTTTGTCAAGTTTTTGGAAAGGCCCAGGTGAAACTATGGGTAAAAATGCCTTTCCCGATGTACCACTATCCCAGGATAGTTTGTCGGGGAAAGAAGAAGTCGATAAAAAGGCGGTAGCCCGGTCGGCGCGGCTGCTGGGGGATACCTGGCTACTTTTGATAATTTGTGAGCTGCTGGAAGGGACCAAGCGGTTTGGTGAGATACAGGAAGCGCTCGGCAAAAATAATCCCCGTGGCGTGAATCCCCAGACCCTTTCGGGCCGCTTAAAACAGCTAGAACATTGCGGTATCATCACTCGCAAGGCTTACGCCGAAATACCACCCCGTGTTGAGTACGAGTTGACCGAGAAAGGTTTTGGCGTGACCGAAATCGTGACGGCCCTGGAAGCGTTCGGCCAGAAGCACATGTACGAGGAAATTGAAGCGACCTTGCCCTGTCCGGGTTCCGGTCAATGTCCTCCCCAGTCTGAGTTCTAAAGTTAAGGCTTTTACCGGGCAAAAATAGACTTATACCAAGTCCGGTTGAACATTTGTCACGTCCTTCGGGTGCGAGGGAACCGAGGAATCTTGGGCACCCGTTTATGGGTACCGTTGGACAACTATTATGCTTTAGCCCAACGGGCCGGCGGGTACCCTTTGGGTGCCTTCACTTCGTTCAGGATGACAAAGTAGAGTTTTTATACGTACTTGGTATTAAACCATTTGAACAATAAAAGAAGCGGCTGGTGGTATCTTCGAAGATACCACCAGCCGCTTCTTTTATTTTATAGGCTCCGAAAGATGGCCGCTATTGTAATTCTTTGCTGCTGTAGCCGAGCAAGCGCCGGGCCACAATCAGGCGGTTAATCTGGCCGGTGCCCTCGTAAAGGTCGTTAATCTTGGCGTCGCGCATCCACTTCTCGACCAGGTTCTTGCAGGAATAACCTTCCGGCCCCAGGATTTCCACCGCTTTCTGGGTAATCCAGGTCACGGCTTCGCCTGCCTTGGCTTTGGACATCGAGGCTTCCATCGAGTTTGAAATCCCGGCGTCCATCTGCCAGGCTGCCCGCAGCACCAGCAACCAGGCCGCCCTTAGCTGGGCTTCCATCCGTAGAACATCGCGCAGGACCGCGCTCTGGCGGTGATAGGGCAGGTCGTAGCGGACCGGCACCCCGTTCTTTTCGAGATGTTCCTTGACATAATCCACGGAGGCGCGGGCAATGCCGATAGCACTGGCCGCCACGCCGGGCCGGGTCGAGTCAAAGGTCTTCATGGCCCCGGCGAAGCCCTTGTTTCCCTCGCGGGATTGCTGAACCTCCGGGCTGCCCAAAATGTTGTCAAAGGGAATCCGGCAATCGTTGAAACTAATCGCCGCTGTATCGCTGGACCGGATGCCGTGTTTCTTTTCAAGCCGGACGATTTTCATGCCCGGCGTGCCGCTTTCGACCACGAAACTTTTCATCCCGGCCCGGCCTGCCCTGGGGTCAATCGTGGCCCAGACCACGATAAGGCCCGGCGACTTTTCCCCGGCCATATAGCCGCTGGTGACGAAAATCTTCTCGCCGTTCAGAATCCATTCTTTGCCGTCCTCGGAGAGCCGGGCCGAGGTCCGAATGTTGGCCGTATCGCTACCGGCCTGGGGTTCGGTCATCGCCATCGCGCCCCATTTCGGTTCGCCCTCGCTAAAGCGGCGCAAGAACCGCTCTTTCTGGTCAGGGGTGCCAACCGCTTCGATGGCCGCCCCGCCCAGACCGCCGCCCGGCGTGCTGAGATACAGCCCGGCGTCACCCCAGCTAAGACCTTCGATGGTGTGCATCAAAAGCAGGTAACGGTATTTCATCACGTTCTCGCCGTTCCCGGCGTCGACCTCTTTGGCCGGTTTGCCCCGGAAGCCCGCGTTGGCCCCACTTTTCCACATCACGTTGATGTAATCCCAGGGGCGGTCGTGTTCGTGTTCGTCAAACTGGCGCGAAAGCGGGCGCATCACCTGGACCGCGACATTGTGAATCAGGTCGACCTGCTTCTGTATTCCACCGGGAACTTCAAAATCAATCATAGTTGCCACCCCTTCTAAATCATTCCCAGGCCGTTAATCAGCACGAAAGACCGGGCGTTCCGCAGAAAACCCTCGACCGGGTGTTCCCGGATATAGCCGTGTCCACCCAGGATCTGCACTGAGCGGTCGGCCACCATCAGGGCCATTTCGTCGGAGTAAATTTTCGCCAGGGCGCTCTGGGAAAGGCCGTCATGACCCCTGTCCAGGTTCCAGGCTGCTTCCAGCACCATCAAACGGGCGGCGTCCACTTCCCAGGCCATTTCGGCCAGCATAAAGGCGATGGATTGGAACTGCGCGATAGGCCGTCCGAAAGCCTGCCGCTCTTTGGCGTAATTCATGGCGTAGGCGTGGGCGGAACGAGCCAACCCTACCGCCAGCCCACCCAGCCCAACCCGGCTGTAGGCCAACAGTCTGGTTACGTCAGCGCCTTGCTCTCCGCCGAGTCTGGCTGAGGTTGGGACGGTGCAATTTTCGAGGATAACCTCGTAGGTTGCCAGGGCGTTCAGGCCCATATTCCGTTCGCGGGGGCTAATTTTCAGGCCGGGGGCATCTTTTTCCACCAGGAAGACCTGGGGTTGTCCCGCTTCCGTAGCGTAGACAAGAATGAGTTCGGCGTCTTCGGCCAGGGGTACAATCGCTTTGTGGCCGTTCAAAACATACTTATCGTCCTGCAAAGTAGCCAGGGTCCGGGGTGTCAGGGGGTCAAAGTCCCAGTGGCTTTCGCCCCAGGCGGCGGTCAGGTGGGGGAAGTCGTCCCCGGCCAGGGCCGGGAGCCAGCGTTCTTTCTGCTCGGCGGTGCCGTAGAGGGCAATCGGTAGCCCGGCCAGGGCCGGGGTTAACAGGTGCAGGGCCAGCGATAGGTCGCCGGCAGCCAGTTCTTCGGCGTAGAGTGCGCCACTCACCATCGAGTGTTCTTCGCCCAGACCGCCAAGGTCTTCCGGCACCCACCCGGCCAGTAAACCCAGGCCCCAGCCTTCTTTGACCAGGTTTGCCGGTAACTGGCGGGATTCATCGGAGTCATGGCGAGTTTTGACCACTCGCTCGTTGACGAAACGTCGGATTGTTTCGACAACCAGAGTTTGGTCCTCAGTTGGTTGAAAAGAAATCATACTACCTCGTTGTTTATGAATATTCTTGGTTGTTACATACTCCCCCGGCCTGGTTAGCGGGCCAGGTGTTCCGGTGGAATAACCAGGCTTGCGCCTCGCTCGGTCGGGGTCCATTTGCGCTTGGGGTCGCGCGTCAATAGGCCCGCCTCTCGCAAACCTTCCAGGGCGTTTTCGATTTCTTTATCGCCGCCCAGTCGCACGTTCAGGTTTATCAAATCGAAATTGGTCATCTGGCCGGGGCGTCGCTGGATAATAAAAAGTAAGCGTTTCTGTAACTTGGTCAATGGTTTGGGCTGCCCCGGCGCATCTTGATTGAGGCTCATTATTAACCTCCTTTACCTCGTTTGCGGTGGTCCACGGCCAATTTCCCACAAGTAGAGGCCGGGTCACCTTGATTTATCTCATAATTATATATGCTATTTTACCGCAAATTGAGAAAAATTGCCTGGCTTCAGGCAAGCAGGCTTGTCAGAGGTTTAGTTTTGGGGCTAAATAGTTCTTATACAGGGTATAGTTTTGCCTTTTGCCACGGGGTAAAAACGTGACAAAAGGCTTTTAAGAATGGTTAGCTTTCCTGTTCGGTGAGGACCCGTTGAAGCTGTTCTTCGGTCAGGTAGCCGTATTCCACCAGGATTTCACCGAGCTTTTTGGGCTCACCCGAACGGCGGAAAATCTCCTGCAAACTGGCGGCGGTTTCGATATTGTCCTTGGAGATAAAACCTTTATCCACCAGGATTTCACCGAGTTTGCGGCGGCGTGGTGTGCCCGGTTCGGTCGGACCGGAAGCAGGTTGGGGCGGGGCCGGGGTATTCAGGATACTCATGATACTGCTGAACGATTTGCGGTCAATTTCCTCGATCCGGCGGCGGCCCACTTCCAGCAATTTCTGGGCTTTGATATTGCCCGGTTGCACCTCAATCAGCCGTTCAAGGTAACGGCAACCTTCGTGTGGGTCGGTGGTGTGATAGGCCAGCCATTTGAGGGCGATTTCGTTTTTAGGGTCGAGTTCCAGGGCCTGCCCGTAGAGTTCGTGGGCGCGGTCGTTATCCCCGGCCAGGGCGGCCCGGCTGGCTTTTAACAAAATGGCCTGGATGCGGCGTCCCTCGTTAATCTGACTTTCCAGAAAATTTCCATCCAGTTTGCCAGAACCCGTCTCGGTGAGCCCGACCCGGAGTTGGACCTTATCGGTGGTGTGGGCCCGGATTTTACTTACGGCGCTGATAAGCGCCGGGTCTTCGGTACTCCGGCGCAGCCACGATTTTACCCGAAAGGTCAGCTCTTTGAAATTAACCGGCTTGGCAACATAGTCGTCCACCCCGGCCTCCCAGCCATCCAGGCGGTCTTTTTCCGAGGCCAGGGCCGTCAGCATAATCACCAGCAAGTCGGGATAAATCTTGCGAATTTCGCCGAGCAGTTCAATTCCATCCATGCCAGGAAGCATGCGGTCGAGCAGGGCGATATTCGGTTTGCGGTTATGAACTTTTTGGAGGGCGACCGGGCCGCTCTCCGCCGTCAGGACTTCGAAACCTGCCTTTTCCAGGCTGTACCCGATCAACATCAAAGTATCCGGTTCGTCATCGACCAGCAAAACAACCGGCTTTATCTCACCCTGGGGATTTTCGGCTGCGTTATTGGAATTAAGCGTGTTCATGTCACTCGATTGCAAAACGGCCTCGCTTAATTTGTAAAAGGTAATTTAAACGTCTTTGATTAAACTTTGGTGGCCTTTTCCAGGAGTTCTTTATCCAGGAAAGTAAATTTACCTTTGTTCATAATCTGGCGGCCATCAATCCAGATGTCACATTCTTTGGCGATAGCGTCAACGTGGGTCGGGGCGCTCCAATCGGCCCCGGTCTGGCTGCCGTAGGGGTCGCCCAGGGCGATATGCATCCCCGGCAGTTTCTCGTCCTGCAACAGGTTGTAAATCATCTTGTTGACGCCGATATTCGCCCCAATCGCGAACTCACCGACCCGGTCGCTGTTCTCGCTAAGATGGGCGTAACGCCAGAACTCATTTTGCAGGTACCGGTTGTCGCAGCGGACCGAGCGCAAGCGGTTGTTTTCAATCTCTAAAAAGAGCGGGTTGGCGGTCAGGTTGCCGTATTTGGCCGAGAAGTAATCGCCAATAGTGCCGTCCACCACGTAGATGCCGTTCACGTTGGCCGGGGCGGTAAAGACCTCGCCCGCCGGGAGGTTCGACCAGATTTGCGGCGTAATCATGCCGCAGGTCTTAATCCATTTCAGGTCAGGGTCGAAAGTAGCCTCGATGTCGGTCCCAGCCTCAGTGCGGGTGTTGATGGTGGTGCAGTTCGAGACCATATCCTGGATACGCTGGCCGATACCATCCACGACCGTATAGTTAGCGCGCATACCCTGGAGCATAATTTCCGGGTTAATCGTCACCATGTGGGCGTAGCGGACCTGGTGGCGTTCGATAACACTCACGAATTGTTTGCGGGCCGGTAACTCCCCGTCCTTGGACTGGACCGCGTAGAGGGCCACGTCGCTATTGGCGATAGCCTCCAGGATAGGCTGGGGCATATCTTTGATGGGGCGTTCGGTATAATCCTCGATGACATAGGCGGTGGTGATGGCCCCGGCGATACGAGCCGCCCCGAAAAGGGCCGCCCCGATTTCGATGGTTTCGAGGTCGGTCACGACCGTCATTTTTTCGCCTTCCTGGACCTTCAAGCAGTTGTTAATGGCGTTGCGTGCGCCCGGTAGATATTCCAGGTTAAAAGGCAGAGTTCGCAAACTATCGCTCAAGCGCCGGTCAGTGTATCGCATGTAGTTACCCGGTTCCTTTCATAGGACTTTCGCTTGAAACACCCCTTTTGAGGTTGTTTCCCACCTGCGCCGTAGCATTCCAGGCTGGCGCGAAAGTCGTGTTACAGTTAGAAATCCGGCCTTGTCAGTTGGAACAGGCAGGAATGACCGGCATAAGAGGGGCCGGATTTCTAAATCGTGCAGTTTATATTATTGGTTAGTGGATTCCCTTATTAAATTCCCTCCATTGACTCTTGCAGTACGCGGTCTACGACCTGTTTGAAGTCTTTGGTCTGGTTGTATGTTTCAAGCTGGCGGTCGGCGCTGGTGCCTTTATCCAGGATGGTATGGATGTAGTCAATCTCCTTGCGACTGCCTACTTCGTCCACCACTTCATCAATGAAAGCCAGGAGTTCGAGCATCAAGTCTTTGGCCTCAAGTTCTTCCTGCTTACCGAGGTCAAGCATCTTGCCGTGAATGCCATAGCGGATGGCCCGCCACTTGTTTTCCATGAGCAGCCCGCGTGAGTAGCGCCGCCAGCTCATGTTCTGTTCTTTTAATTTGTACAATTTTACCACAATTGCCTGGATAAGGGCGGCCAGCGATAAGGTCTCCTCCAGGCGGGTCGGCATATCGCAGACCCGGATTTCAATGGTCGGGTAAATCGGGTGAGGCCGGACATCCCACCAGATTTTCTTGCCATTATCAATACAATGGGTCGTGACCAGCGTATCAATATAATCATCAAAAGCCGCCGCGCTCTCGAACTCATCGGGGATGCCGGTGCGCGGGAAGCGACTAAAGACGACCGAACGGAACGAATGCAGCCCGGTGTTGCGCCCGACCCAGAAAGGCGAACTGACCGATAAGGCCAGGATGTGCGGCAGGAAATAGCGCAATTCGTTCATGATAGCTACGGCAGTATCGCGGTTTCCGATACCGACATGGACGTGCATGCCGAAAATCAGTATCGCCCGGATGACATCCTGCAATTCTTCTTCCAGGACGTGATAGCGAATGTCGTCGGTGATTTTCTGCTCTTTCCAGTGGGAGAAGGGATGCGTCCCGGCCCCGGCAATTGCCAGCCCGAATTTAGACGCCACCTCGTGAAGGGCGCTCCGGTTGCGCAGGAGATGCTCGCGGGCTTCGGTGATGTTCTGGCAAACCGGCGTGACGGTTTCGACGCAACTCATCAACATTTCCGGTTTGACCCACTCGCCCAGGATGGGGGTGATTTCCCGGATAATATCGGCGTTGCGCGGACTCAGTTCGCGGGTGGTGGGGTCAATAATTTGAAACTCTTCCTCGATACCCAGGGTAAACTTTTCTTTTTCGTGGGTCGTTAAATTAGCCATACAGAACCCCTCTCTAATACTCTACCGGCACTAACTAAGCCATTAACCAACAACCATTAATTTAAATCTTTAAGCGCAGCCTTCCGGGTCATTCGGGCGGACCGGGCCATCGCCCCGGCCCTCGATTATAAAGGTGGGTACGGTCGTCCCGGTCCCCGCCGTCACGTTTAACAACGCCGCCGCCGCCAGCCTGGTGAGCGTTCCCGCGACCTTACCCTCGAAAATGTAGGGGTCGCAGTCCACTGACCGCTCGGCGAAAACAATCATATCGTCCTGGATGGTCGGGTAGGGTTCTTTGCCGACCACCACTTTTTCCTGCACGACATAGGGGTCTTGCAAAGCGTTGTCCCAGGCCGCTTTCCAACTGGCCTCGTCGCTCTCCCATCCAATCGCAATCCCCTTACCGCCATATTCGTCGTTAGGTTTGAGGACCAAACGGTCGCGGTTCTCCAGCACGAAGGTTTCCAGGTCAATCTCCTTCCCCTGGTAGGTGGTTTTACCTGCCCGCACCCGCCGGGTCCAGGGAATGTGCCGGGCGATATAGCCTAGCTGTTCGTCCGAGAAATAGCTGGCGTTGGCCTCGTCGGTCAGCAAGCCGAAAATCATCTTTTTGTGGTAAATCTTGCAGCGGAAGGAGTTAATCATGCAGATTGCGCCGTCCTCGTAGGCCCGGATGAGCGGCATGACTTCAGCCTCTCGTTCCAATAATTCGCTGGCAAGCACCCGTTTGAAGACGAGGTCGACGGGGAAATCACCTGCCCAGAGTCTGCCGTCGTGATAGGTAAGGTCGCGGGGGTCGGCAATCACCGACTGGATACCCTGGCCGGCGAAATACTCCTGGTAAAGCTGGAACTCGGTCAGGGTGGGCACGCCGGGCCAGTCGATGATGGCGATGTTCGGGTTTTTAAAAGGTTTGTCACCCAGGAATTCGCGGTAATTGTTCAAAAGCATATCGGTAAGTTTGCCCTTGAGCAGTTCGCGGGTGACGGTGTAGCGTTTGGAAAATTCCTGCATTACGGGCAGGGTTTCGAAAAGGTCGCCCAGCCCTTCTTCGTAGGCCGAACCGGCGGGCGACTCGGCGTTATATTCCACGAAATGCAGGGTGCCGTCATTGGGCGACAAAAAGCTGTCCAGGCGGCTGTGGGCGCTGACGGCTTTATACCCGGTATCGTATTTCAAAAGGCGGATTTCTTCGGGGATGAGGGCTAAATCTTCTATCAGACGGTCCCGTTCGCTGGCGAGGGCGGGGTCATCGCTCATAATAACCTTGCCGAGCTGGTCCATGGCCTCGGTTAGAGCCATACAGACCCCCTGGACATAATCAAACTGTTTGCGGGTGAAAAAGTGGGGACGCAGGACGCTGCAAAGGGGGCGGCCTCCGAAAGTCAGCTTGCGTTCGTCCAGGCCGGTCTTTAGCCGGCTGATGCTTTCGCTGGAAAGCCGGGTGCTTCCGGCCAATAAAGAGTGATAGTAGGCAATTGCGTCCTCCCATAGCTCGGTGTCAGCCCAATCTGCCGAAGCCTTTAGCTGGCTCATATATGCTCCCCTCTATTGGAAAATAGCCTTTAAAGGATACAGGGCGTTTCCAGGTTTTCCTTAAGTTTTACATGTTGGTGTTTGATTAAATCTCTGCGTTTACAAACCTTGTTTAATGGTTGTCAAAGCTATACAACCTTTATTGCGGCGAATTATAGCATATTCATTTGTTTTGGGTTATAGCAAATGGGGGACCAGGAAACCTTAATTCTTAAACCAGTTCGGCCAGTTCGCGCTCCCGGATGCCAATAAGGTAAAGTAAGACATCCAGGTTGGGCTGGCTTATCGAAAGGTCGGCGGCCTCGCGCACGACCGGCTTGGCGTTAAACGCGACCCCCAGCCCGGCGGCTTCCAGCATGAGCAGGTCGTTTGCCCCGTCGCCCACGGCCAGGGTCTGGGCCAGTTCGATATTTTCGTGTTCGGCGATGTCGAGCAGGCACTGGCGTTTGACGGTCGCGTCCACAATCGGCCCGACCACCCGCCCGGTCAACTTGCCGTCAACGATTTCGAGGGTGTTGGCGTAGGCGTAATCGAGGCCGAGACGCTCTTTTAGCATGTCGGTAAAGAAGGTGAACCCGCCGCTGACAATGGCGGTCTTGTAGCCGAGCTTTTTCAAGACGCCCAGCAAAGTTTCCGCGCCGGGAGTCAGTTCAAGCCGGTCGGCCACTTCCTGCAAGCGCCCGGCGTCCAGCCCTTCCAGCAAGGCGACCCGGTGGCGCAGGGCGGCCTTAAAATCGAGTTGCCCGGCCATGGCCTGGGCCGTGATTTTAGCGACTTCTTCTTCAACCCCGACCAGGCGGGCGATTTCGTCAATCACCTCGTGGCGAATCAGGGTCGAGTCAACGTCCATCAGGATTAAGCGTTTACTGCGCCGGAACAGGCTTTCGGGCTGGATGGCAATATCCACGCCGATTTCGTTTGAGACCGCGAAAAGGGCTCGTTTGAGGGCATTCCGGTCGAGTTCGGAGGACGCCCGCACGGTCAGTTCCAGGCACTTGAGGCTGTTTTCGGTCAGGCGGGTGATGCGGTCGATATTCGCGCCGTAGTGGGCCAGGGTGCCACTTATCCGGTGGAGGGCGGCGGGCGGGATGGTTGGAGCCAGGCAGGTCACGGCGAAAAAGAGGTCGGGCGATTGGAGTTCGGGGAAGGGTACGAAAGGCTGGACCCGCACCTGTAAATTCCGGCGGAGGGCCAGCCGGAGCAGTTCGCCGGGGACCAGGGCCGCCGGTTCGGTGGCGGTTTCGCCCGGCGGGACCGGCAGACTTACATGCAGGGCCATTACCAGGAGCGGCGAAATAGTTACCTGTTGAATATCGAGTAAATCCGCGTTAGCCCGGCTGAGCTGGTAGCAAATATCCGCCGTAATCCCAAGCTGGTCCTCGCCGGTAACGGTCAGCAGCAGTTCGACCTTTTCTTCCATCCGAATTTTTACCTGTTTTGACTCTGAAAATTTGTGTATTTTATCGGGTGGCGACGCTGCCTTTGTTGATTATAACACAAACAAAATCCGGCAAAGTTTTAAAAACTCCGCCGGATTTTTGCGCGGTATAATACCGGTTTATTTCAGGTGGGCGTCAGGACATGCCAATAAAGTAGAGGGGTAAAGGTAGCGGTCCCGATTTCAAAAAAGCGATGAGATTGGTCATATTCATTTTCGAAGGCGAGGTAATTTCACCCGTATCCGAAATTACCCCTTGAACCGTAGCGTTGAGTATAACCGTGTTGTCTACGGTAATTGCCATTTGCTGGCCCAGGCTAGACTCGGTGTAATTTTTCATTACTGTGGCTGCATCCGGCTTAAACTTAAATTCCAACTTTTCATTGCCATTATCATCTTTAGCTAATTTAACTCCGCTAATATCCATATCTTCGCCGGTTACAATCGTCTGGAAGGGTTTTCCGTCCTCGGTTGTATATCCAATCGGGCTATAATTTGGGCTAAGTTCGGCGGCGGTAGGAACACAGAGCCCCTTTTGTGGTTTTAATAGTGACCCGCTGGTGCAATAAGAAGTCCGCAAATAATCTCCCGCTTTGAAAAATTTGCTACCCGCGGCATTCACAAACTCGATCCTGCCCACGGTAGTCACGGTTTTGAACTCAAAATTTGTATCTACTGCTCCGCGTAGGTTTAACGTTATTGTATTGCCGTCCACACTGGCCTTAGCGTAGACAAAACCAAGAATTAACATCCGGTTTTCAAGGACTTTTGCGGTGGCCTGAGCCTGGGAGCCGGTAAAACTGTCTGCCGCAACCTGCAAAGTAATTTTATAAGCCGGGTAAGGTGTCGGCGTGGGCTGGGGTGTTTGGGTAGCTGCTACCAGGGCTGCCGTTGGTTGGGTCGCCTGGTTTGGCTTAGCCGTTATGCCGCCAGACCCTATCACGCCGGGAGTGGTTTGCGGTGCCTGGGTGAGTAAAAGGAGTCCGAAAATCCCCAGGATAACCACGATGGTCGCGGCCATTCCGCTCAAAGCTATGCGCGGCCAATTTATTTGCCTGGTTTTTCTAACAGGTTCGTTCGGTAGTAAATAGGCTGGACCGAGCCCGTTTTCAAATTTTCCTGGCTTTTCGGTAGAAAGTGGGCCGGAAAGAGCGGGCCGGGTAGCCGAGTTTGCCACGTGGTCGGCTTTCAATTCTGTTAAGACTTTTTGCCAGACCGTTTTCCGGGCCGCTTCCACATATTGATTGGCCTGGTAGACTTTTTCCCGTTCGGACTCCAGTGTCAACCGGGTAACTTCGGCCATGAGCGGGTCGAGTTCGCCGGAAGGTTTTGCTGCCGGGTCGTGGCGCAACGCCGAAAGATAATCTTCAAGCCGGGTGGCTTCCTGTTCTTCGCTTGAATTTGGCCGTTTCATCTAAAAATCCTCCTCGGCGGCTTCGGTCCTGAGATAGTCCTGGCGCAACTGTTTGATTATCCGATGCAATTGCATGCGGACCGCCGTGTCACTTTTCCCAATAATCTGGGCGATTTCTTTTGAATTAAATTCGCCTATTATGCTCAGGGCCAGCAAATCCTTATGTTCGTCAGGCAATTCTTCAATTAACCCCCGGACCTGCTGGACCTTCTCGCGGTGGACCAGTTGGTCAAGGGTCGTGGCAGTTTCATTGGGCCAATCCTGCGCCAGTTTTTCTTGCTCAAGCGACACATTGGGCCGCCGGGCGCGTAGATGGTTTAACACAACATTGTGGGCGATTTGAAATAGCCAGGCCGCGACCGAGCCGCCCCGGTAGCCGGATAAATTACGCAGGGCGTTGCTAAAAACCCTGGCTGCCAGGTCTTCCGCTTCCTGGGGATGCCCGACCCGGCGATAGCAATAGTTAAAAATTCTCTCAAAATAGCGTTCGTAGAGAGGGCCGAACTCGGCGGGATTGAGAGCGGCCTGGGCCATCAAATGCCGTTCTTCCTCAACCGTCCGGTTTTCCGGTTCAGCCCTGTTTTCACTGGTTGATGCCATCAAATTCTTTCCCTGGCAGCTTATGTTAGTCCTCGCCTCGTTGCCTGTACCTCGCACCTGTTTCAAAAGCTTCCTTATTATAAAGACACTTCCCAAAACCGGGTGTAACAGCTTTTGTAAACTTTTTGAAAGAACATTTTAAAAAAATTTATATATCTGTTAAGATAAAACCTGGGATAACTGAAATAAATTTCAGTAATGAAAGATGGTAGAAAATTGGAGACACCTGAAACCAACCTTGAAGCGGAAATCTTTCCTGAGTTTGGGCCAGAAGGCTCGGAAGATTCAGGAGAAACCTTAAATTTCAGCCCCGGCAAACCCCGGAATGGCTGGCAGCTATTCACCTCGCACGGGTTGGTCCTCATCTCGATTTTGAACAAGCCGGGCCAGACCGTCCGCGAAATCGGTCTTGAACTGAACCTGACTGACCGGGCGGTGGCCCTGGCGATTGCCGACCTTGTCAAGGATGGTTACCTCGAACGCCGCAAGGTAGGACGCCGGACCTTCTACCAGGTGAACGAGGAGCATGCCCTGAAATACCCGGTCAGCCCTTACGGGTTCGCGGAACCGCCCCTCCTGACCGTTAAAGCCTTGCGGGCCGAAAACCTGGCGACCCACGCCAACAAGCAAAAGACCGGAGTTTTCCAGAATGAATTTTGCTTATAGTCTCACTTTGCAGGCGGCTGAAACCCAGGATAATACCTTTGAAGGGGTCACCACGGTCCTCTGGTTGCTAATCGCCGTTGGTGTGGTGGCAGTCCTCACAAAGTATATCCGGCTGCCCTACACAATTGCCCTGGTGCTGGCCGGTATCGCCATTGCCCTGGTGCCCGGCCTCCCCGCGGTAACTCTTACCCCGGACCTGATTGTGATTCTGTTTTTACCGGCCCTGCTTTTCGAGGCGGCCTACAACCTGAGTTTCGAGCAGCTAAAGGAGAGCGTCCGGTTTATTTCGGCCCTGGCCTTCTGGGGTGTCCTGGCGACGGCGGCCCTGGTGGCCGGACTGCTTATCTGGTGGGGTGGTCTCCCCTGGCAAACCGCCCTTATTTTCGGGGCGATTATCGGCGCTACCGACCCTATTTCGGTCATTGCCACTTTCCGGCATCTCGGCGCGCCCAAGCGCCTGACTATCATTATGGAAGGCGAGAGCCTATTTAATGATGGTTCCGCCCTGGTTCTTTTTAACCTCTTGCTGGGCATTGTCGTCACCCAGCAGTTTAGCGTGGTGAGCAGCCTGTTTGAATTTGTAAAAGTGGCAGCGGGCGGCTTGCTCCTGGGTGGGGCGGTCGGTTACCTGGCCCTATTTTTACTCCGCCACCTCAACGACTACCTGACCGAAACCCTGGTGACCCTAATCGTGGCTTACGGTACTTTCCTCGCCGCTGAGCAACTCCAGGTCTCCCCGGCCCTTGCTGTGGTCGCCGCCGGGCTACTGGTCGGGAATTTCGGGCAGGAAAAAGTAATGTCACCCACGACCCAGGTCGCGGTCGGGCTTAGTTGGGAGTTTATCGGGTTTCTCGCTAACTCATTGATATTTTTGCTGGTTGGCCTCGAAATCCGGGCTATCCAGATCTTAAATTTCTGGGAAATAACTTTGCTGGCAATCGGGGTGGCCCTATTTAGCCGGGTGGTGGTCATTGGCTTTTTTAGCGGGGTGGCAAATCTCTTGCAACGCCGCCGGGTCATCCCTTTGTCCTGGCAGACCTTGCTTATCTGGGGCGGGTTGCGGGGGTCGCTATCACTGGCGATGGCTTTGAGTCTGCCGGCGTTCCTCAGCAATGGTGATGTATTCCCCGGTCGGGACCAGATCCTGGTAATGACTTTTGGCCTCATAATGTTTAACCTGCTGGTGCAGGGTCTGACCATCGAGCCATTAATGCGCCTTTTGAAGCTGGGACAGGCAACCACGGCGGAAATGCGCCGGTACGAATTTTTCCGGGGCCAGATGTTGATTGCCCAGGCTGTCCGCCGCCGCCTTGACGAACTAGCCAGCCGGAATTTGATGACCGAGGAAATGGCCGGGCTGTTGCGAGACGAATACGCCGCGCGAGAGAACCTCGCTACCGAGGAATTGCACCGCATTCAGATGAACAATCGGGAGATGAAAGAAGCCCAGTTACAACTGGCCCGGCGCAAACTCTTACAGGTGGAAAAAGGGACTGCGCTGGACCTCTATAACCAGGGCATTATTTCGGAAGAAACCCTGGGCCTTCTCAGGGGCGAGATAGATGCCCAGCTTACCGGGCGGGAACACGTCATTAACCCGGCAGTAAAACTCCCGCCTGTCGAGCTATCCCAACCCCCCGAATTACCCGAAGGTGATAAAGTTTCTCCGGTCCCGGAACCGGGCCAGCCTGTCCAGCCCGGCTAATGACATATGCGCGTGGGCTTAAATCTTGACCCCGCCATCGACATAGATAATTTGCCCGGTGATATAGGCGGCCTCGTCGCTGGCGAGAAAGAGGTGCAGGTTGGCGACATCTTCCGGCTGGCCGATTTTCCGCAGGGGTATAGCTGCGATAGCCTTTTCCTTAATCGGGTCGGGTATCTGCTCGGTCATGGGGGTGGCGATAAAACCGGGCGCGACCGCGTTGACCCGGATACCGTAGCGGCCATATTCGAGGGCCAGCGTCTTGGTCAGGCCCCAGATACCGGCCTTGGCGGCGGAATAGTTGGCCTGGCCGATATTGCCCCTGGCCGAGGTCGAACTGGTGTTGGTGATGACGCCACTGCCCTGGTTCTTCATCACTTCCAGGGCCGCTTTAGCGCACAGCCACGAACCTTTGAGGTGGGTATCAATCACGGTATCCCACTGTTCCTCGGTCATTTTCGCCATCATGGCGTCGCGCAAGACCCCGGCGTTATTGACCAGGATATCCAGGCGGCCATACTGCGATACCAGTAAGTCCACAATCTGCTGGATTTTTTCTTTATCGGTCACGCTGCCCAGGATAAATTCAGCCTGGCCCCCGGCGTCCCGGATTTCCTCAACGACCTGTTTACCCCCGGCTTCGTTCAGGTCGTTCACTGCCACAATCGCTCCTTCACGGGCGAAACGCCGGGCCGTAGCCGCACCGATTCCGCTCCCGGCTCCTGTTACCCAGGCTATTTTGCCATCCAAGCGTCCCATTTTTGCTCCTTTCAAAATCAGTAGTCGGTAGTCAGAGGTTAGTAGTCAGCATAACAGCAAAGAGAGTAGTAATTTACAAAAGTATAAAAGAACAGATAATTAAAGGGCCTTGAAGCGGTTCTTTAACTCTTGTCGGAAATAACAAAGCAATCAAGATTAAAATATACTGACTTCTGGATACTGACCTCTGACTACTTTCCTTAAAGCGACGCGCCGCCATCTACCACGATAGTTTGCCCGGTGATATAGCTGGCGGCGGGTGAAGCCAGGAACAGGGCAACCCCTTTGAGTTCTTCCAGGTCCCCGACCCGTTTGAGGGCGGCCTGGGCCTCGAACTCGGCCCGGTTCGCCTCGATAACCCCACTCGCCATGCGGGTCGGGAACCAACCGGGGGCAATCGCGTTCACGATAATGCCTTTTGGACCCCATTCGCGGGCCAGCGCCATGGTCAGGGTTATCACCCCGCCTTTGCTGGTGCTATAGCCGAGCATTTTTACGCCCTCGGTAGCCCCGGCCCGCAACCCGGCGACCGAGGCAATATTGATAATCCGGCCTTCTTTTCGCTCAATCATATGCCTGCCGACCGCCTGGGACATCAGGAAAATCCCGGTCAGGTTGGTGGTCAGGACTTGCTCCCATTTTGCCAGGGGCATATCCTCGGCACTCTGGCCCCAGGTCTGCCCGGCATTGTTGACCAGGATGTCAATCTGGCCGTATTTATCAAGCACCGCCTTGACGGTCGCTTCCGCGTCTTCGGCCTTCGAAACATCGGCCACTATCGAAAAACAATCATACCCCTTTTCCTTAAATGCGGCCACAGTCGGGTCGAGATAGGCCGGACGCCGCCCGCTGATGGCGACTTTGGCTCCGGCTTCCAGCAGCGCCTCCGCGATAATCTGGCCGATGCCGCGCCCCCCGCCCGTCACCAGGGCCACTTTTCCATCCAGGTCAAACAAATCTTTAACGTTCATGGTTGTCTCTTTCCGGTTTTAATCTTGCAAAGCAGCCCACATTTCGCGGTCCCGGCTGGCCGTCCAGATACGCGGTTCCAGGCCGTGCAGTTCATCGTACATGCGGCTCACATCAAAAGGCATACAGTGTTCGAAGATAGGCCAGGTGCCGAATTGAGGGGTCAGGGCGGCGTGGGCGCGGTCGAAAGCCTGTTTGAGGGTTTCCCCAAGCCGGACCGACTCGGCCACGCTATCGCGTAAAATCGTGAGAAATTCTTTGGTCGAACTGATAGCCTCGTCAACCCTGGTTCCGCGCACGGCGTCACCCCGGCCCGGCACGAGCGCCTCGGCACCCAGCGCCCGGACCCGTTCGAGGGTTTCCATCCAGTCCTGGATATAGCCGTCGCCGGTATAGGGGGTAGCGCCTGCCTCCACGAGGTCGCCCGAAAAAAGGACCCTTTCTTTAGGCAGGAAAATGGCAGTATCGCCTTTGGTGTGGCCGTGCCCCAGCCAGCGCAATTGGACCTCGCGGTCACCCAGGTAGAAGGTCAGGTTATCGGCATAGGTGAGGTTCGGCCAGGTCAGGCCCGGAATTGATTCAGCATTGCGGAAAAGGCGGGGAAAGCGGCCCGTCTCGGATTCCCAGTCCTGCTGGCCTCGTTCGACCACAAGGGAGCGCATGTTTTCGTGGCCGATCTGGTAGGGGGCCTGGAAAGCGCTGGCGCCCAGTACCCGCACCGCGTGATAGTGGGTCAGGACCAGGTGGACGATAGGCAAGTCGGTGACGGTCCGAATCCTGGCGATAAACTGCTCGGCCATGACCGGGGTCGCCATCGCGTCCACCACCATCACGCTATCTTTGCCCACGATGACGCCGGTGTTGGGGTCGCCCTCGGTGGTGCAGGCATAGACACCCTCGGCCAACTCTTCGAAAGTGACCTTCTTTTCGGTTAAGTCCTGGGTGGAAGCAAAACCTTTTGCCATTGATAACCTCCTTGTTATCTATTGAATTCACCCACCCCTCACCACGCTCTCAAGGTCGGGGAACTCGATGAGTTAATGATAAATTTTCCATGGAAAATTTATCATTAACTCTCTTACCCCCTTCCCCTATCAGGGGAAGGGTTGGGAATGGGGTTACTTCTTTAAATACTTTTCGAACCACTCGACAATCGCCAGGGTCGAGCGAATCCGGTTCGGGATTTTGCGCCAGCCGTGACCTTCGTCGGGGAACAGGATATATTCGACCGGGACGCCCCGCTTTTCCAGGTCCGCCACGATTTGCTCGGCTTCCACGACCGGGCAGTTGGTGTCGTTGGCCCCGTGAATGACCAGCGTCGGTGAGGTCAGGCGGTCCAGCCGGTGAATCGGCGACAACTCCCGCAACAAATCAAGTTGCGTATCGGGGTCGCCGTACTCCACCTTCGAGATGGCGGCCATCCAGGGTTCGGTCTGGGCGAAAAAGGTCTCAAAATTGACGATACCGTAGAGACAGGCCCCCGCCGCAATCAGGTCTGGATACTCCACCAGTCCGGCCATCGTCATGTAGCCACCGTAGCTGCCGCCCGTGATACCAATCTGGCCGGGCAGAGCGATTCCGGCATTAACCACATAGTCGATACAGGCTTTGATGTCACGGATGGCATCGAAGCGCAAGGGGCCGTTATCCAGGTTCACGAAGGTCTTACCAAAACCGGACGAGCCGCGCACGTTCGGGGCCAGCACGCTGATACCCCGTTTCAAGAGGGCCTGGTAGTTGCTGTTGAAGTTGGGGCGTTCCTGGCCTTCCGGCCCGCCGTGAAAACTCATAACCAGTGGCCCCGGTTCCTGGGCCGCTCGATAGAGCCAGCCGGTCAGGGTCAGGCCGTCGTGGGCCGGGAATTCGACCAGTTGCGGCACCAGCAGTTCATCGAAATTGATACCGGGATGCGGGCTGAAGGTAAGTTGCTGGAAGGTGTTGGTCACCAGGTCGAGCAGCCAGATGTCGAGTGGACGGTCGGCCCCGGTCAGGGTCAGTACCACCTGGTTGGCGTCGTTCGAGAGGGCTATTTCGCCGACCACCGGGGCGGGCAGGGCTGGACCGGCGATAACTTCCAGGGTCGCCAGGTCGAGGAAAGCCAGTTCGTTAAGTCCGGCCCGGTTCCAGACCAGCACCGCCAGCCGTCCATCCTCGCTGATTTTGAACATATCGAGTTCGGCGTTGTCGCGCTCGGCGATAATCTCCACCGGGCCGGGTTGGCCTGTTTCGTCAAGTTTTATCCGGCCCAGCCCAATAAATTCGCGGTCGCCGTTGGTGGCTAGATAAATGTGTTTGCCGTCCGGTGAGAATTTGCCGCTTCCAAAACTGCCGGGCGGGTCGTGGGGTGTCAGCAACGTTTCCGGGCCGGGTGTGGCGGCGTCACCCAGTTCCACCAGCAGACAGTTGCTATCGCTGCGGTAGGCGACCCGGCTCACCAACGCCCGGCGACCGTCCCGGCTGAGGTCGGTCAGGTAGCCGACACCGGGATTGAGGACTACCCGGTAGCTGGCAGGGTTGTTGCCTGATAGGTCGAGAATGTAGCCGTCCATCGCCTGCGGGTTGTCCCGGTTGGAAGAAAAGCCCAGCCTCTGACCGTCGTGCGACCACGGTCCGATGGTGTTGTTATCTTTACCGCCCAGGGTAACCAGTTGAAGGTCGCTGCCGTCCGGGTTTACCAGGTAGAGTTGTTGGTTCATGCCGCCACCCGGCGCGACCAGCAAAGCCAGTTTATCCCCGGCAGGCGACCACGACACCGCCGAAACCGGGTCTTCCAGCGAGGTAATCATCTGGGGCCAACCGCCGGAAGCGGGCATTATCCAGGCTTGCGGAATGCCGCTCATGTTGGAGATAAAAGCGATTTGTTGCCCATCCGGCGAAAAACTGGGCGAGGTGCAAGACCCTACGCGGGCCATTAACTTCAGGCGGGTTTCCAGGTCGGCCTGGCTTGATGCAGGTTGGTTTTCAAGACTCACGAGCTACCTCTTTTGCTTAAAAATTTATTTCCCCCCGCTTTTTCACTGTTTGGACCGCCACTGGCCTGCCGTAAAATTCCGGGAAGGCGTTCCAGTGGAAAATTAAAACCACGTGCCGCGATATGGCCGTCGGGCCTGAGCAGGTAAAGGGCGCCGGGTGGGGCGGCGTAAGTCCGTGCAAAACGTCCGTCCGGGTCGGTCAAAAGCTGAAATTGCGGGTAGTCCTCTAGCGGTTTGTCGTGGCGGCTGACCAGGTAAATTTTCAAAGACAGGCCCGGTAAGGTCTCCGGTCCGGTGTAAAGGGCTGTTTCCATGTTTTTCGCCGCCAGTTTCGCTTCATCGCAAAAGTAGAGTATCACAAAGTGCGGCCCGATTAAATCCAGTACGCGCTGTAATTTTCTCGAAGCGCCTCCCGTTTCCTTATCCGAAGTGCCGTCCGCTAGCGAGAAAAAGGCATCGGGCGCGACCCGGCCCGCCCTGGGGCCCTTGCGAAATTGCCGGACGGCCCGGAACAGTCCCGGCGACCGGAGCAGGGTGGACAGACCTGGCCGGAAATCTTCGTAAACGGTGATTGGGGATTGGCGGTAGGCGCAAGGCTGGGAGAGTTTGCCGCTGTTGACGAATTTACGCAGCCATTTCACCCGGCGACTCCCCTTGAGGATAAGGCGGTGGCGCAAGTGGGCCAGCCGACCGTGGGGCGTGATAAAAGCCATGGATTTGTCGGTGATGTGCAGGTTTTCGAGGGCGGCCTCGCGCCGTTCGAGGTCGTAACTGTCTAACAGGGTTTCGGGAGCCAGCCCGTCCCGGACCAACCAGAGTTTCCAGAGCAGGTTGTTAACGTCCTGGACCCCGCTGTTCATCCCTCGCGCCCCAAAAGGCGACATCAGGTGCGCGGCGTCCCCGGCCAGGAAGACCCGCCCTTCGCGCAGGCGGGTGGCGTGGCGCTGGTGGAAAGTGTAGATGCTGGCCCAGACAATCTCGAACGGTTTATCCCCGATAACCTGGCGAACCCGTTTTTCGAGGGCGGCAGGTTGCCGTTCGGCCTCGACATCAATGTTCTGGCCGAGTTGCCAGTCAATCCGCCAGACATTTTCGGGCTGAGGGTGCAAAAGGGCCGATTTGCCCCGGTTAAAGACCGGGTCGAACCAGAACCAGCGCTCGTTAGGAAAGTCGAGTTTGGCCCGGATGTCGCAAATCAAAAAGCGGTCGGTATAGGTCTTCCCGGCAAAGGGAATGTTTAACAGGTGCCGGATGGTGCTGCGGGCACCGTCAGCAGCTACCACGTAGTCCGCCGTGAAGGTTTGCTGACCCTGTGGCGTCTCAGCGGTGACGGTCACCCGTTCGGTATCCTGGGAAAGGCCGGTCACTTTGTGGTTCCAGCGCAAATCGGCCAGGGGCTGTTTCTGGAGAGTTTCCAGCAGATATTTTTCGGTGTAGAACTGTTGCAGGTTGATAAAAGGCGGAAATTTCTCGCTTTTGGCGTTGGGCAGGTTTAGCCTGAATAGCTCGCGTTCGCCGGAAAAAATGCGGCCCACCTGCCAGGTAACGCCTTTCTCGACCATTGGCCGGGCACAGCCGAGCCGGTCGAAAATTTCCAGGGTGCTGCGCTGGATACAGATAGCCCGCGACCCCTCGCTAAGCTGGTCATCGTCGTTGAGGATGAGGCAGGGGATACCGTTACAGGCCAGGCCGAGAGCCATCGTCATGCCGACGGGTCCGGCCCCCACCACCAGCACCGGGAAGTGTTCGGGTGGGGTCTTTTGAGAGGAATTTTCGCTGGTTTCAAGCTTCGGTGTCATCGTCGTCACTCCGCTTTTATTTAAAGTCGCACCCGCCAGGTAGCGAAGGCAAGAGGCAGCCTGGAAGACCTTATGATAAAATGCCTCATAAATTGCTACCGGTAGAAGTGCTTAAATTTATTGTACCATTTTGCAAAAGACCCGTAAAAATGGCGAACGAGGAAGAGCGACAGTTGGACAATCACGAAAAAGGCCCTGAAGAAAATTCCAGCCAACAAAGTATTCAGGAAATAAACGATGAATACGACCAGTCCGACGAAGATTTGAGTGATTTGCTCCAGGAGTTGCGGATTCTGTTACAGGGTTCGCAGGTGCTGACGGCCTTCTTGATTATCCTGCCGTTTAACCAGTTGTTCGACAAATTAAACGACTTTGAAAAATATATTTACCTGGCAACCTTCCTGTGCGCCATCACCTGCCTGGTCCTTTTCACGGCCCCGGCCACCCACCACCGGTTAGTTCGGCCTTTAATCAACCGGGTGGATTTCAAACACCTGGCAACCCGTTTGATGATTATCGGCCTGATACCGCTCAGCCTGGCCCTGGTCTTCGTGGTGCAACTGGTGGTGTCTCAGGTGGTCAGTTTTGAGGCCAGTTTCGTGATAGCCGGGATTTTCGCGCTCGGTTTGCTCATCACATGGTGGATTTACCCGCTCCTCAACCGGAATAGATATTGAATACGTCCAACTTTGAACGTAAACCGAGACAACGTTGACGAGGGAAAAGTTTTTAGTGTTTAGTAATCAGAGGTCAGTAGTCAGATTGTCATTCCGACCGCACCTGGGGTTGCACCTGAGAGCGTTTACGGTCTACTGGAAAAGTCACAATTCAGGGAAATTTGGGAAAAGGAAAATATAAATAATGACCCAGCTTGAACCGAAGCTGTACGACGAAAAATATTTTGCGGGACAAATCAGTAAGTCGGACGAAAAGGCCGCCATCCAATACGGCAACCTGTTAAAATTCGGCAAAGTTTCGGCGGCGACCCACCCGCGGTTACTCGACGCCGGGTGCGGGGCAGGCCCATCCCTGCCATATCTACAAAAACAGGGTTTCAGGGTAATCGGCAGCGATTTTATCTATTTCCCCTTGCTAGAAGCCCAAAAACGCGCTCCCAGCGTCCCCCTACTCAACTGCAACCTGGACCAGGGTCTGCCTTTTGCCAGCGAGTCGCTGGACGTTATTCTCGCCAGCGAGGTCATCGAGCATCTCTCCAAAGATAAGCTGTTCCTGGCTGAAGCCTGGCGGGCGCTCGCGCCGGGCGGAGTGCTGCTCCTGACCACTCCCAACCTTTGGGACATCCGGCGGCCCCTGGCAAGGCTGACCGGGCAGACCTGGAGCGGTTATCGCGACCCGACCCATATCAACCTGTTGACGCCGCGCCGCCTGGCCGGATTGTTAAAAGAGGCGGGATTTAGCCAGGTCCACTGGAAGACCGGCATCAAACCGGCCTACCAGCGTTCAATAAAAAAATTAGGCTTGCGACTGGCCCTGCCTTACCCGCCGGTTATCGGCAACGGCCTGATGGCGGCGGCGGTAAAGTAAATCGGGCTTTACCAAAAACCTGCGTTAGTTATAAAAACCGGTGTTTTTTAGATAGTTTATAGAGATTCGGCAATTAAATCGGGCTTCCTGGCACTTCTTATTTATAGAAAGAATAAACCTTTTATTTATGAGCAACCAACATACGCACGACCCCTACCAGGCCCTGCGCTATTGCAACTATCGCCTGCTTTTTATCGGCAATTTTATCGCGGCTCTCGGCGAACAGATGCTTATCATCGCTATCGGCTGGGAACTGTACGAACGGACCGGCTCGGCTTTTTTGCTCGGATTGGTAGGCCTGGCGGAAGTCACCCCGGCCATCCTGCTTTCGCTCTACGCCGGTCACATCGCTGACCGCTATAACCGCAAGGCGATTATCATTCTCAGCCAGGCAACCCTGATTCTCGCTTCGATTGGCCTGACAGCCCTTTCGTTCTGGAACGGCCCTATCCCTTTAATTTACGCCTGCCTGGTGCTTATAGGCACCGCCGGGACTTTCAATGGGCCTGCGGCTTCTGCCCTGCCAGCCCAGGTCGTGCCTGAAACGGCCTTCGAGAATGCCGCGACCTGGAGCAGCAGTTCCTGGCAACTGGCGACCGTTATCGGCCCGGCAATTGGCGGGTTGGTTATCGGCGTTTTTAAGAGCGCCACGCTGGTTTACATGTTGAATGGCCTTGCTGCCCTGGTCTTTACCCTCATGATTTTACCCATCAGCCTTAAAAATGGCCGCGAGGCTCCCGCTGAAGGTGAAGAAGAAATCACGACCCTCCAATCGCTTGGAGAAGGCATCACCTTTCTCCGGCGCACCCCGATTTTGCTGGCGGCCATAACCCTCGATTTGTTCGCGGTCCTGTTCGGTGGCGCGACCAACCTGCTGCCGGTTTTCGCCAAAGATATATTGCAGGTGGGCCCAGAAGGTCTGGGCTGGTTGCGGGCAGCTTCGGCGGTTGGTGCTTTAATTGTGGCTTTTTTCCTGGCCCACCGTCCTCCCTTCCAGAAAGCCGGGATGACTTTGCTCTTTGCAGTGGCCGGGTTTGGGGCGGCTACCATCGTTTTTGGCCTATCAACTTCGTTCTGGTTATCGCTTTTGATGCTGGCGGTGCTGGGTGGTCTGGATAATATCAGCGTGGTTATCCGGGAAACGTTGGCCCTGACCCGCACCCCAAACGAAATGCGAGGCCGGGTCTCGGCTATCAACGGCCTGTTTATCAACTGCTCGAATCAACTTGGCGGCTTTGAGTCCGGTCTGACGGCCCAGTTATTCGGTCCGGTCCTGTCGGTGGTCGGTGGTGGAGTGGGTACTATCGTGGTAGTCGGGGCGATTGCTTTAATCTGGCCGCAGCTGCGCCAGTTACGCACCTTGCGGGAAGTGCCTATCGGGCTGGTCGAGCCGCAACCCCCTCAGCCCTTGAAACTGTAGTGGCTTAATCTAAATTTCTGGTGAAATAGAGGGCCAGGTCATCGTTAACGGTGGCCTGGTCGCCATAGGTTAGAATCCTCCCGTCCTGAAATAGGCCCCGTCCATCCGGCAGATAGCCTCGTTTTATATAAAGGCGGTGGGCTGTCCCGTAGTCGGCGTAAAGCCCCACCCCGATACCGGCCACTTTTGAGCGCTGCCCGATAAGCCGTTCGGCTTCATCCAGCAAGGCCGAACCAATCCCCTGCCTTTGGAATCTCTTCAGAACTTTAAAATCCGAGATTTCGGGGATAGCCGCTTCCCGGAAGGGCGGGTAGTCGGCGTTCCAGACGACCGTCACGTATCCGGCGAATTCCCCTTCCACCTCGGCAACCAACATCGCCCGGTGGCCGAGTTGGATTTCTTTCAATAAATTCAGGTATCCTGCTTCGAGTTTGTTCCAGCCCTGGGCCGCGAAAGCCGCCGAGATTCTTTCGCAATAGCTTTCAGTCAGGGTGTTAACGCTAATAGTAAAGTTCATTGTCTATTTGCTGCTTACTTCTTTGTAGATGGTTTCCAGTTGGTCGAGGATAACCGGGGTGAAATAGTTCTGGACGGTTTTAAGGCCGCCTTCAGCCAGCTTTGCGTGCAGTTCGGGGTCTTGCAAGACCCGCGTAACCGCCTCGGCCAGCCCGGTCACATCTTCGAGCGGAAAGAGCAGGCCGTTTTCTCCGTCTTTTATCAGTTCGTCAATAACCGGGATGTTGGTTGAGACAACCGGGCAACCGAGCGACATCGCTTCAATCAGGGGGATGCCAAACCCCTCATAGCGGGTGGGCAGGACGTAGACCCCCGATTGGGCAGCGCGCCGGAACAGGGCCGCTTTCTCCCCTTCGCTGACGCTATGCAGAAGAATGAGCCTGTCGCGGGCGTTGGCGTCCTCGGCCAGTTTTATCAACTCGGCTTCGTGAATAGGGCTGTGCCCGGCAAAGACAAAGCGCGTCTCCGGGCATTTTTCAAGGATGGCCGGGATAGCCTTTGCCAGCAAGTCGAACCCCTTGCGGTATTTGAACTGGCCCAGGTACAACACCAGCGGACCCTCAAAACCCCTCATTTCGGGTGGAAGTTCGGTGTTTCCTTCGCTTTCGACCCAATCCTGGTCAATCGCGTTTGGCACAATTGCCAGCCGTTTTTCTTTAACACCGAGTTTCAGGGCTACCTCTTTGCCGTGCCGCGAGAGGACGATAACCCGGTCCATCATTAAAAGGGGGCTGTGACTCAGGTAATTTTTCAGATGGCGTTTCGGTTTGAACTGCTTGACCAGGGCTCTAACCAGTTGGGGCAAGCTCAAAATCATCTCGCTGTAACGGGCCGGGGTTGCGAAAGGGCGGTCACGGTCCTTGACCAGGTAGGGGTCGTGAAAAAGACCGTGGGGGGTCATTACCAGGGGAATCCGGCGCAGTTTGCAGATAATGGCGGTTTCGAAAGCAAGCTGGTTGGAGAGATGGTGCAGGTGGACCACGTCCGGTTTGGGCCCTTTGAAAAGGGCCTTGACCAGTTCCCAGGAAAGCCAGCCGCGCCGTTTGACCCGCGTGACCTCAACGTTATCAATCGTTTCGTGTTCGAGGCGGTTAAAGTCCTGCTTGCCGCGGTAGGTAATGGCTCGGACCTGGTGGCCGCGCTGAGACAACCCCCGCGCCTGGAGCCGTTCGGGCCAGCTTTTAAAAGTGGTGGTAATGCCGTTGGTCGTGATAATAAGTATTTTCATAGAGTTCAGTAGTCAGGGTTCAGTAGTCGGTAGTCAGTTTTTAGAACCGTAGGTCACGGTTATATTTAATTTTTAGTAACCTAAAAGAGTGAGTTTACATAACAGTTAGACATTTACACCTTTATCCTTCTTTCTGCGCTGAATTTATTGATTACTGCCCACTGACTTCTGACTACTTGATAGGCGGCAGCAAGACCATTTGTCGGTCCGGTAGCAGGTTGGTGAAAGTAAACCTGCTGGCATCCAGGCTGAACTCGAACAGGCGGGACTGGCCGACCAACGGGAAATCCTGGGGGTTGGCCGGGTTGCTGCGCCGCAGGGTAATAAAAGCGGCCCAATCGCCATCCCCGGCGGCCTTCAGGACATCCGCGCCCACGTCGGCATTGTTGCCGTCCAGTCTGGCGGTCATCTTTTTGGCAACCGGGTCGAAATCGAACTCGACCTGGCGGGCCTGGGCGAGACCGGGCAAGGCTATCGAGAAAGTACCGAAGTGGCCGGAAGGGTGGGTACCCCAGGGCCGTTTGTAAATGTCAAGGGTCAGAACATAACTGCCGGGGTTCTGGTCGGTGACAGGTGGCGTCCAGACCTGGAAAGTACTTTTGAAAATCCCGCCATCCAGTGAAGTTTTAGCGGTTAGTAAGGTCGCCCCGGATAAAGCGGTGGGCGTTGCCGACTGGTTCTGGCCCGCCGCGACCAGTTCGGCCCGGTTGAGATAAAGGGCCTGGCCGGACGCGCTCGTGATTGTAAGTTTCGCGCCGGGGGAGAGGGCCGGGCTGCGCCACTGGCTGACCCCACCCGGCAGGGCGTAATCCTGGCCGTTTATCTTGATAGTTTGAGGGCCGAAGCTACTCAGAAGCAAATCGACCTGGCCCTGCCCGCTTAACTGTTGGCCGCTCCCGGCATCGTTCCCGTTGAATTTTAGCCGGTCTTTCTCCACCGATAGTTCGAGGGTGCCGTTAACGGTCTTGTATTTACCCAGGGTGTCATTCTGGCCGAGGTCGTACCCGGCGACAAGCGTGTCTTTGCGGCGGTAAAACTTGAGACCGTGCCCGCTCCAACTCAGGTCGGACTGGCTGAAACCGTAAACGGAAGGGTCTTCGTCGGCGGCGAAAAGCCCGGCGGCGATAGGTTGCCCGGCGGGAGGCGCGGTCAAAAAGCGATACCCGGCCCGGTCCGAACCATAGAGCGGGTGACCGTCTCGCCGCAAGAAGGTCTGGACAAGTTCAATCAGGGTCGGCTGGGTGCGGCGGTAGTCGCTGACGATTACTCCCGCCCCGGCGGGCAACCCGGCGTAGACCTGCTGCATCCAGGGGTCCGAGGCCAGTTCGTAGACCTTTATTTTGTCGTTGGGGAAATCCTTCACCAGCTTGACCTGGGGCGTCTGGGCCAGTTTAGCCTCGATTTTTTGCCAGTCTGCCGCCGAAAGAGGGGCGTTTTCGTCGTCCAGGTGGTAGACCAGCCAGCGAATCCCCATCCCCTGGAAGACTTCCAGGCTGCGCTCGGACGGAAACTCGTTGGTCAGGGTCGCAATGTCCTGCTCCACGGGCGGGATATAGGCCGCTACGCCATTGACATAGGGCTGCCAGTTAAAGGTGCTGTAGTAGCCGCGAATCGAGGGTGGGTTGGCCGGGTCGGGCGGGCCGGGAAGTTCGATATAGGCCCCGGCGTTGGCGGGTTGGGCCAGCCAGCGATAGACTTCGGGTGGGTTCGGCAGGATGGCCGGGTTGGTATAAGTGATGTCGTTGCGGTATTCGTAAAAAGCCCCGGCTAACAGCAATACCGCCAGGCCAACCCCCACGAAGCGGCGGAGCGGCCATTGTGTGGCCCCGACTTTTATCTCGCGGCGCAACTTTGACCAATCGACTCGGCTCAACCAGGCCACGGCTAACCCGCCGAGGATTGCCAGGGCGAACAGGCCAAAGACGCTGTAGCGGACCGCCGCCCGCAGGGCTACCCAGCCCGGAAAGTAGTTGTAAAAGAGGCGGTACAGCCCCGGCACGTCCACGCCGCGCAGGTGATAGGTCCAGCCCAGGCTCATCACGATAGCGAACAGCCCGATGATGGTCCAGGCCCAGCGTTCGCGCCGTTCGGCCCCGCTCAACCGCAGACCCCGTCCGGTTGCAGTATTCACTTGCGGTTGCTTGCCTCGGATTTTTCGCCAAAGCCAGGCGACCAGCGGTCCTAACAGGGCGATAGCCCCAAAGAGATAGGCCAGCGCTCCCGGAAAGAGGGCCCTTTCGCCGCCGCTTCCGGCCAACCGGGATAGACTTTTACCCCACAACAGGTTGTTGGGTGTGGCTCCGAAGAAAAAGCGGTAGTTAGCCGAGAATTGTTCCACGTCACGGGGCGTACGTTCCGCCCCCTGGTCGGCCACCACCGACACGTAAGGCAGGAAGGTTGGCAGAATGAGCAGCCCGGCCACGATACCGACCGCCAGCAGTTGGACTACAAAAGCCCAGCCCGGCCAGCGCCGTTCGTAGGCATAAAAGATGACCAAATAAAGGGCCAGGACCGGCAGCAGAAAGAAAAAATAGTAAAAGCTCGACAGGCTGTTCAGGACAAAAAAGATGCCAAAGCCAACAGCCGCCCCCCAGCCGTGCCCGATTTCCTGGCGAAAGGGGCCGGGGCGCGGCCTGACCATCATCCGGCGCAAAAAGAGCAGGCTGAAGGGTATCCACTGGGTCGAAAGCAAATTGAGTTGCGAGAGGTGGCCGATTTTGTAAGAGGCGAAGGCAAAGACCATCCCGGCAAAGAGGCCGCCCACCCGGCTCCCGCTGATTTCTTTGACCAGCAAATAGGTGGCCCACCCGCTCAGCACGAACGAAAGATAGGTCAAGAGGCCGTAGCCCAAAATGAGGTTCCCGGTCAAGAGAAAGACCGGCAGCGCCTGGAGGGTCTGGGCCAGCAGGTGGTCGGCGTAAGCCAGGGTATTCGGGTAGGGATAGAAGATGTTGCCGTTAAAGAGGTTGCCGGGGTCAGTGGTCAGGGCGTGACTGCCCCAACCCATCACCCAGACCTGTTCCAGGGCGTCGCCCTCGTTGTTGGTCGAGGTCGCCAGGTGCCCGGAGAGCGGCCAGAGCAGGACAAAAGAGACAATCCCAAAGAAAAGTAGCGCCAGCAAGTCGTAGCGCCACTTTTTCAGAAGATTCAGGCCGGATTGGCCCCAGGATTTTGGCCGGTCAACGGGCGGATTTTCCTTTAGCATTGCGGTTGCAGATTACAATACTCCCCGAACGCCGTCAAGTTTTTTATAGTAATCAGAGGACAGAAGGCAGTAGTCAGTGTTTTAGTTTCCTCAAATCGACCTCTGCCTTCTGGCTTCTGCCCTCTAACTACTGTAACGGCGTCGAAACCAGCCGTTCGTAGAACTCTTGCTGCCGGAAGAAGTGTTCCAGCACAAAATGCTCGTTGGTATCGTGCTGGCGGTTGTTGGAGTTGGCGGCGGGTAACCAGTAAGCCGCCAGGCCCAGGCCGTCCGTGAAGGCGTCGCTCGGCAGGGTACCGCCCAGAAGCGGAATTACCCGCAAATCGCTCTGCCAGTAATTTTCCATGTTCTGCTTTAACCAGGCAAAACCCTCTCGCTCGGGCGAAGTATAGGAGGCCGCGCAGGCCGACGACTGCTCTATTTCAAAGACCAGGTCGGACGATTGCTTATTGGCGGCCTCGACCAGTTCGACCAGCCTGGCGTAGACCTGTTGGGGGTCCAGGCCGGGGGTCAGGCGCACATCAATATTGGCCTCGGCCCAGCTTGGAATAATCGTGCGGCGCTGGCTGCCCTTCCCGGTGAAGCCTTCCGTCGCAAACGAGTTTATGTTAAAGGTCGGGTACAAAAACGGGTCGAAAAACTTGCGGTCGGGCAAATCTTTCGGGAAGAACTTATCCACTTCGGTCCGGAAACTCTCGCTATCTTTGCCGATTTCGCGGGCCGCATCGGTCATCTCGTCGAGCAAGCGGGCTAACGGCAGGACCGGGTTCGGTACCACGTTCCCATAGTTGCCACTGTGTAGCATCCGGTTCGAGGTGTTGCGGCAGGTGATGTTGACCATGAGCAAGCCGCGCACCCCCAGGAGCAGGGTCGGGCGGTTGTCGCTCTTGGGTCCGTCGCTGCCGACCATAAAATCGGCCTTGAGTTTGTCCTTATGTGACGCCACGATTGCCTTCAGGTTGGGGCTGCCGACTTCCTCCTCGCCGTCCAGGATAACCTTGACGTTCCAGGCGAGCGTCCGGGCGGCTTTGGCCCTTAGGACGCCCAGCAGGTTCGCCAGGTGCTGCCCTTTGTTGTCCGCCGAACCTCGCGCCACCACCAGGGCATCCGGCAGTTGGGTGGCTTCCAGGCTGCTCAGCACCTGGGCGGCATCGTGCCCCAGGTAGCGTTCGTCCAGGAAGTAGGTCGGGTCGAAAGGCGGGCTGGTTTGCTCCCGCCAGCGCCACTGGGTTAGGTCGCCCGGCGGTTGGACATCCCAGTGACCGTACAGCAGAATCGTCCCGGCGTCAGGCCGGTCGGCTTCAATAAGCCCGTACAAGGCCGGGTTCATGACGGACGTGGTAGTCGGGTGGTCGGCGTAAATCGGCTCCAATTCGAGGCCGAGCTTTTTCCAGAAAGCCCGGACCTGTTTGGTTGTTTCCGGTGTAATATCGTTAGATACAGTCGGAATCCGCAGGTAGGTATCCAGCAATCCTAACGACTCGTGAATAGTCTCCATTTTTCTCCCTGTTTTCTAAAGCCATCCTTTGCTCTTGAGCAGGCTGTTTCCCAATAAGCCGAGCAAGACTTCATACTTGGTCCCCTTGTTTTCGGGGTGGTACTCGAAACGGTTGCGCTCGAAATATTGTACCACGTAGGTCTTGCCGTCGTCCGGATTCACCTCCTCGTACTCCTCGGAGATAGGATAGCCATAGATTGCCAGCCCGCCATTAGCCTCCCAGTAGTCTTTGAAACTGTTGCGGAGATTGTGGCCGGTTTGCGGGAAGTAGGTGCCGCCCGGATAGTGCATGTTGTCAAAATGGTTGAAAGCGCCGTGCCCGGCGGCCCGCAGAGGTTCGGTCTGCTGGTTGCCGAGTAAGCCTAACAGCACTTCGTAGGGTGTCCCGGCGTTTTCGGGATGGTATTCGAAACGGTTGCGTTCGAAATACTGGACGATATAAATTTTGCCGTCCGCCGGGTTGTATTCGCGGAAGGGTTCAGTCCAGGGAAACCCGAATTGGGCCAGCCCGCCGTGGTTGGTCCAGTATTTCTTAAATAGGCCCGAAAGGTTGTGCCGGGTCGCTTCAAAATAGGTGCCGTCCAGGGCGTTATTAAGGGCCACCCCGTTCGTCTCGGTCTTATCCGCCAGCGAAGAAAGGTCCAGCCTGTAGATTTTGTTATCCTTAAAACCAAGCATGTAGGTCGGGGCGTAAGGGCTTATTAAGAGGTTTACCATATTAGGGCCAAGGTCGTGCCAGGTCTTGCCACCGTCCGGCGAATGCCAGATGTCGCCATCCAGGCCGTTGGCGTAACTTAAAAACAGGTTGTTGGGGGCGTTTTTGGCCTGGATAAGTTTTAGGGGACTATAGCCGTTATTCGGGTTATAGGGTTCGGTGCCAATTGGCAGCTTCAAGCTTTGCCAGGTCTTGCCGCTGTCCACTGAACTTGCCAGGTCCCTGCCGGTATCACCCTGGTGGAGACGAACAAGGCTATTATCGCTGTAAACCAGGTCGTACCAACCGGTCCGGCCATTGGCCCCCACATCAATAAAGGTCCGGCCTCCATCGGTAGAAAGCATAATCGTGGAGCTGCCGTTCGAACCGGCCCCGGCGCTTCTTATTATGGTGAGATAGTTGGCGGGAGCGGTCCGCCCCGGTTGAGTTCCGAAATAAAGGGAAGGGGTAAAAATCGAGTGGTCGTCAAAGTAGGTTAACTCGGAGCGTTTCTCCCATGTAACCCCGGCATCGTTAGAGCCGTAAACGGTATAGCGGCGGTTAGGAGCAGGCGAATCCATCGTAATGAGGTAAACCGCCCGGCCATCACTGGCGGCCACCGTCATGGATTGAATATCCCCGTTCAGGTTGCCTAATTCGCGCTTTTGCCAGGTAGTGCCGCCGTCAGGGCTGGCATAAAAGTCCATCGGGCCAGAATTTCCAGACTTGAACCGGGTAGAGTAGACCCACAACGAACCGTCCGAAGCCTGGGCATTCGGGTAGTACGTAACCTGTTTTCCGGCTGGGTCGGCACTGCTGAACCGGACGCCATCTTTGCTCCCAGGAGCAGGTTGGCCGTAAAGTTGACCCGTCGCTTCGTTGCAGTCATAAAACGACAGCGCGCTAAGCTGGGCTTTCTGGCCGGTTTTGAGGTCGAGGGAATAGGTTGGCTGGTCGTATTGATAGGTGCTCATAAGCAGCTTATCCGGTTGAAGGGCGTCAAAACAAAAATGATTACCCGTTTCCTGGCTACTAAAAGGTATTCCGGTATCCTGCCAGGACGGGGCGGTTTCAGCGGCGGCGGGACGCGCCGGTAGACCGAGAAACAGGACGGCCAGGAGTAACCCTGTCAGCGCCGGGTTCAAGCGCGTGAAGGTTCGGTTGAATCTTTTCATTCTCTTTTGGTTAATCCTTTAACTTAAAAAGTCATATCCGATATTAAATTGGCCCGATAAAAAAGGAGTTTTTGACCCCGATTTGGGTCATCGAAATGATGTTTCCTGAAAAGGGAATGCACAAGCCTGGAACAAATTTGGTTTCCGAAGTGTCTGAATTATTAACGGTCCAACTGGTCGGAAGTTGCTATGGGCTATATCACACAAAAGCGGGCGGGGCGGGTTAGTATAATCTACTCATAGGTAAATTGTCGCCGGGATGATATGCTATAATAGCCTTTAACGGATTGATAATGCCGGAACGAATGCCAGCCTGAGATACAAATCGGCTAACCGAGGTTACAAAATGTCAGAGCAGCCTGAATCCAAAACAGGTGTCGCAGTTTCCAGGAACCGGCCCGGCGCAGATATTCAAGTTGAAGATGTTGTCCGGCTACGTAAACCGCATCCCTGTGGTAGTTTTGATTGGCGAGTAGTGCGGGTGGGAGCGGATATTGGGTTACGTTGCCTGGGGTGCGACCACCGGGTGAACTTACCTCGTTCCGAGTTCGAAAGGCGTTTCAAGAATTATATTGAGCGGCCTACTCATCCCGAATCCGGCGCTTAGTTAATTTTATTACCAGTTTCCCTTACGGTGGCTGGTGACGAATTGAGGCATAATGACGAGTAGCCCAGACTACAACCAAAACCGAAATGACCCCGAATTTTTTCCGTCCGCCACTCATCCCGATACTGCCCTCCCGGAAGAAATGAAGAATCCTAAACAACCCATATTCTCCGGCGACGGTGGCCCCCATACCTCACCCAATAATCTTCCCGGCCAGGCCGCCAATTTCGAGGATTACATTTCGGAAGAACCCGCCGACATGCGGAGCGGCTATATAGACTGGTCGCAGCTTAAACCTCAATCCAGGGACGAAAAAGCCGAGGAGAAAGAGGTTAAAACCGGTTCGGTCCTGACCAACCGCAACTTTATGTTGCTCTGGGTTGCCCAGGCTTTTAGCCAGACTGCCCAGAACACCCTCAACCTGGCTCTCGTCAACTTCGTCTATCTCTTGAGCGGTGGCTCGCCAACCCAGACCGCTATCGCCACGGTGGCCTTTGTCCTGCCGGGGGTCTTCTTCAGCGCCCTGGCCGGGGTGGTCGTTGACCGGATTAACAAGCGCCGTATCCTGATTGTCACCAATATTTTGCGGGCCCTGATTATCCCCTGGTTGGTCTTTATGGGCGATATTCCGCTGGCTTACGCTATCCCGCTTATCTTCCTGATAACCTGTCTCTTTTCAACTTTTTCCCAGTTCTTTGCCCCGGCGGAAGGCGCGATTATCCCGTTCCTGGTCAAGCAGCAGCAGTTAACCCAGGCCAATTCCCTTTTTCAAATCACCCTTTTTGCCTCGCAGTTCCTGGGTTTCAGTATCCTGGCCCCCTTGCTGCCGCGTTGGATTGGCAGTCAGAACCTGTTCTGGGCAATCGCGGTTATCTACCTGGTCTGTGTCTTTTTGACCTGGTGGCTGCCGAACGACCTTGAAAAAGATAGGAACGAACCGGGTGAATCAACTCGGACCCTGGTCGGCACCATCTGGCACGAAATCAAGGAAGGCTGGCGGTTTATTCGCTCCAACCGGGCTGTCTGGCGGGCTATCGTCTATCTTTCGACGGTCCAGTCGGTCCTTTTCACCATGACCGCGATTGGTATTCCCTACGTCTCGAATAAAAGTAGCGGCCTGGGCCAGGAAGAAGGCGATATAATCTTTGTCCTCGCCCCGCTCAGCATCGGCCTGGGAATTTCGGTCTACCTTATTAACAAGCTGATAACCCCCCGCAACCGTGACAAAATCCTGGTCTGGGCCACCTACGCGATGGGGATTACGGTAGTCCTGGTCGCCCTGCTCAAGCCCTTTTCCGATTTGTGGGTGAATATCTTTTCGCCGGGGGTGCCGATTGGCGGGCCGGGTCTGATTTTAGCTTTAATTGGTCTTTCGATACCGTTTGGTTTCTGGATTGGGGTCTTGAATATCCCGGCCCTGACTATCCTTCAGGACCAATCACCTAAAGACATTGTCGGGCGGGTGTACGCGGCTTACTTCACTTTCGCCAACCTTGTCAGTATCTTCCCGATACTTTTCGCCGGGGCTATGGGCGACCTGATTGGCCTGGTTCCCACCCTCATTTTGATTGGCCTGGGAGTGGTCGGTATCGGCTATTACGCCCACCGGGACCGGCTTAAGTCTAAACGGTTGGCGACGCAGACAAAATAAGAATAGAACGAACGGAAAGGTTTCCTACTTTGGCGGATATTCTGTGGACCCCCTGGCGGCTCGATTTTATCCTGGGGGCTAAAAAGCCCGGTTGCGTTTTGTGTGATAAGGTCCACCAGGGGCCTGAGAGTGATGCCGAGAACCTCGTCCTCTACCGGGGGCAGCATTGTTTTGTTATTCTCAACCTTTATCCCTACAGCACCGGGCACCTGATGGTCCTGCCCTACCTGCATACCAGCGATTTTGTGAGCCTCAATCCCGATACGCTGGCAGAATTGTCCGACCTTACCCGGCGGAGCGTGGCCCTGGTCAAACAGACCCACCGCCCGGATGGCTTAAATTTGGGTATGAACCTGGGGAAAGTAGCCGGGGCCGGGATTGACGACCACCTGCACATGCACGTAGTGCCCCGCTGGAACGGCGATAACAATTTTATGCCGGTCCTGGGCCAGACCCGCCTGATGCCCGAAACGCTGGACCAGACCTATGCCAAGTTGAAAGTTTCTCTTAAAGACTTTTTTGAAGCCCCGGCGGGCGGTTGGCGCGACTAACCGTCTTGCCAGATAGAAAACCCAAATAAAAATACCGGCCCTGGGAAAATGGCCGGTATTTTTATTTGGGTTTATAGAGTAAATCTAGAGGAATTTCAGCCGGGAGTTGGCCTGGTTCGCAATGCTGAGGGCTTTCCCTTCCTGCTGCCCGGCAATATCGTACCCGGCTTCCTCGATAGCCTCTTTTACCTGCTGCTCGGAAACTTTGGCCGGGTCGAAGGCGACATAAACCCGCTTGCTGTCCAGGTCAACCTCTACATCGTTAACCCCGGCGCTTTTGGTCTCCTGGGTGATAGAGTTGATACAGTGTTGGCAGGATACGCCCGGCACCTCGAAAGTTAATTCGGTCATTCTTTTTATCGCTCCTTTAACAACGTTGATTTATCATACCCTATAGGGGTATAGGGTAATTATAATACCGATTCGACTAATCGTCAAGTCTGTTTTACGCCCCTGTCAAACAAACTATCTCGGAAATGAAGGTTCGAGGAATGGTCTTAAACCTGGTAATTACGGGCAAAAAAAGAACCTTCCCGGTTTGGAGAAGGCTCTTTTCTATTTTAATTCCCGGTTAGTTGGCCGGGCGCAAGTTGGTGTTAGCCCGGTTGCGTTTAATCCGCAGGCGTACCAGGGCCACGACTATCAGGATGGTCAGGGTAATGAAAAGGAGACAATTTTTCCCGAAGTAGAAAAACATCGGCAGGAAACCGTCCACGATAAAATTCTCAGGATTATTCGGGTTATAGATTATATCGACCTGCGACCCTACATCGCCCAGGTCGTAGGTGGTAGTGACATAGGCTTTCTCGATTAACTGGCCGCTGGTTGTTTTGAAATGGAAGGTGTACTGGTTGGCGATTTCTTTGGTAGAAACCCCGGCGGCGGTCGCATTGGCCGGGACAGTCGGGATTACCGTTGCGCTGGGCGTGGCGTCTACCGTGCTGGGGTCGTCAATGCGGGTAACCGTTGCGGTCGTGTGGGTGCCGGTGAACAAAAAGGCCATCCCGTTGAGGAAAATCCAGAAAGTCGCCAGGTAGGCCACTACCAGGAGTGTGCCAAAAATCGCGTAAAAGACGCGGTTGCCGGAAGATTTTTCGGTAGTCGCCGGTAGGGCGGGTTGGGTTTGCATCGCTGATTGCCTCTCTTAGAATCTTACCCAGGTAATTTTAGGAATTATAACCGCTGGCCTATATTCAGGCTTATCTATTATACCTTAGTCAGGGGTTTGGTTCATGCTCTCCCAGGCGAAAAAAGATTAATCTTTAGATAGACGGCGATTTGTATAAAATAAAGTTTTTAGTATAAAATCAAATAAATAAATTTTAACAGTTATTACATATGATACTGAGGGGATAAAAGTGTATCGGCCAAAAAGAACCAGGCTACTTGCCGCTTATTTAGCCTCCTGGCTGCTCGGAATGAGCCTCTTGAACGTCCTGCCGGACCCGGTCCAGGCCAGTTTTTCCGGCGCACCTGCTGACGGCACAATCGCCGGTAATTCGGTGATAGGGTCCGGCCCGGTGGGTCTGACTAGCTGGCAAATCGGGCACCTCCAAACCGGCAATGAAAACCCGGTTAATTCTCTCCCGGCCACCGCCGCGTCGAAAGATAACCCCGTCTCTCAACCGGTCCTGTTAAAAGAAAAAACCGGGGCCGACCACCCGGTCACTCGGCTTGACCTGGCGAGTTTTCCGTCGCTCGCTTATTCTTTTCCCGGCAACCCCGTTTCCCTTACCGATAAGGCAAACCTGGCTTCCCAGAAAGTCCCGCCCGATACGATGGGCGCGGTCGGGCCGACCCAGTTTGTTATGGCAATAAATGGCCTGGTCCGGGTCTTCGACAAGACGACCGGTCAACCTGAAACCCCTTTTGGCGCTACCGACCCCGACCTTGAAACCTTTTTTTCTCCGGTAATGACCTCCGGGAGTGGTGTGACAAATTCCGCCGCTACCCCAAGAGTCCGGTACGACCGTTTTTCTTCGCGCTGGTTTATCCTGGCTGCCGATATGCCGCTAAAAGCCGGGGTTAGCCAGCCCAACCGGATAATGCTGGCGGTTTCGGCTACCCCGACAATCACCTCGAACACCACCTGGAATTTTTATTTCTTCCAACCGAATACTATTCTTACCGGGTTTACGAATACTTATGCCACCAACCCATCCCTGGGAGTGGATACCAATGCCCTTTATATCGGGGTAAATTTAAATACCACCAACACGCGTGTATTTGTAAACTCCGCCGCCTTCGTAGTCCGGAAAAGCTCGGTGGTTGGCAGCGGACAGCCCTTTGTAACCGGCTTCGCGCCTTTGATAGATACGAATGGGCCGCTTTCGCCGCAGGGTGCAGATAATCTCGATTCCTCGGTAAACGAGGGTTATTTTATCGGAATAAGTTTCGCTCCAAGCAATTCAACCAACCAGCTTCAACTGCGAAAAGTGTTAAACCCTGGCGGTGTCCCATCAATCACACCCAATATCATCCTGACTGTTCCACTTATCCAACCACCGCTGCCGGTGCCGCATAAAGATAGTGGAGTATCGCCGGGCAGTTCTTTCAATGCGCAGGATAACCGCCTGACCAACGCTGTGATTCAAAAGGGCAGTTTGTGGACTGTTCACACAATTGCGGTTAACGCTTCCGGTAATTCCAGCTTCACCAACCGGGATGGTCTGCGCTGGTACGAAATAAGCCTGCCGACAACGCTGGCGGCTTCTCCCAAACTCCGGCAAGCTGGCACCGTCTATGACTCTTCGGTATTAAATAGGTTTTACTGGGTGCCCTCGCTAACTGTTTCAGGCCAGGGCCATACTGTAATGGGGTTTAACATGGCAGGTGAAAAAGATTATATAAGCGCTGCCTTTGCCGGGCGGGCCAGCAGCGATAGTTTGAATACTACTCGCCCACCGGTCTTTTATCAAAATGGTTCCGTGGGTTACACCCCGGTTAATAATCCTGGTAGTTTACCAAATGGTCGGGCCTGGGGCCGCTATTCTTTTACCAGCCTCGACCCTGAAGACAATATGACTTTTTGGACCATCCAGGAGTATCCCTCGGACACCGATGCCGATAATGACCACGTTATGGATGGTTACGGCATCACGATTGCGCGGATAAACGCGCCTCCCCCGGCGACTATTACCGAAGCCAACCCGGCATTTGTAATTGCCGAACAGAGTAACGTAGATATAACCGTCAGTGGCAGTCAGGTTGACGGCGCAGGATTTTACGATCCCGGACCGGCTTTTTCAAAACACCTGACGGCCTCGGTAGGGGGCGGAGTTATTGTCAACAGCGTGACCTACCTCAATCCGACTACCGTCAGGCTAAACGTTTCGGCGGTCGGGGTAACTCCCGGCCAGTATGATGTGAGTATAACCAATCCCGATGGGCAGACCGTAACGGCTCCGAACCTTTTGAAAGTAACCTGTTCCCAGGAGATAGCGGATAACGCCGCCGATGACACCACCGGTTCGCTTCGGGAGGCTGTAGATAACATTGCTTCTGGTGGGTGTGCTACCCTAAACCTGAAAAATGTCACCCAACCCATTGTCCTGACCAGGCCGCTCAATTTGCCGCCGGGGGTAATTCTCAGCACGGCCAAACCCTGCTCGGCGGGTCAGGTCGAAATCAAAAGTAACGGGTTCGATGATACCGCCCTGACCTTTAATGGCGGGTATTTCTTTGGAATCTATTTTCACGGGTTTAAGACCCCGTTGCTTGTAGCCAATAGCGGGACCGGAGCCAATAATTTCACCTGTGTGAAATTTGGGACATCTTAGTTGTTATGCATCAAATTTGCATTGTAGGCTTTTTACTAAAGTAGTATTATTAGCAAGACTTGGCTACCAGCCAGGCTCCACAGCCTGGTCAAAAACGCTATAAATACAACCCGACCAGAAGTCACTCGCAACGGCTTCCGTCCCAACCAATTTTTAGCCGCCTAAAATTGTTTTCCCGCCCGGTATCCCGGTAAGCGGTTTATAGTTTTGTTTGTTAAATTGAGGTGGCCCGGACTGGCTCCTCACCAGATTTGAGAGAAAACCGCTACCTTTTGGGTTCAGGGTAGTGAGGTCGTTAGTAGCCTAGCCTAATCCTAAATCGGAGTTTCAAATTGGACGATTTGGTAAATTCGCTTCCACCTGTTGCCTCCCCCATCCCTGCCTCGTCTGAGGCGTTCAACCGTTCGGTTTACCAGGCAAAATTGGACCAGATTTCGCGCGACCACCCCCAGATATTGCTGGATATGCTGGCCCAACTACCGCAACCGATTATATTTACCGATACCGAGGGTATAATAGTCGGCTGGTTGGGGGCGGCTGAACAGGTCTTTGGCTATTCTGCCGAGGAAGCGGTTGGTCGTGCGGTGAATTTTCTCCACCAGCCCCAGGTTAAAGGCTGGATGACCGATAGCATTCTCACCGAAATGCGGGCGACCGGGCGGTTTAAGGGTGAAATCCCTTGCCTGCGCAAGGATGGCCGGGAAGTGCTGGTCGAAATCACCAGTTGGACCGTCAATGATGAATCAGGCCGCCCGGCTTACCTCGTTTCAATCAACCGGGACATAACCGAAGACCGACGCATGGAAATGGCCTTGCGCCAGAGCGAAGAAAATTACCGGACATTGGCCCGTAACTTTCCTAACGGGGCGGTTTTTCTTTTTGACCAGGATTTACGCTATATCCTGGCCGATGGCAAAGGGCTGGAAGAGAGTGGGTTTACCAGGAGAGAGGTTGAGGGCCGGACGGTCTGGGAAATCTTCCCCCATGATTATGCCGAAATGCTGGCGGTGGATTTGCGGAAAGCCCTGGCCGGGGAGAGCCACAGCATGGAAGTCCCCTACGAGGATAAAATTTATTACCGGCATACCGTCCCGGTTAAAGATGCCCAGGGCAACATTTTTGGTGGGATGGTTGTTACCCAGGATATTACCGGCCAAAAGCTGTTTGAGGAAAATCTCAGCCGGGCCCGTGACGCCCTGGAAAAGACCGCTAACGAAAGGACAACCGCGCTGGTTGAGGCCAACCGGCAACTAGAGGAAAAAATAGCCGAGTTAAAGTTCTCGCAGACACGGTTGCGGCATAACGAGGAACGGTACCGCTCGCTGGTTGAAACCAGTTTTCAGTGGGTCTTTATCACCAGCCCGGCAGGTGACCTTGTCAGCGACATGCCGGGCTGGCGGGTCATTACGGGCCAATCCCCCGCTGAATTGCTGGGCCGGGGCTGGATGACCGCCGTCCACCCGGATGACCTGCCCCAGGTTAACGCTACCTGGAACCATTCGGTAGCAACCAGGACAATTTTTGAAACCGAGTACCGAATTCGCAAGTACGATGGGACTTATCGCTTTATCGGGGTTAAGGCCGTACCGGTCTTTGAAGCCGATGAAAGTGTCCGGGAATGGGTCGGCACCTGCAACGATATTACGATGCAGAAAGAAGTTGAACAGAACCAGATGGAACGCCTGCAACTGCTGGCCCAGATTGCCACCGAGCAGGCCAAGCTAATCGGCGTCCTTCAGCAAATGCCGGTCGGGGTGACGATTGCCGAGGCCCCCAGCGGCAGGACTATCCTTACCAACCGGCTCGTCCAGGAGATTTTAGGGGACGGTTTCGTGCCACCCAAGGGTGCGGGTGATTATCAAAGGTTCCAGGGATTTTTTGCCGATGGCCGCCCGGTTAGACCGGAAGAATGGCCGATGGAAAGGGCGCTCCTGCATGGCGAAACTATTAGCGAGGAAGAAATCTATTTCATTCGCGAGGATGGTCAGGGCCGGTATATTTCGGTAAACGCAGCCCCGGTCTATGACTCTTCCGGCCAGTTAATTATGGCAGTTTCAACCTTTTACGATATATCCGAGCGAAAACGGCTCGAAACCGGTTTGCGGGAGCAGACTGAAACGGTCGAAACTATCAACCGGACCGGGCAGGTGTTATCGGCGGAACTCGATTTACACAAACTTGTCCAGGCCACTACAGATGCCGGGACGGAACTGTGTGGGGCTGAGTTCGGGGCTTTCTTCTATAATCATACCGATGAAAAGGGCGAGAGCTACTTGCTCTACACCCTCTCCGGGGTTGCGTCTGAGACCTATGCCGGGTTCCCGATGCCGCGGAATACCACCCTTTTTAGCCCGACTTTCCAGGGAGAGGGGGTTATTCGCCTGGCCGATGTGAGGCTGGACCCGCGTTACGGCCAGAACCCTCCCTATGATGGGATGCCGGAAGGCCATTTGCCAGTCGTCAGTTACCTGGCGGTCCCGGTCGTTTCGCGTTCAGGCGAAGTGCTAGGCGGTCTTTTTTTCGGCCATACCAGGGCCGGGGTTTTTACCGAGCGGCACGAACGCCTGCTGACGGCCCTGGGCGCGCAGACCGCTATTGCAATGGACAATGCCCGGCTGTACCAGGAAGCCCAGGCCGCTATCAGGCAGCGCGACGAGTTTTTATCCATCGCCGCCCACGAACTAAAGACCCCGTTGACCAGCCTGCGCGGTTTTGTCCAGCATACTTTACGCCAGTTACAGCTTAAACGTGAAATCAACCCCGATAAGCTGGCAAGTACCCTCCAAACCGTCAACCAGCAAGCGGTCAAGCTTTCCCAGCTTGTCACGCAACTGCTGGATGTTTCGCGGCTTCAATCGGGCAAACTGCTGGTTGAGCCGGTCCAGCTCGACCTGAAGGCTTTATTGGGGCAGGTCGTGGAGAATTTGCGCTCCGGCGTCACCGGGCACGAACTGGTCTTTAAGGCCGGGCCAGGTGAAATTCCGGCCAGGGTTGACCCGTTGCGAATGGAGCAAGTGCTTAATAATTTGCTCGATAACGCCATCAAGTTCAGCCCTGAAGGGGGTCGGGTTACGGTTGAATTAACCAGGGTAGCGCCGGGTCGGGTCACGCTGGCTGTTACCGACCACGGCATCGGTATTCCTGAGGAATACCGGGCCAATATCTTTGACCGCTTTTTCCAGGCGCATTCCAACAATTACATGAGTGGTATGGGCCTGGGCCTTTACCTGGCCCGCCAGATTGTCGAATTACACGGCGGAACTATCACGGCAGAATTCCCGGAAGAAGGTGGCACCCGGTTTGTCATAAACCTGCCCGTTTATACGGGATCTTAACCTCAAAATTCAAAACCCTCCTGGAGCGGCCAATTCCGACTGGCCCGCTCAGATTTGACGTTTTATAGATTTAATGGTAAATTCCGGTTAATTTAATTTATCAGGAAATCGGCTTTTGTTGATTTTGTTTAGCCAGTAGTTCGCTTTATTTATTTCCAGCGAATTTTAGATACCCCGGTGATTTGGGCAAAACGGGAAACGACAGTTAAAAATCCTGCCGCGACCGGCTTTGCCATTTTTAGTTATTAACTTAGCGTTATAGAAAAATAATACTTTTAAAATATTTATATGGAGTAATTTCAGCATATAATTAAAAAACACGAAAAGAGAGAAATTTATGGATAGTTTAAGCGGGATTTTAGGGTTTGTTGTGGGCGCCAGCAGCGGGGAAGGGGCGGGTTTGGAAGGTTACGAACTGCTGATTGACCTCACGATGGCGGTCGTAGCAGCATTTCTGGGTGGTATTGTCGCCTCAAAGCTTAAACTTCCGGTTATGACGGGTTATTTGCTCGGTGGTATTTTTATCGGCCCTTTTACCCCTGGCCCCCACTCAGATGTTCACCGGGTCCAGACCCTGGCCGAACTGGGCGTAGCCCTGTTGATGTTTGCACTCGGTACCCAGTTTTCCCTCCATGAATTAAAAGAAGTAGGTAAAGGTGCTGCCGGGGGCGGCATTTTACAGGTGTTATTCACTATTCTCCTGGGTATCCCGGTCGGCCTTATTCTCGGTATGAGTTTTACCCAGGCTCTCTACCTGGGCGGGATGCTGGCGATTTCCAGTTCGATTGTAATTCTGAAGTTACTGCTAAGCCGCAGCGAGGTGGAAGCGTTACAGGGCCGCCTGGCGCTCGGTATCGGGGTTGTCCAGGACATCTCGGTGGTGGTGCTGGTGGTGGTGCTGCCGGCGCTGGCCGCCCCTAACCAGGGCGACTTTGGCAGCCTGGGCGTGACGGTTGGCCTGGCTCTGCTCAAAGCGGTGGTCTTCCTGGGAGTTACCTACGTGGTGGGTACCAGGGTTATTCCCTGGATTTTGTACCGGATAATCAGCCTTGGTCTGCGCGAGATGTTTTTGTTGACCATCCTGATTATCGCGGTCGGCACGGCCCTGCTGGCCCAGTTAATCGGCCTCTCCTTTGCCCTCGGCGCGTTTCTGGCCGGGATGATTGTGAGTGAGTCGGAAGCCGCCGACGATGTTTTGAACGAGATTATCCCCCTGCGTGATGTCTTTGCCAGCCTCTTTTTTGTCTCGATAGGCATGCTTATCAATCCGGGATTGCTCTGGGACAATATCTGGGGCGTCTTGCTGGTGGTCGTGGTCATCCTGGTAGGCAAGTTCGGGATTGTGGCCGGTCTGCTTCTGCTGTTCAAGTACCCGCTCAAAGCCTCACTGCGGGCCGGTCTGCTTCTTTCTCAGATTGGAGAGTTTTCGTTTGTGCTGGCCCGAACCGGGGTTGACCAGGGCGCGCTCACGACCCAGATTGAGGCCCTGGTGTTGAGCGGTGCCCTGATTACAATTATCCTGACGCCTGTCCTTTACCAGTTCCTGCCCCCCTTGTTTGACCGGTTGGACGAGCGGTTGGAAAACCGGCGGGTCCGCTTAAAGGCAGCCAGGGCCGCCGCAGAACTTCCTGCTGGCGAGGCTGCCGAGGCTACAGCCGGAACGGCAGAGGGGGATACAGTTATTTACGACTGGGAAGGACGGGACCCGCGCCTGGATGCCATGATGCAGAACCTGAGCAAAGAAGTCCAGCGCGACCACCGCAGTTCTATCGAGCGCTGGCCTTACAAAAAGCACGTAGTGATATGCGGTTATGGACGGGTTGGGCGCGAACTGGCCGAGGCGGTGCGGCGGCGCAACTTCGAGGTGGTAATTATCGAACACGACCTGCGCCGGGCCGCCGAGGCGACCGCCAGGGGTATGCTGGTCTTTACCGGGGACGCCACCCGCGAAATAGTCCTCAAACAGGCCCGAGTGGACCAGGCCAAAGTGCTGGCCGTGACCACCCCCGACCTGCCAACCGCCGAGGCCATCACCCGCGAGGGCCGCCTGTTAAACAAAGACCTGGAAATTATTACCCGGTCCAGCGACTTGCGGGCTATCCGGGCTTTGCGCCAGGCCGGGGCGGTCAATATAGTCCAGCCGGAAATCGAGGCGGGCCTGGAGTTTATTCGCCGGACTTTGCGGTCGTACGGGGTGAGCGGGGTCGAACTGCAATCGTTGATAAACGGTCGCCGTGAGAAACACTATGGTCGCCAGAAATAATCCGACGTACCTATTTTAGCCGGTATACCACGTCATCTTTGCTGATAGTTCCCAATGCTTCAATGGTACCGTAAATTCCGGCGTTAACCTGGTGGGTTTTGCCTAGAAATTTTAAGACTTGCGGGTTTGAGGCCAGGGTGTCAGGGTTATAGTTAACAATTACGCAACGTTCGCAGGTACGGTCAAGCCGGAACCGGGGTGCAGTCGCGGGATCGAAATAACCCTGCCCCAGCAAAATACTTGTGCCAATCCAGGAATCTTCAATAAAGGGTTTGTCGTCAAATGCTTCGACCAGGAGGTTTGGACGAAACCGCCTGACCTCAGAGGGTAAGCCGGTTTGCCCGGCGATAAAATTTACTGTCTGGGTGGTTATAATAGAAAAGGGGGCCGAATCAAAGGTGCCCCGGCCAACCTGTAAAAGAAAGATTGGGTTCTCAAAAAGGTCTGAAAGTTCTTTGGCTAGTTGAGGGTCTTCTATTGATTTATCGGCACCACTGGGAGTTCTAACCCTGACAGCCGATTCGTTAGGATTATCAGGTTCAGAAAAATAAGGGATATAGGTCAGTAAATTTGGAAAGATTTTAGCGGTGAGCCAGGGGAAGCGGTTGCTGCTGCCGCTACGTACAAAACTATAGCGGCGGTCCCCTGCCAACCCGACCCAGCGTAGTGGTGCGGCCTTTACTTCCTCACCGCGCATAGATTTAACCGGGTAGCGGTAAACCGCTTTGACTTTACCAATTGCCTCGATGTTTATAGTTTCAGCCATTTTATTCCTCTCAAATAAAAATAAGGCCACTGTAGATACAATGGCCTTATCCTGTAAAAGTTACAGGCTTTAATGGATTTACTTGGTCGCCCGTTTCTGGCTGGCAATCCGTTCGCCGTGATTGAGAATCCGTTTGCGTAAGCGGATATTCTTGGGCGTGACCTCGACCAGTTCATCGGCCTCGATAAAATCGAGCGACTGTTCCAGGCTGAGAACGACCGGCGGCGTAAGGCGGACCGCAATATCCGAGGTCGAACTGCGGATATTGGTCAACTTCTTCTCTTTGGCGATGTTGACCGGCAAGTCCTGTTCGCGGGCGCTCAAACCGATAATCATGCCTTCGTAAACGGGAGTGCCAGGCTCGATAAAGGTCTGGCCGCGTTCCTGGGCGTTCGCCAGGCCGTAACCGGTAGCGACCCCATCGTCCGAGGCGACGATGACGCCGTTGCGGGACTGGCCCATGTCGCCGTACCACGGTTCGTAGCCGGTAAAGAGGCTCGACACCGTACCGTTCCCGCGAGTGGCTGTCAGGAAGACGTTGCGGAACCCGATTAGCCCGCGGGTCGGGATTGAGAATTCCAGGCGAATACGACCCTTGCCGTCCGGCTGATACTTGACCATCTGGGCTTTGCGTCTGCCGAGCAGTTCAATGACCCCACCTTCGTATTCTTCGTCGGTGTCGATAATCAGGTGTTCGACCGGTTCCATCAGATGGCCGTTAACGGTCTTGGTGATAACTTCCGGGCGAGAGACCTGGAATTCGTAACCTTCCCGGCGCATCGTCTCAATCAGGATGGAAAGGTGTAACTCGCCGCGCCCCGATACCAGGAAGACATCGGCCTGGTCGGTATCCTGTACCCGCAGCGCGATGTTCATATCGAGTTCGCGGTAAAGCCGTTCGCGCAACTGGCGGGATGTGCTGTAGGTGCTTTCCCGGCCTCCAAAGGGCGAGGTGTTAACGCCGAAGGTTAGCTGCAAGGTCGGCTCTTCGATGTCAATGGGCGGCAGGGCTTCGGGATTTTCAACGTCCGAAATGGTCTCCCCGATACTCACATCGGTAATTCCGGCGAAGCTGATAATATCCCCGGCGCTGGCTTCGTCAATTTCGCGCTTGGAAAGGCCCTGGAAAGTGAACAACTGGGTAATCTTCTGGCGGCTGACTTTGCCCTCGCGGGTAATCCGGCTGACCGGGGTTCCGGCTTTGATAACACCTCGCGAGACCCGGCCCACACCGATACGGCCCAGGTGGGTATTGTAATCGAGGCTGGTCACGAGCAGTTGCAACGGCGCGTCTTCTTCAATCAAGGGCGGCGGCACGTTTTCCAGGATGGTTTCAAAGAGCGGCCCCAGGTCGGTGGCAGTCAGGGTTTCTTCGGGGGTAAGGGCGGCCTTACCTTCCTTCGCAATCGCGTAGACGACCGGGAATTCGAGTTGCTCGGCATCGGTCGCCAGTTCCAAAAAGAGGTCCTGGGTCATATTGAGGACCGTTTCGGGCCGGGCGGTCGGGCGGTCAATTTTGTTGATGACAACAATCGGTTTGAGACCCATTTCGAAGGCTTTGGTCAGGACGAACCGGGTCTGCGGCATGGGTCCGTCTACCGAGTCAATCAGCAGCAGACAGCCGTCGGCCATGTTCAGGACGCGCTCGACCTCACCGCCGAAATCGGCGTGGCCAGGGGTGTCAATAATATTAATTTTGGTGCCCTTATAGATAACGGCTGTATTTTTAGCCAGGATGGTAATACCTTTTTCACGTTCGAGGTCATTAGAATCCATAATAAGGGTGCCAACCGACTCATTTTTGCGGAAAATGTTGCTCTGTTTGAGCAGGCCGTCCACCAATGTGGTCTTGCCGTGATCAACGTGAGCTATGATAGCGACATTTCTAATATCGTCGCGAGTAACATGTGGCACTTAAAAACTCCCTTAATGCCGGTTCTATTTCCCACCGGCCAATTTCTGGACAAATAATTAGCGGCCATACCTGGGGCCGCCTCGCCTTTTGTTCAAAACGTCTTTTTCCAATCTATTTTACCACATTTGAGCCAGTTTTGGGGAGCGCACTTTTCCACTGAGCAAACCGGTTAAAAGGGGCTCCTCAAAAATACCTTCCTGGCCGCCTCCATCCTGGTAAATTCCGTACACGCCAGTCAGCATCGTCGCTACGACATATCCCCTAGCACCTTCCAGGGGTTATTATCCAGAGATCTGGCAAGGTAAAAAGAAGGATTTGAAGGCCGAGAAGAATTTTGTAATCTGCCGCGGTCATTATCTTTTGATGGCCTATAATTAAAAATTCTGGGGCAGGATTGGTTAAAATTCCACTTGATTTTAAGTTTCGGGCGTGGTAATATATTGCACGCCCCACCTGATGGGGCCGCTTAAAAAGTGCAAAAGCAACAACCGTGAACAGGAGTAGTAAGCCCGCTACACCAGAGAGCCGCCGGTCGGTGGGAGGTGGCAAAAAAGGCTGAACTCACCTGGGAGTTGCGTTGGTGAACAACCTGTGGTATAGTAACCGGCGCCGGGAAAGCCCGTTAAAGCTTAATCAAGCGGACAGACCGCAGCCAAGCCTTATCAAATGGGGATGTAGCTCAGTTGGGAGAGCACGACACTGGCAGTGTCGGGGTCAGGGGTTCGAGCCCCCTCATCTCCACCATTTTTTTATCAGGCTGGATGCGAATCTAACCTTTCCGGTTATCTGTCAAGCAGGGTGGTACCACGCTAGGAATTTTAGAATCCTTTCGTCCCTGGCCTTTCATCTCAAAATTGGGTTGAAAAGGGCCAGCCGTCGAAAGGTTTTTTGGTTTATACACCTTTTCACTTTTCGGGAAACGTTAGTTTATGACGGGCAATATTCAGGGAACCCCACAATTGAATAAAATCGATTATGTGGTCCGGCCCGCCCGGCCTGAAGATGTTGCCGCCATCAAGCGGGTGGCCCGCGAAACCTGGGCCGCTACTTACGATGGGTTGATTTTTCCTGAAGTCCAGGACAACTTTGTCAATGAGGGTTACTCTCCCGAAGAGTTGAACTATTCTATCAGCCGCGAAGGCATCGACTTCTGGTTCCGGGTGGCCGAAACCACCGGCGACCGGCCTGAAATAGTCGGGTTCGCCGAGATTTACAAACGCCCGGCCCTGGCCCCGGATGCCGAACTGGCCCGTATCTATCTGCTGCCGTCCTGGCAGAAAAAAGGCATTGGAAATGCCCTGTTTGAAAATTTGCTCCAAACAATCCGGGCGCTCCGGCCCGGCCTTAGACCGCCCCGTCTCCGGTTATCGGTAGCCACTGAAAATAAACAGGCTATCCGGTTCTATGAGCAGCGGGGCTTCCGGTTTGAAAAAGATTTTGAGGCAAATCTGCCCGGCCAGAAACTGGCGTTGCAGAATTATGTTTTAGAAATATAAGGTAAAACTATGACTACCGAAATGGAACCCCAAAACCCGGCGTCAACCCCGGAGCGGGCTGACTCCAACCGCTACAATCCTTCGGAGATTGAGCAGAAATGGCAGGCCGAGTGGGAGGCTAAAGGCCAGAACCACGCCGACGATAACGACCCCCGGCCGCGTTTCTATAACCTGGTGATGTTCCCCTACCCTAGCGGCGATTTGCATATCGGCCACTGGTACAACTTTACCGGCGTGGACGTTTACGGGCGCTATCAACGCATGAACGGCTATAACGTCATGCAGCCTTTAGGCTTCGATGCCTTCGGTCTGCCCGCTGAAAACGCCGCCATCAAACGTGGGGTCCAGGCCCGCAAGTGGACCCTGAGCAACATCGAGAATATGCGCCGCCAGTTGAAGACCATGGGCGGTATCTGGGACTGGGACCGCGAGGTCGTTTCCTGTCTGCCCGATTATTACAAGTGGACGGAATGGCTGTTCCTGAAGCTGTACGAGGCCGGGCTGGCCTACCGGGCCAAGGCTCCCGTCAACTGGTGTCCCAACGACCAGACCGTGCTGGCGAATGAGCAGGTCTTGAGCGATGGCACCTGCGAGCGCTGCGGCGCGGTCGTCGAGAAACGCGACTTGGAGCAGTGGTTCTTCAAAATTACGGCCTACGCCGACCGCTTGCTGGAATACAACGGCCTGGAATGGCCCGAAAAGACCATGACCATGCAGAAGAACTGGATTGGTCGCAGCGAGGGGGCCCGCGTCATCTTCAATATAAACGCCCCCGATGGCGAAACCATCCCGGTCCCGGTCTTTACGACCCGGCCCGACACCCTGTACGGCGTGACCTTCTTCCTGCTGGCCCCCGAACACCCTTTGCTGGACCGCCTGACCACGCCTGAAAACAGGGCCGCCATGACCGAGTACCAGGCCAAGGCTCGCGCCGAGTCCGAAATCGAGCGGCAAAGCACCGACAAAACCAAGACCGGCGTTTTTACGGGCAGCTACGCCGTCAACCCGATTAACGGCGAACAGGTGCCCATCTGGGTCACGGATTACGTGTTGATGGGTTACGGGACCGGCGCGGTAATGGGCGTTCCGGCCCACGACCAGCGCGACTTCGAGTTCGCCCGGACCATGAATCTGCCGGTGAAACTGGTCTACCAACCGGATGGTCGCGAGATTAACGCCGACGAAATGACGGAGGCGTTGGTCCACGAAGGTTCGGTGGTCAATAGCGGACCTTTCAACGGTCTGCCCGACAGCAAGGAGACCATCCAGAAGTTTATCGCTTTCCTGGAAGAAAAAGGGGTGGGCAAGGCCGAGGTGACCTACCGTCTGCGCGACTGGTTGATTAGCCGCCAGCGTTACTGGGGTTCGCCTATCCCGATGGTTTATTGCGACACGGACGGTATCGTCCCGGTGCCGGAAGACCAGTTGCCGGTCATTCTGCCCGAAAATGTCAATTTCCGGCCCGATGGTTTATCGCCCTTGAAGTACGAGCCGGACTTTATCAACACGACCTGTCCGAAGTGCGGCGGTCCGGCCCGGCGCGAAACCGATACCCTGGACACCTTTATGTGTTCTTCCTGGTACTTCCTGCGCTACTGCGACCCGCATAACGCCGAGGCGGCTTTCGACAAAGCCAAAGTGAACCACTGGATGCCGGTGGACCAGTATACCGGTGGGCCGGAACACGCCACCCTGCACCTGCTGTACGCCCGCTTCTTCACCAAGGCGCTGTACGACCTGGGGCTGCTGGACTTCGAGGAGCCTTTCCGGCGCCTGTTCCACCAGGGCATGATTCGCTCGGAAGGCAAGAAGATGAGCAAGTCCAGGGGAAAAACGGTGGCCCCGGACGCGCTGGTCGAGCAGTTCGGTGCGGACGCGGTCCGCAGTTTCCTGATGTTCCTGGGGCCTTTCGACCAGGGCGCGGAATGGAACGACAAGACCGAGCAACTGCTGATTGGCGTCAGCCGGTTCCTGAACCGGGTCTGGAACCTGGTCCAGGCCGGGTTTAATGCCCCGGCAGGCGAGTTTGTCACGACACCTGAAATCGAAAAGGAAATCCGGCGGACCACTCACAAGACTATCAAGCGGGTTGAGGACGACCTGGGCCACTGGGCCTTTAACACGGCCCTGTCCGGCCTGATGGAGTTCAGCAATACCCTGGGTGAAATCGCTTCAAGGGAACCGGGCATCTATGGCAACCCGGCCTGGAAGGAAGCTATCGAAACGCTGCTGCTGTTGCTGGCTCCGTTGTCGCCGCACATCACCGAGGAGTTGTGGCACCAGATGGGACACGATGATACCATTCATGTCCAGCGTCTGCCCGCCTACGACCCCTCCCTGGCAGTGGACGAGGTCACGACCGTTATCATCCAGATTAATGGCAAGGTCCGCGACAAGCTGGAAATACCGGTGGGCCTGGACGAGGACGCCGTTAAAGCTGCCGTCCTGGCCTCCCCGAAGGTGGCCCAGGCGGTCGGTGACGGGCACCCTAAAAAGGTTATCTACGTCCCCGGCAAGCTGATTAACGTTGTGGTCTAAAAAGCTGCTATATAAAAGAAAACATGAATCATCCCGAATTTTAGGATGAAGTAAGAATAAAGAAACCTCTTGAGCTAAAATAGGTTTGCCTAGAACCGAAATAGCCAGGAGGTTTCTTTATGAGAAAAGAGTATCCTACATTTGAT